>Ga0233427_10000074_pt1 | contig 133675 bp, 118 predicted proteins | sample SI_118_April2016_5_FD_179885 | JGI IMG/M metagenome (GOLD analysis project Ga0233427, IMG submission 179885) | Seawater microbial communities from Saanich Inlet, British Columbia, Canada - SI_118_April2016_100_MG | ecosystem: Environmental > Aquatic > Marine > Inlet | place: Canada: British...
CGCCGAAACTCTTTTTTTTGATTACCATCGGCAATATGGTCTTGATATAAAAGTCGCTCGAATTTTCAACACTTACGGCCCCCGCATGCATCCTGACGACGGACGGGTGGTCTCAAATTTTATTGTCCAGGCGCTTAAAGGTGACCCCATCACGATCTACGGAGATGGAAGTCAGACCCGATCGTTTTGTTTTGTCGATGACCTGGTCGACGCCTTTTTGAGATTAATGGAAACCGATAATGAAGTTACCGGTCCGGTCAACCTAGGGAATTCAGCTGAGTTTACGATCGCGGAGCTTGCCGGACTGGTTGTTGAGTTGGTGGGCTCAAGTTCCGAAATTGTGTACCGGCCGTTGCCGCAAGATGATCCGTTGCAAAGGCAGCCTGATCTAACGCTAACCAGTCAACTTCTCGACTGGAGGCCGAAGGTGAGCCTCGAGGAGGGGTTGCGTCCGGTGATTGACTATTTTCGAGGCGTGCTGGAATCAGGCTAAATCGCTTTAGTCGGGTATTGATTTTTTAATAATCGAGGCAGGCTCACCTCACGAGTCAGTGTTAACCTCAGAATCGCTCCTGAACTTTAAAAAAGGGAGCGAAAATGAAAAATTTCCTTGATTTTACGGGCTGGTTTATCAGCACGATGGTAGCGGCCTTCCTTGCAGCCGTTTTTATCCCGATGATCGGAGCAGGGCTCGATAGTGGTCACCTTCTCGGCCTTGAGCTATGTTTGAGTATCGGCGGCGGGAGTGGAATTTATCTTCTTTTTCAGGGCCGAAAAATCGCTGGGCTGTGTCAACTCACGACACTCAAAAAAGCAAAGCGTGAAAAATCAGAGCCAAGACTGATCGAAGTATTTAACGTCAGCTAGCGATTCAAGATTTAAGAAGAGCTGGGGTTAAGGCCCATTAACATTTATTTGTAGAAACCGGGCTCCCCGGCAGGGCGGGTTTTGAAACGCTTATGCACCCAGAGGTACTGATCAGGTGCTTGTGTAATGCAGTTTTCAATCACTGCATTCATTGCTGTCGTGTCGGTCTCATCGTTGCCACTCGGGAAATCTTTAAGTGGCTCACCAAAAACAATCTCAAAACCTTTGCCGTCCGGCTTCAGGTAGGTCGCGCAGGTCAGCGCTTTCGCTCGGCCTAATTTCGAGAGTTTGCCAAGTACGGGCCAGGTCGCAGTTGAAATTCCAAAAAATGGCGCAAAAAGTGCACGGCGCGGCCCCGGATCCTGATCCGGAAGGTAATAACAAGGTTTACCCTGTTGAATTGCCCGAATCAGGCCTTTTAAATTACTTTTTCGCTCGAACAGTTTGCTGCCAAACCGTTGTCTCGCTTTAAGCATCGCTCGATCAAAAACAGGGTTATGACTATATTGGTAGATGCTTATTCCATCAAATCGAAGTGAAAGGAAAATACCCCCTAGTTCAAGTCCCACCATATGGGGCGCAATTAGAACGGCGCCTTGTCCCGTCTCCAGTATTTCGGTGAGTAAGTGTTGATTTTTTACGGTCACTAAAGATAAAAGCTTGTCTTTAGGTGCCCACCAGATGGTTCCCGTATAGAGGGCCATTCTGGCTATGTTTCGAAAGTTTTCTTTAACGAGTTGTTGAATCTCGACCTTGGATTTATGGGGCATGCAAAGCTCAAGATTTCGCTCTGCAATTCGACGTCTTGAGGACACGAGTGTTCGAAGCAGATCTCCGATCACGGTTCCGACAGGGTAAAGGATTCGCATTGGGATTAGACTTAAAGCCCATAGGAAACCCAGACCTATCCAACTTGCAAGATAGCGAGGCCTAAAAGGATTCCCAGCATTTCGTTTCATAGTCTGTATTTTAGAAGAATAAATGCCTCGTGGTTGTAATCCAGGTTCGAGCTTTCTTTGGAGAGCATAAAGATTTTGACGCGATCTTATAAAATTTATGGATAAGAAAAGCCGATGTTCCGCCGCCATCGTGTGGTATATTTTTCGCGCTGGATTTAGCGACCTTTGGGTCGATTCTTACCTTGAGGAGGCCTTTTGACCGAGACAATCGTACTCACCGCGGAAATGGTGGCGGTGATGGGCATCTTGGGCCTTACTATCTTTCTTTTTGCTTTCGAAGTGGTGCGCGTTGATGTTGCGGCGGTCTGCATCATGGTTTTGTTAGGGCTGACGTCAATGCTCCCGGGTTACGATGGCCTGATTCCGGTTGAACACCTCTTTGACGGATTCTCCAGTAACGCGGTTATTTCAATTATCGCAGTGATGATTATTGGCGCAGGTTTGGATAAGACCGGCATTATGAGTCAATTGGCCGGCAAGATTCTTAAATATGGCGGCCGGACAGAGAGTCGAATTATCGCGATTATCTCTGCAACCGTAGGTGTTATTTCTAGCTTTATGCAGAATATCGGTGCTGCTGCGTTGTTTTTGCCGGTTGTCACGCGAATTGCTCGACGCGGAAATCTGCCGATCTCGCGACTGTTAATGCCAATGGGTTTTTGTGCGATTTTAGGTGGGACCATGACGATGGTTGGCTCAAGCCCGCTCATCTTATTAAACGATCTGATTCAAACCTCAAATCGCACCCTTCCCTCGACGGTTGATCAGATGCAAAGTTTCTCTTTGTTTTCGGTTTCGCCAATTGGTCTGGTGATGTTGGTCAGCGGAATTTTGTATTTTATTTTCTTAGGGCGTTACGTGCTTCCGGTAGTAAAAGACAAGCCTCAAGAAATGGGTAGCACCTTGCAGTACTTCTCAGAGGTGTATGGTATCTCGGGCCAGGTTTTTGAGGCTCGAATAACAGCCGATAGTCCTCTCGCGGGGACGCTGATATCGGAGATTGGTAGTGCGGGTCGGGGAGGGTGGATCGTCGCCGTCCGTACCGGTGACGAGCTTACGGTAGCGCCTTCAGGCGATACTCCACTTTGGGAGGGTACTGACCTCGCCATTATGGGTCCACTGGAATCAGTGGAGGCTTTTTGTCGAGACCAGGCCCTTGAACTCAGCAAAGAGATGGATGTTTTCTCTGAAATTTTGAGTCCGACGGCGGCAGGAATTACGGAAGTTGTCGTGCCACCAGACTCTAATGTGATTGGGCAATCGATAAAAGAGCTTGCGGTACGCCAAAGATACGGAGCGACCGTTTTGGCCATTTTCCGGATCGATCAGGTCATTGACCGAGATCTACCCGAGTTTGTGGTCCAGGCGGGAGATACGCTCGTGCTTCATGCCCGGTGGAAAAATATTGCCCCGATAGCAGAGAATAATGACTTCGCGGTTGTGACCGATTTTCCGAGAGACGATACGCGCCCGAATAAACTTCCACACGCGATTATCTTTTTCGTAATTACGCTTGGACTGATTCTATTTTCGGATATGCTACTGTCAGCCGCGCTGATGACTGGCGCTATTGGCATGATTATTTCTGGCGTGCTTCGAATCGATGAAGCATATCAATCGATTGGATGGCAGAGCGTGTTCTTGCTTGCGAGCCTGATTCCGCTCGGTCTGGCGGTCGAAACCACCGGAACCGCAGCGTGGATTGCGCAGCAGACCCTGGTGATGATGGGAGATGTCCCTATTTGGGTCCTACAGACTATGGTCGCAGTGCTCGCGACCATTTTTACGTTGCTGATGTCTAATGTCGGCGCGACCGTTTTATTGGTGCCGCTCGCGGTCAATATCGCTGTCGGCGCTGGCGGAGATCCAGCAGTTTTCGCGCTAACCGTTGCCTTGGCAACTTCAAACTCGTTTCTGATACCGACTCATCAGGTTAATGCACTGATCATGGGGCCAGGTGGTTATCGGGTAACTGATTTTATAAAGGCGGGCGGCATGATGACGATCCTGTTCCTTGTGATCATGATGGTGATGTTGAATCTTCTTTTTTAAAATCTTGAATCTCGATCGATTGCTAAAGACTCCCAAGTAAGAATCGTTTTTTTTCGTTTTGAGCCCCAACGATACTGACCAAAGTGACCGCCAGCTCTCACCACGCGGTGGCAGGGTATTAAAAAAGAAATCGCATTTTGGCCAACTGCGGTTCCAAGTGCCCTGACGGCGTTGGGGCGATCTATCCGAGCGGCAAGTTCTCCGTACGCAATGGTGCTGCCAAGCGGTATACCCAATAGTGCGCGCCAGACTTGAAGCTGAAATGCAGATCCTTTCACTAGCACGGCAAGGGGTTTATTCGGTAATTGTCCTTTGCCCGGAAAAATAGTTTTTACAATATCTTGAGTAGCCGATTGATCGTGGATTAACACAGCACCGGGCCAGGTCGTGCCGAGCGAATGCAAGTCTTTCTTGAAGCTGCCGTCATGAAAAGAAAGCCAGCAAATTCCTTTATCGGTTAATCCGATTAGGCAGATCCCAAACGGGGTTGTGTGCTGTCCATACCGGATTTCTAGATCTTTGCCTTCTCGTTTAAAATCTCCGGGCGACATTCCGTGGAAGGTAAGAAATAAATCGTGTAGCCGACTTGATCCGGATAAGCCACTCTCCAAAGCGGAAGACGTATTGCTGAGGCCCGCTCTCAGATCGCATTGGCTATGATTCAGCGTCAGAGACTGCAGGAAGCGTTTGGGACTAATGCCAACCCAGCGTGAAAATAGCCGATTCATGGCTGAGGCGCTCAGTCCAAGCGTGCCAGCGACCCGTTTCAGATCAGGTTGCTCGTCAGCATGGGCCTCAATAAACTCAATCGCCCGGGTTGCGAGCTGGTAGTCTCTCAAGAGGGTGGATTTTGAACTAGCCATAGGGGTAGAGGATATTGGTTTCACCAAACCGATAGCAACCCGATTCTTGCAATTTTGCTTGACCCGATCAGCATTGACTTTCTAGACTCAAAATCAGTCAACCACGAGTGGTTTTGATCGGACGTTATTGGATCTCGCACATCGTTTTGGAGGGAATATGTCAAATGAATGCCCCGATAGGGCACAAGTCGTCATTATTGGTGGCGGTGTTATCGGCTGTAGCGTTGCCTATCATCTTGCAGAGTTAGGATGGACTGATGTTGTATTGATTGAGCGCAAGTCGTTAACGAGTGGGACGACCTGGCATGCCGCTGGGTTAGTCGGACAGCTGCGCGCGACCCAAAATTTAACGCGGATGGCGCAGTATACGACTGATCTTTATGCGAACCTCGAAAGTCTTACAGGTCAGGCCACCGGATTTCGTCAGAACGGATCCTTGAGTCTGGCAACGGACCCCGAGCGGTTTGAGGAGCTAAAGCGTGGCGCCTCAATGGCGAGTTGTTTTGGTCTTGAGGTCGAGGTCATAACGCCAGAAGAGGCGCTAAAACTTTATCCGATTATGACCACCGAAAATCTGGTGGGCGCGGTGTTTTTACCGCGCGATGGCCAAACCAATCCAATAGACACCACGCAGGCTTTAGCTCGCGGGGCGCGGAATAAAGGAGTCAAAATCCTCGAGAAAACACAGGCAACCAGTTTAGAAAAAAAGAGTGGCCGAGTGCATGCTGTGATTACTGATCAAGGGCGAATTGAATGCGACTTTGTTGTTAACTGTGCCGGGATGTGGGGAAGGCAGGTGGGAGAGATGGCGGGTGTCTCAGTGCCGCTCCATGCGGCCGAACATTTTTATGTCGTCACTGAACCCATCCCTGATTTGCCGCGTGACTTACCCGTCGTTCGGGAACCCTCGGCATGCAATTATTATAAAGAAGAAGCCGGCAAGCTCATGGTTGGAATGTTTGAACCAGTTGCAAAACCTTGGGGTATGGAGGGGATTCCGGACGATTTTGAGTTCGGGACCTTGCCTGAAGACGTCGATCATATTGAGGAGCAATTGGGATATGCAATTGATCGAATCCCAATTCTTGGCGAAACCGGAATTAAGATTTTCTTTAACGGCCCCGAGAGCTTCACGCCCGACAATCGTTATTTTTTGGGTCCATCACCTGAAGTGTCTAATTTCTTTGTAGCAGCAGGCTTTAACTCAATTGGAATCCAATCTGCTGGTGGTGCCGGTAAGGTCTTGGCAGAATGGATTGTTAAAGGGCGGGCACCGATGGATTTATGGGATGTTGATATTCGGCGGATGATGCCTTTTCAAAAAAATAAACACTATTTGCATGATCGCACGGTTGAAGCGCTCGGTCTTTTGTATGCCATGCATTGGCCTTTCAGACAGCCTGAAAGCGCACGCGGTGTTCGAACCTCTCCGTTTCATCTTCGATTGAAGGCGCATGGCGCTTGTTTTGGAGAAACAGCGGGCTGGGAGCGGGCGAACTGGTTTGCACCCAGTGGGATAGATCCGGTTTATGAGTACAGTTTTAAAAAACAAAACTGGTTCCCTTTCTCGGCATCTGAACATTGCGCGGTCAGGGAGCGTGTTGGTGTTTTTGATATGAGCTCGTTTGGCAAGTTTCTATTGCAGGGACCAGATGCTTGCAAGGTGTTAAATCGCGTTGGCGCCAATCAGGTGGATGTTGCGCCGGGCAAAGTGGTTTACACCCAATGGCTTAACGATCAAGGGGGAATTGAATCTGATCTTACGGTGACCCGAATATCGGAAGATCAGTATCTTGTCGTGACCGCGGCTGCATCTCAAATGAGGGACCTATACTGGCTAAGGGAAAGCATAAGAGCCGATGAGCGGGCCTATGTGACTGATGTGACCGCTGGATATGGTGTTCTTAGCGTAATGGGCCCTAAGTCGAGAGAGCTGCTTGCACAAATGACTCCCGCAAATCTGTCCAATGAAGCATTTGAGTTTGGTACCTCCCAAGAAATAGAGATGGGTTACGGTCTCGTAAGGGCGAGTCGGATCTCTTACGTTGGAGAGCTGGGATGGGAGCTGTACGTGCCCAGTGATTTTGCGCTCGGAATCTTTGATCTCTTGATAGAAAAAGGAGAGGCGTTTGACCTCGCGCCAGCCGGCCTGCACGCGCTCAATAGTCTGCGGATTGAAAAAGCCTACCGTCACTGGGGTCACGACATTGGTCCTGATGATGATCCACTTCAGGCAGGATTGGGTTTCGCTATTGATTGGAATAAGTCGGAGGGATTTCGTGGGCGTGAGGCGCTTTCGCGCGCGGCTGACAGCCTCCCGAGCAGAAGAATGGTTCAGTTCTTGCTGCAGGAGCCTGATCAGATGCTTTATCACGAGGAACCCATCTGGCGGGACGGTGAGCGAGTGGGCCGGACCACGTCGGGAATGTATGGCCATTCGTTAGGTGGCTGTATTGGACTAGGTTACGTTTCTCATGAGTCTGGCGTTGATCGCGCTTTTGTTTCTGAGGGGAATTGGGAAGTGGAGGTGGCCGGAGAGAGAATCGCGGCAAAGGCCAGTTTATCGCCCATGTACGATCCGAGATCAGAGAGGGTTCGCGCGTAAACTGATGACCGAAAAACTATTCCAGCATGACGCTTATTTAAAAGAGTGTTCGGCAACCGTTGTTGATGTCGTTGATAACGGCATTGTTCTCGATCGTACAGTGTTTTACGCTCAGGGCGGCGGGCAGCCTGGCGATATCGGACGCATTGTGACGAGTGAGGGTCGAACGATCGCGGTAGACGGTACCGTGTTGCATCGCGATACCGGAGTCCCCCTTCATCTGCACGAGCAGGGCGACGCTCTTCCTGAAATCGGCGAAACGGTGATTGCAAGCATTAACTGGGATCGCAGATATCGGTTGATGCGGATGCACAGTTGCATGCATATGCTTTGTGCAGTGATTGATGCGCCGGTGACGGGTGGGTCGGTTTCCGATGGTCGAGCACGCCTTGATTTTGATCTACCCACGCCCCCCGATAAGGAAGCGATTCAGTGCGCGCTCGAGAAATTGATTTCGAGTGATCAGCCGATGGAACTTCGCTGGATCTCAGGACAAGAATTGCGTGACCAGCCCGAACTCGTAAGAACAATGTCAGTAAGTCCGCCAATTGGTGACGGCGACGTCCGGCTGGTTAATTTTCAGGGAATCGATCTGCAGCCCTGTGGCGGCACCCATGTGTCCCGATCAGGCGAAATCGGGGCCGTGAAAGTTCGAAAGATTGAAAAAAAGGGTAAGCAAAACCGACGCGTTATTATTGAATTTGCCTGACCACTCGCCACTCAATTCGATCGATTAAATGTTGGAGTCAGGCACGGCATTTTTTTTGGTCATGACAAATTCGCGAAGCGCTTCGTCCATGCCTTCATCAATAGGGGGCGCTTCATACTCATCCAACATTTTTTTCCAGGTACTATTGGCCCGTTGCGCAGCGTCGAGAGCTCCTTCCGATTGCCATTGTTCAAAGCTATTGTTATCCGCCGTTGTTGATCGATAAAAAGCGGTTTCAAAGTTGGCCTGCGTGTGTTCACACCCTAAGAAGTGATTCCCTGGACCGACTGTTGCGAGCGCGTCCATTGCTTGCCCATTTTCCGAGGCGTCAACGCCAGATAAAAAGACTTCGATCATTCCGGCCTGGTCTGCATCGAGTATAAATTTCTCGTAGCCCATGGCGAGGCCACCTTCCAACCAACCTGCCGTGTGGAGCATGAAGTTGACGCCGGCAAGCATGGCGCTTTGTAACGTATTGGCCGCTTCGTATGCGGCCTGCGCATCCGGCAGTTTGGAGCCACAGAGTCCGCCACCACTGCGAAACGGTACGCCCAATCTTCGGGCCAGTGCGGCGCATATGAAGATGACCATTGATGGCTCGGGTGTCCCAAAGGTGGGGGCACCTGACTGCATCGAAACCGCGCTCGAGAATGTCCCGAAGATAACCGGGGCTCCTTTGCGGGTAAGTTGGGTGAAACATATCCCGGCGAGTGCCTCTGCAAGAATCTGCGTGCACGTACCCACGATGGTGACGGGTGACATCGCACCCGAAAGAATGAACGGAGAGATAACCGTAGCCTGGTTGTTTTCCGCATAAACACGGGCAGCTCCGAGCATGGTCGCATCGAAAGTCATTGGTGAATTAGCGTTGATAAGACTGGTAATTGCACAATGCGTGTCCAAGAAGTCATCCCCAAATGCAATCTTCGCCATATCAACGGTGTCTTGCGCTCGATCCGGATGAGTGACAGAGCCCATGAATGGTTTGTCTGACCATCGTAGATGACTGTAAATCATGTCCAGATGGCGTTTGTTCACCGGCAGATCTACCGGCTCACATAATGTGCCACCGGAGTGGTGCAGCGATGGACTCATATAGGCGAGTCGAGTGAAGTTCTCAAAATCACTTAGAGTGGCGTATCGACGACCCTTATCGAGGTCATGCACAAACGGCGACCCGTATGCCGGTACGAGCACCGTGTGATTTCCGCCAATTCGGACACTCCGGTCCGGATTTCGGGCGTGTTGCGTAAATTCAGCAGGGGCGCTCGATGAAATTATCTCTCGACACATCCCTTTTGGAAACCTAACACGCTCTCCCTCGACGGACGCACCGGCCTGTTTGAGTAGATCCAGAGCTAACGGATCATCTCGAAAGTCGATGCCAATTGTTTCGAGCACCGTGTCTGCGTTATTCTCGATCAGGGCGAGTACTTCTTCGCTGGCGAGTTCAAATGTGGGGACCCGTCGGGTGATAAATGGGACACTGGCTCGGGTCGATCGCTCTCTCTTGGCTCTTCGGTCTGCTCGGGCGTTGCCTCGTTGTCGGCGCTTGGTCTCAGTCATTTTCAGATCCCTGAAGGTATATTCTGCTAATTATCAATCGAGAACTCTACAAAGACTGCCGGCAGCGCGACATCTGCTTTGTTGGAGTCGACAGAAATGCCACAAATAGATGTCTCGCGGTTGGAGTCCGTTTAAAATATCCCCAACGCATTCAGTGAATGCTCCGCGAATTGTAGACGAAACTTTGATGCGAAAATACAATGTGTCAACGGCCTGAGTATGGCGGGTCGAGCCCTTACTCGTTAATGTAAAAAGACCAACAAGAGGTAATTTGAAATGAAGGTACTTGTCCCGATCAAGCGTGTGATCGACGCCAACATTAAGGTCCGCGTTAATGCGGATCAATCGGGCGTTGAGCTCAATAATGTGAAGATGGCGATGAACCCGTTCTGCGAGATCGCGGTTGAAGAGGCTATTCGGCTACGTGAGGGGGGTAAAGCGGAGGAAGTCATCGCGGTTGCTGTGGGTCCGAGCCAAAGTCAGGAAACCCTTCGTACGGCTCTGGCAATGGGCGCCGACCGGGCGATTTTGATTGAGACCGATCCGGCACCCGAGCCGCTCGGTGTTGCCAAGTTGCTCAAAGCGGTAACTGAGAAAGAGAATCCTGGACTCGTCATCTTGGGTAAACAAGCGATCGATGGCGACAATAACCAGACGGGCCAGATGTTGGCTGCACTTCTTGACTGGTCAATTGGCACTTTTGTTTCTGGAATGGAGGTGAACGACGGTTCGGTTCGTGTGACTCGTGAGGTGGATGGCGGTCTTGAAAATATCGATCTGACACCCCCATGCGTGATCACGGTTGACTTGCGATTAAATGAACCTCGATACGCATCATTGCCAAATATTATGAAAGCGAAGAAAAAACCACTTGAGACTTTTTCGCCCGATGATTTAGGCGTGGATGTGTCGCCACGCATTGAGGTTTTAAAGGTAATTGAGCCCCCAGCACGAGCTGCGGGTGTGAAAGTTTCGAGCGCTGAAGAGCTCGTTGAAAAACTACGAAATGAGGCAAAGGTGATCTAATGGCTATTCTTGTAATTGGCGAGCACGATAATTCAACGTTGCGCCCCTCCACGTTGAACACAGTGACCGCAGCAGCGGAACTGGGTACTGAGGTAGATCTTTTGATCGCAGGGGCTGACTGCAGTTCGGTGACTGACGAAGCATCCAAGGTTGGGAGCGTCTCGCGCGTGTTAGCTGCAGATGATCCTTCGTTTTCAGATGGGCTCGCGGAAAACATCGCGCCGCTGATAGCATCAATAGCAGGCAATTACTCCCACGTGCTCGCTCCGGCGACCACGTACGGGAAAAATATTTTGCCTCGGGCATCAGCGCTTTTGGATGTCCAGCAAATTTCAGACATCAGCGGGATTGAGTCAGAGGATACATTTATTCGCCCTATTTATGCGGGTAACGCAATGGCAACGGTTCGGTCGACCGATGCGCTTAAGCTCATTACTGTTCGGACGACCGCTTTCGATGCTGTGGGCATGGACGGTGCTGCGTCGGTTGAGACCGTCTCTGGCGGTGGAGATGCCGGTCTTTCAAAGTTTGTGGGTGAAGAGCTCACTCGCTCGGAGCGACCTGAATTAACGACGGCAGATATCATCGTGTCAGGAGGCCGGGGGATGCAAAGCTCCGAAAACTTCGTGCTCCTTGAAAAGTTAGCTGATAAGTTGGGGGCAGCAGTCGGTGCCTCTCGAGCGGCTGTCGACGCCGGCTATGTTCCAAATGATTATCAAGTCGGCCAGACGGGAAAGGTCGTTGCACCAAACGTTTATATCGCTGTTGGTATTTCTGGCGCTATCCAACATCTCGCGGGCATGAAGGATTCGAAGGTTATCGTTGCCATCAACAAAGATGAAGAGGCGCCTATTTTTCAGGTCGCTGATTTTGGTTGGGTTGCGGATTTATTTGAGGCCATTCCGCAACTCGATAGCGCTTTGGAATAATCTGCTGGTGACTGATTAAAACCCTCGAAAGACCTTAGACCAAATCAGCCGGAATACCGTAGGCTGGCGTAAGACTGTCGTCGAACGGTGAGTCACGTTGCGACTGCACTCTCCTTAGAGCAAGCCTTTGCGCATTAAGTTGCGTTCTTTGTATTAATCAGACAGCACGTTCAATCGTGCTTCTGGCGTGATTTAGTTGATCTCTGACAGTAGATCAGAATTTAAAACGAGGTTTCTTACCGCATGAGCAAAACTTTCACCAAATGGATTATCGCCTAGCCATGCGTCAACAGAAGAAATATTCAGTTTAGTTGTTTTGGGTCGCACACTCCATGTTACTTGAAAAGGGGAACCTTTCTCATTGTAAGCTGGACCCGTTGTGGATCCCGCATAAACGACTGGTGCACCTAAATCGTCGGGCAAGTTTGGAGCCTGATTTAAATCGTTCGAAGTTTCTACACGCGCCATGTCCGTCAGGCTTTCGCCACCATCATTCACTAAAACAGCAACAACCGCCTCAACCCGTAACTGTGGGTTGCCAATTGCTTCGCTAAGACATGTTCCAAGAGTTGGCCCAATAGTGGCTTTTGCTGTTGAGTAAACGAAATGAATTTCAATCGTATCACCTGACTGTAGGCTGTCTTGGCCATGCGCACCAATTAGGCCTTCAATTGGTGCCAATTCTGCATCGCTCAACGAACCATCGTATTTGAAGCCAGTTCCATAACCTCGTCCATCTCCATTGCCGGCATAAGTAGTGAAATTACCTCCTCTATGCTCAGCATTTTTGTGGAAATGTATGTCACACAGAGACATTTTCCCAAACTCCGGTGCCGTAGAAAATGTGCGATTGTTGCTACCCGTTTGCAAGTCGATGTCGCGGGGCGATTGAGGGCCGTAGCCTCGGCCACCGGCCTCGACAGCTAACGCAGCACGTTGGTTTGTGATTACATCATCGCCTACTGAAATTTTAATTTCACCGAAAGCCGCAGAACTCATGAATAAGACTAAAGCTAAAGTAGCGTTTAATTTCAAAATGGTTTTTCCCATAATTTAATTCCTGTTATTTTATTCAGTGTTGCCGCTAGGGTTCAGTGATATGTGGATTTTCTAATTATCACAAAAATAAAATTTAGCAGAATAAGACACTGTCACCGGTTTCAAGCACGCATCATAATATTGATAGAAATACGTAACTTTTTTGACAAATTTTCAAACCGTTGCACTTAACAATCTGCGGATACTTAGTATTTTAAATTAATGTAAACGATTTGAATCTAAAAAGGCAGGATTTCGACAAGGGTTTGGAGGCGTACAATGCTGGTGAATATGCTACGGCCGCCCAAGAGTGGCAACCGTTACACCTTGGCTTTTAACTTCAGGCCATTCCCTTAATCAATCACCCTGACGTTAAGTCTAAAGATATTGCTTAGTCTCTCGGCATACACCCGGTGATACTCTATTGCTGGCAAATGGAGCACCAAAAGGGAGAGCTAAAGGAAAATAAAAACATGAAGCTTTTTAAGTCATCGCCTAAACGCGATGATGAAGCACTCCCCGGATTCCCGGGGAGTGGCGAACCAGTCAAATTGGCGTACGGGTCTCGAAACACGTCCATGTGTTATTACCTGACGATTTAACCAGCGGCGCACAGTTGAGTATCGCCAGATCGGTTTAAAATTTCTGTGACAAAGTTTACATTGATAGACCGTGAAATTCCGGCTAACGATGAATCGATAGAATATCGCTCGCTGATGACACAACGTGATCAGCGCACCAGTTCGGTATCTCCTCAGGCTTTCCATAGCCCCAGCTCACGGCGATCGTGCTCATACCGGCCGATGCGCCTGCGATGATATCCCTCTCATCGTCACCAACATAAATGCAGTTTGATGCTGAAACGTTCATTACCGTGCAGGCGTGTAAAAGTGGCGCCGGATCAGGTTTTGCGACAGAAAGCGTGTCGCCACTCACGACGACGGCCGCTCGCGATGCAAGCCCTAACGCTTTCAGAAGTGGAATGGTGAAGCGAGCCGGTTTGTTCGTCACGATTCCCCATGGAGATCTGCGTGAATCAAGGCTTTCGAGTAAATCATCAATACCTTCAAACAGCGTCGTTCCAACACAGATTCCGGTCAGGTAGTGTTGAAGTAATCGGTCACGAAACGGACTTTTTGCTGATACTGACGGGGGGAGGGCAAAACCCTCCGAAATCAATCGCGTGCTTCCCCCAGCGACCCACCAACGCCCTTCGTCGATAGAAATTGATCGTTGGTTTTCTTCATTGAGAACGGTGTTTAAAGCATGAATTAGATCCGGAGCAGTATCTGCAAGTGTGCCGTCGAGATCAAATAGAAATGTGGTTTCAGGAGAGATGTTGTTTTCGCCAGTTTGACTGATCGCTAGTCAGGTTTGCGATAGTGCGCAAGATAGTTGACAGCCACGCCTGGCCCGAGACGGTATTTTTTTGAAAGAGGGTTGTAGTGCATTCCAGTGATGTCTTTAAGGCTTACGCCAGAGGTCCTGGACCACTGGTCAAGCTCGGATGGCCGTATCAATTTTTTATAATCGTGAGTCCCGCGTGGCAGCAAAGACAATACATACTCGGCGCCTACAATTGCGAACAAGAAGGATTTTAAATTCCGATTGATCGTTGAGAAAAAAATATCTCCCCCTGGTTTTAAGAGCTTTACACAGGATTTGATCGTGAGCGCCGGGTCAGGCACATGCTCCAGCATTTCCAGACAGCAAATAACGTCGAAGAGCGCTGGATTCTGATCGACAAACTGTTCAATCGTAAGATGGCGATAATCAATATTGTGGTTGTTTGCGCGCGCGTGTAGTTTGGCGACAGCAATAGGGCCGGCGCCAGCATCTAGTCCGGTGACGTTTGCACCCCGTTCGCTTAAGGCCTCGCTGAGCAATCCGCCCCCGCAGCCGACATCGAGCGCTCGACAATCATGAAGCGAATGCCGATTAGCGATGTAGTTAACGCGTAGGGGGTTAATCTCGTGAAGCGGCGCGAATTCACTATTAGGGTCCCACCACCTAGCCGCGAGAGATTCAAATTTTGCTATTTCGGCGGAATCGATATTTTCCATTGCAACACGCTGCAAATAAAAGGCATCTAATGTTTACATATTAAACGATGACAGTGAGTGAATTTCTGGAGTATTAACCGTTTTTAGGTGGCCATCTTATTTCTATTTTTCAATAGTTTTATTGTTTATTTGAATAAAAAGCGTTAGAATTCGACGCGCGATTGCGGGGTGGAGCAGTCTGGCAGCTCGTCGGGCTCATAACCCGAAGGTCGTAGGTTCGAATCCTACCCCCGCTACCAATTGAAAGTTGTTTCTGGGACCCCGCATTTGCGGGGTTTGTTTTTGGGGCGAGAGAAAAACGGTTGATCTGGCAGGTCGGAACGGCATCACGATAATGGTAATGAGCGGTATATGCGAGCTGATTGAGCCGGTGATTGAGGATATGGGTTACGAGTTGGTAACCGTAGAGCTTACGGGTTCTCAGTCGGGCGGCCAAATTGTAAGGGCTTATATTGACGCACCGGGGGGAATTTTGCTCGAAGACTGCGAACAAGTCAGTCGCCAGATTAGTGCAATTTTTGATGTCGAGGATCCGATCCAGGGAGAGTACACGCTTGAGGTTTCTTCCCCGGGCTTGGAAAGACCTCTCGCCAAGCCTGCGCATTTTTTGAGATTTATCGGCAGCAAGGTGAAGGTGCAGACCAAAACCCTGCATTTGGGTCGAAGACGATTTACAGGACCGTTGACCGAAGCGACCGAGGAATCTTGCTGTATTGAGGTGGATGGTGAAGTTTACGAGCTGCCTTATCAAGATATTGATAAGGCAAATTTGGTGGCATTTGAATCGGGGCATTCGCAAAATCGAGCCTCTTAGATTTAGTTGTTTGGAGATCTGAAGATGACAAAAGATGACGTTTTAATGATGGCAGACGTGCTTTCGCGAGAAAAAGATATTGATCGCGGGATTGTCTTTGAAGCGATTGAGGCCGCACTCGCAACCGCGACCCGCAAGCGCAATCGTGAAGATATTGAAGTCCGTGTTGAGATTGATCGCAACACGGGAGATTACAAGGCATTTCGACAGTGGGAGATCGTCGAGGATGATGCTGCGGTCGAAAGTCCTGCTCGCCAGATGACGTTTGCAGGAGCTGCGATTAGTTATCCAGATGACACCCACGAGATGGGTGGGTTTGTTGAAGAGCCGCTTGAGACAGTTGCGACTTTCGGTCGAATCGAAGCACAAGCCGCGAAACAGGTGATCAGTCAAAAAGTACGGGAAGCAGAGCGTGCTCGAGTCTACGAGGACTTTAAGGATCGTATTGGACAGATGGTTCAAGGCGTTGTTAAGCGGGTTGGGAATCGCGAAGCGATTATCGACCTTGAAGGTGTAGAAGCGTCTTTGCCACGATCGAACTGGATTGATCGCGAAGTGTTGCGGAGTGGTGATCGTGTTAAGTCAATTTTGGGAGAGGTGCGAACCGAGCCGCGAGGACCGCAGTTGATTCTTGACCGCAGATGTCCTGAACTCGTGGTTAAGCTATTTCAACTCGAAGTGCCTGAGGTAGGTCAAGGCGTAATTGAAATCTTGGGTGCGGCCCGGGATCCTGGTTCGAGAGCAAAAATTGCGGTGCGCTCCCAAGATAGTCGCATCGATCCGGTCGGTGCTTGCGTTGGAATCCGTGGCGCTCGTGTTCAGAGCGTATCAAACGAGCTAAATCTTGAACGCATTGATATCATTACCTGGGCCGATAATCCGGCCGAATTTGTGATCAAAGCGCTTCAGCCGGCAGAGGTTGAGTCGATTATCGTGGATGAGGATTCGCATTCCATGGATGTGGTGGTCGACGAGCAGCAGCAATCGCTCGCAATAGGACGAGGCGGTCAAAATGTCCGTTTGGCGTCAGATCTGAGCGGTTGGACTCTAAATATCATGACTGACGAAGCGGCGGCAGAGAAAGCGGAGCAAGAGGCCCAACAGGCCAGTGAGAGGCTCATGACTCAGCTAAACATTGATGCTGAAGTCGCAGGAGTTCTGGTTGAGGAGGGTTTTGTAACGCCAGAAGAAGTCGCCTATGTACCCGTTCAGGAATTGCTGGATGTTGAAGGATTTGATCAGGATTTAGTGGATCAACTCCGGACGCGAGCGCGCGATTTTCTGGATATTCGCGAAATTGCCGAAGCTGAAAATCTGCGACCTGAGCCGGATTTACTCGCAATGGACGGTATGGATGAGGAGACCGCCACTTTGTTCGCCTCAAAAGGGATTCGTTCAATGGAAGACCTCGCTGAATGCGCGACTGATGAGTTGACAGAACTCACTGGGATTGAGGAAGAGCGAGCGGGGACATTAATCATGACTGCCCGTATTCCATGGTTTGAAGAGCCCGAGAGTGAGAATCAATCGGTCGAAGCCTAAGGCCAAGAGGGAAATAAATATGCCCGCAGTACCTATAAAGAAGCTGGCCGAGCAAATTGGAATCGGCCCTGAGCAACTCCTTAAGCAGTTGGGAGCTGCTGGGTTAGAAGGTAAGGATGTCGATGGGAATTTAGACGACGACGAGCGGACGACGTTACTTGCGTACTTGAGAGGGGGTAAGGCGACTGCGGCCAAGCCAAAAGCTCAGGAAAAAGTCACTTTAAGCCGCCGAACAACCACCGCAGTTAAACAAAGTTCTCGTACGGGTGGATCTCGTACGGTTCACGTTGAGGTCAAGAAAAGACGCACTTACGTCCGACGTGGTGAATTGCAACGCCAGCAAGAAGAGGCTGAAAAAGAAGCGCAGGCGGTCCAGGAAGCAAAAGAGCGTGAGCTGGCCGAGACGACCCGTTTGGCTGAAGAGGAAACAGCTCGAAAAGCTGAGGAAGAGGCAAAGGCCATCGCTGCTGAGGCGGAAGCGCGAGCTGCGGCTGAAGTTGTTGAGGCACCAGCGTCCGATGTCAAGCCGGATGAGAAGGGTCAGCCGGTAACGCCCCCGACGGGAGATGCAAAAACTCCCAGTCGGCGAGAAGAGAAAGGTAAAAAGCGCAAGGGAAAAGACCGCTCTGAATCGAAAGGTGAGTTGCACCTTGCCGAGGGCAAAAGAGGGCGTCGCAAACCTCGACCTGCGATTAAGCCGAGAAGAATTACGTCAGCAACCGCGGGCCAACATGCTTTTGAAAAGCCGACAGAACCAGTGACCCTTGACGTTGCGGTTCCTGAAACGATTACGGTCGCTGAACTCGCGCAATCGATGTCCATCAAAGCGGCAGAAGTAATCCGTGTTCTGATGGAAATGGGTAGCATGGTGACAATTAATCAGGTTCTCGATCAAGACACCGCGATTCTCGTGGTTCAGGAAATAGGCCATAACGCGACTGCCGCGGACTTTCATGATCCCGAAGCTTTGATTACCAGTGACCAGATCGCCGATGACCGACCTCGAGTGGCGAGAGCACCTGTTGTAACCGTAATGGGTCATGTTGATCATGGCAAAACATCGTTGCTCGATCATCTTCGTAAGACCAAGGTGACAGCCGGGGAAGCCGGTGGTATCACGCAGCATATCGGCGCTTATCGAGTGCCGACCTCAAAAGGCGTTATCACATTTCTAGACACGCCGGGCCATGAAGCGTTCAGTGCAATGCGGTCACGTGGCGCAGGTGTAACTGACCTGGTTATCTTGGTGGTGGCTGGTGACGATGGTGTCAAACCGCAAACCATTGAAGCCATTAATCATGCCAAGAATGCGGCGGTTCCTATTATTGTTGCGATTAATAAAATGGACAAAGAAGATGCGGACGCAGATCGCGTCAAGCAAGAGTTAGCTACGCACGAAGTGATTCCAGAAGAGTGGGGAGGCGATATTTTGATGAGCGAAGTGTCGGCGCTTACGGGTGATGGGGTTGATGCGCTTTTGGAATCGGTGTTGCTGCAGGCAGAACTACTTGATCTTACTGCACCCGCTGAAGGTCTCGCATCTGGAGCAGTGGTAGAGGCCCGCCTCGATCGGGGTAAAGGGGTGGTTGCCACCATCTTGGTTCAGAAGGGTTCTCTCAAGAAGGGAGATATTGTGGTTGCGGGCCGCGAGTTTGGCAGAATTCGGGCCATGACCGCGGATGATGGAGCAACGATTAAAGAAGCAGGACCGTCTATGCCTGTCGAGGTGCAAGGACTGGGTGGCGTGCCTGACTCCGGAGATGAATTCTCTGTTGTGGCGGATGAGCGCAAAGCTCGGGAAGTGACTAGTTTCCGGCAATCAAAATATAAAGAATTGAAAATTGCGCGACAGCAAAAAGCAAAGCTCGAAAGTATGTTTACGGGTATGGGCGACGATCAGGTTAGACCTCTCAATCTCATTATTAAGGGAGATGTACACGGGTCTGTTGAGGCACTTACAGAGTCGCTTGGAAAATTAAGTAACGATAAGGTGAAAGTCGTTGTCGTTCATGGAATGGTGGGCGGAATAAACGAATCAGACGTAAACCTCGCAACCGCTTCTGAGGCTATTATCGTTGCTTTTAATGTTCGTGCAGATGCGACAGCGCGACGCCTCATTGAAAGCGAAGATCTTGATGTCCGTTACCACAGCGTTATTTACGACGTGGTTGATGAGGTCACGACTGCGCTGACCGGAATGCTTGCGCCCATTGTTCGTGACCAAGCTGTTGGGCTGGCTGAGGTGCGAGATGTCTTTCGAGTTGCGAAACTTGGCGCCGTTGCTGGTTGTCGAGTTATCGAAGGAGAGGTTCGGCGGAATCTTCCGGTTCGAGTGCTTCGAGATAATGTCGTTATTTTTGACGGCCGCATTGATTCACTAAAACGGTTCAAAGAGGATGTCTCTGAGGTCAAGTCCGGGTTCGAGTGTGGCATTGGGGTTAAGAATTACAACGATATCAAACCCGGTGATCAAATCGAGATCTACGAAAAAATTGAGCAAGCCGCAACACTATAAAAAATTTTCGCTGACTAATGCAAGGCGTTGATCGATCAAGGCGAGTTGGCCAGCAGATCAGAAAAGAACTTGCGGCTATTATTGCGAGTGATTATTCGGGAGAAGGCCTTGGGATTCTTTCGATAACTGCCGTCAGGGTGAGTAAGGACTTGCGTCATGCCCGAATTTTTGTCACGGCACTAGGCGCGCGGGACAACGATCAGTGGGTTATTAGCTTTTTAAAAGCTCACGCCTCCGAGCTCCGTTATGAGCTTAGCCAACGAACCAACCTTCGCCGAACACCCGATCTCGCATTTGAATACGACGAAAGTATTGCCTACGGTGCAAAAATGTCACGTCTGTTGAATCAGATTCAATCAGATGAAGGAGGCGCCGATGGGACGTAGACGAAAGCGAGCTTTCGGGGATGCGGTCGACGGGATTTTGCTGCTAGATAAACACGCCGGCGTAACCTCGAATCACGCGCTCCAATCGGTTCGAAAATTACTTAATGCGAAAAAAGCGGGTCACACGGGGAGTTTGGACCCAATTGCGACGGGATTGCTACCGATCTGCTTCGGCATCACGACGAAATGGTCAGGCTATTTTTTGGGAGCCCCAAAGCACTATACGACTACCGTGCGACTGGGAGAAAGTACAGAAACCGGGGATAGTGAGGGTGATGTCCTCAAGAAAGTTGAGCACCAGGTCACTCAAAGCCAGATCGAGACCGCGTTGGAATCATTTCGAGGCGTTTACCAACAGGTTCCCCCAATGTACTCTGCGATTAAGGTTAATGGACAGCCGTTGTACAAGCTTGCAAGGCAGGGAATTGAAATCGACCGAGAAAGTCGCGAAGTCGATGTAACTTACCTCGATTTAATTGATTTTAACGGGCAAGATGCAACGCTAGAATTGAAGTGTAGCTCCGGGTTCTATGTGAGAGCCTTGGCCACCGAATTAGGCGATATGCTGGGCGTTGGCGGGCATGTCATTAGTCTGCGTCGTGTCGGGGTAGCTGGGCTGGATCTCGAGAATGCTGTGACGGTGAATCATTTAGAAGGGCTTGCTAACCTTCAAGACAGGCGAGGAGTGCTGGGAGATATCGGCGACGCTCTGTCCCATTTTCCTGCTGTTGATTTATCGGTAGACGCCGCTTTTTATATTTGCCGAGGAGAGTCAGTTAAGAGCTCAAAACTGCCAGATAAAGGCCTTGTTCGGCTGTATTCACCTGCGACGGGGTTTCTGGGTATCGGTGTCGTTAATGATCATGGGACCGTGTCTCCGGAGCGATTGGTTTCGAATTCTTAATAATATTCGTATTTTGTTGAGGAAAACTGGCGGTAACGTTAGAATACGCCCGCCCAAGCTGTATAAACGGGTAGCAAACTGTACATAGGAAAAAAGAAAATATTAAATAACCACTCAGGGATTAGCCCTGAGGCACCGGGAAGGCTTTCCCAGGATCCAGCAGAATTCTCCCAAAATCGACATCTCGTGTCGATCACTGACGTAACCTAATTATTAATCCTGATCATAGAGTTTTAAGTATTCAAGAGGCCCAAATATGGCAATAGTAGCTGAGAATAAAGCGCAGGTAGTTAACGAATATGCAACCGCGCCGGGTGACACTGGTTCACCCGAAGTGCAGGTCGCTTTATTGACTGCAAGAATTGTTGATCTGACGGATCACTTCAAAACCCATATTCACGATCATCATTCTCGCCAGGGATTATTGAGAATGGTTAATCGTCGTCGAAAATTACTTGACTATCTCAAAAGTCGGGATGTTGAGCGCTACCGCACGCTGATCGCGCGACTTGGGTTGCGACGATAACATCTATCCAAATACATTTTTTTAACGGAGTAAATTGATTGAATAAAATTGTTCAGACCTTCCAATATGGCGATAATGAGATGCGCCTAGAGACCGGGCAGATTGCCCGACAGGCCAGTGGCGCTGTGCTAGCCAGTCTGGGTGAAACCGTAGTTTTGGTGACGGTCGTTGCGGCCCGAGGCCCGAGCGGGCGCGATTTTTTCCCACTCACAGTCGACTATGAGGAAAGAACGTACGCCGCAGGAAGGATCCCGGGTGGGTTTTTCAAACGTGAGGGGCGTCCGGCAGAAAAGGCGATTCTTACTGCAAGGCTGATTGATCGACCGATCCGTCCATTATTTCCAGAAGGGTTCAATAACGAAATCCAAGTGATCGCAACCGTGATGTCGGTCGATCCCGAGATCGATCCCGATATGGTCGCAATGGTCGGCGCGTCAGCCGCGCTTTCAATCTCAGGAGTTCCTTTTAATGGGCCTATCGGCGGCGCGCGCGTGGGTTATGTTGACGGGGAATATGTGCTTAATCCGACCGCCAGCCAGCTTGAGGCTTCAGCATTAAACCTGGTTGTCGCGGGGACTGATTCTGCTGTCTTAATGGTCGAATCAGAAGCGGATCAACTTACCGAAGAGCAGATGCTCGGCGCTGTGATGTTTGGTCATGAGAACGCCAAAGTGGCAATCAAAGCAATTGACGCACTCGTAGCTGAAGCGGGGAACCCGCGCTGGGAGTGGGAAGCCGAGGCGAAAGATGACGCCTTATTTGAAAAAGTAAGCGCGGCTGTAGGCTCGGATATCGAGGGCGCGTATAAGATCGCGGACAAGTCCGATCGCCAAGAGGCAATGGCTGCCGTCAAACAAAAAGCAGTATCTGATTTGCTGAGTGATGATGCGGATGAGTCGGAAGCAGAATCACTGAAAAGTGCAATTAAAGTTTTAGAGAAAAATACCGTTAGAGGGCGCATTCTTGCAAACGAACCGCGTATTGATGGGCGTGACAAGGAAACGGTCAGGCCGATTACGATCGAGACTGGCGTTTTGCCGAGAACCCATGGTTCCGCGCTGTTCACTCGTGGCGAAACACAAGCAATTGTCACTTGCACACTCGGCACAGAGCGTGATTCGCAGGTGATTGATGCGCTTGAGGGTGAGCGACGCGACCCCTTTATGCTGCACTACAACTTTCCCCCGTTTTGTGTCGGCGAAACCGGGCGAGTGGGCTCCCCAAAACGCCGAGAGATCGGACATGGCAGATTAGCTAAGCGTGCAATGTTAGCGGCGCTACCCTCTACCGAAGACTTTCCTTATGTCATTCGGGCTGTGTCTGAGATTACTGAATCAAATGGTTCTAGTTCCATGGCAACGGTTTGCGGCACGAGTCTTGCGTTGATGGATGCTGGCGTTTCTTTGAAAGCACCGGTTGCTGGCGTAGCAATGGGCTTGATAAAAGAGGGCGATCAGTTCGCAGTTTTGACTGACATTCTTGGCGATGAAGATCATCTTGGCGATATGGATTTTAAAGTCGCCGGGACCTCTGATGGCGTCACCGCACTTCAAATGGATATCAAGATCGATGGGATCACCAAGGAGATAATGGAACAGGCGCTGGATCAAGCTAAGCGCGGTAGACTTCATATTCTGGGTGAGATGGCTAAAGTAATTAGCACGCCAAGAGAGGAGATGTCTCGGTATGCGCCTCGAATCACCACCATGTCCGTGCCGACGGATAAGATCCGCGACGTGATTGGTAAAGGCGGCGTGACTATTCGGGCCATTTCAGAGGCAACAGGCGCCGCAATTGACATTGACGACGATGGCACAATTAAAATCGCCACGTCTGACTTGTCGGCAGCGGAAGAGGCTCGACGTCGTATCGAACAGATTACGGCTGATGTTGAAGCCGGCACCATTTATGAGGGCAAGGTTGTCCGTCTGATGGATTTTGGTGCGTTTGTAAATATTCTTCCCGGAAAAGATGGTTTAGTTCATATCTCGCAGATCTCTGAAGAGCGTGTCGCTAATGTCAGCGATAAATTGTCAGAAGGCGATCTGGTAAAGGTTAAAGTGCTTGAAGTCGATAAACAAGGTCGGATTCGCCTTAGCATGAAAGCGGTCGAAAGCGACGGGTAGGATTGGCAGCATAGTGAGTCATATCCTCGGGATTCTGTAACGTTTGAAAGGAAAGTCGACTAATCTGATCTGGCTCGATCTTGAGATGACAGGTCTTGACCCTGATGGCGATCGAATTATCGAGATCGCTTCAGTCGTGACAAACTCTGACCTTGAAATCCTCGGAGAAGGGCCCGTCCTCGCAATTTCTCAGCCCGAGAATGTGATGGCCGCTATGGATAGCTGGAACCAGAAGACTCATGGCGGCACCGGGCTAATTGATCGGGTCAGGGATTCGAACATAAGCGAACATGATGCGGAACAGCAGACGCTAGACTTTTTGAAAGAGTTTCTGCCAGAAAAGACCTCGCCTCTTTGTGGTAACAGCATTTGTCAGGATCGACGATTTCTGTATCGGTCGATGCCAAAGCTTGAGGCGTTTTTTCACTACCGCAATCTTGATGTAAGCAGTATAAAAGAGCTTGCCAACCGGTGGCGACCGGACATCTGTAATGGATTCGTAAAAAATGGTGGTCATCGCGCGCTAAATGACGTGCTGGATTCTATCGAAGAGTTAAAGTTCTACCGCGAGCATTTCTTTCTAGATAAGCCGATTGCCTAATCGGGAATTTCGTCTACGGCTACTACATCGTTCGACAGGTTTTTGTTAGCCGGTCCTTGGTCTGTAATCTCCTGTTTGCCGGCTAATCTGGAACGAAGACGGTTAATTGCCCAATCGATATGCTCATCGACCATTGTTGAGATCTTTTTAAATTTCGATTGCAACATTGAGATTTTCTTTTCGGTTGGCGTGCTGTTTCCAATTGCGACCGAAAGGTTTCGCATCAAACGCTCATAGCCTAGTCGACGTATTGGGCTTCCTGCAGTACAACGATCAAAGTCTTCCGGCGACCAGGCAAAAAGATCCAAAAGGGTTGCGGTATCGAGTCCATGTCTAGGAGAAAACTCCGGATCACCTTTTTGAGTAAGGCGGTTGTGGGGGCAAACGAGCTGACAATCATCGCAACCGAAAATACGATTTCCAATAAGGGGTCTAAGGGGTTCGGGAATACTAGATTTGTGTTCAATGGTTAAATACGCGATACACTGCCTTGCATCCAATTGGTATGGAGTATCTAAAGCGCCGGTGGGGCAGGCGTCAATACATCGTGTGCACGACCCACAATGATCTTTGGCAGGTCCAGTCGTGGGAAGCGGTAAGTCAGTATATAACTCACCTAAAAAAAACCATGAACCAGAGTGAGGATCAATAAGATTAGTATGTTTTCCTATCCAACCGAGGCCAGCTGCGCTCGCCAGAGGTTTCTCCATCACCGGGGCGCTGTCAACAAAGGCGCGGTAGTGGAATGGGCCAATCTCGTCGGAAATCCTGTTCGCCAAATGCTGAAGGCGACGACGCATCAACCGATGGTAGTCTCGACCTAGGGCGTATCGGGCGATGTATGCTTGATCCTGCTGTTTTAATAGCTCGCTTGGATCAATGCGTTGTTCTGGCCAATAGTTGAGCCTGACGCTAATGATGCGTTTTACTTCAGGTATTAATAATTCTGGCTTGATCCGTTTTTCTGTATTGCGGGACATGAAGCTCATCTCGCCATGCCAACCTTTGGCTAGCCAGGCATTCAGCCTATCTCCGGCGTCTTCAAGACCTGAATTCGCAATCCCCATCCCATTAAACCCAAGTTCTTGAGCCCATTCATTGATGCTTCGGGCGAGTTCTGCAAGACGGTTGGTGTTAAGTTCAGTCATCGCGCTATCATAACGCGATGCATAACTTAACCAACACGTTGTATTCTGTTCCTCAGATTCGGGCGATTGAAGCAATCGCGAGAAAGTCTCTAAAGTCCGATAAATCTCTCATGGAGTTAGCCGGTCAGAAAGCCTATTCCTGTCTCCGGCAGTGTTGGCCATCGGTCAGCCGAGTCGCCGTTCTTTGTGGAGGGGGTAATAATGGTGGAGACGGCTTTGTTCTGGCGCGTCTCGCTCAGAATGCGGGCCTAAGCGTATGTCTGGTGCTTGCCGCTAAGTCATCAACTGTAGAGGCCAAGGAGGCATTGACTAAAGCTTTAGCGGCAGGCGTGGTGGTCTCTAATTTCAGCGAAGTAGCTTTGGTTGAGGCTGAGCTTATCGTTGATGCTTTGCTTGGCATCGGATTTTCTGGAAAAGTTCGCGAGCCTTTTCGGACGATAATGTTGTGTGTCAACAAACAAGTGAAACCTGTCTTGTCGCTTGATATCCCGTCGGGGTTGGATGCAGATTCGGGGTCCGTGTCCCAAGTTGCGATTAAAGCGGATGTAACCATTTCGTTTATCGGGTTAAAGCGCGGACTGTTCATGAGTAAAGCACGAAATATTGTCGGGCATATTGTGTTTGAACCGTTAATAGCAGAGCATTTATGCGTGCACGATGATTTTTGGGCAACCCGTCTTAGTGATCAGTGGATTGAAAATGTTCTGCCTGCGCGACATAGCAGCTTTCATAAGGGTGATGGGGGGCATGTTGGCGTTATTGGGGGCTTTCGCGGCATGTCTGGCGCGGTCGCGCTTAGCGGATTGGCAGCCCTAAGGTCGGGCGCCGGTCGAGTGACAGTGGGCTGTTTTCCTGACAACGTTCAATCAGTTGCTGCCATGAGTCCGGAACTAATGGTGAGGCCTTTAATGACAGAAGATGATGTCCATCAGCTTTTAGCTGGTGTCGATGTCGCTGTAATTGGTCCGGGGTTGGGCTTAACTGATTGGTCAAAAAAAATATTTCACCATAGTATCGAAACAAAAGTTCCCAAGGTAGTTGATGCTGATGCCTTGACTTTATCGGAAGAGAATAAGCAAGTACTGACGGATGCGGTCTTAACGCCTCATCCTGGTGAAGCTGCACGTATGTTGGGGATCACTGTGGAATGTTTAGAGGGTGATAGACCGAGTGGCTTGGAAGCGCTTTCAGCGAAATTTAATTCAATTGCAGTTTTAAAAGGAGCAGGGACTTTGGTTGGACGAGCCAATGGAGGAAGATTGATTTGTGATCGGGGCAACCCGGGAATGGCAACAGCAGGGATGGGTGATGCTTTATCAGGAATAATTGGAGGTCTGATGTCGCAAGGGTTGCCGGCATTCGAGGCGGCGGGAGTCGGAGTATGGCTTCATGCCTCTGCTGGCGATTTGATTGCCAAAAACTCGGGCGCTGTTGGAATGCTTGCGAGTGACTTGATTGGGCAGGTGCCATACGTTAGGTCTGACTTGAGATAGGAATATGACTCGCGAGATAATCGTAAGCACCCCTCGCGAGATGGAAGCCGTGGGCTATGAACTTGCGGGTCAAATATCAGCTCCATGCACGGTTCATTTGAAAGGGGATTTGGGCGCCGGAAAAACCACCCTGGTAAAAGGAATTATCTCTGGAATGGGCTCTCAGAGTCAGGTGGTAAGTCCGACTTACACACTAGTCGAGGAGTATCAGACTTCTAAGGGTGGGGTTCATCATTTAGACCTGTATCGAATTAAGACGGCGGAAGAGATTGAGAGTTTGGGATTTCGAGACCGGTTAGCCATGGGATGCATTATTCTGATCGAATGGCCGGAACGAGCCGAGGACCTACTGCCAAGACCAGAATGGCAGATTGAGATTGATTATTTTGAAAATCGGAGAAAAGTGACAATAAAAGACATTCAGGCGCCCATTGAAAACCCGCATCACGACGGAAATCTCTGACCTATGAGTAAAGTGAAGAGCGTTATCTTCGTCGCGTTGCTGGCAGTCGCTCAGGGTGTTTTAGGTACCACCGAAGTTGATGGAATGCGTCTTTGGGCGGGACCTGATCAGATTCGATTTGTTATCGATCTAACGCAACAACCCCAGTATGAGATTTTCGTGCTAAAAAATCCTGACCGTTTAGTAATTGATTTGTTCGACGCTGAAATCTCGGGCCACGGCGTTAAACCGCCAACGGCGACTGAGACTGTTTTGAAAATCCGGACAGGTCGTCCTGATCGATATACGCTAAGAGTCGTCTTGGATCTTGATAGGCCGGTTGCCTACAGTGATTTTTTGCTTGAACCCAAGAATCCCTATCCTTATCGCTTAGTGGTAGATATTTCTCGCGATCAAACGGAAAACGCCAAAGAAACGAGACCAGAAAAAGCACGCTTTAAAAAATTTCTAGTAGCGGTTGATCCAGGTCACGGAGGTGACGATCCAGGGGCCATTGGCTCTGGCGGCACGCAAGAAAAACGAATTGTTTTGGAGATTGCCCAAAAGCTCGTTCGCTTGATAAATTCAGACGGACGGATGCAAGCCTTCCTGACCCGTCACGGGGATTATTATGTCAGTCTTCGAAGTCGTATTGAGATTGCAAGGCGTGAAAAAGCCGACGCATTCATTTCGATTCATGCGGATGCTGCCAAACGAAAAACCGCAAAGGGCGCTTCTGTTTTTGTATTGTCAGATCGAGGTGCCAGTAGCGAAATGGGTAAATGGCTTGCGGCTCGTGAAAACGCGTCGGACCTCGCGGGTGGCGTTGCAATTGGCGACCAGGAACCTGATATCCAGGAAACGCTTTTAGATATGGGCCTTGATTGGAAACTTAAACAGAGTAAAAAATTAGGACGTGAGATTTTGTCTGAGATTGAACAGATTGGGGCTCTGCATAGTGATCAGGTGGAGGAAGCGGCTTTCGTCGTATTGAAATCGGTAGATATCCCCTCCGTGTTGGTAGAAACGGGCTTTATCACAAATAAAGAAGAGGAAAGTTTGCTCCGAAGCACGAAGTCTCAAGAACAAATTTCCCGTGCCATATTTAGGGGGCTTAAACGTTATTGCGACGTTGAGGTTTCCTGTCTAAAAGAGAATGTCTCGGATGCTTTGGAGATTTTCGGCCCAAGCAACTTGGTCGCAAAAAGTCTGTCTGGGAACCATTCTTTAATGTTAACGGATAGGTTTTTTGATCCAATGGATAGAGGTGATGTTTTGGATACGCAGTCGCTCAAGCGGTCAGTCGTCGAATAATGCCCTTGGCTGACCAACACGTCATCTTTCTTCATGGACCAACCGCAACGGGGAAGTCTTCGCTAGCTTTAGAGTTGGCATCTCGCTTTCCCATCGACTTGATTAGTGTGGATTCTGGTCAGGTTTATCGCGGTATGGAAATCGGAACGGCTCGATTATCTGAAGATCTTTTAGCTCAGTTTCCGCATCACCTCATTGGCATCCGGGATGTTCCAGAGATTTTTTCAGTAGGCGATTTTTGTACGCAGGCGCGATTTCACATCGATGAAATTTTGAAGCGAGAAAGAATACCACTGCTTGTCGGCGGAACCATGTTTTACTTTTCCGCACTATTGAGGGGTATTCCAAAACTTCCAGCTGCTGATCAGGAGCTTCGTCAACGTTTAGGGAGCGATGTGCGTCAGAATGGTTTGGGGGCCACCTATCGCAGACTGCAAAAGATGGATCCCGTATCAGCAAATCGAATAGATTCAAATGATCGACAACGAATTCTTCGCGCACTGGAGATTAACATTCTGACGGGAAAGCGGGTTTCAGAGTGTGCGAGCTCAGATGGACTTGATAAGACCGGGGTTAAAGTGTCGAGGGTCTCGCTCAGCCTTTCTGATCGAAGAACTTTGCATCGGTGTATTGACGATCGTTTGCGTGAGATGATTGATTCGGGATTGGTTGATGAAGTCCGCGGAATTCGATCTCGATATCCTCAATGCCGAAAGACGCCTGCGATGAAATCGGTCGGTTATCAGCAGGTTTGGTCATACCTCGAGAATGAAGTTGACGAGAGACAGATGATCGCGGATATAGCGACAGCGACAAGACGTCTGGCGAAACGCCAATTGACCTGGTTGCGCCATGAGCGGGGCTTGACCTGGTTTGATGCCTCCAGCGGAGGGTTGGTTTCATCGGTTAGTCGATACCTGGATGCGGCGAATATCTCGATGATTGGCCGTCAGGCTTGAAATTAGCGTGGTGCGGACTTAGATTTAGAAACTAAGGAACAACCGTAGCAAAAATTGCATCATCGTTGCCAACAGTTGGTTTTTCAGATGTTGGTTTTTGGGCTGTTTTCACTGTGGTCGCGTTAATTTTCGATAACAACAATAAAGTGTCGTTGCATGCTTAGCTGATGAGTTGAATCGCTTGTAAACGACGAGGAAAAAAGCATGAATCAACTTAAAGCAACTGCCTTGCAGGACCCTTTTCTGAATGCGCTCAGAAAAGAGCGAATTCCGGTTGCAATTTATTTAGTCAATGGAATCAAGTTGCAGGGTCAAGTGGAATCCTTCGATTCTTTCGTGATTTTGTTGCGAGGGAGTGTTGGCCAACTAATTTATAAGCATGCGATATCAACGATTGTTCCAACAAAGACCGTCAAGCTGCCATATTCAGACGATGACTCTAATACGGATCAAATTCTCGAAGAACGTGCGGAAGTGTAAGTGTTGATTTACGGTTTCTGAAATTTCGACTCGTCTAGTGAGGCTACAGTGGGAAAATTTCGCGCGTTGGTGGTTTTGTCATTAACGAATCTTTTTTAACTGATCTGTTGCCTGAATCCGATTTGTTAGGCGGGACTGAGAGAGCGCTTCTGTTCCACCAAAGCTGTAAGGGCGGGGTGCTTGATTCTGATTTTGATGAGTTATCTGGGCTTGCAACCTCAGCAGGCGCGGACGTCGTGGGATGCCTGAGCGCGTCACGGCCCCATCCGGACCCATCAAGTTTCGTTGGTCGCGGCAAAGTTCAAGAAATCGCGGAGCGGGTTATTGATACAGGCGCTGATCTTGTCATTTTCAATCAGGCAATCAGTCCTGTTCAGGAGCGAAATCTCGAGAGGTTATGTAAGTGTCGCATTGTGGATCGAACACGATTGATTCTAGATATATTCGCAATGCGTGCACGGACCCATGAGGGGAAGCTTCAGGTGGAGCTCGCTCAGTTGCGACATTTATCGACACGACTCGTTAGAGGATGGACACACCTTGAGCGTCAACGAGGCGGAATTGGATTGCGTGGTCCGGGCGAAACCCAACTTGAAACAGATCGCCGTCTTCTTGGCGCTCGAATTCGATATCTTCAGAATCGGCTGTCGAAGGTTCGTTCGCAGCGACATTTGCGTCGTAATCGAAGGGCGCGCTCCCGTGTGCCTACCATTGCGATCGTAGGGTACACCAATGCCGGAAAGTCTTCTTTGTTTAATCGGCTCGTTAACGAAGATGTTTTTTGTGCGGATCAGCTTTTTGCCACACTCGACCCGACGATGCGTCGAATTCAGATTAAAGGATTTGGGCCGGCCATTCTTTCCGATACCGTTGGATTTATTCAAGGATTGCCTCACACCCTGGTTGACGCATTCATGTCTACTCTTGAAGAAGTTTCGAATGCTGATCTATTGTTGAGAGTGGCCGACGATAGTGATCCTGAAGTGATGATGCATGAGTCTGAGGTGGAAACCGTATTGGCGGAGATTAGCGCGGCCGAAATTCCGACGATCGTGGTGCGAAACAAGTGTGATATTAGTGGAAAAGCACCGGTCCAACGAAAAGCCGTGTCTAATGGCAGGACTTTGGTTCGGGTCTCGGCTCAAACCGGATTAGGGATAGAGGCCTTACTTGAAGAGGTCTTCATTGAATTATCGAAGTTTAGCCGAGAGGTAAGCTTTTCTATTCCCCCTTCGAAGGGGCGTCTTCGTGCCCAGATTTTTTCCTTGACCGAAGTGCTTGAGGAGTCAGTCGATCAAGATGGAATATCGCACATCAGGGCGAGAGCGGACGCGCCAACCATCGGAAAGATTAAGCGAGACCCTGATTATTGTGTTGAGTTTCTTGATTTGGAGCAAAAACATAATGGGGATGATCTAAGATGTGAAGGTGGAGAAGACGTGAGTTTTTACTCGACCGTGATAAACTCGCGGTAATTCCTCAGGGGTTAACCGAGGCCTTATTAAATCGATGAATAGTCAAAAAAGAGGTGAATACTAGATGCCGTGGAATCAGTCAGGGTCGGGCGACAAAGATCCTTGGGGGCAGGGCAATGGCCAAAATCAACCACCTGATCTCGATGAGGTGTTGAAGGACATTCAGAAAAAGTTTAGCGGGATATTTGGAGGTAAAGGCGGTGGAGGCGGGAAATCTGGTGGAAGCTTGCCGAGTTTCAGTTCAAAAGCGATTGCTCCCATATCCATCATTGTTCTGGGCCTCTGGTTTGCGACAGGTTTTTATGTGGTTGAGCAGGGCCAGCAGGCAGTCGAGATGCGATTTGGCGCCTACAAGACGATCAAAGAAGCCGGTCTCAGATGGCATATGCCTTATCCGATTGAATCAGTAGAGGTGGTTAATATCCAGCAGATTCGGACAGTTGAAGTGGGTTATCGAACAAGTGCTCGATCCAATCAAGCGACGACTGTTGGGCGCGAGGCATTGATGCTGACAGCGGACGAGAACATAATTGATATCCATTTCGCGGTTCAATATGACATCAAAGATCCGCGAGAGTTAATCTTTAATGTGGCGGAAACTTATGACTTGGTTGTTCGGGGTGCGACAGAAAGTGCAGTTCGAGAAATTGTAGGTAGAAACACGATGGACTTTGCAATTACGGGCGGACGCGCAGAGATTGCGCAGGAAACAAAGTCACTCCTTCAGCAGATTCTGGATCGTTACGATACTGGAATCAATATTAAAGCGGTCGAAATGCAGAACGCCCAGCCACCCGCTGAAGTGAAATCCGCTTTTGATGATGCGGTTAAAGCTCGCGAGGATGAGGAGCGGTTCAAAAATGAGGCGCAGGCTTACCAAAACGACATCATTCCTCGTGCTCGAGGCGCAGCCGCTAGATTAGAGCAAGAAGCGGCCGCCTACAAAGCGACGGTCGTCGCGAAGGCGCGGGGTGAAGCTTCCCGGTTCCTCCAAGTGCTGGACGAGTACACAAAAGCACCTGATGTGACTCGGGATCGTTTGTATCTTGATGCGCTCGAGGACGTTTATAGTAACTCAACAAAATTAGTTATTGATCAAAAAAGCGGAGGGAATAACGTGATGTATCTCCCACTTGATCAGTTAATCAGGAAAAATAGCGGATCAATGGCAAGCACGAATAAAGAATTTAATTTGGATAATTTAGGATCTGATATGGCGGACACTGGCGGGTCCGAATCACGTCAGGAGCGTTCCAGTCGCCTAAGGAGCCTTACGCAATGAGCGGAAAAAGTCTGATTACTCTTGTGCTACTGGTGATAGCAGTAACACTGGGTGCTTCATCGGTCTACTATGTGGACCAACGTGAAAAAGCGATTGTTTTCCAGTTCGGTGAAATTGTCCGGTCGAACGACGAACCAGGCATCCACTTTAAGGCGCCTTTGATCAATAACGTTAAATTTTTTGATGCTCGAGTGCAGACAATGGACTCTGATCCAGAGTTATATCTCACCAGAGCAAAAAAGAACCTCGTGGTCGATTCATTCGTCAAGTGGCGGATCACTAACGCGGCTGATTACTACACTCGATTAGGTGGTCTTGCCTCGAATGCGCGCAGTCGTCTTGCTCAGCGGGTCAATGATGCCCTGCGAAGTGAGTTTGGTAATCGATCGGTGCAGCAGGTGATCTCAGGAGATCGGGTTGAAATCATGGACTTGGTTCGGACTGCGATGAATCGCGAGGTGGCGTCCCTTGGGATAGAGGTTCTTGATGTTCGACTTAAGCGGGTTGACCTGGATCCCGGCATTAGTGAAAGAGTTTATCAGCGGATGGAAGCCGAGCGTTCGAGAGTGGCGATGGATTTGAGAGCGCGGGGCGCAGAGGCTGCAGAAGTCATTCGTGCGGATGCCGATCGTCAGAGAGCGATTATCATTGCAGAGGCCCAGCAGACCGCGCAAGAGGTGAAAGGTCAAGGCGATGCGGAAGCAACGGCAATTTATGCGGAGGCTTTCAGCCGTGATCGGGAGTTTTACCAGATGTATCGGAGCTTAAATGCTTATCGTAAGACCTTCGCAAGCCCTGATAACTTGTTAGTGGTAGAGCCTGATTCGGAATTTTTCAAGTACTTTAAACAAGCCAGACCCGGGTCCAGTCAATAGCGTTTATTTTGGATTGGCAGAGCTTTTTAGCCGCTTTGGCACTGGTATTTGTGATCGAAGGCCTGATTCCGTTTGCGAGTCCGAGAGGATATCGATCGTTGGCTAATCGCCTGCAAGGGTTAACCGATCGGCAATTGAGAGTCGGCGGCGCAGTAGTCATAGTTCTCGGATTGATAATGCTGGCATGGATCAAAGGGTAAGCGCGTGTCTAGTCGCCAATTGAGAAGCAGGTCATGTCGAAAAAGTTAGTGGTCCTCGGGATTCAATGGGGAGATGAAGGCAAGGGTAAGATCGTTGACCTGCTCACGGAGCGTTGCGACGCGGTGGTTCGTTTTCAAGGAGGGCATAACGCGGGCCATACCCTGGTAATAGATGGGCAGAAAACTGTCCTTCACCTCGTTCCATCTGGCATTCTTCGAAAAAATGTGCAGTGCATGATCGGGAACGGGGTCGTTGTTGCACCTGATGCGCTTATCGAGGAATTAAATGCCTTGGAAACTTCAGGGTGCGAACCTCGCGAGCGTCTCCTCATCAGCCCCGGAAGTCCTATTATCCTCCCCAGCCATGTCGCATTAGACCAGGCTCGTGAGCGGGCTCGTGGAAAAAATGCAATCGGTACGACCGGGCGAGGGATTGGCCCTGCGTACGAGGATAAGGCTGCCCGAAGAGGAATCCGTTTTGGAGAATTATCTGACCCCGATTCCTGTTGCGAACGAGTGGGCGAACTTCTTGAATATCATAATTTTTTACTAACGTCGCGGTTCGGCGTCGAAGCGATCGCTCAGGATGATGTCTTTTCTGAGGTGCATCGCTGGTCTCGCGAACTGGCCGGCTTGATTGGCGACGTCAGCAATCGAATCTACGAGATTCATCAAGACAACGGAAATGTTCTATTTGAGGGGGCGCAAGGGACGTTGTTAGATATTGATCAAGGCACCTATCCATTTGTCACCTCATCAAATACAACGGCTGGCGCTGCGGCGTGTGGCAGCGGTGTTGGGCCATTAATGATGACAACCGTCATGGGGATCGTGAAAGCGTATACCACCCGCGTTGGCGCTGGACCTTTTCCGACCGAACTGTTCGATAGCGATGGGGATCATTTAGCGAAAAATGGACATGAGTTTGGCGCGACAACGGGACGACCCCGCCGATGTGGATGGTTTGATGCAGTGCTTGCGAGGCGGGCTTGTTGGATCAATAGCGTCGATTCGCTTTGTGTGACCAAGCTGGATGTGCTCGATAATCTTTCCGAAATCAAGATCTGCACGAGTTATGAACTGGATGGCGAAACGATTAAGCAGCCACCGTGGGATTCAGGCAGTCTCGATCGGTGTGTGCCCAACTACGAGTCGCTTCCCGGATGGAGTGAATTAACCGTTGGTGCTCGATCGCTGTCCGAGCTGCCACGAGAGGCGAAAAGCTTTATCCGTCGCTTAGAGGAATTGCTGGAAGTGCCTATTGATATCGTTTCGACGGGCCCAGATCGCGAAGAGACCATGGTGCTCAAAAATCTGTTTTAAGTCGTTGCGATGTTAACGCTGAAGATGCTCCGATAAGCGCGTGTTTTGCGCTCGCCTCAATCAATTCCTCTCTGGGGGTAATATCGAGAGATTGGGATAGTCGGGATACAGAATCGACTCTCCATAAAACCGACGATCCCGTGAACTTTTTTCTGCGTCAATATGGTACCGAGGAGAGGACTTGAACCTCCACGGGGTTGCCCCCACTAGCACCTGAAGCTAGCGCGTCTACCAGTTTCGCCACCTCGGCAACGACTCTAACCCACGAGAGTTGTTATCTGACTCGTCTTAGCCCAGAGCCTAAGAAGATGGAGCTGAACCTAAGAGAATTTGCGACAATTATACACGGTTGAATTAACTGCCATGGCGCGATTTGAATCTAGAAGGGAGTGTCGTTTTGCTGAATGAATCTATTCTGGCTATACGCGTAAAAGTGTGATCTGCCAGCTTCACTAGTATATTTATTTTGTCTATTACACCACCTCAGCCTGTATGATTCGACCCGTGTCTTTAGCAGCCTCTATTCTCCCGCTGGAATACCAGATTGAAGCCTATGCTTTAAGACGACTGTTGGTTGAAAAAAGTCTAACTGAGTCAGAACTCATCGACGGGCTTTCTGGCGCCAAAAAACAAGATCTCTTGGCTCGTACAGTCTTTGATCGACTTTGCCAGTCGGGACTATTGACCCGAAATAATGCGGGCTATCTATCAATCCGCAAAAAGGCTCGCCTTCGAGTTGGGACCGTCACGGATGGTTCGCAAAAAAAGCGGGTTGTGAACGTCAAAGACGATGAGACTTATTTTTTATCTGATCGTCAAGCCAGACGTGTATTAACGGGTGACTTGGTGCTTGTAGATCTCAAGCCGACTCGCAAAAGAGGTGAGCCGGAAGTAAGGGTGCTGGCCATTCTATCGACCAGCGCCAAACCTTTCTTGGGCCAACTCGAACGACGGGGTGATCAGAACGTCATAATCGTCGAAAGTGGACCATCGAACGAAATATCGTTAGTGCCAGACCGTCTCTTGAACGGCGGTCAGGATGGACAGTTTGTCTGGGCGACGCGCCTGACCCACCCCTTTTTTATCAACAAAGCACTGGCTGAGGTCATGCGCGTGATTCCGGAAACTAACCCTGCTGGGTTGCTCGCCGAACGAGTAATTGAAAAGCAGGGTTATGAGGTCGAGTGGCCATTTGACTTGGATCAATTAAACGCTTCTATCAGGTGTCAGGTCGATGAGGCTCCAGCGTGCCATGGGATCGACTTAAGGGACCTGTCATTCATTACGATCGACGGCGAAAGTGCTAGAGACTTTGATGATGCGGTTCTTTGTCAGTTTGACGGGGAGCACTATCATCTGGATGTCGCAATCGCAGACGTTAGCCACTGGGTAAAGCCAGGGACCGCGCTCGATCAGGCTGCGAGGGAGAGAGGAAACTCAGTTTATCTGCCCGACCGGGTTCTTCCAATGTTGCCGGAAATCCTATCCAATGATGTCTGCTCTTTGCGCCCTGATCAGGAACGGTTCGCGTTCGTTTGCAGGATGACTTTTGATCAGGAAGGAAATCTTCAAGACAGTCAATTTGTTACTGGCACCATATGTTCAGCTGCCCGGTTGACTTATCAGGAAGCCTCTAATCACCTGATGGGGATTAGACCGCTTAGCAGCAGAATTTCAGATAAGGTGAGGCATAATCTCGAGTTGTTACATGTTCTCGCCCAAAAGCTGACGGACCGCCGACTCAAATCGGGCGGTGTCGAATTTAGCTTCCCTGAGACTCAAACCACGTATCGCGATGATGGTTGGTTAAGTGATATCAAGCATATCGATCGCCCAGTTGCTACACTAATTATTGAAGAATGCATGCTTGCCGCAAATGTATGTGCAGCGCAATGCCTTCAAAAGAGTCTTCCAGTAGCGATATATCGTATTCACGGTGCACCGGATTCTGATCGCATCTTCGAGCTTCGGCAGGTCCTTAGCCTTTTTGGTGTCAACATGAATGGGTCTTCGGATCCGAGCGCCAGAGACCTTTCGGAATGTCTCGCCGAAATTCGACAAGCATCATGTCCATTCGAAACGCTTCAGACTCTTGTATTGCGGTGCATGAAGCAGGCAAGTTACTCGAGCAACTGCGCTCCACATTTTGCGCTTGGATTTGAGCGGTACACTCACTTCACATCTCCGATTCGTCGATATTCAGACCTGATTGTCCACCGACTATTAAAGTGGATTCTCAAACTGGACGCGGGCGAGGATCCGGGATTGCCTCAACAAGAACTAGAGCAAATTGCTTTACACTGCTCAAAGACAGAGCGCCTTGCAGAACATGGCGAACGCGAAATTCACTCGATCTTAAAGGCAGAATTTATTGGAAGACGTTTGGGGGAGACATTCTTTGGCCGGGTGACCTCCGCAACCTCCTTCGGTCTGTTTATTACGCTTGATCAATACCCGATAGATGGTCTTTTGCATATCTCAGAGATTGGGGATGATTTTTTTGAGTTCGACCCTAAATCCTTGGTTCTAACGGGCCGTCGGACTGGACAGAAGATTCGGGTCGGCGACCCGATTTCAATTCAGGTTGCCGGGGTGGACGTTGAAGAGGGAAAAGTTGATTTCGTCAGACCGTTTAAAAAACAAAAAAGAAAAATCAAAAACCATCGCAAAGACAGTGTAAATAGGGGCCGTAAAGGCCCAAGCAGGTCTTAAGAGTTGAGAGAATAAATTGTCAAAAGGAATCAATGTTTTGTGTGGGTTTCACGCCATTGAGAGCGCGCTAACAGCGGACCGTCAGTCGCTTGGCGAAATCGTGCACTACGGGATGAAAGAGAGCTCAAGATTGAGTAACTTGCTCAGTCGTGCACGGTCAAGCGGTGTGAAGATTCGTCGTGCTCAGAAAAAGGAGTTAGATAATCTTGCTGGCGACGTTCGCCATCAAGGTGTTGTGGGTCTATTGGCAAAGGTGCCTGGCGAAGGCCTGAGCGAGCTCCGAACCTGGCTGAATGAATTTGTTGGTGTTCCACTGATTATCATCCTTGACGGTCTTGAGGATCCCAGAAACGTCGGCGCATGTTTACGGACGGCAGCGGCAGCAAGAGTTGATGCGGTGATTATTCCGGTGAAAGGTGGCGCAGGCTTGACCCCGGCGGCGCTGAGAGTTGCCGAGGGCGGATTTCACCATTTAAAGATTTTTGAGGTGGGTAACTGGAGTCAGGTGCTTAAGATGTTAAAGACCGCCGGGATTTGGGTTTTAGGGGCATCAGAGAGGGGCTCAATATCACTTGATGAATTTGATTTGACGATGCCGGTCGCCTGGATTTTTGGATCAGAGGCGACGGGCATTCGGCAAATTTCGGGAAAGCATTGCGATGCACTTGTCCGGGTTCCGACGGAAAACGATTTTCCAAGTTTAAATGTTGCGGTGGCGACCGGAGTAGCGCTCTTTGAAACTAAGCGACAACGAAAAGTGCGTGCTGAAAACCCGTAGCTCAGCCTGAGAGCTCTGTTTTACCGGGAAATTCACATAACGTTTTGATGGCGCAGTTTTTACAGAGAGGTGCGCGCGCTTTGCATGTGTATCGTCCATGAAGGATTAATAGATGGTGTGCATCGATGAGAAAATTCTCCGGTGTTGTCCGGAGGAGCTGCTTCTCCACAGCTAACACTGTCTTCCCTCGCGCGAGACCAGTTCGATTCGAGATTCTGAAGATATGCGTGTCAACAGCGATCGCGGGCTCGCCAAAAGCGGTATTGAGTATGACGTTGGCGGTTTTTCGTCCAACCCCGGGTAACGCCTCCAATGCCGCGCGAGTTCGAGGCACTCGACCTTGATATTTCTCGATCAGGATGTTGCAGGTGCTAATAATGTTTTTTGCCTTGGTATTGAAAAGACCAATGGCGCGAATGTATTGGGTTAGGCCCTCCACACCCAAATCACGGATTGCCTTGGGGTTCGGAGCGTCCCGGAAAAGGGGTCGGGTGGCCCGGTTAACAGAAATATCAGTCGCTTGGGCTGATAGGATCACTGCGATTAGGAGTTGGAAGTGACTGCGATATTTAAGTTCAGTCTTGGGTTCAGTGATCTGTTGAGACAACAGCGAGAAAATCTGAAGACGTTGGGATGCGTTCATCAGCGGTGGGAAGATGAATCCAAAGGCCCCCGTCGGGCCCTAACGCGCTCCACGCTTGCCTTGATTTCATCGAGTCGTGGTCGAGACTTTAAAGAAAGTCTTGATGATTCTTTAGGATTTTCAGCGCGACCTTGATGAATCAGAAATTGATTTTTGAATCGAACCTTGTTGTCGTCGACGAATTGTTGAAACGAAGCAGAGTCTGGAGTCTTTGGGAGATGGGATGTAATGCAATCTACCGGACACGGCGGGAGGCATAGTTCACAACCAGTGCATCGATCGGCTACTACGGTGTGCATCAGTTTCCCGGATCCGATGATGGCATCCATCGGACACGCGTTGATGCAAAGGGCGCACCCGATACAGGTGTTTTCATCAATCCAAACACCGTTTGGAATCACGGCATGATCATATTCGGGATGTATTTGATCAGATACAGATTCGAGAAGTTCGCCAAGTTGGATCAATACTCGTTGGCCTCCGGGCGCGCAGCGGTCGCCTGTGGTGGAACGAGTACTCATCGCCTCAGCATAGGCGGCACAGGAGGGATAGCCGCAACGTTGACACTGGAGTTGTGGTAGCAGTGCGTCGAGCCGAACCTCGACTTGTTTCAATTCTTCTGGAGGTATCGTTGTCATAAAAGCCGAGATAGCGCAGTAAAAAAGCGATCGACGTCGTTGAGATCATTATATAGGTGAGGGGTTACTCTGAGCGACTGACCTCTCGCACTCACGAATATGTTTTGGTCGGCAAGATTTTGTATTAAGCCTGAGGGGACATCGTTTTTGAATCGTAATCCGGTAAAATGCGGAGAACGAAAAGGTTCCGGGAGAATATCAAGACCCGTTCGCCGGCCATGGTCGCATATCTCTTTATTTATCTCCCGAAGGGTATGCTCGACCCTCGGAAGTTGCCACTCGATAAGTTGGTTGAGGCTCGTAAGCAATGCAGGAAGGAGGGCGAAATTAGCCATTTCCCCCATATCAAATCTTCGGGCTGCCGGTTGATATTCGTCTCGGTAGGCAATAAGGTTCTGAAAATCGACCGCGTCCTTGCGAGCGAATGCATTCAACTCGAGTGGATTACCCAGGTGATGCTTTGGGTGGACGTACATGATTCCGGTGGAATAAGGACCTAGTAGCCATTTGTAGGCCGCCGCGACAGCAAAATCAGGCTGAATGGTTGCGGCGTCAAAACTCATTGCGCCAAGACTCTGGGTCAGATCGAGAACAAGACCGGCATTTTCTTGATCGAGTGCGTGTCGTATTTTTTTAAGGTCTATCAGCGATCCATCAGTCCAGTGGCAGTGCGGAAGCGCCGCAAGGCCAGTTGTTTTAGATATTGCTTTCAATATCTGGGATGTCCAATCACCGTCGGTTGGTCGAGAAACGGTAATCAGATTTCCGTTTAACTCTCTCGCAAGAGACTGCCAAATATAGAAGTTAGAAGGGTACTCCTCGGCAAGGACAATAATGTCCTGTCCCGGCATAATTCGGATATTCCTGGCGGCTGCGGCGAGACCGTAACTCGCTGAGGGGATTAAGGCGATATTATCTGGGCTGCTCTGCAAAAGTGCGCCTGCACTCTCTCGTACTAGCTCTGCAGTTGCAAAGAAGTCTGGGGGTGTTATTTCCCAGGGGTGGCTTTTGCGGCGAAGACCTTCAATGCCTGCAGCGCAACTTTGTCGCAGCAGTGGCGACATATAGGCGCAATTAAGGAAAACGGTGTTTTCAGGTATATCAAAAAGGTCTCGCTGACAGCCAAGCGTTTCAGGGCGCACAGGTAAACAGCGGAAAGGTTATCGGACTGGCATTCCAGGTTCAGCACCGTCGTCCGGCGAAAGGACAAACACGCCGCCAACATCATTCTTGCCTGATGCGGCTAGCACCATTCCATTTGATACTCCAAAACGCATTTTCCGCGGCGCTAGGTTTGCGACCATCACAACCTTTCGACCGATCAGTTGTTGAGGATCGTACGCATTTTTAATACCGGCGAAGACTTCTCGGATTTCTTGTCCAAGATCAAGGGTTAATTTGATCAGTTTATCCGCCCCCTCGACTGTTTCTGCGTTTTTTACCAGCGCAACACGGAGATCAATTTTTCCGAAATCACTAATTGATATCTGATCGGCAATCGGCTCGTCGCTTAGGTGGCCCGAGGCGTTTTGTTCATCTTGTTTTTCGTCGGGCACTTTGAGATTTTCCATAATGGCTGCTGCTTTTGAGGGTTCGATGCGATCCATCAGGCGTTTGAATGGACCAATTTGATGAGAGATTAAAGGCTGATTGATCGAAGCAAGCGGAGTGCCAGTCCCGATCGGGCACTGAAGAAATTCAGCGCTCCGTTCCGCGAGGCCTGGAACGATTGGCGCCAGCCATATCATTAAGATTCGGAACAAATTAAGCCCAAGACTGCAAATTGCCTGTAGTTCGTCTTCTCTGCCTTCTTCTTTGGCAACTATCCAAGGCTGTGCGTCGTTAATGTATTGATTCGCCGAATCAGCCCACGCCATAATTTCGCGGACGGCGCGCGAAAATTCACGATTTTCGTATGCTTCGCAAACGGTGTTGTGTGCGGAGGTGAATTGATCAAAGAGTTCGGGGTTCACGACCGATGCTGACAGCTGTCCTTTAAAACGCTTGTTGATAAAACCGGCGCATCGACTTGCGATATTCACTATTTTTCCGATGAGATCAGAATTAACGCGAGTTACGAAATCATCGAGATGGAAATCAAGATCCTCCACCCGATTATTTAATTTAGCTGCGAAGTAGTACCTTAGGTAGTCGGGGTCCAGATGCTCAAGATAGTCCCGGGCGGTGATATAAGTGCCCCGCGACTTCGACATTTTTTGACCGTTAATGGTCAGGAACCCATGGGTGAATACCGCTGTCGGCGTTCGGAAATTTCCACCGTGGAGCATGGCGGGCCAAAAAAGGGTGTGAAAATAGAGAATGTCTTTGCCGACGAAGTGATAAAGCTCTACTTCAGAATCAGTTGACCAGTACTTATCAAAGTCGAGCCCTTTTTTTTGACAAAGATTTTTGAAACTTGCCATGTAACCGATCGGTGCATCTAACCAAACGTAGAAGTACTTTTCGGGAGCGTCAGGGATTTCGAATCCAAAATAGGGTGCGTCGCGAGAGATATCCCAATCTTGCAGGCCGGTGTCGAACCACTCGTTGAGCTTGTTTCGGACTTCTGACTGCAACCGTCCCGAGCCGGTCCAGTCTTTAAGCATTTCTTCAAAGTCAGATAGACGAACGAAAAAATGCTCTGATTCTTTTTCGACCGGGCACGCCCCTGATATCACCGAGACCGGATCCTTAATATCCGTTGGTGAGTAGGTTGCGCCACAAGATTCGCAACTGTCTCCATTTTGGTCAGCGGCCCCACATTTTGGACATGTCCCTCGTATAAATCGATCAGGCAGGAACATGTTTTCAACAGGATCAAATGCCTGCGTAATGGTGCGTTTTTCGATATGTCCTTTTGAGAGTAAACGCTGATAGATCGTTTCGGAGAAATACCGGTTTTCCTCAGAGTGGGTCGAATAGTAATTATCAAAAGCGATATGGAAGTCGCTGAAGTCCCGGCGATGTTCGACTTCGATACGCTGGATGAGTTGTTCGGGGGTAATGCCCTCACTTCGAGCCTTGAGCATGATCGGGGTGCCATGCGTATCCTCGGCGCAAACATAGTAAGTTTCGTGTCCCCGCAGGCGCTGAAACCGTGTCCAGATATCGGTTTGAATGTACTCCACCAAATGACCCAGATGGATAGGGCCGTTGGCGTAGGGTAGAGCGCTTGTGGCAAGAATGGTTCGAGGCATCTGAATTAGCAAAGGGAGATCGGATTAGGTCGAATTCGAATTTCCTGTTTGAAGTGAAACAGGCATCCGAAATACAGGATTAAACCCACTAATTATAGCTTATGCACTCAATGTTGATGCATCGTTGTGGTAGCATCGGGCACCTTAAAAAAGGTATTGTTAATTACCGTCTTCAAAATTTTAACCCTAATTTGGAATAACATGACTGAGATCTCCACTTCAGCACTGCTCGAAGCAGTGGGCAACATTCTTGATCCCCACACAAAATCAACCCTCGAAGAGTCAAAAGCAATTACGGCCTCAGATATTGAAGGGGACACAGTTTCGCTTGAAATAACACTTGGATACCCGGCGGCTGGCTGGCAGGCGACTCTCGATGCTTTGGTTCGAGAGGCGATAGAAGGGGTTGTGGGTGGGTCTTGTACGATCAACCTTTCAGTGAAGACGAGTGTTGTTGCCCATGAAGTTCAGAAAGGCGTCACCCCGATTAAAGGCGTTCGCAATATTATCGCCGTGGCGTCCGGAAAGGGCGGAGTGGGAAAATCTACGGTTTCTTCGAATTTGGCACTCGCGCTTGCTGCTGAAGGCGCGCGAGTGGGTATTTTGGATGCCGACATTTATGGTCCGAGCCAGCCTCGCATGCTCGGAATCAGCGGTCGCCCGCAATCATCTGATGGAAAAAGCATCGAACCGATGATGAGTTATCAAATTCAAGCGATGTCTATTGGTTTTCTGATTGATGAGGATACGCCAATGATTTGGCGCGGACCGATGGTGACACAGGCCCTCGAGCAACTCCTGAATGACACGCAATGGAAAGATCTGGATTACTTGGTCATTGACTTGCCACCGGGTACCGGCGATACGCAATTAACCCTTGCACAAAAAGTTCCGGTTTCGGGAGCAATCATCGTAACAACACCGCAAGATATCGCGTTATTGGACGCAAGAAAGGCGTTAAAGATGTTTGAGAAAGTTGAAATTCCAGTGCTTGGTGTGGTGGAGAACATGAGTACGCATATCTGCAGCCAGTGCGGCCATGAGGAAGCAATCTTTGGCCAGGGTGGTGGGCGTCGTATGGCGGATGAGCACAGTGTTGATGTTTTAGGGGGCATCCCACTCGAGATGCGAATTCGCGAGGATGCGGACAGTGGCCGACCGACAGTAGTTGCTGACCCTGATGGTAAAGTGACCGCAAATTACAAAGAAATTGCCAGAAATGTAGCCGGTCGACTTGCGGCGCGAAAACGTAATTACGCTGACGTCTTCCCTTCAATCGTCGTTCAGAACACCTGACAGGATGATCGATGTCTATTAAGTCAGATCGTTGGATCCGAGAAATGGCTGGTGCGGGAATGATTGAGCCATTTGAATCAGAACAAGTTTCCAGTGTTGATGGTGCAAAGGTAATTTCGTATGGCACGTCAAGTTATGGCTATGACATCCGCTGTTCGAACGAATTCAAAATTTTTACGAATATCAACTCCGCGATTGTTGATCCAAAATTATTTGATGCGAGCAGTTTTGTCGATTTTGAAGGGGAGTGTTGCATTATCCCTCCTAACTCATTTGCGCTCGCTCGAACAGTGGAGTACTTTCGAATTCCTCGCAATGTGTTAACGATTTGCCTTGGTAAATCTACATATGCACGTTGCGGTATTATTGTTAATGTGACACCGTTTGAACCGGAGTGGGAGGGATACGTCACTCTTGAGTTCTCAAATACGACGCCCTTGCCCGCGCGGATTTATGCGAATGAAGGGGTTGCTCAAGTTGTATTTTTTGAAGCAGATGAGAGTTGTGAAGTCTCTTACAAAGATCGCAAGGGAAAGTATCAGGGTCAAAGTGGGGTCACCCTTCCTCGGGCTTAATTTTATTCGTAACAGCAGGTATCTCTGATGACCGGAAGCGTTTTCGGAACTCTTTTTCAGGTGAGCACTTTTGGCGAAAGTCATGGTCCGGCTCTCGGCTGTGTGATCGATGGATGTCCTCCTGGACTATCGATCACGCAGTCCGATCTACAGAAAGATCTTGATCGGCGACGCCCAGGCCAATCGAAGTACACCACTCAGAGAAAAGAGCTCGATCAAGTTGAGATCCTCTCGGGAGTGTTCGAGGGAACTACAACCGGGGCACCGATTGCCTTATTGATTCGGAACGAAGATCAACGTTCTCGAGACTACGACAAGATTAAAGATCAGTTTCGACCGGGCCACGCTGATTACACCTACCTTAAAAAATATGGGTTGAGGGATTATCGAGGGAGCGGAAGAGCATCGGCCCGTGAAACGGTAGCGAGGGTCGCTGCAGGAGCGATTGCACGGAAATATTTGTCCGACAGTGCGGGTATTCGTATTCGTGGCTGCCTGACACAAATGGGTCCAATTGTGGCTGATTCCATTGACTGGCGCGTGGTGGAGGATAACCCTTTTTTCTTCCCGGACTTGTCAAAAATTGATGAGATCGGTTCATTTATTGATCAGTTGCGGCGAGACGGAGACTCTATTGGTGCTCGGATTTTGGTGACTGCAGAGGATGTGCCTCCAGGATTAGGACAACCGGTTTTTGACCGATTAGATGCTGATATCGCTGGGGCCATGATGTCGATTAATGCGGTGAAGGGTGTTGAAATCGGAGCGGGCTTTGAAAGCGTGATCCAGCGGGGAAGTGATCATCGGGATGAGATCTCACCACAAGGGTTCCTGAGTAATAACGCCGGCGGTGTTTTGGGAGGAATTTCAACCGGTCAGGAGATTCTTGCCTCTATCGCACTCAAACCGACATCCAGCATTCCCACGGCAGGTCAGACAGTTAAAATCGACGGTTCCCCAACAGAGGTCATCACGACCGGAAGGCATGATCCCTGTGTAGGGATTCGGGCCGTACCTATCGCTGAAGCGATGTTGGCACTCGTGTTGATGGATCATTTCCTGCGTCAGCGAGCACTTGGTGTAAATGGAACACCGGGTCCTGATATTCCAAGTGCAGCGTGAGCGATTTTTTAGTAACGCGTTTCGAATTCAGAACTAGGCGCGGGGCTTTGACCGAACGTCTTTGTATTTTGATCTTCATTCATAAGGACGAGGACGTGGCGTCCGATTGCTTCTAATAGTTCGGCACCCGCTAGATCTAGTGTTCCTTGTTTCTGATGATCTTGTTTGACCCATCCAAGCGCATCTAGGGTTGGGAAAAGCGTAACCGGATCGTCTATTTTCTGACATCCGTTATGCTTAAAAATCTCCAGCGCCGCTTGTCTGGCAAGATTCGGATAGCTCGCTAGTGAGGTAACAATACGGTCGGGAGTGACCGTGTTTTGGTCCACGGGCAATAATGCTTTACCCAGGTTTGTCTCGAGCATGATAAATAAATGGCGAAAATTGATCATGATTCCTTTAATTTAGAGATCAGCCTGAATGTGGGTTAGAAATCCGATAGTAACAGTGTAAGAATAAAAAAATGAGTCGAGGGCTGTCGATTCGTCTCAATCGTTGGAATTATTGAACGCTATGGTAAAATCCGGCGCCCTCAGGAGAAGGAATATGACTGGAAAAACCCTATACGACAAACTTTGGAATCAGCATTTGGTTCGGGATGCGGACGGCGGTGACGCATTAATTTATATCGATAGACAGCTTCTGCACGAGGTGACCTCTCCCCAGGCCTTTGCCGGCTTGCGCGATGCAAAACGAGTTCCTAGACGCCTGGCGGCGAACTTAGCCGTGGCTGATCATAATGTGCCCACAACAGATCGTAGCGCTGGGATCGATGATCCTATTGCTCGACTGCAGGTCGAGACACTCGATCGAAATTGCGTGGAGTTCGGTATTACGGAATTCAACATGACCGATCCCCGTCAAGGAATTGTGCATGTGGTAGGGCCTGAGCAAGGCGTCACCCAACCGGGAATGACAATTGTGTGTGGGGACTCCCACACCGCGACACATGGCGCGCTAGGGGCGCTAGCATTTGGGATTGGTACATCAGAGGTTGAACACGTTCTGGCGACCCAATGCCTGATGGCGCGCAAAATGAAGAATATGCGCATTGTGTTGAACGGCGCTCTAGCTGAGGGAATTGCGTCAAAAGATATGATCCTTGCAGTAATTGGAGAAATTGGTACCTCCGGTGGCACGGGTTACACGATCGAATTTGCAGGGTCGGCAGTTGAAAATGCCTCCATGGAGGCGCGGATGACTTTATGCAACATGGCCATAGAGGCGGGCGCTCGTGCCGGCATTATCGCCGTAGACCAGAAGACGGTTGATTACCTTCGGGGGCGCGCATATTCCCCGCGTGGAGATCAGTTTGATCTCGCAGTTAAAGCATGGCGTGAATTAATTTCGGATCATGATGCCGTTTTCGACGCGGAACATGTGATTGATGTATCTGACTTGCGACCTCAAGTCACATGGGGCACTTCTCCGGAAATGGTCGCGAGTGTCGACGATGTGATCCCCGATCCTGCGGATGCGCCAGATGAGGGTAAGCGAGAGGGTTGGTCGCGGGCGTTGGATTACATGGCGCTTGAGCCCGGAACTCAAATCGGCTCAATTGAGGTTGACAAGGTTTTTATAGGCGCTTGTACGAATGGCAGGATTGAAGATCTCCGAGCGGCGGCCAGTATTGCACGCGGTCGTTGTGTCGCCCCCAATATAAAGCAAGCCTTGGTTGTTCCAGGATCAGGCCTGGTAAAGAAACAAGCCGAAGATGAAGGTCTTGATCAGATTTTTATTGATGCCGGATTTGAGTGGCGGGAGCCTGGTTGCTCTATGTGCCTAGCGATGAATGCAGACCGTCTTGAGCCGGGCGAGCGTTGTGCAGCGACGTCTAACCGTAACTTCGAAGGGCGCCAGGGTTACGGTGGTCGGACCCATCTCGTTTCTCCGGCAATGGCAGCAGCCGCTGCGATTGCAGGACACTTTGCTGATCCAAACAAGTTATAGGGGCGTGCAGTATGAAAAAATTTATTAAGTACACCGGCGTGGTCATCCCGATCAATAGAGATAATATTGATACGGATGCAATTATTCCCAAGCAATTTTTGAAGTCGGTTGATAAATCCGGCTTTGGAGATAATTTATTTGATGCTTGGCGGTATGAGGATCAGGGTGAGCCCGGAGCTGACTGCAGTAATCGGCCATTAAATAAAGAATTTGTTTTAAATCGCAAACCCTATCGCGACGGCTCACTCTTGCTGGCGCGGGAAAATTTCGGTTGCGGATCCTCTCGCGAACATGCGGTGTGGGCGTTGCGTGACTTTGGTATCCGGACGGTAATTGCCGCAAGTTTCGCTGATATTTTTCACAATAATTGTTTCAAAAACGGAGTGTTGCCAATTGCGCTTCCTTTGGCTGATATTGAGTGGCTCTTCGCAAGAGATGATGAGCAGGGCGCGTTCTCGATGGAGATCGATCTCGAGCGTCAAGCGCTTACGTCTGAAGACGGTAACGTATATCGTTTTGAGATTGATGAATTTAAAAAACATTGCCTAATAGAGGGGCTAGACGACATTGGACTAACACTGCAGCATGAGTCAGATATCAACGCCTACGAGGCGCGAAGGGCCAAGGAAACGCCATGGTTGTTTCCTGACTTGCAGTTGTAAGCTTAAGCGCTCGATAGAATTACAAAGACTATGACCACTGAGAAAGAATTGAATGTTGCGGTTGTTGGGGCCACTGGTGCAGTCGGCGAGACCATGATAAAAATTTTAGAGGAACGCAATTTTCCTGTGGCAAAGTTGTTTCCGCTTGCGAGTGAAAAGTCGGTCGGTAAAGTCGTGATGTTTCGGGGAAAAGCAGTCCGGGTTCAGGCGCTTTCAACGTTCGATTTCGCCCAGGTTTCATTTGGGCTGTTTTCAGCGGGAGGCAGTATCTCGGCAGAGTATGCGCCAAAGGCAGTTGAATCAGGATGCATCGTAATCGATAACACCTCACATTTTCGAACAGATCCTAATATTCCATTAGTGGTTCCTGAAGTTAATCCGCACGCGCTAGAGCGGCATTCGGGCCTTATTGCTAATCCAAACTGCTCAACCATTCAGATGGTTGTCGCATTAAAACCATTGTATGACGCGGTTGGAATCAAAAGAATCAATGTGGCCACTTACCAAGCTGTCTCGGGGGCGGGACAAAGTGCGATCGAAGAATTGGCAGGTCAGACCGCTGATTTGCTTAATGCTAAGCCGATCACGCCCAGGGTCATGCCTAAACAGATCGCCTTCAATGCGATTCCACATATTGATACGTTTCAAGAAAACGGATACACACGAGAAGAGATGAAAATGGTCTGGGAGACCCAGAAGATTTTCGAAGATGATGAGATCGCAGTGAATCCAACTACAGTCCGAATCCCCGTTTTTTTCGGCCACTCAGAGGCCGTGCATATCGAAACCCGTGACAAAATAACGGCAGAGCAAGCTCGATCACTTCTTGAAAATGCGCCCGGGGTCTGTGTTATCGATGATCGCCAGCCTGGCGGTTATCCGACCGCAGTCACAGAGGCGGCGAACTCAGATCTGGTGTTTGTGGGTCGAATTAGGGAAGATATCTCGTGCGAGCGTGGATTATGCCTTTGGGTGGTGGCTGATAATATCCGAAAAGGTGCCGCGTTAAACAGTATTCAGATTGCTGAGGCGGTGCAATCGACCCTTAAATAATTGCGCAAAAGGCACCTCTCTTCCTACCGGTCAATTCAATCATCCCACAGACACTGTCCCGGTTCTGAGAGGTTTCACGATCGTTTTTTCTATAACCTTGATTAATTAACTAGCGCCTTAATTCGTGCATTGGTTCAAGGCTGCCGTCCTCCTATAATGGACATATGACGCCGACTCAATTTTTGCTCACAGCGCTCTCGCCTTTTTTCAGGTTAACTATCGAGCCGCCGATGAAAAATATTCGAGCAGCTTTGCTGATCGGGTTATTTTCCGTGGTCAGTGGTTCTGTAAATGCATTGGTACTTGATTCGATTGAAGTGCAGTCGAATCTGTACGAGCCTCTGGCGGCTAAAATTTCCGTGTCAGAACTATCTGCGGGAATCACTGATGACTTGGTAGTTGCCCTAGCGTCACGTGAGGCGCATCAAGCGGCAGGTATCGTCTACGACGAAATCCTTGGAGAGCTTGAATTTTTTCTTGACTCGTCGAATCAATCATCTTTTATCCGTGTTCATACCGACCGGGCGTTATCACTGCCGTTTATTCGTTTTCTGGTTCAACTCACCTCAGGCGAACAGCAGGTATTTCGGGATTACACCATCATGTTGGATCCCGTTGTCATTAGCAATCCAGAACCGATCATGATGGGAAGCGAAACAATAGCCGTGAATCTGCCTCTATTGTACCCAGGTGACAGGTTTGGTCCCGTCGAAAGAGGTGATACGTTAATGCAGATTGCGCGTTCGATTGAGGCGTCATCAGTGATTACCGTGAAGCAGAAGATGGTTGCGTTGATCAATGAGAATCCTGACGCTTTTATAGACGGTAATATGAATTTAATGCGGCAAGGGGCGATCCTGCGAATACCTTCTGAGCGATCGATGGGGGCTTTGGATAAGAATGAAGTCGCAGACATTTATGAAACGCAGTTACTGACGTGGACCCAACGTTCTCCTCGGAATGAAGACGAGTCATCATCAACCGAGGGTTGGACCGCCACTGATTTAACATTCCCTGACACTGATGGATCTGCACTGACTGGACAAAGTTATGTGCTTCGAATTGTGTCTCCGAACGGGGAAGCGGTCTCAGCTGCAGAATCAACGTCGACCGCGAGTACGCTCGGAGACGGCGCGACCGAATCGTCGTCGGTGACATCGATTGCGTCAACCAGTCTTGATGCGCCAGAAGTGCAGCAAGATCAGCAAGTTGATGAATTAAGTAATCGGCTTGCGGCAGTTGAGGAAGCATTTGCGTCGAAGACGGTAGAAAACGACACTCTTAATCGTCAGATCAGTCTGCTCGAGTCGCAGCTTGAAAAAACGATGAAATTAATTGAGCTTCAAGAGTCACAGTTGGCGCTTGCGCAAAAACAGCTTGATAAAATGGCAGAACTTCAGATCGCAGAAAGGCAGAAGATCGATCTAGTTCAACCAGATACCTTATCAAATGATCCAGATGCGATGGACTCTCAAGGGATTCCTGTTGCAGAAGAGGTCGTCGAGGACGGTTCTGGCGACAACAATAATCAACTTCCGGATAGTTTGGACGCTTCAATCACGCTAGAGCAATCGATAGAGCCGGATAGCCAGTTAGCGGGAGCAGAAGATACTAAAGTCGTGCCCGCAGCGCCCTGGCGTGACCCTTCGCAGACTTTGGATTGGATGAAGGATCGTGCGATCTGGCTCTACGGGCTATTGGCCACCGTTATCAGTACGGGATTGGGTGTTGTTGAGGGTAATACAGGGTCTCTGTTGATGGATGACTCAGCGGTATCATTTGGACTACTGGTCATCGTACTTTTGTTGATACTGTGGTTAATTCGTCGACGGCGCGCCCACCGATATTTATCATCGGATTCCGAGGCGACAAGGGTCGCTAGCGCGGGGCGTCGTTCGGTGTTTCAAGACTCGGTTCCGGGTGACTCTCAGGGTTCTCAGCCCGTCGTGCCAACGGTTGTTGAAGATAGTATCGGCGCAGGTTTTGTAACTGAATTGGAGACACAAAGAGGAGTCGCGGTAACAAGCGATGAGGTTGATCCCCTTACAGAAGCAGAGATTTACATAGCCTATGGTCGATCGAGCCAGGCAGAGAAAATCTTGCGTGACGCAATCAGTCGATTTCCGAACCGACTCGAACTCAAACTAAAGTTGTTAGAGGCTCTTCAAACACTCGATAAACCAGCAGAATTTAACGAGCTGATGGCAGGCTTGATTCAAGAGGTCGATAAAGACTCCGCTGAGTTTGCTCATATTCAGGCGCTATCAAAAAAGATAAAAGCAGGATCTGATCCGGTCTCTGGAGCTTCTGGGAACCATTCGGCTGTGGACTCGTCATATTCTTTGGAAATGGACTCTGCGTCAGTTGAGGAACGTTCACCCCGATCCCCATCGCCAAAAATGAATCTTGAAGAGATTGAGTTTGAGATCGAGAGTGCAAGCGACACTCAGGGTGGTGAGTTAACGCGAGCGCAAAGTCAAATAGGTAGCGACGATGCAGGGCGGGAATCCGGTGAGGGCGACATCAATTTTGAAATTGACTCAGATGTGGAGCCCGATGACGTGATATCTTTTGAAGGATTAAGTGAGCAGCCAAAGCGTAGCGACGAAGATCTTGATAATCTCGTTTTGATAGATGAAACTGAGGCCTCTGAACAGATCGATCTCGCACAAGCCTGTATTCAGATTGGAGACGAGGAAGGCGCGCGACGCATACTCCAAGTCTTAGTCGATGGCGAGGATAAAGAGAGCGCGGGAAAAGCGCTCCGGATCCTTAAGACGCTTTAACTGCTCGTCGTACCGGGGTTACTGATGGGTCTAGGTTTCTGTTCCAAATCAAATAGAATCTGTGGCGAGAGACCGGACCAGTGAGATAACGCTCTCTACAAGACCTGCCTTCGGCTGGCCATTTGCGTCGAGATTTTGCTCAATTTCGTTAACAATCACGGATCCCACAACTACGCCTTCCGCAATATTTCCAATTTCTTTGACCTGCTCACGAGTTTTGATGCCAAAGCCAACGGCTACGGGAAGATCTGATTTCGTTTTAATTTGATGGACTGCTTTTTCTATTGAAGCCGCACCTGCTGATTGCGTACCCGTTATTCCAGCAATCGAGACGTAGTAGACAAACCCGCTACTATTGGCAAGAACATCGCTTAAACGGTCCTTATTGGTTGTCGGCGTGACCAGTCTAATCCAATGAAGCCCTGCGGTTCGAGCGGGATCACAAAGTTCGTCATCCTCTTCAGGGGGTAGGTCCACCATAATCAGACCATCAACACCAGCGCTTGCCGCATCGTTAACGAATTGGGTGGTGCCATATTGATAGATAGGATTAAAGTACCCCATCAAAATCAGAGGGGTGGTTTTATTTTTTTTCCGAAACGCTCTGACCATTTCGAGAGTTGCGCGAAGTGATCCGCCGTTCGCCAATGATCGTAAGCTGGCCGCTTGGATTGCCGGCCCGTCGGCCATTGGATCTGAAAAAGGCATCCCGATCTCGATAATGTCCGCACCCGCAGATGGCAGCCGATGGAGAATCTCCAGACTGGTTTGAAGGTTTGGATCCCCAGCTGTGATGAAAGTAACAAGACCTGCCCTATGGTCTTTAGAGAGGCGGTTAAACGTCGATGCGATTCTGTCCGCTTTATTGTCGCTCATATTTTTACTCCGAGGGATTCGGCGATAGTGAAAATGTCCTTATCACCGCGACCGCATAGATTCATCACAAGAATCTGTTCTCGATCCATTTCAGGCGCAAGCTTGACAACGTGAGCAAGAGCATGGGCTGGCTCCAGCGCGGGAATGATCCCTTCGGTTCGACAACAAAGCTGGAATGCCTCGAGCGCTTCTTCATCGGTTACGGAGACATATTCAACTCTCCCCTGATCGTGAAGCCATGCATGCTCCGGCCCAATGCCAGGATAGTCAAGACCAGCAGAGATTGAGTGTGCGTCAGTGATCTGCCCGTCTTCATTCTGTAGCAAGTAGGTACGATTTCCGTGCAATACCCCTGGGTTACCACCCGTTAAAGAGGCTGCGTGTTTGTCCGTATCGACCCCAAGTCCGCCAGCCTCAACCCCAATAATTCTCACTTTTTCATCTAAAAATGGATGAAAAAGGCCCATCGCATTTGATCCTCCACCAATGCAGGCAACCAGCGCATCCGGTAGACGTCCTTCCGCTAGCTCTATTTGTTCTCGAGTCTCCACTCCAATCACACTCTGGAAATCGCGAACCATCATCGGGTAGGGATGAGGACCCGCGACAGTGCCAATAATGTAGAAGGTGTTCTCAACATTTGCCACCCAATCGCGAAGCGCGTCATTCATGGCGTCTTTTAACGTGCCAGTGCCACTTGTTACAGGAATTACTTCAGCCCCTAGTAACTTCATACGAAAAACGTTAGGCGCTTGGCGTTCAATATCAGTTGCCCCCATGTAAACGACACAAGGTAAATCGAATAACGCACATACCGTCGCAGTTGCAACTCCGTGCTGACCAGCGCCCGTTTCGGCAATAATTCGTGTTTTCCCCATTTGCTTGGCGAGAAGAATCTGTCCAAGCGTGTTATTAATTTTGTGAGCGCCGGTATGATTGAGCTCATCTCGTTTAAAATAAATCTTTGCTCCGCCAAGGTGCTCTGTAAGGCGTTCTGCAAAGTAAAGTGGGCTAGGTCGACCAATATAGTGGGTCGCATAATAATCAAAGTCTGCCTGAAAGGAGGTAGAGTTTTTCGCTTGAGCGTAAGCCGCTTCTAACTCCAGGATCAATGGCATTAAAGTTTCGGCAACAAATCGTCCGCCAAAAATACCAAAATGTCCGCGGTCATCTGGTCCGCTTCGGTAGGATTCAAGCGGGGGGTTGTTCGTATTATTTAACGACATAAGGATTTTCTTTGAGTCTAGGTTAAGGGGTGAGCCAATCGATGGCTTCGGAACGGTTAAGAAAAATAGTCACTACGGTCGACCGTAAATTCTACAACAACTTATGAAAAAGCTTTCGGCGTATGGATAATCAGAAAAATCTACAGCAACAACTGAACCGATATGCGCTGGGTGTTGAGTATGACGGTAGCGAGTTCTGCGGGTGGCAGATGCAAAAAGGGGTAGCTACGGTCCAACAGACTTTGGAAACCGCAATTAGCGCTGTTGCAAATCATTCGGTGCGGACAACGACTGCAGGCAGAACTGATACCGGTGTTCATGCGACTGGTCAAGTAGTCCATTTTGATACCCAAGTGAGTCGTCAGATCAATTCATGGATTAAAGGTGTGAATTCGAATCTGCCGTCTAGTGTTGCGGTGACATGGGCGCGATTAGTACCTTTAGACTTCCATGCTCGATTTAGTGTGGTTGGGCGAACCTATCGTTACATTATCTTCTGTCGGAAGGTGAGCCCAGCGATCTTGTCTCGAAAAGTAACCTGGACCTACCTTGATCTTGATGAGAATCTGATGACTACAGCCGCAGACGATCTTGTAGGTTGTCATGATTTCTCGGCGTATCGATCGGTGCGTTGTCAGTCTCATCAACCCGTCCGTGATGTTCAAAAAATTTCAATCAACCGACGCGGGGATTGGATTTGGATTGATATTGACGCCGATGGCTTTCTGCATCACATGGTGCGTAACATCGCAGGCGTGTTGATGGCAATCGGATCGGGTGAAGCACCGACATCCTGGGCAAAAAAAGTGTTGGACAGTCGCGATCGAAGACAGGGTGGCGTAACAGCGTCTGCCGATGGCCTTTACCTATCGGAGGTACGCTATTCGGCTCATTTCGATATCCCGTTACCACCACCTGCTTGTAAGTTTTGGTAAGTGATTTCGGCCGACGCGTTACAATAGCGGAGTGCGCACTCGAATTAAAATCTGCGGAATTACTAACGCTGAAGATGCCAGCGTTGTCGTTGATGCTGGCGCTGACGGCATAGGGCTTATGTTCTATAAAAGAAGTTCAAGATTCGTTAGTATTCAACAAGTGATTGAGATTGCCGAAAAGGTACCACCGTTGGTCGATCTCGTGGGTGTATTTGTTGACCCACTAGAGGAAGAAGTTAATGCGGTGCTAGATCGAGCACCCTTAAGCATTCTTCAGTTTCACGGCAATGAAAGTGCAGAGTTTTGTGAAGGATTTGGGAAACCCTATATTAAGGCGATGAGAATGTCGGACCAGATTGACCCTGAAATGGAGTCGTTGACCCACCCGAAAGCGGGTGCTTTTTTGCTGGACACCTTTAATCCGGATGCCCATGGTGGGACGGGAGAGACTTTTGAATGGAGTCGAGCCCGCGCTAATCTGACCTCACCGATTATTTTGGCTGGAGGCTTGACGGCTGACAACATCGGGATGGCATTGTCAGTCTCAAACGCGTGGGGTGTTGATACGAGCTCCGGGGTGGAAAAAACCCCTGGCGTGAAGGATCCTCAAAAAATAGCGGCGTTCTGTCGTGCGGTCCGGGAATGGGATCGTAATAGCCACGATAACTTGGCAGAAAGGATGAGTCATTAATGAGTTGGTTTGATCGTTTAATTCCACCGAAAATAAAAGATGTCGCTTCAGCAGCGACTCGTCGCGGTGTTCCCCAAGGACTGTGGCGGCAATGCTCCGACTGCAGTTCAGTGCTCTATGGAGCTGATCTAGACCGCAGCATTCAGGTCTGTCCCAAGTGCGGCCACCATCTGCGTCTTACAGCCAGAGCAAGATTAGCCGCGTTCTTTGATGACGGCCAATTCGACGAGATTGGTGCCGACTTGAAAGCCGTCGATGTTCTGGGCTTTAAAGATTCTCGCCGATATCGGGAGCGACTGTCCGAAGCGATAAAGGAGTCCGAAGAAAAAGAGGCATTGGTAGCGGGGCGGGGCTCGGTCCACGGCGCTCCTTTTACCGCAGTCGCTTTCGAATTTCGATTTATGGGCGGGTCTATGGGATCAGTAGTGGGCGAGAAATTCGTTCGGGCGGCCGATGATGCGTTTGCGCATCAGAACCCTCTGGTTTGTTTCTCTGCAAGTGGCGGCGCTCGAATGCAGGAAGGATTGTTCTCATTAATGCAGATGGCGAAGACGACTTCAGCACTTAATAATCTCTCAGCCCACGGCATTCCTTATATTTCTGTTTTGACTGATCCAACGATGGGGGGTGTATCCGCGAGCCTCGCGATGCTCGGTGATTTGATTATTGCGGAGCCCAATGCGCTCATTGGCTTCGCCGGTCCCCGTGTAATTGAGCAAACCGTACGAGAAAAATTACCGGAAGGGTTTCAACGTTCAGAGTTTCTTCTCGAGCACGGCGCTATTGATATGGTGGTCAGTCGTGGAGAGCTTCGCGAGGTTATCGCCGAGGCCGCGGAAACGATGGGATTTGGACCCGTACGTGCGATTGACGCTGAGCTTTTAATTCCTGATCAAGTTATCTAGCAACTGAGATCGTTGTTTTAATTTAATGGAGTCAAGAACTTCAGCAGGCCTCGAAAATTGGCTCTCTTATATCGAGTCAATTCATTTTCGGACGATCGACCTTAGTTTGGATCGCCCGCGGCGCGTCCTTCACCTGTTGAAACTCAAAACGCCGGAAGTCGTCATTACCGTTGGGGGCACCAATGGTAAAGGGACAACGGTTTCGATGATTGAGGCCACTTATCGTTCTGCAGGGTATAACGTTGGCTGCTACACCTCACCACATCTGATCAAGTACTGTGAACGGATTCGTCTTTCAGGGCTGGATGTCAGTCCCGAACTATTGTGCGAAGCGTTTTCGGCTGTGGACAACGCGCGGGGGAATATTCCACTGACTTATTTTGAGTTTGGAACCCTCGCCGCTTTTTATATATTTTCGCACCTGAGAATCGATGTTGCGATTTTGGAGGTCGGAATGGGCGGGCGACTTGATGCGGTTAACCTGCTTAATCCAGACCTCGCAATTCTTTGCACGATCGATATCGATCATCAGGCTTGGCTGGGAAGTACGCGCGAGAAGATTGGTGCCGAAAAGGCCGGTATATTTAGATATCGCGGTAAAGTGGTGGTAGCCGATCCGGATCCGCCGTCTAGCGTTATTAGTCGCTTGACTATTCTCCAGTGTGAGGCGCAACAGCATTATAAAAACTTTGAAGTAAAGTTGTCGGGCCAGAATGTTTGGCATTGGCGTCATTTTCGCGATGCGACATTCGGAGTTGGACTACCAGAGGAGGTTCAGATCTCGACCGGTAGCTTGATTAGGGCTAGAAATTTATCAGGCGCCCTAGCTTCGGTATATGCGCTGCAGGACAGACTGCCGATTGAAGTCAAAGATCTCGATGCTTTGCTGGCTGCAATTACACCAGGCCGACGACAGCATATCGAAGGAGAGGTGAGTCTGTGGCTGGATGTGGGTCACAATATTCAAGCGATCGAAGGTCTCGCAACTGAACTGGCACAAGAATCCGTAAAGGGAAAAACACGCGGTGTGTTCGCAATGCTCGGTGATAAGGATATTGGACAGTGTATCAGTCTGATAGACAATCAAATTGATGAATGGTTCCTTGCCGAGCTCAATGAGCCGCGCGCCATATCCATTCAGGAACTCAAGGGTAAATGTCCGGCGCTTAATGTGGCTGAGACCGCGGGCCAAAAGAATCCTTCAAGCGTTTTTTTCCAGGCACTAGAGGCGTCGGAACCGGGAGATAGGATAGTCGCTTTCGGTTCGTTTTATTTGGTCGGTGATATACTGGATGTGCACGCCAAGAGAATTTTTTCTTAATGGATGAGTCAGGCAATTCTCCTGTAAATCTTAAGCATCGGCTGATGGGAGCTTTTATCCTGTTGGTTTTGCCAATACTTGTTCTGCCGTGGTTGTTAGGGGGTGGAAATGGCGTGCCACGCCAACTCCCGGGAAAAGATCCAGGCTTTGGACCTACGGATCAATTTGTTTCAACTATCGGGGGCGGCGAACTTGCCCCCGACGTAACAAACGTAGCTGAGTCGCCAGCGAAGCAGACTGTGAATTCAGACGGCATGGCCGATCAGGACTCAGAAAAGGGAGTTTCAGAGACGACAATCGAGCAAAAAGCGCTTTATCAAAACAATGACCCTAGCGCTTCTCCCGAGGAAGTAGACACGGATAAAAGTGTTGTTCTGGTCAACCCCGGCTGGCTAGTGCAAATTGGCGCGTTCCAAGACGAGGAGAATTTAAAAATGCTGGAAACCCGTTTAGCCGAAAATAATATGCCCGCGCGCCGTGAGAAGATTGTTATCGGGGAAAAGCCAGTCTGGCGACTGTTATTAGGGCCATTCGAAACGAAAGAAGCCGCTGAACGAGAGAGTGGCAAGGCGGTTCTGATAACAGGCGAGCCGACGGTTGTGACTCCAGAAGAGGGTTAAGCCTTTTGGTTTTTTCCGGGACCCAATATGGAAATTTTTAATCAGTTGACTGCGATGTCCCCGGCAGATCTCGCTCTCGGGCTTTTGATTCTGTCCTCGCTGATTCTAGGAATCGTTCGCGGACTCATTAGAGAGGTGTTATCGCTTGTCTCGTGGATATTAGCGGCTTGGCTCTCCTATCGATACGGTCTGATTTTGGGCGACTCTCTAGATTCTGTGATAAAAAATCCAACGCTCTCAGCGGTGATTGGCTCGGTAGTTGTTTTTGCCGGTGTCTTGATCGCGCTGACGCTGTTGAGCAGTCTTCTTAACCGAGCTTTCAAAAAAGCGGGCTTGAGTCTCGCAGATCGATTTTTTGGCGGGATTTTCGGAGTCGCGCGAGGGGTCGCGGTTATCACATTCTTGCTGATAGCGTTCCGACTAACCGCGATCCCGGAACAGGATTGGTATATTCGGGCGCAGTTAATCCCCTACTTTAATCCTTTGGTAAATAGTTTTTCGTTAAAGGTCAGTGATTCTCTTTCGAAGGACGCCGTGTCGACCAAGGTCGATGAAAGCGAAAGTGATCAGGACCTTTAATCCCGATTTAATCGAAGCCATCATCGGAGCTCGCTAATATGTGTGGAGTCGTTGGAATTGTCGGACATGCACCGGTTAATCAAGAAATCTATGACGCGTTGACAGTCGTTCAGCATCGGGGCCAAGACGCGGCGGGAATAATGACGTGTGAGGAGGGGAGGGTCTTTTTGAGAAAAGACAGCGGCCTCGTGCGAGATGTATTCGCAGCGCGTCACATGCTTCAGCTACGAGGGCATATGGGAATTGGTCACGCCCGCTATCCCACCGCGGGTGGGGAGAATCGCTCAGAAGCCCAACCTTTTTACGTGAACTCCCCATTCGGGGTCGCGTTGGGGCACAACGGTAATTTAATTAACGCAGAAGCGTTGAGCCAGGAATTGTTCCAAGGAGACCTTCGTCAACTCAACACAGGCTCTGATTCAGAAGTACTGCTTAACGTGTTTGCCCATGAGTTAATGGTTTCTGCCCGAGAGAAGGGCGGGACACTTCAAGCGGATGATATTTTTGACGCAGTGGCCCGATTGCATCAGCGGTGCAAAGGGGCCTATGCAGTAGTGGCGATGATTGTAGGATATGGACTGGTTGCCTTTCGAGACCCGTGCGGAATTCGTCCGCTCGTTATCGGGACACGATCTGACGAACAGGGACAGTCTGTCATGGTTGCTTCTGAGAGCGTCGCGATGGATTTGCTTAACTACCAACTGATCGGGGATATCGCGCCGGGCGAGGGCGTTTTTATTTCAACCAATGGGCAGATCGAGCGTCGAATTTGCGCGCCTAATACCCGGCTGACACCTTGTCTTTTTGAGTACGTCTATCTTGCCCGGCCAGATTCAATTATCGATGAGGTTGCGGTCTATAAGAGTCGACTGCGGATGGGTGAGAAACTCGCCGAACAGATAATAAGCGAATGGAATGATCACGATGTGGATGTTGTCATCCCAATTCCGGATACCAGTCGGACCTCTGCGCTGCAGCTTGCCAACTTGATGGGGCTTAAGTACCGAGAAGGGTTTATCAAGAATCGCTATATCGGTCGAACCTTCATTATGCCAGGACAGGCGGAGCGGCAAAAATCAGTTAGGCAGAAACTAAACGCTATTGACCTCGAATTTCGAGGTAAGAACGTACTCCTGGTTGACGATTCTATTGTTCGAGGAACTACTTCCAAACAGATAATTCAGATGGCGCGGGAAGCTGGCGCAAAAAAAGTGTATTTCGCATCAGCAGCACCGCCGGTTCGTTATGCAAATGTTTACGGGATTGATATGCCTGCACCTTCTGAACTCGTCGCTAGTGGCCGAACGGAAGAGGAAATCTGTAAGTTTATTGGAGCTGATCGACTCATTTTCCAGCGTTTGGAAGATTTGATTTCAGCGGTTCGGGAAGGAAACTCTAAAATCCATACTGTAGATGCCTCGTGTTTTGACGGGCAATATGTCACGGGTGATGTGACTGAAAAATTTTTGAGTCAAAACGCCGGTGAACGCGGCGATGATGTTAAGCGACAATCTTCGGAAACTCTTGATTTTGCCGAGATCAACTCTTACCACTAAAGTATGAGTTGATCCGTGATTCCGTGATGGTGAAGCAAAATTTCATCCTTTGTCAGTGTGATCCAACTTTCGCAGGACGCCCAGTCTCCCAAAACGATACGGTGACAGTTTGGTAACTGGCAATTGATCGAGTGAATTGCTGGGCGGTGAGTGTGGCCGTGAATGAGTAAGCGGACCGAGTGTTTCTCCACTATTGCGGACACCGCAGAGTCAGTAACGTCCATGATTTCCATCGATTTGCCAGTCTTTGTGTCATCACTACGGTACCTAGCCAACCGTGCTAACTGATCACGCTCGGCAATACTTTTACTTAAAAATCCCTTTTGCCACGTGTCATCCAAAACCATTGAGCGAAAAGCTTGGTGGGGGGCGTCGTCCGTGCACAGACTGTCGCCGTGCATTAATAGTAATTTTCTAGAGTCGATTTCTAAAATATGCTCTTGGGTGAGTAAGGTCACTCCACACTCTTTGGAAAAAGTTTGACCCACTAAAAAATCGCGGTTACCCGCCATAAAGAAGATTTTGACTTGCTTTTCGGTCAATATCCGGAGAAGGTTAAAAGTATTCTCATGACCTAAAAAAAAGACGGCGTCGTCTCCGAGCCAGTATTCAAAAAGATCTCCCAAAATATAGAGTTGATCTCCCGGAACCAACCGAGCGGTGAATTGCTCGAAACGACGAAAAATGTCGGTCTCAGTCGCGCTGAGATGAAGATCGGATATCAGATAAATCATGTAATGTTAGTTTTTGATTCAGTTAGGCAAGACAGCGATCAGAGAAAAATTTGGATTAACTCAGTCATTTCGGTAACATTCGCTACCGCTTCGCGTGGCCATTTTTATGTCTATTCAAATTTACAATAGTTTAAGCCGAGATAAAGAGCTTTTTGAACCCAAAGAGCCCGGAAAAGTCGGCATATATGTGTGTGGAATGACAGTATATGATTTTTGTCATATTGGCCACGCTCGCGTCCTTGTTGTTTTCGATATGGTTGTGCGGGTCCTTAGAGCCAAGGGTTTCGATGTTAAATACATCAGAAATATCACAGATATCGACGACAAGATCATTGCCCGTGCGACTGAAATAGGCGAACCACTTGATTCTTTAACCGAAAGATTTATTTCCGCAATGCATGAGGATGAGGCAGTACTCAACGTGATGCCGCCTGATGAGGAGCCGAGAGCAACCGGACACATTACAGAAATTATCTCGATGATTGAAACTCTGCAGGCACGAGACCTTGCTTATCAAGGAAAAAACGGTGACGTTTTCTTTCGTGTTCGACAGTTTCCAGGATACGGTTTGCTCTCTGGCCGCTCGATTGATGAATTGTTATCCGGTGCGCGAATTGATAAAGACATGGCGAAGGATGACCCGCTTGATTTTGTTCTCTGGAAGTCGGCGAAAGCCGGGGAACCGGCCTGGCCGTCTCCTTGGGGTGATGGACGACCGGGATGGCATATAGAGTGTTCGGCGATGTCGACCCGATGTTTAGGGGATAGTTTTGATATTCATGGTGGTGGAATGGATTTGCGTTTTCCGCATCACGAAAATGAGATCGCTCAGACGGAGGGCGCGACAGGAAAAAAGTTTGTCAATTTTTGGATGCATAACGGTTTCGTTCAGATCGATCATGAAAAGATGTCGAAGTCATTAGGTAATTTTTTTACTATCCGGGAGATACTCAAAAATGATCAAAGTCCGGAAAGAGCGGGTGAAGTGGTTAGGTTTCTTATGCTCCTCAGTCATTACCGGAGCCCGCTTAATTTTTCTGATAGCGGCCTTGATCAGGCTCGCTCCGGGCTAGAACGACTGTACTCCGCATTACAAAAGTCTGTGACTGGAGATTTACCGACGACGCTACTCATTAATGATCAGTTTTCTCTGGCATTTGATCGGGCGCTGGATGACGACTTTAATACCCCATCGGCAATTGCCGTGCTTTTCGATATTGCGAAAGAGATAAATCGAGCAATTGACCAGGGGAAAAGTTCATTGGCGGCAGCGTACGGCGCCGAATTGAAGCGCCTGGCTGATATTTTGGGCCTGCTTTATCTAAATCCGGCAGCTTTCCTCGGAATCTCTGGCTCGAATTATTCCTTGAGCCCTGAGGGAGATTCGAGTCTCATTGAGTCCTTGGTGCAGCAACGGCAAGCGGCGCGATTGTCTCGTGATTTTGATCGAGCCGATGCGATTCGCCAGGAGCTTGAGGCGTTGAATGTTCTGATTGAGGATCGGCCGGACGGAACCTGTGAATGGCGTCGGCGTTGAATTTACAGGCTACCCTTGTACTGTTTATACTTACGCGTCTGGATTTCTCGTTTTTTCCTAAGATTTTTCTTACCTAATTTTAATTGAGGTTCGCTAATGGAGCTGACCGGCGCTGAGATTGTCGTTCGAAGCCTTAAAGATGAAGGCGTAGATCTTGTGTTCGGATACCCTGGAGGAGCAGCGTTACATATTTACGACGCGCTTTACAGCCAGGAAGATGTTCGCCACATTTTAGTTCGCCATGAGCAGGCCGCTACTCATGCGGCCGATGGTTATGCTCGCGCGACTGGTAAACCGGGTGTGGTGCTCGTGACCTCTGGACCTGGCGTAACCAACACGATTACTGGAATAGCGACTGCTTACATGGACTCCATTCCCATGGTCGTGCTTGCAGCTCAAGTCCCGACTCACCTAATCGGAGATGATGCATTTCAGGAAGTGGATACTGTTGGCATCACGCGACCGTGCGTCAAACATAATTTCTTGGTTCGCGATGTAAAAGATTTGGCAACAACGATTAAGAAAGCTTTTTATATCGCGAACACAGGTCGTCCTGGCCCAGTGGTTGTTGATATTCCCAAGGACGTCACTGCACTCAGAACCGAATATTCCTATCCGAAGGAAATTCGGATGCGTTCGTATGCGCCGCTCAGTCGAGGGCATTCGAAACAGATTAATCGGGCGGCACATTTATTGTTAGGAGCAAAACGGCCGATAATATATACCGGGGGCGGAATTGTGCTCTCGGATGCGGCACGTCAGTTGACCGCGCTTGTCGACAAGCTTGACTACCCTTGCACTAATACGTTGATGGGTTTGGGCGGGCTGCCATCGGACCATCCGCGTTTTCTCGGCATGCTGGGAATGCATGGGACCTATGAAGCCAATATGGCCATGTACGAGTCTGATGTCATGTTGGCAGTGGGTGTCCGATTCGATGACCGTGTAACTGGCGATCTTACTAAATTCTCGCCAAATGCGAAGATTATTCATATCGATATTGACCCGGCATCCATCGGCAAGAATGTGCGGGTTGAGGTCCCAATTGTGGGTGATGCAACGACGGTTCTGGATCAACTGTTGGAGGCAATTGGCTCGAGCGGAACAAGCCCTAACGGTGATGCGTTAGCGGCATGGTGGTCTCAAATCGAAGAGTGGAAAGGAAAAGATTCCTTGAGATACGATTCCAGTGATGAGTTGATTAAACCTCAGTTTGTCGTGCAGAAGCTCCATGAAGTGACGCTGGGCGATGCCTATGTGACTTCTGATGTGGGACAGCATCAGATGTGGGCCGCCCAATATTATGGATTCAACAAGACTCGAAGATGGATTAACTCAGGGGGTCTTGGAACTATGGGATTTGGACTGCCATCAGCAATGGGCGTCCAGTTGGCGCACCCTGAGTCGGCAGTCGCCTGCGTCACTGGGGAGGCGAGTATTATGATGTGTATTCAAGAATTATCGACCTGCAAGCAGTATGGCTTGCCCATTAAAGTCATAAATTTGAATAACCGATATATGGGAATGGTTCGGCAGTGGCAGGAATTTTTTTATGACCGACGTTACTCCCATTCCTATATGGATTCTTTACCTGACTTTGTAGAACTTGCCTCAAGTTTTGGTCACACGGGAATTCAAATTGACAAGCCGGGGGATGTTGAAGATGCGCTACGAGACGCTTTTGCGCGGAAAGATCAGTTAGTTTTCCTGGACTTCATTACGGATCAGAGCGAGAACGTCTATCCCATGATCTCAGCAGGCGCAGGGCACAACGAAATGGTATTGAAGCCTTCAGACAGCGGTGCCAAACCCCTCGAACGCGAATTGGCATAACCATTATGCGCCGAATTATTTCTATTTTGGTTGAAAATGAGCCTGGAGCGCTGTCTCGTATTGCGGGGCTTTTTTCCGCTCGGGGATACAATATTGAATCGCTCACGGTTGCGCCGACTGAAGATGATTCATTGTCTCGAATGACGATTGTGACCCACGGTTCTGAGCAGATCATTGAGCAGATCACTAAACAACTTAACAAGTTGATTGACGTTGTGCGATTGCTGGATTTGAGTGAGGGACGACACATAGAGCGCGAACTACTATTACTGAAAGTAATCGCGACCGGACCAGATCGTGAAGAGATCAAGCGTCTTGTCGATATTTTTCGCGGCCGCATTATCGATGTTGATGGTGAAACTTATACGATTGAGTTGACCGGTCCCGGCGACAAACTCAATGCATTTCTGGACACGATTCCGTCGACGGGGATCGTCGAAGTTGTCCGTTCCGGAGTATCCGGAATTGCCCGCGGGGAGCGGGCGTTAAGGATTTAACCTCGGCGGTTACCATTACTGCCGGTCGATTTTCAATTAAGGAACTAAAAATGAAAGTCTATTACGACAAAGATGCGGACCTGAGCATCATTTCGAGCAAAACCGTTGCTGTAATTGGTTACGGGTCCCAGGGTCACGCTCATGCGAATAACCTAAGAGATAGTGGAGTCGACGTGGTTGTTGGGTTGCGCGAGGATTCAAGTTCTCGGGTTAAGGCGGTCAATTCAGGCTTGCGCGTAGACACGGTATCAGCGGCAACCGCGTCCGCGGACGTTGTCATGATGCTCGTACCGGACGAATTAGCGGGAGACCTTTATGATGCAGAGGTTGCGCCTCATCTTAAACCTGGCGCCGCATTAGCGTTTGCGCATGGATTCAATGTGCATTTTGGATTTATAAAGCCAGGTGCTGAAATTGATGTCATTATGATTGCGCCGAAAGGGCCGGGTCATCTCGTTCGTTCGACTTACGTCGAAGGGGGAGGCGTGCCGTGCCTGATAGCGATAGAGCAAGACGCGAGTTCGAACGCGCGCGACATTGCTCTCTCGTACGCGAGCGCAATCGGCGGCGGTCGGGCAGGCGTGATCGAGACGACCTATAAAGAGGAGACCGAGACGGACCTCTTTGGCGAGCAATCCGTGTTATGCGGGGGGATGACGTCGCTGATTCAGGCCGGCTTTGAGACATTGGTTGAGGCGGGATACGCTCCAGAAATGGCCTACTTTGAGTGCTTGCATGAGACCAAATTGATCGTTGACCTTATTTATGAAGGGGGGATCGCCAATATGAGATATTCCATCTCAAACACTGCGGAATACGGCGATGTGACTCGAGGCCCACGCGTAATCACCCCCGAGGTGAAGGCGGAGATGAAGAAGATATTGGGCGAGATTCAATCGGGAGAATTTGCTCAAGAATGGATAAAAGAGAGTCGATCGGGCGGCAAGCAGTTCGAGGCTCTTCGTCAGTCAGGTCGAGATCATCAGATCGAAGAGGTTGGCGAGCGTTTGCGCGGAATGATGCCTTGGATCCAGAAGGGCAAACTCGTAGATAAAGAGAAAAATTAAACGTTTCTCACTCACTGATAATGCTGATATTCCGACCAAGGTGAGTACGCCGATCATCGCACGAGAAGGATGGAGCCGCATTTCTGGCTTTTTGATCCTGGCGCTCGTGGTCCATTGGTTCGCTGGTTGGTGGCTGGCCGCCCCTTTCTGGGTACTTGTTGTTCTGGTGGTGCAGTTTTTCAGGGATCCGCCGCGGAGCGTTCCGAAAGGCGATCATCTGATTGTCTCCCCCGCTCATGGCAAAATTGTCAGTATTCAACCCGATAAGGATCCTTTCTCCGGGGATGCGTGTGTCCGTATCAGTGTTTTTATGAATATTTTTTCCGTCCATTCCAATCGCATTCCCATCGCCGGGAGAATCACGGATATCAAGCACACCCGCGGCCGATTTTTTAATGCGTCTTTAGCTAAGGCCTCCTCACAAAATGAACGCTGTGGGATTCAGATTACGACACCCGAGGGTATCCAGGTCAGTAGCGTGCAAATCGCCGGTTGGGTCGCTCGCCGAATTCTGACTTACGTGAAACCCGGTGAAACGGTTGTTGCGGGTCAACGTTATGGATTTATACGTTTTGGTTCCCGAGTCGATATTTATGTGCCTGAAGACGCCAAGATCGTCGCGAAGTTGGGAAAGTGGGTGCTTTCGGGAAGCGATACAATTGCCCAACTGACTTCTCGGGAGGCATCGGTTGAGTCAGTCTAAAAATATCTCGGGCTCCGGGGATTCTGGTCGGCCTCCAAAAGGGGTTTACATCCTTCCCAATCTTTTTACAACCGCAAGTCTTTTTGCGGCGTTCTATGCCATCGTCCAGGCAACGGTCGGAAATTTCGAAAATGCAGCCGTGGCGATAATTGTCGCCGCGATCCTTGATACCCTTGATGGTAGGGTCGCCCGTTTGACAAATACCGTGAGCGATTTTGGAAAAGAGTATGACTCGCTTGTTGATCTTGTGTCGTTTGGGCTCGCACCTGCGCTTATTCTTTTTGAATGGGGTTTGCAGGCGCTTGGGAAGAGCGGCTGGCTGGTCGCCTTTTTATATGTTGCGACGACGGCGTTACGCCTGGCCCGCTTTAATACAATGGACTCACCCAGCAAGCGTTACTTCCAAGGCCTCCCTTGTCCTGCAGCTGCCGTCTTGGTCGCAGCGTCAATTTGGGCCGCAAATACCTATATGCTCGTTGACCCGGTGTTTCGCGGCATTGCGATGGTCGTGATGGCCGCTCTTTCGTTTGCGATGGTGACAAGCCTTCCGTATCGAAGCTTTAAAGATCTAGATCTCAAGCACCGCGTGCCGTTCATCTTTGTTTTGGGGCTTGTCCTTGTATTCGTGTTGATCTCCTTTGATCCCCCGCTCGTTGTATTCATCATTTTTCTGGCCTACGCGTTGTCGGGCCCGGTGGAATGGGCGTTGCTTCGAAAAAAAGGAATAAATGTATTCAAACCGGTAACTGACGAGGTTGAAAACACCTCAACAGTCAATGATCCTTCTTCGGATAGTGCGGGGCCCGACGGGCGGGACTAGATTGAAGTGGTTTTGCTGGAAAGCGACGATAACGGTATACTGGGGTGATGATCTCGCGTAATCAAATGGCTTTCCGGACGTCAAATTTGGATGCAATCCCGTCGCGGCTTCTCGTGCTGGCTATCCTGGCGCTACTGCGCCTGCCGGCGCTATCTCTTTCCTAAAAAATAACTTCTCAAAAAAATATGGCGGCTGATTCAAATTCGAATCTGTTGCTTTAGCTATAGTTGTTGCTCATTAGGGGATAAATAATGTCTGATCATTTAATAATTTTTGATACAACGCTTCGCGACGGCGAGCAGAGTCCTGGAGCCTCCATGACTGCTCAGGAAAAAATTCGTATTGCTCGTCAACTCGAAAAACTTCGCGTTGATGTAATTGAGGCGGGTTTTCCAGCGGCTAGCGTAGGTGATTTTGAAGCGGTCGAGATGGTGTCCGCTGAGGTCGCTGATAGCCGAATTTGTGGCCTTGCAAGAGCGAATCCATCTGATGTGGCGCGGGCCGGGGAAGCAATTAGGAAAGCGAATGCCGGAAGAATCCACACCTTTATTGCGACTTCACCGATTCATATGAAGGCAAAACTCCGTATGAGTCCAGATGAAGTGCTTGAGAGGGCGGTTTCTGCTGTGACGCAGGCTCGCAATCTCGTTGACGATGTTGAGTTCTCAGCGGAGGATGCAGGGCGATCGGACGAAGATTTTCTGTGTCGGATATTTGAGGCTGTGATCGCGGCTGGCGCGCGTACGATCAATGTTCCGGATACGGTGGGTTACACGATGCCCAATCAATTTGGCGAAATGTTTGCGCGATTACTAGACCGAATACCTAACGCCGATCAGGCCATTTTTTCAGTTCACTGTCATAACGACCTCGGTGTCGCAGTTGCGAATTCATTGGCTGCGGTCCAAAGCGGTGCGCGCCAGGTGGAGTGCACGATCAACGGACTGGGCGAGCGCGCGGGAAACGCGTCACTTGAGGAAATCGTCATGGCGGTCAGGACTCGTCAGGATGTCTTTACATGCGACACCCGTCTTGATTCAACGCAAATTTTGACAGCAAGTCGCCTGGTCTCCAGTATTACCGGGTTTCCTGTGCAACCGAACAAAGCGATTGTGGGCGCAAACGCTTTCGCCCATGAGGCTGGAATTCATCAGGATGGCGTTCTGAAGCAGCGCGACACCTATGAGATCATGCGCGCGGAGGATGTGGGTTGGGCGGCGAACCAAATTGTGTTGGGCAAGCATTCGGGACGAAATGCTTTTCGGGAGCGGATGTTAGCTCTAAATATTGAGTTCGAAAATGATGCTGATTTGAGTGAGGCGTTTCAGCGATTTAAAGAGCTGGCGGACAAAAAGCATGAAATTTTTGACGACGACCTTCAAGTGCTTGCGGGAGAAGGCGATTTTGGGAGCGGGGTTGAATCACTTAAGTATGTCAGTTTAAAAATATTTTCAGAAACGGGTGCGATACCAACTGCCGATCTCATGATTGAATCTTCCGGTAAAAACCTGCACGCCCATGCGACAGGTGATGGACTGGTGGATGCTGCATTTAAAGCGGTCGAAATGATTGTTCCCGGTGACCGAATTCTTCTTTTATATTCAGTGAATGCCATCACCGCGGGTTCTGATTCCCAGGGCGAGGTAAGCGTTCGACTACAAGAGGGGGATCGGGTTGTTAATGGTCAGGGAGCAGACACGGATATTGTCGTCGCCTCGGTGAAGGCGTATGTAAACGGCCTTAACAAGCTTCAGAGCGGGCAAAAAAGAACGAATCCGCAAAGTGGCGCGACGGTGTAGGTAAATAATCAGATGGATACCCGAAGCCGCTATCTCCAGGAAATGGGGATTACGCAATGGGTCAGTCGGGATGCTGGTTTTCATTCTGTGCCCGGGATCGGTGTTGCACAGGATTTGAACACCGATGAGAGCGACTTAATCCAGAATGATCAGCTTATGGCTGATTTGTTAACGCAAGTTGAAACCTGTCGGCAGTGTGGACTGCATCGCACAAGGTATACGACTGTTTTTGGTGTAGGCCCAATACCGGCCAATCTGATGATTGTTGGAGAAGCGCCGAGTGCTGAGGATGATCGACAAGGAATTCCATTTGTCGGGCGGGTCGGTCAGTTGCTTGCCTCGATGCTCTTTAGCATCGGCTTCAAGCTTGAAGATGTTTACATTGCAAATGCGCTAAAGTGTCGTCCACCGGACGATCGGGACCCGTTAGCCGAAGAGTTAGCCCATTGCAATCCATTCTTGCTCCAACAGATTGAGCGAATTCAACCGAAAGTTATTTTGGCACTGGGTAAGGTTGCAGTGCAGTCACTCTTAGAGACCAACGAGTCACCTGGTCAATTGCGCAACAGTGGTCAGGTGCGAGCAGTTGCGGGAGTGCCAGTGATTGCGACTTACCATCCGGCGTATCTTCTGCAATCACCGGCCGCGAAACCAGAAAGCTGGAAAGATCTTTATCGCGCACGACAGCTTTTAATAAATGGCTCGTCGGCCTGAGGAGTTCACCCGGGCTTTTTCACCCGAACGGATGATGTTGTCGGACATCTCGGAGGTTGTGGCGTTAGAGCAGAGTGTTTCACCGACACCTTGGAGCAAAACAATTTTCACCGACTGCTTGAAAGCGGGATATGAATGCTGGGTTCTTCGATCTCCTGAAGTGTTTGGATATTTGATTTTTGCCTCAGCGGCCCAGGAATCGCATCTACTCAATATCGCCATTCATCCAGATTCTCAAGGCAGAGGATTTGGGAGTTCTTTTTTGGAATTTGCTATTTCTTTGGCGGCAAAGGAAGGGGCAGACCGATTGTTTCTTGAGGTTCGTCCCAGCAACAGTAGCGCCAGAGCGCTTTATCAGAAAAAAGACTTCCGTTTTCTGGGAAGGCGACCCAATTATTATGGCCGACCCGCGAAAGAAGACGCTCTGGTACTTTCACTTGAATTCAAGCCGGACTAAACTAAATTTTCCTCCAATGAAAAATTCAGATTGAACGATAAAGTGATGACTATTGAGGCTCATGAAGGGCCACCTTTTTTTACGAGGCCTGACTACCAAACTGATATTCCAACAAGTTTTGCAGAGAATGCGCTCGGGCGGGAGCTCGCCCGCGTGACCCAAGAGTTAGTTAAAGATTCTCTACCTGAAGGCTACTATGAGGTTGGGGTTCAGGTGGGTCTGTCATCGGTTGATCTGTTATCAGGCGTTGATCAGGCGATTTTTGTAAAGTCAAGCGTGGACTGCCAGGATAGAACCGAATGCGTTGTCGTCGGACAACCGGGCGAGCTACCTTTTAGCCGTCATGGCATTAACCTGTTGGTGCTCGCTTATCTTCTCGAATATACGCCGGAGCCGCACTCTGTGCTTAGGGAGGCGTTCGAGACGTTAGCTCCGGAGGGTTATCTGGTAATCTGCGGGTTTAATAAGTGGAGCTTGTGGGGCTTGCGGCGATTTTTTTACGAGCGCTGGCGGCAGCGAGCGACGCTTGGCAAGCTAATGTCTGTGGGACGGATTCAGGATTGGATTCAACTCTTGGACCTTGACTTGGTTTCCGCTGCAATAGCGTTTTATCGCCCCCTTTCAAGCTCGAACTCGGTGCTCAAAAAACTATGTTTTCTCGAGGCGTTCGGCGACCGTTGGTGGCCATCGACAGGCGGCAGTTATGTGGTGGTCGCGAAAAAAAAATCGCTCGCAAAAATCGGGATATCAGAATATCGTAGCCACCATAAAAAATCGAGCCCGACGCCGGTTGCGGCCATGACCTCGCGACATTGCAGAGCTGAAAATAAGAAATACATATGAGCGATTACAAGACTATTCAGATCTTCACCGACGGCGCCTGTCGTGGTAATCCCGGACCGGGCGGGTGGGGCGTGCTCATATTGGCCGAGTCTGGGGCTCAAGAGTTTTACGGAGCCGAGGAACAAACAACTAATAACCGGATGGAACTCACCGCAGCGATTCAGGGGCTTGGTGCGGTAGAGTCGGGAGCGTCGGTGGCAATCTACACGGATTCTCAATATGTCAAAAATGGTTTGGAAAGTTGGATTAAGGCATGGAAGGCGAACGGTTGGCGAACGTCGGCCAAGAAGCCTGTAAAGAACCAAGATCTATGGCGGGCGTTAGATTCAGCGGCTCAACGTCTTGCTGTAAGTTGGCATTGGGTTAAAGGTCATAGCGGACATCCACAAAATGAGCGCGCAGATGCATTAGCAAATCTGGCGATCGACGAGATGATTTCATAATTAGATGGATTTAATTGTTCTAGATACCGAAACGACGGGCCTTGAGGTCGGTGAAGGTCATCGAGTGATCGAGGTGGGATGTGTTTGTCTTAGGCAACGGAAGCATACGGATCATAAATTTCACAGTTATCTGAATCCGGGAAGGAGTATTGACCCGGGCGCTCAAGAAGTGCACGGTATTTCATCTGAATTTTTATCAGATAAGCCGGTTTTCGCGGAAATAGCGGATAGTTTTTTAGAGTTTATAAAAGGAAATGAGCTCGTTATCCATAACGCGACGTTCGATATCGGATTTCTTAATCGCGAGTTGGAGATTTTAGGTTTGGATCAGAAAATTGAAGATATCTGTCGCGTCACCGACTCTCTCAGGCTGGCGCGCGAGATGCATCCGGGACAGAGAAACAGTTTGGATGCGTTATGCCGTAGATATAGCGTTGACAACAGTGGTCGCGAGCTTCATGGAGCACTGTTGGATGCCGAGATTCTTTCTGATGTCTATCTCGCAATGACGGGTGGACAGACGCTACTCTCCCTCAATGATCATCGTGAAGTCGCAAATAAAGCCAGTCTCGCCTCGACGAAATATAAAAACAGGAAAGACACGTTTCCGATTGTTCGCGCCTCTGCTGATGAAAATGAAGCGCATCAGAAATGGATTGACTTGCTCGGCAATAAAAGTCTTTGGTAGGTGATCGAAGTTATACTGGATTGCCAGTTAGGGGTGATCAGGTGTGCGGGCGGATGCTTTTGGTTCAACTGCTAGCGTAAATAAAGACGCTCGTAGATTTATGTGAGGAAAATAGAGTGGGTGAAGAAACTGTTTATAAAGTAATACCGAAATTTTCGGATCGTTCACATATGAATGCCGATCAATACGAGGTCATGTACCGACAATCAATCGACGATCCAGATTCGTTCTGGGCTGCTCAGGCTGAAAAATTCGTTACTTGGTTTTCCCCCTGGAAGACTGTTAGCTCTTGGGATTATTACAAGGGTGATATTCGCTGGTTTGAAGGCGCAAAAGTCAATGCGGCTTATAACTGTGTTGACCGCCATCTCGAGACCCGAGGCGATCAAATTGCAATCATTTGGGAGGGCGATGATCCCTCGGAAGATCGAAAAATAAGTTACCACGAGCTGCATGAGGAGGTTTGTCGATTCTCGAATGTCCTCAAAAGTCGTGGGGTGACCAAGGGTGATCGGGTATCAATTTATATGCCGATGATTCCAGAAGCTGCTGTCGCGATGTTGGCGTGCGCTCGAATCGGTGCGGTTCATTCAGTCGTGTTCGGGGGCTTTTCGCCGGAAGCGCTGAGAGACCGTATCCTAGATTCAGACTGTCAAGTGGTGATTACAGCTGATGAGGGACCTCGCGGTGGGAAACCAGTTCCGTTAAAGGCAAATGTGGAAAAAGCGCTCGAAGGATGCGCTAATGTGCATACCACGGTGATTGTTCGTCGAACAGGTAATGATGTGCCTTCAGGCGGTGATCGGGACGTTTGGTATCAGGAAGCGATAGCGTCTGCATCAGCAGAGTGTCCCGCTGAACCCATGGACGCGGAAGACCCCCTTTTTATCCTGTATACCTCAGGTTCGACGGGGAAACCAAAAGGGGTCTTGCATACCACTGGAGGGTATCAACTTTACGCGGCAATGACTCACCACTATGTATTTGATTATCACCCTGGCGATATTTATTGGTGTACCGCGGACGTTGGTTGGATTACAGGACACAGTTATATCTTGTATGGACCGCTGGCAAATGGGGCGACAACGCTCATGTTCGAGGGCGTTCCGACTTACCCCGATGCTTCGCGATTCTGGCAAGTTGTCGATAAGCATCAGGTTAATATTTTTTACACCGCGCCGACGGCTATTCGGGCATTGATGAGCCAAGGGGATGGACCGGTGGCGTCAACCTCTAGAGAGAGTCTCCGGTTGCTGGGTACAGTAGGGGAGCCGATCAATCCAGAAGCATGGGAATGGTACTTTAAAACCGTGGGTGAGCAGCGCTGTCCAATTGTCGACACCTGGTGGCAAACCGAAACCGGTGGCATCATGATCACGCCTCTGCCGGGCGCAACCGATTTGAAGCCAGGATCGGCAACTCGTCCATTTTTTGGAGTCGAGCCTGCATTGCTCGATGCAGACGGGAATGAGCTGGAAGGGCCCAACTCGGGCAACTTAGTGCTTACCCGTTCGTGGCCGGGTCAAATGCGAACGGTATACGGGGATCACGAACGATTTATTCAGACTTATTTTTCAACGTACCCCGGATTTTATATGACGGGTGATGGCGCAAGGCGAGATGAAGACGGATACTGGTGGATTACCGGTCGGGTTGATGATGTCATTAATGTCTCGGGGCATCGAATGGGTACCGCAGAGGTCGAGAGTGCATTGGTGCTTCATGCCCAAGTTGCTGAAGCGGCGGTGGTCGGTTATCCCCATGATATTAAGGGGCAGGGAATCTATGCCTATGTCACGCTAATGGCCGGAATCGAGCCAAGTGATGAATTAAGAGTAGAGTTAATCGCCTTGGTCAGATCAGAAATTGGTCCGATTGCGAGCCCTGATCTTATTCAGTGGGCACCCGGTCTGCCTAAAACCCGCTCTGGGAAGATTATGCGTAGAATTCTGAGGAAGATCGCGGCAAATGAATTAGATAATCTTGGGGATATATCAACGCTGGCGGAGCCCGCAGTGGTTGACCAGCTTATCGAGAATCGAGCAGTTTTGTAAGGATTGAGATACATTCTTGTCGCTTTACCGTTCAACCGCTAGAATACGCCCCGCACGGCGCTAAGCGCCTGCTCCTTGTCTCACCGTAATTAGACGGGAGGCTTTAACCGAAAGGAGATTTTAATGCGACATTATGAAGTCGTTTTTCTTGTTCATCCGGATCAGAGTGAGCAAGTCCCCGCCATGGTAGATAAGTATCGAAGCGTCATCGAAGGCAGCGGTGGCGTCGTTCATCGGCTCGAAGACTGGGGGCGTCGTCACCTGGCCTACAATATTGATAAAGTTCATAAAGCCCACTATGTGCTGATGAATATCGAGTGCGATCAGCCTACGCTTGACGAAATTAGCAGTATGTTTAAGTTTAGCGATGCTGTTCTTCGCAATCTGGTCATGCGTCGCGATTCAGCGGTGACAGCAGCATCACCTTTGTTAGATGCTTCCGATGATGGCGATGAGCCAGAAGTGTCTGCTCCAGCCGCGGAGTCAACCCCGGTTGCCACCACTCATGAAGCCGCAACCGAAGCGCCGGTTGCCACCACTCATGAAACCGCAACCGAAGCGCCGGTTGAGCCCACTCAAAGTGAAGATAGTGAAGGAGAAAGCAAACAATGAATCGTATGAATAAACGCAGAAAATTTTGCAGGTTCACCGCGCTGGGCGTGGAGGAAATTGACTATAAGGATTTAGACACACTGAATGCTTATATTACCGAAACGGGCAAGATTATGCCGAGTCGAAATACTGGCACAAAAGCGCGATATCAGCGCCAGCTAGCGACCGCGATAAAACGGGCGCGCTTTCTTGCGCTTCTTCCCTATACCGATCATCACTGAGAGCGATACGATGGATTTAATACTACTTGAGCGCATTCAGAACCTCGGGGAACTGGGTGACATTGTGAGCGTAAAGTCGGGTTACGGCCGAAATTTCCTTATTCCTCAAGGTAAGGCAGTTCCAGCAAGCTCAGATGCAAAAGAAAAAGTTGAAGCGCGTCGTCGGGAACTGGCGCAGCTTGACTCTGAGCGGCTCGACGCGGCAAAGGCTAAAGCAACGTTACTGCCGGATAGACTCACGGTGAAGCGTCTCGCTGGAGAAGAGGGGAAGTTGTTTGGCTCTGTTACTCCCGGGGATATCGCAGAACTGCTGCAAGCGGCTGAAATTTCGATTGAGCGAGCTGAGGTTTCGATGCCGGACGGCCCACTCAAAACCCTTGGTGAACATAGCGTAATGGTCCTGCTTCATCCTGAGGTAAGCGCCTCGCTTGCAGTAATAGTTGAAGCTGAGAATCAGGATGGTGTCACTGAATCTGATGGATCGTTAGAAGAGGCGAGCACGCCGTCGGAGTGATGGTCGAAAGTGGGGTCGAGTTCTGCCAAACACCCCGCTGACTGGCCCGTTCTTAAGAGTAATCGTGGTGCTCTGTTAAAGGATGCCCAGGTTGTCTAGAATAGATCGCTTGTTAGCCCCTGATACGCGACCTTTCTTGTAATGGCCCAGCAATTTTTTCGCCCTAGTGAGGTTGTCTCCTCCTCTAGATTGCCCCCTCAGGCACCAGAGGCTGAGCAGTCAGTTCTCGGTGGGCTACTCGTCGATACGCGGCGGTGGGATGAGGTCGCTGATCTTGTTAAGAGCGATGATTTCTATCTGCGCGCCCACAAAGAAATCTTTCTCGCGGTTAAGACGCTTCAGGAAGGTGGTCATCCGGTTGATGTTGTTACCACTTCTGAATGGCTGAAAAATAAAGGAACGCTTGAGCAGTCAGGTGGGTTAGCCTATCTGGGAGAACTCGCCAATAGGACGCCAGGAACGACAAACGTTACCGCCTATGCCCGTATCGTCAGAGAGCGTTCTGTATTGCGAGCATTATTGGACGCCGCGGCCGCAATTTCGGATAAGGCCTATCAGCCAGAGGGACTGGACACCGAGGCATTAATCGACTTCGCTGAGAAGGCTGTTTTTAGTATTTCTGATTCAGATCGAAGATCTCTAGCGGGCTTTCAAGATATTCAGGGCCTTCTGACCCAAGCGGTTGATCGAATTGAAGAATTGTTTCAATCGGGTGCTGGTATCACCGGGGTCTCAACCGGGTTTAAGGATCTGGACAATCTCACTTCGGGCCTGCAGGAGTCAGATTTAGTGGTCATTGCAGGACGTCCTTCAATGGGGAAAACATCGTTGGCGATGAATCTCGCGGAGAACGCGGCGGTTGGCTCGAAACTTCCCGTAGCGGTTTTTAGCATGGAGATGCCAGGGCAGCAGTTGGCAATGAGAATGTTATCTTCGTTGGGAAGAATTAATGCTCACCGCGTTCGAACCGGACAGCTTCACCAGGACGACTGGCCTCGGCTGACCTCAGCAATGGGGTTGCTTGATCAAGCTCCAATCTTTGTGGACGATTCGGCTGCATTAACACCATCCGAGCTTCGCAGTCGAGTTCGCCGTCTGACCCGTGAGCACGGTAAGCTGGGTTTGGTTATTGTTGATTATCTCCAGTTAATGCAGACTGGTGAAAGCGCCGAGAACAGAACGGTTGAAGTATCGAATATCACTCGTGCGTTAAAGATTATCGCCAAAGAAGCCCGGGTACCCGTTGCGGTGTTATCACAGCTTAATCGCGGCCTCGAGCAACGCCCTAACAAGCGACCCATCATGTCGGATCTTAGAGAATCTGGCGCAATTGAGCAGGACGCTGACCTTATTTTGTTTATTTATAGAGACGAGGTCTATAACGAAGATAGTCCAGAAAAAGGAACTGCGGAGTTGATCGTCGCCAAACAGAGGAATGGGCCAATAGGCACAGTTCGACTGACTTTTCGCGGAGAATTTACTCGTTTTGAGAACTACGCTGCACCGTTCGAAACGCCCGATTATTAACAATACCCACGCCAGTAAGGGTTTACGCTGGCAGTTGAGTTCGTCGAGGCGCTAAACGCTCGGGGTAGACCGATTTTTATGCACGTGCACCCTGTGTAACGATCATTAGGCTTCCAGGATTTCAGGACCGACTCAGTGACTAGACCTTGCCTCCTAGGAATTTAAAACATGCCCAAGATTAAATCCCAACATCGTTTTTTATGCACCCAATGTAAGGCCCAATCTGCAAAATGGACAGGTCAATGTGGCACCTGTGGCGAATGGAATACATTGGTTGAAAATAGTCAAATTAGTCGAGGGAAAAGGGGGAAAGAGGGTGTCAGTTTTAAATCTGCCCGACTAGCTGATGTGGAGGTATCGCGATACTCGCGTTTGCATACGGGGTTGGCTGAGCTTGATCGAGTTGTCGGCGGCGGACTAGTGCCCGGCGCAGTTGTCTTATTGGGCGGCGAACCCGGGATCGGGAAAAGCACGCTCGCGATTCAAGCGATGGCTCAAATGGCAAACGACACTCCCACTTTGTACGTGAGTGCGGAGGAGTCTCTAGAGCAACTGGCGCTTCGATACCAACGTCTCGAATTGCAGGGCGGCAATCTCGAGGCGATTTCTACCGGTGAACTGTCGTCGGTGATTGAGGCGATCGAAAGCAGTAAAGCATCATTAGTGGTAATCGATTCCATCCAAACGATGCGAACGAGTGATATTGACTCGGCGCCAGGCAGCGTGTCGCAAGTTCGGGAATGCGCCGAGGTTCTGATTCAGTTGGCCAAGAGCAGATCAATTACCATCATATTGATCGGACATGTCACCAAGGAGGGTGGTCTCGCGGGCCCCAAGACGCTAGAGCATTTAGTCGATACCGTTTTATATTTTGAGGGGGATGCCACCAGTCGGTATAGATTGGTACGTGCCTGGAAGAATAGATTTGGCACGGTTAATGAAGTTGGTGTATTTGCCATGACAGAGGGCGGGTTAAAAGAGGTGAAAAATCCGTCTGCGATGTTTCTCTCGGGTGGGTCCGAGGAGTGCGTGGGTCGCGCGGTTTTAATTAGTCAAGATGGCTCCAGACCCTTGTTAGTTGAGGTCCAAGCGCTTGTTGATCAGAGCACCCTGGGAAATCCTCGCCGCTTGAGCGTGGGTTATGACAGCACCCGTTTGGCCATGATTCTCGCGATTCTTCATCGACACGCAGGAATTAATATTTTAGATCAGGATGTCTTTGTTAATGTTGCGGGCGGAATTCGTGTAGCTGAGACTGCGGCAGATCTAGCGGTAGCCGCGGCTGTTATTTCAAGTTTTGTCGATAAGCCCATTCCGGCGAATACGGCACTGTTTGGGGAGTTGGGGCTGTCGGGAGAAGTGCGTCCAGTTGCACGAGGAGAGGATAGAGTTCGTGAAGCTCAGAAACTAGGCTTCATTAATATCATTCTCTCCGCTGGAAATCAAATTCAAAATATTAATCCGGTTACTCGTCGCGACACGCCTGCGCTTAACCTTAGAGAAGTTAGGACCGCTCTAGATCTTAGAGCAGTCCTAGATGAGATTGTATGACCGAAAACAGAAGTTGTTAGATGTCCCGCAGTAATTCATTGATGCCGACTTTGGCACGTGTTTTTTCGTCCACCTTCTTTACGATCACCGCACAGTAGAGACTGTGGGATCCATCGGCAGAGGGGATGGATCCGGAGACGACAACGGACCCCGCAGGGACTCGACCATAGCTTATTTCTCCGGTGGCTCTGTCCAGAATGCGTGTACTTTGCCCAATGTAAACACCCATCGATAAAACCGAGTCTCTCTCGATGATGACACCCTCAACCACCTCACTGCGAGCCCCAATGAAGCAGTTATCCTCAATAATGGTCGGCGACGCCTGCAGAGGCTCAAGCACCCCGCCAATTCCGACCCCGCCCGATAAATGCACGTTTTTTCCAATTTGGGCACAGGAGCCGACGGTGGCCCAGGTGTCCACCATTGTTCCATCATCGACATAAGCGCCAATATTTACATAACTCGGCATCAGTACGACACGCTTCCCGATGAAGACTCCCCGCCGGACCATTGCGGGCGGTACCACACGATACCCGCCAGCCTCAAAATCATTTTTACCCAGATTCAAAAATTTGGAAGGTACTTTATCGAAGTATTGAGTATCGGCGGCGGAGATCACTTCATTATCCTGAAGTAGGAAAGAGATGAGCACGGTCTTCTTTAACCATTCATGAACGACCCAGTCCTTGTTTGACGGACTCGCCACTCGTAATTCGCCATTATCAAGTTTCGAAAGCGTATCCGTTACCGCCTTCTGAAGCTCAGGAGACTTGAGCACATCTGAATCCGTTTTATTCTCGAACGCATCTTCAATTATTGCTTTGGTATCGGTCATAGGTCTTCCCTGTTTTTTTTAAATGAGTGTTCAGAGGCTGAAGGGAGTGCATCCTGAATTGCGGCGCGGAGTGCATCCTGGTGCGATTCATTGTTAACAGGCAGACCATCGCGGTCCGTTATGTAAAATATATCCTCAGCCTTCTCGCCAAAAGTTGCGATTTTTGCAGTCACTAATCTTATTTTGCAAGAAAGTAAAGCTTTCGCAACTGCGTAGAGAAGCCCCGGCCGGTCTTGGGCTACGACCTCCATTAACGTGAGTTCTTGACTTTCTGCTTTGGAAAAACGGACAGTCGTTGCAATGGGAAAGTTTTTGGAGGCTCTAGATAGTCGATTATGACGGGGTCTAAAGTTTTTTAAAGGGTCCAGTATTTGCTGTCGTAATTTTTTAGAGATTAATCCTAAATCGAGATCGATCGAGCTCGTGCCATTCGACAGCAGCACCACGAATGAAAGAATAACGAGATTGGAGTTAAGGTGATGCACTCTTGCATCCACAATATTCAAGTTGAGCTGGTCAAATCCTGCTGCGGTTTCACTTAACAATCGTTCGGAGTCGGGGCTGCACACAAAAAAGCGAATACTCCCGGATGCCTTATCGGTCCGGCATTCGACTGTGGGGAGTTCGGCTACCGAGCGAGATAAGAGCACAGAACTATGCCATGCTAATGAATCCGGGTTATTGCGAAGGAAGTAGTCTTGATCGAACAATTTCCAGAGCGCTGCGACGGCTACGGTATCGCCACGTTCAAGGATTTTAAGTGTCTCACCTTTTAACTCATTGATCTTTTCATCAGCGCCTATTGAGCTGCCTATACCGTGTAGCAACGCTCGAGATGTCTGATGATAAAGGTCGCTGAGCAATTTTCCTTTCCAGTCGTTCCAGACTTTGGGACTGGTTGCGCGCATGTCTGCTGCAGTTAGCAAATAAAGATTGTCGAGCTTTTCTTGATCTCCAATCTCATTGGCAAATCGTTCAATAACGGAAGAATCAGATATATCCTCTCGCTGGGCGAACCAGGACATTAACAAATGTGCCCTGACGAGCCAGGCAACAAAGTTAGCATCATAATCGCTGAGATCATGTCGCTTGCAAAATCTAAATGCGTCTCTTTCGCCCAGTTTGGAGTGGTCGCCCCCCCTGCCTTTTGCGATATCATGAAAAATCGCTGCAAGATAAAGACGATGTTTTTTGAAAAGTCTCTGCATGATTTGACTACACTCCGGTAGTTCATGATCATGTTTCGGTATATCAAAGCGGCGAAGATTTCTGACAACAAAAAGCAAATGGGCGTCAACCGTATACGCGTGGAAAAGATCATGCTGCATTTGACCCGTTACCCGGCCAAAAGCGGGAATGTATGCGGCTAAGATCCCGTAGGCATCCATTTTCCGTAACGCGTGCGTTTGCCCCGACGGTGCCCGGAGAATTTCCATAAACAGCGATCGACAACGTAGATCTTTTCGGAATTCGGGATTGATAAGTTTGGCATGGGTGCGAATTAATCGGACTGTGTTTCCCCGTATGTCCCGGATATCAGGTCGTTGTGCGAGCAGTAAGAAAACTTCCAAAAGTGCAAAAGGCTGTCGGGCGAATACACGGCTTGAAGAGACCTCGAGCATCCCTTCGACCACCCGGAATCGCTTATTAATTTGAGTCGTTCGTTTTTGTTCAGGTTGAAGAATGGCTTCCTCAAAGTGCTGAAGCAAAATCTCATTCAAAAGGCGTAACTCTTTGACGGTCCGAAAATACCGCTTCATCAACTTCTCCACCGCAAGTTGTGCGGTGTCTTTATAGCCAAATTCAGCGGCGATCTCACGCTGATAGTCGAATAAGAGGCGGTCTTCACATCGATTTGCGGTGAAATGCAATGCATTCCTTATTCGCCAGAGCAGTTCCCGACCTTTCACGAGCGTTGACATCTCGTCATTGGTAAGAAAACCCTCTTTAGCCAGAGCGGATAGGTCAGGACTCCCAAAGTAACGATGGCCAACCCACTGGATAGTTTGAATATCTCTTAACCCGCCGGGCCCCTCTTTAATCTGAGGTTCTAAATTGTAGGCGGTATCGCCATAGCGGAGGTGGCGGGCAACTTGTTCCTCTCTTTTTGCTGCAAAGAACTTTTTCGCAGACCACATTTTGTACGGTCTAATGTGCTCATGGAGTCGGATCAGCAGCTTGCCAGAGCCTTCAATGAGTCGCGCTTCAGTCAAATTGGTAACGACCGTAATATCTTTACGCGCCCACTCGATGCAATCCTTAATGGCGCGAGTACTGTGTCCTACTTCGAGTCCAATATCCCATAAAAATCTAATGAACGCCGTGATTTGACGCTCTTGATGTTCGGACGCTATTTTTGGCAATAAAACCAATAGATCGATATCGGAATAGGGGTGGAGTTCCTGCCGCCCGTAACCGCCAACGGCGATCAATTCCTGCGCCTGAGAAGTTGGCACCGCCTTAAAGAAATGGCGCCAAGCATTGATCAATAAAGAGTCAATAAATTTGGAATGGTTCTGTAGTAGTTTGGAGGGCGATAGTCCGTTCAGGCGAGCTTGATTAAGTTGAGTACGAGTATCTGCGAGCGCCATCCTGAAGTCAGCGATTGTGCAATCGCCGTCGTAGGAATAATTTGCGGGTGATTCCAAAGCGTCTACCGCGAAACTGCTGCTGGCGGTTCTTCTAATCCGAAGTTACGGTCAAAATTTCGACCCGACTGTCTGTAACTGCAATCGTGTGCTCCCATTGGGCGCTCAAGGAGTGATCTTTTGTGACGACCGTCCACCCGTCGGAGAGTAGTTTTGTTTGGGCTCGACCGGCATTAATCATTGGCTCGATGGTAAAGGTCATGCCAGGCGTTATTTCAATGCCTTCGCCAGGCTTGCCATAATGAAGAATTTGTGGATCTTCATGAAAGCCACGCCCAATACCATGACCGCAATACTCGCGCACCACGGAGAATCCCTGGGCCTCTGCCAATGATTGAATGATGGCGCCGATATCTCCCAATCGAGTGCCTGGTTTCACGGCCTCGATTCCCTTCATTAAACATTGTTTAGTGGTGTCAATTAATCGTTTTGCAAGAATAGGGGGTTGCCCCACTGTAAACATCCGGCTCGAATCGCCATGAAACCCATCCTTTATAACGGTGATATCAATATTGATGATGTCGCCATTTTTCAGTTTTTTCTCTCCCGGAATACCATGGCAGACGACATGATTGACGCTGGTACAAATTGACTTGGGGAAACCTCGATAGTTCAACGGGGCGGGTATTGCCTTCAGTTCATCAACGATAAAATTGTGACAGCGTTCATCGAGCGCTTGAGTGGTGACTCCCGGGAGGACATAGGGTTCGATCATGTCTAGTACTTGCGAAGTCAATCGACCTGCAATTCTCATTTTTTCGAGATCTTCTGCGTTCTTAAGATGTATAGCCATAGCTGTGTTCGGTCTAATTTTTTCCCAATTTTAAGCGAAACCGTGGCGTGCTGAGTGATGGGATCATTTTGTAGATGAAGATGTGGATTGACAGTCTTTAGTCAGGTAGAATACGACCCCCTAAATCCTGGCAATAGCCCCTCTATGGTCGTCTGGGTGCCGGACGTTAAGTCTGGTTGGCGGCCGCGGCTTTGCTGAACAACAACCCAAATCAAGGAGTGCAAAATGGCTGACGTTTCCATGCGGCAGATGTTAGAGGCCGGTGTTCATTTCGGACATCAAACCCGTTTCTGGTCGCCCAAAATGGGACCCTATATTTTTGGCGCCCGAAACAAGATCCACATTATCAATCTCGAGAAGTCGTTACCGCTTTATCGCGACGCTATGAATTTTATTGGTAGCGTGGCATCCGCCCGCGGCAAAGTGTTATTCGTGGGCACTAAGCGTCAAGCGGGCAAGGTGATTCGTGAAGAGGCAAAACGTTGTAATAGCCCATACGTCGATCATCGGTGGCTCGGCGGTATGTTGACTAACTTCAAGACTGTTAAAAATTCTATTGCGCGACTCGTTGAGCTTGATGAGATGGCGGCTTCTGATGCAACTCGAGGACTAACAAAAAAAGAAGCGTTAATGCTCGAACGCGAGCGAGTTAAGCTTGATCGCAGTTTGTCCGGAATTCGCGAAATGAAAGGTCTGCCCGACGCACTTTTTGTGATTGATGTGGATCACGAGAAAATCGCGGTGTCAGAGGCTCGAAAACTTGGAATCCCCGTCGTAGGCGTTTGTGATACCAACAGCTCTCCTGATGGCATTGATTATCCGATTCCAGGCAACGACGATGCAATCCGAGCAATTAAACTTTATCTCAGTGGTGCAGCTGACGCGATCCTTGAGGCAAGAGGGGCTTCGGCGCCTGTAATAGAGGGAGATGCCGACGATTATGTTGAAGTGCCCGCTGAGGAAAACGTCAACACGCCTGCTGAGCCAGTTTCGGATGCGGCGCTCGAGCCAGATTCGACTCCAGCAAGTGGAGCGGACGCTACAGATTCGAAAAGTGTAGCTGAAGACGCCACTGCCCGCGACGCATGAGGTCACTAGTTGATTTCGAAAGACTGTTTTCATTTTTTGACGAGGAATAGATTTTGATTACTGCCGGTCAAGTAAAGGAGCTCCGGGAACGAACCGGAGCTGGAATGATGGATTGCAAAAAGGCATTGGGCGAGACGAACGGTGATCTTGATGAGGCAATAGCATTGCTTCGAAAGAAGGGCGCGGCGAGTGCTGAAAAGAAAGCGGGACGAATAGCGGCAGAAGGTATCGTGCAACTTTTAATTAGCGAGGATGCTTCTTGTGGAACGCTACTAGAGGTCAACTGCGAGACTGACTTTGTTGCGAAAGACGACTCATTTAACGGTTTTGTGGCAGCCTTGACCCAGCTTATTGTTGATCAGAACCCGGTTGACGTTGAGGCGTTAAGCACTTTGACAATGGAAAGTGGCACCTCTGTAGAAACTGAGCGCCAGGAATTAATCGCCAAGATTGGAGAAAATATTTCGATACGGCGATTTGAAACACTTGTCGCGGGATCGGGAAAAATTGCGGGATATATGCATGGGTCCCGAATTGGAGTCTTGGTGAGTACTTCTGCAGTTGGAGAACTTGGACGTGATTTAGCAATGCATATCGCAGCAAGTCGCCCGGTTTGCATCAGTGAAGCTGATATGCCTTCGGATGTCTTAACTCGCGAGCGAGAGATTTATACCGCGCAGGCAGCCGAGAGTGGCAAAAGCCCGGAGATTGTTGAAAAGATGGTGGACGGACGGGTCAGGAAGTTTCTTAAAGAAAACACGCTGCTCGGACAGCCCTTTGTGAAAAACCCTGATATTTCAGTGGCCGAACTGTTATCCCAGGGTAATGCGTCGATGGACGGAATGCTCCGTTTCGAGGTGGGTGAAGGCCTTGAGAAAAAGGTCGATGATTTCGTCGCGGAAGTCATGGCTCAGGCCAAGGCCGAGTAGGTTATGGTTGAGGGGTCGCGCCTTCCCCAAGGCCGGTGTCTCATCAAATTGTCGGGCGAAGCGCTCGGCGGCGCTAGTGGTTCCGGTGTAGACGGCAGCGCGTTTGAATTCATTGCGCTTGAGTTAATAAAAGCGCTCAATGTGGGAAACGCTTTTGCTGTCGTCGTTGGTGGAGGCAATTTCTTTCGCGGAGCCGGCTCCTTACCCTGGACTGGCCAACGTGTTGTTGCGGACCAAGCCGGCATGCTCGGCACAGCGATGAATGGTCTATTACTTCGGGATTGTCTTGTCGCTCACGGCGTGGGTGCTTCAGTGAGTTGCGCATTTGGAATCGATGGTGTGTTACCCACATTCTCCGCAGAGCGATCGAAGCGGGATCTCGCTGATGGCAAGATTGTTATTCTTTCTGGCGGGACGGGCAACCCTTTCTTCACAACTGACACTACCGCTTGTTTACGGGCATTGGAATTGGACGCCGAGACTGTAATAAAAGCCACCCGCGTGGATGGGGTCTATGACCGCGATCCTGAGCGGTATTCCGACGCAGTTCGCTATGATCGGCTGAGTTTTGATCAGGCGATTTCGGAAGACTTGAAGATCGTTGATATCACGGCGCTGGCTTTATGCCGAGAGCATAATCTGAGACTGCGAGTGCTTGATTTGGCAATTGAAGATAACCTTTCTCAGGCAATGACAGATTTGACTATCGGGACCCTTGTGGAAAATTAAGGAATATGAATGATTGACGACATACTAAAAGACGCCGAACTCAGGATGAATAAAAGTGTTGAAGCAGTCGCGACGGAGTTTTTGAGGATTCGAACAGGGCGCGCGAGTACTGCTTTACTAGATCATCTTACGGTTGACTATTACGGAAGTCGGGTGCCGATCGCGCAGGCGGCTACTGTGAGTGTTGGCGATGCCAGAACCCTTATGATTCAGGCTTGGGAGAAAGGGATGATTCCGCTAATCGAGAAGGCCATCATTGAATCTGACCTGGGTTTAAATCCCGTTACCGCGGGCGAGGTCATGCGGATTCCGATGCCGGCTTTGACTGAAGAGCGTCGCAAAGAGATGACCAAGATTGTTCGACAAGAGGGTGAGAATGGAAAAATAGCTGTCCGAAATATTCGCCGTGATGCGCTGGGGGATCTACGGGATCTATCTAAGGAAAAGCTGATTGGCGAGGATGACGAAAAGAGAGCGGAGGCGCAGATGCAAATTCTGACCGACCGCTCGGTCTCTCGAATTGATGAAAAGGTAAACGAGAAAGAAGCGGAAGTCATGGATGTTTAGATAAACATCTAGCCTACCCATCAGAGTCTCAAGATAGAGGATAAGGGCCATGAGCACTTCTAATGCGGTTCCTGAACATATTGCGATTGTCATGGACGGCAACGGTCGCTGGGCTCAGGCGAGAGGTCAGGTGAGAATTAACGGTCATCGGCGAGGCGTTGAAGTCGTTAGGCAAGTGACGAGTCTTTGCGCCAAAGCGGGAGTATCTTTTCTGACGCTGTTTGCCTTTAGTAGTGAAAATTGGCGTCGACCGCAAGATGAGGTGACGTTTCTTAAAAAACTGCTCGCAACCTCGCTTGAGAAAGAATTTGATCGATTACACAAGAATAACATCCGGCTCAACGTTATCGGCGATGTCACGCCTTTCGGACCTCATCTGGAAAAAAATATCGAAAGCGCGAAGCAAAGGACTGATGGTAATACGGGTCTCACGTTGACGATCGCACTGAATTACGGCGCGCGATGGGAAATTTCTGCGGCTGCAAAAGATATTGCCATGGACTGTGTCTCGGGAAAATTGAAGCCTGAAGATATCTCAGAAACATTGGTTAATGACCGACTAACGACCGTAAGTATTCCGGATCCGGATTTATTTATTCGGACAGGTGGTGAGATTCGCCTTAGCAACTTTTTGCTTTGGCAGTTAGCGTACACAGAATTGTTTTTCACAGATACGCTTTGGCCAGATTTTGATGAAACAGTATTTAACGAGGCTTTGGAAGCGTTTAATTCGAGGCAGCGTCGGTTCGGCCAGACCGGCGAGCAAGTCGGCAAAAAATCGTAGCCGTGGATACACTCAGTAAAAGAGTGTCCACTGGACTGGCGCTCGCTTTCTGTGCGACAGGCTTGATTGTTTATGCACCTTCCAAGGTCATATTGGCCCTTGCGGGCGTGGTGGCCATTTTGGCAACCCTCGAGTGGGAGTCACTTCGCGTGGGTAAGTTAGGCACCGTAGAGACTTTGGTATCCGGTATTTTGACACTCCTAGTGACCTTTTTATTTGTTTGGCTATTTGAAAATATAGCTTGGACCGTATGGGCAGTCGGTCTGGGTTGGACGGTTCTTCTTGTTTGGGTTGGTCTGATTGCATTATCCGGTCAAACGAGCAGCGTGAGTCGAGCGAGATTGGTGGGGCCATTGATTATTTGCCCATCTATTGCGTTAATTCCGGTCATTCACGCTACGGATTCGAATGGACCAATTGTCTTGTTAGCGGCTTTTGCCGCCATTTGGGGGAGCGATACTGGCGCCTATTTTTCTGGACGAAAATGGGGCAAGTATCGGTTAGCTCCTAAGGTAAGTCCCGGAAAAACCTGGGAGGGTGTCAGCGGTGGCTTATTGTTAGGCCTTCTGGCTGGCCTCGGAATTATTCGAGCGTTTTATGACGGCGGCATACCTTATTTGTCTTGGTTTGTAATCTTGATTATCTCGATTTCTGCCGGCGTGATTGGGGATTTGTTCGAGAGCATGTTTAAAAGATCATCTGGGAAAAAAGACAGCGGTAACCTTCTTCCTGGACATGGCGGGATTTTGGACCGAATCGATAGTATGTTGGCGTTCCTTCCTATTTTTGCGGTTTTTATCCTCTCGAGTAAGGTGGGCGTTTGACCGTCGCCATAAAGAAAAGAAATGTTGCTGTCCTTGGCGCCACTGGATCTGTGGGACTCAGCACGCTTGATGTTATTCGCCGTCACCCGGAACAATTTTCGGTATCGGGCCTCGGGGGATGGACCAATATAGAGAGGATCGCGACGTTATCGAATGAGTTCAGGCCCAAAATGATTGGGGTTTCCGATGTTAAAGAATCGTCTTTACGTCAGGCACTGCCAAGCGCCCTAGCTAAAAATATAGTTTCAGGTAGCGCGGGTACAGAGTGTCTTGCCCAGCAAAAAGAGGCCTCTATCGTGGTTGCTGGGATTAGTGGTGCCGCGGGGCTTAAACCCATTTTCTCAGCGTTATCGTCAGGCAAGACGGTCTTGATCGCAAACAAAGAGCCGCTAGTGATGTGCGGGGAATTGCTTAAAGAGGTCGCTCGAAAATCCAACGCTGTTCTGTTGCCAGTTGATAGTGAACATAACGCTGTGTTTCAGTGTCTCTCGGAGGATCATCAAACAAGAGTGAGTCAAAGTTTTGGCGTCACGCAAGGACTTGACCCTAGTGTCATCCAAATTACTCTGACGGCTTCGGGTGGTCCTTTCTTGCGTACACCGGCATCTGATCTCAAGCATGTAACAAAGACCCAAGCACTGAGGCATCCAACCTGGAAAATGGGCGAAAAGATTACGATTGACTCCGCTACCTTGATGAACAAAGGGCTCGAATTAATAGAAGCTTGTCGGCTGTTTGATTTGCCTCAAAATCAAGTAGAGGTTGTTGTTCATCCACAAAGCGTAATTCACGCGTTAGTCCATTATCTCGACGGATCTGTTCTTGCGCATCTGGCGCAGGCGGATATGAGAATTCCAATCGCTCACGCTCTATCGTATCCTGATCGAGTGGATTCTGGTGCAAAGCCCCTCGATGTTGTTTCGATTTCGAATCTTCAATTCGAGGCGCCCGATCTTGACCGATTTCCTTGCCTCTCGCTCGCGAGACAGGCTGCCGAGGCAGGTGGCGCAATGCCGGCGGTTTTAAATGCAGCGAACGAGGTCGCTGTGGACGCATTTCTCAATGAAAAAATTCGATTCATTGATATTCCGAGTTTAATATCCAAAGTGATGGACAAATTTTCACCTGAGGTGCCGATCAATTTGGATGAAGTGCTGTTAGTCGATCAATCGGCTCGAAAAATTGCATACAAAGTATTAAAGAACACGTTTCAAAGTTAATCTTCGTCAACTCAAAATAAAAATGGACCCTCTAAATAATCTTATTTTTTTTCTAATCGCAGTCGCAATTCTGGTGAGCTTTCATGAGTTCGGTCATTTCATTGTTGCCAGATGGATGGGAGTGCGAGTGCTTCGGTTTTCCGTCGGATTTGGCCGAACACTATGGCGATGGCAAAAAAACGAGAATTCAACTGAGTACGTTATCGGATTAATTCCATTAGGGGGTTATGTTCGCATGCTCGATGAGCGGGAGGGTGAGGTATCGGTTGCTGCTCGGGATCAGGCGTTTAATCGGAAAAGTCTGTTTCGACGTTCCCTCATCGTGCTCGCGGGCCCTTTGGCAAATCTTCTTCTTGCGATTGGACTCTACTGGGGGGTCGGAATAATCGGAAGCGAGGACCTAGATCCTGTCGTCGGTCGCGTTCAGGCGGAATCGATCGGTCTTGATTCCGGGTTTGAGATTGGAGATCGAATTCTTAAAATTGATGACAGATCTGTTTATGGCTGGTCAGAACAACGTCTTTATCTTTTGAATCGCGCTGCCAACCAAGAGGTGGTTGTCTTTGATGTCGAAAAAATCGATGCTCGAAAAGAGAAGATCTTGATTGATTTTTCGAGCGCGCCCCGGCAAACATTTGCTCCAGCCGTATTGAGAGATTTGATTGGTATCGGACCACTGTTGCCAGTTTATGAAGCGAAAGTGGGAGGCGTGGTACCGGACGGGCCTGCGGATAACGCAGGAATTAAAAAAGGAGACAGGATCCTAGCGATTGACAATGAATCAGTACTGGATTGGGGAGATTTTGTTCGTGTGATTTCAGGTTCACCCGGGCAATCACTTTCTTTGGCGATCCAGAGGCAAGGCGAACGTGTCTTGATTAATGTTGTTCCCGAATCGATGCAGGATGAAGGGCGGTCGATTGGGCGTATTGGTGTGTTTGCACCGCCACCGCCACCGCTTGATGAGTTTATGGTGACGGTTCGGTATGGATTATTGGAAAGCATCTTTAGAGCAATTGATACCACCTGGCTAATGAGTGCTGTCACGGTGCAGTTATTTGGAAAAATGCTGACGGGTGGCGCATCAAAGGAACACTTGAGCGGGCCGATCTCGATTGCCCGGTACGCGGGTCAATCTGCAGATTTGGGAATCGCACAATTTTTGGCCTTTCTTGCGGTTTTAAGCGTCAGTCTTGGCATTCTTAATTTACTGCCAATACCAGTGCTGGATGGCGGCCATTTAGTCTATTTTCTCATTGAGGGGGTTACCCGGAGGCCGGTGCCTGAAGTCGTGATGTATTGGGGTCAGCAGATCGGTATCGGGATAATTGTCCTTCTGATGGGACTTGCGTTTTATAATGACCTTATCAGCCTCTTTAGGTAATCGTTATGTTTAAAAGTCCCTCATCAAAATGGATCGCTCGACTTTTTTGTCTTTGGCTGCTCTGGTCAATAAGTTATATCGCGCGTGCGGACTTTGTGGTCAGCGATATTCGGGTCGAAGGCGCCCAAAATATAGAAGTGGGCACGATTTTCAACTATCTTCCGATCAAGGTTGGCGATCTCGCTGATGATGCGCTAGTCAACGATGCCATCAAAACTCTTTTTGCAACAGGATTCTTTAGAGACGTTGAAGTACGGCGCGATGGCGAGACGCTAATTGTCGTAGTGGCTGAGCGACCTGCCATTGCTGGCATCGAATTTTCCGGAAACAAGGAAATAAAAGACGAGCAGATTCAAGAAGTCCTTGGTCAGGCAGGCGTCATCGAGGGCCGGGTGTTTAGAGAGGCATTGTTGGACCAATTGGTTAAGTCAATCGAAGAGAACTATTTTAGTAAGGGTCGTTATTCGGCTCAGGTTGACACCGTGGTAACACCGCTGGATCTAAATCGGGTTGCGGTTACCATTACGATTGACGAGGGCAGGGTTGCGCGAATTCGAGAGATCAATATTATTGGAAACGAGATTTTTTCTGATAAGGAATTAAAGTCGGAAATGACTTTAGGAGTGGAGAGTTGGCATAGCTTCCTGTCGCAATCAGGCCAATACAGCAAGGAGGAATTGCTAGCCGATCTTGAAACGTTAAGAAGTTTCTATCTCGATCGGGGCTATATGGATTTTGATCTACTGTCTTCAGACGTCTCGATTAGCCAAAATAAGCAAGATCTTTTCATCTCATTATCGATTGCGGAAGGAAGCCTATTTACGGTTCGTGATATCCAGGTTGAAAGCGGTGGTGGGTTTTCTGCAGACGACCTGAAAGCCAAAATTACAATGCCAGTTGGGGAGGCGTTCTCGCAGAGAGATCTTGTCGCCTCGCGAACGGCTATTGAAACATTATTGTCTGAAAAAGGTTACGCATTCGCGAATGTTAACGCGATCACTGAAATTGACGAAGCCACTCGAGAAGTCGATTTTATCTTCGCAGTCGACCCTGGACCTTTAGTTTATGTTCGAAAGATTAACATCGGCGGAAATCAGTCGACCCTTGATGAGACCATTCGGCGTGAGATGCGCCAGCTTGAATCATCGGTTTTTTCTGCCGAGAAGATCCGCCGCTCTCGTGAGCGCATTAACCGGCTTGGGTTTTTTGATGACGTAAGAATCGATGTCGTGCCTGTGCCTGGCGCAACCGACCAGATCGATCTTGCAGTGGTTGTGAAAGAACGTTCAACCGGTAATTTCATGTTTGGAGCGGGCTATGCTGATTCGGATGGACTTTTCATTGTCGCTCAAGTGCATCGGGGTAATCTGTTTGGCACGGGTCGAGAAATTAGGTTTGATGCAGAGGTGTCTAAAACCGATCAAATTTTTGACATTGAATACCGAAACCCTTATGTAACCGCCGAAGGCGTCAGTCGATCACTTTTTGTGAATCGAGCGAAAACCGATACCGACTCAGTCATAACTGCAGACTATATCTCTGAAACGACAGGGGGCGGACTTCGATACAGTATTCCAATGTCTGAATATAATTCGCTGTCACTTAGTCTGGCAGCCGAAGATATTCAGCTCGAGGGCACATCCACCACCCCTCCCGAATATCAATCATTTATCGATCGTTACCCGGACAGTTTAAATTTCAACCTATCTTCTGCTTTTTCAAAGGATACTCGCGACAGCATCTTTTTCCCCCAAAGAGGCTTCTATCGCCGGGCGTCGGTCGAAGCTTCGGTCCCCGGCAGTGATCTCGAGTATTACAAACTGTCTCTAAAAGGGAGTCTTTATCTAAATCTGGTGGGAAAGTTGATTTTGAACCTGAGGGGAGATCTTGGTTATGGGGCAGGATATGGCGATTTGAATGAGCTCCCATTTTTTAAGAACTACTACGCGGGTGGCGCCTCAACGGTGCGCGGATTTGAGTCGAGATCGCTGGGGCCGATTAGTTCGGGCGCGGATCAAGAGCCGCTCGGTGGCGCCTTAAGGACCGTTGCTAATGCCGAGTTATTTTTCCCCGTACCGGGTTTCACGGATGGACAAGATAAAAGACTGAGTCTTTTTGCTGATTCGGGCCAGGTATTTGCATCAACATCTGACTTTGATGTTGGTGACGTTCGGTTGAGCTTAGGTGGTGGATTCCATTGGTTTTCACCCGTTGGACCTATTTCCCTCACATATGCCTTTCCCATCAATGATGAAGCAGGTGACGATACGAAAAAGTTCCAGTTTACGCTTGGAAGTCTAGTTCGATGATGAGAATGAATATGAAACTGATCTTTATGTTTATGAGAAGGGTGTCTACAGCTGTTTTATTGGCGGCAGTCCTTTTGCCCGCGGTTAATGCCCAGAGTGTTACCCGAATTGGATTTGTGGACCCGGTTCGCTTGATTGAGCAAGCGCCCCAAGGCGCGAAGGCGCTTGAAAGCCTGGAAGATGAGTTCCGGACGAGAGATGAAGAACTCAAGAATCTTCATGATCGTGTTCAGGCGATGGAAGCTGATCTAGAGAAAAATATCCTAGTCATGGATGCGACTGACGCTCAGACGAGACAACGGGAGATTGAAAATCTTAAACGTCGGCTTGCCCGTTCTCAGCAAGAAGCCAGAGAGGACTATAATCTCAGGCGAAACGAGGAACTTGCAAAACTTCAGACTCTGGTTCGACAGGTTATCGTCGATCTCGCTCGAGATCGAGGCTTTGACTTGGTGGTTGAGCAAGCGGTGTATGTTAGCGACGCAGTAGACATTACAGATCAAGTATTGGAAGTCCTTGAGAAACTCCCTTAACTGGGTCTCCTGTCATCATGAGGGGTTGGGATGCTTTTTTTCCCAATACGCCGTTGGAAGCGTCGCGCTGATGCGACAGTGATTGAGGAAAACCATTGGAAAAAGAGATAGATATTCACCGAATTCGGGAAATCCTTCCGCATCGCTACCCTTTCCTGTTAATCGACCGTGTGGTCTCATTGACGCCGGGAGAACGACTCACTGCAGTTAAGAATGTAACGGCGAACGAACCTTTTTTTGACGGGCATTTTCCTTACCGTCCCGTATTCCCGGGTGTTTTAATGCTCGAGAGTATTGCTCAGGCATCTGCAATTCTTGTGAGCTTGATTATCGACGCAAAGGCCAGTCAAAAAAACGTTTACCTTTTTGCGGGTGTCGATAAAGCCCGCTTTAAGGCGCCCGTTGAGCCTGGAGATCAGTTACTGATTGAAGTTGCTTTGGAGGCTCAACGCAGGGCACTGTGGAAATGCTCTGGAAAAATCACCGTCGACGGTCATACGGTGTGCTCCGCGGATGTGCTTTTTACCCATAGGCCAATTGAGTGATCGATTCGAAGGCTGTAATTGATCAAAATGCGGACTTGGCTACAGATGTTACCGTAGGACCTTTCTCGGTAATTGAATCTGATGTTGAGATCGGCGCTGGCACTGATATCGGATCCCATGTGGTTATTCGGTCCGGTACGCGAATTGGGGTCGAAAACAAGATCTATTCGTTTGCCTCTATCGGTGAAGATCCACAGTTCGTTGGCTATGCGGGAGAGCCGACTCGACTTGAAATCGGCGATCACAATATTATTCGGGAATACGTGACATTAAACCGCGGGTCGAGTTCTTCAAGGGGTACTGGCACGACGACCATAGGGAATCATAATTTTATTATGGCGTACAGTCATGTAGCCCATGACAGTACGCTTGGGAACCATATTATCTTCGCCAACGGCGCCAGTCTTGCAGGACACGTCGAGGTGGGGGATTACGCAATTCTGGGTGGATTCACTCTTGTGCACCAATTTTGTGTTGTTGGCGCTCACGCGTTAACCGGTATCGGAACGGTCTGTTTAAAGGATGTCCCGCCGTATCTGATTGTCGCCGGAAATCCTTCCAAGGCCTACGGGGTTAACGTAAGAGGATTAAGGCGCCGTCAATTTTCTGAGGAGTCAATTTCAGATTTGAAAAGAGCATATAAAAGGCTTTTCAGATCTCGCCCCGGTGATTCGGTAATCAACTCTGAAAATACTACATCGGATCTGCTAGACCATCATGCGGCGCTTCTTGAAACGTTTATCGCTCGTTCTGATCGCGGGGTTATTCGTTAAAAGGGAGGGGATTTGGATTCAATACTTCGTCTAGGCCTTGTCGCGGCCGAGCCTTCTGGAGACCGCCTTGGCGCGGGCGTCGTGGACGCCTTGCGTCGAAAAGGTGTATCCCTGGATCTCGTTGGGATTGGTGGACCAGAGTTGATCAATAGGGGTCTCAACAGTCGATGCGATATTCATGATCTGTCCATGATGGGTATCGACGATGTTTTTAGAAAACTGCCGAAAGCATTCAATGTACGACAAAAATTATTGGGTGATTTGATAGCCCATCCGCCCCATGTCTTTCTTGGCATTGACGCGCCTGACTTTAACCTGTCACTCGAACGAAAATTGAAAATTGCGGGTCATCCGACTCTCCATCTGGTCAGCCCCACTGTTTGGGCGTGGCGACAATATCGAGTCCGAAAAATCCGTAAAGCCGTTGATCGAATGTTGGTCCTGTTTCCCTTCGAGGAGACGTTTTATTCTGCCCGCGGAGTTCCGGCAACCTTTGTAGGACATCCGGCTGCGGCTGAAATGAAATTGGTTGATAAACATTCTGCCCGCGCGCAACTGGGGTTTCAATCTACCCAAAAAATAGTGGCTGTTTTGCCGGGCAGTCGGGAGTCTGAGATCCGAGGGCTAGGGGAAATTTTTATGGCCACAATCCGAAGGCTGTCCGCCGCCGACCCTGAGTTAGAGTTTGTCCTACCTTTCGCAAGTTCGCGGGTCCGGAAATTGTTTTTTGAATATATCCCACAAGATCAAATCAGTCCTAACGTTAGGATGCTTGATGGCCAAGCCCGTTTGGCGCTTGCAGCAAGCGATGTTGCGCTGCTCGCATCCGGTACGGCAGCACTAGAAGCGGCGCTCGCTGGTTGCCCGATGGTCGTGGCCTATAGAGTCTCTAACGTGTCTTATCGTCTGGCGAGGCTATTGGCAAAAACAAACATTGTATCCATGCCAAACCACCTTATGAACTCACCAATCGTTCCGGAATTTCTTCAACACGACGCCACGCCGCGTAATTTGATGAACGCGGTTAGGGAGCTATTGGATCAACCGGGTCGGGCGGAAACGATGAGGTGCGCGCTTTTAAAAATTCAAACCCAGTTGGACATGGATACCAATAATTTAGTTGCGGATGAAGTCTTGACTGCGGCGAGGGGATTTCAAACTTGATCGTTGCGGGTGTCGACGAGGTCGGAAGGGGACCTTTGGCAGGCCCGGTCGTTGCGGCGGCAGTCATCCTTCCAGACAAAAGCGAATTGTCTGATATTGTCTTCAGGGACTCGAAGCAATTAACTGAAAAACGCCGATCCAGGCTGTCAGCTGAAATTCGTCGGATATCGACGGCCTGGTTTTTGGGCGCCGCAAGCCCCGTCGAAGTCGATTTATTGAATATCCATCATGCGACGTTACTGGCGATGCGTCGGGCCATTATCGGGTTAAGTACGCTTCCTGATTTTATTCTGGTCGACGGCAAGTTTTTGCCTGACATAAAGATTCCGGGTCGCGCTGTTGTGGGGGGTGATGGGTTAGAAGAAGCAATTTCCGCCGCATCAATTGTGGCCAAGGTATATCGGGACCAATATATGAAGTGGATTGACCGTGTTTTCCCGGGGTATGCGTTTGCGCGACACAAAGGTTATCCTACTCGGATTCACTTGGACGCACTTCAGTCGCTGGGACCTTGCGCTGTCCATCGCCGCTCTTTTGCTCCCGTAAAAGCATTACTTACCTAGCTCGGAATGAAAGCAAGAAAATGACTTCGTCGCCCCAATTTGTCCATTTGAACGTTCATACCGAATATTCATTAAGTGAGGGAATTGCGCGCATAAAAGATCTCGCTATTGAAGTCCATTCGGCCGGGATGCCTGCAGTGGCGATGACTGATATTAATAATCTTTACGCAGCGGTTAAATTTTATCGGTCGTGCTTGAACGCTGGCGTGAAACCTTTATTCGGAGTCGAGTTGACGCTGGGCGCGGTAACGCCTGTGGATCCGGGCGGGAAAATTATTCTGCTTTGTTTGAGCAATCGCGGGTTTAAAGGAGTCAGTGAATTACTGACTCAACTTTATACCCAACCCAGAGAGGGTCGGGAGTTGATTGCCAGTTTGAATCAAATTGAATCGGTGGCCGATGACGTGATTGCCTTGACAGGATTCGAAGGCGCTATTGGCGCGTTAATTCGGTCAGGCCACGTCTCGGAAAGTCTGCAAGTCGCAGAAAAACTGATTCAGGTATTTAAAGATCGCATATTTTTTGAACTCACCCGCACAGGTAGGCCCGGTGAAACCGTATTTGAAGACGAGGCTTTGGTGATTTCGCGAAAGCTAAACATTCCGTTAGTTGCGACGAACGCGGTTCGTTTTCTGAAGGCAGATGATTTTGAGGCTCATGAAATTCGAACTTGCATTCACCAAGGTCGAATTCTAGACGATCCGCGACGGCCCCGGCACTTCACCGCCGAGCAATATCTTCGCAGCAGCGAAGAGATGTCCAAACTTTTCGATGATTTACCAAGTGCGATCATTAACACCTCAGAAATTGCCAAGAAGTGTAATGTTTTTTTAGATTTTGAAACGACGCACATGCCGAGATATCCCTTAGCGGATAATGTCAGCGCTGATGATGAATTGATTCGGCTATCAAATGAGGGGCTTGATCGATACCGGGAGCTTTGGCCAGCAAGAGTTGACGACAGATATGCCCAGCGTCTGCAGATAGAAACTGACACGATCAATCGTATGGGATTCGCAGGCTACTTTTTGATTGTGGCTGATTTCGTCCGGTGGGCAACAGAGAATGATGTGCCGGTTGGACCTGGCAGGGGCTCGGGCGCAGGATCATTAGTCGCTTTTGCGCTCGGGATTACTCGCCTTGATCCTATCGATCACGGACTACTGTTTGAACGATTTTTGAATCCCGATCGCGTTTCATTGCCTGATTTTGATATTGATTTTTGCATGGTCGGCCGAGATCGGGTCATTGATTATGTTAGTCAGAAATATGGCGCAGACAAGGTTGCTCAGATCATTACCTACAACACATTGGCCGCTCGAGCCGTTGTGAGAGATGTTGGGCGTGTGATGGGCATGCCCTACGGGTTCTGCGATACGCTCGCCAAACTGGTTCCGTTTGAAGTGGGGATGACGCTTGAAAAAGCGCTTGCGCAAGACGATGAACTGCGGCGGCGTTTCAAAAACGAAGCGGAAGTGACTCAACTAATCGAGAACGGTCTAAGACTTGAAGGTATGCCGCGAAATGCGGGTAAACATGCGGGCGGTCTTGTCATCGCGCCAGAACCGATCTCAGAGTTTTCGCCACTCTATTGGGAGCATGGCATGAGCCAGGCGGTTACCCAATTCGATAAAGATGATCTTGAATCTATCGGGCTTGTGAAGTTTGACTTTCTAGGATTGCGAACCCTGACCGTGATCGATTGGGCTGTGAAACTGATCAATCATGATCGTGTCGAGGCAGGGGAAACCGAGCTTGATCTTGAACGGTTAGAGCCTAATGACCCTGACGTGTATAAGTTGATTTGTACGGGCCGGACGACAGCGTTATTCCAGTTGGAATCCAGAGGCATGCAGGAGTTAATCCAACGATTGCGCCCGGATCGATTTGACGAGTTAGTGGCTTTGGTTGCGCTGTTTCGTCCGGGACCCCTCCAGTCAGGGATGGTGGATGATTTTATTGACCGGAAACATGGCCGGCAGCCCGTGTCCTATCTGCATGATACGTTGAAAACGGTTTTAGAGCCTACTTATGGCGTTATTCTTTATCAAGAACAGGTTATGGAGATCGCGCGATCCCTGGCGGGTTTTTCGCTGGGATCAGCAGATTTACTGCGCCGTGCGATGGGCAAAAAGAAGCCTGAGGAGATGGAGCGGCAACGGCAGATATTCATCGATGGCGCGACAGAACGAGGGGTTAAGGCTGAAAATGCTGTTCACATTTTTGATCTGATCGAAAAGTTTGCAGGTTATGGGTTTAATAAATCTCATTCAGCGGCCTATGCGTTGTTGAGTTATCAGACCGCATGGCTGAAAAAGCACTACCCGGCCCAGTTTATGTCGGCTGCGCTATCAGCCGACATGGAGCACACCGATAAAGTTGTCATATTGATTAACGAAGCCAAAGCGCTTGGGCTCTCTATTCAGTCCCCAGATATAAACCAGGGATCTTTAAAATTTGCAGTAGATTCAGACGGCAGCATTATTTACGGACTCGGGGCAGTTAAAGGGGTAGGCGAAAAGGCGCTCGAGAATATCCTCGACGAAAGAAGTCTAAATGGAGCCTTTACCGATTTGATGTCTTTTTGTCGACGAGTTGACTCGCAAAAAGTGAACAAGAAAACATTTGAGGCGCTCATTTGTGCCGGCGCACTCGACAGCTTTGGTTCTGCCCGATCCCAGTTGTTTGGTCAGCTTCCTCAGGCGATGGAGGCCGCCGGTCAACACATTGCAAACCTCTCTTCAGGCCAAAATGATATGTTTGGACTTCCCCTGACCGAAGAAATTGTTTCGCTTAAGTCCGGCTTTCCAACCTGGACTGCCCGGAAAGCGCTCGAGATGGAGCGGCACAGCCTCGGATTTTATTTAACTGGCCATCCGATGGCGCATCACCGGTCTGAAATTTCCCAGCTGGTCTCGGAGTCAATCGCGCAAACTCGACCAACACCGGAGCGCGTGGTTACTCTGAGCGGCTTGGTCCAGGGTTTGCGGACATTTCAGAATCGTCGTGGTGAAACCATGGCGTTTTTTCAATTGGATGATGGGACAGGTTTTGCAGACGTGAGTGTTTTTCCGGATACCTATGGACAATTTAGGTCAGCGCTTTCCAGTAACGGAATCGTGTTGACGAGGGGGCTCACCGGGGTTGACGATCGATCGGGCCTCTTATCGTTAAAAATAGAAGGGATCTGGACGTTAAAAGAGGCTCGGGAACGCGCGCTAACGAGTTTATCCGTTTCGCTTCCACAGGGAGTAGCGGGCGCGAAAATTATCCAGGATCTGCAAGGGATGCTTCGGAAGTTCGTGCCCGGGCCAACGAATATCAATATCGAGTATCTAAATCAGGAAGGGGACAGCCTTTCAATGTCATTAGGGGATCAATGGCGTGTTCAACCTGACGAGGATCTAATTGAGTCACTTCTTACTTTGGCGGGAGAGTCTGGGGTAAAGTTTCTGTATCGTTCAAGTCTTCTGACTGCCCAGAACCTGTCAAAGATTGATAACCTGGCGGCGTAGTTTTCAACGCGCTTTCCATAGTTACTGAAGGTAAAGTTAATCATGAATAATTCTCTGGATTTCGAACAGCCGATCGTTGATCTTGAGGCCAAAATTGAAGAATTGAGGCGGGTAGATTCGGATGGCGAGCTGGATCTGCAGCGAGAAATTTCTCGACTTCAGACAAAGAGTCAAAAACTCACTCGAGAGGTATTTTCTTCGTTAACCCCGTGGCAGGTGACTCAACTAGCTCGTCACCCTCAACGTCCACACACGCTTGATTATATTCCTCACGTATTTACCCATTTTCAGGAATTATCAGGAGATCGGATGTATGCCGATGATCAGGCAATCGTGGGCGGGTTAGCGCGACTCGGCGGTGTTGGCGTTGTCCTAATCGGTCATCAGAAAGGAAGAGATACCAAGAATAAAGTTAAACGAAATTTTGGAATGCCAAGCCCCGAAGGATATCGAAAGGCCCAGAGACTAATGAATCTTGCGGATCGGTTTAAACTGCCGGTGGTAACGCTGATTGATACCCCAGGGGCTTATCCCGGCATTGGCGCAGAGGAGCGGGGCCAAAGCGAGGCGATTGCAAGAACGATTGCAGTAATGGCGGGTCTTAAGGTGCCGATTATTTCCGCGGTCATTGGGGAAGGGGGATCTGGAGGCGCATTGGCAATAGGGGTGTGTGACCGTTTGATTATGCTGGAATTCTCGACATACTCGGTAATCAGCCCCGAGGGTTGCGCGTCAATTTTATGGAAGAGCCCCGACAAGGCGGAATCCGCAGCAGCAGCGATGAAAATTACATCAGATAGTCTTTTTGAAAATAAGCTGGTCGATGAAGTTATTAAAGAGCCTCTCGGCGGTGCTCATCGGGATCTCGATCAGGCTGCATACAGCCTAAAGGAGAGTCTCAGCCGCCATTTGGAAGATCTGAGTCTCCTATCCCCAGAAACGTTATTGAATCAACGAGAAACCAAGTTGAGGTCGTTCGGGCGGTTCAAGGGCGCCTGAAGTTAAAAACGTTTTGCCGCAAAATGTTATCGAAGAAAGAGTTTGGTCTGCAGTTCATCATTATGGCGGGTCGGAAATCAATGTGGCATTTAGTGGCGGGGTTGATTCGAGCGTGCTTTTGGATGTCTGCGCCAATCTTCGAGGACGATTTTCGTGTCCGGTGCATGCGCTTCATGTGAACCATGGTTGGTCTTCTGGTTCGGACCGATGGGAGTTGTCCTGTCGACGTCAAGCAGAAGCGCTTAAGATCAAATTTAAGAGTATTCGACTCGTTGAGCAAAGCCGGTCTAAACCTTCCGAGTCGATCGCCCGCGAAAATCGCTATCAATGGTTTTCCAAAGTGTCGAGGCCAAACGCTATTCTGTTGACGGCCCATCATGCCAATGATCAATTCGAGACTTTTTTATTTCGATTACTCAGGGGCGCATCAGTCTTGGGTCTTGGGGGGATGCGTGAGATTCAATTATTGTATGGGATGAGGGTTATTCGACCAATGTTGAAGGTCACCCGCGACGAAATCTACGCCTACGCTGAAAATCATAATGTTAATTATCTGCAAGATTCCTCAAATGACAATAATGCGTACGATCGAAATTACATCAGAAATCAGGTTATTCCCAGTATCGAACGAAGGTGGCCGCACACCCAGTCGGTTGTTTTGCGAACGAGTCAGGGATTTCGTGAAATTCAGAACATTTTGGATGAGACAGCAAGCCAAGATCTTGAATTTTGCGGACACGTCGACCATTCCTGTCGACTTAAAATAGACGGATCGGTGGGCAAGGCACGTTTTTTAAGTCTCAGTACCGATCGGCAGAGTAACCTGTTGAGATATTGGTTTCGTATCAAAGGATTCCATGTAGCAACCGAGAAAGGACTGCAAGAATTTCTTCGGCAGGTGAGAGTGGGTGCTGCGGGCTCCCGTCTTGTTCTCCGTCATGAAAAATATTCAGCCCTTGCTCGAGTGAACAAAGAAGGGATCTTCATTGTGCCAGGCGGAATAGATGAGTTCTGTCGAGATTTGAAGGTATGGGATTGGCCGCGTGAGGAGGTGGTAGTGACGGAATCGAATCTTGAAATCAGGTCAGTTCAGGTAATTGGAAAAGGCGTTTCGATAGAAGCACTGGGTAACTATTCGCTGGAATTGAGATGGAAACGAGGCAACATTAGAGTTCGGCCGGCCCACGCCAATCACCGGACGCGAAGCCTGCGAGTCCTGCTTCAGGAGATGAGAATTCCCAGTTGGGAGCGGGCGAGAATCCCAATGGTTTACGCCCGTGACCAATTTGTTTGTATGCCGGGCGTTGTTACCGAGGCTAAGTTTGCGGCGACCGAAAATCAGCCCGGAGTTGATTTTTTGCTGCGAGATTTGAGTGGTTTTCAGGTATCAGGTGAGTTTTGAATTTACGCCCGCCTCGAGTTCTGTTAACCTTTCCGTCCGTCGGGATTACTGACTTTAACGCCCTTTATCGTGATGGCGTCTTTAGAGCCCGCCCAGAAGAGTAAAACTATGCCCGACGGACTTTTCCCAAAATATGCCTTTATCACCGGTGGTGTTGTGTCTTCCCTCGGCAAAGGGCTTTCTGCTGCTTCTTTAGGAGCGTTGCTCGAGGCCCGCGGCCTCTCTGTGACGCTTGTAAAGCTCGATCCCTATATCAATGTTGATCCTGGCACCATGAGCCCTTTTCAACATGGCGAGGTGTTCGTTACCGATGACGGGGCTGAGACCGACCTTGATCTGGGTCATTATGAGCGGTTTGTTCGGACTCAGATGGGGCGAAAAAATAATTTCACAACGGGTCAGATCTACGAAACCGTGATTCGAAAAGAGAGGCGGGGCGACTTTCTTGGGGGGACGGTTCAGGTTATTCCTCATATTACGAATGAAATAAAAGCGTCGATACTGTCGGCCGGGAAAGGTTACGACATCTGCTTGGTTGAGATTGGGGGGACGGTGGGCGATATTGAATCGTTACCCTTTCTTGAGGCGATTAGGCAAATGCGCATTGAACTTGGACGTGAGCAAACAATATTTCTTCATCTTACCTTGGTCCCAGCGTTACTCACCGCCGGAGAAATCAAGACCAAGCCAACACAGCATTCCGTTAAAGAATTACGCAGCATCGGAATTCAGCCGGATATCGTACTTTGTCGAGCCCAGCAACCTCTCCCGGCTGATGCTCGGCGAAAGATTTCTCTATTCACAAATGTTGAAGAGAGTTCGGTAATCTCCGCTGAAGATGTTTCAAATATTTATTCGATTCCGCGTCGGTACCATGACCAGGGTTTAGACAGCACAGTCGTGAAGCATCTAGGGTTAAATAATCACCATATTGACTTAAATGAATGGGACAGCGTTGTGTCAGCGATGGAAACTCCTGAAACAACCGTGACAATTGGCATGGTTGGGAAATATGTCTCATTGACTGAATCCTACAAGTCGCTTTCTGAGGCTTTAGTTCACGCGGGGATTGCCAATCGGGTGAGGATCGACGTGAAATATTTTGATGCCGAAACGCTTGAAACATCCCACGATGCGAAGAAGAATCTAACAGGCGTCGATGGCATTCTTGTGCCCGGTGGATTCGGCGAACGCGGGACGGAAGGCATGATTAACGCAGTTGAGTATGCCCGGAGCGCGGCAGTCCCTTACCTGGGTATCTGTCTTGGACTTCAAATTGCTGTTATTGAATACGCTCGAAATGTGGCGGGAATGGGCCATGCCAACAGTACAGAATTTGATCAAAAGACACCGTTTCCAGTGGTTGCGCTTGTAACGGAGTGGACAAAATCAGACGGTGGCACAGTCGCGAGAGGAGGTGGCGACGATCTGGGCGGTACTATGCGCCTTGGCGCGCAGCGCGCTTCGCTAAAAGAAGGATCAAAGTGCGCTCAGATCTATGGTGCGACCGATATTTATGAGCGTCATCGACATCGCTATGAGGTGAATAATACGTTTCTTGCCGAATTAGAAGAAAAAGGGTTGTCGGTCTCGGGAAAATCGATCGATAATCTTGTCGAAATGGTTGAAGTACCGTCTCATCCGTGGTTTGTGGCCTGTCAGTTCCACCCCGAGTTTAAGTCCACACCGCGAGATGGACACCCACTTTTTTCAGCATTTGTTGCGGCTGCGGGCCGGCACATAAAAGGCGATATCGATAATAGACGGACGGCGAAGGTCTCGAGCGAGTGAGCGTGTTTGATAGACCGGTTGGCCGTAAGCACCCAATCTTCTTAATAGCAGGCCCGTGCGTGATCGAAAGTCGTGAAAATGCATTATCTACGGCTTCACGTTTGGCGGAGATCGCCCAGTCTTTGAACCTACTGGTGATTTATAAATCGTCGTTTGATAAAGGGAATCGATCATCGGGCACCTCTTATCGAGGACCTGGATTGGAAGAAGGTCTTCGAATTTTGGATGATGTCAGGCAGGAAACCGGTCTTCCCTTGCTGACCGACGTGCATACGCCAGAACAGGCAACCTTGGCCGCCGATGTTGTTGATGTTCTTCAGACACCTGCGTTTTTATGCCGACAAACTGATCTTATTGTTGCTGCTGTTAAAACTGGTTGTCCTGTGAATATTAAAAAAGGGCAGTTTATGGCCCCACAGGAGATGCGCGGCGTAGCAGAAAAAGCAAAGGCGGCAGGTGGGCAAGAAATTTTCTTGTGCGAGCGCGGAAGTTCGTTTGGCTACCACAATCTTGTGGTCGACATGAGAAGTCTCCAAATTATGGATGATCTCGGTTTTCCCGTCGTTTTCGACGCGACCCACTCAGTGCAACTGCCAGGGGCGGGTGGGGATCAATCGGGGGGGCAGCGCGAGTTCGTACCGATCCTCGCTCGCGCCGCGGTTGCCGCAGGCGTATCGGGCATCTTTATGGAAACCCATATTAATCCGGATAGAGCATTAAGCGATGGGCCAAATGCATGGCCGCTTGAACTGCTAAAGCCGTTGCTTGAAGACCTGATAAATGTTGATCGGGTCTTCACCAGTTGCCAGTCTTTTGACCATTTAAAGTAGGTTTTCTCATGCCCTCAAATGCAAAAATTTCTAAAATTTTAGCTCGAGAGATTCTTGATTCGCGGGGATTTCCAACCATTGAAACTGAGGTGCATTTGGCTGGAGGCGCGATTGGACGCGCGGCTGTTCCGTCCGGCGCCTCGACGGGTAGCCGAGAAGCGCTTGAGTTAAGGGATAGGGATCCAGATCGCTACGACGGAAAAGGGGTCACCCAGGCCGTCTTTAACGTCAATACTGAAATTGCCAGTTTGCTGAGAGATCGAGATGCCATGGCTCAGCCGGATATTGACAGCGCAATGATTGGGCTTGATGGTACGCCCACGAAGGAAAGACTCGGCGCAAATGCGATTCTCTCGGCTTCCTTGGCAGTGGCTCGCGCCGCGTCGGTTGCGAAAAATATACCGTTGTTTCGTCATATTTCTGAACTACATGACAATCCTAACCCTGATCGATTACCTGTTCCCCAGATGAACATTCTTAATGGCGGGGCGCATGCAGACAATAGCATTGATTTTCAGGAGTTCATGGTGCTGCCCGTTGGATTATCAAGTTTTAGTGATGCGTTACGCGCAGGCGTTGAGATTTTCCATCAGCTCAGAAAAGTGTTGATTCAAAATAAAAGTCAAACTGGAGTCGGAGATGAAGGTGGTTTCGCGCCCGATTTACCCTCAAACGAGGCTGGACTGGAAATTATTTTGGATGCTATTTCAAAGACCGGTTATCAATTGCCACAGGATATTGCTCTTGGGTTGGATTTGGCGAGTTCTGAATTTTATCAAGATGGAAAGTATGTTCTGGGCGCGAGCAATCAATCGTACTCAACCATTGAATTTATTGATCTCATTAAGGAATGGATCGACAGAGCCCCGATAATCTCGATAGAAGACCCTCTAGCCGAAGATGACTGGGAGGGTTGGGCAGCGCTCACTAAACTGCTCGGTGGGCGGGTTCAAGTGACAGGAGATGATTTGTTTGTTACTAATTCCAAATTTCTTGAGCGCGGTATTGATCAGGGCGTTGGTAACTCAATCCTGGTCAAGGTTAATCAAATAGGAACGCTAAGTGAAACGCTGGCGACGGTACGTCTTGCGCAAGCTAATCATTATGGGGTGACTGTTTCCCATCGCTCAGGGGAGACAGAGGATACGACGATCGCTGATCTTGCTGTTGGAGTGGGTGCGGAACAAATCAAAACGGGTTCGCTCTGCCGCTCTGAGCGTGTGGCCAAATACAACCGGCTCCTCTGGATTGAGCGAGAGTTGGGTGATCAAGCCCGATACGCGGGTCTGAATGCATTTGCGCATCTTCAGGCGAGTTAATTGGTCGTAGCCGCAAGTTGATGTGGGTCCGAACGCTTATCTCTGTACTGTGCGCGCTGGTGTTAGGTCTGCAATACGCACTTTGGTTCGGGAAAAGCAATGTCATCGATTTTTTTCGTCTCCAACAAACGGTGAGTTCTTTGCAGGCTGAAAATATCACGCTTCGAGAGCGGAATGATCAACTGCATGCCGATGTAAACGAAATAAAAAACCGGATGGAGGCGATTGAGGGCCGGGCGAGAGAGCAGTTAGGTCTTATTCTCCCGGGCGAGACTTACTTTCAAATCATACCCCCCGATTCATCAGACGGTGTTGCAAATGATTAATTATGCCGCGCCATCTACCGTTTCTGTCGGCACAGTGTAGGGTAAATCGATTCGTTTAATTGAGATTCGATCGGCTATTGCGTGCTGGGTCAAGTTTGAATCCAGTGCTGAGATGGGTACGGTTGCCAACATCAGAATGCGATCTTGAATAGAATCGTAGGTTCTGCACACGATCGTTGCATTTCTGCTATCTGAGTCATCTCCAAGATCGATCGCGTCACCAATCACGCCCTCGAAGGATGCCGGAAGTTGAGCCGCGATCATGCGTTGCTTGGGCTTTCCTCGATATCGAATTCGTGCGACGATCTCTTGCCCTGGGTAGCATCCTTTCTTAAAACTGACAGCCCCGATAAGGTCGAGATTAAGAGACTGGGGAAGAAATCTTTCGGTCATGCTTTGCTCGACCCACGCGATCCCATTCTCAGAGAGTGCTACTGCAAGATTTTGGTCCAAGACATTTTCATCGTCGATCTCTACCGCGGTTAACTGACTGGTTACTAAGGCTTGCGAGACTACGCCAAGTTTGATCGGCTGTGAAATATTCGCTCTCATATACTTAGCAAATGATTCCGGTAGGGTTTGCGGCCGGGTGGAGTATTCGCAAATCATTCGGCAATCGTGTTCAACTGTAAAATTGACTTTAGATCTCATTCTAAAAAGTTCGAATCGAGCGACTACGGCTTCCACGACACTCGCGTGAGTGACCAGATAGAAGCCTTCAGGGATTGGAAATACAGCAAAGGTGGCGAATAACCGGCCTTTCGCTGAGCAGTAACCGGCAAAACCCCATTGCTCTTGAGAAATTGACTCGATGTCTGCGGTAAGTTGATTCTGTAAAAAAGTTGTTGAATCTTCGCCGGTACACCTGATCACAACGGTTTCCATCTTAGCGACTCTCCAAAAAAAGGGTGTTGAAGCGAATTTAGATTGCGATCAGATGTGGTCCGATATCTGACGAAAATTTCACTGTTTTTGAATTAAGATTACGCGTCAACATGAATAAAAATCCGGGTTGCATCAGAAACCCGCAAGCGTCAAAATCACTATTGTTGCGGCGCACAATAAAATCAATGACAGACTCTAAATCTACCATATCCGATATCAAGAAATCCGAAGCGCCTCGTCCGGACTCGGGGTCAAAAAGCGAGATTGAAATCCCATCGACAGAGCGTCGGGAGGAGTTATCTCACCCGGACCCAACCCGTTACGGGGATTGGGAGCGTCGTGGGCGCTGTATAGACTTTTAGTCTTTATCCTCTGTTCGAAATAAAAATGACCAACTCCAGACCCAGACCAATCTCGCCGCATTTGCAGATTTATAAACCGCAGTTAACGGCTGTACTGTCGAGTTTGCATCGAGTATCTGGTTTATTTCTTAGTGCTGCCGCGGTTGGACTTGCCGGATGGGTTATCACACTGGCGCTTGGGGAGTCGGTTTTTGCGATCGTCCAACAATTTTTGAGTAGCGGCTACGGCACGGGACTCATCGCGCTAGGGCTTTTTGGTTTCTTCTATCACCTGGCTAATGGACTCCGTCATCTTTGTTGGGATCGGGGATATGGATACGACATCAAAAATGTTTATCGGTCCGGATGGATCGTCGTTGCGTGCTCTATTACGGCAGGGATTGTTGCCATTCTGATCGCGCTTTAAATGATTATCTGGATCGCGAACTCGTGAACACACCTTCGAGCGAGCCGGGGCTTCAGCATTGGAGATGGCAACGAGGGTCAGCTTTGGTCCTTACCCCTTTTGGACTTTGGTTTATTTTCCAAATGCTATTGCTGCCTGACTTCGAGTACCAGACCGTAATCTCCTGGTTAGCGACAATGTTCAATTCATTTGCAATGACCGTATTGCTAATAGCGCTTCTAGTGCATTCGCTTTTAGGTCTTCAGGTTGTTATTGAAGATTACATTGCAAATCCACTTCAGCGAACCTTGATCCGAATCACCCGATTTATTGGAATTGCAATTCTCGCTGCTACCATTACCTCGATTTTTACGATTTAAAGGCCGAATAAATGCCAACTGGAAATTATAAGATTCAACATCACCAACATGATGTCGTAGTGGTCGGTGCAGGCGGGGCAGGACTTAGATCCTGCTTGGGACTTTCGGAGGCGGGTTTAAGTACGGCTTGCATCACCAAGGTATTTCCAACACGCTCCCATACGGTGGCGGCGCAGGGGGGGATGAGCGCGGCACTTGCCAATATGGGTGAAGACGATTGGCGTTGGCACATGTACGACACCGTCAAGGGGTCGGATTGGCTTGGCGACCAAGAGGCCATTAGCTTTATGTGCAAGGAAGCGCCATCAGCAGTTATTGAGTTAGAGCATTATGGCGTACCGTTTTCCCGTACCGATGAGGGGAAGATCTACCAGCGCGCGTTTGGCGGAATGACAACGAACTTTGGTCAGGGTCAGGCGCAACGGACCTGTGCGGCGGCGGATAGAACGGGTCACGCGATCCTTCATACACTGTATCAACAATCTCTAAAGCACAACGCAGAGTTCTTCATCGAGTACTTCGCGATCGACCTGATCATGGAAGATGGAGAGTGTCGGGGCGTGCTGGCGTGGTGTCTTGAGACGGGCGAGCTTCACGTGTTCTGGGCAGGTCAGGTAATTTTAGGGACCGGTGGCTACGGTCGTGCGTATTTTTCAGCGACGTCTGCACATACTTGTACGGGTGACGGCAACGCGATGGCCTTGCGGGCCGGACTCCCTCTCCAGGACATGGAATTTGTCCAATTTCATCCAACTGGCGTTTACGGTTCAGGTTGCCTCATCACTGAGGGTGCTCGAGGAGAAGGCGGGTTTTTAACAAACGCGGACGGTGAGCGTTTTATGGAACGGTACGCGCCAAACGCCAAAGATCTTGCGTCCCGCGACGTCGTCAGTCGCTCCATGACTATGGAGATCCGGGCAGGTCGAGGGGTAGGCCGTGACGAAGATCACATCTATCTGCATTTGGAGCATCTCGGTGCGGATATTCTTGCTGAACGTCTGCCGGGAATCTCGGAGACGGCTCGAATATTTGCGGGCGTGGATGTTTGTAAATCACCGATCCCGGTCATTCCAACGGTTCATTACAACATGGGCGGCATCCCAACCAATATTCACGGCGAGTGCATCGGATCTGCATTCGGGAACGATACGGAGGTTGTGCCAGGACTCATGGCGATTGGAGAAGCAGGCTGTGTTTCAGTGCATGGCGCGAACCGTCTCGGATCGAATAGTTTGTTGGATCTTATTGTCTTCGGCAGGGCTTCTGCTCGCCGGGCGGTAGAAAATGCGAAAACAAAACCTCTGGCTAAACGCGGAAACAACGCGTTGTTCGAGCCGGCCATCAGTCGATTTGATCATATGAGGTATAGCGATGGCGGTGTGTCGACTGCATCGATACGGCTAAAGATGCAGCGTGCTATGCAGTCAAACTGTGCGGTCTTTCGGAATCAACAGGTTTTGGAAGAGGGCGTTGACGAGATTGAGGCGACGATAGAGCGTCTATCCGATGTTGGAATCAAAGATCGTTCTATGATCTGGAACACCGACCTGGTTGAGGCGCTTGAGCTCGAAAATCTCTTGTCGCAGGCCAAGGTAACGGTCCATAGCGCACTTGCTCGTCAGGAAAGTAGGGGCGCTCACGCAAGAGACGACTTTCCGGATCGTGATGACGTTAACTGGATGAGCCATACAAATGCGCGATTAAATAACGGACTTGTGGGTTTATCTTATCGACCTGTCGTGCTGGAGACAGGTACAACAGAAGTTGAAACAATTGCCCCGAAAGCACGAGTTTACTAGGCAATTCAATAAGAGATTAAATCGATGGCTGAATTCAGACTACCGAAAAACTCCCGACCGCAGAAGGGTGCGCGCCATAATTCGGACCTGGGGATGAAGTCACCTCGGCGATTCGAGATTTATCGGTGGAGCCCTGACTCTGACGATCCACCAAAAATCGACGAACTGTATGTTGATCTGGCGACGTGTGGCCCTATGGTCCTGGACGCTATTATAAAAATTAAGGATGAAATTGACTCGAGCTTAACGTTTCGGCGGTCTTGTCGGGAAGGTATTTGTGGCTCCTGTGCAATGAATATCAACGGCGTAAATACTCTGGCGTGCACGCAACCTCTTGATGATCTTGGCGATGTCGTCCGGCTGTATCCTTTGCCTCATATGCCAGTAATTAAGGATCTTGTCCCGGATCTCTCTCATTTTTTTGAGCAACATCGCTCAATCGAACCTTGGCTAAAAGCGCCAGAAATTGTCTCGAATACCGAGCGTTTACAGAGCCCCGAAGATCGGGAAAAGTTGGATGGGTCGTACGAGTGTATTTTATGCGCCTGTTGTTCTACCAGTTGTCCGAGCTATTGGTGGAACTCCGATCGATACCTTGGGCCCGCGAATCTACTTCAGGCGTATCGCTGGATTGCGGACAGTCGCGATGAAGAGACCGGTTCGCGTCTCGAATCACTCAATGATAGTTTTTCCTTGTACCGCTGTCATACGATCATGAACTGTACGAATGCTTGCCCAAAGGGGCTGAATCCCGGGAAAGCGATTGGCGAGATCAAATCAATGATTGCGAAAAACGAGTCTTGACATCAGGCGCGTCTCACAATCGTCTCCGGTGGCGGGCCAGGCGGGGAGTGCGGGAGTTGGATGGCCTCCTTTTACCTTTTTCAGAAGTCATCATTTCTGAGGGCGATTTAAAAAGAATCAAATGCTTCGATGAATTGTTGTCGCTCCCTGATCCGGTTTTACTGGATTGGTTTTTTCAACGCGCCTCTCCCGACAAAGAAATACTGGCGGATCTGGTGCGAGAAATCCTAGATTACTCAAACGCGGCTACTTCGCGTTAATTTTCTCCCGACCTTAGCGGGGGCTCAAGACTGTGTCGTGCTGCTGGGCTTTGTCACTTGTGGGATGATCAAGCGTGTAGTGAAGTCCGCGACTTTCTTTTCGCATCGCGGCACATCTAACGATGAGCTCTGACACAAGAACCAGATTTCGCAGCTCTAGAAGGTCCTGATTAACTTTAAAGTTGCTGTAGAAGTCCCGAATTTCTTCTGTCAGAACGTTGAGTCTGTTGGCAGCCCGCTGTAATCTTCTGGAGGTTCTCACGATGCCGACGTAATCCCACATGGAGCGACGTAACTCGTCCCAGTTATGCGCCACCACAACGAGTTCGTCGGGATCGGTGACTTGACTCTCATCCCAAGGTTCGGGGTCAGCTGGATGACTCAGAGGCGTTTCAAGATAGTCGGAAATTGTGCCGGCTGCGCGTTCTGCGAATACAACGCATTCAAGAAGGGAGTTGCTTGCCAGCCGGTTTGCGCCGTGAAGGCCTGTACAGGCATTTTCGCCCAGCGCGAAAAGACCGGCCAAGTCAGTCTGCCCATTGAGATCAGTTGTGATGCCGCCACAGGTATAGTGGGCTGCCGGAACGACGGGAATTGGATCGATCGCCATGTCGATGCCAAAAGATAGGCACCGCTCATATATTGCCGGAAAATGTTTAGTGAGGTAGTTCTTCTCTTTGTGGGAGATGTCGAGGTATATGCAATCCAGCCCGCTTTTTTTCATCTCAAAATCGATGGCACGGGCCACGATGTCTCGCGGCGCCAATTCAGCTCGGGGATCATGTTGATCCATGAATCCGGTGCCATCAGGGAGCACCAGTTTCCCCCCCTCACCGCGGACGGCTTCCGATATAAGAAAGCTACCTGCATGAGGATGAAAGAGACAGGTCGGGTGGAACTGAACAAATTCGAGATTTGAGACTGAGCAACCTGCTCGCCATGCGATCGCGATACCGTCACCTGTTGAAGTATCTGGATTGCTAGTATAAAGATAGGCCTTTGACGCCCCGCCGGTTGCCAGTACGACGACTTCCGAGCGAATAGTGACAATCTGCTGGGTTTTATTGTTAAGTGCGTAGAGTCCGATAACCCTTTCCCGCCCGTTTTGCCGGTCAGAACTCTTGATTACGTCAATGCTTAAATGGTTTTCAAGGACTTGGATATGGCTCGATGCCAGGACCTGTTGGTCAAGGGTTTCAACGACTGCTCTTCCGGTTGAGTCAGCGACATGAGCCACTCGGCGGTAGGAATGACCACCTTCTCGAGCCAAATGGAAGGTACTGGATTTTTTTTCCTTTAAATCGAAATCAACACCCGCGCCGCTAAGCCAATCAATGGCGTCCGGTGCGCCCTCGACGACTGTTCGTACGGCTTCAGCGTTACATAGGCCGGCGCCTGCATCATGAGTGTCCTGAATGTGAGCCTCAAAACTGTCACCCGGATCCATCGCCGCGGCGATCCCGCCTTGCGCCCATAGACTGGATCCCGATGCCAGTGTGGACTTGGTGAGAAGCAGAGACTTTACTCCTAGATTGGAGAGGCGAAGCGCAAGGCTGATTCCGGCCAGCCCACTGCCCACAATGACAACTGGCGAGTAACGCGTCATCAAGATGAAATAAGATTATGTTGCACTTTCATAAGATTAAATAACAGTCTTTATGTAAATAACGTGCAAGCAAGTGGCCTGCGAGATAAAATTAGACATTAAAGTTTTTTTACCCGCCGCAGAGCGTCGCGCTGTGCAGCTTCCCCTAGCGAGAACCAAATGGCAAAGGCCGATCAAAGCCTGATTCGTAATTTCGCAATTATCGCCCATATTGACCATGGCAAGTCAACATTGTCTGATCGGCTAATACAGCGCTGTGGCGGACTATCAGATCGTGAGATGACAGCGCAGGTTCTTGATTCGATGGATTTGGAGCGCGAGAGAGGAATAACGATTAAAGCACAGAGTGTGTCGCTTGAATACCAGGGGAATGATGGTAATACCTATCGTTTGAACTTTATTGATACGCCTGGACATGTGGATTTCTCTTACGAAGTTTCACGTTCCCTCAAAGCGTGCGAAGGGGCGCTTTTAATCGTTGACGCGTCTCAGGGTGTTGAGGCTCAAACAGTCGCCAACTGTTATACCGCAGCAGATTTCGGTCTGGAGATTATTCCGGTTCTTAACAAGATTGATTTGCCCGCAGCTGAGCCCGATCGGGTGAAGGAAGAGATTGAGGACCTGATTGGACTTGATTGCAGTGATGCGCTTGAAGTGTCTGCCAAAACCGGCGCAGGCATCGATGGCATTTTAGAGAGAATTGTCGAGCGCGTGCCCGCGCCAGAGGGTGACAGGGAAGCGTCTCTGAAAGCATTAATTATTGACTCGTGGTTTGATAATTATCTGGGAACGATTTCGTTGGCACGGGTCATGCAAGGGTCGCTCACATCACGAACTAAACTGCAAATGATGTCTACGGGTAAAAGTCACCAGTGCGAGCAGATTGGACGGTTCACGCCAAAACGAACAACGACCTCCGTTCTGAGCGCCGGTGATGTGGGATATGTGGTTGCCGGCATTAAAGATATTAAAGCGGCCCGTGTTGGGGACACAATTACCGACAGCAATAACCCGGCTGACATGAGTCTCGAAGGATTTAAAATGGCCAAACCGGCGGTCTTCGCAGGTCTTTATCCCATTAATAATGCCGAATTCGAGACTTTTCGGGATGCGCTAGGGAAGCTCAGCCTCAACGACGCGTCGTTAGTGTTTGAGCCGGAGGTTTCACCGGCGTTGGGTTACGGTTTTCGCTGCGGTTTTCTGGGTATGCTTCATATGGAGATCATCCAGGAGCGGTTGGAACGTGAATACAACCTCGAATTAATTACAACGGCGCCGACCGTTGTTTATCGCATTACAGCGAAGGATGGTTCGACTCAATACATTCATAATCCCTCCCAGATGCCTGACTCAGGCTCCGTTACCGAGATTTTCGAGCCATTTATCTCGGCGAATATCCTATGTCCATCTGGATATGTTGGGGCGGTGATCACGCTATGCATCGAGAAGCGGGGAGTTCAGAAAGAAATTTCCTATCACGGGCGACAGGTCGCGGTTGAATTTGACCTCCCGTTGGCCGAAGTGGTCCTCGATTTTCATGACAAATTAAAATCAGTCAGTCGCGGCTTCGCATCATTTGATTACGAAATGCTTGAGGATCGAACTGCAAATATGGTTCGCATCGATGTCATGATAAATGGTGACCGCGTTGAACCTTTATCTGCGTTAGCGCATCGGGAACACGCACCGTATCGTGCTCGCCAGTTAGTGTCTAGAATGAGAACGTTGATACCGCGTCAGATGTTTGATGTTGCGATTCAGGCCGCTATCGGTTCCAAAATTATCGCTAGGGAAACCGTCAAAGCATTACGGAAAAATGTGACTGCAAAATGCTACGGGGGCGATATTACTCGTAAACGCAAATTGCTTGAAAAGCAAAAAGAAGGAAAAAAACGTATGAAGCAAATCGGTTCAGTCGCGATACCGCAAGAAGCGTTCTTGTCGGTGTTAAAGGTGGGAGAATAGAATGGATTTTGAGATCGCACTTTTTATCGCGCTGGTGGTTGCAGGCGTTATCATTTACATTGATAAAATCTTTGGCGCACCTAAAAGAGCGGTGAATTCTAAACGGGGTAGTGGTGAGGCTACTCTTAGGATGCCGATTTTGGTCGAGTATTCCCGATCATTTTTTCCAGTACTGTTGGCTGTCTTTTTATTACGAGCGTTTGTGGTCGAACCGTTTCGAATTCCCTCGGGCTCGATGCTCCCGAGTCTGTTTATCGGCGACTTTATCCTTGTTTCAAAATTTAGCTATGGCGTTCGTTTACCTATATTAAAGAAGAAATTGATCCCGATGGGTGACCCCGATCGAGGGGATGTAATGGTTTTTCGATTTCCTCGAGATCCGAAGACTAATTTTATTAAACGTGTGGTGGGTCTCCCCGGTGACGTCGTGAGTTATCATAACAAGAGACTGATAATTAATGGAAAACCGGTCCCTATTGAAGCTTCAGATCTTATTGACTGGCCTACTAAGGATTCTTCTGAAGAGCGGGTGAGATCGTTCTTCGAGCGTTTTGGTGAGGAGAAGCACGCGATCCTGATTGATACTTTAAGGTCTGCGAACTCAATTCGGGTAACGGTTCCCGAAGGGCAATACTTTGTCATGGGTGACAATCGCGATCACAGCAACGATAGTCGCTACTGGGGCTTTGTGCCGGAAGAATTCGTTGTGGGCAAAGCATTTTTTATCTGGTTTAGCTGGGACAGCGTTGGCGAGAATTTTGTCAACTGGAAACGGATAGGATCCTTTATCCAATAAAAACAATGAATCCGGTTCAAAGACTCCAATCTGCTATTGGATATGAGTTCTCCGATCCTAGTCTGCTGGGTGCTGCATTAAGGCATCGCAGTATCGGAATGACTCATAACGAACGCCTGGAGTTTCTGGGTGATAGCATTCTTGGCCTAGTGATCAGCCAAGAAATTTTTACCCGTTTTCCTGACTCTTCCGAGGGAGAGCTCACGCGGATACGCGCCCAACTGGTGCGACAAGCGACTTTGGCTATTGTCGCCCGCCGACTTTCACTCGGCGAATTTCTAAAGCTCGGCCCCTCAGCCGGAAAGTCAGGTGGAAGCGATCGGGCTTCTATCTTGGCTGACGCGCTAGAAGCAGTCCTGGCTGCGGTCTTCCTTGACTCTGACTTTAAAATCGCACGGCGGGTCATTCTTGGTATTTTTCAGAACGAACTTGACACTATTCGGGCGGACCGGGTCAGGAAAGATTCAAAAACAACGCTTCAAGAGTATCTCCAGGCTAAGGGCGACCCGCTACCAACTTATGAGGTCATTGAGACGCGCGGGCAACCTCATAATCGAGAATTTGTCGTGGACTGCTCGTTGATCGGGTGCGAAATACAGGAAGTGGGATTGGGTTCGAGCCGAAAAATAGCGGAACAAAATGCTGCCTTGTCGGTTCTTGAAAAACTGGGCATTGCCGAGACTCTCGATGAGTGAGGCGCAATATTTTGGTGTGATCGCTGTTGTTGGGCGTCCGAACGTCGGTAAATCAAGTCTTATGAATCGACTTTTAGGCGAGAAAGTGTCTATCGTCTCCCGCCGTCCGCAAACCACATGGCGCGAGATTACCGGGATCGATACGAGCGCGAATGTTCAGCTGGTGTTTGTGGATAGTCCTGGCATGCATAAGCCAAAACGGCAACTGCTGAGCAAGAGAGCAAATCAGTCTGCACGCGGCGCTGGTACGGGTGCTGATATCCTTTGTATGGTGACGGACTCTCGTTATTGGACAAGCGACGATCAAAGAGTGCTTGAGCATTTTCGGAAAACACAAACCCCTATATGGCTTTTACTAAACAAAGTTGATTTGCTGGCTTCGATTGATAAAGTGCTTCCGAAGATTGCGAGCGTAAAGGGGGCGCATGACTGGGCTCAGATTATTCCGGTGTCGGCAAAGACTGACTATAACTGCAAGCATTTACTCAACATGCTCAGAGCAGCAGCGCCGTTAGGAAGCGCGGGCTATGACGCGGAATCTTTAACGACGATGCCTGTATCTTTTCTGGCGGCTGAGCTCGTTAGAGAACAAATTTTTAGACAAATGGGTGATGAGATTCCGTATGTCACGGGAGTAGAGATTAGCCGTTTCGAGGAGATTGATTCGGGTCGGGTTGAGATTGACGTCAGTATTTGGTGTGACACAACTGGACAGAAAGCGGCTTTAATTGGGTCCAAGGGCGCCAGATTGAAGAACATCGGGACCGCAGCCCGGCGCGGACTTGAGAAGCTTTTAGGTAAGTCGGTTTTGCTCAATCAAATGGTAAAGGTTAAAAAAGGGTGGTCAGATGACAGCCGGTCAGTCACCCGACTGGGATACAGTGACTAGGAAAACTCACGGCTAGAACCAGTATGCGGATCAAAGGAGAGCCAGGATTTATTCTTCATCGCAGGCCGTTCTCGGAGTCCAGTTTGTTGCTGGATATATTCTCGAGGAGATATGGGCGCATTACCGCGATCGCAAAAGGAGCCCGCAAGCAAAAATCCCAATATCGCGGGATGATTCGCCCCTTTGCATTAACCACGTTGGGATGGTCCGGAAAAGGAGAAGTCAAAACCCTGACCCAATGCGAGTGGGCAGGCCCGGATTTTGGATTACGGGGGCCCAATCTTTTTTGCGGTTATTATTTGAGCGAATTACTGATCAAGTTCTTGCAACGGTACGATCCGCATGAGCGTTTGTTTGATCAGTATCTCAAGAGTCTTGTTCATCTTGGCGTTGATGGCGAATCTCAATCCACCCTTCGCCTGTTCGAGAAGGTGTTGCTTCGCGAAGTGGGCTATGGCTTGCGACTGGATAAAGATCATGACACAGGTCAGCCGATCAAACCCAATTCGAGCTACCATTATCGTCCAGGCCTGGGTGCTTTTGTGAATCAAGGGAACGAGGCAGGAGGTGTTGTCGTTCACGGATCATCTCTTATTGCCTTAAGGGAAGAGTTACACTTTGACGCGACGATCCTCCGCGAATTAAAACAGTTACATCGGGTGATTTTTCAAAGTCTTCTTGATGGGCGCTCATTAGTTACGCGTCAAATTTTTTCTCAAATTTACCAAAACGAAAAATTCCCCTTATCTGCGGAAGCGCTCAATTGAAAGGATAACTTATGGACCTAGGAGTAAATATTGATCATGTCGCGACTTTACGTCAGGCGCGAGGCACGTCGTATCCCGATCCGGTAGCGGCTGCCCTTATTTGCGAAGCCAATGGCGCAGATTTGATCACGTTGCATCTGCGCGAGGATCGTAGGCATATCGCCGATCACGACGTGGTTCGAATGCGTCAAGCAATTTCAACTCGGATGAATCTGGAGATGGCCGTAACGGATGAAATGAAAGCGATCGCTCTGGACCTTAGACCTGAGGATGTCTGTTTAGTTCCCGAGAAGCGTCAGGAGATTACGACTGAAGGCGGGCTGGAGGTATACGAGCAGTACGATAAGGTTGCACCATTTATCAGTCAACTGGAACAGGCAGGAATAAGAGTTTCTCTTTTCATTGATCCCGATGAGAAGCAGATTGACGCGAGCAGGCGCCTTGGCGTCTCTGCAATTGAATTGCACACCGGTGCGTTTGCAGATGCAAAAGATGAATCAGAGCGTGAGCGTCAACTCGAAAGGATCATAATAGCCGTGTCGATCGGTGAGGCGGCTGGACTTCGCGTGAATGCGGGCCATGGACTGAACTACAAAAACGTCGAGCCTATTGCCCGTATCGAAGGCATTCAGGAGCTTAATATCGGACATGCAATTATTGCGGAGGCGGTGTTTGAAGGGCTGGGACCCGCGGTTCGTAGGATGCGGGAATTAATAAATAACCCGGGTGAAAAATAACGATCTATTTCTTGCGTGGCGCAAAGCCGTCTGGAACCGCGCCTAACTCACCTTCGCCAAATAAGAAACCCAACATATGCTGCTTTAAAAGCTCTACCGCCTGTGGGTCCGCGCTGCTTAACTGGTTCTCGTTGATGATCAGAACCTGGCGTTCAAGCCATTTGGTCCAGCCTTCAGCCGATACCGATTCATAAATTCGTTGCCCTAACTCACCAGGGTAGGGCGGGGCCGACAAACCTTCTGCATCCTCTTTAAGCACGGTGCATTTGACAGTACGCATGATAATATTCCTAATGAGACGGCGTGGTCTTGTCGATTTAGATAAGTTGAGGTCAAATTTTACATATATTTTAACCTGATTCGGAAGGTAACAGACATGAATGTGGATATTGCTCAGAGCGAAAATGGCGGCGTAACGATAACGCCACCGGCGAAGGAAAAAATTGCGGAACTTTTATCAGGTGCCGATCAAAGCCAATCCGCCGTTCGGGTTTTTGTTTCCGGTGGTGGCTGTGGCGGGATGAATTACGGGATGACTTTTGCCGAATCAGTAGAAGAAACAGACCGCTTGATTCAGGATAGCTCTGGATGTTCAATCGCAATTGATCCCGTTGCGCTCGCTTATCTGGAGGGTGCGGAGATCGATTTTCAGGATGATGGCGTTAGCGCGACGTTCGTCTTTAATAATGTCTTTAAGGCGGTCGGCGGCAGTGGCGCCTGCGGCGGATGTGGCGGTGCACATTGATACCTCACCCCTGGGTGGGCGACTGTCTGTGTAACCGTTAGCTGCGGATTCGTTCAAATTCTGTAAAAATCTTCATTTAGGGACATCGATGACATCACGGTCGGTTGGGTCGCTTGCCGTTTCTGCGATTGGACTGGGTTGCATGAATATGTCGAGCGGTTATGGGCGTGGCGATGATCATGTCTCCAGACGCCTGTTAAATGAGGCGCTTGATGTCGGCTACACGTTCTTTGATACTGCAACGTTATATGGTGGCGGTCATAACGAGACGCTGGTTGGTACTGCTTTAGGCTCTCGCCGATCAGAGTTTGTACTCGCGAGCAAGTGCGGGCTCAGCCAGGCGAATGGAAAGAGCATTGTCGATGGTCGTCCAGAGACATTGCGAATCCAGGGTGAGAAAAGCTTAAAACGTTTAAAAACCGAAGTCATCGATCTTTATTATCTTCATCGAGTCGATCCAGGCGTACCGGTAGAGGATAGTGTTGGCGAGCTTGGACGCATGGTGACCGATGGTAAAGTGCGAGAGATCGGTTTATCTGAAGTTTCTGTCGACACTTTGACGCGTGCTCACAATACTCATCCTATCGCAGCGGTTCAATCGGAGTTCTCGTTGTGGTCCAGAACGCCTGAGTTTGGCATTCTTGAGGCTTGCAGGAAACTCGAGATCGCTTTTGTCGCGTTCTCTCCTTTAGGCAGGCAGTTTTTAACGGGTAAAGCAGTCGATGTTAGCCATCTATCTCCGGATGACATTCGGGCCACGGCCGCCCGCCCGCGTTTTGAGCCGGACGTTTTCGCCAAAAACACAAAACTGCTGACGCCGTTTGGCGAAATTGCGAAATCGCTAGGGCTCACCATGGCACAACTTTCGTTGGCTTGGCTACTGGCTTACCCCAAAGCATCCAACAATCTTTCCTTGATTGCGATTCCAGGCACTAAACATATTGAATACATGAATGAGAACTGGGGTGCTGTAGCTGCAACGATGTCATCTGAAGTGTTCGACACGCTTGATAACCTCATAAACGAAAAAACGGTGGAAGGTAATCGTTATTCCGATGCCAGAATGATTGATACTGATTCCGAACGGGATCGCCTCCGCTAGGTTCTATTCTTGTCCTCCTATCGATACTCTGGCCCCCAAATCTTGCAGCCGGCGACGGGGAGCAGCCACATGAAAAAGCGTCACAGTTTTGACACCTAGCATCCTTCTGATTGCGCCGGATCGAAGTTACCGAACGGGCAGTTATATAAAAGCCGCAAATAGACTCGAGATTCCTCTGAGAGTGGCCTCGTGGGGTGCTTCGGATCTTCCGTCCTCCAGCCTAGGTCTGCGAATCAATGGCGCTTCCGATACCGAGTCATTAAAGATTATTAATGAACTTAATGATCGAAGCTTGATTAAAGCCGTTGTCCCCACTGATGATGTTACGGTAGATCTCGCCCGAAAGGTAGGCGAGATGTTAGCACTTCCGATTAACTCAAAAATCGCAGTGCAAGTATCGACAGATAAGCTAGCATTTCGGGAATTTTGTCGAGACCATGACTTTCGAACCCCAAACTTTCAACTCTCTTCGATCGACCCCAATCACGAGAGTGTTGCTTTTCCTTGTGTCGCAAAACCGTTAAACCTTTCGGGTAGCCGCGGGGTGATCCGCTGTAACAACCGCGAGGAACTTCAGGCGGCTGTTGATCGAATTGGAAACTTGCTGCAAGAGGAACAAAAGGGGCCGGTCAGGGAGATATTGGTTGAAGATTTTATTGCAGGCGATGAGTATTCCGTCGATGCGATTGTTTCCAATAGTGTCGTGGAGATTCTGGCAATTTTTGAAAAGCCGGATCCTCTCCATGGGCCTTTTTTTGAGGAAACGATTTATGTCACCCCGCCGCGAATTTCGACAGGGCTTACTGAACAGATCGGGAATGAATTGCAAACCGTTTGTGCCGCGATTGGCCTGAATGAAGGACCGATTCATGTGGAGCTTCGGGTGCAAAATAATGAGATTTGGTTTCTGGAATTGGCCAGCCGGACAATCGGCGGTCGATGCGGGAGAATCATCGAGTATCAAACTGGAGTCCCGTTGGAAGAGTTAGTCTTGATAAACGCATTACGACTGCCGCGACCTCAAAAAAACAAATCAAGCGCAAGCGGCGTGATGATGATTCCGGTCACTCAGGAAGGAGTGTTACGCCGCGTTGAGGGCATTAATAAGGCGCGCGCAGTCGAAGGTGTCGTCGATGTTGAAATTGACTGCCGCGAAGGCGAAATATTGCGCGCCTGGCCTGAAGGTGGACCTTACCCCGGCTTCATTTTTGCAACTGCGCAGTCGACAGATACTGTCGAATACGCCTTGAGAGCGTCTTATAAGTGTCTCAAGTTCGTCACGGCACCCTTATTTCAATCAAAATGTTAAAAATGTCTTAAATTTCGGCATAGCGATATAAAGCGGGTTACGGTCAAATTAGTTTCAGCCGAGGGATAGGTTAGTGGACCTTAAAACCTACTTTTATAGAGAGGCCCTTATGGTTACCTCTAAAAAACAGCTTGAGTGGGCGAATTCCACTTTTCTTGTAAAACCGCTTGTGTCACTATTCATCCAGCCCAAGGGTTGGTGTATCAATTTTGGGAACAAGTCTTTAAACAATTGGAGGTTTTCTAATGAGAAAATTACTTATCGCGCTTTTCTCCGGTGCGATGTTGACTGCTACTGCGTCCGCTGAGGACGTAAAAATCGGGATTATTCTGGGCTTTACGGGCCCTATTGAATCCCTGACACCAGATATGGCCGCTGGTGCTGAACTTGCTATTGCCGAAGTCAATGGCGGTGGAAAATTTATGGGTGGCTCAAAAGTCACCGGGATCCGGGGTGACTCGACTTGTGTCGACTCGGCCGCGGCTCAAGCCACCGCAGAGCGGCTTGTGACTTCTGACAAAGTTAATGCGATTATGGGTGCCGACTGCTCCGGTGTGACTGGCGCGATCCTCGCCAATGTTGCAATGGCAAATGGCGTGGTCATGATCTCGCCCTCAGCAACTTCACCTGGCCTATCAACAGCTGAGGATAACGGTCTTTTCTTTCGTACGGCGCCGTCGGATGCCCGTCAGGGTCAAGTGGTCGCCGAGATTCTTAAGGACCGAGGCTTTATGAATGCCGCGATCACCTATACCAACAATGATTATGGTAAAGGCTTGGCTGACAGCATTGAAAGCAACTTTAAATCGGTCGGCGGCACGGTGACGATTAACACTTCCCATGAAGAAGGCAAGGGTGACTATAGTGCTGAGGTTGCAGCGCTCGCGCAAGCTGGCGGCGACATCCTCGTGGTTGCCGGGTATCTTGATCAAGGCGGTAAGGCTATTATTCAAAGCTCTCTAGATACAGGTGCTTTTGATATCTTCTATTTACCTGATGGCATGATCGGTGATTCGCTGCCAGCGGCAATTGGCGATGGACTTAACGGTTCGATCGGTGATGTGCCCGGAACGGATAGCCCGGGCGCCACCATGTTTGTGGAATTAGCTGAGAAAGCAGGGTTTAAAGGAGACGGACCGTTCTCGCCTGAATCCTATGATGCAGCAGCGTTAATTATGCTTGCCATGCAGGCCGCGGGCTCAACCAATAGCCAGGATTTCAAATCGAAGGTTATGGACGTCGCTAACGCACCGGGAAAGAAAGTATTCCCGGGCGACTTATCGGCTGCGCTTGAATACATCGCGGGTGGCGGTGAGGTGGATTACGTTGGGGCCTCAGCGGTTGAATTAATCGGACCAGGCGAATCGGCTGGGAGCTATCGTGAGATTCTTGTTGATGGCGGTAAGAATACAACGGTAGGCTTCCGCTAGCCTAAAATAATTTGGCCCGGGCAATTTGCCCGGGCTTTTTTTTTGGAATTCATCTTTGCTAGAAGTACGTAATCTTTCAAAATTCTTTGGCGGGATTCATGCTGTTGATGATGCTTCGCTCACGATTGAGCAAGGGAGTATCACCGGCTTAATTGGTCCCAACGGCGCGGGTAAAACAACGCTGTTCAATGTTATTTCAGGGCTTTATCGGCCGGATGCGGGTCAGGTCTATTTCGACGGCCAGAATATCACCGGAAAAGCGCCACACGAACTTTTTGGTGACGGCATCTTGCGGACGTTTCAAATCGCACATGAGTTCTCTACCCTAAGTGTCCGCGAAAACCTCATGGTGGTCCCGGGCGGTCAGTCTGGAGAGCGCTTAGTCGACACCTGGCTACGACCGTCGAATGTTGCCCTTGAGGAATTGCAAAATCAAGAGCGAGCGGATGAGGTAATTGATTTTCTTCAACTTACGGCAGTGGCAAATGAACTGGCGGGTAATCTATCGGGCGGTCAGAAAAAATTGCTTGAGCTCGGCAGGACGATGATGGCCGAGCCCAAGATTGTATTTCTCGACGAGGTGGGTGCGGGAGTGAATCGAACGCTTTTGAAGACGATTGGCGATTCAATTATTCGTCTTAACCAAGAGCGGGGCTACACCTTTTGCATGATCGAGCATGATATGGAATTTATTAAGCGATTGTGTGATCCGGTTATCGTCATGGCTTCAGGAAGTGTATTGGCACGAGGGACACCTGATGAAGTCATGAATGATGAAGCAGTGATCGAAGCCTATCTGGGTACCGGCAGAAAACACCAGAGATAAGGATGAGATGAGCTTACTAGAAGGACAGGCAATGTTCGGCGGATACGGCGCCGCTGACATTCTTCAGGATTGCACCATTGCAATCGACAAAGGCGAGGTCGTAGTGGTTGTGGGTCCAAATGGTGCAGGTAAATCGACGGCAATGAAAGCGCTGTTCGGAATGTTGAATCTTCGCAAAGGCTCGGTATTTTTCAATGGAGAGGAGATCACGTCGATGTTGCCCCAAGAGCGTGTCCGGCTCGGAATGGGGTTTGTTCCGCAAAATTCAAACGTATTCACGTCGATGACGGTCGAAGAGAATCTGGAAATGGGCGCATTTATTCGACGCGATGATTACTCGGAGTCGATCGCGCAGGTTTTTCGATTATTTCCGGCGCTCGAGGAAAAACGCAGCCAGCCTGCGGGTGAATTGTCAGGGGGTCAACGACAACAGGTAGCAGTCGGCCGAGCCTTAATGACTAACCCAGACGTGCTAATGCTTGATGAGCCCACAGCAGGCGTGTCGCCAATCGTCATGGACGAGCTATTCGATCGCATCCTTGAAGTCGCCAAGACCGGGATTGCAGTGATTATGGTGGAGCAAAATGCTCGCCAGGCGCTTGAGATCGCGGATCGGGGGTATGTGCTGGTCCAGGGGCAGAACCGCTATAGTGATACGGGTGCTGCACTGCTTGCCGATCAAAATGTCCGAAAAGCATTTTTGGGAGGATGACGTTTGATAGATATCCTTAATGCGCTCGCGCTGTTAGCAAACTTTGTGATTGTTCCTGCCCTTGCTTACGGGAGCCAACTTGCTCTTGGCGCCCTCGGCGTAACCATGATTTATGCCGTCCTGCGATTTTCGAACTTCGCTCACGGAGAGACGATGTCCTTTGGCGCCATGATCTCTGTTCTCGCCACCTGGGGACTTCAAGAAGCTGGCATCACGATTGGTTCATTGCCCACAGCGCTGTTGGCGCTGCCGATCAGTATTATTGCGACGGTCTGTGTTTGTCTGCTTTTTGATCGGCTGGTTTATCGCTATTATCGGACTCAAAAAGCGGCGCCAGTGACCTACTTAATTATTTCGGTCGGCGTACTCTTTGTCCTGAGCGGAGTGATTCGGTTCATTATCGGGCCCAAAGATCAGATTTTTGCCGATGGTCAGCGGTTTATTCTTAAGGCTCGGGCATTTAAGGAGATGACGGGCCTTGATCAAGGACTCGCTATTAAAACGACTCAAGGAGTGACGGTTGTCACGGCTGTTGTTATCGTGGCGCTATTGTTTTGGTTCCTGAATCGAACACGGACGGGTAAGTCAATGCGGGCGTATTCGGACAACGAGGAGCTTGCGTTACTCTCGGGAATCAATCCTGCGCGTGTTGTCATGATTACATGGATTATTACCGGAGCATTGGCAGCCATCGCGGGCACGCTTTATGGTCTCGATAAAGGCTACAAACCGTTTACTTATCTCGGCTTGGTACTGCCCATCTTTTCCGCGGCAATTGTCGGGGGGGTGGGTAATCCGGTAGGAGCAATATTCGGGGGTTTTGTCATCGCCTTTTCGGAAATGTTGCTGACGTTCGCCTACAAGCGCGTCATTGCTTATCTGACTCCCGGGGACTGGGTTCCTGATGGGCTCATGCAGTTATTGGCCACAGACTATAAGCTCGCGGTTTCTTTTGTGATTTTAGTGATCGTTCTTTTGATCAAGCCAACCGGCATGTTTAGCGGGAAAACCTTATGACCGAGCGCTGGCGTAATTCACTTTTGTTTGCGGGGATGGCTGCGCTTTTGGTCGCGGTGGGGGTTTTTCAGAGTTCAAACCTTGCGCTTGCGATCCTGAATTTGTGCTTGATATCGGCGATTATGACGCTAGGCGTCAACATCCAGTGGGGCTATGCCGGCCTGTTTAACGCCGGCGTGATGGGGTTTACCGCGCTCGGGGGATTGGCGGCCGTGATTATTTCTGTCCCGCCGGTTACTGAGGCCTGGACTGCCGGTGGTGTTCGCGCCGTTTCAGGACTTTGTTTGGGAGTATTGGCGATCGCGCTCGGCATCCTGACCTGGAAAAAGCTGGCACTTAACAAGACGGCTCGGGGCTGGGCTTCGGCATTGATCGTGGTGATAGGTGTTGTCGTCATGCGGTGGGTCATCGATCCCGCAGTTGAAGCGATTGAGGCAGTTGAACCCGCTAAAACCGGTTTTCTGGGAGGGTTTGGTTTACCCATTATGTTCGCTTGGATGGCCGGTGGCGCGTTGGCCGCGTTGGCCGCGTGGGCAATCGGTAAGATTTCGCTAGGACTGCGATCCGATTATTTAGCGATCGCGACGCTTGGCATTTCTGAAATCATTATTTACATCCTAAAAAATGAAGATTGGCTTGCGCGTGGCGTAAAAAATGTAAACGGTTTGTCGCGACCGGTTCCGTACGAGATTGAACTTCAGTCAACGCTTTGGGTTCAGAGCTTGGCATCACGAATTGATATTAATTTGATTGAGCTATCCTCGATTATTGTGAAGCTTTGTTACGCCGGATTGTTTGTTGTGGTGCTTGCGCTGATCTACTGGCTGTCTGAACGCGCGTTACGTTCTCCTTGGGGTCGTATGATGCGTGCAATTCGAGATAATGAAATAGCGGCGGGGGCGATGGGAAAAAATGTAACATCCCGACATCTCCAGGTTTTTATCCTGGGGTCAGCTGTGATTGGAATTGCCGGCGCGATGCTCACAACTTTAGACGGTATTTTTACACCATCCACCTATCAACCCTTAAGGTTTACATTTCTTGTTTGGGTGATGGTCATCGTTGGCGGCTCAGGCAACAATCTGGGATCGATCCTCGGCGGTTTTGTGATCTGGTTCTTCTGGATCGAAGCTGAACCCTTAGGTCTTGGCCTAATCAGTTTTCTCACATCGTCGATGGCGGAAGATAGTCCGATCAGAATTCACCTTCTCCAAAACGCAGCTTATACGCGATACATTACAATGGGGGCGGTGTTGTTACTGGTGCTTCGATTTTCACCCCGGGGCTTGATCCCGGAGCGAAATCGTTAGTCTGAGGCGGTTTAAAAAGTTTTTAGTGATTCAAATAGTTCGGCGGCCTCCGCATCGGTCATGGGAAGCACCGGCTCTCTGCAATCACCCACGTCGAATCCTCTGTGATTTGCCGCAGCCTTAACCGCCGCGTTATAAACATGTGACCAAACAAAGAGTTGGGAGCCGATGAGTTTTTCCCATAACGCTGCGCCTGCGGATAAGTCCCCTTCGCTGACCATCTGAAACAGTGCGACCGCCTCGTCGGGTATGAAATTAACTGATCCCCATACGCAGCCCACGCAACCGGCGACGAGCGCCTGATAGGTAATGGGGTCCCCTCCGTTAAATACTTTTCCACCGGTTCGAATCAGTTCTTGAATCCGAATGAAGTCTCCGGTGCTATCTTTGATGTATTCAATACCATCGATATCTAAAAGTGCAGAGAACATCTCGGGCGTCACATCAAATCCCGAGTGAACCGGAATGTTATACACCATAAGCGGTGCTGAACTGCATTTGGCAACCGCCTCATAGTGAGACATAACCCCTCTCGCGTCCGGACCTTCAAAGTAGGGTGGAAGGACCATCACAGCATCGGCTCCGTTATCAGCCGCATGCTGGGTAGTATTTATGGTGTCAGCTAAATAGATGGCGGAAGTCTGCGCAATCATTTTTGCTTTGCCTTGAATATGTTTGCCGGTAATCTCAATGAGACGTTTTTTCTCATCAGAGCTAAGATATGCAAACTCACCGGTGCCACCGCAAGGGAGGATGATATCGACCTTAGCGTCGAGCATTCTATCGATATGCGCAAGATAGCGCCCCTCGTCGATACTTGCGCCGGAAGGGTCGAATACGGTGCAAACCGGCACACAGACTCCGGATAGATCAGACATGATTAACCTCGTTTTAGATGGTAATTCTGGTTTGGTTTAATGATAGTCTAGATTCCAAGTCGGTGAGACGCTAGTCACTCTTTACCATATTGAAATTTCAGGGAGAATCCATGACGTCGGAAAAAGTTGCAATTGTAACAGCAGGGGGCGGAGGTATTGGCGAAGGCGTTTGTCGGGAATTGAAGAAGAGCGGCTATCGGCTTACCATCATGTCTCGAAGCGAGTCTTGCGAAAAACTCGCCGAGGAGTTGGGAGGTATCGGTGTTCGAGGGTCAGTTGCTGATGCAGAAGATCTCAAGAACGTAGTGAGCACTACATTGAAAAAATTCGGACGAATTGATGCTGTCGTCAATCACACCGCTCATCCACCGAAAGGGGAGCTGCTAGAAATAGACGATGAAGCGTGGCATGTAGGCTTAGACGTTCTTATTCTCAACGTTGTTCGAATGGCTCGCCTGGTGACGCCCCACATGCTCAAGCAAGGCCATGGTGTCTGGGTTAATATCTCGACGTTTGCGGCTTTTGAGCCTGAGCAATCGCTGCCCGTTTCGTGCACGCTAAGAGCTGGGCTATCAGCCTTCGCAAAACTATATGCAGACCGTTATGCAGCATCGAATATACGAATGAATAACGTCCTGCCTGGGTATATCGATAGCCTGGATCACGCAGAGTCTACGAAAGACAGAATTCCGCTGGGACGTATTGGCACGGTCCAAGAGATTGCACAGACCACACGTTTTCTGATATCCGATGAAGCGGGCTATATCACCGGACAAAATCTAATCGTAGACGGGGGAATGACCCGCCATTTGTAAGTGCAGGCTATGAAATATGGCTCCCCGAGCTGGACTCGAACCAGCGACATATGGATTAACAGTCCACCGTTCTACCAACTGAACTATCGGGGAATACAAGGGGGCGCAATGCTAATAGCACTCTTGTCGCGGGTCAAGGTCAGATTACTCGCAGCGCAATTTTTGACCATTTGGAGAATCTGACGAGATTCGAGCGCGACCGGTCCGGTGGAGCACGACGGCGATACCATACACGGCGTTTTCATCACAGACCGCAAAATGACCGTTGGGCCAGAGATCACCAAACGGCTTAAATCGGACCCAAAAGGGTGTTCGCCACCGGACAGTAAGATGTTTGATAGGGGATTGATGACTGAGCACGGTCTCGGCAGAATCAAATTTTGAATTTCGGTTGACGTCTACGAAGCTAAACCACCCGATTGACCAGTCGATCTGGCTCACACACCCGGTTTGCGGACTTCCGGGGCATAAAATGACGACCGCGCCGGCGTTCACGGCATAACCACGAGCCTCGTAGACACTCTCGAAAATGCGTGTCGCCGCGACCTCTGTTCTTTTTGCGATAATCACGTTGGTGAGTCTTGGGAAACCCGTCAGCATTAGGGTTGAAATGATAGCCAGTGTGATTAAGCATTCGATCGCGGAAAACCCGTTCAACGCGTTTATTGCGCGCGTTGTGTGTTGGGGTTTTGAACGACTGCTAATCATGGGTGATCATTTGAGCCGTCCCGTCCATTAATTACAGTGAACTTTTCCACAATAATATGAAGCGCGAATTTTGTCTTGAGAGCAATTTTGATCCGGCGGGAGATCAGCCAGAAGCGATAGAGCGCATTCTTGATGGCGTTGAATCTGGAGAAGCATTCCAGACGTTGCTCGGTGTGACAGGTTCTGGCAAAACCTTTACGATGGCCCACGTTATTGCACGATTAGGCCAACCTGCGCTGGTGTTGGCGCCGAATAAGACTCTCGCTGCACAGTTGTATTCCGAGATGCGGGAATTCTTCCCGCGAAATGCCGTTGAATATTTTGTGTCTTATTACGACTACTATCAGCCAGAGGCGTACGTGCCTGCTAGTGATACCTATATCGAGAAAGACGCTTCGATAAACGAACACATTGACCAAATGCGTTTATCGGCAACCAAGGCAATTCTTGAGCGCGAAGATGTGGTGATTGTGGCGACGGTGTCCGCGATCTATGGTCTTGGAGATCCCGCGGCATACCATGGCATGATCTTGCACTTGAGGGAAGGCGCAGAATCAGGACAGCGCGAGATGCTTCGTCGCCTGGCTGAACTTCAATACACGCGCAACGAGATTGATTTAAGGCGCGGCAATTTTCGGGTTCGTGGTGATGTGATCGATATTTTTCCCGCAGAGTCTGAAAGATTTGCTGTTCGAGTAGAGCTTTTCGGAGATCAGATTGAGCGGCTGTCGAGGTTTGATCCGTTAACCGGAGAAACCAATGAGAATTTGACACGGTTTACGATCTACCCCAAAAGTCATTACGTTACCCCGCGCGACAAAATACTCGACGCGGTAGATCACATTAAAAAAGAGTTAAAAATCCGTCTCAAATTTCTGCGAGAAAACGACAAGCTAGTGGAAGCTCAGCGCCTCGAGCAACGGACCAAGTATGATCTTGAAATGATGCAGGAACTCGGTTATTGCGCAGGGATTGAGAATTATTCCCGGTTCCTGTCAGGTCGAAATCCAGGCGAAGCGCCGCCGACTCTGATCGACTATTTGCCGGCTAAATCGCTAATGATTATCGATGAAAGTCATGTAACGATTCCTCAGTTGGGTGCGATGTTCAAAGGGGACCGCTCGCGGAAAGAAAATCTTGTTGAGTACGGTTTTCGACTTCCCTCGGCTCTTGATAATCGCCCGCTTCGGTTCGACGAGTTTGAATCCCTCATGCCCCGGACGGTGTTTGTGTCTGCAACACCTTCGGATTATGAAAAGACTCACAGTTCAAGCGTTATCGAGCAAGTCGTACGCCCAACAGGACTGGTCGATCCAGAGATCGAAGTCCGCCCTGTTACGACTCAGGTTGATGACCTGATGTCAGAAGCTAGGGAACGTGCGGCACTGGGTGAAAGAGTTTTGGTAACGACACTAACCAAGCGCATGTCGGAAGATCTTACCGATTATTTAAACGATCACGATATTAAAGTTCGTTATCTTCACTCGGATATTGACACGGTCGAGCGAGTGGAAATTCTCTCTGATTTACGCAAGGGAACTTTTGATGTCTTGGTCGGCATTAATTTATTGAGAGAGGGTCTTGATCTGCCTGAGGTGTCACTGGTTGCTATCCTGGACGCCGACAAGGAGGGTTTCCTGCGATCAACGCGCTCGTTAATCCAGACAATTGGCCGGGCCGCAAGGAATATCAACGGGAAAGCGATTCTCTATGCCGACCGGATTACTGACTCTATGAAACGAGCGATCGATGAAACCGAACGTCGCCGAGAAAAGCAGCAGTTGTTTAATGAACTCAATAACATCACCCCAAAATCGGTGCAAAAGCCGATTAACGAGATGATTGAAGGCGTCGTTGCTGATCCGAAATCGCGAACAACGTCGCGATCGAGAACCCAAGGAAAGGATGCGGTCATTGATTCTGTGGTCGTTGATTTATCGGCAGAAGAATTCAAAAAACGAGTCAAAGGACTGGAAGAACAGATGTATTCGTTGGCTCGCGATCTTGAATTCGAGAAGGCAGCTCAGATGCGAGATGAAATCGCCAAGCTCAAGGAGGCGCATTTTGGAGTGTCAACAAAGGCGGCTTAGGGTTAATCGATAGACTGTATGGGGTGCGAAATACGAATGAGCTCACTCAGTTTTGTCCCAGACGTTCCTTCGGAATCAAAATGTCGTAGAATCTCAGTTACAGGCGCGTAGCTCAGTGGTAGAGCACCACCTTGACATGGTGGTGGTCGGTGGTTCGATCCCACTCGCGCCTACCAAAACCTCGGTAAAAAAAGAGTCTCTTCGGAGGCTTTTTTTTGGTTTGCCATAAAGTGCCATTAAATACCATCAAATGTCCCACAATCTGACCCACAAATTTTTGGGTCTCGGATTGCAATTGAGTCTGTTATTGCAGGCTCAAACCGGCCACCGCCGCATGGAATTCCTCGTCCGTTGCTGACAGCAGCTTCAGTTCTGGTTTCTTCCATCTTATCCATCTCTATCTATTCGTATTTTTTACGCCGCCTCGATCTTTAAGGGGTTTTGGTTTGAGGATGGGTTTGGTATCGTTCCACTACGTTTTAATTCCAATTGGAGATTTTTATGTTCCACCGTTCTTTCATGACAATTTGCTCTTTAGCTCTGCTTTTCACAGGAAACGCGTTCGCAGAGACCCGGGTGACTTATAAATCTGCGAAATCGACTTCTTCTTATTATCAGATGGCAGTACAAATCGCCGAGGCCATGAAAGCCGGATCTGGCGGCGAGATCATCGTTACCGTCGAGGAGAGCCAGGGATCGGTCCAGAATGTTATGG
>Ga0233427_10000076_pt1 | contig 132816 bp, 124 predicted proteins | sample SI_118_April2016_5_FD_179885 | JGI IMG/M metagenome (GOLD analysis project Ga0233427, IMG submission 179885) | Seawater microbial communities from Saanich Inlet, British Columbia, Canada - SI_118_April2016_100_MG | ecosystem: Environmental > Aquatic > Marine > Inlet | place: Canada: British...
AGGGAACGAGGAGTGGCCCGCTCCATTTGAGTTCCGGGTAGGCTGCACGAGGCTGTTGGTAACAGCAGTCCTAGATGAATGATCCTCCCCCGTAAGGGGACAGAACTCGGCTTATTCCGCGCGTTCAACTGACGGCGCCCGTCGCGAAATCGGCGGGCGCCGACTCCTTGCCCCTCGCTTGACCCGGACCCCCGTTTGGCGAGATTGATCCTCCACAAAGCGCCCGTAGCTCAGTTGGATAGAGCGCGTGCCTCCGGAGCACGAGGTCGCAGGTTCGAATCCTGCCGGGCGCACTTTGAACATGAACGCCGTCAGATCCCGCTAGGGTCTGACGGCGTTTGTGCTTTGAATCCGAACCTGTGACCTCGTGGGCAGCAAGATCAGCGCTGGTTCGAGTCAAGCGGTCAGGCCGCTAGTGATGACCTATGTGATGTTTCGCGAGACCACGGAGCGAAGCTCCGTGCATCCATCCATCCGCCGGGCTGCCTGGCCCTGTCCGCCTGCCATCAAATGCGGGATCGGTTGCGATCCTGTCCGGCGCCGCGCAGATTTTCCTCCGCGGCATATCCGTAGTCGCGTGCTGGACACTCCGGGAGATAACTCTATGAAGATCCGTACCATAGCCACTCTGGCACTGGCATTAGCGCTGGGCGCCTGCGCGTCCGAAGAAGCCACCGACGACGCGATGGCGGATGCTACGCCCGAGGCATCCGCGGACGCTCAGGCGGTCACCGAACTCGCTGAGTATTGGGCTACGCATTACAACATGGGCCATCCCGGTATGGTTGCCGGCAAGTATGCAGATGAAGCCTGGTTGCTCAGTTCGGACGGAACCCTTTCTGAAGGTTCAGAAGCGATCGAGACCTTCTTGGGAAGCACGGCCGAGATGAACCCGCAGGTTGTGATCACGCCTGGCGAAGTCAGGGTCTTCGGTGATCAGGCTGTGGGCGTGGGGATGTACGAGATGACGCTAAGCCCGGAAGGGGCTGAGCCGGTGAGCTACGGCGGATCCTACATGACGCACAACGTGAAGGTCGATGGTGCCTGGGTGATCGCAGGGCATATTGGGAACCTCACGGACGACCCGTTCGAAGGCTTTGAGTTCTCGGCGCCTGAGGGTGAGGCTGGGGAGAACCAGGGGACCATGGGTGAGCTGACAGGCGGCTGGGCGACCCATTACAACTTGGGCCACGCTTCGATGGTCGCGGACTACTATACCGAGGACGCGATGGCATCCTTATCGCGCGGCGGGCAGGTCATGGGTCGCGAGGCGATCTCGACCGCTCTTTCGGACATGATGGAAGCGCGCCCGGGGAGGACGGTCGACATCAACAGTCTGCAAACGTGGGAGCTCGGCGATGGCTGGGCGCTCGACGGCGGCTGGTTCGCTTCGACGGAAGCCGGCGCGGATGCACCGTTCCAGTCGGGCGGTTACCTCAACCTGCTCAAGCAGGCGGATGATGGGTCGTGGCAGATTCATTGGGGGGTGTCCAACGCTTGGCCGACGGGCGACATGTAGTCTGTCTCGCTTCGAGCGACACTAAAGGGGGGCGGGTCCAAAGTGGGCCCGTCCCCTTTTTTCGTCTCTTGCCCACTCGCGCTTGGACCTTGGTATTCGGTCGGAGGAACAACGTCGGCCTCACCTAACATTCGCCCATGACCTTCGTCTTGATCGCTCTCGGTGTCCTCACGGGTGCGATCGCCTTGGTTAGGGCGGTCACGATGAAGAAGGTCTCCGTTGAAGACCTGGTCGAGGCGGCTCAAAGCGCTGCGGCCCCGACGCTGAGGACTAGGAGCGCCCCCTAGGTGCTCCGCATGCCGAAAGAGCCGCCCAAAACACGACATCATGCATGGCGACAGGGCTGCTCGGTCGTTGTTCGGACGACTCGGCCGTGACTGACGTGGTCTCGCCACCTCGCACTAAGCCCCACGCCATCCATCCGATCTCAAGCGCGAAACTCCCGTACACTAGGGACTACACGACGCCCTGAAAACGCACAGCAAGGTGAGGACGGCGTAACGACGCATGGGCCGGGCAGAGTAGGGGGCCACCCTCGGCGTAGTGCGGAAGATGGTCGTGTCCTACGCTTGGGGGCGCTCCCCTCGAACGGTTACTCGGTACCCGGAGCGGACGTTCGGGGAGTAATCCCAGACCGCGTAGTGCTGTGTACACCTGTTGTCCCAGAAGGCGATCGAATGCTGCTGCCACCTGAAGCGACACTGAAAAGCGGGGCTCTTCACGTGGTCGAACAGGAAGTTGAGGAGTGCATCACTTTCCGGGATGGGGAGTCCAAGGATCTGGGTGGTGAACATCGAGTTCACATAGAGGCACTTTCGCCCCGACACGGGATGGGTTCGAACCACCGGATGTTCGCTCTTCGGGTAGACCTTCCGCGTGTCGTCGCGCCCGATCATCGCGTTCACGCTCTGGTAGTACGGAGCACCGTCGTGGATCGCGGTGAGGCCCTCGAGCATCTCCTTCATTCGCTCGGACAGGGCTTCGTAAGCGGCGTACATGCTGGCAAACATCGTGTCACCGCCACTTTCCGGGACGGTAAACATCCTCAGGATCGATCCCATGGGGGGCTCTTCACCGCAGGACACATCGGAGTGCCACATCTCCCCCGCTACGCGCTTTGAGGTTTTGTCCGCATGAATGATCATGACCTCGGGGTGTCCGTCCAGCCCGGGGTCGTTGGGGTGGATGTCCAGGGTGCCGAAGCGCGCTCCAAAGGCTTTATGGGCTTCCACGGAAATGTCCTGGTCACGGAAGAAAATTACTTGGTGCTCCGTGAGAGCCTCGCGAATCGTGGCGAAGTTCTCGTCCGACAAATCACCAAGGTCCACACCGAGTACTTCCGCCCCAATCGTGGGTGTGACCGGTCGGATGAAGAGTCCCGAATCGGTCGCCGCAGTGTCGCTCATGGTATGATCTCCGTAGCGTGTGTCGAACTACTTCCGCGACCACACTACTATGTCCGACGACCTCCAGCACTACGACGCCGACTTCGTGGTGATCGGCTCCGGCTTCGGCGGATCCGTGTCGGCGCTCCGTCTCGCGGAGAAGGGCTACAAAGTCGTCGTACTCGAGCAGGGCAAACGATACGAGCGCTCGGATTTCCCTGAGACGAGTTGGGGGCTGAAGAAGTACCTGTGGATGCCCCGCTTCGGCTGGGGCGGCATCCAGGCGGTCAGCTTCTTCCGCCACATGCTGGTGCTTCATGGGACGGGGGTGGGAGGCGGTTCGCTGGTCTACGCGAACAACCTTATTCATCCACCGGCACAGGCCTTCGGTGAGGACGAATGGGGGAGGGCCGACTGGGTCGGTCGTTTGGAGCCTCACTACGTCGAAGCCCGCCGCATGCTCGGAGCCAGCCCGTGCGAAGGCCTTGGCCGCACCGACGAGCTTCTTGAACAAGTGGCGGCGGAGATGCCTGGATCGGGAACGCTCCGAGCCAGCGATGTCGGAGTCTTCTTTGGCGAATCCGGCGTCGAGGTCGCCGACCCGTACTTCGGTGGGGAAGGTCCACGCCGCACCGGGTGCACGCGCTGTGGGGCGTGTATGATCGGATGCCGTGTCGGTGCGAAGAACACGCTCGATAGGAACTACCTGTGGTTCGCAGAACGGCTCGGGGTCGAGATCGTACCGGAAACCCGAGTCACGGGAATCGAGCCTCGTGACGGAGGCTACACGGTCCACGTCCGAGACCCTCTCCGTCGCGATCCGGGAAGGAGGAGTTGGCGTGCGAAGCAGGTCGTGGTCGCAGGAGGGGTCTTAGGTTCTGTCCACTTGCTACTCCGCTCCCGCGACAAGGGATGGCTGCCCGATCTTTCTCCTCGCATCGGTGAGTTCGTACGCACGAACTCCGAAGAACTTCTGGTGGTGGAGAGCAAAGATCGGACGGTGGATCTCGGCGACCACGTGGCGATTACGTCCGGCCTTCAAGCGGACGCGGACACGTTCGTGGAGATGGTGCGTTTGAACCGCGGGTCGGACGTTCTGTTCTGGCTGACCGCCCCGTTGGCTGGTGTGTCACGCCTTCCTCAAGCCGTGGCTCCGCTCGTCGCTGCGCTCTCGAGTATTCCGAGATTCTTGCTCGGACTGTGGCCGTTCGGACGGGCATCACGGTCAGCGATCCTACTGGCCATGCAGCCGACTGAAGGACATCTCAGTCTCGTACTCCAACGACGCTGGCTTGGATTGGGCCGTGCTGTTCTCAAATCCGAGTTGCCGATCGGTGAGAAGCCGCCTGCCGTGCGAATCCCCGTCGCTCGAGAGATCGCACGCCGCTTGGCCGAGAAAATGAACGGTACTGTGTGGCAGAGCCTGTGGATCCCGTTCGCCGGATCACCCACAACTGCTCACGTCCTAGGTGGCTGCCGAATGAGCGATACCCCAGATGACGGAGTCGTAGATCGGGCCGGGCGCGTGCACGGCCATCGTGGACTCTACGTAGCGGACGGCTCGGTCGTGCCGTCCAACCTGGGCGTAAATCCGAGCCTCACCATCACAGCACTCGCCGAATACATCATGGCCCAGGTCCCCGGAGCGGGCGAAGCGCCCACGAGCGCCGCGCCAGAGGACGACTAGGCCGGGCTCACCCCCACGGGTACGGTCCGGACATCTCCACATTGCCCGCGTCAAAGAGCAGCTCGATCATCCGATGCCACGAGTCCCAGCTCGTGGTTCGACCGTACACCGAGTTGGTTTTGTGGGAGATCACGAGATCGACGGCAGGGAAGACCGTAATCCACTGTCCGATGGCTCCGCGCCCTGTGTAGGCGCCCGCAAAGGGGCCCACAGCCAGGGGCCCATCGAAGACCCACCACATGTACCCGTACCCGAAGTAGCCGTCACGGCGGCCGACCGGGTTCATCTCCTCAAGCGGGGTCACCACGGACACGATCTCTTTGGCCCACTCGCGGGAGATCACCTGCCGTCCATCCCAGCTCCCCTCATTCAGCATCAAGTGCCCGATCCTGGCCATGTCACGAGTCGAGAGGTGGAAGTGATAGGAGGGGAAGCGAGATCGTGAGAGGTCGCCACCCTTCTGGTGGATGGGGCGATTCCAGTCCTGGAACCCGATCGGGATCCCGATCTGCGCTTGGGTTTCGTCGTAGAGGTCCCGCCCTGTGAGCATCTCGAAGACCCCGCCGGCGGCGTTGAAGTCCCAATTGCTGTACAGCATGTACTCGCCTGGTTGCTGCGAACCCCGGGCAGGGGCGTCGCCCAGGTTGTCGCCACCGTTCGAGGCAGGGTGGTAGACGCCTGACCGCGCGGTGATGAGGTGCCCGATCTGCGCTTGCTTCTCGATGGGGAGGAGCCCGCCCACGTCATCGACTCCAATGTCCTCCATCGTTGCGCTGAGATCGATCGTGCCGTTCTCGACCCAGTAGCCGTAGAGCATCGAGAGGATGCTCTTCCGCACCGACGCGAGATACGAGAGCTCTTCGATATCGCCGAAGGTGTAAACCAACCGGCCTTTGTGGGCGACCACGACACCGGTCGAGTTCGCGGAGTCGGCCAGGAAGCGGGTCACGCCGCGGAGCGCCTGCACGTCCCAACCGGCTTGGGCCAGGCCAGGCCCACGCAGGATCGTCCACTCGTCTCCGGGGAAGACGCAGTCCGCGCACTGGGCGGCGGTGGAGGCAGGGGTCAGTCCGCCAAATGCAACGAGAGCGACCCACATGAACAGCGTCGCGCGGATGTGCTTCATCTTCAGCTCCATGGGCTCCGGAATGATCACGAAGGTAGGAGCCGCAGGCCCGGCATTCCACCCTGGACCTTTCCTGTCGTCACTTCGTAGGGTAGGTGACCATGGCCATTCTCATCTCTATCCTGGCCGTTCTCGCGATGCTCGCGTGCCTCGCGCTGATACCCCTGGGCCTGCCCCGGCCTGTGGTTGACCGTCGTGATTGCGATGGGGTGTGCTACTCGCCCGCACGGCCGCAATAGCCATGAAGGTTGCCGTCTCCGTAGGAATCATCACCGCTGTGGGAATCACCCTCGAGTTTTAGCGGTTGGGGCCTGAGCGGGCCCACGTGATCTCTAGCGACCCGTCCCCGGCGGTCGCAGCTCATTCCAGCGCTCGATAAACGCGACGGCTGCGGCTACGCCTGCCTCGGTCCCCACGCGCCCGCGCTCGAGCGTGGCTTCTGCGGGGTCTCTGACGCCCCATACCCCTGTGCTCGACATCTCCACGGAAGAGGTCCCCTTGCCGGTCGCTTCGTCCTTGAGGCCTTCGGCAAGGAATACCGCGAGCGCCGTCGCATCTCCGGCGACCACTTCTGGCAGCATCTCTTCCATGTGTGGCGGAAGTGTGAGCTCGGCTGCGTATGCAGCGTCGAGGTCGACGAGTTGAGGAATCATGTAGAGTGAGCTTGATGTTTCTGGCGTGCCCCCGTGCCGATCGAACATGGGCTCGGCCGGAAGCGGTAGGTCTCGGCTGACTGTGCGGTCTCTGAAGGGACCCGTTACGGCGTCCAGGCTCACCGCGATCCCTGCGGTCTCTTGGTTGATACGATCCACGATGAATGTCGTGATTGCGCGGTTTCCGCCGTGGGCGTTCATGAACAAAAAGCGCTTGAACCCATGCTGTATCAGGCTCTTCGCTGCCTCGACGTAGACCTCTTGGATCAGCTCAGAAGGCAGCGTCACCGTGCCGGCGAACCCCATGTGATAGGGTGACTGCCCCGGCATCATTATGGGCGCCACCAAAATGTCCACACGTTGCGCGATGAGTTTTGCTCGTTCCACACCGTTGAGGTAGTCGGTGCCAATGGGCAGGTGCGTCCCATGTTGCTCAAGAGAAGCGACGGGGATCAGCACCATGTCACTTCGAGTTAGGAGATCTTCCACCTCGGGACGAGTCATGTGTGGGAGGTAGTTCTTCACCTTCACGATCTCGGGTAGCCCTGTGTGTTGGGCTTCTGTACCGCACGGTGTCAGGACGAGAGCGGCGGCGGCGAACAACAGGACACGCTTCATGATCCGACTCCTTCTGGACGATCGGGTTGCTCGGCACATCTTAAAGTGGAATGTGCCGGAAGGCGATCACTTTGGAGTGTCGAGATGGTTGAGTCAGGCGGCGTTCTGTCGTACTGCCGGAGTATTTATCGCCGCGCTCGCGCGGTGGCGGAGTGTGTCCCGGAGTTCAGGATGCTCCGTAAGTAGTCAGATCGATCTCACGTGGCTCATGCGTGATGACCGAGAAGATTTTCACTTCATAAGGAGCGATGGACATGGTTTGGGCGTTTCAAAGGCCATGGTGTCGGCCGCCGACACGTATCAGGGATGATCGGCGAGCGGATGATCGAACGGACGCCTGGCGTCACCCGCCTGATTGATTGGATGGAGAAGCGAGGTTGGGTCGTTCGCAAGCGTTGCACAGAAGACCGGCGCCGTGTGTGGTGTCGAGTTACGCAGGAGGGACTAGGCCTGCTCGACTCACTCGATGACATCTTGAATGCCGTGGACGACAGTCTCGGCGTAGCGCTGGAACCGTCCGAATTGACCTAACTCACTGAGTACCTCGATCGGTTCAGAGCTGCAGCCAACCAATAGGAAGCCCACGGCAGTTTGACGTAACACTCCTCCCGTAGGTATTGGTCGGTTATAGGCCGGCCGCTTGGCCGCGCGCCAATTGCCCGGAGGCTCTCGTGAATCGCCACTTATTTGCTCCGTTCCTTTTCGGTCTCTTCTTATTTGGATGCGGGGGTGCTCCCTCTGGCGTCCTGCCCCAGCCGACGTCTTCGCCGTTCGATGTCGTGATCTCAGGTGGTACCATCGTGGACGGAACCGGGAATGCGTCGTTTCCGGCGGATGTCGGGCTCCGCGGAGATCGCGTCGCTGCGATTACTCCCCCGGGCATGCTCTCCGAAGAACCGGCGAACCGGCGGGTCGATGCGACGGGCTTGGTAGTGGCTCCCGGCTTCATCGACATTCAAAGCCATTCACGATTCAACTTCTTGGGCAACGGAGATGGCCGGGTCGTTTCCAAGGTCACCATGGGGGTGACCACAGAGATCATGGGCGAGTCCACGACGAATGGACCTGCCAGTGCTGCCATGCTTTCCGCCGCCGGCGGAGCTGTTGGTCGCTCGGTCTTTGAGACGTTCGGAGATTGGATGAGCGCGATGGAAGCCCACGGCGGGAGCGTGAACTTTGGCTCTTTCGTCGGCGCGACCACGATCCGCGTGCTTGGTATGGGCGAGGCCATGGGTAAGGCGGGGGGACCCGAAGTGAGCGCGATGCAGGACGCAGTCCGTCAGTCCATGGAAGACGGTGCGTTCGGAATCGGGTCGGCACTCATTTATCCTCCCGGAAACTTCGCTTCCACCGAAGAGTTAATCGCGATCAACAGTGCGGCGGCACCCTACGGCGGGGTGTACATCACACACATGCGTTCGGAGGCGGACAATTTCCTTGAGGCCATCGATGAGGCCATCAAGATCGGGACCGAGGCTGGCGTGCCGGTCGAGATCTACCACCTCAAGGCGGGCGGCCAACGGAATTGGCACAAGGCTGCGGAGGCCGTGGCCAAGATCGACTCGGCTCGCGCTGCCGGCGTCGATATTCAAGCGAACATGTATCCGTATACGGCTGGTGGTACGGGTTTGACCGCCTGCTTTCCACCGTGGGCGTCGGCGGATGGGAAGCTCTTTGACAACCTCGCAGACGCGGACATGCGGGGTCGGATTCGCGCGGAGATCGAGAACCAGACGGAGGCATGGGAGAACCTGTGCTCTCTCTCCACTCCAGAGGGAGTCCTGCTCCTCGGATTCAACAAGGCCGAGAATCGCAAGTACATGGGCCGATACCTCGCTGATGTGGCAGCGGAGGTCGGGAAGGACTGGATCGAGACCGCGTTCGATTTGGTCTTAGACGAACGGCAGAGAATTGGCACGATCTACTTCATGATGAGCGAAGAAAACGTCGCGATGCAGATCGGTCAGCCGTGGATGAAGTTTGGGACGGATGCTGGCGGGATCGATCCGGAGACCGCTACAGGCCTCTCACACCCGCGGGCGTATGGCACATTCACGCGTATCCTCGGGAAGTACGTCCGAGAAGAGGGCGCGACTACGCTCGAGGAAGCCGTCCGAAAAATGTCGTCTGCGGTGGCCACCCGACTTCACATCAAGGACCGCGGACTGCTCAAGGAAGGCTTCTTCGCAGACGTGGTCGTCTTCGATCCGGAGACCGTCGGAGATCATGCGACGTATGATGAGCCCCACCAATTGTCGACCGGTATCGAGCATGTATTTGTAAATGGGATAGAGGTCGTAAACGGAGGCCGTCACACCGGAGCCATGCCAGGGGTGCCAGTCCGTGGGCCCGGCTGGACGGGGTGGCGCCGGTAGCCTGAGGCAACGTCCCCGACCGTCACAACGTCTCAACTCATGCAGGCCGGTGAAACAGGTGCACGCCAGTTTCGTAGGTGTGGACGATGGGTGGTTGGGGAGAGCTGGGGCTTCGGACCGAGAGGGGATGATGATGAACGTGGAAGAGCGGATCCGATTTCTGCTGGGGACGGCAGTCCGAGCAGAGGGAAAGGGTGATTTCCGGATCGCTCAGTTATTTCGCAGAATGGCGGAGGACATGCGACCCATGGAGCATGCTCTCAGCGCTGCGGGGCCCTGAGCTAGGGGGTTTGCACTGACAGGGACGTTGTGGAGCCACAGTATCGAAGGCCCGGTCGCCCGTTGGGCGGCCGGGCTTTTCTTAGTCGTGATATTCCCCACGGGCTTGTAGGCTATTTCCCGGATTCCCGTTGGGATCGAACGAATTACATTTCTGGTCCCGCTGCGGTTCCCCGGACGGCTGCGGGCTTCTAACTCAGACAGGAATGCCTTAGATGAAGCGTTTTTCGATCCTCTCGGCTCTTGCCGTTTTCGCCGCGTGCGGCGGTGGCGAGCCGGCCGAGAGCGGCGCTGCCAGTAGCGCCTCCGCGGAGCCCGCGGAAGTGGCTGCTCCGACAGCAAAACTCCCCGGCGGTGAAATGACCACTCCTGAGTGGTTCGCTGTGGATGCGGATGCACAGGTTGCTCACATCGTCCTGACCGCCGGTTCGACCAATACCAACAACTATTGGAACTACAATGGTGCCACCAAAGGCAGCATGGCCATCACTGTTCCAGTGGGTTACACGGTAACAATCGACCTGGTCAACAACGATCCAGCCATGGCGCACAGCGTTGGGGTCTCTGCGGAGACGTCGTCGTTTGGTGCGATGCTCGACCCAACGCCTGTCTTCACGGGTGCGGTCACTGAAAACCCGACGTCGATGGTCGATGGCACCATGCCGGGCGAGACTGAAACGGTCACGTTCACGGCGGATGCCGCTGGCACCTACACGTTGGTCTGCTACATCCCTGGTCACGGTACCACGGGCATGTGGATTTACTTCGTCGTCTCGGCTGACGGCTCGGCCGGCGTCCAGAGCACGATGTAGGCCCGGAACGTCCCGCAGTAGAGCACAGCAGTAGGACACAAAGAAGCGCCGCTCCGATTTCTTCGGGGCGGCGCTTTTTTGTGGATCCGGTGAGACGCTTAGTCGTCGCTGGACAGCGCCTCGGCTTCCTCGAGGGTCGGCCCGCGCAGGTGCACCGGTGCCTGTGTGCCCTTCACGCACAGGTTGAGCACCTCCACGAAGACCGAGAAACCCATGGCGAAGTAGACGTACCCCTTCGGGAAGTGGGTCCCCATGCCTTCTGCGACAAGGGACATTCCGATCAGGAGTAGGAAGGACAGCGCGAGCACTTTCACAGTGGGGTGCTGACTGACGAAGCGACTCACGGGGCTTGCGGCCCAAATCATGAAGCCGCCTGCGATCAGAACCGCGAGGACCATCACCTGGATGTCGTCAGCTACACCGACAGCCGTGATGACGGAGTCCAACGAAAAGACGATGTCGAGGAGAGCGATCTGAACGATGACGGCTCCCAATGCTGCAGCGCCACGGGACGTATCCTGACTCGCTTCATCACCCTCGAGCTTGTGATGGATCTCACGGGTGGACTTGAAGAGGAGGAACATGCCACCCGCAATGAGAATCAGGTCGCGACCAGAAAAGCTGTGATCGAAGAGCGCGAAGAGTTCGCTCGTGAGCTGCATGATCCACGTGATGGAGAACAGCAGGAGAATTCGGGTCCCGATCGCGAGTGTGAGGCCGATTTGTCGAGCCTTGGCTCGAGAGTCTTTCTCCACACGATCGGCCAGGATCGCGATGAATATGATGTTGTCGATCCCCAGCACGATCTCTAGGATCGTGAGGGTGAACAAAGCGACCCAGGCTTCAGGGCTGTTGATCCATTCCATCGAGGCGCGGCTTGTTGAGATGAGTCGGCGCGCAAAAGCTATGTGGTGGCTCGCCTGTTTCCTATCGTGCGTCGAGACCCTGGATGGTCCGTTTGAATCTTTGGGTCTGCTGGGGCGTCCAACGACCTGGCAGTCTCCCCTTCGTCCGTTCCCATTCCCAGAGCCTGATCGGCTGGCCGTAGTGTGGAGTCAGTTTTCCACCATGGGACTCAACGAATGTCCCTCGTCCTGGCCGGAATATGCTGACTTCCGCGAATAGAGCCGGGCCTTCGAAGAGCTCGGCGCCTGCCGCGGCGCTCTTCCTTGCCGTAGTCGGCATATACGGAGTGCTGTCGTATTCGGTGGCTCAGGGGACACAGGAGATCGGGATTCGAATGGCGCTGGATGCAGAAGAGGGCACGATCGCAAAGATCGTTGTGGGCCAGGGCCTGGCTCTGATACTGCTTTCGTTCGCAATTGGCGTGCTGAGTGCGCTCGCTACGGCGCAGGTGTTTTTGAGCTTGCTTTATGGGGTGACTCTGAGAGACCCGCTCACCTAAGTGACGGCGACGGCTGTCCTGACGGTGGGGGTGGCCCTGGCCTTCCCAGCCCGCCGGGGCCAGCACGGTGAGTCCCCAGACGGCTCTCCGCTCCGATTGATGGCCTGATCGAGACCGGACTCTGGATCAGGGAAAGGGCTCTGGCATTGGCGTCGGGCCCCTTGTTTAGTCATCTATGGCGGCTGGCGACGCCTCGCTCCGCGACAAGCTCGCGTCCAAATTCAAGATCAAAAACGGCCTTTGCCAGAGATCCCTCCCGGGGACGAAGGCGTTCGTGATTGATGGTGGCGATGATGGGGGGCCTAGTCGACGCCGGCAGGACGGACTGGGCCGCGAAGATTGCTGGGGGAATCCGGGAGATGCCGCTCAACGAGCACTTCGGTCAGGCCGTGATGAGCTTGAAGAAGCTTGCCTCCCCCGACTTTGGTGTCGCTTGCTTCACGCACGGCGAGCCGATCAAGAAAGGCGCTTCCAGGCGGTTCATGAAACGCTGGCGAGGAGGCCGCTGACGGCGCTTTCGGTAGCGATCAGCTCGAAAAACCCCGCAGGAATCCCAAAATGTACAGATCCATGTCATTGTGTGTGACAAGACTATTGATTTGACGAATCAAAATATATTACTCTATAGGTATCACGGTTTTCATATTTTCGGTGTTTTTCTGTAAATGTCTGACATCCATACCTTCTTGAGCGCCTATCCACGGATCCGATCTGCGTGCCGGATGCGCCACGTGGCTGACCCTGAGTCGGGGAAGCGCCTTACCGCACATCAGGCGGGCATTCTGAGGCACCTCGACACGAAAGACCCGGTGATGGTCGGTGAACTGGCAGAACACCTGGGGGTCACCGCGTCCACCATGTCCCTGACTCTGTCACGGCTCGAGGTGGGTGGTTTCATTTTCCGGGAGAGGGACGCTGCCGATCGGCGCGTGATGAATGTCCTGCTCACAGACCACGGGGAGCGGATGCGTGAGGGGCTGGCCGACTTGGACCCGGATCGTGTACATCGGATGCTTCAGCATCTCGATCCGGAATCGCGCCGACTCGCTCTTCGTGGACTGGGCTTGCTCGCGGAAGCCGCCGACGCTCTGACCCGAAGCGGCCGCGAACACGTCGACGCGCTATCGGATCCATAAGAACGCCACTCAGCAGGAGATGCGGATGGTGACGTCCGGATACTCAGCGACTCCGTTCCCCAAGAAACTCGGAATCGAAGGAAGGGCACCCGGTCATGGAACTGTTGCTGGAACTCCACAAAAGAGGGCGCCCCGATCTGCATGGTCACACACGATCCGCGGTATGCGCACATGGCTGACCGCTCGATCCATCTCTTCGGTGCTCAGGCCGTCAGTGAAGATCAAGCGCAGATGCACTCACTCGAAGAATCGGGTTTCGACGTCGCGACCTGAGTCGTCTCGCTCCGTCGTCGATTAGGCGGCTAAAGAAAAGAGAGGCCCGCGGGATTCCCCGCGGGCCTCTTTTCTTTCTTTCCAGCTGACGGCGGCCTCGATTAGTCCCCCGCCTCCAGCTCAGGCCATTCACCCGGGACGTTGTACGCGCGGGCAACGGCATCGGGATCGTCGTGGTCCGCCCGCTCTGACATTAGGAAGACGTAGTACCCACACGTCGTCCCTGCGGGATGGCCACGGCACACCTCGGGCCGTGACTTGTGCACCGTGCAGAGCCGCGTCTTGAGGTCCAGCAGGTTGCAGGCGCTCCCGTATACCTCGTCCTTTTGATGCTTGAGTACGCGTTCTCCCTCGTCCCAGCCCTTCTTGGTGTAGCGTTCTCGTGCCTCAGACTCTGTGACGCCAAAATGACGCGCGAGACGTGTCACATCACGAACCGTGACCTCGATTCGTGAGTATGTGCAGCAGTACGACGGACAGTTGTGACAGTCGTACAAGAGGGGAAGGGAGGTTGCCACAATCGCTGACGGCGAGGGTCGCTGGAGCGTACACCACTCTTTGGTGGCGCCAGAAGCTACTAGGAAACGTCGGGGCGTGGCCATGCGTTCGAAGCCGCGGTAATTTGCCGTCCCTGACCCGAACCAATTGCTTGGAATCACGGATATGCGCCGCACTACGATTGCTCTGATTGTCTTCGGGTTCGCCTCGATTGGCGCTCCCGTGCCTTCTGCCGCACAGGCGCGTTTCGACGAACTGCTCACGCGCGCCGAACGGACGGAGTTCACCGAGACCAGCTCGTACGAGGACGTGGTAGAACTCGCGACGCGCATTGCCGAGATGTCGCAGGATATTCACATGACGACGTTCGGTTATACCAACGAGGGCCGCGCGCTGCCGCTCCTGATAGTGGGGGCCCCCGATGCGACACCGGAGTCGGTGCTCGGAACCGGGAAGACCCGGGTCTATATCCAAGGCAACATCCACGCCGGTGAGGTCTGTGGCAAAGAAGCGTTGCTCATGTTGTTACGGCGATTTGCTACTGGTGACTACCCAACATGGACGAACGATCTCGTCCTCCTTGTGGCCCCTATCTACAACGCCGACGGGAACGAGCGCGTGTCGCTGGGGAATCGACCACGGCAGCACGGCCCTATTGGCGGGATGGGACAGCGTCCGAACGCTCAAGGGCTCGATCTGAATCGAGATCATACCAAGCTGGATTCTCCAGAGGCTCGATCCTTGGTCGGTATGATGAACGCCTATGACCCTCACGTTGGTATCGACTTGCACACCACCAACGGGACGAGGCACGCGTACCACCTCACCTATTCGCCGCCCTTGCACCCGAACACGCCTTCTTCCATCGATCGTATGCTTCGCGATCGATGGCTTCCTGAGGTGACGTCACGCGTGAAGGAGAAGCATGGGTGGGACTACTACTACTATGGGAATGCGAATCCGCGGCGCCCCGGGTGGTACACCTTCGATCACCGCCCGCGCTTCAACAACAACTACGTCGGGCTTCGGAATCGCTTTGCGATCCTGAGTGAGGCGTACGCCTATGCCACCTTCGAGGACCGAGTGCGTGGCACGTTGTGGTTCGTTGAAGAGGTGCTGGATTTCGCGGAACAGAATGCCGGAGAGATCAGGGATATCGTTGCTGCTGCGGATCGTCAGACGGTCGTAGGCACGAGCCTGGCCACGCGCGCTCAGTTCCAGCAGTCCGAACAGGAAGTCACGATCCTCATGGGTGAAGTCGATGAGGAACGGCATCCGAACACCGGCTCGATTATTCTGCGCCGGCGGGATGTGGTGAACCCCACGCGGATGTACGAGTACGGCACCTTCGAACCCGCTGAGACCGCAATTGCCCCGGCGGCGTATTACATCCTTCCAGAGGCGGACGAGGCGATCGACAAGATCGAAGCGCACGGGCTCACGGTGATCCGATACGCTACCGAGAGAGAACTCCCGGTGGAGCGATTCGTGATCGACTCGACCACAGTCGCCCCGCGCGAATTCCAGGGCCGCCACGAGCGGACGATTTGGGGCAACTGGGTCGCCACCATCGAGACTCTCCCGGCCGGGACCGCGTACGTGTCGGTGGATCAGCCCCTTGGCCGGCTAGCCTTTACGCTGCTGGAGCCGCGTTCGGATGATGGCTTCGTCGCGTGGGCGCTCCTCGATGAGCAAATCGAAGCCGGTGAGCTACCTGTACTGCGGGTGGCTGCACCAGGCAGATAGGCCCTCTGAGGGAGGCCCTCTAGAGCTCGTCTACACGTTGGAAGATGTGCACGCCTCGGTCTTCCAAATGATTGATCACGGAATCGAAACACTCCGCGTTTCGGCCGACGACCTCAGGCGGTGCTACGCCTGGCTCGTTCCAGAGTCCACTCGTGACCAATCGTACCATGCCGGTGCATGTGTATCCCGTCGTCCGAGCTATGGATGAGGTCTCAGTGTCCGGGTTGTAGTAGTCGAGCATGTTGTATGTGTGCAGGAGCGCTTTGTCGTCCTTCGCTCCTTCAATCGTGATGCGCATGACGGTCAGGTCCGGCTCGCCTTCGTCAAACGTCCAAGCGTCGAACAGGAGGGCCTCAGTGACGTCCCTTGGCTTAACGATTCCCGATGCTGCTGAGATGTCTTGCGAAGAGAAAAAGCCGGCGTCGCGGAGCACCTTCATTTTGTCGGCGTGCCCCGGGTATCGCATGGTCTTCTCGACCATTTCCGGGACGTCCGACGTTTTCAGGAGCGAGCGCAGACCGTCTGTGTTGAAAGCCTCCAGGGTCCCCAGCCCAGGGAAGTTCACCAGTTCGACTTCGGAGAGGCCGGGAAGAGCGACTTCAACACCACCCTTCCTCATGCGAGCCTCGCGCATGTAGAGCGCGATCACGTCTCTTGGGGAGAATGGCGCCTTGTACTCCCAGGGCCACGAACGCTCCACGGGGAGTCCGCCGACCAAGCAGTGGAACGAGTAGGTCTCGTCCAAGTGCTCCTCGAGACGTCCGAACATCATGTTGCTGAGGCCAGGAGCCACGCCACAGTCGACGAGGCATGGTACGCCTTGTTCCTTCGCGAGCGCGTCGAGTCCGAACGCGTCTTCCGGGAAGAACGAAATGTCGACAATGGGTCGTCCCTCTTGAAGAACGCGTTCCACGGTCTGGTAGCCCATGAAACCGGGTACGGCGCTGACGACGAGGTCTGCGTCCGCGACCGCCTTCGAAACCATCTTCAGATCTGAAAGATCTGCAACGACTCCGTCGGCACCGTGCTCCGTGAGACGATCCACAGCGACAGGGTCAACGTCGACCACGAGGACTGAAAAGTCCTCTTCGGCGGCGAGGTCGCGCACGATGGCGTTTCCAACTCTTCCGCCGCCCAACACCACGATCTTCAGGGGTAAATTCTCCGAATCAGTTCGTATTTCCGGACCTGGAATGAGTCAATTAGGGTCGTCCTGTGCAAGGGGGTGCGCCCGGAGCGTCATATAGGCCGATGGAGGAAAGACACAGGAGGAATGTGATGCGGACACGCGGCCGGTGGATGGTATCGATGGGATTGGTGGTGGCTCTTATGGGGGCGGCCGCTCCAGCGTCGGCACAGGGATGGGTCGAACTTCCCGTTCTGCGGGGCGGGTTCTCTGTGGAGAAAGTGCGCAGTGACGTTCGTGTTCGCGTCCATGGCCGTGTGGCTGTGGTCGAGGTGACTGAATGGTTCGTGAACGACGGAAATCGGGTCGCAGAGGGAGACTATCTATACCCGCTCCCGAGTGAGGCTGTCTTCGAGGGCTTTTCCCTCTTTCAGGGCGACACAGAACTCCGCGGCGAGATCATGGACGCAGGCCAGGCCCGGCGCATCTATGAAGACATCGTCCGTCGCAGGGCCGACCCTGCCCTCATCGAGTTGGCCGGACACGGACTCTTGCGGGCACGTGTCTTCCCTATCGAGCCCGGTCAGGAGCGGAAGGTGACGCTCCGATACACGCAGGTGCTGAAGCGCGCAGGTGATGCCCTTCAACTGGTCTATGCTGGCGCGGTACGGGGGACCATGGGGCGCTCGGGGATCCATACGCCGGAAGGCAGGTCTGTTCCTGAGCCGGTTGAAGCCTCGTTCGAGATAGAAGTGGCGAACGGTCACGACTTCTTGGATCCGTTCTCTCCGACCCATGACTTGGAGGTCAGTCGGCATGAAGAGGGACTCGATGTCAGCGTCGACGACGAAGTTCTCGGTCGGCTATCGATCTTCTTTCCGTTCGCGGGAGCGGACGTGGGACTGTCGCTCGCCACGCACCGTCCTGTTGGTGAGGACGGATACTTCATGCTGACGTTGTCTCCAGAGCGCCTCAGAATAGAAGCGGCGCCCAGGGACGTTACAGTCGTGCTGGACGTGTCCGGGTCCATGTCGGGCGACAAGATCGTCCAGGCGCGACAGGCGCTGAACCAGCTCCTGGGGTCGCTCTCTCGCGATGACCGCTTTCGCCTGATCGCGTTCTCGAACTCTGTCAGAATGAGTGGCGTGGATTGGTCTCTGGCGACCGGGCACGAAGTGGCAGAGGCCCGGGAATGGGTTTCGCGGTTGGTGGCGGACGGCGGCACCGACATTGGGTCGGCGCTTGAAGAGGCCTTCCGGCTCGAGAGCCCCGAGGAGCGGCTCCCGATCGTGGTGTTCCTCACAGATGGCCTCCCGTCGGTCGGTGAGCAGTCGCCCGAACGGTTGGCTGATCGGGCTGAGAAAGTCGCTGGTCGGGCACGTGTGTTCACCTTTGGTGTGGGGCACGACGTGAACACCCATCTGCTCGATCGTTTGGGCGAGGCTGGCCGGGGGAGCACCGATTACGTGCAGCCGGGCGAGAATGTGGAGAGGGTCGTCGGGCTCCTCACTGCGAAGATCCGGCACCCTGTGCTCACAGACATCGCACTCTCCGGTGCCCCGACGCGATTGACCGACGTCTTTCCCGTTCGAATCCCCGACGTCTTTGTCGGGCAGGAGTTGGTGCTGTTCGGGCGTTATGAGGGAGATGGGCAAAGCCGGGTGAGCGTTGACGGGAGCCGAGCTGGGGCGGCTCTGACGTTCACGACTGAAGTTCGTTTTCCGGAAGCGACTGAAGCGAACGGGTACATCCCTCGGCTCTGGGCCTCCAGAAAATTGGGACACCTCGAGCGCCAGATCTGGACGGAAGGTGCGTCCGAGTCGTTGATCGCTGAGATACGTGGCGTGGCGCTCCGGTACGGTCTGCCGAGCAAGTACACGTCCTACCTCGTACAGGAACCGGACATCGTAGCTGCTACGCCGGGCATGCCGGATATGCAGCGCTTGATGGTCACCGGGGCCGCCCGCACCGCCGTCGGGACGCTGAACTCCCCTGCACAGGCCAGCGGACAGCGTGCTGTGCGAGACGCGTCCGCCGCACGCAAGCGGAGGGAAGCGACGACGCTCGATGAGCTCAGACAAATGGAAGAGGAATACGCTGGGGGTGAGACGGCGACCGTACGTGCGGTGGCGGGGCGGACCTTCACGCTAGAGCGTGGCGTATGGACGGATGCGACGCACGACGATGTTCTGGAAGTGATCGAAGTGAAAGCGTTCAGCACCGCGTACTTCGAATTCGTGCGCGCCCTTCCGGAACTCGCACCGGTATTCGGTGAATTGGATCGTGTGATCATTGCTGGGCAGCAGATGAGCATCAGTATTTCTGACACGGGGCTCGACGAGATCGACAACGATCGGCTCACCGAGCTGGTAGATGCATTTCGAAATGGGGAGGCGGTGCGATGAGCGTGGACTGGACCGACGTATATCGGAACACCTATCCCGACCTCGTGCGCTTTCTGCACCGGAAGGTGTGGGATGTCGAACGGGCTCAGGATCTCGCGCAGGAGGCGTTCGTGCGCGCGCTGCGCCACGAGCCCAAAAAACCCCGGGCGTGGCTCTTTCAAGTTGCCGCCAACCTAGCTCGTGACGAAGCCCGCACTGTAATACGGCGCAAGCGACACCTCACCCTTCTCAAGAGTGAGACCGAGGACCTCCAAGCTTCAGCTCCCGACTTGAACGATCAGTTGTCCGAGCAAGAGAGGATGGTCCGTGTGAAGGCGGCCTTGGAAGGACTCAGTGACCGCGACCGCGATGTCCTCCTTTTGTGGGACGCCGGACAGAGCTACACGGAAATTGCCAGGCAGGCGGGGCTGGCGGTGGGGGCGATTGGGACCACGCTCGCACGTGCCCGCCGCCGTCTAGCAGATGCATATCACGAGACGGAGACGGAGAAGGCCAATGTCGCACGTTAGCGAAGGGATCCTTCATGCCTACTTGGATGGAGCTCTCGATCAACTCCCCGGTGGCGAGGCCGATTCGGTTCGGGACCACCTTGCGAGATGTACACAGTGTTCGATCCAGTTGGGCGAGGCTGGGGCCGTCCGTGATGAGGCGATCGCGATTCTGGGCGGAATCTTGCCTCCGTTGGATATGCCTCCGCTCGAGGACCTCCGGTCCCGAGCTGCTGCCGTGCGGGTTGAGCCGACCGGCACCAGTGGTCGTCTCTACAGAATGGGTTGGGCCGCCTCTGTGGTGTTGGCGGTAGGAGCAGGCTGGATGCTGCGAGGCGGAGAAGTGATTCCGCTTGGCATGATGGATCCGATTGAGGTTCCGTCGGCCCCACGTGCTCCGTTGCGGTCTCTCTCTGAGGAGCTCGCGGGACTCGAGGTGACGGCGGACGACGAGGACTTGGTCGCAGCGGCCACCTCGGCCACCACCTCTTCTGATGTTGTGGCGCAGGCAGCACCTGATCGAGTCCGGGAGGACGTCGAGAGGGCCGCGTCACCCGTCCAGGAAACGATGACGGATGCACTGCCGAGGACCGGATTGCGGGAGATGACGGCGGAGGCACCTGCGGTATTCCGTCAGTTTGTGGACTCTGCGGAATCAGGCGTGGACCAGTCTGGACCACCCGCGCCAGAGGAGTCGCCAGAGCCGCTCGGAGTCTCTGGATCAGAGTTGGTGGCGCTCGCACCGGCGGCTGAGCGCTACGCCGCCACCAGTGTACTGAGGGCTGAGGGCCGGCGGCCGGACGTGGTTACGTCGGCCCGGAAGGCCACGGCCGGCCTGTCCCTGGTCCCGTCGAACCACTCAGACGAAGAGGATCCTGATCGACATGTAGGGGATGCGCCCCCGTTTGTGATTAGCGGACTCGAGTTGATCGATATGTCCTGGATTTCAGAAGGTGTGACCGCCGGGGGCGTCCGGGTTCTTCAAGAGCTCGAGGACGGGGAGATACTCGAGTTGCTGCACCTTCCCGAGGGTGTGGATCCAGATGACTTGGATCCGTTCCCGGAGGATGGGAAGGCGGGTGTGATCACTCCCCGCGATGGTGGGTGGCTCATCATGCGCGCCAACCGCACCGTCGAAGAGCTGCAGGCGCTCCTCGAACGACTGGATGGCGCCTCGTAACAGCAGGCGATTCGCAGGATATGCGGCGGCGCACCAACACTGGTGTGCCGCCGCTTTTTTGTTCAGACTTCACGCTCCTAAAGCGTTCAACACAGAGCACCTCGATGACGAAGACTTTCCGGGCGATTGCCGTCGCCCTTCTGGCCCCGGCAGCACTATCGGCCCAGCAGGCAGGACTCGAAGCGGCAGTCGCGACCATCACGCAGGACGACTACGCGTACCGCATTGGAGTGATCGCGCACGACTCCATGCAGGGACGAGACACTCCGAGCCCCGGTTTGAGCAAGACCGCTGAATGGGCCGCATCAGAGTTCCGCCGCATGGGGCTCCGCGGGGGTGTCGAGGACGGTGGCTTCATTCAGCGCTATCCGCTGCGGTCAGTGACGGTTGACGCGGAAGCCTCGGGCATGGACGTGGGCGGCGCACGCCTCTCGTTCGGAGAGGATCTGCTCCCGCTGTTTGGTGCTTCCGCTGAAGGAGAGGCCACCGGGCGGCTTGCTCTCGTCTCGGGATCGCTAGGAATGGATGGCGCCTTCGCCGGCAACGCGCTTGCGGGCGCTCACGTGGTTTGGGTGCTCTCTGCTGATGTCCAGGGCATCGATCGTTCAATGTTCGAGACGCTCGGACAGATGCGGGAGGCAGGTGCCCTTTCAGTGATCATCACGAACTCCACTGAGGATGAGCGTTGGGCGAGTAACGCTCGCCGTTCTATGGGGTCCGGCGTTCAGAAAGGATGGGGAGGCGAGAACGGTGGTGGCTCGGATGCGTTTGAGCCACTTCTCCAGGTACGGACGCAGTCACTCCAGGAAGTCTTGCGAGAGCACGGCGTGAACATGATTCCGCTTCAGGCCCGTGCGGAGGGGGACGTCGAGATCTTGGTTGTGGAAGACCTTCAGGTCACCGTTTCCCAGAGCATGCGCTCGGAGATGATTGACGCACCAAACGTCGTTGCGGTCCTGGAAGGCAGTGACCCCGAACTCAAGAACGAGTACGTGGTCTTTTCCGGTCACATGGACCACGTCGGGATGGGTGCACCGGATGCGAACGGTGACTCCATCTTTAATGGAGCGGACGATGACGCATCGGGAACGGTCGCCGTCATCGAAGTGGCCGAAGCGATGGCCTCTCTCCCGGTCGCACCCAAGCGTTCGACCCTCTTCATCCTCGTGAGTGGTGAAGAGAAGGGACTATGGGGTTCCGAGTGGTTCGCGGAGAATCCAACGGTGCCAATCGAATCCATGGTTGCCGACCTGAACACTGATATGGTTGGTCGGAATTGGACGGATACGATCGTGGCGATCGGGAAAGAACACTCGGATCTGGGCGAGACGCTCAATCGTGTGAACGGAGACCATCCCGAGCTACGCATGACTGCGATTGACGATGTATGGCCGGAAGAGCGGTTCTACTTCCGTTCGGACCATTACAACTTCGCTCGCAAGGGTGTGCCGGTGCTCTTCTTCTTCAACGGTACCCACGACGACTATCACGGACGGGACGACGAGCCGGACCGGATCGATACGGAAAAGGCAGCGCGCATCGCTCGCTTGGTTTTCTACTTAGGGGTCGATATCGCAAATGCTGCGGAACGCCCGAAATGGAATCCTGAGAGTTACTCGCGCATCGTATCAGACCGCTGACCTTCGTGGCCTTCTAGGCCGGGGGCCTTCGGCGAAGAGACGTTCCTTGAACTGATCTGAGGACTGGGATGGCGCCGGGGTCGTCGTACGCTAAAGACCACCCCACCGGAAGTTGGATCGTCGTGGCGAACCACGACGATACCCTGGGGCCTGCTACGGGTGGCTGTCGGATGAAGGTCTACGACCGGCCGGAAGAGGGTCTGCGCGATGCGATGCGGTTGGCTCGTGGCATGACCCACAAGTGGGCGGCAACGGGGCTCCCGGTGGGCGGAGGCAAATCCGTCAGGTGCATGGCATCCCGGGACGCCCGACAGATCCCGGTCCGTATACGGCGCTCGGTGTGTATGAAGAGATTCGTGCAGCGCTGGAGCATGCATATGGCACCGACTCGGTCATGGGGAGCACGGTTTTGATCCAGGGCGTGGGAGATGTCGGTGGATCACTCGCACGACTCATCCCGCAGGGCGGCGGGCACGTCTTTTATCTGGGACGTGTACGCGCTGGCTTTCGGATTGATCTCGCTGGGCGAGGTCTTCCCAGAAGCGACCGAGAAGAGTGAATCCCCGATGCATGCCGCCATGAGAAGGGTCAAGCGTGTTCTGCAGCGAGGGACTGTGGCCCAGTTGCCCCTGTCCTCTTTGAAGGACGGAGTTGCTGAAAACAAAGAGCCCCGATGCGCTTGGCGCACCGGGGCTTTCTTTCGCTTGATGCCCTCGGACCGTCAGTGCATCACGCCGGTGCCGGGATAGTGCCGGAAGAGATGATCCAGCCCTAGGGCCCTCAAGATGAAGTCGGTTCTGGGGTCGATGGCCCGGACCCAGACGCTCTCATGTGGAGGTGTTTGCAGCCGAGCCGTAAGGATTAGTGCCAAATCTGCGACGTCAGGCCGATGTAGGCCTGTGAAATCGAATACGACGTGGCGTTCCGCAATCGAAGCGTCACTCCGCTCATCGACCTCACGCATCGCGCGGCCGAGGTCACGTTCTCGACCGCTTCTTTTGTTGTTTCCTTTGGCGTTCATGGCTGCCTCCCATCGTCAGTGTCCCCTCGTCATCCGAGACTGCAGGTGTCTATATCTCAAGAGTCGTGCCACGGGCAAGGCGTTAATGCTGCCATCGTGACAGAGCGCCTCGGGGCTTTAGCCACCCAGAACCCTACCCTGGCCCGAAACGTGTATCTGTAGAAGATTCGAACGGTCAGGAACACTCGGGGGGGGGACGTATGGATTGGATTCGTGGGATCGCGTGGGCGGGGATCGCGGTGGGCTTGCTGGCTCATGGGGCCGAAGCCCAGGATCGGCCCTCTACGGAGGACGCCTATTTCCGCGCCGTCGCCGAGTTTTTCCGCCTGCCCGCATCTGAGATTTCGATCATGCGCGACTCGGCCTTGCCAGCGCATGAGATTCCCGCGGTCCTTTTCATCGCTGAACGCGCCGGTGTCTCGCCAGAGGCGCTTGATGCGCTCCGACGAGCTGGGGACGGTTGGGGCGACCTGGCCCGACGCTACGGCGTGGGTGGCGAGGCCCTTCATCTCCCCATCTCTGATTCGGCGGACGCGGGGCGCCTCGAGGCTGCCTACCGCCAGTTCCGGAGCCTCCCCCTGGAGAATTGGAGTGAAATCGTGCTCACGGGAGACGATGTCATAGCTCTGGTGAATGTTCGACTTCTGTCCCAGACTCTCGGAGTTCCGCCCGCGGAGATCTTGGCACGCGCGGGCACGTCGACCTCGTTCGTCGAACTATACGGCGAACTGATCAGTTAGGAGTCCCATGGCCCGCGCCGAATTCGTACCGCTTTCGACCTACCGCGAGCTCTCCGAAGAGGAGATGCAGCACGCCGCGGACGAGTTCCTGGCGACGATGCAACGTCGGCGCACAGTGCGTGAGTTTTCGGATCGCCCCGTCCCTCGGAAAGTCATGGAGAGCTGTCTCCTCGCGGCGGGCACGGCACCCAACGGAGCCAACCGCCAGCCGTGGCGGTTCGTGGTTGTGGGAGATCCCGCGATCAAGACCCGGATCCGTGAAGAGGCCGAAGAGGAAGAACGCGAGTTCTACAGTGGCAAGGCGCCGCCGGAGTGGATCGAGGCTCTTGAGCACCTTGGGACGGACGAGCACAAACCGTTCTTGGAAACCGCACCGTGGTTAATCGTGATCTTCGCGGAGAGCTACGAGCTCATGGACGACGGAACCAAAGCGAAGAACTACTACGTGTCGGAGTCGGTGGGGATCGCGACTGGGATGCTGATCACCGCCTGCCATCACGCGGGCCTGGTGACGCTCACCCACACGCCGTCGCCTATGAAGTTCTTGAACGAGGTGCTCGACAGGCCGGCCAATGAGCGAGCGTTTCTGATTCTGGTGTGTGGATATCCGGACGAGGCTGCGACAGTGCCCGATATCACGAAGAAGTCCATCGACGAGATCGCTGTCTTCGTAGAGTAGCGGCCGTGCTCCATCGGGAATAAGATCGGTCGACCCTCCTCACCTCCCTATCCGGCTACTCATGGCCAAAGACATTTCTGGGGAGAACCGAGGGCCCGAAGGGACCCGCGCGTTCTCAAGAGCTTTGCTGCGAGACCTTCAGGCTCTCGAGCGAATGCTGGACGCAGGTATGATCGAGTCGGGCATCCGACGGATCGGGCTCGAACAGGAGATGTTCTTCGTCAATCGTGGTTGGCGTCCCGCCCCGGTCGCCCTCGAAGTGCTGGAAGAAGCTGAGGGGCCATTCACGCCGGAACTGGCGCTCTTCAACTTTGAGGCCAACATCGAACCCCGGACGCTCGACGGTCATTGCTTCTCCGACCTCGAGAAACGGATCGACGAGGTAGTGAGCGAGGCTCGCCGAGCGGCGAAGAAGGTCGACTCGGAGGTCATCCTCACCGGTATTCTCCCGACACTCACCAAGTCGGACATGTCGCTCGACAATATCACTCCCAAGGCCCGTTACCACGCGCTCAATGACGCGTTGTCCGAGATGCGAGGTGGAGAGCCACAACAACTTCGGATCGAGGGGTCGGACGAACTCTTGATCCAGCACGACTCGGTCATGCTCGAGGCTTGCAACACGAGTTGTCAGGTTCACCTGCAGGTCGAGGCCGACGAGTTCGTGAAGATGTACAACGCGTGTCAGTTGGTTACCGGACCCGTCCTGGCCGCGAGCGTGAATTCCCCGCTTCTGTTTGGGAAGTTGCTGTGGGCTGAAACCCGGATCGCGCTCTTCCAGCAGTCGGTGGATACCCGCAGCGGAAGTGTCCATATGAGGGAGCTGGCCCCGCGGGTCCGCTTCGGTGATCACTGGCTCCAGCACTCGGTAACCGAGTTGTTTCAGGAGGATATGGCACGCTTCCGGGTGCTACTGACGCGTGAGGTGGATGAGGACCCCATTCAGGTTCTTCGGGACGGTGGAGTGCCTGCACTTCAGGCGCTACAGCTGAACAACGGAACGGTGTATCGATGGAATCGACCGTGCTACGGAGTGGGCGGAGGCAAGCCCCATTTGCGCATCGAATGTCGGTACATTCCTTCGGGACCGACGGTCCTCGATGAGGTCGCGAATTCAGCGTTCTGGATCGGGTCCGTTTTGGGTGTCAGCGACAAGTACGGTGACGTGGCGGGGCAGATCGACTTCGAAGAAGCGAAGGCGAACTTCCTCACTGCTTCGCGCAGTGGACTCAGAGCTGGATTCAGGTGGCTCGACGGGCAGATCCACAGTGCAAAAGATCTGATCCAGAACGAGTTGTTGCCACTCGCGAAGGTCGGTTTAACCAAGGCCGGTGTCGATGCCGCTGAGATTGACGAGTATCTCTCGGTGGTGCGGGATCGTGTCGAGACTGGTAATACGGGGGCTCGTTGGATGCGGCGATCTCTCACTGCGATGAAGCACCAAGGGACGCGCGCGGAACGCCTGGTAGCGGTCACTTCGGCGACGGTGGCGAACCAACAGGGACGGGTTCCGGGACACCTTTGGGAACCGGCTGCATTGAGCGATGCAGGCGGCTGGAGGCTGAACTACATGAGGGTCGAACAATTCATGACCACGTCCTTGTTCACGGTACACGAGGACGAACTGGTGAGCATGGTGGCGTTCTTGATGGATCGAAAGCAGATCCGGCACGTTCTGGTCGAGGACGATCAGCACAACCTGGTGGGGCTCGTGTCCTACCGGTCTGTGCTCCGTCTCATGGCAGACGGCTTCGACGCGAACGCAGACGACGCCCCACCGGTGAGCCTCATCATGGAACGTGACCCGGTGAAGGTGGGGCCTGAAACTCCGACTTTGGAGGCCTTAGGCCTCATGCGGCATCACAAAGTCTCGTGCCTTCCCGTCGTGAGTGAGAAGAAGCTCGTCGGGATCGTGAGTGAGCGTGATTTTCTGGCAGTCGCCTACGAGCTGCTCGAAGAGCAACTACGAAGCGATGCATGATTCCAAAGGTGCCTTGATGGAGCCTGTGGACACCCCACTTCCCTACGACCGATTCCTCGGTCGTATACGGGGAACTGATGCGGGCCCGACCCTCATTTGTGTGGGGGGGATTCATGGCAATGAGCCGGCCGGCGTACTCGCCTTGGAGCGGGTTCTCGAAACCCTCCAAGGGAGAGCTGGCCGCGTAGATGGAGAGTTCGTCGCACTCGCTGGAAATCGGTCGGCGCTCGCTGAGAAGAAACGGTTCTTAGACCGTGACTTGAATCGTGCGTGGACCGACGAGCGCCTGGAGCGCCTTCGCGGGGACGATGGCCTGAACGGTGATACCGAAGACCGCGAACAGGTCGAACTGCTTCAGGCCCTCGACGATGCGGTGACTGACTCTCGTGGCCCGGTGTACCTCTTAGACCTGCACACCACGTCGGGGACTCGCGGAATGTTCTCGACCTTCGGCGATTCGCTCCCCAACCGAGACTTCGCAGAGCATATACCGGTTCCAATGGTTCTGGGCCTCGAGGAGTTGGTCGAAGGGACTTTGCTCGGCTTCCTCGGCGAGCACGGACTCGTTGCGATTGCCGTCGAGAGCGGGCAGCACGACGAGCCGTTGGCCATCGATCGGGCCGAGGCGGCCATCTGGATCGCGATTCGGACGGCGGGGCTCTTAGCGGAAGCCGATGTGCCTGAAGCGCGCCAAGGTCAGGAGATGCTCCGCCGTGAGTCGCGGGGGCTGCCCAGGGCAGTGGAGATGCGGTACAAATACGACGTGAGCCCCGAACTCGAGTTCTCGATGGAGCCGGGGTACGAGAACTTCCAAAGCGTATCGCAGGGTGAGACGATCGCACACGATCGCGAGGGAGATGTCGTATTGAGTGAGAACGGGATTCTCCTCATGCCATTGTATCAGGAGCAGGGTGAGGACGGATTCTTCCTCGTGCGGGAATTCAGCCCGTTCTGGCTCCGTGTCTCCTACGCACTCAGAAGTGCTCACGCGGGCCGGATCGCAAGGTGGTTACCCGGCGTGGCCCAGGATTCGAAGGACCCTGACGTACTGCGAGTAAATCGAAGAATCGCGCGACTTTTCGCGCTGCAGTTCTTCCACCTGCTCGGTTTCCGGAGCGTGAAAGACGAAGGCGATACGCTGGTCGTGCGACGACGACGCTTCGATGAGGCCCGGTTCATTGCTCGAGGTCCGACGCCCGAACACCTCCGCTAGCCGGAGCGCGGGATGTGTGGGCGATTCACTCTGGCGGCCGACGAGCAGCAACTCGTCGAAGCGTTCGATATTCCCACGCTCACGTTCGATTTTCAGCCGAGCTACAATGTTGCGCCCGGCCAGTCTACGGTAGTTGTCGCGGCGGACGGGGCGGGCAGAAGGGCAGGTCAGCTGAAATGGGGCTTCGTACCCGGCTGGCTCGACCAGCCCGGCAGCGGCTTCATCAATGCAAGGTCCGAGTCCGTCGCGGATAAGCCGTCGTTCAGGGAGGCGTTCGCCCGGCGAAGATGCCTCGTTCCCGCGGACGGGTTTTACGAATGGAGAAGGGATGGTGATGCCAAGGTTCCCCACTGGTTTCACCCATCATCGGCGTCTCCCGTCGCGTTCGGGGGAATTTGGGAGTCGTGGTCGCGCCCGGACCAGGAGCCGAAGCACACCTTCGCCATACTGACCACCGCGGCGAACGAAGACGTCCGTGGGGTTCACGATCGGATGCCGCTGGTGATCTCGCCTCGAGCCTTCTCGGTGTGGTTAGACCGAAACGCTCAGGCTGCCGAAGTGCAATCGTTGTTGCGCTCGGCGCCCGACGGGACCTTCGATGTGCACCCGGTGACTGATCGGGTGAATCGGCCGTCTGAGAACGATGTGGGATTAACCGAGCCTACGAAATTGCCGGTGGTCCGCCCTTCCGGGACGTAATCACCTTACCCGGAAGTGTGTACAAGATCTCACCGTCCTCCACTACGAACTCGCCGTTTACGATCACGTGATCGATGCCCTCGGCGTGTTGGTGTGGCTCGAATACCGTCGCCATGTCCGCGATGGTCTCCATGTCGAAGACGACGAGGTCAGCGAAGTACCCCTCGCGAATTTCGCCCCGGTCGCGGAGCCCCATGATGCGGGCGGGCAGGGACGTTTGCGAACGGATCGCAGCTTCGACGGACAGAGCGCCGGCCGTCATTGCGTAGTGGCGAATCTTGCGCGGAAAGGTGCCGTAGAAACGCGGGTGTACCGAACCGTCTGACTCTACCGCGATGCCCCCGTCCGACGCCGTCGCGACCCAAGGCTGTGCCGCGTAGTTCTCCACGTCGATCTCAGACATCGAGAAGCCTCGGAAGCGCCCACCACCGGACCGGTCAGGGTCGCCCTGAAGCTGAAGGTCGATCGCGGTCTGCACGGGATCCGTCCCGCGAGCCATGGACACATCCTGGATCGTCTGCCCAACAAGGGAGGCATCCGGATAGTCCATGATCATGACACGCTCCGCTCCACCTCGACGACGGATCTCATGGGCGATGTCCATGCGAACGTCGGCTTCCTTCTCTGCGCTCTCCATCGTGAGCCGGAACATCGTACCCGGAGGCCGACGGTCCTCGCGACCACGCGCCTGCGGGTCGTTGAGCGCCCAACGTGGGATCAGTACCGTGCTGCCGTCCGATCCGCTCGTGGCGTAGGGGTACTGGTCCGCGAACACCCTCACACCTTCGTCGCGTGCGCGCTGGATGAGCTGAATCGCCGAGCCACTCGATCCCCAGAAGTGCGCGCCCTTCGCCTTGATGTGAGAAGCGACCACCCGGGCTCCTGTCACGCGCCCGATCTCGATCGTCTCCATAACCGCGTCCTGCAGCGTCGGCGGTCCCGGTTCGTCCTGGCTGGGCCAGTACCACATGGGGTCGGAGCCTTCCGCCCTTTCGTGGGAGATGTAGACGCCATCGTACGGAACCAGCTCTTGGGCCATCTGCGCGACCTCGGCTGTCTCGCTCCAGCGCCCCGGCGAGTACTCGAGCCCTGCCGACATCCCGACCGCACCTTCTTCGAGCGCCTGGCGGACCAGGGCACGCATGCGCTCCTGCTCCTCCGGGGTGGACAGCCGCTGGAAGTCGTCCTCCATGACCAGGCCGCGCACCGTCCCGTGTCCGACCATCATCATCACGTTGGGCCCAATGCCCTGGCTCTCGAGGAGCGCACGCTGATCCCGAATGGGCCACGGCGAGCGCCCGTCGTGATTCACGACAACCGACGTCACACCCTGCGATACGATGTTGGGCGCCGCCTTCCGGTGGATCGAGTCCGTTCGGATCGTGTTGCGCCCGATGCGTGACGAGCCGTCGTCAGCATGCGAATGAATGTCGATGAACCCGGGCGACACGTAGCGGCCTGTGGCGTCTACGGTGCGTGTGGCCTGGGCCGCGCTTAGGTCACCAACCGCGACAATACGCCCGTCGCGGACGCCAATGTCCGCGCGGAACCACGGGTTGCCCGTGCCGTCGAGGACTCGGCCGCCGGTGACCAGCAGGTCGAAGGGGCCTGTGTCTTGGGCCGATGCGGGAAGGGCAGCAGTGGCTAGGGCGATGAGGCCAGCGAATAGCGTACGCTTGAGCATGGATCGACTCGGATGTGGGTTGTGATTGTCGGCTAGTGTGGGGGGCAGTGGGGTAGCGGGCCAGTGGTTGGTCCCGCGGCCGCCACGGCCTTCAGATCTTCCTCGGTGAAACACCGGTGCGTACCCTCGGTCCCTAGGCCAGAAACCGCGCGCGGTCTTCGGGCCGCCCCCATTCACCTCCAGCGGCTGTCTACGATGTCATTCGCCAAGTCACTCGCCATGTTGCAATGCCCCTTGGCGCTTCCGCAGGATATCACTCCGATTCTGTTCGCGGGGAAAGTCATGTAGGCGACCTCCCTCGTTGTACTGATCGGTGTTGTGATCAACGTGTGGCGTAGGGAGTTCATCCCTGAGATCTCGTATGGGGAGTTGCCGCTCGCCCCGAATCGGATGCGATGGCTGTGGACGAGGTTTCTTGTTGGATCAACGCTCGCAGCGGTGTCTGGAGATCCCGTGGTGATCTCCACGTATTCGTTCGAAGAGCCCAACATCGAAGCGAATCTCCCGCCTGGCGCCGAGAGGGCTCAAGGCAGCCTCGACCTTCCGCTGCCGTTCTATCTCTACACTCGCCAGCTCGTGACGGGCGACGGAAACATCTTGGAGGAGACGGTTGCCGAGGGTATTCCGTTGCCATGGGGTATGATGACCGCTGTTCTTGCGTACTTCGTTCTCGTAGTGGGTTGGAATCCGGAGAACCGATGGGCGCTCCGCATTCTCGGAGGGAAGCGCTGGGTCCGGAAGAACGGTCCTCGTTCGTCCCGCCGCACCAGCGGATCGGATCCCAACCGGAGCCCGCACTCTCTGATTTTCACACGCCGCCGGACGCAGTCGCCATGTACACCGTGGTGAAGTCGGTGTCCAAGCTCTCTATGTCCACGATCCGACCGCCCATGTTGGCCGGTCCGATGTTGCGCCACTGGAACGGCTCCAGGACTTGCTCCGTCGTGGCCTGTGCCGCAAGCGGGACGGACATGACCAAGACGGCGAAGAGTGAGGCAAGAATGCGAGAGACGGAGCGGCTATTCACGGGCTCACGGCTCAGTTGTAGGGTCCGGGTTAGTGCGTCCAGTGCATGTCACATGCAGCGTAGCTCACGAGCGCGTTACCTGATGAGAGCCGCCAACGCCTCGCTCGTGAGCAGTTGGCCCTTCGTCACAACCGCATGCACCGTCCGGGTGTTGTGGATGTCTTCCAGGGGATTGGCGTTCAGAAGTACGAGGTCTGCGAGCCGTCCGACGTCGACCGTGCCCATCTCGTTTTCCAGCCCGAAGAACTCTGCAGGGCGGAGCGTCGCGGAACGGAGAGCTTCGATCGGTGAGAGGCCAGCTCTGACGAGCATCTCGAGCTCATTGTGAAGGCTGTAGCCCGGAACGGCGAAGCCGATCGGGGTGTCGGTGCCGGCCCCGATGGGGACGCCAGCCTCGTGCATCTGACCGATGAGGGAGAGGCTCCATTCCGGGAATGTCATATCCGTCGTAGCGGTCCGTTGCTCGCGCTCGGTCGACATCTCAGTCCACGGTGCAGCGGCGGCTTCGGGTAGACGACTCAATGCGTCAGCCCAGTCATCCCGGGCGAACGGGGGCACGAGACTCATCGCGTTCAGACGGAGCGTGGGGACCTGGATCGTCGTCGCCATCGCGGCGATCACGGCCGCGCATTCCGCCGCGTCGTACGCCTCGATCGCGGGCAGGCGCTGCGAGCTGTGGAGGCGGGACCGCAGTGATGCGCCCGGGACAGCATCGGTGTTCTGCAGGATCGCGCGGCGCTGCTCCAGAAGTGCGGCGGGTTCCTCGGCGCAGTCCATCTCGATGTTGCGTAGATGTTCGAGCGAGTTCACTCGTGGTCCGACGTTGCGGGCCCGCATTGAAAGCGGCACGTGACCGTCCATGGGCAGACCATGTTCGTTCGCTGCTGAAACGAGCGCCTCGAATACTTCCGGCGAGATCATCTCGTAGATCTTCACAAAGTCCACGCCCGCCTCGGCGAGCATCGCGACATTTTCTCGGGCGGTCTCGACGTCGGGATTGCCGATCCCGAGTTCGGGTCGGTTCACGCCGTCATAGACCACGTACTCACCGTCGAGAAGCGGTCCCGCGAAGAAGACGCGAGGTGCGATTGCCCCCTCGGCTTCGAGTCGATCGACGACCGGCTTCAGGAGAGCGAGTGGCCCGCCGGTGTCGCGTACGCTCGTGATCCCGTAGCTGAGGAAGAGCCCTGCCATCGCGTCGGTGAACGCATCATCGTAGGTGAGGTGAACGTGGAAGTCCCACAAGCCGGGTATGAGATACTTACCCGTCCCGTCCACGACTTGCTCTGCGTTTACTGGACTCCCAGGCTCCGCGACCGTCACGATCGTTCCGTTGTTCATGACGACGTTCTGCCCGGCGCGCACCCCGTTCACGGCGTCGATGACAGTGACGTTTGTGATGGCGAGGTCGGCTGGCGGGTCTGCTGGGCTGCAGGCGGCGACCGCAGTCAGGGTGATGACAAAAGCGGAGTGTATGATTCGACGGAGCACGGGCGACCTCAATTGGAGTGTGAAGCAGGTGAAGCTAGGTGGGGCAGGCCTACATCGCGATCTCGTCAAACGCGTCTCGCACCAATCCAAGCCCTTCCATCAATTCGCTTTCCGGGTTTCCGAACCCGATCCGCAGGTATCGATCCATCCCGAAGTGATCCCCTGGAACGACCAACACAGACTTCTCAGTCCGCAATTTCTCCGCGAAGTCCGTTGAGTTCACCTGGGCGTCATACGCGGTATAACAGATCGCCCCGGCATCCGGCGGTCGATAGCTGAAGCGCCCTTCCTGGGCTGCCATCCAGTCCTCGACCAACTGAAGGTTTGCCCGCACGATTCCGCGGGTCCGCGCCATGATCCGGTCTCGCGTCTCCGGCTCGAGCGCCACGCACGCCAGAGCGTCGGACACGGATGCAACCGCGATCGTCGTGTAATCGGTGTGCCCCCACAATTTCTCGATGAGCTCGCTCGGCCCAAGGATCCATCCGAGCCTTAGGCCTGGAAGCCCGTACGCCTTCGAGAGCGAGTTCGTCACCAGCACCTTGTCGTGGCATCCCCAGAACGACCGGGTCTTCTCCACGCCTGTCTCTGCCCCCGCGTACACCTCGTCTGCCATGATCCATGCGCCATGGCGTGCAGTCATTTCGGCGATCGCATCCATCGATGCGTCCGAGAGTGCCGCGCCGGTCGGGTTGTTCGGGTTGGTGATGAGGACGAAACGTGCGCCGGCCTCGAGTGCTGCCTCCAGCGCCTCCAGGTCGGGCTGCCAATCGTTCTCCTCGACCAGATGCACCGGCATGATGCGGCCTTCGAACGAGTCGATCAGGCCGGGGACCTGCCCGTAGGTGGGCAGGATGACTGCGGCCTTCTCCTCGGTTTCGAACAGGTGCCAGAAGCACGTGAAATTGGCCTCGGCACCACCCACCGTAACAAGCACGTTGTTCTCCGTCGCGCCCTCGTACTGTGCGGCGACCTTGTGGCGTAGCTCATCGGATCCGTTCGACTGACCGTACCCGAGTCGGATGCCACCGACGCCCGCGTCTGTGCCCGCGATCTCGAGGAGTTCGTCTACGGTGAGCGGATGCACACCGCTCTCTGACAAGTTGATGCGCACGCGGTGCTCGAATGTGGACTGGTACCGCTCCATTGTGAATGGCGTGAAGCGCAAGTTTTATCTCCTAGAGGAGGGCCGCCGACTGGGTCAGCCCTGTTGATTTAGCAGTGTGGGTCACAACGGCGAGAACATACTCGGCCTCGTCCTTGCCGTAGATGTCTTTCACGAAGAAGTCCCGTCCGCCGTCGACGTAGTCGGCGTATCGGTGAGCGTACTTTATCCGGAATCGATTGCCTTCGACATCATCCCAATCGTCTCGGTCCATCGGCTGTGGCGAGGTCGGGCGTGACGCCCTGGATTGTAGGGTTAACGCTTCCATTTTGACCATCCTAGGCGAGACCCAACCGAATGCAAGCTGTTAAGATTCCCCGTATGAGAAACGTGCTGCTCGTGATCCTAGATGGCTGGGGCCACTCTGACTTCGGCGATCCACCAAACCACGCGAATGCGGTTGAACTCGCTGATGCGCCTCGGTTCCGGAGGCTGTTCGAGGAATTCTCTCGCACGCGGCTCGCGTGTTCGGGCCAGGACGTTGGTCTTCCGGACGGTCAGATGGGGAATTCTGAGGTCGGGCATCTCAACCTCGGGGCCGGGCGGATCGTGTATCAGGCCATCGCGCGTGTAGACGGGGCGGTGGAAGACGGATCGTTCGCGGACCGTCTGGAGCTCGATTCTTTGGTGGCTGGACTGCGAGAACGGGGCGGCACGCTACACGTGACGGGCCTCGTTTCGGATGGCGGCGTCCACAGTCACCTCCGGCACTTTCAGGCCCTCATGGACTTACTCCCTGAGGACCTTCCCGTCCGCCTTCACTGCATCACAGACGGGCGTGACACGTCTCCGACGGGTGGCTCAGGGTTTGTGGGTGCGCTCGAGGATTTGTGTGCCCAGAGTGAATCATGGGCCATCGCCTCGGTGATCGGGCGCTACTGGATTATGGACCGGGACAAACGCTGGGAACGGACAAAGCGTGGGTACGATCTGATCGTGAACGGTGTCGCCGAGACTTGGGCTGATTCAGTCGAGGTTCTGAACTCGAATTATGAAGCCGGGGTCACGGACGAGTTCATTGAGCCCACCGGCATCCGGGGCGTGGGAGAAGAGGGCGTCAGTGCCCAGGACACGGTCCTGCTTCTCAACTTCAGATCGGATCGCATGCGGCAGTTCGCGTCAGCGCTGAGTGTTTCCGACTTCGACGGATTCGCCCGGGGCGGTTCGATGCCCGCACAGGTCGTCACCCTCACCGAGTACATGGCGGGACTGCCGGTTCAGGTCGTGTTCCCACCCCTGCCCATCGAAGCCTGCTTGGCGGAAGTGCTTTCGGAGGCCGGCAAGAAGCAACTCAAGGTCGCGGAGACTGAGAAGTATGCGCACGTGACCTACTTCTTCAATGGCGGTGAAGAGACTCCGTACACCGGCGAGGACCGAGACCTGGTCCCTTCGCCGAAAGTCGCTACGTACGACCTCCAGCCTGAGATGAGTGCAGCGGGTGTAAGTGCAGCCGTTGCCCGAGGCATGAACAGCGATGACTACGACTTTATCCTCGTGAACTTTGCCAACCCGGACATGGTCGGTCACACCGGTTCGATCCCGGCGGCATCACAAGCGGTAGAGGCGGTGGACGAGCTGCTCGGGGGGCTGGTTGACCTCGTTCATGACAAGCCCGAATGGGTGGCGCTCGTAACGGCGGATCATGGCAACTGCGAGAAGATGCTGACCGAGGACGGAGCAGTGCACACTGCTCACACAACCGAGCCGGTAGACTTCATCGTCGTGGACCCACGAGACCCCAGGCGTGCTGTTCGCGCACAGGGGCGCCTTGCTGACGTCGCACCGACGGTGCTCGCCTTGATGGAGGTCCCACAACCGACCCAAATGACCGGCTCCAGCTTGGTCTCTGACGCGGAATCTGTATGAGCGTGATTGAACTCGAATCCCTCTTGGGACAAGCACTCACCTATGCGGACGACGGGGACTGGCAGTCGGCGATGGAGTTCCTCCGGCGCCATCTCGAGGACTTCGAACAAGAGCCGGCGGTGCACTGCGCCTTGGGTGTGGCCGAGCGCGAACTGGGTCACGAGGGCATCGCGTATGAGCTCTTCAAGAAGACACTCTCCCTAGAGCCGGACGATCCCTATGTGATGGCTACCGCAGGGAACGGCATCGCGGCCTTCGATGATCCGGATGCGATGGATGCGCTCAAGAACGCCGCGCTGCTGGCTCCCGACGTGCCAGTTACCCGCCTGCTCTATGGGGCCTATTTGGCGCGAGAGGGCTTTCACGAATGGGCCATCGAGCAGCTGGCGGCCGCGTGGGTCCTTGATGCGGAAGATCCCCAGATCGCGTATGAGCTGGGCGTGGCGCATGCTCTTTCCGGTGCAGTGGAAGCTGCGGTGGACGCATTGTCCGACTCGGTCCGACTCGATCCGGAGGACGGATGGACTCGCCTCGTGTTCGGCCTCTTGTTGTTGGAGGACGGACAGCCCGTGGAGGCGTCGGGGGAACTCACCGAGGGCGCACGCTTGCTGCCCGAGGACGTTGAGGCGCAGTTATTGGCCGCTCTGGCAGCAGCAGCAACCGGAGAAGAAGGAACTGCGTACGAGATGGTGGAGCGGGCTCGCATGCGGGCGGCAGAGGGTGACCTCGCGCTCGTGGCTTCGGTAGAAGAGCACGTGGATTCCGGAACTGAGGCTTCCGAGGCACTTCTGAAGGAAGACCTCGCGCCGGACTCGCTTCGCGCCCGATTACAGGAACGTCCCTGACGTTCCAACTGTCCTCCGCCCGCGATGGTCGGAGCGATCCAACTCGATCCTAAGGAACCTGGTGTGAGCCGACTTACCATCCCCATAGAGCGGCACAGGTTGGACAACGGACTGAAGGTCGTCCTTTCTCAGGATCGGACCGTGCCGGTTGTCGCCGTGAACCTCTGGTACGGCGTGGGCTCCCGGAACGAGACCGAGGGCAAGACCGGATTCGCTCACTTGTTCGAGCACATGATGTTTCAAGGCTCGCAGCACGTTTCAAAGAACGGGCACTTCGAGATGGTCGAGCGCGCCGGTGGTTCGCTGAATGGCAGCACGTGGTTCGACCGGACCAACTACTACGAGACGCTCCCGTCCCACGAACTGGAACTCGCCCTCTGGCTTGAGTCGGACCGGTTGGGCTTCATGCTTCCCGCGATGGATCAGGACAAGCTCGACAATCAGAAGGACGTGGTGAAGAACGAGAAGCGTCAGCGCTACGACAATCAGCCCTATGGGGACTGGGATGAGCGACTGCAGGCGTTGGTCTACCCGAAGGGGCACCCCTATCACCATCCGGTGATCGGATCCATGGAGGACATCGACGCGGCTACGCTCGAAGACGTCGCCTCCTTCTTCGAGACCTTCTACGTGCCCAACAATGCTGTCATCACCTTAGCTGGTGACTTTGACAGCGGGGAAGCACTTGGCCTCATCAATCAGTATTTCGCGGACATCCCGCGAGGTGCGGACGTACCCCCGCTCGCGAAAGACCCCACTGTGGCGCCGCTCATTGGGGAGACAGTTCGCCAGGTCGTGGTGAGTGATGTGCCTCTCCCCCGCGTCATCATGGCGTTCCGGATCCCGCCCTTTTCTTCGGATGACTTCGCCGTTGCCGAGGTCGCGCAGGCGCTACTCGGCCAGGGCAGGGCTGCCCGGTTGTACCGGCGCCTGGTTCGTGAGCGCAGAGTCGCTAAGAGCGTGGTGTCCTATGCGTTCCCGCTCTTGTCGGGAGCTTCGATGCTACTCGTGTGGGCCACGGGGTATCCCGGCATGGAGCATCAGGCCCTTGAGGCCGCGATCGCGGAGGAAGTCGAGGACCTCAGAAATGCTGAGACCGCTGAGGTCGAGCGGGCGATCGCACTGACCGAGACAGACTTGGTTCGGGGGCTAGAGCGTGTCTCGGAACGTGCGGACTTGTTGTCAGCGTTCGAGTTGCATTTCGATGACCCTGATCGCGTGAATCGAGAATTGGATCGTCTTAGGGCCGTGTCTGTTGATCAGATCCGTGCCTTTGCCGATTCACATCTGGGTCCGGATAATCGGGCCGTTTTGATCTATGACCCGAAGGAGTCGTCATGAGCCCCCTGGATAGGACGCTCCAGCCAGCCAGAGGTGCCATCCGGCATTTTGACTTCCCGGAAGTCGAGCGCCGGCCGCTCAGTCAGGGGTTGGATCTGAGGGTCGCCCGACTCTCCCGGTTACCGATGGTCAGCGTGAACCTCTTCTTTCGTGCCGGCGAGGCCGGACTATCTGACGAGTGGGCGGGGCTTGCTGTCCTGACAGGCGACGCACTAGAGGGTGGCACGAAGCGCCGCAGTGGGTCTGCGTTGGCTGAGGCGCTAGAGAGCATCGGTGCACGAACAGGGGTCACCACGGGGTGGGAGGGGACCAGCGTCGCGTTGTCCTGCCTCGCGGACCGTCTCGAGGAGGCCATGCCGCTTCTGATCGAGACGATGCGCGAGCCTGACTTTCCGGAAGACGAAGTCGATCGGGTCCGGGAGCAGCAACTGGCCGCCCTTCGCCAACGGAAGATGGATCCGGGTGCCCTGGCCTCAGACGAAGCGACTCGCCGTTACTTCGCCGCCGGCCAGCCCTACGCGCGTGGTCAGGGAGGGACTGAGGAATCGGTGGGTGCGGCCACCACCGATGCGATGAGAGGTTACGTCGAATCGAACTACCGGCCCGAGGGTGGCGGGCTCGTCGTAGTCGGCGACCTCGATCCCGATGAGGTAGAGGTTCTTGCCGAGCGTTATCTCAGCGAATGGAGAGGAGCGCCGCCTGCGGTCGTGGACTTCGACCCACGGCCTCCGAAGCAGGAGCGCGCCATTTTTGTCGTGGACCGGCCTGGCTCGGTCCAGTCTGAGATTCGGGTCGGCCATGTTGGGGCGTCACGGTCCACTCCGGACTACTTCGCGCTCTCGATCGGGAACATGCTGCTGGGGGGGACGTTCACGAGTCGGCTGAATCTCAACCTGCGCGAGAAGAACGGATTCACGTATGGGGTTCGGTCCAGCTTCGGATTCCGATCGCGGCCGGGTCCGTTCCAAGTCTCCACGGCCGTCGGGTCCGAGGTCACTGCTGATGCCGTCAGGGAGACCCTCTTCGAGATGCAGCATCTCGTGGAAGGGGGCGCGACGGAGGACGAGGTCGCCGCGGCCCGAGACTACTTGGCCGGGATCTTTGGCCTCCAACTCGAGACGGCCGGGCAGATCGGCTCGCGCCTGTCACAGATCTTGATGCATGGGTTGGATGACGATTACTACCACCGCTATCGCGACAACGTGCGAGGCGTGACGACGGAGCAGGTTTCTGCCGCGGTCCGCGCGCATATGCGCCCTGACGAAGTTCAGATCGTCGTCGTTGGCGATGCGGAGGCAGTCGTGGGCTCGCTCCAAGATTTGGGTGTCGGCTCCGTAACCGTCGTCTAGCTGCACATTTTTGTGGGAGACGTTGATGTCCATTGAGGATTCCGGCACCCGTGTCGGCATGATCGAGAGCAGGGTCGTTCACGAGGGGCCTCGGCTCAGGGTAAGCATGGATCGGGTGTGCTTTCCGGATGCCTCTGAGGGTGAGTTGGAGATGATCCGACACCCGGGGGCGGCCGCCATCTTGCCGATTCTGGACTCGGTGGAGGATAAGGACCCCGAGGTCGTACTGATTCGGCAATACCGGTATGCAACCGACGGATACATCTACGAGGTCCCCGCCGGCGTCCCAGACTACGAGGGGGAGCCTTGGGAAGCGTGTGCACACCGAGAACTCGAAGAAGAGACCGGATACCGAGCGGGCACGCTCATCCCTCTCACGCCCATCTACACCACGCCGGGCTTTACCGATGAGATCATCCACCTCTACGCGGCAACCGATTTGACCGCAGGTGAAGTCAACCTAGACGTGGACGAGTTCGTCGAGGTGTGCCGGTTCCGCTTCTCAGAAGTCCTGGAAATGGTACGCACCAGTGAGATCGTCGACTGCAAGAGCATTGCTACGATCCTGTATGCGGCGCAGTTCGTAATCGGGAAGCCTCAGACGACGTAGGCTTAAGAGGCCCTAGGCGGGTGTGTCACCTTTCCGCCGAACGATGCGTCACAAGAAGTGGACGGAGGGGAGCCGAGGCCTGATAAACCACGCGGTTTCAGGTCTGGCATGGTGCCTGCACCATAGGGGACGGTGCGGGTTGCGTTCCTGCCAGTGTGGCGGGACAACCGCGAACGTGGAGGCGGATGTGGCCAGGGCAAAAAAGAAGAAAGTCATCGAGATTCGTCGGGGAACGGGCGAGGCACGCGAACATCGACTGATGCTCCGGGACCTCTCGGACTCTGACGTCGTGCAAGCTTCGCTAGACGGTGACTCACGGGCGTTCGGGGAACTCACTCGGCGCTACGATCAGCGCCTTCTGAATTTCGTCTACCGGACGATTGGTGATCGCGAACGCGGTCAGGACCTGGTCCAAGAGACGTTCGTCAGGGTCTACCGACATCTCCATCGCTTCGAGCAGGCCAAGAAGTTCTCGACATGGATCTATACCATCGCGAGCAACCTGGCCAAGAACGAACTGCGGAATCGGTCGCGGAATCCTCTGGTACTGTTTCAGACCATCAAAAAGAACTGGGACGCCGACCACAGGCCGCTGGAATGGGAAGACACGCAGTACAAGCCGGATGATCTTTATCGCAAGCGGCATCTCCGTGCGAAGGTCGAGGAAGCGGTGAAACAGCTTCCCGAGGATCACCGCATCGTGTTCGTGCTGCGTGAGATGGAAGGCAAGACCTACGAAGAAATCGCGGACATCACCGGGTGCAACTTGGGCACGGTGAAGAGTCGGCTGAACCGGGCACGCAACAACTTTGCACAGATTGTCGCCCCAATGATCGACTGAGTTGGCGTCGCCCCGAAGCGCTGGGGGAGAGGGATGGGTGGAGGCCCCGCCGGGTACGCTCGGCGGGGCCTACGTGTATGCATGGAACCCGCCTGCTCTGTCCGAAGTATGAAGTCCCATGAACTGCTCTAGGTATGTAGCTGACTTTTCCATTTTTCTCGACGGGAATGCGCCCGAGGACGAGCTTCGAGATTTCGAAGCTCACCTCGCCGAGTGTGATGCGTGTCGTCGGTATCGTCAGGTTGTCGAGCAGGGCTCAGAGGTACTGAGGGCTCTTCCATGGCCCGAACTGACTGAAGATTTCGGTCCGCGACTGCAACACCGCTTGTACCATGTGGACGACTCCTTGGCACTCGCGCACGGTGCATCGGCTACGTCCGCGATGACGGTTGTGGGGATGGCACTTCTTCTCACCGCGATCGCCTGGTCGCCCACACTGTGGCCGAACGCCCCGCAGATCTCCTTGGAGCCCATTGTCGTGGACCAGGCGCCGCGTCGTACGTCACGCACGCTTCCTGTTCGGCCCGCCATGGCGATGCCTGGTGAGTTCTCTCAGCGTCCACGTGAGCCGCTCCCGGACTTGGAGGGCGGGCTGTGGGACGATGCCCAGGCGCTCATGTACGAGTATTCACCGCTCTCCCAGCGGTATCGCCAACGGGCGTCGGTTCGCCGCACCGGACTGGAGCGAGACCGTTAGCCACTCATGGGCGGCTGGGAGTTTCGCTTGAAACCGGAACCCCCGACATTCTTAGTGTGACCGATTCCGTACTTCCCTCCGCTCTCGCCCGCGCTCGCGGCGGCGCGTTCTACCTGCATGGTGACGACCTCTTTCGAAAAGAGGAAGCCGTGCGGGCGTTGATCGCCAATCATCTGGACCCCGCGACGAAGGACTTCAACCTCGACCCGCTCCGAGGGACTGATGTCGATGCGGAGACGCTGGCGTCGGTGCTGGCGACGCCTCCTATGATGGCCGAGTGGCGCTGTGTCGTGCTACGGGAAGTCGAGGGACTCGCTTCTGGGAAGCACGCGCGAGAAGCCTTGATGAAGGTGGTCGCCTCCCCTCCGCCCGGACTCGCTCTCATCATGAGCGGGACCGTCCCCCAAGGTTCCCGTGCGAAGTTTTACAAGGAGCTGGCAAGAACAGCCCAGTCCTTGGAATTCCCGGAGTTCAGTGAAGCGGATGTTCCAGGGTGGATTATGGACCGCGCGCGGGAGGTGCATTCCGTCGAGTTCGAGATTGCTGCCGCGCAAGCACTGGGAGCTGCCATAGGCACCAACTTGGGCGTCCTCTCTCAGGAACTGGAGAAGTTGGCAGGATTCGTAGGTGACGCTGCGGTCGTTACAGTCGCCGACGTGGAGGCCGCGGGGACGAAGCTCCCCACTCAGGACCGATGGCGTTGGTTCGACATGGTAGGAGATCGGAAATTCAGGGACGCCGTCGAAGGCCTTGGGATCCTTATGGGGCAGGGGGAGTCGGGCGTTAGCCTGGTCATTGGTCTCAGCACGCAGTTCCTGCGTCTCGGAGTGGCTTCCGAAGGGGGTTCGCGCGAGCTAGAAGGTGTCCTGCCACCCCACCAGAAGTGGCTCGCGAAGAGGATCGGGTCTCAGGCCAAGCGATGGCCGCGGCGTGAGCTGGAAGCAGCGCTGGATGGGCTTCTTCGGGCGGATCGGCTTCTGAAGGCGAGCCCTCACACAGACCATCACTTCGTAGAGGAGTGGCTTCTCGCCCTCATGGCCCGAGCTGAATTGGCATGAGACACCACGTCTATCGCACGCTGTTTTTGGCAGTGGCGCTCGTCACCCTCCCTATCTCCGTTCGAGGCCAGGCGGAGCTCGATGAGGTCGAGCAGCTCGTAGCGGCGGGTCGCGCCGATGAGGCCCGAGACATGTTGATTGAGTGGTGGGAGGTCGAGAGAGACGATGCGTCCCGGATCGACCTTCAACGTGGTCTGTGGCTTCGTGGGTGCCTTACCGTGGAGCCGAACCAAGCCTCCCGAGATTTCAGGCGCCTGGTCGTCGAATATCCAGGGGGTGCGTATACGGACGCCGCACTCTTCCGGCTCACTCAGGGAGCGCACGCCGTGGGGGACGAAGAGCGTGCCCGCGGCTACATGGCTTCGCTGGTCCGGGACTTTCCGAACTCGGTCGTACGTCGTGAGGCCGAGGCGTGGCTGGTCGGGGCGGGCCCACTGCCGGCTCCTGCGACACGCGGCGAAACGAGGGCCATTAAGGTTGAAGTGGCGGCGGGCGCCGAAGCTCGGGCGACTCAGCCCCCCGTGGAAGAAGTCGAAAGAGATACCGTTCAAGCGTCCCCGGAGCGTCCGACACGAGTGGACCCTCCGAGGACTGCGGGCCGATATTCTGTGCAACTGGGCGCCTTTTCGGGTGTCGAGCGCGCAGAGAGTCTCCGGAAGCGCGCCAAGGACACCGGATTGGATGTCCGGATTGTTAAGGTGCAGGGTAGTCGCTTGCTTCACGTGCGTGTTGGTAGGTTTGATTCGTCGGGAGAAGCGAGTGTCTTTTCCCGAAGCTTGACTGATCTAGGATTTACTGCGGCGGTCGTTCGTGACGCCGACAAAGAGGAGTATGCACGTTAAATGAGCCGACGACGCGTGCGCGAGCAATGGAACGTTCTCCTTGCCGAGGACAACGATGACCACGCCCTACTTATCCAGATGGCGCTTGAAAGAGCGACCCGCATTCCCGTTGAGGTCCACAGGGCCCGCAACGGTGATGAGGCGATCGTCATGGTTGAGGATCTCGTCCCGGATCTCATTCTCCTCGATCTCAAGATGCCCGGTCGGAACGGACATGAAGTTCTGGAGGCCATCAAGGGTGACGATGAGTTTCGGAAGATCCCGGTCGCCGTGCTCACGTCCACAGATCGGGACGACGACGTGGGGCAGAGTTATGGGCTCGGCGGGAACCACTTCATCACGAAACCGGAGAATCCGGCGGAGCTCGAGCAGCGATTCCGCTCGCTCCTGAAGAACGTGGAAGAGCTTTCATCGATTCGTCGCGGCAGTGGTGACCTCGAAGCGACCGCAGCCAGTGCGATCAACGCGGGCAGTAGGGCCGCCCGGCAGTTCTTCCTTTGGGTCGCGCTCGCGGCTGTAGCGGTCTTCTTGGTGGTCTTCGCGTACTCGCTCGGCGTCATCTAGAAGGCAGCGTTTTATCTAACTCGGCAGTAGGTGCGAGGCAGGGCGATCCGCTAGGGATGTGACCCGATGGGTTGAGCCGAACGCTCGCCTGTCTACCTTGTCGGATGGCCGGCGACGACACACCCATGATGCAACAGTGGCGGGACGCGAAATCCCGTCACCGTGACTCCCTTCTCTTCTTCCGTGTGGGCGACTTTTACGAGCTCTTTCACGGCGATGCGGAGGAGGGTGCGCGTCTTCTTGGGTTGACGCTCACTTCGCGTAACAACGGCGCGGCGGCTCGGGTTCCGCTGGCAGGAGTTCCGGCCAAGGCGCTCGACGACTATCTGGCGCGCCTGGTCCGGCTTGGGAAACGAGTCGCGATTTGCGACCAGGTCGAAGACCCAGCTCTCGCGAAGGGAGTCGTAAAACGTGAGGTGACCGAGACGGTCACGCCGGGCACGGTGCTGGCAGACAGCCTCCTGACCTCCCGTCGCAACAATTATTTGGTTTCCATCGTGCGCGGCCCAGGCGAGTCGTTCGCCCTCTGCGCGCTCGACGTTTCCACAGGGGAGATCAGCGCCCAAGCCGTGCCAGCGAGTGAGTTGCGCGCTGAGCTAGGCCGACTCGAGCCCTCGGAGCTCTTGTTCCCACGCTCCCTAGAGGACGCGCCGGACCTGGGGGGAATCGTTCCGGATAGTGTCATCCCGCGGACGTACCGGGACGACTGGATGTTCGAACTGGACATTTCAGAGGACGCACTGCTCAGGGCGTACTCTCTCCAAGCCCTGGACGGCCTCGGCGTTCAGGCGAGTGACACAGCGTTGGTCCGAGCCGCGGGGTCGTTGGTCCAGTATCTGAGTGAGATCCGCCCGGCGGGTGTGACCCATCTAAAACCGCTGCGCCTCCGTCGCCCCGGCCGGATCATGCTTCTGGACGAGATGACGCGGAGAAACCTCGAGCTGATCGAACCGCTGCGGACGGGCGAGGAAGGTGGGACGCTCCTGGACGTCTTGGACCGGACGGTCACCGCCATGGGTGGACGTCGGCTGCGTCGGTGGATCCTGGAGCCCCTGGTCGTTGCTGAGGAGATTTGGCCTCGGCAAGAAGCCGTGCGAGAGCTCGTCGAGCGGGCGGACACGCGTGAGGGCGTGCGTGACGCGTTAGCCGGGGTAACGGATCTCGAGCGGTTGGCTGGGAAGATCGGGACGGGACGGGTGACTCCGCGCGATCTGCTCGGGTTACGTCGCTCTCTCTCCAAGCTTCCTGCGGTCCGCCAGGCCGGGGCCGATCTCGCGTCTGATCTGGTCCGGAGCCTGACGGATGACTTGGACTGCATGGAGGATGTGCTCGAGAGCCTAGACCGAGCGATTGCAGACGATGCCCCGGCCACCCTGTCGGAAGGGGGAGTAATCCAGAGTGGGTGGTCCGAAGAGCTGGACGATCTCCGCTCGGTGCGGGACGGCGCGCGCGACTTCATCGCGAGCCTCCAGACCCGGGAGCGGGAACGGACGGGCGTCACGTCGCTCAAGGTCGGGTTCAACAGAGTGTTCGGGTACTACCTCGAGGTCACCAAGGCGAACGTCGACAAGGTCCCGGACGACTTCGTTCGTAAGCAGACGCTGACTAATGCCGAGCGCTACTTCACTCCCGAACTCAAGGAGTGGGAAGAGAAGGTGTTTGGTGCGGAGGACCGTATTGCACAACTCGAGAGTGAGTTGTTCGCGGATATCCGTTCAGGGGTATCCGGCGAGGTGACTCGGCTGCAGGACGGTGCGGGTCGAATCGCCGACTTGGATGTGCTTGCCACCTTCGCGGAAGTGGCTGTGGCGCAGGGGTATGTCCGTCCCGAGGTCCATACTGACTTCGACATGGAAGTGCTGGGCTCTCGTCACCCTGTGGTTGAGACGATGATGCCGCGTGAGGAGTTCATCCCCAACGATCTCGTCTTGAACGATGACGGGTGGATCGTAGTGCTGACCGGGCCGAACATGGCCGGTAAGAGTACGGTGTTGCGCCAGATCGGCCTGATCCAGCTCTTAGCACAGATCGGTTCTTTTGTACCTGCGGACTCGGCTCGTTTGCCGGTGGCAGACCGGATCTTCACTCGGGTCGGCGCCTCGGACAATCTGGCCCGTGGGCAGTCCACGTTCATGGTCGAGATGAGCGAAACCGCCGCGATCGTGCACGGTGCGACGAACCGCAGCCTCGTTCTCTTAGATGAAATCGGGCGAGGCACGTCCACCTACGACGGCGTCTCCATCGCCTGGTCTGTGACGGAGTATCTGCACGAGCAGATCGGCTCGAAAACGATCTTCGCGACGCACTACCATGAACTCACCCAGCTGGGGGATCTCCTGGACGGGGTGAAGAACATGAATGTGTCGGTGCGCGAAGTCGGCGACGACATCGTTTTCCTTCGACGGCTCATGGACGGGGGAGCAGATCGCTCCTACGGAATCCAGGTCGCTCGTCTTGCCGGACTTCCCGACGCCGTTGTGGCGCGCGCTCGGGAACTTCTGGCCGAGTTGGAGGGAACACATAGCGGTGGTGGAGAAGGCCTCGGACGGCATGGCGCGCATCGTCCACGCTCGGGGGCCCCGCCCGACCAGATGTCCATGTTTCACGTCGAGCATCCTTTGGTGGGTCGTCTGCGCGCGCTGGATCCAGACGGCTTGTCCCCCAAGGAGGCTCACGAACTCCTCTACGAGCTGAGGAAGGCCGCAAAAGGCCGCGGAGAAGAGTGAAGGCAGCCGAATTTGAAGGGGTGAAGCGACTGCGCGTCTGGACGGGAGGTCTACTCCTGACCGCGCTCGCATGTGGGGGTGAGGGTGAGATTGAGCAGCCGACGCCGCTCTATGGTGACATCCCGATCGAGTACCCGCTCCAGCTGTGGGACCAGGACATGGAGGGCGAGACCCTCCTTCGAGTTCGAGTCTCTGACGTCGGAGGAGTCGACTCGGTTGAGATCGCTGAGTCGTCCGGATACGCCGCGTTCGATTCAGCTGCGGTAGAGGGGGCGCGCGACCTTCGGTTCGAACCGGCTCGTAGAAACGGCAAACGCATCGAGGTGTGGGCGACAGTTCCAGTACATTTCTCTAAGCGGCCGCGTCCTGACACGGCCCGGATCTTGCCCATCACAGCTTCATAACCGACCGTCACCAATTACTCGCCGGAGCGAGGATGACACAGCGCCACGCGCAGCCCTACGACAGCGTTCTCGATCTCATCGGTTGGACCCCAATGGTGCGCTTGACGTCGGTCACCGACGGAAGCAGGACGCCGGTCTATGTGAAGTGCGAGTTCATGAACCCCGGTGGGTCGATCAAGGACAGAATTGGCCTCGCCATGGTGGAGGCTGCGGAGCGTGACGGGAGCCTTAAGCCAGGCGGCACCATCGTCGAGGCCACCGGTGGCAATACCGGTCTCGCCCTCGCCATGGCCGCCTCGCTGAAGGGATACCGTTGCATCTGCACGATGCCCGACAAGATGAGCACCGAGAAGGTGAAGCTCCTGCGCGCGTTTGGGGCCGAAGTCATCATCACGCCGACTGCTGTGGGGCCCGATCATCCCGACCACTACTTGAACCGGGCCCGCACCATCACAGCCGAAACTCCTGGCGCCGTGATGGCGGACCAGTTCTACAACCGGGCCAATCCCGACGCGCATCACGACACGACGGGTCGAGAAATTTGGGAACAGAGCGGAGGGCGCGTCACGCACTTCGTCGCTTCGGCGGGTACTGGCGGCACGATTACGGGGGTCGGACGCTACCTGAAGTCGAAAAATCCCGATGTGAAGATCATCGGGATCGATCCGGACGGCTCCATAATTTCGCCGTATTTTAATACCGGCGAAAAGGTCGAGGGGCAGCCGTACAAGGTGGAGGGAATCGGTAACGACAAGATTCCCGGAACGCTCGACCTCGAGGTGGTCGACGAATTCCGGCCCATGGGTGACGGAGCAGCTTTCAGGATGGCTCGGCGATTGACCCGCGAGGAGGGGCTCTTCGCAGGGGGCTCTGCGGGCTTGCTCGTTCAGGGGGCCCTAGACGTCGCGAAAGAGATCGACGATCCGGACGCTTTTGTGGTCTCGCTCGTTTGTGACTGGGGCGAGCGGTACCTGAGCAAGGTCTACGACGACGACTGGATGCGGGAGAACAGTTTCCTGGAACGGACCAAGCGCTCGAGCGCGAAGGACCTTGTCGCGGCCAAGTCCGATGGTGGAGGAAGTCTCATCACGGTGGAGCCGACCACCCCGGTGAGAATCGCGCTGTCGACGATCACTGCACACGATATCGGGCAGCTTCCCGTCGTGTTGAACGGCTCTTGTGTGGGCGCAGTCACTGAGAATCGCCTCATGGCGCAGATCATCGAAGACCCCACACTGTTGGACAAACCGGTCGAGGCCGTGATGGGGGCTCCGTTCCCCGTCGTGGACGGCGGGTTGGATTCGGAAGAAGTGCGCCAACTCCTCACGCGCGGAAACGCAGCGTGCCTCGTTACAGAGGATGGCGCCTTGAGTGGCATCATCACTCGGTACGATGTCGTGCGAGCTTTGACTGCATGAGAATTGCCGTCCTGATGGGTGGCACCTCTGACGAGCGTGACGTTTCGCTCTCGTCTGGGGCGCAAGTAGCGTCGGCGCTCCGGGCGTGTGGGCATGACGTTATCGCCGTAGACACGGTATACGGTGTTCTCGGGGTGGAAGAAGAGGTGCAGCTTCTCTCGGGTGGTGTCCGCCCGGCTCCACCTGAAGCCGCAGAGTTGGCCTCTCTCGACGCGAGTCACACGGTTGCACTGACTCGCGACCCCGCGCTCGGTGACATCGACGTCTTCTTTCTGGCCCTACACGGGGGGTCAGGTGAGGACGGCACGATCCAGGCGCTGTTGGACGTGGCTGATGTGACCTACACCGGCAGCGATCGACTCGGATGTTCGCTCGCCATGGACAAAGAAGTCACGAAGCGACTTCTGCGTGATGCGGGCGTCCCTACACCGGACTGGATGGTCGGGACTCCTACGGTCGATGAGGTCGTGGATGGACTTGGACTTCCGGTGATCGTGAAGGCATCGGGTGGCGGGTCGTCTCTGCGCTTGATACTCGCTCACGACCGTGCTGAGTTGGCGGCGGCCATTGAGGAGAGCCGGGACTGGGGCGATGTCGTGCTCTTCGAGCGCTACCACGCTGGACGGGAACTCACGGTCGGTGTCGTCGGAGACGAAACTCTACCAGCAGGCGAGATCATTCCCGAGCATGAGATCTTCGACTATGAATGCAAGTATCAGCCTGGATTGGCGCAGGAAATTTTTCCGGCGGACATTCCGGAAGAACTAGCAGGAGTCCTTCGGAGCCTCGCGCTGAGAGTCCACCGCGCGCTCCGAATGAGGGACTATTCTAGAGTCGACTTTATTGTCGACGATGACGGCCAGCCCTGGTGTCTTGAGGCCAATGCGCTGCCGGGGATGACGGCGAATAGCCTTCTCCCGAAGGGGGCACGGGCGGGTGGTACCGGCTTCGAAGACTTGTGCGACCAGATCGTGTCGCTCGCGGCGGCAAGAAGCAGCACCCATTCTTCTTAGGGAATGGTAGAGCGGCACGGCTCCTGCGTATTCAGGAACCGGGGTCAGTCGAAGGTGTTTCTTAGGTCCCGGTTGTATCGAGGTTCTCACGAGGCGAAATGGCGTATTCATCCAGAAGCTATGGTTTCAGCTTTACGCTGACCTCGATGGTCAAGCGTCTGATGATCGCCAACGTGGTGGTCTTCGCCGTGACCTCGGTTGGACCTCAAGCCTTCTTGTTCGACTGGTTCGCGTTCCAGCCCCAGGAGATCTTCTTCCGGCCTTGGGGCGCGATCACCTACATGTTCTTGCACGGCGATTTGATGCATCTCGCCGTGAACATGCTGGTCCTCTTCTTTTTCGGCCCGCCGCTCGAGGGGAAGTGGGGAGAGCGCGAGTTCTTGCGCTTCTTCATCGTGTGTGGACTCGGCGGCGCGGCGCTCAGCTACGTCTTCATGTTCTCATCCGCGCCGATCCAGATCGTGGGTGCCTCAGGGGCCGGGTATGGCATCATGCTCGGGTTCGCCATGAGTTGGCCGGACGCCCCGATCTACATTTGGGGCATCTTCCCGGTGAAGGCGAAGTACCTGGTGGGCTTCTTCTTCGTCCTGAGCGCCATGAGTGCAGTACAAGGGACCGGTGGAGGCGTGGCCCATTTCGCGCATCTGGGTGGTCTGTTGGCGGGCTTCGGTTACCTGAAGTCGGACTGGCGGCCAAAGCAGGGCCTCGGCAATCTTAAAAAGGCCGTGACCCGCTCGCGCCGCCTTGCCATAGTGCCGGGCGACGAGGGGAGAGGTGAAGAGCCCGCTGTGGGCACCTCCGCGCGTTCCCACGACGAGAATCCGGCCTTGTACGACAAGGTCGATGTCGTTCTCGACAAGATCTCTGCCCAGGGCATGTCTTCGCTGACATCTGAGGAACTGAAACTCCTGGATGAGGTTTCAAAGAAGCACCGGACGAACTAGCTGGGACGCGGGGTTTTCCGTTGGGGTGCGCTGGTCTAGAGTCTACGCTTCATCCCTTACCATTCCTGTGAGATCTGATGTCTGAGCCGAGACGTTCCTTTGGTGTGCTGGTCCTCGGGTTGCTCGTGTCTGCCTGCGGTGGATCAGCCCCGCTCCCGCCGCCTCCCATTCCTAGCGCGAATCAGCCGGCGGAGACCGCGACGGACACGTCGCCTCGGCCGGATATCGGCGACATGGAAATCGTCCAGATGGACGCTCCTGAGGCTCAAACACCGTTTGTGTTCGGAGTCGATCTTGACACGGTTCAGGCCGGTGAGTTCGATCAGGGCAAAATGTGGACGTTCGAGTTCCCGCCTGCTGACTACATCGAGGCTACCTACGGCTTCCGGCCCGATGAGGCTTGGTTCGAGCGGGCTCGCCTGGGCGCTCTACGCATTCCGAACTGCTCGGCCTCGTTCGTATCTCCGAACGGCTTGGTGATGACGAACCACCACTGTGCCCGTGAATTCGTGTCGCAGGTGTCCGGCGAGGGCGAATCGTTGCTCGATGATGGTTTCGTCGCCACGGATCTCGCGGATGAACGTCCGGTTGAGGACTTCGAGGCAGACCAGTTGGTCGACATCGTGGACGTTACCGAAGAAGTGAATCTCGTCCTCGACCCAATGGAGTCGGCGGCACGGGCGGAGGCACGTGAGGACCTGCTCGAGGGGATTCGCGAGCGCATCCTCGAGGAGTGGGGCGGCGAAGACGGCGGCCACGAGGTCGAGATGATCTCGCTGTACAATGGAGGACGGACCTCAGCCTACGTGTTTCGGCGATACACACAGGTGAAGCTGGTCATGGCTCCCGAGGTGCAGATCGGCTTCTTCGGTGGGGATCCCGACAACTTCACATACCCGCGGTACAATCTCGATTTCTCGTTCTTCCGCGTGTATGACGATGACGGGAACCCGCTCCAGAGTGACAACCACTTCCGCTTCGACACGGACGGGTTGGAAGAGGGCGAGCCGATCTTCATTGTCGGTAATCCGGGCTCGACCCATCGGCTCCAGACGGTTGCTGAGCTTGAGTATCGCCGGGACGTCGGGGACCGATACTTACTGGACATGTTCCGCTCGCGTATGCAGGTACTGGAAGCATACATCGACGCGAATCCCGAGGTGTCCGAGGAATTGGACCTCCGGAATCAATACTTCAGCCTGAGCAATTCGGAAAAGGCTTATGAAGGTCAGATCCGGGGGCTCGAAGACCCCATAATCATTGCTCGACGCATGGACACCGAGTCGGATTTCCAGACTGCGCTCGAAGCAGACCCGGAGCTGGACTCACGTTATGGTGCCCTCATCGAGCGTATGGCGTCGCTTCAAGACATCAAACGAGACGGTGCTGCGGTGACGGGCGCGTTCTCCGCGTTTGGAAATCCGTTTATTGATGGGTCGACGATCATTCGCGGCTTTTTCGCCCTTCAGGTCATCGCGATGCGGCAGGGAGGGGCTCCCGCCGAGGACATCGACGGCATGATGGACGTCGTTCGGGAGACGCCCAACATGCCAGCGGACCTGGACGCGCTGCTGATTGCGGACCGCTTTCAGGAGATGTTGGACTTCTTGGGGCCCGACCATCAGGCGGTGACTCAGTTGCTGCAGGGTAGATCTCCGCTCGCGACGGCCCAGGGCATCGTTGCGGCGTCGGCACTCACAGATTCGGCTACCGCCGTCGCAGGTCTGGAGGCGGGTTCAGTTTCCCCCGGTGATGCTGCAGTGCAGGCCGTGGTCGCGTTCCTGCCGGCGTTCCTGGAGCTGAACACCCTCTTTGTGGAAGTGGGGGGCCAAGAGACCGAGATCGCTGCGGAACTCGGCCGCGCTCGTTTTGAAGTGTACGGCACGGACGTTCCACCCGATGCCACGTTCTCTCTCCGCATCGCCGACGGCGTTGTGGCCGGGTACGAATACAACGGCACTGTTGCACCCGCGTTCACCACGTTCTACGGGCTCTACGACCGGCACTATTCCCATGCCGGTATGGAAGACTGGGCGCTCCCGGATCGCTGGGCCAACCCTCCAGAGACGCTGGATCTCTCGACACCCATGAACTTCGTCTCGACGGCGGATATCATCGGAGGAAACTCTGGGTCTCCCGTACTGGATCGAGACCTCGAAGTGGTGGGTGTGGTGTTCGACGGCAACATCGAGAGCCTTCCTGGGGACTACATCTACCTCCCGACCTTGAATCGATCTGTGACCGTGGACGTTCGGGCGATTCTCGAAGCGCTCGATGAGATCTACGACACGGATCGGCTGGTACTGGAGCTGACCAGTGGTGATCTGGCTACGACGGAGGCGCAAGCCGACGGGCGTCGCTGAAGAACCTTGCGGCGTGGGGCGTAGCGTGGTTGTACGTTGCGGGGGAATTAAGCGTTAGGAGGTCGTATGGCCGGCAGTTTCTCGAATAGTTTTGCCCTGGTGAAGGCGAGCGCAAACGTATTGAGGCTCGACAAAGAGCTCTTGGTCTTTCCGCTCATGTCAGGCATCGCCACGGTATTGGTTACCGCGAGCTTTATCGCGCCGCTCGCGGTGACAGGTGGCTGGGAGATCTTCGCCGAGGACGGCGGCTACGTCAGCTACGTCCTCGGATTCTTGTTCTACTTGGTCCAGTACACGGTGATCTTCTTTTTCAACTCGGCGCTTGTGGGCGCCGCTTTGATCCGGCTCGATGGAGGTGATCCGACCATCAGCGATGGTCTCGCGATCGCCTCGAAGCGCATGAGCACCATCGTTGGCTATGCGATGATCGCCGCAACGGTAGGCATGGTGCTTCGTTTCATTTCTGAGCGATCCGGCTTCCTCGGACGTCTCGCAGCCGGCTTCTTGGGCATGGCGTGGACGCTGACCACGTACCTGACTGTCCCGGTCTTGGTGACCAAGAATGTGGGCCCCATCGATGCGGTTAAAGAGAGTGCTGCTCTCTTCAAAGCGACGTGGGGCGAACAAGTGGTGGGCAACTTCGGCCTGGGTTGGGCTGTAACGCTGATGGGGCTCTCCTGGGCTGCCGTTTCTGCAGTGCTGATTACCGTTGCCGCACAGCTCGGTGCCGCGCCAGTCATGGCGATGGTCGGTGTGGCTGTGCTTGGATTCGTGCTCTTGGCTCTCTTCTTTTCGGCGTTGAAGGGGGTCTATACGGCGGCGCTATATCGATACGCGACCACCGGAGAAGTCGGGTATTTCGACCCCGACATTATGGGTAACGCCTTCCGTCCCAAGGGGTGATTTGCCGCCTTGCCGTGTGGGGTAGCCAGTTCTACAATCAAGTTCCCAAGCGAGTTGAATCGGGGCTCTCGGCCATTCGGCAGAGGGCCTCGAGTCATCGAAAGATCCGGGAGGATTGGGAATGGCATCCGGTAAGGAATACACCACGGACCGCATCCGGAACGTTGCCGTGCTGGGGCATGGCGGGGCCGGGAAGACGAGTCTGGTTGACGCTCTTTGTTGGGTTTCTGGCACGACCAAGCGCCACGGAAGTGTCGACGATGGGACCGCCCTCACCATGCATTCGCCTGAGGAGCATGCCCACGACATCTCGATTCAGATGACGCCGGCGTTTGCCGAGCACTTGAATACGAAGATCAATCTGCTCGACACGCCTGGATATCTCGATTTCACTGGAGAGGCTATTTCGGCGGTGCGGGTGGCGGACGCCGCCATCATTGTCGTCAGCGCCACCTCCGGCGTAGAGGTGGGCACTGAACGCGTCTGGGAGTACTGCGAGGCCCGGGGAATCCCCCGGATCTTTTTTGTTTCCATGATGGATAAAGAGCATGCGGACTTTGAAGGGGTGTTCAAACAAATCAAAGGCCTCACTGAGGCTGCTCTACCGGTGGAGATCCCGGTCGGAGAGGGTGGGGACTTCCACGGCATCATCAATCTCTTCAGCGAGAAGGCACACCTCTACTCGAAGGGTACCACCAAGGGCGAGTACGACGAGACGGACATCCCGGATGAGCTGAAGGACAAAGAGGCCCAATGGGAGACGGAGCTGCAGGAATCTCTTGCCACGACAGACGAGTCGTTACTGGAGAAGTACCTGGAGGGTGGACACATCTCCCGGGAAGAAGCCATCGAGGCGATGGCGCTCGGGATGTCGCGCAACGAGGTGTATCCCGTCTTCTGCGGTGCTTCCCCTAAGACGTACGGTATGCAGGCATTGCTCCGGAAGCTCGTCGAGTTGTGCCCGAATCCGGCCGAGGCGGGTGTGGAGATTGCTGGAGGCTCGGAGCTAAGGGCAGATGACAACGGTGCCTTGGCTGCCTTGGTCTTCAAGACTGCGGCGGAGCCACACGTGGGTGAACTCTCGTACTTCCGGATCTTCTCAGGGTCGGTAGCGAACGGCTCCGAGGTCGTGAACGCATCGGACGGTCAGCCCGAGAAGCTCAATCACCTCAGTATTCCGCTCGGGAAGGAACGCCTCGAGGTGACCAAGCTTCATGCGGGGGACATCGGAGTCGTCGCGAAGCTCAAGCACACACACACGAATGACTCGTTGAACGAGAAGGGCGCCAAGATCTCGTTGGACAAGGTCCAGTTTCCGAACGCGGACATCTCCGTCGCGATCAAGGGTGTAACGCGGAACGATGAGGACAAGCTGGGCGAGGTGCTTCCCAAGCTGCGCGAGGAAGACCCCACGTTCTCAGCGGCGTTCAATGGTGAACTGCACCAGACCATCGCGTATGGCGTGGGGGAACTCCACCTCGACATCCAATTCGAGCGTATGGCGCGGAAGTACGGCGTGAAGGTCGTGACCGAGCGGCCCAAGATCGCGTACCGCGAGACTATCTCGAAGTCAGCTGAGGGGCAGGGACGTCACAAGAAGCAGTCCGGGGGCCGTGGCCAGTTCGGCGACTGCTGGATCCGCATGAAGCCCAAACCGCGCGGCGCCGGCTACGAGTTCGTTAATTCCATTAAGGGCGGAGTGATCCCCTCGAAATACCTACCGTCCGTCGACCGCGGCATTCGAGAGGCGTCGGGCGGAGGTGTGATCGCTGGTTTCCCGCTCGTCGATTTTGCGGCTGAGTGCTACGACGGGTCTTACCACGCCGTCGACTCTTCCGATATCGCGTTCAAGCTCGCGGGCTCCCATGCCTTCAAGTCCGTTGCCGAGAAGTGTGGACCCGTATTGCTGGAGCCGGTGATCGAGGTCGCGGTGACCACGCCCGATGAGTACGTGGGAGACATCATGGGTGACCTCACCTCACGGCGCGGTAAGGTTCTCGGGATGGACCCGTCGGGCGGGCGGACCACGATCAAGGCCATGGTGCCAGAGTCTGAGTTGTACAAGTACGCAGCCACGCTGCGATCGATCACGCAGGGTCGGGGACATCATTCGCGGGCTCTCGCCGGTTATGAGCCTGCTCCCCCGGACGTTGCGAAGAAGGTCGCTGCGGAGAAACAGGTCGAGGGCGCACGCTAGGCGTCAGTCCAATCGGTCGCTCTAGGCCAGGCGCTCTCTATCGTCTGCGGTGGAGGACTCGTCCGCTACTTGCCGAATTGGCGCAGGTGATGGTCCATATGTCGGTATCCCCATCGCCCCCACTCCCCGGCGGTCAACGCACCAAACGCGGCATGGGGGTAGAGGCCCACCCCCGCGGATCCTGTGAACCGGACGACCAACGCTTTGAGGTCACGGACATCGGCGTCGAAGTCCGCCGGTGGGGTGCCGCCCTCTTCTTGATCGAAGGCGGGCAGGGTTTTCGCTCCCCGCGGCCACTTCATCGGGGTGCTCAAAGCCACGAATCGAATGACGGTACGATGTAGGACGGTACCGACCTGCGCATGATGCGTGTCCCCGAGGCTGGCACGGAAGGTGTCACTCAAGTGGCAGACGGCTCGAGGTGCTGTCATGCGGCCCCACAGCCCTTCGGTGTCATGCCTAAGTCGTTCGAGGCGCTCAATGAGGGCCGAACACGAGGCCGGATCGTAAATTGTTTTCATAGAATAATTTTGTGTCTCAGTGCCAGAGATGCCAGCCTCCGAACGTAAGCAAATCGATGACTTGGCCGAGACTCGAGCAGGGCATTTCGAACGCCCTCTGACGGTGCTCGAAGTCGAGTAACGCGGAGGGCGTTGCCGTGCGCCCCGGTGCTGGCATATTAGGACATCCCGCCGCGTTATCGTACCTGACGTTTCCGCCAGCCTGCGAACCTTCTATCGGTGCTTCAGCACCGCAAAAGGTCTTCAATGCCGTCCAAAGTCACGGCCCTTCCGGTCAAACGGAAATTCGGGGAGACCATGCGCGACGACGCATGGTGGGTCCAACCCCTCCTCGTCTTTACGGTCTTCAGTTCGTTCATCCTCTATTCGACGTGGGCCGTGCTCTTCGGCGCCGCGGGGGCCGAGTCAGCGAATCTGTTGTCGCCGTTCTTCTCGCCGCTTCTGTTCTGGCCCAGCCACCACGCGTTGATCGAATCTCCGGGGGCTCCCGGCTTCTGGCCGGATTTCTTGATCTATTCTCCGGCGATGCTCGTCATGTGGATGCCGGTGAGCTTCCGACTCACGTGCTACTACTACCGGGGTGCCTACTACAAGGCATTCTGGGCGGATCCGGTGGCATGTTCGGTCGGTGAACCGCGTAACTCCTACCTCGGTGAGCGGCACCTGCCCCTCATCATGCAGAACTTGCATCGGTACACGCTGCCGTTCGCGCTCCTGCTCTTGGTTTTTCTCACGAAGGACGCCTGGAACGCACTCTGGTTCGAGTCGACCGCAGGCACGGGTGAGTACGATCAATTCGGCGTGAGCATCGGGACGTTGGTGCTGACCACCAACGTCGTGCTGCTCAGTCTGTACACGTTCGGCTGTCACTCGCTTCGCCATCTGGTCGGCGGCGGGCTCGACATCCTGTCTGGCCGTCCGCTTCGGAAGAAGGCCTACGACTGTGTTACTTGGTGCAATAAGAGCCACATGCGTTTCGCATGGTTCAGCCTGGTCTGGGTCGCACTGACCGACGTCTATGTCCGACTGTGCGCCACGGGCGTGTTCATCGACTGGAGGCTCTTCTAATGGCTGGCCATAAAATTGTTGAGCACGACGTCCTGATCATCGGAGCAGGTGGGGCTGGGCTACGGGCGGCAATTGAAGCCGCTTCGGCAGGGGTATCTGTAGGGTTGGTGTGCAAATCGCTGCTCGGAAAGGCCCACACGGTAATGGCCGAAGGTGGGTGCGCGGCGGCACTGGCCAACGCGGACGAGCGGGACAGTTGGAAGGTCCACTTCGCGGATACCATGCGCGGCGGCCAGTACCTCAACAACTGGCGTATGGCTGAGATCCATGCCAAAGAGGCTCCCGATCGGGTCCGAGAGCTCGAGAGCTGGGGTGCGCTCATGGATCGCACTCCTGACGGAAAGATGAACCAGCGTAATTTCGGTGGACACGCGTATCCGCGGCTGGCTCACGTGGGAGATCGGACTGGGCTGGAGATGATCCGGACTCTGCAGGACCATGGGATTCACCAGGGCATCGACATTCATATGGAGGTGACCGTTCATCAGCTGTTCAAGGACGGCGACCGGGTGGCGGGTGCGTTCGCTTACGATCGTGACACGGGCGAGTTCATCCTCTTCAAAGCGAAGGCTGTTGTTCTCGCAACCGGCGGGATCGGGCGAGCGTTCCTGGTGACCAGCAATAGTTGGGAATACACAGGAGACGGACACGCGCTGGCTTACCATGCGGGTGCTGAATTGGTGGATATGGAGTTCGTTCAATTCCACCCGACCGGTATGATGTGGCCGCCGTCCGTGCGTGGAATCCTCGTCACGGAAGGCGTTCGTGGGGAAGGTGGGATCCTGAAGAACAGTGAAGGCAAACGCTTCATGTTCGATGACATTCCACCCTTGTATCAGGGCTCTACGGCGGACACACCCGAGGAAGGCTGGCGGTACGTGATTGGGGACCGCGAAGCCCGCAGGCCTCCTGAACTGCTCACGCGTGATCACGTGGCTCGTAAGATCGTGAAGGAAGTCAAGGAAGGGCGCGGTAGTCCGCATGGCGGCGCGTTCCTCGACATCGCGTGGGTCAAGGAGAAGATCAAAGACTCAGAAGCCCACATCAAAAAGAAGCTCCCGAGCATGTACCACCAGTTCAAAGAGCTGGCGGGCATCGATATCACGAAGGAGCCGATGGAAGTCGGGCCGACCACGCACTATGTGATGGGTGGCATCAAGGTTGACGGCGACACGCAGATGTGCACCACCGTGCCTGGCCTGTTCGCTGCGGGTGAGTGTGGTGGCGGTCTGCATGGAGCGAACCGTCTGGGTGGCAATTCGCTCTCCGATCTCTTGGTGTTTGGAAAAAGGGCGGGTGAGTACGCCGCGAAGTTCGCTCAGGAAAATGGTGCGCCTCAGATCGACGACGCGGAGGTCGAAGCGGCGGAGCGAGAAGCGCTCGCGCCGTTGTCGCGTGACCCAGGCGCGGATGTGGGGCCGTATCGTCTCCAGTCAGAGCTACAAGCGCTCATGCAGGACAAGGCGGGCATCGCGCGCGAAGACGAAGGCCTCGCCGAGGCCCAGGAAGAGTTGAAGAAGCTCAAGGCCCGCGCGGAAGTGATGGGCTCCGGTGGTAAGCGGGACTACAACCCGGGCTGGCACACCGCGCTTGACCTGCACAATCTGATGACCATTTCAGAAGCAGTCGTGATGGCTGCAAAGGCTCGCCAAGAGAGCCGCGGAGCGCACTCACGAATCGATCATCTGGAGAAGAAGAAAGAGTGGAGTACGTTCAACCACGTGATCGTAAAGGGTGACAACGGTGAGATGGAACTCCGGCGCGAGCCGATTCCTCAGATCCGACAGGAATTGCAGGACATCATCGAGGAGCAAGGCTGATGAAGAATGCGACCTTCAAAGTCTGGCGTGGCACCTCGGAAGGCGGAGCCTTCGAGGCCTACGAGGTTGAGCTCGATCACGGGTATGTAGTCCTTGATGCGATCCATCAGATCCAAGCAGAACAGGCCAACGACATGGCCGTCCGGTGGAACTGCAAGGCAGGGAAGTGCGGTTCGTGTTCGGCTGAGATCAATGGAATGCCGGGCCTCATGTGTATGACCCGGGTTGATGACCTCGACCTGAGCAAGCCCGTGACCGTCGAGCCGCTACGTGCGTTCCCGCTCGTCAAAGACCTGGTGACCGACGTCTCGTGGAACTACGAGGTGAAGGCGTCCATGACGAAGTTCACGCCGAAGCCGGCGGATATGGACGACGGCACGTGGCACATGGAACAATACGACGTGGAGCGTCCGCAGGAGTTCCGGAAGTGCATCGAGTGCTTCCTGTGTCAGGACGTTTGTCACGTGCTGCGCGACCATGCGATGCACGACAGGTTCGGAGGTCCGCGCCACTATGTGTATGCGGCCAACATGGAGATGAACCCCATCGACACCGCAGACCGAACAGCGGAACTGCGTGACGAACTGGGTATCGGGTACTGCAACATCACGAAGTGTTGCACAAAGGTGTGCCCCGAGGGCATTCAGATCACAGACAACGCGATCATCCCGCTCAAGGAGCGCGTGGTCGACAAGTCGTACGATCCGATCGCCAAACTGATCAGTATGGTGAAAGGCTGATCTGACCGGAGAACGCTGTGATGTCGAGGCCCCATCCCCGCTTCAGGGGGTGGGGCCTCGACCCGTTTTCACCCCACTCGCTGACGCGGGTTGCTTGGTTTGAACGTTGGCTTGAGGGAGAAAGAGCTGTGAGATGTACAAGACATATTACGATACTGAAGTAGGTATCGTCTTTCTTCGCTTCCAAGGGGCGGTGATCGGCGCAGAGACACAGCGCGCGACAGTAGAGGCCGTCAGCCAGCTCGACGACCCGTCGAGTGTGAGAGGGTTCTTTGTTGACTACCGTGAAGCGACCGCACTGGACCGGGTAGATAGCGATAGGGCCCTGTTCAGCATTACCGCGCGCAAGCTTCTTGCACTGGGCCTCGATATCAGACCTTTGAATGTGACGTGGGTGTCCGATCCGACCCGGCCAGATCTTGCCGCTGTCCTTGCTAAACGGAACGACCAACTGGCCATGCAACGCGTCAACGGCGCCCCCTCTTCACACAGCGCGGGGATAAAAACTGGTTTCCTGGCAACGGGAAAGGAATCCCAAGTCGAACAGGCTTTCCGGGTTTTGGGTTTGCCGAAAGACTACTGCCTGCCGTATTGAGTTTTGTCTTGAGAAGAGTCCGGGACTACGCTTAGCGGAACGCCGTGACCGTGGGTTGCGTTAGATCGGGGGCGGGACTATGAATGGAATGCTGCCGCCGCCGCTTATGTCATAGATGACGTACTCCTATTGATGGTCAGGTCATTATGCGATGCTCGAGTATTATGGGACTCGTTGGTTCTGTCTGTTCCCTGGTCTTCTTTGGCTGTGGAATCGTGGCGGTCGACGACCAACAGGGCCAACAGCTGGCAGTCAGCACCGTGCTCACGAGTACGTCGCTTAGCGGAGCTGGCTCGGCGGCACAGGTGCCGGCCATGAGCCGCAGCAGCACAGACGTTCAACTCACTCCGGACAACGTGTCGGGTGAAATCCTTACCTTCCTGTTCGCAACCGCTGGCCAGGCAGACGAAGGCATTTCTGTATTCGGAGACATACGCCCCGATACGGCGTGGTCGTCGGCGCCACTGTATCCGTTCGATTTAGCTAACCAACTGGCAGTCAACACACAGATCACGGTGAAACCGGGGTTTGTGGGTGGAACCTCCGAGCACGCTGTAGCCATATTCGGCTATGCGGATTTTTACCTGACTCTTGCCGGAAATCCACAAGTGGTGCGGGTCTCCATGGTAGAGTTAGGCAGCTTGGGCATGAAACGCGGTGACAAACTGCTCGCGGACGCTAATGGAACTTTTCAGTGGTATGACATGGATACTCAGACGTTCACCTCGACGCGTCCGAACAACCCTGCCGTCATCGAGGCCATCCGGGATTTCACCGACCCGATTCGCCCGCTGCTGGTGTTTTACCCGCTGAATGTCTTTCTGACCTCCCCTGTCACGGTCGATCCACAGGTGGTTACTACCGCGTCGGGTCTAGATGCCGTCGTCAACTTCTCAATGGGTGGTGCGGTCACACTCCTGGGGCAGACGACTTCGAACGTGACAGACGACGTACTCATAACCTCATTTTCGCTGACGCAGGTCGGGAATTGGGGAAACTCCGGTCTCCAGGCTTCTGCGGCACTTACTTTCTGGTAGTAGGCGTCACGTCGGCTTGCACGTACATCATCGTCGTGCGGATATCTGTGTGACCCATGAGCTCTTGGGCAGAACGCACGTCGTATCCGGCCCGAGGCTTGCTTTACCAGATGTTCCTGCTGACGCTGGCCGCCGAAGCGATGAATGAACGTGAGCGCGCCAAGCTGAGCATCGTGCGGCGCACCCGGGCTCGTACGGTACAGTTCCCCCGTCGTGTGACTTTCGCTCAGGGGAAGGGGGGATCTATATCCACGGGATGGACGATGTGCGGCGCTCGAGAAACTGGACCACAGAGAGGTCCAGCGCCTGGATCGTCGTATTGAGCAATGCTGAATTCGACGTACTTGCCTATGTCGGTAACGCGATAGTCAATTACCGTGATCATCAGTAATCCGGTATTTCCCCACAGCCGGAACGGGTGTAGCTCGTTTCCCGGCATGAGCAGCGCTGCCTTGTCTGCATCGATCGGAAATGCCGCCATCAATGCCGGCGACTCCGCTGAATTAACGGGCAAGTTGAAAGGGATGCCATCCACAAGGGCGTGCCGTCCGTTTTGTCTTGCCAGGCGTTTCGGAATTCCCATGCTCCTATTCTCCCGTTGCTAGTCCTTTTCCAGTTCCGCAACCATCAATGGAAAGACATCCTTTGCCGCGTTTTTTCCCATGAACATGTCGAGGTGGCCGTACTCGGGAACGATGTGCAGTGCATCTTTGTCGCGATGCCTTTTCAGGTATTCAAAAGTCCGCGACTGACTTTCCGGCAGGAAACACAGATTCTCCCTACCGGCGAAGAGCGCAATGCGTGCATCGGTTGCGGGCGGTCCTTCGGCCACGTCAGCAGGCAGGCTGTCTTTGCGGTCCTGCGGAATCAGGCTGCCGTGATGTACGCAACGAACGATCTGGCGGTAGAACGACATGGGCACCATCGCGAACTCCTCGCGAAGCCATTCGTGCGTGTCCTCGTTCAAATTCTCGTGGCGCCATAAAGCGGGGAAGCCGGCACCGTAATAAAAGCTCACCTGGTGGCAGACGGAATTGTCGCACTCACGATGTGTCAGGCGGGCAAAGCGGTATAGGAAACGGGCGATCATGCTGTCGGCGTTGCCATCCCATTGCGGGTTCAGGTAGCGGGTGAAGAGGGCAACCAGCGGTAGGACAAAGGTTAATTTGAACCACGACCATTTCGGTACGACCGGGTGCAGGGACACGGCGTTACTGACGATGGTATCGACCTGGGGCAATAATCCCGATGCAGCCGACAACATGAAGCTGGTCGAGCCCTGGCAGTGGATGACGGCTTTGACCGTTTTGCTACCGGTTTCCTCAAGTACTTTCGCTACTGCGCTCGGGTGGTCGAATATCGCTGCCTGGTCGAGTGTCCATTCGTTTGGCGCCAAGTCGATGCTCGCGCGCCAGTTTTCAAGCCACACGTCGTATCCGTGTGCCACCAGGTAGTCGACGAAATTGGTCTCCACGGGCGCGCGAAATATATTCGCGCGGACGCCGGCGCCGTGCACCAGCAGGACCGGTCCTCGGGTTGGCGGCAGGGTGCCGCGCACATTGATGAGATTGCACTCGACGCCGTCACCGGACGTGAATGGGATGGTGCGTTCCTGCAGGACCTGTCGCTCGACCTCCATCGTTCGACCGCCACCTTTGTTGGTTTTATAGCGTGAGGATGTGTGAGGTTCTGATGCGGCATTTTAGCGCTTTTTCGAACGATTATGCGAATGACGGACCACATGCATTGCAGAGGCAGTGTTCGCTGCTGTATCTTGTTCAGTCGTTTGGCCGAGAAGGACGCGGTCATGGGCAGTTTCCGGGTCACTGACTGATGCCGTCATTTCCGATCCGAAGCCCAGTTTCACCTTCAGATACAAACTGCGCATGCCAGACACGGACGCTCGAGTCGCAATCGTCAACGAGCACATGCGGTTGGAGAACCTCCACGACTTCGCGGGTTGCATCGCGATGTTCGGGCGGCCGCGCTACGAGGTCGTGGCCGGCGACGAGATCTACGACGGTGGGGATGGGGTGGGGCACTTCCTCGAGGAGAACCGCCACGCCTTCCCCGACTTCCAGTTCGTGCCGACCCGGGTCGCGCCGACGCCCGACGCCGTGGTCGTCGAGGGTCGGTTCAAGGGGACCCACGAAGGAAGTTGGCGGGGACTTCCCGCCACCGGCAAGAAGGTGGATTTCCCGATGTGTCTGATCTTCGAGTTCGAAGGTGAAATCATGACCAACGAGCGTCTGTACTTCGACATCGGGACTCCGCTCCTGCAATTGGGCGCTGCCGACGACCCGAACAGTCTCAAGTTCATGGTCACGACCATGCTGCTTCACCCTTGGACGATCACCAAGGCTGTAGTGCGCACGATCTGGCTGCGGCTGACACCCCGGAAGTGAGGCGGCGGGTGCTCCTCGGGGCGACCGCACAGAGATGAGCCCGGTCTCGCTGCTGATCACGATCGTGTACACGATCCTCCTGGCCTGGGGGTTCTACGTTGGGGCGCGGCTGATCTGGGACGCATACCGGGCACCGGACCAGCTGCTCAACCCGCTGTTCGCGAACCGCTGGGCGATCCGGATCTTCGTGCTGCACATCGTGGTCGTCACGGCCGACCTGTTCATCGTGGGCCCGCTCGCCCTGGCGAACAAGAGCGCGCTGTGGTACTGGGGCGGCCGCATTGCGCTGTTCTCGTGCTCGCTGCCTGTCGCCACCTACTTCACCCGCACCCCCGAATCGTTCGGCAAGTTGATCGGGAACTGGGTGGTGCTCAGGAACTTCTTCGAGTACGCCCTGCACATCGTGGTGGCCTCGATCGCCGTCAATTGGTTCAACTACTATGTGCTTCTGTGGTGGCTGGTTGCCTACCGCTATCTCGATGTCGGCCCGAGGCGATTCTTCCAGACCCTTTACAACACGCCCGAGAAGCTGGCCGCGCGGCCCTGGGCGCCGATCTTGAACTGGACGGTCATCACGGCGCTCTACGTGCTGTCGTTCCTGGCGGTCTACTACCAACAGATCCTCTGGGCGCCCGTTCCAAGAGATGACGTCGCCGTTCACGTTGGCAGCGGTCTCGAGGTCGGCATCGTCGTCGGATTCAACGTCGCGCTCGCCATCGTCACGTGGCTGATGAGCAAGCGGTACGCGCTGTCCCTCATGCCGGAGTGACTGATCCCGAGTCACTGCTGCCGAGTCGCTGAGGCATGAGGCGAGCCCGCGGGCGGCGCGCGCGGTGCCGTGTTGCTGCGCCACGGGTGGGATGTCGAGGCGCAGGGTCTGTCCGGCGCGCCAGAGGTCCATGTCTTGCTCCTCCCTTCTTCACCACGGGTGAGCAGGAGAGCCGTGCTTGGACCGTCCGCACGGGCAGCAGCGCACCTCAGGCGGCCGGGACCATCCACTCACCAAAAGCCTAGCAGATATTCATCATGCGGCCTCAAACGAAGCGCGAAAACAACTCGGGGGAAGTCGAGAAGTGGTTCGCGAAATTCTATGATTCTCTGCCATCAAGAGATGATAGTTTCGCTCGCCTTATCACGGCCGGGTTTAAGCAAGAAATCTTGGGGCGAGCAGCGACCTTCGGAAACAGAGGTACAGGCCTTGCCCATAATATTCATGTTATGACCGGGGGCGATGACTATTACAAGCGTCGCGAAGAGAATCTTAAGGAAGTAACTCAAACCATAAAATTATGGGCTTACAAAGACCCCATGGATGCCAGTAGCAAGATCTTGAAACTCAAATCTGAACTAAGGACTCACCACGGCCCCAACGCCCAGTTGCCCCAGACCCCAATTCTCCCGGAGCAGGCGATAAGGCAGTATCAGCTCAAGAAAGATCTGTTAGAAATAAAAATAGACGTATTGAGATATTGGATTGATGTCTTTGAGGAACGAGTGAGTCCGGACATATCTGATGCCGTCGGTTCGGTGCATAGACAGGCGACAAACTTGAAATACCACTACTTCCTTCAAGCGGACAAAAACACCGTAAACAAAATCCTGAATTTTATGTTGGATGATGCCCACAGTATCATCGAGAAGCCCAAATTTACCTTGTCGAGCGAAGCTAAAATGGTCTTAACGGGGTCCAGGAATGTTAAGATTACAAAGGAGTTTTTGAACTATGCCATAAATGCCGATGCTGCTTTTGCCGTTGGGGCAAAGTGGGAAGGCGCCATGGAGGTCGAATACACCGGTTTTAAGGGCAAGCTGGAAGCAAGTGCTTTTGCTGGCGCACAGGGCAAGGTGGATCTGTCCGCTGTTGCGAACGCAGATACGCTGGCTCTGCAAGCCGGGGCGAGCGTGTTCGTCGGCATTAAGCTTGAAGGAAAGGCTAGAGTTGATTTTGATTATTTACTGAACGTTGAGTTGGGCGGGGAGGCCATTGCCGGTGCTCTGGCCACGGCTAAGGCCAAGTTGGTCATCGATAAGCACGAACTGAGCGCCGAAGCTTCGGCCGAGGTGTTTGCAGGGCTAAAGCTAGAGGGTACAGCAAAAGCAGAATTTAAGTTGGCGGGGATAACCTGCGCATCATGGGAAGGGACCGCCGCAGCCACCATGGGCATTGGAGCTAAGGCTCACGCCGAGTTTAAGTGTGGTATCTTTGGCGCAATGTCTGTTGGCGCAGGGGCGGGTATTACTGCGGGAATCGGAACTGAGACTGGTGTGAAGTTCGGTGTCCAGAAAAAAGAGCTTGCCGTCGCTTGTGAGCAACTATATTTCGATGGCCTTCACGTATTCGGGGCCAATTACAAAGGATATCGACACAAGATTGTTCCCGAGGCTAATCTGGTCCAGGCAGTGAAACTGATCCAGTATCTAGGCGTCCTCAAAACAAGGCTCGCGACCAATCAAGCTGATCTGATCAGCACACTGGATGATTGGGATGATCGGATGGATCGTCTGGGATTCTCTTCAAAAGATAAACGGCTCACTCATTTCGTTTAGTCAGGTTTTCGGTCACGTGAGGGAAGTCCCAAAGTGACTCCTAGCTGTCCACGATACCGGGGGAAGTCCAGTGAGGAGCACGCGTCGCTGGAGGACGTATTGGAGTTCGGCCCAGTGTTCGGGAGTGAGTTGAGCGGCCTCGTGGAAGCGGACCTCTCCTGTGTCGCTCCTGGAGAACACACCATTGAGCACAACGGCGTGGAAGTGGAAGTGAGTGTTGAGGGCGGCGCTGAAGCGATGAATGAACGTGGGTTGGTTGCTTGAGGGGGCGTAAGGGAGCATTGTGACCGACGCGGTTTCCTCCCACTGGTGCCCCCCTGCGTCTATTGGCCTCCCCCCTCTTTTCGGCGGTCCTCTTGTTCGTGGGAGCCTCGACGATATCTGCCCAGGCACCCACACACCCGCTCGACCATCTCTCTGCCGCGGAGCACTGGACACTGTACCAGGTCATCCGGGAGTCGGGAGAGATCGGAGAGGAGGCCCGGTTCCTCTTCGCGAACCTTCGGCCGCCGCCCAAAGCAGAGGTCCTCGCGTGGCAGCCAGGTCAGTCGTTTCGGCGCGATGCTTTCGTTCACATCGTGGAGGACGGGACGGGATACGAAGCGGTGGTGGACCTGGTCGGCGAGGAGTTGATCTCTTGGGAGGTCGCTTCGGAAAGCTCCTACATGCTCGGACCCGACGACTGGTCTTCGACGGACGACGTCACAGAGCATCCCGAGGTCCACGCTGCCCTCGAGGCTCGTGGATACACCGACTTCACCATGATCTCTTGCGGAGTCGGGTCGACCGCGTACCTGGGCGAGGAAGACCAGTTGGGCCGGCGGATCGGACGTGGCTCATGCTCCGATAAGACCGGGTCCGTGAACGGTCTGGGGGAGCAGATCCCTGGACTCGCCTTCGTCTTTGACTACGAGACGAAAGAAGTGCTGGAGGTCATCGACTCCGGAGCCATTCCGGGTCGCGGGCCGGTGGCCGAGCATCATCCCGAGGCGGTGGGGCCGACGCGTGAACCGCTGCCGCCGATCATCGTCAGCCAGCCACAGGGGGCCGGGTTCGAGGTGGACGGCAGCCAGTTCAGTTGGGAGTCGTGGCGCTTCCACCTCCGGATGGATCCGCGTGTTGGCCTAGTTCTGTCACAGGTGGGACACGAAATGGACGGCGAATTCCGTTCGGTCCTCTATGAGGCATCGCTCTCCGAACTGTTTGTGCCCTACCAGGGGCCCACGGCGCCCTGGTCGCACCAGGCATACTACGACCTGGGCTCGTTCGCCTCCACTTTCGAAGGGATCGCGGGCTCGATGGAGGTAGGCCGGGATTGTCCCGCGCGGGCGCATTACATCGACTCATGGGTCGTGAAGCCGGATGGTTCACCCCAACGGAAGGCGAGGGTGGCGTGCGTTTTCGAGCGACCGGGTGCGGAGCCGGCATGGCGACATGGGACGGATGACTACATCGAAAGCCGGAGTCGCACGGACCTTGTGGTTCGTATGATCATGCAGGCTGGAAACTACGACTACCTCTTCGACTGGATCTTCAAGCAGGACGGCGGCATCCGGGTGAACTTGGGCGCCACAGGTATCGACCAGGTCATGACGGTCGAGGCCGAGTCGGCGGCGACCGACCAGGGCGAGCCGGACGATCGGTATGGGAGTTTTGTGGCCCCTTACACCGTGGCTATGAACCACAGTCATTTCTTCAACTTCAGGCTGGACTTCGACGTGGACGGCCCGACTAACAGCCTCGCCGTGGATCGGATCGTCACAGAGGAACTGCCGGCAGCCAATCCGCGCCGGAGTGTGTGGCGGGTTCAGACCGACACGCCGCTGCGAGAGGCCGAAGGGAAGCGGACTTCGACGCTCACAGCTCCAGAGCACTGGCGCGTCGTGAGTCCGTCCCGCATCGGACCTCAGGGCTACCCGAGCGGCTACCTGCTCGAGGGCCATGGCGTCCGTACGATGCTCCTAGAGAGCGACTATATGCGCCGCAATGCGGGCTTCACTGAGCACACCCTTTGGACGACCCCCATGCGGGCGGACGAGATGTTCGCTTCCGGTGCCTATCCGACCAATGCTGCGGTCGACCAGGGACTGCCCGCATGGACGCAGGCCAACCGAGGGATCGAAAACACGGACATCGTGCTGTGGTACACCATCGGCTTCCACCACATTGCCCGCCCCGAGGACTGGCCGATCCTGCCGATGGAACTCCACGGATTCGATCTTAAGCCGGCTGCGTTTTTCGAGCGGAATCCGGTTCTGAACCTGCCGAATCGCTAGTGTCAGTCAGAGCGCAGGGCGTCAACCGGGTTCACCCTCGCCGCCTTTCGTGCGGGCACGTACACGGCTAGTGCCGCCACTGACATGAGCAGCATCGGGACGCCGATGAAGGCAACCGGATCCGTCGCCCGCACTCCGTACAGGAGGCCCTGGACCAGCCTGGCTGCTCCGGCCGCCGCGATCAACCCGATGACCGCCCCCGCGATCGCGAGGCGCATGACCGAGGTCGCCGCTCACATCACTGATCACGTGCTCCCTCAGCTTCCCGTAGGGCAGTGGGTGCTGAGTTTGCCCAAGCGGCTGCGCCCCTTCCTCATTTGGGCCGTTGAATTTCCTATCCGTCTATCCGTAAGGCGAATCACCCAGCGCGACTTACGGGACTCAGAGGATTCGCACTTCCTATTAGAAGCGGAGCAGCCTCGTGACCTTCAGCGCGAACGCACGGTTGCGCAGCCCGGTGCTGCGGAGTGGGGTGTCGCGCTCGTCCGTCCACACCAAGAACAAGTCGCTGCCGGGTCGGAACTCCCAACGGAATCGTAGGTTGCTAGAGAAGGTCGCACGGCTCTCGTTGTACTGTACGAGGGTGCTGGCGAACATCCGCGGAGTGAATGCGTAGTCTGCACGTACCCTGAAGACAGTCTGGTTCGCCTCGCCGTCCGGCAGATCAATGAGGTTCACACTCACGCCGGGTTCTAGGGACAGGTGATCGGACACGACGATTCTCGCGCGGTTGATACTGATTGTCCGGATCGAACCACGGAAGAAGGCGCCCCACTGGTATGAGACATTGCCTGAGACCGGGCGCTGTGTGCCGAAATTGTAGGACGCTTGATACCCCGTGTACGTGTAACGTCCCTCCGGAATGAATACATCGGTGTCGATCTCGAACGGATCGTCGAGACGCTCGAAGTTCTGGGTAGCCTGCAGTGTGGCCTGGTCACTGTTTTCGAACTCGATGCTGAAGCGTCCCTGTTGGCTGCGGGATTCCATCCTGCCCGCTCCGTCTTCGAAGAAATTGACGGTGGCCTGCCAGGTGAGCTTCCGAATTGCCTCGATCGACGCCGGCCGCGGGCTGAACCTTACTGAGCCTGACGACTTCCTGAAGTCGCTTCTACGTAGGAACCCAATCTCTGGGTTGAAGTCGGAACCCACCTTGACGATACCGGCGTTCGCTCCATAGGTGTCACCTCCATAGTCGAAGCGAGCTTGATAGCTCTCGTTGTCGCCGTCTAGCGATGTGGTCTCCGTGCGCGCGTAGTATCCGCCAAGCTGAAGGTTTGTGAAAAACGCGAACGCGGCGTCCATGCCGTAGGCCTGGTTGGTGCCTGTACCCGATGCGCCGATCGAACGGTTGGTGAACATTGCCCCGATCGCGCTGCGCCGGAGGATGTCACGCTTGAAGCGCACAATCGAGAAGTCGGTGGCACCCACGCCCGCTACTTCGTCGTTGCCCGTGTGAATGTTCATGAGGCCGACGCTCCAAGGGCCGACCTTGCCCGTTAGCCGCCCTCCGGCTTGGATCGGGATGACAGCTCCGTCCTGGAAGCCGATCCGGCGGCTGTAGAAGAGCGACGGTGCATCTCCGCCACCGCGGCCGAATCCGCCTCCCCCACCTCCGCCTCCAAAGCCGCCGCCACCACCGGTGCCGAATTCAAAGACGCCACGCCCTTCCAAGAAGAACTCACGCTTCTCCGGAAAAAAGAGACTGAAGCGTGTCAAATTGACCTGTTGCTCGTCTGCCTCGACTTGGGCGAAGTCCGTGTTGAAAGTGAGATCCGCGGTGAGGTTGGCGGTTAAGCCGTACTTCAAGTCTAGGCCGGCCTCGGCAGTGCGATTCGTGATGCTGGGCGTAGTTACGCGATCCGTGGTGGAGCCCGCGATTCCGTATGTCTTGAGCTCCACATTGCTACCTGCGGGCGGCAAGTCTAATCCCACGAGCGTTCCCGCGACCGAAACCCGATTGAGTCCTTGGGGACCGGCGAGGATGGCTGGCACCGGGCTCAAGTACGTCCACTCATTCAGGTGGCGGATCGACCGGCGGAGTTGCAGGCCCCACATCTGCCCGGCGCCGGACTGGTAGCGCAGTGACTTGAATGGGATCGCGATCTCGACCGTCCAACCGCCGTCGAATCGGCCAGGAGCGACGTCCCAGATCGGATTCCAGTCCCGGTTCACCCCCGCCTCGTCGACGACCGAGTATTCGTTGCGAGCCCCGAGTGGATTCGTATAGAGCATGAATCCGTTCCGACGGTCGTAGAATGTGTCGAACATGATCCCGAAGTGCTCGTTGTTACGGATCCCATCCGCGTCACGTCTCAACTCGTTGACGATCCACTCGTCAGGCGGGGCGTCGTCCCAGCAGCGGCACGTCACGTAGATGTTCTCGTCATCGAAGGCGATCCAGACGTCGGTGCGCTGTGAAGACGGGTTACCCGAGACGGGTGTCACCTGCACGAACTCCCCAAAGGGTTCGAAGTCGGAGTACATGTCCTCGTCGAGCACGCCGTCTAGTGTCAGCGGCTCATCAAGGCGGATCGCGCGAACTGTCGGGCGGCCACGCGCGTCACGTGTCATCGCAACCGGATGCGTCGGCGCTGGGGATCCGTCGATCACAGTGCTTCGGGGCACTCTGGCCTGGGCCTCAGCCGAGCTGCCTGGAAGGAGGAGAGCCGCTGCTGCCGCGAGGGAGGCAAGAGCGTAGAGCCGCGATGGTAGGGCGCGAGCCCGCGGCGAGGGCGATTGGTGAATCACAATTCTGATGGGTTCAGGAGTGGGCGTGGGGCGAGTCGTGACGGCGACCACCCAGACAAGGACTCCGGGGGGGCAAAGGACGCTGAGATTTCAGTGGCTTACGATCTGCTGGTCGTGCGCGATCTAAGCGTGCACCTCACCCCTAGCCCACACTTAGCATCTCCGTAAGTGAAAACGAAAATGAGAAAGTGAAGCTGCCAAGGACGACTAACATTGCGAGGACTCCAGCGATCTGAGTACTTCGTCGTTCAGACACGGACAGCACCCCAATCAGCAGAAGGCAGCCCATTCTGACAGCATCTTGAACGCCTGGTCCGGGGCCCAGGAGGTTGAATGCGACGCTAGCCGTAATGAAAAAGCCCGCCATGGCCGCGAACATACTCCGTCGGATGTCCAAGAAGTACTCATCAAGCGGTATCGCTATCCCTGGCGCGGGATTCAGGACTGCGGCGCTGATGAAGACAAAGAGCCGCGGTGTAAGAATTACCACGAGATCTGAAAAAGACCAATCTGCCCGCACCTGATACGCCCATGCTGACCACAGTGACTGAAGAAGCATTAGCAGGATGAGGAACATCCAAAGGGAATGCAGTAGCCCGGGAGTTAGCTCCCGTCGAAGTATCCGTGCGACGACCTCGAGGACTTGGGCGATACCAAGCCCCGCCACGATCGATACGATGACCACCACAAACTCAAACGATTGCATAGACCCGTCGGCTTTGAAGGCGCTCTAGGGGCTCACGATTCTGCTGCACGGCCACAGTTGAGGACCCGCGCGAATCCGTGTCCGACCCGACAGTAACTCATGCCGCCGGTACCCAGCCAGACCTAATTGGTGGCTCCGGGGCGATGCTAGTGCAGGACCCCACACATTGCCTCCACTGCAACGGAGACCTCCGACATGTGTGGCATTCGGAGTGGGTCTTTCTGAATAGCAACGGATCAGGTGCGGTTGGGCCACCCTGCTCGCTCGGATCTACGACGTCCTACCGCTTCTGTGCCCCGCGTGTGGTGGCCAGATGAAGATTCTCGCCTTCCTCACGGACCCACCCGTCGTCTTCGCCATCCTCGAACATCTCAGGCTGCCCCACGCTCCGCCCCCAACACGCACTGCCACTTCAGGTCCCTTGGCGGAGGAAAGCGTGGTGACAGTAGGATCGATTCGTGACCAGATCCTGACTGCGCCCAGTCACCAGTTCAGATGGCGGCCGCAGAAGGGGGAGCGGAGCTTGAGTGACTATCCAAGGCCATTCGGTAGCGCTACAGTCGGGCTCGGAGCAATCGTACGAACAGAAAAGAGGCGCGTGTCCATGCATTTTGAAAGTCGGGTCCCGTACTCGTTGAGGCGCCGTACCAGAGGCCGATATCCGGGAGTCAGAATGCGCCTCATCGTAGGCGCTGTCCTGCTGGCTCCGGCTGCCACTGCGTGCGTGAACCCGAATACTCTGTCTGACCCGCCGCCCAACATCGTCTTCGTCCTCCTCGATGATGTCCGGCTGGACGACATCGTCGAGAATCCGTTCGTTGAGCTTCCCAATTTCGCGCGTGTCGCCCAGGAGGGCGCGTCCTTCACCAATTTCTTTACGGCAGCGCCTCTGTGCTCTCCGTCACGTGCGGTTTTTCTCACGGGGCAGTATCCGCACAGGAACGGAATCGTCGACAACCGCGAGCGTGCCGAACAGAGTCATTCGATCCGGACCTTTCCGCGCATTCTCCATGACGCCGGCTACCGGTCAGCGTTTATCGGCAAGTGGCATATGGGCCACGAAGATGACACGCCTCGACCGGGATTCGATCGCTGGGTCAGTTTTGTCGGTCAGGGCACCTACTTCGACCCCGAGATGAACATCGACGGGGAGTATGTCCGGGAGTCCGGTTATATGACGGACATCCTGTCCAGATATTCCGCCGACTTCATCGAGTCCACGCATCGTAGCCAGCCGTTCGTACTCTACCTGGCGCACAAGGCGGTCCATCCGGAGATATTGGAGGGCCGACAGCGCTCGTTTCCACCCGCTCCAGAGGACGGTGAGCTCTATAAGGGGGCGACGCTTCCGAGGACTCCGGCGTGGCAAGCTCCCCTCGATGGTAAGCCAGCCTTGGAGCGGGTCACCGACTATACCGATCCGCGAAGTCCAGCTGGTGGGACACCAGACACGGACGTGCTGGCACGGCTTCGGATGTTGAGCGCTGTCGACCGCGGACTTGGGGAGATTCTCGGAGCTCTAGAAGACCAGGGCCAGTTGGATAACACCGTGGTCATCGTAACTAGCGACCAAGGGTTCTTCTACGGTGAGTTCGGATTGGCCCAGGAAAGGCGGCTCGCCTACGAGCCCAGCATCCGGATTCCATTGCTGGTCCGCTATCCACCGCTCATTTCAGGGGGTCAGGAGCTTTCCACAATGGCCGCCAATGTTGACGTTGCCCCGACTGTCTTGGACCTCGCTGGCCTCACTCCACCGGACGACATGGATGGCGTTTCGATCAAGTCGGTCTTCGGCGGTAGGGACTTCCAACCTCGATCCTCATTCCTGATCGAGTACTACACGGACGAGGTCTTTGAGCGCATCCAGGACATGGGATACCGGGCGATTCGAACGGATCGGTATAAGTACATCCGGTATACCGACCTTGAGGGAATGGATGAGCTGTACGATTTGGTGGCCGATCCCTACGAGCTTCGAAACATCTACGATGAGACGGATCCAGAAACGCGAGTGGAACTGGGGCGACAGCTGGATGGGTTACTGGTCCGCTGAGTGCTCCGGGCTTGACTCAACCCCGCAGCCCCATGCTCCGCGTCCCATGCCTCACGCTGTCCCCGCTCGCTTCTCACCTCATTTGGGCCGTTGAATTTCCTATCCGTAAGCTGATTCGCTCGTGCATGGCAGCCCCATCGACAATGCTCAAGAAAACTGGGCGATGTGGATGTACCTGAGTTGGGCGTTCGCTCCTGACCGGCATGCGAGGACCTACTTGGCCAGTGCGCTCGTTCGGGAGGGGCTCTCACGGCACGGGGCCTTCCACGTGTTGCGTACTCAGGTGGCGCGCAGGCCTGGGAACCCAGAGGACGTGCTTCGCCTTGGTCCGTTGTTCGACCGCGTGGCCGAGCTACTGACACCGGTCTAGGCTCCGCGATCTACGCCCCGAGCGCCTTTCTTATAGCTGGGGCCACCACCGTTCCCAGCAGCTCGATCGACTTCATGACCTGAGCATGTGGGACTGAGCCGAACGACATCTGCAGCACGGCCCGGTCGTGTGCGAACAGCTCGTGCTCGAAGAGAATCTTGTCGATGACCTGCTGAGGGCTTCCGACCATGAGGCACCCGCGCGGTCCAACCATGGCGTCGAACTGGCCTCGAGTGTGTGGCGGCCAGCCGCGCTCTCGCCCGATACGCGTCATCATTTCGGCGTATGGTGGAAAGAACGTGTCTGCCGCGTCCTGCGAGTCATCAGCGATGAAGGCGTGGTTGTTGATGCCCACCGGTAGTTTGGCGGGGTCGTGTCCAGCGCGCGTCGCGGACTCACGGTAGAGGTTCACCAGGGGAACGAACCGGTCGGGTTCGCCTCCAATGATGGCGACTGCGAGCGGCAGGCCGAGCGTGCCGGCTCGCACAACCGACTGTGGGGTGCCGCCCACGGCTATCCATACGGGCAGGGGGGCTTGGACAGGGCGGGGGTAAACGCCTTGGTCGTTCAGGTCGGCGCGGTGGCGTCCAGACCATGTCGTCTTTTCGGAGTCACGGATCGCGAGGAGCAGCTCCAGCTTTTCCGAAAAAAGCGTGTCGTAATCGTCCAGCGAGTACCCGAAAAGGGGGAAAGACTCCGTGAAGGACCCTCTGCCGGCCATGATCTCAGCGCGTCCACCGGAGATGAGATCCAGAGTCGCGAAGTCCTGAAATACGCGTACAGGGTCATCCGAACTCAAAACGGTCACAGCAGTGCTGAGACGGATTCGTTTTGTGCGTGCGGCACCGGCAGCCAGAGCAACGGTTGGTGACGAGATGAGGAAATCGGGTCGGTGATGCTCCCCAATGCCGAAGACGTCGAGACCCACTTGATCTGCCAATTCCATCTCCTCGAGCAGATTTGTCATGCGCTGCTCGGAGCCGACGGGGCTGCCTGTCTCGGGATCGAGAGACACTTCAGCGAAGGTAGCGAGACCGATTTCCATAGACTGTGCTCGATTCGAAGTCTGTCGGGGATTTTCGCGGTACCCGGGGCGGCCGAGTAGGTTCGGCACCTACCCTCAACCCCCGCGATCATGCCTCTCCCACGAACACTGCCGAGCTTGCTTGGCTCCGCGCTCCTCGTTCTTGCGTCCCTCTCGTCGGCATCCGCACAAACTGTGCATCGGCTAGAGGCCGGGCCCCAGACGGTCGCCTTCGGGCATTATGACCCTGCCAAGCCGGGCGTCCTGAGGATCGCATCTGGAGACATCGTCGACGTTACGACGATGCTCACCAGTAATCCGACACGCCTCCAGTCGATGGGTCTGCCCGCAGGCGAGGTCCAGCCGGAGTTGGCTGCGATCTACGATCAGGTGACCGACAGGGGACCCGGTGGGCACATCCTGACCGGACCGATCCACGTCGAAGGTGCCCGCCCGGGCGACGTGTTGGAGGTACGCGTCCTCGACATCGGCTACTCAATCCCATACGGCTACAACGGCTGCAGTGGCTTCGTGCGTGATCTCTGCGACGAAGAGCGCCGCTCGAGGCTCATCCGCATCGACACTGAGAACGAGCGGGCTGAAATTGCCCCAGGTGTCACGATCGATCTCCATCCGTTCTTCGGTAGCATGGGTGTGGCACCCCCGCCGGACTCAGGGCGGGTCAGCAGCAATCCGCCCGGCCGGCATGCCGGCAACATGGACAACAAAGAGTTGGTCGCCGGCACCACACTCTACCTCCCCGTCTGGGTAGAAGGTGCTCTCTTCCAAGTCGGCGATGGTCATGCGGCCCAGGGTGATGGTGAGGTCAATCAGACCGGCCTGGAGACGTCACTCAAGGGGCGTCTCCGGTTCTTCGTGCGCAAGGACATGACGCTGGACTGGCCGCGCGCTGAGACCTCCACCCACCACATTCTGATGGGCTTCGATCCGGATCTCGAGGCCGCGACCGAAATCGCGATCCGCGAGACCGTCGAGTTCATCATGGAACGTACAAGGCTCACGAGCGGCGAGGCCTACTCGGTCGTCTCTATGGCCGCAGACCTGCGCATTACTGAGCTCGTGGACGGAAACGTCGGCGTCCACATGATGGTGGCGAAGGAACTCGTAGGCGGCTGACCCGTGGGACTTCGCTCTAGAACATCCCCACGACTTCGCCGTCTTTGTTGATGTCGATACGTGTGCCGCCGGGCGTTCGACCCAGCCCGGGCATGGTCAGGATCTTTCCGGCGAGCGGGTAGACGAAGCCGGCGCCGACCGCGACTCGCGCGCTACGCACCACGAAGGTGTATCCCGTCGGTCGTCCCTTGAGCGCCGCATCGTGCGAGAACGAGTACTGCGTCTTCGCCATACAGATCGGCAAATGGCCGAAGCCGTCCTTCTCGAATTGGGCGAGCAGCTGCTCGGCCTCGTCCTCGTACTCGACCCCATCCGCACCGTAGATCTTCGTCGCGAGCTCATGGATCTTCTCCTTGAGGCTCATGTCGTCGGGGTAGAGAAGCTCAAAGTTGCTCTCTTCTTCACATGCCGCGACGAGCGCATGGGCGAGATCTTCTCCGCCCGCTCCGCCGTCCATGAACATGGTCGACACATGGGCTGCCGAAGCGCCCGCGGCCAGAGCCGCCTTCCGTACCATCTCGATCTCGGCTTCGGTGTCGGTCGGGAAGATGTTGATCGCTACGACGACCGGAATGCCGAAGCTCTTCACGTTTGCGATGTGCCCTTCCAGGTTGCACAGGCCCTCGGAGAGTGCACCGAGGTCTTCCTGGGTGAGTGCCTCGGGGAGCGGCTTGCCGGCCTTAATCTCGAAGCGCCCGCTGTGCATTTTCAGTGCGCGAATCGTGGCGACCATGAGTGCGGCGTCCGGATCGAGGCCTGACGCACGGCACTTGATGTCAAAGAACTTCTCGGCGCCCATGTCGGCGCCGAAGCCTGCCTCTGTGACCACGATGTCTGCGCTACGGAGCGCGATGCGGTCCGCGATGATCGAGCTGTTCCCGTGAGCGATGTTGGCGAACGGGCCTGTGTGCACGATGGCGGGCGTGCCTTCGAGCGTCTGCATGAGAGTTGGCTTGAGCGCGTCCTTGAGAACGGCAGCCATTGCTCCTGCGACCTTGAGGTCTTCGGCCGTGACGGGGTCTCCCGACGTGTTGTAGGCGACTACGATCGAGCCCAGTCGCTTGCGTAGATCCTGTAGATCTGTAGCGAGCCCGAGAATGGCCATGATCTCGCTGGCCGATGTGATGTCGAATCCGCTGCCGTGGGGTGTGCCGTTCTTCTCGCCACCGCGGGCGACCTCGATCTCGCGCAGGGCGCGGTCGTTCACGTCCATGACACGCCGCCACGTGATCCGATCAACGTCGATGTCCAGGTCGTTCCCGTGGAAGTACGAGGCGTCAAGGAACGCGGAGCAAAGGTTGTGTGCTGACGTCACCGCGTGGAAATCACCCGTCAGGTGAAGGTTGATCTCCTCGGGCGGGACGACCTGCGAGTATCCGCCGCCAGCGGCGCCACCCTTGATGCCGAAGACCGGGCCCATCGAAGCCTGCCGGATCACGCAGCACGTACGCTTGCCGATCTTGTTGAGCGCCTGGGAGATGCCGACGGTATGTACCGTCTTCCCTTCGCCGAGCGGGGTCGGGGTGATCGCGGTCACGACGATGTACTTACCCGGCTCCCGAGCGGACGGCGTGTCGAGCATGTCGATTTTAATCTTGGCTTTCGTGTCTCCATACATCTCGAGCTGGTCCACCCCGATGCCTAGGACCTCGGCGACTTCGGCGAGCGGACGGAGCGGGATGGAGCGCGTGACTTCTTGATCGTTCAAAGACATGCAGATCGGCCTCGTTATACGCGTTGATTCGTTGGTTTTTTGAGCGGCGGACACAATAAGGGGGAGTGGCCGTGGGAGCCACCACCCTACGCTCGAAGGGGGGGCACAGGACCTAGAAGGCGATCGCCTTCGTAATTTTCAGAGACAGCAACCGGTCCGTCGGGGTCGCTCCGGTTCGGTTCCGCCGTTCGGTGAAGACAAGAAAGAGGTCGGATAGCGGCGCATGCACGTAGTTGATACGGAGGTTGGTCACGACGATGTCGTTGAGCGCGTTGTATTGCACGTATGCACTCGTGAAGAACGTGGTCGAGGCCGCGAAGGTCGCACGCGCGGAATACACATCGGCTTCGTACTCACCTCCCGGCAGGCTGATCTTGTTCCGTTCCGCAGCCGCATCGAGCGCGAGGTGATAGTCCACACGCCAGCGCGCCGAGGCACCAAACGACGTGCGATCTCCGTCGAAGAAACCACCGTGCGTCACGCGGGCCGTCACAGACAGCGGCTTCCCCGCGCTCGTTCGCGCATTAAACGACGCCTCACGGAAATCGTAGTCACCCGGATCGACTGTCGCCCCAGCGACTGTGAATGGCTCCGCTACGCGCTCGAACGCATCGGTGACGGAGAAGCCGAAGCCGCTCCCATCCCTCAGACTCACGCTCAGGTTTGCACGGCGCTCCCGGGTGAGCAGTTCACCGTTCAGGTCTGTGATATGGTCGACTTCGACGTACGGGTTTACCTCGTTGATCCCGGAAATGCCGGGACGCGGATGCGCCCCGACCGTCGCGAAGTTCTGCCGAACCCCACGGCGCCTCACGAATCCGACTCTGGGTAGAAAGGCATCTCCAACCCGCTTCGTCGACGCTGATACGTTCCAGAACGTGTCGCGCCACCCGGCCCATACTCGGCCGGCCCAAGCGGAACCCGTCTCTTCCGAGTCCGAAGTGGCAGCGAGGTAGGAGTTCACACGCAGGTACTGGGACGGTCTCAGATTCGCCTCGAAGCCGTAGCTCCTGTTGAAGCTCCCTGATCCGTCGGTGGCTTGCCGGTTCACCAAGATGCCTCCGAAGTCTCCCAGACCTTCCACGGTCCGCTTCGTTCGCAGCACCGCGAAGTTCTCCTCCGGTAGGCCGCCAACGCTGCGGGTCTGCATATTGAGCGCGCCCACCTCGAAGCCACCCATCCGTCCGGTCACGCGGCCTCCACCGACGATGGGGACCTCCTGTCCGCTGCCATCCAATCCGATTCTTCGGGAGTGGAAAAGCGTGAAGTTCCGCAACGACGAGCCCGACCTGTAGTTCCGTTCGGAGATGTCACCGAACGAGAACACACCGGAGTTCTCCGTGAAGAAGTCGCGGCGCTCGGGGAAGAAGAGGCTGAAGCGCGTGAGGTTCACCCGCTCCTGGTCGACTTCCACCTGGGAGAAGTCGGTGCGGTATGTGAGGTCCATGGTGAGTTCTGGAGTTAGGCCGTACTTCACGTCCAGTCCTGCATCACTCGACCAGGCGCCCGGCGCGTCACCTGCCTCCGCTCGCGCTGACAAGGCGAACGGCTTCACCAGAAGATTCCTGCCGGATCGAATGCCTCGGAGGCCTTTCAACGTCCCTGCGCGTGACATCTTGTGAATCCTGTCGCGCTGATCCAGCGGTGCCCAATACGACTCTTCGTTGTGTCTACGAATCCGCCGCATCATCTGCATGCCCCAGTCCTGGACGGATAGATTCGGATTGAAGCGCACGGTGCTGAACGGGATCCGCCACTCGACGGTCCAACCTTCGTCGTGAATGCGGGTCCGCACTTCGAAGATCCCTTCCCAAGCCGCGTTCTCCTGTCGGGAGTCGTCGAAGTCCTGAGCTTCCTTCACGGCTCCATGGGCGTTCACCAGGAACATGAAGGCGTTTCTGCGATCCAGGAACGTGTCGAACGTGATCCCGAAAATGTCCGAATTGCCGCTCTGGAAATCCTGCTCAAGGCTCGGTGTCACGATCCGATGCGGCTCGCGATCCCACAGTTCCACACCGATGTACAGGAACGAATCGTCGTAGAGAATCCGGGCCTCGGTTTTTTCCGATGCGGGGTAGCCGGCATCGGGTCGTGACTGGGTGAAGCTGGAGAGCACAGGGGCGTTCGCCCAAGAGGCCTCGTCGAGGATGCCGTCCAATTCGATCGCGCCGGTCGTGCGTGTGGCGTCGACCTCAGGGCGAGGTGCCATCTCGACATCGACGGGTGCCGGGCGGGTCTGAGCGGATGCAGGATGCACCGTGGCCAGCGCGAGCAACGTGATGATGACCGGGGCGCAGAGGCGCGTCGGATTCGTGTGTCTCAGAGCTCTGCTCGTCGAGGTTAAGTCTGGCGGAGCACGAATCTATATCGAACAGCGGTCCAATAAACGGATTGAGTCGTGCTCCCGAGCGGAACCTCTCCCCAAGCCTGTACCGACCTCATAGCTTGAATCAGCCGCCAGGGGCACTACGGAAGACACCGTGGTTGAGAACGACCCTTGGAACCTGATCCGGTTCAACCCGGCGTAGGGAGCGCGGCACGACAGGTCCGTAAGGGCTCGCCGCACCCCGCGCTCATTCGCCAAGCAAGAGTGACCTATGAGCAACGATAAAGTCCGTATCGACCTGCCAATCACCGACGCTCCTTTGAACGGAAGCGGCCGTGCCCGAGTGGCTCCGGCGACCGAGGACGTCGGCACGGATTATCCGGGCGCCTTCCCGAACTCTAAAAAGGTTTACATCGAGGGTACTCGTGGCGTCAGAGTCCCGGTACGTGAGATCCAACTGTCGGGCGGGGAACCGCCGTTCCGTGTGTACGACACCAGCGGACCGCGCGACCTCGACGTGCGACAGGGTCTGTCGCCGCTTCGCGACGACTGGATTCGGGCCCGAGGCGAGTTGAGGGAAACCGGCCGGACGCGAGCCCCAGCCGAAGAGGTCGAGATGCCGGAGGGGCTGGCGCGCCGCACGCTGCGCGCGTCCGCATCCGTCACCCAGCTCACGTACGCCCGGAACCGTGAGATCACTCCCGAAATGGAGTTTGTTGCCATCCGTGAGAAGATGGACCCCGAGTTCATTCGCTCTGAGGTCGCACGCGGCCGTGCGATCATCCCGGCGAACATCAATCACCCAGAGATCGAGCCGATGATCATCGGCCGGAACTTCAAGGTGAAGATCAACGCCAACATCGGGAACTCGGCCGTCTCGTCATCGATCGAAGAAGAGGTGGAGAAGCTTCGTTGGTCCACGCTGTGGGGTGCCGACACGGTCATGGACCTCTCTACGGGGAAGAACATCCACGAGACGCGTGAATGGATTCTGCGCAACTCGCCGGTGCCCATCGGTACCGTCCCCATCTATCAGGCGCTCGAGAAGGTGGACGGCGTTCCGGAAGACCTCACATGGGAGATCTTCCGCGACACGATCATTGAGCAGGCGGAGCAGGGGGTCGACTACTTCACCGTGCATGCCGGTGTGCTGCTGCGCTTCATCCCGATGACGGCGAACCGCATGACCGGCATCGTGTCACGCGGTGGAGCGATCCTGGCCAAATGGTGCATGGCGCACCACAAGGAAAACTTCACCTATACGCACTTCCCTGAGTTGTGTGAGATCATGGCTCAATACGACGTCTCGTTCTCTCTGGGTGATGGACTCCGCCCAGGGTCGATCTACGATGCGAATGACGAGGCACAGTTTGCTGAGTTGAAGGTCCAAGGGGACCTGACCCGCATCGCCTGGGAGCACGGAGTTCAGGTCATGAACGAAGGCCCCGGGCACGTTCCCATGCATCTCATCAAGGAGAACATGGAGAAGCAGCTCGAGTGGTGTGACGAAGCGCCGTTCTACACACTCGGGCCGCTCACGACAGACATCGCGCCGGCATACGACCACATCACCAGTGCCATCGGGGCTGCGCAGATCGGCTGGTACGGCACGGCTCTCCTCTGCTACGTGACGCCGAAAGAGCACCTTGGCCTGCCGAACCGTGACGACGTGAAGCGCGGGGTGATCACATACAAGATTGCCGCGCATGCGGCAGACTTGGCCAAGGGCCACCCCGGCGCACAGGACTGGGATGATGCCCTGTCCAAGGCTCGATTCGAGTTCCGCTGGCGCGATCAGTTCAACCTCGCGCTCGACCCGGTCACTGCGCTCGAGTACCACGACGAGACACTCCCCGCCGATGGAGCGAAGGTTGCACACTTCTGTTCGATGTGCGGTCCGAAATTCTGCTCGATGAAGATCACTGAAGACATCCGACAGTTTGCGAAGGAACAGGGGATGGAAACGGTGGAGGCCATCGAGGAGGGCATGAAGCAGATGGCGTCGGAATTCAAGGAGCAGGGCAGCGAGATCTACGTGGAGACCGGGGACTGAAGAGGCTCGATTGAGTCCGGCGTGACATGGGCGTAGCCCATGAGTGCGCCTCTGATGCCTCAGCGAATCCCAGGTAGGCTTCTCGGGTCCACACTCGTCGTCCCATAGCGCACCACCCAATGGAGGTGGGGTCCGGTGACACGCCCTGTCGACCCGACCCGACCGATTGGCGTACCGGCCTCAACCGTGTCGCCCACAGCGACGAGTTGTTCACTCAAGTGGAAGTATCCGCTGAGTAGGCCGCCGCCATGCACCAGGTAGACGATGTTGCCGGCGAGTAGGAAGTCGTCCACGAGCGCCACGATGCCCCGGGTCGGAGCTACCACAGTGTCACCGGGTTCCCCATCGAGATCGAGCGCCATGTGGCGTCCGTTGATCTGCCCGTTGTAGACACGGCCGTTCCCGAAACCCGAAGTCACACGGTCATCTCGGGGCATCACCGGGTTCGGCGTCCACAGGCGTGGAGTCCCGTGAGCGAGGCGGGCCACATCAGCAGCCTTCGCCTGATCGCCTCGAAGCCTTGCGGCGTCCGCGCCGGCGAGAGGCCCGCCCAGCCTGGGAGCCACGGTGAGTCGCTCGTGTTGGTACACTCCGGCCTGGACCGGAACCGCCCGCTCCAACGACTCTTCGGTGCCGTTCTGGTATCGCACCCGAATCGAGACGCTCGCCGCCTCAGTGGTCCCGATCGGCATGGGTGCCAGGCTCTCGAATCCACCGGTCACCGGAACGAAGTGGAGTTCCTGCCCGCCGGCCGTCCCAGAGAGGGATTCGATGGGGTGCCCGGCCTCAGCTTCCACGCGCACGACGAAGAGATGCCCCTGGACGGGACGTTCCGGCGTGAACGAGACGTTGACCGCCGGCAGGGGCAGGAGTGCTGTCGAGACCGTCGAAGCGACGGCGACGAGTAGTCGAAGGAGCATGCATCACACTAGGCGCGCCGCCGCCCCTTCTCAAGCCGGCGCCGCGGGGGTCTCCCGATGTCGAACGATCTCGCGTCTAGTTCACGGCCAGGAGCTTCAGGTCTCGCAGGGAATCGAGACGTTCGGGAGAATGACATTGAAGAAGCCTTCAGCCAGTAGCTATGCCGCGCCGGAAATCGGCCACGCGGCCACCGAGTACAGGATCATCTCTGTCAGCTCATAGTGAGCCTTCATGTTCTCTGCCGGACCGCCCAGGACGGGGTCGTAGTATGGCTCGATCAGGACGACCTCCCACATGGGATCTTCGGCGTCAGGAGCTGGGATGTAGCTCCGCTGCTTGCACACGTTGGTCAAGCAGCCGTCCCGCATGTCGTAGAACTCGCGATCGAGGTCCGCGACTTGGTCGGGGGACGGGGTGCTCAGCGTAGGTGGCGGTTCTTCACAGCAGACTTGTGCCTGGAGCCGGACCGTAACGACGGCGACGAGCAGAAGCGTCAGAAAAAGAGTGGGTATGGTACCACCACCTCTTTGAAGTAATCACATACAACCACGTCTTCTGGGAGAGGCAATAGCGCCAACACATCGGTGCCTTCCCACGCTTGAAATCTAATGTCTGGGTCGCTGGAGAATTCCTTGGTTCTTCCTGAATCACGTGCGGGGATATTTCCCGAAAGCAAGGGTCGCACCACCCGCTAGAGAACACTACATTTCCGCACGATTACTGATGGAAACGACCATCCGAGACCCTCGGGAGTCCATACTCTTGAAACGCATTCTGGTGACCGGATCCGGCGGACAGATCGGCTCTTGGTTGGTACCGGCGCTACGCCGGACTTATGGAGACTCCAAAGTCCTCGCCACGGACGTGAGGCACCTGGATCGTGAGGCGACCGACGCGGGGCCATTCCAGGTGTTGGACGCTACTGACGCGAAGGCCGTGGGTCAGGCAGTCATGCGCCACCGTGCCGACACCGTCTACCACCTCGCGGCCATCTTGTCCGCGATCGGCGAGAAGGATCCTCGGCTGGCTTGGCACGTGAACATGGCCAGCCTCGAGGCCGTGCTCGAAGTCGCGCGGGAGCAGAATTGTGCGGTCTTCACTCCGAGCTCGATCGGTGCGTTCGGTCCAGACACACCCAAAGATCCGACGACGCAGGACACGCTCATGCGTCCGGCTACGATCTACGGGATCACGAAGGTGGCTGGGGAGCTTCTGTGCGACTACTACCACACACGTTACGGGGTGGACACCCGCGGCGTGCGCTTCCCCGGGCTGATCTCCTATGGTGCGCCTCCTGGAGGAGGTACCACGGACTGGGCCGTCGACATCTTCTACAAGGCGGTTCGGCACTCCCAGTACACGTGCTTCCTCAGGGGTAATTCACAGTTGGACATGATGTACATGCCCGATGCCGTTCGCGCGGCGATGCAGGTCATGGAGGCGGACCCGGGGCGTCTCGTTCACCGAAACGCGTTCAACGTCACCGGGATGCAACTCAGTCCGGAAACGCTGGCCGCCGAGATCCGAAAACACATTCCCGACTTCACGATCGACTACGACGTGGACCCGGTTCGGCAGGGGATCGCCGACTCGTGGCCAGATCGAATCGATGACTCTGCGGCACGCGCCGAGTGGGACTGGAACGCCGAGTTCGACGCGGCGGCGATGACCAAAGACATGCTCGAACATCTGGTAGAGGACTGATCCATGCCCGTCGATAGACTGAACGCAGTTTTGGATGCTCACGTGACCGGACTCGAAGAGGCCGGGACCGCGAAGGGTGCCGAGGTGGTGGTAACCGGAGTAGTCCGCGCCCAGGGAGACCATGGCCCGCGCGTTTTGCTCCGCGGCGAGAGCGACAAGCATTTCATTCGTATGAACTCCAATTCGTACCTCGGCATGGGGCTCAACCCCGAAGTCATCGAGGCAGAAGATGCGGCCACGAAGGAATTCGGTGCCGGTCCCGGCGCGGTGCGCTTCATCTCAGGGAGCTACGAGGCTCACCTCGCGCTCGAAGCCAAGATGGCCGCGTTCCATGACCGCGAAGCCGGGATGATTTTTTCGTCGGCTTATGCCGCGATCATGTCGTCCATTACTCCGCTGGTGACGAAGGAGACGGTTCTCATCTCCGATGAGTTGAACCACAACTGCATCATCAATGCGATGAAGTTGAGCCGGCCCGCTGGGAAAGCGATCTACGGACACAACGATGTGGACGGACTCGACAAAGCCCTCGGAGAGTGGAAAGGGAAAGCGAAGCGGGCGATCGTCGTGACAGACGGGATCTTTTCCATGCGGGGTGATCACGCGCCGATGGCTGAGATCATGGATGTGTGCGTCAAACACGATGCTGACTACGAAGAGAACGTCGTCTGCATCATGGACGACTCACACGGAGTTGGCTCGTTCGGCCGGACGGGACGGGGCACCGAAGAGTTCACCGGCGCCCGGCCCGTCGACGTGTTGGTCGGCACGCTCGGGAAGGCCTTTGGAGTCAACGGCGGATATGTCGCTGCAGGTGCGTCGATCATCGACTTCTTGCGAGAGTCGTCGCAGATGTACATCTACTCGAACCCGATCACCGTGGGTGAGGCGGCAGCCGCGTTACGCTCCGTGGAGATCGTGGACAGCCCAGCGGGATTAGAGCTTCTCGAGAACCTCCGCGCGCTCACGAAGCGTTTCGAGAATGGACTGGGTCGCATCGGCATCGAGACGATTCCGGGAGAACACCCGGTGGTCCCCCTCATGATTCGGGACACTCAGGGGACCAGAGATCTTGTGCAGTATCTCTACGACAACGGGGTCCTTGTCACCGGACTTGCATACCCGGTCGTACCTCGCGGTGACGAGGAAATCAGGACCCAAATCAACGCCGACCATACCGAGGCGGACATCGACCACGTTCTCGCCTTGTTGGAGGCCTACCAAGAACGGCAGTAGTGTAGAATGCCCCCCCGAGGCATTTCTCAAAACAACTGAGGCCCGCGCGTGGAGAAGCAAAACGAGACGACTTTGGCGAAAATCACGGACGCTGCCAGACGAGAGGCGGGGGAGTGAGCCGCCGCGACCTCAGTCGTCGCTCCCTCCTGAAGGGCGCTGTTGGTGCGGTAGGACTCGGGATGGTCGCCCCTTTCGTATCGACCGGGCGCCACCAGCTTTTTGCGTGGTCACCCCAAGAGTACTCGACCCGATGCATCGATCTGGTGGAAGGCTCGCTCGTGATCGACATGCTGGGCCTGCTGTCTCTGAACGGTGAAACGGAGCAACGGTGGGGACCTGGCTTCGACGGGATGACCGCGGAAGACATCGAACATTTCAAGGCGTCCGGCATCGACGTCTTCCACATCGCATCGGGTGTTGGCGGCGTCACGCAACAGGACGCGTACCAGAACTGTCTGGCGTTCGTGAGCCAGTACAACTCCATCGTCGCGAACCGACCAGACGTCTTCATGCGCATCGATTCGGTCACGGACCTGGCTGCGGTGCACAATTCGGATCGAACAGGGGTGCTCATTGGAATCCAGGATTCCTCGCACTTCAGAAATCCGAACGACGTGAACACGTTCCACGCTCTGGGTCAGCGTGTGAGTCAGCTCACATACAACTCCCGCAACTTGATCGGGAACGGCTCGACCGAGCGCATCGACGGCGGTATTAGTGACTTCGGTGTTCGGATCGTGGAGAGAATGAACGAGGTCGGCATGGCGGTCGACGTCTCGCACTCAGGAGACCAGACGACGCTCGATGCCTGCGAAGTCTCAGTAAAACCGGTGTTATTCACCCACTCCAATGTGCGAGACCTCGCCGCGGGGCATCCCCGTTGTAAGACAGATGAAGCGATTCGGAGGATGGCCGCCACGGGTGGCGTGATGGGCATTACCGGTGTCCGCATGTTCGTGACCACGGAAGAGCCCACTACGATCGAGCACTACATGGACCACTTCGATCACGTGCGGGACTTGGTCGGCGTGGAGCACCTCGGCATCGGGTCCGACATCGACCTCTTCGGTTATGACGACATGCCGGCCGACGCGTACGCTGCGCTAAAAGCCAACTACAAAGGTTCGTATGCGTTCCGCGACAAGATCGACATCGATGAAGTGGCACACCCCAAGCGGATGTTCGATGTGGCTGAAGGACTCATCCAGCGCGGATACACCGACGAACACATCCGTGGGATCCTAGGTGGCAACTTCCAGCGCGTCTTCGGAGAGATCTGGGGCGCGTGATCCCAGCTCGTAGGATTCGGCCTAGAGGTTCGCGGCCCACAGGGTAGCGTGGCGCAGAACCATCGCTTCGACAACACGTATTGCGAGAAGATCTTCGAGGCGTTCGAGCGTCTCTACACCGATGAGTTCGCCGTGACAGGCGTACGTCTCGCGACGGCTCGTAGATCGTACGCCGGCAAGGCGGCGATATATGGGCCGTCGGTGAACCGGATGAAGGCGCGACGTTCTGGTTCTCTACGATAGGGCCCAAATAGCGAATGACCTGACGCCTCTTGGCGGGCTCGCTCGATCCGTGCACAATGCGAGGTCCCAAACCATCTGGAGCTCTTATGCGAAGACGTGTCTGTCTCTTCTTGATCGCTGCCGGCCTGTCTGTTTCACCCCTGGTCGCCCAGGACTTCGCCGCTTCGGGTGACGAGGCCATTTCGCTCCTGCAAGGCATGGTCCGCATCGACTCGAGTTCGCCTCCTGGGAACGAGACCGAGGTGTGCGAGTTCATCCAGGGTGTGCTCGCCGCGGAAGGCATCGAGTCCCACATCTACGAGATGGAGCCGGGCCGAGGAAATCTGGTCGCGCGCATTCCCGGGAATGGCTCCAAGCGCCCGATCCTGCTCATGGGACACATCGACGTGGTCGGAGTCGAACGAGATTCATGGACGGTGGACCCATTCGCCGCCGTGATCAAAGACGGCTACCTGTGGGGTCGTGGCGCGCAGGACGACAAGGGTATGACGGCAGGTGCGCTCGAGGTTTTTCTGATGATCGCGCGGTCGGGTATCGAACTCGACAGGGACGTCATCTTCATGGCCAATGCGGGTGAAGAGGGGATGGCCCATCTCGGGGTCGAGTTCATGGTCGCCGAACACTTCGATAAGATCGATGCGGAGTTCGCGCTCAACGAGGGTGGGGGCTTTTCGCTGATCGACGGCGAAATCACCCGCCTGACCGTTGCGACGACGGAAAAAGTGAGTACGCGCATGCGGCTGGTGGCCAGTGGAACGTCGGGTCACGGATCCCGGCCCAGGCCCGACAATCCCATCGTGGCTTTGGCCCGAGCGGTAGCGAAGTTCGGTTTATGGCAGCCCCCCATGCGCCTGAATTCCACGACGCGAGAGTACTTCCGTCGCATGGCTGAAATTTCGTCTCCTGAGACTGCTTACCTCTACCGGAATCTGGAAAACCCCGAGATCACGGACCTGGTTCAGGAGCAACTGAGGCTTACGGACCTCACGGCGAACTCCATGCTACGTACCTCGGTTTCACCGACGATCATCGAGGGTGGCTTTCGCCGAAACGTCATTCCTGCGGAAGCCATCGCCACGCTCGATATCCGCGCCTTGCCTCAAGAGGATACGCTTTGGCTCAAGGCGGAGATTGAGCGGGTAGTGGACGATTCGACAATAGAGGTGGTGCGTTTCGGGGCACGTCGCCCGGTGTCGGACCCGATGCCCATCGACTCCGATCTGTTTCGCGCCATGGAAAAGATCCAGGCCGACCTATTTCCGGCGGCGACCACGATACCGACCATGCTGACGGGGGGGACCGATTCCTCGCAGCTGCGGGCGGCTGGGATTCTCGCGTATGGCATTGGACTCCCAACGGACCCGGCGACGGGATCGCGAGCACACGGGAACGATGAACGAACACCCATAGCCGGGATGCCGCTCTTCGTAGAGTTCCTATACAAAACCGTTCTGGAGATCTCGAACTGATGTCGACTCACGGAGCCATCGGATTCCGGATCTTCACGGACACGCCGCGGCCGTCGCCCGATTTGGTGGAGGCCTTCAGGGGTAAGGCGTCTTCGAACGTTGCAGACGCGATGGGTCGATTCCACTTCATGGACCCCGGCATCCAGAATCGGACGGGCTTGCCGATGTGTGGGGTCGCCGTCACCGTGAGTGTGCGACCGGGTGACAACCTCATGGTGCACAAAGCTTTAGAGGTCGCCTCTCCGGGTGATATCGTAGTCGTGAGCACGAACGGAAACACGACCAGTGCGGTCTTTGGTGAGCTGATGTGTCACTCTGCGGTCGCAGCGGATCTGGGCGGTATCATCGTGGATGGCGCGATCCGGGATGCCGACGGATTGAAGACGCTCGGTTTTCCGGCGTTTAGTCGAGTCGTAAACCCAGGTGGGTGCGACAAGGACGGCCCAGGGGAGATCAATATCCCTATCTCGTGCGGTCACACTGCGGTGCTTCCCGGAGACATCATTGTTGGTGATGCCGACGGCATCGCAGTCGTCCCCCTCGCGGACGCCCAGCAGGTGCTGGAAAGGGTCCGAGCCCTCGAGGACCGGGAAGAGAAACGCGTCGCAGCGATCGCATCAGGCGACGTGTTCAAGGCCGAGATTGACGAGACACTTCGCCGGAAGGGTGCAATCGAGTGAGGGAAGATGCCTTGCTCATGACTCCGGGACCCACGCGGATCCCGGAAAGGGTGCTACTCGCGTCGCATCGCGTACTTCACCACCGGACGCCTGAATTCTCCGACGTGTTGGACGAGACCTTCGATCTCATTCGCCCCTTTTTTGGGGCGGCGTCCGCGGACGTGCTGCCCGTACATGCGACGGGCAGGGCAGCTATGGAGGGTGCGATCACTAATTTCTTCGCGCCCGGGGATGCGGTCGTGGCGTGTTGCAACGGCAGCTTCGGAGAGATGTGGGCGGAATTCGCCGAATCCTACGGCCTCGACGTGCGCCGTGTGTGTGAGGACTGGGAGCACAGCGTCGACCCGGCTGTGGTCGAGGCCGCGTTGGCGGGAGGGGGCGTGCGGGGTGTCCTGTGCACGCATTCGGACACCAGCACCGCTGTATTGAACCCCATCGCTCAGATCGCTGCGGTCGCTCGAAGCCACGGATCGCTGATCCTGGTCGATGGCATCAGTTCCGTTGGGGGCGCGCCCTTCTCCTTCGATGCATGGGATCTCGACTTCGCGGTCACGTCATCTCAGAAATGTTTGATGGCGAGCCCGGGGCTCTCGTTTGCAGTCGTAGGAGAGCGTGCTTGGCAGGCCGTGGAGCGGTCCCCATTCCCGAAGAACTACCTGTCATTTGAGGCCATCCGCTCGACCTTGGCGCGGGATCGTGCTGAGACACCGGGCACGACCCCGGTGTCGTTAGTGCTCCAGGTGAGGGAGGGGCTTCGTATCCTCACCGAGGAGGGTCTCGATCACGTCTTTGAACGGCATGCGGAGATGGCGGAGCGGGTGCGTACAGGGACACGTGCGCTCGGCTTTGGTCTCTTAGGCGCGGGTATTCACCAGCGCTCCCCAACGCTGACGGCACTGACGGTTCCAGACGGTGTCGATGCCAATGCATACCGCGTGAAGGTGCGGAGCGGCGGGGTACAGATCGCGGTCGGGTTGAGGTCGTATGCTGGTAGTTGTGTTCGCGTGGGCCACATGGGTGATATTCGGATGGACGACGTAGAACGTACGCTGGAAGTGATGCGGTCGGCCCTTTCGTGACCGGGCTCACGTTTTCGGAAAAAGTGCTCGGGGCCAAATCCGGAACGGATGCTCGGGCGGGTGACATCGTTGTCGGTGAACCGGACCTGATCTTGGGCACGGACGGCTCGACCCCCATGGCCATCGACTACTATGAGGCCATGGGTGGTGGGGCGGTTGTAGCCCCCGAGCGCGTACTGCTGGCCCGGGATCACTACGCGCCTCCGACATCTCCGGCCACACAAGCGTTCCACTCCCGTATGGAGGAATTTGCCGCCGCGCACGGCATCGAGCTGCTGGCTGTCGGAGGTGGGATCAGTTTCCTCGTCGCTCTGGAAACGGGGCGCGTGGCGTCGGGGCATCTCGTAATTGGAGGGGACAGCCACACCGTCACGTGCGGAGTTGCGGGTGCGTTCGCCACCGGGGTTGGGTCGTCGGACCTGGCTGCCGCCTTCAAGACCGGTAAGGTCTGGCTTCGTGTCCCCGACACAACTCGTGTGGATCTGTCGGGCGTCATGGCAACGGGCGTCACCACCAAAGACGTCGCCCTGGAGTTGGTTGCACGGCTGGCTGGGGTTGTCAGCCCGTTCACTGCGCTGGAATTCGTGGGGCAGGGGGTGCGAGAACTTCCGCCAGAAGACCGAATCGTCTTATGCAACATGGTGGCCGAGATGGGCGGGATGGCCGGTGTGTTCCCGACCTCGGAATGGGCGTCGGACGACCACGCGGCATTCGCTTCGACCGTCTCGGTCGAACTCGGCGAGATCGACCCGCTCGTGGCTTTGCCTCATGACCCAGGGAATCGGGTCCCAATAGGTGATGCCCTCGGTCGGGAGGTCGATTGGGTTTTCCTCGGCACCTGCGCGGGCGGCCGTGCCGACGACTTCCGGGAAGCTCTTCGAGTCCTGCGCGCTGCTGGAGGGATCGCCAACGGTGTGACCGTGGCCGCCGCCCCGCCGACCGCGGCAGTACGGGCAGTTTTGGTCGACGACGGGACACTTGCTGCGCTCGAAGGGGCGGGGGTCTTGATTGCGGAAACCGGGTGTGGACCCTGTTGTGGCACATCAGGCCCCCTTCCCCCGCCCGGTGCTCGGGTAATATCAACCGCCAACCGCAATTTCCGGGCGCGCATGGGCGAGCCGAGCATCGAGATCATGCTGGGGTCACCTGCTACGTGTGCGGCAGCGGCTGCGGCGGGGTATGTGGTCGATCCACGCGAGGTGGCCTGATGCTGACCTTTGCCGGACGGGCGCGGAAGCTCGGTGACTCGATCAATACGGACTACATCATCTCATCTTCTCGAAAGAGAGAGACGATCGATCCGGATGTGCTCAAACAGTGGCTACTGGAATCTGTAGATCCCGACTTCGCCGCTTCGGTGCAGCCCGACGATGTTCTGGTCGCTGGTGAACAGTTCGGCTCGGGGTCAGCCATGGAGGTCGCGGTTACCGTCGTGCTTGCCGCCGGGATTCGGGTCGTAGTGGCGAAGAGCTTCTCGCGGACCTACTACCGAAACGCGCTGAACAACGGCCTCGTGCCTATAGAGATCGACAGCACCTCGATCGCGGAACATGCACGGTTGCGAATCGAGATCGATGCTCTTGGAATCAGAGTCGACGACGACACGGCCCAACTGCGGATTGATGCGGCCCCCTTTTCTCCGTTTGCGTTGAAGTTGCTTCAGGCGGGAGGGATCGTGCCTCTCGTCGCGCGGACAGGGGACCTGGAGAGCGTCAGTTGAAGCTCACGACGAAGATCCTGATCGGGCTCGTGTTGGGCATCGTGTCCGGGATTGTCGCTCAGGCCGTCGGAGGAGTGGCGCTCTCCATCGTGCTGGCGTTGGAACCGATCGGGACCGTGTTCATCCGCCTTATCAGCATGGTCGTGGTACCGCTGGTGGTCGCGAGTCTGCTGTTGGGGGTGGCGTCCGTGGGCGACGTGAGGGCTGTGGGCCGCATCGGTGGGAAGGCGTTGGGCTACTTCCTCGTCACAACCGTCATTGCGGCGATGATTGGGTTAGGACTCGGCCTCGCGGTGCAACCGGGAAGCTCGATCGAGTCGGACCAGCGGGACGCCATCGCAGCCCAATATTCGGACCGAGGGGAAGAGTCGGCGGAGCGGGCACAGACCGTGTCGCTCATGGAACGGTTCGTGGCGATCATCCCGAGGAATCCAGTGGCGGCCGCCGCGAATATGGATCTACTCGGGCTGATTTTCGCGACGCTTGCGTTTGGAGCCGCCCTGTCGGGGCTCCCGGCGGAGAGACGCGAGCCGGTCGTAGCCTTCTTCCGCGGGGTCAACGCTGCGGCCGCCGTGATCATCGACTGGGTAATGAAACTGGCTCCGTATGCGGTCTTTGTGTTGATCGCCGGGGCCTTGGCGCGGTTCGGAGCCGATCTCCTGCAGGCGCTGCTCGTGTACTCTGTCTTGGTCATCGCGGGCGAGCTGTTTCACACCTTCGTTGTGCTGTCGGGGATGCTGAAGCTCGCCGGGATCTCCGTGCGGGCGTTTTGGAAGCATGTGGCTGCGGCGCCAATCCTCGCGTTCTCAACGGCATCCTCGAATGCGACGTTGCCCGTGAGCTTGGAGGTATCGGAGAAGAATCTCGGTGTTTCGAACGAGGTCGCGAGCTTCGTGCTCCCCGTAGCGGCGACACTGAACATGAATGGAAGCGCCTTGTACAAGGCGCTGACGGCGGTGTTTGTCGCCCAGGTCTACGGGGTGCCACTCGGTGGCGCGGAGTACGTGGTCATCATCGTCACGGCCACGCTGGCGGCACTGGCTGGCGTCGGCGTTCCAGGGAGCTCGCTCGTTACGACGCTCATTGTCCTGACGGCGATCGGCATGGGGGCTGAGGCAGCCGCCGGGATTGCGCTTGTTGCCGGTCTCGATCGTTTCCTCGACATGTTCCGCACGGGCACGAACATCGTGGGGGACCTCACCGCTGCCGCCATTGTCGCGAAGTCCGAAGGGGAGACCCTCAACGCGTGACCGTCGTGGTCGAGGGATGTGTCACCTCGCTGGCGGAGGCCAGGGAGTGCGCCGATTCCGGTGCGGACCGACTCGAACTCTGTTACGACCTCGACGTGGACGGCGTCACGCCAGGCACGGCACTCGTGGAAGCAGTGGTTCAGGCGATCCAGATCCCCGCGTTCGTCATGGTTCGTTCTCGACCCGGGCCGTTCGTGTACGCCCCGGATGAAGTGGCTGCCATGGAAGAAACCGTCCGGGAGATGAAGGCTGCCGGTGCAGCGGGCATCGTCGTGGGTGCGCTGACCGATCGCGGGACCGTGGACCAGGAGGCGCTCCGGCGGTGGGTCGCCGCGGCCGGTTCTCTTCCGGTGACCTTCCATCGCGCGTTCGACGAAATCAGCGACGGTTCGGCGGCCTTGCACACACTGATGGACATTGGCGTCAGTCGTGTCCTGACGGGTGGAGGTCCGGGCCGGGCCGTGGACCAGGCGACAGCACTCGCCGGACTCGTGGATGCTGCCCAGGACCGGATCGGGATCATCGCCGCCGGCGGAGTACGCGCCGACCACGTCTCTGTGCTTGTTGCTCGGACCGGGGTGGCAGAGGTGCACGCGCGCGCCGAGGGTGTCCGCGCCTTGGTGCGGGGATTAGAGGGTCCCGTCACAACGAACGCTGCGCGGTAGTCCCCGAGAGCGTGGAGCGACATGTGACATCCTCGGCAGGTCCGTTCGACTGTCTCTTACTTGCCCTGCTCCCACCGCGGCCGCATCGTGACCGCGGCGGCCCATCCCAGGTCTCGCCCGAGAACGCACACTGCTCCGGAGGCACCTCGCATGCGTCGCACGACGTTCAGCTCGATCTTCTGCACCCTCGCACTCGCCGTCTTCCTTCCATCAGGATTGGTGGCTCAAGCCGACCCACGGTTGGACGACCTCAAGGATGAAGCCCTCGAAATGGTGCAGGCGGACGCCAAGCAGGTGCAGGAGATCGTCGACATGCTCTTCAGCTTCGGTGAGTTGGGCATGCAGGAGTTCGAGACGCAGCGGTACCTGACGGGGATTCTCGCAGACGCTGGCTTTGACATCGAGCTCGGTGTGGCAGGTATGCCGAGTGCCTGGACCGCTCGGTGGTCCAACGGAACCGGTCAGCCCGTGATCGCTCTTGGGTCGGATGTGGACGGCATCCCGCAGTCGAATCAGAAGCCGGGTGTGGCATACCGCGACCCAATCCTTTCCATGGCTCCGGGGCACGGGGAAGGGCACAACTCCGGACAAGCCGTGAACATCGTCGCGGCGCTCAACGTGCAAGAGCTCATGGAGCGCGAGGGGATCGACGGTACTCTCCTCATCTGGCCGGGCATTGCAGAGGAGCAGCTCGGCTCCAAGGCGTTCTTCGTTCGTGATGGCGTATTCGATGGCGTCGACGTGAATCTGTTCACGCACGTGTCTTCCAATTTCTCGATGACGTGGGGCCACACGAGCGGTAACGCGCTCGTTTCCGCGCAATTCCGCTTCCAAGGGGAGACCGCCCACTCGGCCGGGTCACCGTGGCGCGGTCGTTCGGCGCTCGACGCGGTGATGTTGCTGGCGCAGGCGTGGGAGTTCAAGCGCGAGCATCTGCGGCCACCACAGCGTTCGCATTACATCATTGTGGAGGGTGGTGACCAGCCCAACGTCGTGCCTCAGTTCGCGACGATCTGGTTCTTCTTACGTGAAGTGGACTACGAGCACGTCACGGAGATGTACGATGCGGCAAAGTTGATGGCTGAAGGCGCGGCGCTCATGACCGGAACCCAGATCGACACCATTATGACGATCGGCTCGGCGTGGAACCGACACTTCAGCAAGCCGGTCGCGGAGATGAGCCAGGCCAACATCGAGCGCGTCGGACTCCCCGAGTGGAGCGATGACGACATCGCGCTCGCCAACGCCCTCCAGGGAGAGATGGGGCAGGAGCCGAGAGGGCTCTCGACCGAAGTGCCTCCGCTCCGCGGACCGATCGATCTCGCCACCTACGCGGGTGGTGGTTCGGACGACATCGGTGACGTGTCCTGGAATATGCCGACGGTCACCATGCGTTATCCGGCGAATATGCCTGGTGGGCCCGGTCACAACTGGGCGAACGGTATCGCCATGGCGACGCCTATCGCCCACAAGGGCTCGTTGGCGGGTGCGAAGGTCCAGGCGCTCACTCTGCTCGACCTCTTCTTGGACGGAGAAACCGTCGATGCGGCCTGGGACTACTTCAATGACGTCCAGATGGTGGACATGGAGTACACACCGTTCATCACTGCGGACGACAAGCCGGCCATCTTCTTGAACGAGGGGATCATGGCCCAATGGCGCGAACGCATGCGGCCCTATTACTACGACCCGACTCGCTTCGGCACGTATCTCGAGCAACTCGGAATCGAGTATCCCATGATTCGGACCCGGCCCATCAGCGAGGACCGCGACGAAGGACGGTAACCCTCGATGTCGGGCCGTGAGTGAGCGGAATGCAACGTCGGGCTAGCGCGCGCGCTCGAACCTCAGGTTCCGCGCCCGTGCCTGGCCCACGAACATGTCGCCAAGGCTCCCGTCTGGGTTTCGTTCGAAACGGACAGGTCGGAAGAAGAGGCCTGTGCTCGTGAAAATATCCGTGGCAGTTGGTGTCATCTGCACTCGACCGTGCCGGTAGTGATCGGCGACCAGCCGGCCGTTCACCGCCGACAGGACATAGCGGGTGTCGAGCTCTTCACTGAACCACTCTCCTGTGAACTCTGCTAGGGCGGTCTCGGAAAGCGTGGGCCCTGGTTCCTGGTCGGCGGGTTCTGACTCCTCTCTCGGGGGCGGAGAAGATCCTAGTTCGTCGTCAAAAAAAATGTCCGCGAGGCGATTCGCAGTTCGGGTGGGATCGTAGTTCGCGGAGTTCGACAAGACGACGATGCCTGCGTTCAGGGTTGGCAGGTGTATGATCGCGGTCCTATTTCCTGCCCATGACCCGGTGTGGCTCCACGTTGGGATCCCGCGATAGCTCCCCGTCGAGATCCCGTAGGCGTAGGCGATCGTGTCCCCCGAATTGAGAACTCCTCGGGTGTGCATTCGGTCGATCACAGCTGGGCCGCCCACCGCGTGGGTGTCGAAATTCGTGAGCCACTTCACGAGATCGTCGACAGAGCTGTGTAGGGAACTCGATCCCAGCGCGGTTAGACCGTTTGGTGATTCGAGCCAACCCGCGCCCGGTACCAACGAGTGTCCGCGAGCACGTAGAGGAACCACTTCTAAGTGGTTGTCCTGGAACAGGCTGCTTTCCATTCCCAGCGGCGCGAAGATGTTTTCGTCCGTCCATTCTCGAAACGTCTGCCCCGTGGCGCGCTGAACGATCTCCGCGAGGAGGTTGTACCCGGTATTCGAGTAGCTGTACTCGTCGCCGGACGGAAAGTTGAGCTCCTTTTGTGCCCATGTCATGCGTAGGATCTGATCGAAGGAGATTACGTCGTCGAAGCGCCACCCAGCGATCGCCAACGTGATCGGCCAGTCGCGGATGCCACTCATGTGATGAACAAGATGACGAACAGTGAGTGGGGCGCCGAAGTCTGCGAGTTCCGGTAGGTACTCTCTGACCTCGGCATCCAGATCGACAAGACCGGACTCGACCAACGACGCGATGGCGAAGCCACCGAACTGTTTCGACACCGATGCGATGTCGAACACCGTCGCCGGGGTGATGGGCACGTGCTGGTTCAGATCCGCCATGCCGTAACCGGCCCGGAAGAGGACTTCTCCGTTGCGAACCACCGCGACTGCAGCTCCCGGCGTATTCTCCCCAAATACTCTGAACATCCGATCGACCTGAGACTGTTGGTCCTCTGTCTGGGCCCGGGTTTGGCCGGGCTGGCCCAGGAGGAGCGAAACAGGTAGGCATGCGCAGACAAGTCGGCGGAGTGTGCGGATACGATTCGTCATAGGTCTTCACCGGCTCAGAGGGTGCGTGGCAGACTACGAGGGGCGAAACCGCGCACGCAAGCCGCCCTCGCCGCGCGCCAACATGGCCGAATCCCCGCCTGCACCACACATTGGCGCTCACTTCAGAAGCCATTAAACGCATCAGCGCCGCTCTTGAATGGCGCTACTGCGTCGAGCGTTTTCATGGGCGACCCCACCACCTGACTTGGCGCCGATGCGGACGCGACGCTCACGATCGTCACCAACTGGTTCACGGAGCTCAAGGAGCGGCTAGGAAAAGGCAACGAGCTGACCCCGCCGTCTTGCCGCCTCGGTCCCTGCGGCGCATCGTGTCATATACTGGTTCGGCAGCCCAGCCGCGCCGGAAGGACCCACGGAGGAACCGATGTCCAAGTTGCCCTTAGAACGCCGTGACTTCCTCAAGGCGGCCGCAGCAGCTGCGGCCACCGGCGCTGTCTCGCCAGCCTCGCTTCTTGCCGCTGACGGGCCGATTTCGGATGCCACGCGCAGCAACGTTCCCCCGCAACAACAGGGCCCGCCCCCCGTACCCCTCGGTAACGGCGAGCACCCCGCGTTGGTCTACCAGGCCTACCCTGGCGGTACGGGATCGCTGTACGAGAAGTGGCACGCCCAGGGCGTGAATCCGTTCGAACGCCACGCCATCGAGATCCCGACGTGGCCAGGCGCGGTGCCCACCAACGAAGAGGACATCGCGTTTCTGCCCGTGCATCGCCTGTCGGCGCTCGTGCGAGACCGGCACATCTCCTCCGTTGACCTCACAGAGCTGTATCTGGACCGTCTGAAGCGGTATAACCCGGTGCTCCTCTGTGCGGTCACGATCTTGGAAGACCGGGCACGAGAGGAAGCTCAAGAGGCTGACGCCCAGCTCCGGCAGGGGAATTGGCTCGGTCCGCTCCATGGGATCCCGTATGGCATCAAGGACCTCTTCATGATCGAAGGGGCGCCCACGACGTGGGGTTCTGAAGTTTTCGCCGATCAGCACTTCGGTGAGGACGCCGAAATTGCACTGCGGCTCCGTGCTTCGGGTGCGGTCCTGCTCGCCAAGCTCGCGACGGGTGAGTTCGCCCGCGGCGACCAGTGGTTCCGGGGAAGAACTCGGAATCCGTGGAATATCGAGGAGGGCTCGAGTGGGTCGTCCGCGGGGCCCGGCTCGGCCACGGCTGCCGGTTGCGTGGGCTTCGCCATCGGCACGGAGACTCAGGGTTCGATCGTGTCTCCGGCGCGACGAAATGGTATTTCGGCGCTCCGGCCCACCTTCGGAAGCGTGAGCCGGCACGGCGGTATGGTGTTGTCTTGGAGCATGGACAAGGCCGGACCCATGTGCCGCAGCTCGATGGATTGTGCGCTTGTCTTTGAGGCGATGCGAGGTGCGAGCGAGCGCGATCCCGCGACGGTGACGGCGCCGTTTCGTTTCGACGCGAATGCCGGCATCAATGGCTTCCGCATCGGGTTCGATGAGAATGCTCCACGGGAGTTTCTCGATCAGCTCGAGGACCTTGGTGTGACGCTCCGTGAGATGAACCCGATGCCTCGGGGCAGCTCGAACTCGCTCGGGGTCGAGTCCTCGGCCGCATTCGACTTCCACATTGCGCCCGATGGCGTGGAGCCGGAGCCGTTGCCGGACGATCTCAGCCCCGGTGAGCGAAGGAGCCGCGGTCGCTTCCGCTCGGGACGCGACGTTCGTGGCATCGACTTCGTAAACAGCCAACGTCGTCGCCTCATCCTCATGAAGGAGATGGCGGAGGCGATGGAAGGCTTCGACATGTTCGTGAGTGGATCCGGAGAGGTGGGCCTGACCAACCAGACCGGCCACCCGGCGGCCATCGTACCCTACGGCTTCGGGCTCCGGAATGCCGATGCCGACAACCCTTCCACGATGCCGCTCACGACCACGTTACTCGGAGACTTGTTCGCGGATGACAAGGTCCTTGCCGTCGCCCATGCCTTCCAGAAGGCGACGGATTGGCATCTGCGGCGTCCTGATATGAGCTACGGCTAAGGATCTAGGCCATGCTCAGGTACCGGCGGGATATTCAGACCGTAGCCTTTATGGCGCTGACCACTGGGCTCTTGGTGGTCCAATGGCAGCGGGAGAGCTGGAGCCCCTGGCTGTGGTTCGCTTCGCTGTGGATGGGCCTCACGGTTGCAGTCATGACCCATAACCACAATCACGTCCGCACGTGGACGGCGGCGTGGATGAATCGGTTGCACGATTGGTGGCTCACCGTGTTCTACGGCTTCCCAGTTTTCGCGTGGGTTCCAACGCACAACAAGAACCATCACAAGTTCAACAACCGTGAGGGTGATCACACGATCTGGTATCGGCACTCTGAGCGAAACAACGCGGTTACGCTGCTGTCCTATCCAGCGATTTCCAGCTGGTTTCAGCAAAGGCCGATCGTGCAGTACCTGGCCTTCCAGAAGGAGCGCAATCCGGCGGAGTTCCGATGGTGTTTATCTCAGTACGTCGTCCTGGGAGCCTGGATTGCCGCAGCATTGTGGATCGACTGGAAGAAGGCGCTTCTCTATGTGGTTGCGCCCCAACAGTTCGCGCTGTTCGCGGTGCTGGTGCTGAATTACCTCCAGCATGTGCATGCGAACGAGGAGTCTGAGTGGGACCACTCGCGGAATTTCGTTGGAGGGTTGGCGAACTTCCTGCTGCTGAACAACGGATTCCACACAGTTCATCACGAGTGGCCCGGTGTGCATTGGAGTCAGGCTCCAGCTAAACACCGGGAGATCGAACACCACATCGACCCAGCGCTGAACGAACCGAACATCATTTGGGCGCTCTTCAGGATCTACGTTTTGGGGCTCGTGTTCCGGCGATTCCGCACCAGGAATTTGAGGCAGGAGCGGATCGCTCGAGAAGCCCTGTAGTAATGGCTGAGGCCGAGGGTGCCTCGACGATCACCCGTCGAGACTCCGAAGCGGCCTACGAGATCGGCCGCTCCTTTTTTTCCTCGAGCGTTTCGAGCACCTGCTGCCAATCGAACTTGTCGCCGATGCCACGAACGTAGTGGTCCATCCAGGCGAGCTCTGAGACCGACCGAACCAATCGGTTCCGCGCGTCTGGGATTCCATGACTGCGACCCGGATACATGAAGAGCTCGGTTGGCACATCGAGCTTCTTCAGTGCCATGTGCAGCTCGACCGACTGGGGACTCGGCACCCGGGGATCACCCTCGACGACGTGGATCATCGTGGGGGTGGATGCGTTCGCGATGTACTTCAGTGGGGATTGGTCCCAGGCGGGCTCGAAATTTTCGTACATGAACTCGTCGCCCAGGTAGAACTGTCGATTCCGCTGCACGTCGCTCTGCGCGTACATGCTGATCCAGTTCATGGTGCCCGCGCCTGAGCTGATCGCCTTGAAGCGATCCGTCTGGGTCAGGATCCAGTTAGACCAGTGGCCGCCCGCACTCCAGCCGAAGACCCCCATCTGGTCTTCATCGACGATGCCCTCTGAGATGAGGTGGTCCACGCCGGTCATGATGTCGTCATACCCGAGCGTGAAATAGTCACCCACGATGTCCGTGCGGTGCGCGTTGCCGTAGTTGGTGGATCCGCGGTAGTTCGGCATGAGCACTGCGTATCCGGCGCCTGCGTAGATCTGTGAGCCGTAGCCATCGTTGAACCCAAGCAGATCCGCGCTGGCTGGGCCGCCGTGGATCGCCACGACCAGCGGGTAACGCTGGCCTGCTTGGTACCCGACGGGATAGACCAGCACGCCGCCGACTGTCTTGCCATCTGTCGATGTCCACTCGACCTCCACCTGTTCACCCAGTTGGAAGTCTCGCACCTGCGGGTTGATGTCTGTCAGTTGTGTCCACTTTGAGCGATCCGTCACGTCGTTGACGTCGGCCACGGTGAACAAGGTCGTGGGCGTCAGGGGGTCCTGATAGTTGATCAGGAGCACGCCCGTTTCGTCGTCTTGCGAAACAGAAACAACCGCTCGTTCGTTCGTGATCTGCCGCACGCTTCCTGACTCCACGTCCACGGCGTGGAGCTGACGGGTGACTTTTACACCGACCGTCGTATAGATCGTCTCGCCGTCGTCGGACCAGAATCCCATTCCGAGATTTTCGTCCAAATCTCCGCCCAACTTGCGGAAGCTGCCGTCCCGGTCTGCCACGTCACGAACGTAGATGCGTGAGTTCGTCATCGAGTAGCGGGTCATGTCGTCTGGACCCGAGAAGGCGATGCGGCGACTATCTGGAGAGAAGTTCGGCCGCGACTCTCCGACCTCGTAGTTCTCCGCCAATCTTTCGACGTGCCCGGTGGATACTTCGAGCAGGTAAGGATCGGCGTAGAGGCGGGCCTGAGTGATGTTCCGCTCGTAGCGCTCCGGCGAGCCGCCTGAGAACGCGATCCAAGCCCCGTCCGGCGACACGGTGAAGCCGGCCACGGAATACGCGTCGTCCCGCTCCAAAACGCGCTCCCGCGCAGACATCACGTCGACAGCCCACAGGCTGGAGAGCGGAGTCTCACCGTTCCTCACGTCTACCGTGAAGCCCTCTTCCACGCGCCGCTTTTCGTCTTCGTCAAAGGAATCGGGCCGCGAGAAGTAGATTGTCCCGCCATCGGGCGAGAAATCCCACTGCCCAACGCCTGCGGCTGCGTGCGTGATCTGCTCGGCCTGGACGAATGTGGTGGCTCCTGCGGCCATGCGGTACAACTGCTCTTCACCAGATTCACCGCTCCGGTAGACGAGCCATTGGCCGTCCGGGCTGAGCGAGAATCCCGAGACGCCCTCCTCGGCTTCGGTGAGCTTTCTTGCCTCACCTCCATCGTGCCGCATGCGGTAGAGTTGGTTGCCACTGGCCTCGCCGTCGGAATCTCTGTTCGACGCGAAGACGAAATAGGACCCGTCCGTGGCCCAGGTCGGTTGGCTCTCATTTTTGTCATCCGTGTACGTCAACTGCCGCGCGGACGAGAAACCGTTCCTCATCGAGACGACGTAGATGTCGGTCTGCGTGTCGTCTTCTTGCCAATCCCGGGTGCTTGTGGTGTACAGCATCCACTGGCCGTCTGGACTGGGGGCATAGTCGCCACCGTTTCTCAGCTCCTGCACGTCCATGAAATTCATGGGGCGTTCTTGGGCATGAAGCGGTGCCGACGATACCAATAGGCAAAAGAGAATCGCCGTGCCTGAAGCGGCCGAGGCCTTCCGAATGTCGTGTGCCATGGTGCGGTCCGTAGTCGGGATTGTGTCCAACAACCATTGTATTGTTTCAAATTGGACCCGGCATGTGCGTCTGGCTAGGGCAGCCGGAATTGAGCCCCCCTTCTTGCCGGACCGCCCCCTGGGCTGCATCCTGAGCCCCTGATCATCAACCAGGCCCCGCCTCCCGCCACGGTGCCGCTAAGCAATACTATTCGGAGATATCTAAATGCGTCGTCTTTTTTCCGCTGCCCTGGTACTTGGAGTGGGGCTCACGCTCGTCCCGGACCTGTCAGCCCAGGCCGATCCGCGCCTTGAGGCCCTAAAGGATGAAGCCCAGGAGATGGTTCAAGACCGAGCCAAGCTCGTCCAGGAAATCATCGATCACCTGTTTTCGTTTGGTGAACTGGGCATGCAGGAATTCGAGACCCAGCGTTACTTGACAGACCTGCTCGCAGATGAAGGCTTCGACATCGAGCTCGGCGTGGCCGGTATGCCGAGTGCGTGGACCGCGCGCTGGTCCAACGGCTCAGGTAGCCCTGTGATCGCGATGGGTTCGGATGTTGACGGCATTCCGCAGTCGAACCAGAAGCCGGGTGTTGCATATCGAGATCCGATCCTCGCCATGGCTCCGGGCCACGGTGAGGGCCACAACTCGGGTCAGGCTGTGAACATCGTGGGCGCGCTCGTCGTGAAGGAACTGATGGAGCGTGAGAACATCGATGGCACGCTGCTCATCTGGCCGGGCGTCGCGGAAGAACAGGTGGCGTCGAAGGCTTTCTTCGTTCGCGAAGGCGTCTTCGACGGCGTGGATGTGAACATGTTCACTCACGTGTCGAGCAGATTCGGCGTGAACTGGGGCCAGCAGGGCGGCAACGCGCTGTGGTCGGTCCAGTACCGCTTCCAGGGCGAAACTGCACACTCGGCCGGCTCCCCTTGGCGTGGTCGCTCGGCGCTCGACGCGGTGATGCTCATGGCCCAGGCCTGGGAGTTCAAGCGGGAGCACCTCCGCCCGGCGGCTCGATCTCACTACATCATTGTCGAGGGTGGAGATCAGCCCAACGTGGTCCCGCAGTTCGCCACCATCTGGTTCTACTTCCGCGAGCGTGATTACGAACTCACTAAAGAACAGTTCGACGCCGCAGCGCTCATGGCCGAGGGTGCTGCGCTCATGACCGGGACCACGATCGATACCATTATGACCGTGGGCTCGGCGTGGAGCCGGCACTTCAGCAAGCCGGTTGCCGAGGCGTCTTTCGCGAACATCCAAGCGGTCGGAATGCCGGAGTGGAGCGAGGACGACATCCGCTTTGCCGAAGCCTTCCAGGCGGAGATGGAAGTCGAAGTCACCGGTTTGCAGATCGAGGTCCCAGAAGAGATGAGTGGTCCGGTCGATCTGTCTCGCTCGCTCGGCGGTGGCTCAGACGACATCGGAGACATCTCGTGGAATATGCCCACGGTGACGCTCGGTTTTCCGTCAAACATGAGCGGCGGTCCAGGTCACAATTGGGCGAATGGAATCGCCATGGCGACACCGATCGCTCATAAAGGCGGCGTTGCAGGTGCGAAGGTGCAGGCGCGTACGCTCCTCGACCTCTTCCTGGACGGTGAGACGGTCGAGGCGGCGTGGGACTACTTCAACGACGTCCAGACCGTTGATACCGAGTACATCCCCATGATCGCTCCGACGGACCAGCCGGCGATCTTCCTCAACGAGGGCATCATGGCGCAGTGGCGTGAGCGCATGCGGCCGTTCTACTACGATGCCACCAGGTTCGACACCTACCTCGAACAGCTAGGGATCGAGTATCCGACGATCCGTACGCGCCCCATCTCCGAGGACGGTGCTGCGGAACCCGAGGGTCGCGGCCCCGGCGGAAGCTGATTGCGTTAGAGGTGAGGATGATGTGGGGATGAAGGGCATGAAGAGCATCTTCCTGGCGGTCGGGATCGCATCTGCGGTCCCGGCCGCTTCGGCTGCCCAGCAGATCGATGTTGTCGAGATGACGGTGGCCGACGTCCAAGCGGCTTACGCCAACGGCACCTTCACGGCGGTCGCGTTGACTCAGGCATTCCTGGATCGCATCGAAACGTTCGAGCCGCACTACAACGCGTTCATTTCGATGAACCCTGATGCGCTTGAAATCGCTGCGTCACTCGATGCGGAGTATGCCGCGACAGGACCGCGCGGGCCGCTCCACGGAGTTCCGGTCGTGATTAAGGACAACATCGACTACGGCGGGCTGGTCACCACCGTCGGCTACGAGGGATTCAGCGCGGCGGCGGGAGGACTCGACATGGTCCCCGACGACGACGCTGCAGTGGTGTCACGCCTCCGGGAGGCCGGGGCGATCATCCTCGGCAAGACCAACCTCCCGGACTTCGCGAGTCACGGGACGCGCACGGTCAGCTCGGTAGCGGGCGTCACGCTCAACCCGTACAACGTGGACATGGTGCCCGGCGCTTCGAGCGGCGGCACGGCAACTGCCGTGAACGCGAGCTTCGCTGTCCTCGGACTTGGCACAGAGACCGGGGGGTCGATCCAGAACCCGTCGAGCGCACAGGCGCTTGTTGGTGTGAAGGGTACATACGGCCTCACGCCCATCGAGGGCATCTATCCACTCAGTGGGTCGTACGTGGACGTTGTTGGTCCCATGGCCCGAACGGTGTACGATGCTGCCGTCACGCTCGACGTCTTAGCAGGCCCCACTCCCGAGGACTATGCGACGTATGCCGCAGCCCAGCACATTCCGGAGGGAGGATACGTCGCTGGCCTAGATGCCGGGTCGCTTGAGGGGAAGCGCTTCGGGCTCGTTGGAACGGGCTGGCGGGAGCAGTGGCTTCCGCTCGATCCGCTGACCGAGGTCGAGTACCGGAAGGCGGTCGACGTATTGATCGGGCTCGGCGCCGAAGTCGTCGAGGACCCGTTTGAAGGCAGTGGGTTCAGGGAACTGTATCGCGAGCAGGCGCGGGTGAGCACGTCGACATACGACCAGGCGCTCTACTTTCGGGGCCTTGGCCCGAACGCTCCGTTCAACAGCATCGCAGAGTGGGAAGAACTTACGGGTCGCTCGTTCGGTCGGGGCCGTGGTCGCCGTGGTGGCCCGCCTCCTGTCCCGGCGCTCCCGAGTGCGACCGAGTCCGGGGACGCGTTTCAGGCATGGCGCATAGAGATCCGTGCGCTCTTCCGGGGTGTCATGGAGGAGCACGACCTAGACGGTCTCTTCTTCCCGCAGTCAGGAACGCCGAATCGTCCGCTCGTGCACGACCCAGAGAACCCGGAGAGCCGGCCGAACGACTGGGCTGAGATTCCGAGCAATATCATCAACGACATCGGACTCCCGACCGTGACCGTTCCTTATTCGTACTATGAGGACGGAAGCCCATTCGTCCTCGCGTGGATCGGTGACACGTGGAGTGAGCCGCAACTGCTTAGTTGGGCGTATGCGATGGAGCAGGCGACTCATGCCAGGCGTGCTCCCCAGCTCGAGGAAGCGCCGGGACGCTGAAGCCTGTTAGAGCTCCATCACGAGTCCGACGTCGGGGTCGATCGTCGCCGGCTTGTCCATCAGCGACACCACGATGAACAGGAACATCGAGACCACTAAGGCGACGGCGCCCATATCCGTACTGTAGGGGGCTGACACCCCGGCCACACGCGTCCCGAAGTTGATAGCTAGGCTGGCCACGATAGCAACGACTGCCGCACGAGGGGTCGCTCGTTTCCAATTAAGTCCGATGGCGAGCACGGGGACGAACGCAGCCGCGAAGGTTCCCCACCCGAAGGCACCGAGTAGCGCGACGAGTTCACCGCTGTAGACCGCGATGATCGCCGCGAAGACCGAGAGCCCGACCGTGGTGGCCCGAGCCCATAAAAGCTCGTTCTTTACGGACCGACCAATCAATGCGTTCGGGATATCGTGGACGATTGCGGCGGTCCCGACGTTCAAGAAGCTGTCCGCCGTGGACATGATCGCGGCGAGCAGCGCGGCGAATACCACCCCGGCGAGAACCGGGTTGGTGAAGCCCTGAAGGAACGCGGCCGCGGCCATATCAGGCGCGGCGAGCACGTCATGCCGACCGCTGAGGACCAGCGCCCGCATGGCCAGGCCGAGGCCGATCCACAGGAGCGCCGCGAGCATGTAGGCTCCTGCCATGACCGGGATGACGGTCCTCAGGCCGCGAACCTCCTTAATCATCATGTACTTCGTGACCACGTGGGGCTGCCCAGCTCCCCCCAGCGAGAACACTAGGATCCACGACATCGCCCCGAAAACGCCTATGGTCCCCCATGGACCCATAGCCTGTGCGTCGTCCGCCGCGATGATCGAACTGATTTCTGCCATGCCTCCGTCGAACGTGGTCAGGATGGTCCCGAACACGAGGACAGCGGCGACGACCATGATGATGCCCTGAATCAAGTCGGTATATACAGAAGCGATAATCCCGCCAGTCACCGTGTAGAAGAGCAGCACTGAGGTCGACACCGTGACGGCCATTCCCAGACTGATATCCGGAAAGAAATTTGCGTCCCGCAGCACTTCTTGGAGGACCACCGACATCGCGAGAATCTGAGTGGCCAGGTAACCCAAGACCCCGAGAAGCACGACGACCGCCAAGAGGCCTCGCACGAGATTGCTTCGGAAGCGGAGGTAAGCGACGTCCGGGAGCGAGATGCAGTCTCCGAGTTGGGCGAGCAACCGCGCGCGCTTGGCAACAACGGAGAACCCGATCGCGATGGAAATCGCACTCACGACCACCATCCAGATCGAGCTCATTCCCATCCGATAGACGAGGCCGGGGCCACCGACGAAGCCGAAGCCACTGAGTGTGCTCGAGAATGCAGCGAAACCGATCACGAGAGGCCCCAGGTTCCGCCCACCCATGAAGAAGTCGTTGCTCGACTTGGTCCGTCGCATGGCCCATAACCCAACACCGATGCACACACCCAGGTAGATAATTACGGCGGTGAGGATGACGCTACCGCGGTTCAATGCTCACTCCGCTTGGTTTCCATGAGGGCTTCGAAACGGGCTTCAGCTTCCGGGGTGTAGGACACTGAGTCCCATAGCACCACGTAGACGAGCACCATCAGCCAGGGGATATGCCACATGCCGTGGATCATCCAGGCCGTGGGCGGAGGGAAGCCGAAGATGGTGCCGGTGAATCCTTCAGTGGCGTAGGTAGCATCTGTCACGAGAAGGGCGATGAACGTCACCACGTACAGAGCGGATGAAACGCCCATGAGACGTCGCCCTAGCTTCGATTTCGGAGACACGCCGATGAAGACGAAGGCGATCAACACGCCGAGCACGAGCACACCTGACACGTATCCCGCCCACAGCGTCCACGAATTCCCAGGTGCGCCAGAACCACTGACCAACATTGACGGATACGCGGGGTGGGGTGTCGCGACCAATTCCGGGGGCGCGGGAAACACGATCCCGATGGCGATCAGCGCCAAGAGTCCGGACAGGCAGAACAGGAGGGCGTAGATCACGCCTTTGCTGAGATCGGTGCGCATTGCCTGGCTGAGGGGAGGGGATGTGGGGATGGCCGCACGCGAAAGGTGTTTGTCCGGATTAGCCAGCGCCAGACTGCGCCGATACGGCTGACGCTTCAACCAAACCACCCATGCAGGTGTCTTGGTTTCCGGACACGTGTGCGAATCTGCTGGTCTCCGAGAGGAGCATCGCTCGCGTTACCTTTTTGGCTGTCCGCCAAGCGGTGGATTCACTCGGTACACAACACGGCTGCCCACGCACATGCGCCTGCGCCTTACACATATTCCGTTCGCTCTCGTGTGGCTCCTTACGCTCGGGGCCCCGTCGCTCGCAGAGAGTCAGAACGTCCGACCCAATGTCTTCTTCGACTGCAACGGCCGGAACTGCAACAGTCAGTACTACCGCACTGAAATCGATTGGGTGAACTGGGTCAACGACAAAGAAGTCGCTGATGTCCACGTCATCATGACCAGCCAGACCACCGGGGCGGGTGGGAATGAATATCGTCTCGACTTCATCGGACACGGCCAGGCGGAAGGATGGGAGGACACCCACCTCTTCCAGACGCTTCCCACCGACACGGAGCGAGAGCAACTCGACGGCATCTCGCATGCGCTCGGACTCGGGATCGCCAGTTATGCACAGCAAGCCGGCTACCGCGGCCTTGTGAGCCTCACGGGTCCCGCACCGGAGAGTCCAGGCGCAGGACGCCGCCTGGTGTCGCAGGACGAAGTGGACGATCCGTGGAACCTGTGGGTCTTCCGTCTCAACGGCAGCGGCAACTTGGACGGCGAGTCGACGCGCAGCACCACTCGGCTCAATGGGAGTTTTTCGGCGAACCGGATCACCCCGACGTGGAAGATGAACTTCAACGGGAACATCAACTACAACCGGGTCGATATCGAACTCGACAACGGCAACTTCCTCAACGTTCGGACGGATTGGGGCTTCAATCCGCTCATCGTCTACTCGGTCGCCGACCACTGGTCGATCGGGATCCAGGGCCAAGCTGGTCGGATGACCCGATTCAACCAGAACTTCCGAGTCGAAGTCACGCCTGCCATTGAATACAGCGTCTTTCCGTACGACGAGGCGACCCGACGTGCCTTCACGTTCTTCTACAAGGTCGGACCGGCATACCGCGACTACATCGAACCCACGATCTATAATGAGACGTCGGAACTGCGGTATGAGCAGTCGCTCCAGATGCAATTCTCCCAGCGTCAGGAGTGGGGTGATGCATCCCTGCGCATGACCGGCTCGCACTTCTTGAGTGACTTCGAGCGCAACAACCTGGCGATCCGTGGTGACATTGACGTCCGCATCGTTCGGGGCTTCAGCGTAAACATTCGAGGGGACATCGCTTGGGTCAACGACCAGATCTATCTGCCGCTCGATGATGCCACGGATGCGGAGACGCTGCTTCGGCTCCAGCAGGAAGCCACCAGCTTCAACTACGGCATCCAGGTTGGCTTCTCGATTCAGTTCGGGTCGATCTTCAACAACGTGGTGAACAACCGGTTCCGCAGTGCGGGCTTCGGCGGCGGGTACGACCGGCGGTAGTCCGTGGGCCGGCCCGCTCTTACGGAGCAGGCCTCTGCATGCCCGCTAGTTGCAGGCGACCGTGCCTGGCTGTGTGGCGGGAGACCCGTTTGATGCCGACGCGCTGCCGTAGTAGATCCCGCACTGCTGACCTGACAGACCTGAGTGCGTCGCTGTCGCCGCCCACCCGCGCCCATCGGACTCGTTGACCGTTACAGTCACAGCATCCGTCAACGTCTGGTCCATAGCGGTCGTCGTCGCCGCGTAAGTGTTGTTGTCGGTCAAGTAGATCTCTTGCTGGCTCGCCGTGCTCTTGAGGTCGGAGGTTACGGCGGCGATGTACGATTTTGTCCGCATGGAGGAGAACTTCGGGATGGCGATGGTCGCCAGGATGCCAATAACGACCACGACGATCAGCAATTCGATGAGGGTAAAGCCGCTTTTCTGGTTCTTCGGCACCATCTGTTCCTCCTGGGGGGGAATGAATGTCCCCGGTCCTGGTCATGCTCACGGAGACCGACATTATTCCCCTTGGTAGAAGCGTGCAAGACTTCGGCGTGAAGCATCCTCAGTGGCGATTTGCCCCTTTGGCGGCTAGCCGTACTTTTCTACCTCTGTTTCGGGCGTGCAGCCCGCCATCTGAAGTTGTATCCCCGGAGGTTGTGTGGCCGGCCATAACAAGTGGTCCAAGATCAGGCGCAAGAAAGGAGTCACCGACGCCAAGCGCGGTGCGCTCTTCACCAAGCTGATTCGTGAGATCACGGTGGCGTCTAGGGAAGGCGGTGGTGAGCCAGAGTACAACGCACGCCTCCGTCTGGCGGTGGACACAGCGAAGGGCAACTCGATGCCCGCCGAGAACATTGAGCGGGCGATCAAGAAAGGAACCGGCGAGTTGGCGGGGGTCGCGTACGAAGAGGCGATCTACGAAGGATACGGGCCCGGTGGGGTCGCACTCTACATCGAGTGCCTCACGGACAACAAGAACCGCACCGTAGCGGACGTCCGCCACGCCCTAAACAAGAATGACGGCAGCTTGGGGACCGAGGGGTCCGTGGCCTGGCAGTTTGACCGGAAAGGGCAAATTACCATCGATGCTGCGAAGTACACGGAGGACTCCGTGTTCGACGCTGCGATCGAAGCCGGTGCGGAAGATGTGACCAATGAAGGCGACGAGTTCGTTGTGATCGCTGAAGTATCGGACTTCATGGCGGTTCAGGACGCTATGAAAGCAGCAGGTATCGAAGCCGCTTCGGCCGAACTCACGCGCATCGCCAAGAACGAGGTAGCGGTTGCCGGGCGGGACGGGGAGAAGCTATTGCACCTGCTCGACACGCTCGACGATCTGGACGACGTGCAGAAGGTGCACTCGAACGCCGACATCGACGAAGCCGTTCTCGCCGACGCGACGTAAAGGGCCGCTGAGATCGACGAAATCGACGCGGGTCAGATCATCCTGGGGATTGACCCAGGCACGGCGGTTACGGGATTTGGCGTCGTTGCTCGGAAGGGCGGGGGCGCTGTCTCGTTGGTGGAGTGCGGGGTGATCAGGACGTCGGCGAATGAGCCGCTGACTGCACGCATTCGTGAGATCCACGAAGCCGTGGTTGGACTCATCATCCGTCATCAGCCCTTCGCGATGTCCGTGGAAGACGTCTTCCACGGGAAGAACGCGCAAAGCGCGCTGAAGCTCGGACACGCACGTGGAGCTATTCTTCTGGCTGGAGCGCTCCACGATGTGTCCATTGCCGAGTACGCACCGCGTCAGATCAAGAAAGCGGTGACAGGAACGGGAAATGCCACGAAAGAACAAGTCGCGTTCATGGTGATGCAATTGCTGAAATTGAAGGAGCCTCCGACCCCGCACGATGCGTCCGATGGGGTCGCCGCTGCGCTGTGTCACTCGTTTCTCGGGAGTTTTGCTAATGTCTGATCTCGGGTGCCCGGCATGATCTCTAGACTCAACGGCGTCTTGCTGACTCGGGACACGGATCGGATCGAGATCGAGACTCCTGGTGGGGTCGTCTACGAGGTGGAGATCCCGCTGACCGTCCTTCAACGGCTGCCTTCTCCGGGTGCGACGCTCCAGCTGCGAACGCTGCAGGTGGTGACCGACTCATCTGTGGCCCTCTATGGATTCATCGAGGCGCACGAGCGGACGCTCTTTCGACGGTTGCTGTCGGCGTCCGGGGTCGGCGCCAAAGTGGCTCTGGCTATGATGTCGACGTACGACGCGGAGCGACTCGCCCGCGCCCTCGTCGAACGAGATCTCGTGGCGCTGCAGCAGGTGAGCGGCATCGGTAAGAAGAAGGCGGAGAAGATCTCTCTCGAGTTGGCCGACAAAGTGGCCGATCTCGCCATCGTCACGCCAACGAAGCCCGGATCGATTAGCGGTGCCCAGGAGGCGGTTCAGGCACTGGTAGCTCTCGGCTTCTCCTTCAGCGCTGCGGACAGCGCGGTACGCGCCGTAATCGAGGCCGGCGCTCCGGACTCCACGGAAGAGCTTATCCGGCGAGCACTCGCAAGAGACTGATGCTGGTCTCGTTCGGAAAAGGGGCGAATCAGAAGCGTTCCGGCGTCTGGCGGCAGGTCGCGGCTGAAGTAGGTGCGGTGTATGACGCTCGTAGGCAATAGCGGCCGGATACGGTTCCTGACCTGTTCACGAACGAAATCGTCCGGGAGCGGGAGCGGGTGCCGGTGAAAAAGATGCGCTTTGGCATCAGCGACAACGAAGGCATGGTGGGAGGCACAGACCCTGACGAGGTTGATCTTCTCCACGATCATGCGCCCGCTCGTATTACCGACCCGGAGCGCCTGGTCCGTATGTTCGAACTCCTCCGGGCCGTGCTCGACGAAGTGGCCATTCCGGACGACGAGAGTGAAATGGAACGACAGCTTCGCCGAATCCGGCTTCTCGAGCGCCGCCAAGGCCAGCGAAAACGCAAGCTGGCGGACGACGCTGGCGATGCGTTGGAGGGGATGGGCCACGGTTCGTTGCTGGAGGCGCTCGATGGGAGGCCGGGGCGTCTCGCGCACGGGTCGAAGGAGGTACGCCCGGAGATCATCGATGCGCTGCTTTCCGCGCTCGAGAGACCGGGTGGGCTCGTCGTATCGAACACGGTGCAAGCTCGGGCCAAGCTCGGGGCCGTCGAAGCCCCTCCCGCCCGGACGAGTCTCCCACCCCGGCGGGTCCGATGTCGCCCAATTCCAACACTCTCCCGTTGCCTGCAGATGGACGCGACCAAGAGTCGGATCCGGGCGAAGCGCCAGCCGCTTCTGATGAGTTAGATTCTCCGGCATGAACGAACACACCCACGTCACAACGCCCGAGACGCTAGAAGAAGACGTCGAGGCCGGTCCCAAGCTTCGCCCGACGCGTCTCAGTGAGTTCGTGGGGCAGGAGAAGGTCCGCGAGGCGCTGTCCATCGCCATCGAGGCGGCGAAGTTCCGTGGCGAAGCCCTCGATCATTTGCTGTTTCACGGTCCTCCTGGACTCGGCAAGACGACGCTCGCGTCGCTCCTGGCTCGCGAGATGGGTGTGAACATCAAGACCACCTCGGGTCCCGTGCTCGAAAAGCCCGCGGACCTGGTTGGCATTCTCACGAATCAGCGTGAGGGCGACATCCTGTTCATCGACGAGATCCATCGTCTGCGGCCCGTGATCGAGGAGTTCCTCTATCCGGCTATGGAGGACTGGCAAGTCGACATCCGTCTTTCGGACGGTCCGAAGGCGGATACGATGATCATGAAGATCGAGAAGTTCACATTGGTGGGTGCTACCACGCGGTTTGGGCTTCTCACGGCCCCGATGCGTGCACGTTTCGGCATCGTCCAGCGGCTTAATTTTTACCCGCCCGAAGAACTCGTGATCATCATTCGCCGAAGTGCCGAGATCTTGGGCGTGGAGGTCACGACCGAGGGAGCGGTGGAAATCGCTCGTCGCTCTAGAGGCACGCCGCGTGTCGCGAACCGGCTGCTGCGCCGCGTCCGTGACTTTGCTCAAGTAAGGGCGGATGGCCGGATCGACGAGTCGGTCGCTGGAGATGCGTTGACTCTTCTCGACGTGGATGAGTTCGGGTTGGACGAGATGGACACCCGTGTGCTGAGGACCCTCATCGAAAAATTCGAAGGAGGGCCGGTGGGGCTGAATTCGCTCGCAGTTGCGATGGGCGAGGATGCGACCACACTGGAAGAGGTCTACGAGCCCTTCTTGATCATGGAAGGCTTCTTGATGCGCACAGCCCAGGGACGGGTGGCTACGCCACGCGCGTTCCAGCGTCTGGGGTACACGATTGCGGACGCTAAGAAAGGACCCCAAGGCACGCTCTTCGTAGAGGAGTCTTGAGGAGCCCAGACGGCTCGCTCGTCTCCGACTACGAGTACGAGATCCCGGACGAACTGATCGCGCGCTATCCGGCGCCGCGGCGCGACGGCAGTCGACTGTTTGTGCTCCCCAGGACGGGTTCAGCACCATCCCGTCACCTTGGGTTCGCGGACATCGTGGAGCTCTTCCACCCCGGAGATGTCTTGGTCGTCAACGAGAGCAAGGTGCTCCCGGCGAGACTCGTCGGGCACAAGCCTACTGGGGCGCGCGCCGAGGTCTTTCTGATGCGCCCGGCACCCGACTCCGATGACCCACTCGTTTGGGAGGCGTTGGTTCGACCCGGAGGAAAACTCAAGCCGGGTCGTGAAGTCATCATTGGGGAGGATCTCTCGGTAGAAATCCTTGGTGGCGCGCCGGGCGGAGGCAGAACCGTGAGGCTCGTGACCGACCTCACTGTGGACGAGGCGCTCGACCGGCACGGTCACATGCCGCTGCCGCCTTACATGGGCCGTGAAGAGGAACCACTGGATCGGGAGCGCTACCAGACCGTCTATGCGCGTACCGCCGGGTCAGTGGCGGCGCCCACGGCCGGCCTGCATTTCACTCCTGAGTTGCTCGACTCGCTTACCGAACGAGGTGTGATGCGCGCGGAAGTCATCCTCCACGTTGGCATCGGGACGTTCCGACCCGTCGAGACGAACGATCCCGCTGAGCACGAGATGCACCATGAGCGATATGCGGTGACATCTGAGGCCGCATCGATTGTGAACGACGCCAAGCGGGCTGGTGGGCGCGTCTGGGCCGTCGGCACCACAGCTGTGCGTACACTCGAGTCGGCCGTGAACGAGGCCGGGGAAGTGGTAGCTGGTTCGGGTACCACGAACCTGTTTCTCCGCCCGCCGGCCGGGCCCCGTGTGGTAGACGGATTGTTGACCAATTTCCACTTGCCAAGGTCGACGCTGCTCATGCTCGTGTCCGCTTTCGCGGGTTACGACCGAACGATGTCGGCCTACCATGAAGCGATTGCGGAAGGGTATCGCTTCTATTCGTACGGCGACGCCATGGCGCTTCTTCCCTAACTCTGTAGTTGTCCGACTTTCCGGCTCCGCCGGAGTCAGTAGATTTCCAGATTCCTATTCATCATCCACCCGCAGTCCAGGTAGAAGTATGCGTTTGCATTCGAAGATTGCGTCCGTGTTCGCGCTCGGTGCACTGCTGGCTCCCGCGCCGACCGCCGCGCAGGTCGCTCAGGAGGCCGTCGATCTCGATGTCGTCGCCCAGATCCGTGAAGAGGGACTCGAACGGTCACAGATCGAAGCCCTGGCCCGCCACCTCACTGAGGTCATCGGGGCACGCCTTACCGGTTCGCCAGGCATGGCCGAGGCCAACGCTTGGACCGTCGAGAAGTTCAACGAGTGGGGCCTCGCCAACGCAGTGGTCGAGCCATGGGGAGAGTTTGGACGCGGTTGGAAGAACATGGGATATGCGGGACGGATCCTCACGCCTGTATCGCAGCCGCTACACGGGCAGCCGATGGCGTGGACGGGTAGCACGGACGGTTTGGTGCGCGGTGAAGCCGTGGTCATCCAGGCGGAGAGTGTCGAAGACGCCACCACGAAGTACGAAGGACAGCTCGGTGGCAAGTTCCTCTTGGTAGAGGCACTGCAAGACTTCGAGCCCGAGTTCGAGCACACGCCACGGAGGTCCTCGCTCGAATCCCTTTTGGAGCCGGCTCCCCAGACTGGCCGCGGTGGCCGGGGTGGGAACGCGGCTCTCTTCGCCCGCATGAGGGCGCAGCGTGCTGTTCAGCAAGCCATCTTTGAAATGGCGGCGTCCGAGGGCGCGGCAGGGGTGCTTCGCATCTCCTCGCGTGACGACGGTGTCATCCGTGGCGGGTCGGCCGGGAGCCGCGAGAGTGGGGCCCCTGAGGGGCTTCCGCACGTCGCGCTGTCCAAAGAGCAGTACAACCAGATTTTCCGTAACGTCACGAACGGATATCCGGTTGAGCTAGAGATCATGGTCGAGAATCAGTTCTACGAAGACGACCTGAACCAGTACAACTCTCTCGCCGAGATCCCGGGCACGGACAAAGCCGACGAGTATGTCATGCTCGGTGCGCACCTCGACTCGTGGCACATGGGCGGTGGTGCGACGGATAACGCGGCCGGCTCTACCATCATGATGGAAGCCATGCGCATCTTGAAGGCGATCGACGTGCAGCCGCGCCGCACGATCCGAATCGGACTGTGGAGTGGTGAAGAGCAGGGCCTCCTCGGCTCCCGTGCCTACGTCGCGAACCACGAGGAACTCCATGACAAGATCTCCGCTTATGTGAACGTCGATAACGGGACTGGACGCCTGCGCGGGATCTGGGACCAGTCGAATGAGGCAGCCATCCCGGTGTTCGAGCAGATCCTGTGGCCCTTCCGCGACCTTGGGGTCGTGGCGGTTCGCCACGGGGACACGGGCGGGACGGATCACCAGTCGTTCGACCGGGCGAACATCCCGGGCTTCAACTTCATTCAGGATCCCATCGAGTACGGCATCAACACGCACCACACCGAACTCGATACGTTCGACCACCTCGTCATCGCGGACCTTCAGCAGGCGGCGGTTGTTGTTGCTGCGACGGTGTACGCGCTCGCCATGCGCGACGAGATGATGCCGAGAAAGCCGGAACGCCCCGTTTCGTGATCTGACGAGAGGCATTCGAAGGAAGGGCCCGGCCACTTCATGTGGCTGGGCCCTTTTCGTTCGAGGCAGCCTTCCGCTCGGTGGATTGTACTTCGTGGTAGGCCTCTGCACGGTGTCCACTCCGGTCGCCCGCCGGGCAGGGAGCCAAGCGGAAATCAGGCCGACGCCCGCGAAGATCCTCACACCCGTGGGAAAGAAGTCCCTGTTCCTTGGGTCGTCTGAACCCTCCGGATCCCCAGCTGTGATAGCGATCTTTCACCGGCAGCCAGGGCGTCGCCCCGATCGCCTCTACGCTGGCCAGTGATCCTACCCGTTCCTGGAAGAGCGTGTGGAACGCATCCCGTGACGTTCCGTCCTCATGGCGCGACGGCGGCAAGTGGACCTCAAACGTGAAGACGTCTTCGGCTTCCAACCCCAGAGGCACGCCAACCAGTGTCGTGAAGCTGCGCGTGAAAAGCGCGGCTCCGACGACCAAGGCTCAGGCCGTCCCCACGTGGACGACCACGAGCATGTCGCCCACCCTGCGTGCGAATCTGCCCTCCGCCGATGAGCGATCTCTTGCGCAGCACGTCTGCTGGTGTGGTGCGTGACATGCGGGCTGCAGGCGCGAGTCCGAAGAGCAGGTGACGCAAAAAGATAGTATGTGCCGCAAAGCAATCCTTTGGAGACTGAGACGGTGAAGGGGGGCTGAAGGTTGGAACGGCATGGGCGCTGGTTACATTCCCTCCCCATGTTCCAGCACACACTCGACGCCACTGAAGGCGCTGCCCGAAGTGGCACGTTCTCGACGCCACATGGCGACGTCCTCACCCCGGCGTTCATGCCGGTCGGAACGCTCGGGACCGTAAAGGGGCTCATCTCTGAGGAGGTGGAGGACCTTGGCGCTCAGGTTGTGCTCGCCAACACGTACCATCTGTATCTGCGTCCGGGGCACGAGCTCGTACACGAACTCGGAGGTATCCACGACTTCATGCGGTGGGACGGTCCGATTCTGACTGACTCGGGTGGTTATCAGGTCTTTTCGTTAGCTGACATCAGAGATATTCACGAAGATGGCGTGAACTTCCAGAGCCACATCGACGGCTCAAAGCATGTTTTCACCCCCGAATCCGTCATGGAGATTCAGCGCACATTGGGTGCGGACATCATCATGGCGTTCGACGAGTGCCCGCCGGGTGGGTCCGATCGAGCCACCGCGGAAGCCGCGAACGGGCGCACGCTCAACTGGCTACGCAGATGCCGCGACCGATTCCAGAGCCTGGAGTCCGAAGGTGACGTGCCGCATCAGTCGCTTTTCCCAGTGCTCCAGGGCAACGTCTACGACGATCTCCGACGTGAGCATGCCCGCCAATTCCAAGACATCGGTGACTGGCCAGGCTTCGGAATCGGCGGCCTTAGCGTGGGTGAGGCGAAGCCGGATATGTGGCGCACTTTGGAACTCCTCCACGAGGAACTGCCGGAGGACCGGCCGCGTTATCTCATGGGGGTGGGATACCCGGACGACCTCCTAGAAGCCGTAGCCCGTGGTTGTGACTTATTCGACTGCGTGGCCCCCACTAGGAACGCGCGTCACGGTACTGCCTGGACGAGCGAAGAAGGCCAGGTCAACTTGAAGGCGGCGCGCTTCCGAGCGGATACGCGCCCGATCGATCCTGGATGCGACTGCTATACCTGTTCGCGCTACGACCGCGCCTATTTGAGGCACCTCGTCGTGGCATCCGAATGGCTCGCGATGCGCCTTGTATCGATTCACAATTTGCGTTTCGTGGTGCGGCTCGGCGAAGAAGCCAGGCGACGAATCGCTAAGGGCACGTTTAAGGCGTGGAGCCAGGAATGGCTCGAGCGCTACAGGCGAGCCGGTAAAGAGGATTCGAAATAGATATAACTACGCTGGGAGATCGACTTTGACGCTGCCCCTTTATGCTCTGCTCGCCGTTCCTCGTGATGGCGCGAGCGGAGGCATGGTTCTTATGGTCCAAATGGGCCTGGTTTTCGCGATTTTCTACTTCTTGCTCATCCGGCCGCAGGCGAAGGAACGCAAGCGCCACGATGACATGTTGAAGAACCTCTCCAATGGTGATGAGATCATCACGAACGGTGGGATCATCGGGAAGGTCGTCCACGTCGAAGAGTCTCGTCTTACCGTGAAGACGGGTGATAACACCCGGCTGACGGTCGATCGGGGGCGGATCGCCGCCGTGATCGACCCGAGGGCTGGCACGAAGGACGCGAAGGACGAGTAGGAATGGCGTTGCGCGAAATCGTTCTCCTTGGTGATCCGGTCCTCCGTGCAGAGGCAGAAGAAATCGAGGACTTCGACAAGGGCCTCGGGTCACTCGTCCGCGACATGTTCGAGACGATGTACCACGCGGAAGGCATTGGTCTCGCGGCTCCCCAGATCGGAATTTCAAAACGCCTGATCGTGATCGACCTGCGGCTCGAAGATGAGCCGGATGCGAGGCTCGCCATGGTGAATCCTAGAGTCGTTTGGTCCAGCGATGATACGGAGAAGTCAACGGAAGGCTGCTTGAGCATTCCTGGGATGGAAGAGCTTGTACGCCGACCCTACTCCGTCATCATCAAGGGCTTCACACCCGAAGGGGAGCCCATGACAGTAGAGGCAGAAGAACTCTTCGCGCGTGCCCTCCAGCATGAGATCGATCACCTAGACGGTGTTCTCTTCATTGATCGTGTCAGTGCTCTGAAGCGACGCATGCTCATGAAGAAGTGGAAGAAGCTCCAGGCGGAAGAGTGAGAGTCCTCTTCTGGGGGACGCCCGACTTCGCCGTCCCTTCACTGCGCGCCTTGGACGAAGAAGGCCACGAGATCGTCGGTGTTGTCACTCAGCCTGACAGGCCAGCGGGGCGTGGCCGCCGACTGAAGCCTTCCGCGATCAAGCAGGTCGCGATCGAGCAGGGCGTTACGGTCCTCACGCCGGATCGTCCGCGTGGGGACGACTTTCTCGCCGAAATTGCAGCGCTCCAGCCCGATATCTCGGTTGTAGTGGCCTATGGGCACATTCTGAAGCGAGAGGTGCTCGATGTCCCCGCCCTTGGATCGATCAACGTCCACGCGTCGCTCCTGCCAGAGCTCCGCGGCGCGGCGCCGATCAACTGGGCGATCGCGCGTGGCCACTCCAAAACCGGAGTGACCGTCATGCGTATGGTCGAAGCCATGGATGCCGGCCCGATCCTGCACACGGTCGAAGAACCGATCTTCGAAGACGAGAACGCCTCGGAGCTGACAGTACGTTTGTCCGAGTTGGGCGCTGCCGCTCTCATCGAGGCTTTGACTCTGATGACGGCCGCGGACATCAAGGGTGAGCCGCAAGATGACGACTTGGCCACGTTCGCCCCCAAGGTGAGTCGTCAGGTGGCGCGTATCGATTGGCGGCGGACCGCTGTGGAGGTCTCGCAGCACATTCGTGGAATGGACTCCGTGCCGGGTGCGTGGTCCGAGTTGGCCGGTTTGCCGATCAAGCTCTTCAGGTCCAAGGTTGTACCGAATCATGTCATTGATCCTCCAGGCGAACCGGGACCTGGGGGCAATGGGGGACCACCTCCGGCGAAGGACCCGCTCGTGCCGGGCGAGGTTGTCGTCGCTGATGCCGAGAACGGCGTCGTGATCGAGACGCTGGACGGGGGCGTGCTGGTTACTGAAGTGCAGCCGCCGGGCAGGCGTCGCATGAGCGTTCGGGATTGGGTGATCGGACGCACTGTGACGCCCGGGCAGTGCTTCGAGTGAGGGTGCCGCGCCTACACGTCGTGACGGACGACGAGATTCTGGCCCGAGGTGATTTTCTCCGCTTGGCCCGTGAGGTCATTACGGCAGGTGGAGCTGAGATCGCTCTTCATGTGCGTGGACCGCGAAGCGACGGGCGAGTGGTGTTCGATGTGGCCTCACATCTTGTGGCGGTGGCCGACGAGGTCGGCGCCCGCCTGTTGATCAACGACCGTGTGGATATCGCTATGGCAACGGGGGCGCACGGGGTCCATCTGGGGCGGCGCTGTCTCGGCGTTCGCCAGGCTCGTGAGCTGCTAGGGGCCGACGCGATGATCGGGTCGTCCTGCCACAGTTCAGCCGAGGTGGGTGGATCTGTGGCCGAGGGCGCAGATTTCGTGTTCGTGGGTGCGCTCTTTCGTACACCGAGTCACCCTGACACCGAAGCTGTGGGAGTCGAGTTGGTTTCTCGATCTGCAGGAGAGGCCAATGGCCAGCCGGTCATCGGGATCGGTGGTGTGGGACCTGAACAGGTCGAAGAGATCATTGATGCCGGGGGCCACGGAGTCGCGGTTGTACGGAGCGTCTGGGCTAACGAGGATCCAGCGGGAGCAGTGGGGCGGTTACTCGACGCCCTTCGGTTCGCGCCGACAGGAGGTGTCTTGCTGTGAGTGACAAGATCCAGGTGCGGTTGAACGGCAAGGAACGCGGCATCGATGGAGGGCACACGGTTCACACCCTTCTCGAGTCGCTCGAGCTCCACCCCGGAATGATCGTTGTGGAGTTGAACAAGAAGATCCTTGAGCGTGATCGGTACGGTGAATTCGGCATCCAGGAAGGTGATGTGATCGAACTCGTCCACTTCGTGGGCGGTGGCTGAGTGTGAAGGCTGTTGAAGAAGTGCAGCGGGTCTCGCGCAGGGGTCTTGCGGAGATCATGGTAGGAACGAGGACGAAGCGTAGCCATAGCTACGGTGAGGAGGAGAGACGACGCATGAGCCCGCAACCCCCGTGCGCCCTTCGGGTTACAGCGGCGAGGGGTCACATTGGTCGTTGGTGCTTCTCCCCGATGCGAAGCATCGCGTCGTCGCACCGCCTCGAACTTGACACCCTCGGCGCGTGGAACGAGACCCGCTGTACTTCTTCAACAGCCTTCAAAAAAAGATGACTGATCCCAAAGACACGTACCAAACGGCGAGAGCGTTAGACGGCTCGTTCCAGATCGGCGGTGTGGACTTCCAATCGCGACTCATTGTCGGGACGGGGAAGTACACGACCAACGAGATCATGCTCGATGCGATCCGAGCCAGTGGGGCCGAGATGGTCACCGTCGCGGTGCGGCGCGTGGATCTCGACCGCACGAAAGAGAAAGCCATCCTCCATCATCTGAGTCCCGATGAGTTCTTCTTGCTGGCGAACACCGCGGGCTGCTACACTGCCGAGGACGCGATCCGATATGCGCGTCTCGCCCGAGCCGCGGGTTTCAACGAATTCGTGAAGCTCGAGGTGATCGGGGATGAGGCGACGCTGCTTCCCGACGTGCATGCCACGCTCGAGGCGGCGAAGACCCTCGCCGACGAAGGGTTCAAGGTCATGGCCTACACCAACGACGATCTTATCACGGCGCTTCGTCTCGAAGACGCGGGATGCGCTGCAGTGATGCCTCTGGCAAGCCCGATCGGAAGCGGACTCGGTGTAGTGAACCCGTACTTCATCCGTGAGATCAAACGACGTCTCGAGGTGCCCGTGATCGTGGATGCGGGTGTCGGCACGGCTTCCGACGCGTGCGTCACCATGGAGCAGGGCGTGGATGGTATCCTCATGAACACGGCGTTGGCGGCAGCGGATGATCCGGTTCGGATGTCGCACGCGATGAAACACGCGGTTCTCGCGGGCCGTTTGGCGTTTCTGGCCGGCCGCATGCCGTCACGCGAGATCGCTGTGCCCTCTTCCCCGACCACCGGGATGCTCGACTAGTCGTGCTACGACCCTCCTCAGAGTCCTTCCGTTCGTGACGAGCGGGGACATCACGACAGGGCGAGATGCCGCCTACGTCATCCGCGTTCAAGTCGAACGCGGACGCCGGCTCGATATCGCCTTAGGGGCTGCGCTGGTGGGCCTCGATCCGCGCGAGCGGGCATTCGCACATGACTTGGCGTACGGTACGACGCGTATGCGAGGACGACTCGACCACCTACTGGCCAAGCATATACACAAGGGACTGGCATCCCTGCAGCAGGACGTGCTCGAGGTGCTGCGCCTCGGCGCATACCAGATCCTCTACATGGGTTCTGTCCCTGATTATGCGGCCGTGTCCGGGTCGGTGGACCGAGCCCGAGAGCTGAAGGGGAAGGGCGCCGCGGGGTTGGTCAACGCCGTCCTGAGGCGTGTGTCGGAGGATGGCGATGGGGACGACCAGTTCCCTGATTGGACGACCGACCCTGCCGACTACCTCTCGACGTGGGGCTCCCACCCGCGGTGGCTCATCGATCGATGGTTGGCACGCTGGAGTCCGGAAGAGGTCCGCTCGCTCGTGGATACTAACAACGGCCGGCCGACGACCTTCTTGAATTCTCTAGACCAATCCCAGGACGCTGCGGTCGAGCTCCTGGCCCAGGCAGGCATCACGGCACGATCGGTTCAGGACGTTCCTAGCGCCGTCCGGCTCGCATGGAGTACTCCGCCCTCTGAGGCTCTGTCTGTCCTGCCGGGCTCCATCGTTCAGGACCCTGCGGCTCAACTGGTTGTTCGGTACATGGATATCGATCCGGGCACGAAGGTTGCAGACCTTTGTGCTGCCCCAGGCGGAAAGGCGCTCGCTGCCTCTGTCGGGGCTTCCTATACCGTCGCCGCAGATCGCTCGGAGTCACGCATACGTATGGTGCGAGAGAACGCAGATCGAACAGGCCGCCGAGTCAGCTGTGTGGTTGCGGATGCTGCTCACCCGCCCTTGGTGGACGCTGACGTCGTTCTTCTCGACGTTCCGTGTACAGGTACGGGCACCTTGGCACGACATCCAGATGCACGGTGGCGTTTACGCCCGGAGTCGGTGACGGAGCTCACGGCCGTTCAAGACCGAATGCTCGAGGCAGGCGCCACGACTGTGGGGAGGGGCGGATTGTTGGTGTACTCGACGTGCACGTTGGAGCCTGAAGAGAACGGGGAGCGAATCGAAGCGTTCCTGAACGCGCACCCCGACTTCACGATCGAAAACTCTGGATCGGTCTCGTCCAACTTCATCGACGAGCACGGTTACCTGTCGGTACTCCCGCATGAGGCCGGCTTCGATGGATCGTTCGCAGCGCGTCTGAGGAGATCCGAATGAGACTCGGCGGGTCGCTTGCGCGTCGACGTGGTGGAAAGAGCAAGGGGAAGTCGCCGAAAAAGGCGGCGGCGCCCAAGAAGCAGCTGGCGAAGAAGAAGGACCCAAGCACCAAGCGGTCCATGCCGTGGCTCCTTGTCGCGGCTCTCGCGCTTTTCGGTTGGGGCGGCGGGTACATCGCTGCGACACAATGGGTCTTCCCTGCGCCTGAACCGTTGGGCGACCTCTTCGAGGTTCCCGACGTCCGCGGCATGGGCCTAGCGAGTGCGCGAGAGCGGTTTGCTGATGCGGGTCTGCAACTTGGAGTCATCGACTCGTTGCTCCATCCGTCGGTCCCTGCAGCGTTGATCGTGGGCCAGGCTCCCCTGGCTGGGCAGATCGCACGCCCGGAGACTGAAATTCGGGTCACGATTTCTTTGGGCCCTCAGCTCCGTTCGATCCCTGACGTGACACAGCTCGACGAGGCCGGTGCGCGCATTGTCCTGGAAAGCAGCGGCTTCAGGGTTTTGCTCGATACCGCTCAGGCCGAAGTGCCTCGAGGCCGGATTATTGAAACGATCCCCCCCGCCGATTCGATCCTAGCGCTTCCATCTGATGTTCGTATGGTCGTGAGTACGGGACCGCCCCTCGTTCTCATGCCTCTCGTGCTAGGCCTAGAAGAACATGAGGCGGTGCAGATTTTGGACTCACTCGGCCTCGTTGTGGCCGAGACAGCCGAGGTCTTCCGCTTCGGGCGTGACCAGGGCATCGTGGTAGAGCAGGAGCCTGCCGTGGACACTGAGCTGGAGCGTGGGGCTGAGGTCCGATTGTCGGTGGGACGCCGGGCGAGACAGAGGGAACAATGACCGCACGGCGTCGTAGCAATCGTGACGTCAGTAGACGTCCCGATCCGTTGTCTCGCAACGCTTTTCGAGCCTCGACATGAAGCGCAGTTTTGCTCGCTCTCCCTATCTATGGACCATCCTCGGAGCCGTCACGGTTGTCATCGTGGCGTGGGCCGGACGTGAGAGCTATCAACCCGTAATCACGGGCGAGGTCGCACCCGAGTTCGTGGCGCGGGCGATGGACGGTACGGATGTCGCCATTTCGGACTACGCGGACAAAGTCGTCCTGGTGAACATTTGGGCCACTTGGTGTGGTCCGTGCCTCGAAGAAATGCCCTCGATGCAACGTCTCTACGAAGAACTCGACAACGAAGACTTCGAGATACTCGCCATCAGCATCGATGCCCCATTCGGGCAAGCCGATTCGTTCGGCCGACCGGGTGGCGACCTCGACGCTTTCGCTCAGGACCTGGGTCTCACCTTTCGCATTCTCCATAACCCGGCTGGTGACGTTCAGCGGGTCTATCAGACAACGGGCGTGCCAGAGACCTTTTTGATCGGAAAAGACGGCATCATCTACAAGAAGGTCGCGGGTGGAACCCATTGGGATTCGCCCGTGAATCACGCGCTCGTCCTCCGCCTCCTCGGGCAGTAGCACATGGCTTCGCGGCCGGGCAGGGTGCTTCTGCACAATTGGCGACTCAAGCTGGCTGCGCTCGGTCTGTCCGTGTTTCTCTGGGGCTTGGTCCAAACGGAGCCGAGAAACCAAGAGACATTCTCGTCGATCCCCATCATCGTCTCCGTCGCAGATACAGCTTGGACTTTGGCTGCACCTCCCAGTCCTGCTCAGGTTGAACTACGCCTAGGCGGACCCGCTAGAGAGATCATTCGACTCGCACGTGAAGGCACCACGGTTCGGGTCCCACTCGAAGGGATCAACTCCGCGGACACGCTCGTCTCACTTCGGCGAGAATGGGTTGGTTTGGGTGAAGGTCGCGGCCTGTCCGTTGAATCGCTTTCTCCGGTGAACATCCGCGTCTCTCTAGAGCGAGCGATGACGCGTACGCTCCCCATTGCGCTGCGCACGCGCGGGGCTGTGCCGTCCAACATGGCTTTGGCGAGCCCGCTCGGGCTCAACCCACGTGAGGTACGAATCCGGGGTCCGCGGAGCCGGATCGAAGGTCTGGATTCTGTGCATTTGAGCCCCTTCGACCTCACCGCCGTTCAGGCGTCCGGGGTCTTCAACGTCGCTCTGGACACGACGGGCTTGTTTGGGGTCATGTTGGTGCCGACTACGGCCACCGTAGGGGTCCGACTCGAGTCAGTGGTCGAGCGCGTGTTGTCCGGACTTACCGTCTTCGTAGACACCGAACGGATAGGTACTGAAGTCGTGGTGGACCCGCTGTCGGTCCAGCTCAGGGTTACGGGGGCGAGAACGCTGGTCACCGGAATCCAGCCGGAGCTTCTACGTGTATGGGTGCAGGGGGAGTTGCTTACGGGCATGGCTCCGGGAGAAGAGCGCCGTGTGCCGCTTCAAATCGATGGCGTGCCTGATCTCGTCACCGCAGTTCCGTCGACGGACGTCGTGACGGTACGGAGGGCTGCCGACCTAGCGGGCGGAGGGGACGCTAGCGGCTGGTGAGCACAGCCCGCGGCCCCCTCGTTCTGGGTCTCGAGACTTCGTGTGACGAGACCTCGGCTGCAGTGATCGACGGTGACAATCGCGTGCTGGGGCATGTGATTCTCTCGCAGGACGAACATGCCGTTTTCGGCGGGGTGATCCCTGAGATCGCGGCCCGTGCGCATCTGAGGAAGATCGACGTGGTGGTCGACGAGGCTTTGGCTCAGGCTGGCGTAACACTTGAGCAGGTGGACCTCATCGGCGCGACGGCGGGGCCGGGGCTCATTGGCGCGCTACTCGTGGGTGTGTGCTGGGCCAAATCAGCTGCCTTCGCGCTCGGGCGCCCGTTCGTGCCAGTGCACCACATGGAGGGGCACCTATTCGCCCCGTCTCTCGAGGACCCCGAGGCCCAGCCCCCCTTCGTCGGGCTGCTGGTGTCAGGCGGCCACACCATGTTGTTGCATGTTCCCGAATGGGGTGACTATCGACTGCTTGGCGAGACCAGGGATGATGCGGCTGGCGAGGCCTTCGATAAGGTCGCCAAACTCTTGGGTCTCTCGTATCCGGGCGGCCCTGAGATTCAGCGTGTGGCGGTGCTTGGTGACCCCAAGAAACACGTCCTTCCTCGCCCCATGCTCCGCAGAAACCAAAGCCTGAATGAAGCGGCGTATTTCGACTTTTCGTTCAGTGGGCTCAAGACGGCGGTGGTGGATTTGACGCGTCGTGTGGGGCATGAGCAGAGTGTCGGGGCCGAACGCCCGAACATTGCCGCTGCCTTTCAGGAAGCTGCGGTCGACGTCCTCGCTTCTAAGACAATGCGAGCCGTCCACGCGACCCAGTGCGACCGGGTACTGATTGGAGGAGGTGTTGCTGCGAATCTCCGGCTTCGAGAAGCGCTTTCGGAACGCCTCGGGGCGCATGGCCGGTTGTTCCACGCGTCCCCGCGGTTGTCGTTGGACAATGGAGCAATGATCGCGCGGGCCGCTCGCTTTCGTTATGACAGGGGTGACGTGAGCGGCTTCGATGCGTCCGCCTCCGCTGGACTCGAATTCCCTGGCCTTCGGTAGGGGGGCATTTGTTGACCCGAATGTCCCGGTTTACCTGTTTCGATAACTCCCTCCTCACGCGAAGTTAGGCTCATGTATCCCATCATTTTCGAATTTCCGGCCTGGGTTCCCTTCATGGGCGGAGAGGCGGTCACCTCATTCGGGGTGTTCATGCTCTTTTCGTTCCTCACGGGCGGATATCTGATCCGTGCCGAAATGGCCCGCATTGGCGAAGATCCCGACAAGGCTTGGGACCTCGTCTTTATGGGTGTCGTCGGCGGAATCTTGGGTGCCAAGATCTACTACATCCTGCTGAATTACCCTCGACTGGCGACAGATCCAGCGGCGCTGATTCTGTCGCGTGGTGGATTGGTGTGGTACGGCGGATTCATACTTGCCACGGCGTTGGTCGTGTGGGAGATCCGCAGGCAGAAGCTGCCTCTACCAACCATGGCAGATGTGGTCGCTCCAGGGCTGGCGATGGCCTACGGCGTGGGCCGGATGGGTTGCTTCCTCGTAGGTGATGATTGGGGTGTTCCGACTGATTCTTGGGTCGGTATCGCCTTCCCAAAGGGTTACCCGGCGACCACCGTCTCGAACATCGAGGCGCTTGGGATCTCCGTCGATCCGGCTTTAGTCGAGAAATACGGACAGGTACTGCCGGTACATCCGACCCAGTTGTACGAGGTCGGGATCAGCACGGCGGTGTTCTTCTTTTTGTGGAAGATTCGGCGCCATAAGCACAACGCGGGATGGCTGTTCATGCTCTGGTTGGGTTTCTCGGGCGCGGAACGATTCCTGGTCGAGTTCTTGCGGGCCAAGGACGATCGGTTCTTCGGAGTCCTTACCTTGGCTCAGATCATCTCGCTGGGAATCATCGGGGTGGGCATCTACGGTATGACGAAGCTGGGCCGGCCCGCTGAGGCCGCAGCCTAGGACGCGCTGTGCTGACCATTCTTCACGCCTCCGACTTGCAGTTCGGGAAGCCATTTCGCCCGAGAGCGGGAGATGCTTTCCGTAGTCTCGCCTTCGAAGTGATGCCGGATCTGATTGTGGTTTCGGGCGACCTTACGCAGCGTGCGAAGCCTCGCGAATTCAAGGCCGCCTGGGATTTCCTAGAGCGACTGCCTAGGGTTCCCCTCGTGGTGACACCTGGGAACCACGACGTGCCGCTCTATCGTATCTGGGAGCGGGCGGTCACGCCGTTCTGGCGCTGGCGGCATCACATCCCACGGGATGTGGATTCCGTCGTGCGGGTCGCTGGGTCGATGATCGTCGGATTGAACTCGGCCAGCCCGTACCGCGCGATCGTAAATGGGCGAATTCAGAGGCATCAACTCGCCTTCGCGCGAAAAGCGTTCGATGAAGTCCCTCCTGGGGGGCCGCGGGTCTTGGTGGTTCACCATCATTTTGTGTCTCCGCCAGATGGCGAGGGGGGCGCACCCCTACCTGGCGGGCGGAAGATCCTCCAGGAGATCGAGGACATGCAGGTGGATGTCGTGCTGAGCGGGCACATCCATCAGACCTTGATTGCCTCGTCGCGCGATGTGATCCCGGGTGACCGGGCGGGCGTTCCGCTGATCCACACCGGTACGACCACCTCTCGCCGGGGGCGTGGACCCGAACACCGCAAGAACAGCTGCAACATCGTGAAGGTGCTCGAGGACACGATCGAAGTAACGCCTCATTTCTTCGAGTCCCATGGGAGCGCGTTCGAGCCAGGTGAGACGGTTTCTGTTCCGCGTCCGGGTACGCCGATGAAGACCGCGTACCCCGGGGCGTTCCCCCAGGAGGACTAAGCGTGCGCTACCTGAGGAACCGGCCGACCCGTTCTGAGAACGTACGTGCAGCTGCTGTGTCCTCGGCGATCGCGGCTGGAGTGGGCGTAGTGACGTTCTACTTCGCTCGGATGTTACTCGCTCGTGAGCCCGTACGAACGGAGATCGCCGAGCGGGTGGACCTACCCCGATTCGGGGACGACTGATCGTGTCCCGGTTCAGCCCCGTGCTCGTTTGCCTGGGGGTATTGGTGGCGGCCGCCGTTTGTCCCGCCACCGGTTCTGCACAAATCGGTCGTACAGAAGTGGTTTCCGTCCGTTTCGAAGGGAACGAGTCGTTCCCCAGAGATTCCCTGGCGCGGGCCATCGTCACCCGAGAGACCGAGTGCCGTTCGGCGATCTTTTCCCCCTTTTGCTGGGCCGGAGCGGACTTTGCCCTGCAAGAGTTCTACTTGCAGGAGCGGCAGATTCCGCTGGACCGGCTGCGTCTTCAGGTGTGGTACCAGATCCGCGGATTCCGAGAAGCGACGGTAGATACGGCCCGAACCATGCATGAGGAGGGAACGGCAGAGGTGTCGTTTCTCGTGGTCGAAGGACAACCAGTCTTGGTAAGAAGCATTTCCGTAGAGGGTGTCGAGGGCTTCAATGACCCCGAGATCACCGCGACCCTGCCTCTTCTGCCTGGTGACCGCTTGAGCCAGATCGCCCTTGAGGCGACTCGGGATTCGCTTCAGAATCGGCTCGCGAACAGAGGATATGCTCGGGTAGAGGTATTCCGTCGCTTCAGGATTCCGGCCGACGACCCGTACGGTGCGGAAGTGACATACTCCGTCGAGGTGGGAACGCGCGCGTACTACGGGCCAGTCGAGATTTTCGGCAACGAGTCTCTGAGCGACGCCACGATCCGCAACACGCTCGAGTTCCGTGAAGGAGATCTATATCGCGGTGCCGAACTGTTCGAGAGTCAGTCGCGGCTCTTCGGCCTCGACATCATGCGCAGTGCGACGGTCCAGCCTGACTTCGCGAACGCCACAGACTCGGTGATTCCGGTTCGAGTGGATGTCACCGAGGGTGATGAGTACCGGGTCCGATATGGCGCTGGCCTGAGTAACGCAGAGTGTTTCGATCTGGAGACCCGCTGGACGGCTCGGAACTTCAGGGGAGGTGGCCGGATCCTTCAGGCCCGTGCGCGCGTGTCGAACCTTCTCACGCCGCAGTTCAGGGACATCCTTTGCCCACAGGCGGGCAAGGAAGAATTCGGCGAGTTGAACTGGCTGGCCTCGATAGACTTTGCGCAGCCCTGGATCTTTTCGACGCGCAATTCATTTGTCGCCTCGGTCTTTGGTGAGAGACAGAGTCTGCCGGACGTCTTTGTCCGCCAAGCTGTGGGCCTGCAGGTGGCGTTGACTCGTGCGATTGGTCCGCAGACGTCGCTTACGATCTCCTATCGGCCTGAGCTGTCTCGGCTCGAAGCTGCGGAGCTCTTGTTCTGCACGGGCTTCTTGGTGTGCACGCCCGAGGACATCGACATCCTCGACGACGTAAACATGATCGCTCCCATTGGGATCAGCTTCTCGCGCAATCTCGCGAACAATCCGCTGAACCCCACCCGAGGGTATTCACTCGCGTTGGACCTGGAGCACGCGGCGGGCTGGACCGGATCCAACTTCCGCTACGATCGGTTCTTAGCCGAGGCCGCGACCTATAACGCGTTTGGATCGGGAGTTGTCGCAGCGCGGATTCGGGGTGGGTGGGTAGGCGCGGGCCCCTTCAGCGAATTGGTGCGTGGAGGGGACGCAGTCGACATCGTACAGCCCGAAAAGCGCTTTTATGCAGGGGGTGCGAACTCCGTTAGAGGGTTCGCACAGAGCAGACTGGGACCTCGCGTCCTTCAAGTGTTGGATCCGGTGCGTCTCATGACTGTGAGCAGCACGAGTGTTACCGCCGCATGCACACCAGCCCAGGTCATGGACCTGTCGTGTGATGCCACACCGCTTGGAGACGCCGGCTTCATCCCGCGCCCCACGGGCGGGACGCGACTTCTGGAAGCCAATCTCGACATCCGCTTCGGGATCTCAAGCTCATTCGAAGGCGTGGTTTTTGCCGATGTAGGGCAGGTCTGGGCCGTCAAAGAGAGTGCGGCGCTTGCCGATCTCGAAATCACTCCGGGCGCCGGCGTGCGTTACCTGAGCCCCATCGGCCCAATCCGGGTCGACGTGGCGTATCGTTTTCGCGGCGGGCAGGCGCTCTCCGTAGTGACGTCACAGATCAGGCCGTTCGACCCGAGCGTGGACAACGAAGAAGCGAAGCTCAGCATCAACGGGGTTTTTGCGCCTTATGTAAGGACGAAGAACATCGCGCTGCTCACTCCGACGGTGCTCTTCGGGCACTCCTCCTCCTGGTCGCTCAGGCGTTTTCAACTCCACATCTCCATCGGACAGGCCTTCTAGTGGGTTCGGAGCACGAGGAACCGGTGGCGGGTGCGCCGGAGATCTCGCAGCCCGAAGCCGGCTCGGAAAGCGGCGACCCCGTGCTGCGACGCCGGGGTCGCAAGCATGAGGCCGCA
>Ga0233427_10000077_pt1 | contig 132710 bp, 125 predicted proteins | sample SI_118_April2016_5_FD_179885 | JGI IMG/M metagenome (GOLD analysis project Ga0233427, IMG submission 179885) | Seawater microbial communities from Saanich Inlet, British Columbia, Canada - SI_118_April2016_100_MG | ecosystem: Environmental > Aquatic > Marine > Inlet | place: Canada: British...
ACCGCCACCTTGCGCGCGCCTGCCTGGGCATGCAAATAATCTCCAGAGAAGTCATCAATCAAGGGCTCCGGACCTAGATGTTTAAGTAATTCGTGCTGCAAAGGATCGCCCTCCAACCACAAAATAGCCCCAAAGCGGCGCGGATCGGTATAACGCAACACACGTCCGTCACAAAGATGGAAATCCACATGGTCATGGAGCCCCGCCGCTGCACTAGCCGCCACAATACGCAAGCTGCCCGACATACCCAAATGAATCATCAAGGTGCCCGCTGGCAAAGTAAACAACAGATATTTTGCGCGCCGCGAAATAACCTTAACTTGCTGCCCTAACAGTAATTGCGGCAGCGCTGCGGGTATCGGCCAACGCAACCGCGGCTGACGAACAATAACCTCAGTAAAATATTTGCCGGTTACGTATGGCGCGATACCACAGCGTGTAGTCTCAACCTCCGGTAACTCAGGCATTAAGAACCTTCCTCTGATTTTATTACAGCCACAAAAAAGCCCAGTATAAACTGGGCTCTTTAAATCAAGCAGCAAATTTTGTTACTTGATTTTAGCTTCCTTGTAGCTCACATGCTTGCGAACAACTGGATCGTATTTTTTTATTTCCATCTTGTCTGGCATAGTACGTTTGTTTTTAGTGGTCGTGTAATAGTGACCAGTACCAGCAGAAGAGACCAACTTAATTTTATCGCGCATAACTTTATTACTCCGCTATTGTTGCCCGTGGCTGACTTAAACTTTCACACCATTGGCACGGATATCAGACAATACTTGATCAATACCCTTTTTATCGATAATACGCATACCCTTAGTAGTAATACGCAACTTAATAAAACGTTTTTCAGACTCAACCCAGAAACGATGCGTTTGCAGGTTAGGCAAAAAACGACGACGCGTTCTGTTCTTCGCGTGTGAAACATTATTTCCAGCTACTGGACGCTTACCTGTAACCTGACAAACCTTAGACATGATGTGTTCCTACTTTATCAATCTGATCATAAAAATCTGGTTTCTACGGGCAACTATTTCGTTGCTACGTAAAAGGGGTCGCATTTATACCAGAAGCAAAAAGTCTTAGCAAGCTATCGCCAGTTAATTGGTGCAAATTGGCATGAATTTTCTGTTTATCGGCACCCCCTGCCGACTCATCACTATAACCACCCACGCTCAGCAAAAGACACCGGCTCTTGCTCGCCAACAACAAAGTGGTCCAACACCCGCACATCAATCAACGCCATGGCACTGCAAATACGGTCGGTAATTTGGCGATCAGCCTGACTTGGCTCCGCCACTCCAGAGGGATGATTATGCGCCAAAATCACTGCGGCAGCATTATATTCCAGTGCGGCTTTGACCAGTTCACGCGGATACACACTGGCGCTATCGATGGTGCCAAAAAAATGGGCTTGGTAGCGGATCAAGCGATGCTGGCTATCCAAATATAGCATGGCGAACACTTCCTGATGACAACTGCGCAACCGCGATATCAAAAAAGCGCGTGTCACCTCTGGGTTGTTAATCGCATCACCGCGTTGCAAGGCTTCTGTAAGGTGACGCCGCGACATTTCAAGCACCGCCTGCAACTGAGCAAATTTAGCCAAACCCAAACCCGCGTGCGCGGTAAAGTGATCAAAGTCAGCATCAAGAATGGCCCGTAAGCCGCCAAATGACGTGAGCAACTGTCGTGCCAAATCAACCGCACTGACACCAGGAAGGCCCGTGCGCAGGAAAATGGCCAGTAACTCCGCATCAGAAAGCGCCGAAGCGCCACAGGCCAACAATTTCTCTCGCGGCCTCTCAGCCGCCGGCCATTGTGAAATCTTCATAAGAACCTCCCTGTTCTTATTTTTAAATTCGGGCTGGCGGCTCAAAAAAAACCCTATCTGAAGCACCACATTATGACCTCATGTTCGGCATCGATTACCACACCTAGGCCTCAGCTAACAAAATTCAGCGGCCGTAACACCCTCGTTATAGGAAAAACATCATGTCGATGGTATCTTACCCAGCAGTACGGCAAGATCTTGGCATCACTTGACCAGAACAACAGCACAAAGTCTCCCAGCACAGCCCAACCTCAAAGTACGGGCACCTGCTGATTTAAAAGTATAGGTGAACCTCGTCGTAACGCTAACGGCTCACGACATTTAACTTTTTAGGGCACGCAATGGAACGCTTAAGCAATAAACACATTATTCTTGGTATTACCGGCGGTATCGCCGCCTATAAAAGCGCTGAGTTGGTGCGCCTATTAAAGGGCGGCGGCGCGCATGTGCATGTCGTCATGACCCAAGCTGGGCAAGAGTTCATCACCCCGCTAACGATGCAGGCCCTTTCTGGTAATCCTGTACACACTAGTCTATTGGACTCAGAAGCCGAAGCCGGCATGGGCCATATTGAACTGGCGCGCTGGGCCGACCTCATCTTAGTCGCACCCGCCAGCGCTGATTTTATTGCCCGCCTGACCCATGGGCAGGCCGATGACCTACTCACCACACTGTGCCTAGCAACCAGCGCCACGATTGCCATTGCGCCAGCGATGAATCAAGCCATGTGGAAAGATAACAACACCCAGCGCAATATCAGCACCCTACAAAGCGACGGCACGCCCATCCTAGGGCCAGCTGACGGTGCGCAAGCCTGCGGCGATATCGGCCCAGGGCGCATGTTGGAAGCCACCGAGCTGGCCACCCTAGCCGCACAACAATTCGACGCTAATATACTCACGGGGCAACAGGTGGTTATTACCGCCGGGCCCACTCGCGAAGCGATTGATCCAGTACGCTACATTAGCAATCACAGCTCTGGAAAAATGGGCTATGCATTGGCTGAAGCCGCAGCCGAGGCGGGCGCCACCGTCACCCTTATCAGCGGACCAGTCAACCTGCCCACCCCAGCGCGCGTCCAACGTATTAACGTCACCACCGCTCAGGAAATGTATGAGGCCGCGATCACCGCTACCCAGCAATGTGATATTTTTATCGCTGCGGCGGCCGTAGCCGATTACACGCCCATTTGTGTCGCCGATCAAAAAATTAAAAAACACCCGAACCTAATGAACATAGAGCTAAAACCCACCGTCGATATTGTGGCCAGCATTGCTGCCCTTGAAAATAAGCCCTTCACCGTTGGCTTTGCCGCAGAAACCGAAAATGTGGTCGCCTATGCACAGGGCAAGCTCAACAAGAAAAAACTCGACATGATTATCGCTAACGACGTTTCTATTGCCGGCATCGGTTTCAACAGCGACGACAATGCCGCCACATTGATTTGGCCTGACGGCCAACTCGAGCTAGCCAAGGCCTCAAAGCGACAATTAGCGCGCAACATTATTGACTCTCTCTCCCAACATGCCCGTAAGGAACAAAAGACACACCATGGATAAACTTCAAGTTAAAGTGCTCGACCCACGTATCGGCAATGACATTCCCTTACCTCACTATGCTACTGACGGCTCTGCAGGGTTAGACTTACGCGCCTGCATTGATCAAGACATTCTACTAAAGCCCGGCCAAACTGAGCTAATACCAACCGGCCTTGCCATTTATTTGGAAAATCCCGGCTATGCAGCCATGCTCTTACCGCGCTCAGGCCTTGGGCACAAACATGGTGTTGTACTAGGCAACTTGGTGGGACTCATCGACTCTGATTATCAAGGTCAGCTAATGGTTTCCTGCTGGAACCGAGGCCAATCCGATTACACCATTAATGTTGGTGAACGCATTGCCCAAATGGTGATCGTGCCCGTTGTGCAAACCGAATTCGAATTGGTGCCAGAGTTTCAAGCCACCAATCGCGGCACCGGTGGCTTTGGCCATACCGGCGGACAGTAGCGGGGGCTTTTTAGCCAGCGCCGCCTTTGCCCGCACTCACTGCCCATTGAAAGGAATAAAAATGACAACCAGCAAAACCTCAACACTGCCTCAGCGTGATATTCCGGCAAGTATTTTTCGCGCCTATGATATCCGCGGCATTGTCGGCGACACGCTGGATACCGATATCGCCTACCGCATTGGTGCGGCCGTTGGATCGCAGGCCTGCGCACAGGGTGAAAAGGGCGTTGTTGTCGGTGCCGACGGACGCTTATCCAGCCCGCAATTAAGTGCTGCGCTCATTCAGGGGCTGCGCGACAGCGGTCAAGATGTCATCAATGTGGGCACCGTGCCGACACCGTTAGTTTATTTTGCCACTCACCAGCTGCAGGCCCGCTCCGGCGTCATGATCACCGGCAGTCATAATCCGGCCGACTATAATGGCTTCAAAATCGTCATCGGTGGCGTTACGCTGGCCGAGGACGCGATTCAAAAACTTTATCAGCGCATTATTAGCAATGACTTCACCTCGGGTAACGGTGATTTAAACAACATCGACATCATTCCCCGCTATGTGCAGCACATTACCAGCGATATCACCTTGCACAAAAAACTCAAGGTGGTGCTGGACTGTGGCAATGGCGTTGCCGCAGCCGTGGCCCCACAACTGATGAAAAAACTGGGTTGCTCAGTTATCCCTCTGTACTGCGAAATTGATGGCACGTTTCCCAATCATCATCCTGATCCCGGTAAGCCAGAAAACCTACAGGACTTGATCGCCGCTGTTACCAAGCATCAAGCCGATATTGGGCTGGCCTTTGATGGCGATGGTGACCGCCTCGGAGTAGTCACCGGCGAGGGTGAGATCATCTGGCCTGATCGACTGATGATGTTGTTCGCCAAAGACGTCGTTTCTCGCAATCCCGGTGCCACCATTATTTACGATGTGAAGTGCTCTCGCCGCCTCGCGGGTTTAATCAGCGACGCGGGAGGCCTCCCCCTAATGTGGAAAACCGGCCATTCTCTGATCAAAGCAAAAATGACTGAGAGCGAGGCCCTATTAGCGGGAGAGATGAGCGGCCATATTTTCTTTAAAGAACGCTGGTTTGGTTTTGACGACGGCGTCTACAGCGCCGCGCGCTTATTGGAAATTCTCAGCAATGAAACACGTACTTCACAGGCTTTGTTTGATAGCTATCCCGACGATATCAGCACACCAGAAATTAATATTCATGTCACCGATGAAAGTAAGTTTATGCTGGTAAAAAAGCTGCAACAACAGGGCCGCTTTGATGACGCAAAAGTCTCTACTATTGATGGACTTCGGGCTGACTTTGAAAACGGCTGGGGATTGGTACGCGCGTCCAATACTACCCCCGTTTTAGTGTTACGCTTTGGCGCAGAAGATACCGCAGCATTACGCCACATACAGGCACACTTCAAACGCCAATTGCAGGCCATTGCCACTGATCTAGAAATTCCCTTTTAAGACGCCCCGCTATCTGGCAAGCTATAGCTCTTTTTAGCAACCCTTTACCAACCTAAATTAAACGGCCGCTCCAATGTCTGAAGACAACAGTTCGCTTAACATTATTCCTAAGGTTCTCACCGAAGCGCTACCCTATATCCAGCGGTTCAGCGGCAAAACTCTGGTCATCAAATATGGTGGCAACGCGATGACCGATGACGCACTGAAAAACAGCTTTGCGCGTGATATTGTGTTACTAAAGCATGTCGGCATTAACCCAGTGATTGTGCATGGCGGTGGCCCACAAATTGGTCACTATCTGGAAAAACTCAACATTGAATCCCGCTTTATTGACGGCATGCGTGTAACCGACAGCCAAACCATGGATGTCGTAGAGATGGTGCTAGGCGGCTTGGTGAACAAAGAAATTGTCAGCCTACTCAACCAAAATGGTGGTAAAGCGGTTGGCTTGACCGGCAAAGATGGGCACTTTATCCACGCAGAAAAACTCAATGTAACGCGCAAAACACCGGAAATGGAAGCCTCCGAAATCATTGATATTGGCCACGTTGGCCACGTTTCTGACATCAACACCCATGTTGTCGATATGCTCGTGCACAGTGATTTCATTCCCGTTATTGCGCCTATTGGCGTAGGTCAGAATGGTGAATCCTACAATATCAACGCTGACCTTGTAGCAGGTAAAATTGCCGAGAAATTACAGGCCGAAAAGCTAATTCTGCTCACCAATACCGCCGGTTTGCTCGACGGTGACGGCGACGTTCTCACCGGCCTTGATCCTGAGCAGGTCAACGACTTGATTGCTGACGGTACCATCTACGGCGGCATGCTACCCAAAATTAACTGTGCCCTTAACGCGGTCGCTAACGGTGTGTGCAGCGCACATATTATTGATGGCAGGGTGCCACATTCAACGCTGTTAGAGATTTTTACAGACAAGGGTATCGGCACCCTGATTCACAACAGCCAAGACACCTAAACAGGCTTTTTGATGGGCGAAAAAACCAAACAATCCCGCCAGCAGGACATCCTACAAACACTGGCGACAATGCTTGAGGCTCGCCCTGGCGAACGGATTACCACGGCCGCACTAGCAAAGCAGGTAGGGGTTTCCGAGGCCGCCCTGTACCGGCACTTTCCCAGCAAAGCGAAAATGTTTGAAGCCCTTATCGAGTTTACAGAGCAGACCCTTTTTTCTCGCGTCTCCCTGATTGTTAAGGATCAAAATACCGCACAGCGGCGATGCGAACAAATTCTCAACCTAATGATTACCTTTGCAGACCGCAACCCTGGACTATGCCGCATAATGACAGGCGATGCACTGCTAGGCGAAAGCGAGCGGCTACGTAAACGAGCGGCGCAAACCTTTGAGCGCATGGAAAGCCAGCTCAAACAAACGCTGCGCCAAGCAGAAATAGAAGAAGGGCTGGTGACACGTCAATCCAGCGCGGCTATTGCCAACCTTTTGCTGGCCTGCGTCGAAGGCAGAGTTAATCAATATATCCGTAGCGGCTTTAAATTATCGCCAACCGAACACTGGCAAGACCAGAGGGACTTCCTTTGCCAATCGCTTTTTACAACGGAGAAATTTACTGTCTAGCGCTCACCACGCTAGCATAGTTTGAGGCCTTTGCACGAGCCGGAATTTGTTCGCTGCAAGGCAAAAACAACCCAGCGGGCATAGCTGCAAAGAATGAAGGGTATGCGTTAGAAATGACCGGTTGAGTGCGTTTTTTCAACAGTAGGTGCTTTAAAAAAACGCCGCTATAAGATAAAAGACAATCGTGCAAAGGTCTCAATTTACAGCCATAACCTGCGCTTACTCAACACCGTATTGCTGGCGATAATTGGTAATACGTCGTAACAAGTCCGCATCCCCCATGTCAGTGTGCAGATAGTCCATCAGATCGTTGAGCGTAATAATACTGACCACCGGCACACCATAGTCCCTTTCAACCTCTTGGATAGCCGACAAATCACCAGTACCTTTTTCTTGACGGTTAAGAGCAATCACGACGCCAGCCGGGCGAGCATTATGCTGTTCGATCAGCGTCATCACTTCTCGCACCGCCGTGCCTGCGGTAATCACATCATCAATAATTAACACCCGACCCGTTAGCTCGGCACCGACTAACTGGCCACCCTCACCATGAGTCTTTGCTTCTTTACGGTTAAATGCATAGGGCACATCTTTGCCATGCACATCGGCCAACGCAACGGCCGTCGTGGTTGCTAAGGGGATCCCTTTGTAAGCAGGCCCCAGCACCAAATCGTAAGCAACGCCTGATTGTTCTATCGCCGCGGCATAAAAACGCCCCAACTGGGCCAGCGCCGCGCCCGAATTAAATAAACCGGCATTAAAAAAATAAGGGCTAATGCGTCCCGATTTTAGTTCAAATTCGCCAAAGCGCAGCACCTGCTGCGCCAGAGCAAACTCAATAAAGTCACGCTTATATTGCTGCATGCTAGTCCTCTGCCTGTTCAGCCAAAGCCGCTTTCTGTATCTCAGTTAAGGCGCCAATGCCCTGTTCTGCCAGCTTTAACATGTCCGCCAGTTCGGTGGGAGTAAAAGGTGCCTGCTCTGCAGTGCCTTGCACCTCAATAAAGCCGCCTTGCTCTGTCATAATCACATTCAAATCCGTTGCTGCATTGGAGTCCTCAGCATAGTCTAGATCTAACACCGGTTGGCCCTTGTAAATACCCACCGAAACCGCGGCAATATGGTGTTTAATCGGGTCGCCCTTAATCACGCCTTTTTTACGCAGACTATTAACGGCATCAACCAATGCAACACAGGCGCCCGTAATCGACGCAGTACGCGTGCCGCCATCCGCCTGAATTACATCGCAGTCAATCACAATGGTATTCTCACCCAGCTTTTTCATATCTATCGCGGCGCGTAAAGAGCGTCCAATCAAGCGTTGAATCTCAACCGTCCGTCCGCCTTGTTTGCCACGCGCAGCTTCGCGGCTCATCCGCGAACCGGTAGAGCGAGGCAACATGCCATATTCAGCAGTAACCCAGCCCACACCCTTACCGCGCAAAAAATGTGGCACCCCGGTTTCCGCCGTTGCCGTACAAATAACTTTGGTATCACCAAACTCAACCAGCACCGAACCCTCGGCATGCTTGGTATAATTTCTGGTTATTTTTACAGGCCGTAATTGATCAGGCGTTCTACCACTAGGTCGCATTGTTTTCCCCAAGGAGTTATTTAGTCATTGAGATCTCAGCATAACTCAGCGACGAAAGAGAAATAAGGAAAAAAGGGCTTAATTGAGGCGGGAAATGCAGGCAATAGCAAGCTACTGCGCAGTTTTCCAACGAAAAGTAAGGTCTTTTTAGCCATTTCGTCTCGGTGATTGAGTTATGTTGGGGTCTCTCATTATGCCGAGGTCTGAGTTTATTCGGCAGAAAGTGCGGCATTATACCCTTTTATAACGCTATAATGCTGCTGAATTTAAAGACTAAAACGAGAGCCCAATGACCGCTAGCATGACCGCCTTTGCGCGCCAGGAACAAACAATCCAGTGGGGCGAAATCATTTGGGAAATTCGTTCCGTCAACCACCGTTATCTAGAAACACAGTTTCGGCTACCGGAAAACTTACGTGATATAGAGCCTATTTTACGTGAAAAGCTGCGAAAATCATTTGCTAGAGGAAAGCTGGATATCTCCCTTACTTTCCGTCCGGACGCCGAAAAAAGCCAACATTTTTGCATTAACACCGCACTTGTAGAACAACTAAGCAAAGCACTTGATCAGGTTCAAAGCACCCTTGATCAAAATAACAACATCAGCCCGCTGGACGTATTAAAATGGCCAGGCGTACTACAAACCGCCACCGTGGATTACCCTCAGGTTAAGCATATTGCGCTCAATTTGTTTACCCAAGCGCTTGAGCAACTGCAGGCCATGCGCCAGCAGGAAGGCGTGGCATTACAGGCAATCATCGAGCAACGCTTAACCCGCATCGATCAGATCACCGCAAACATGCGCACCCAGCTACCCGTCATCATGCAACAACAACGGCAAAAGCTACAATCGCGCATTGATAATGCCAGCGTGGAACTGGACCCCGGCAGACTCGAGCAGGAAGTTGTTCTATTATTACAAAAAGCCGACGTTGACGAAGAGCTTGACCGCTTACAAACACATGTCAGTGAAGTCAGTCGCACGTTAAAACAAAACAACCCCACCGGCCGCCGCCTCGACTTTTTGATGCAGGAACTTAATCGTGAAGCGAACACCTTGTCATCCAAAGCCATTGTCACCGATGTCACACAAACGGCCGTGGAGTTAAAAGTACTGATTGAACAAATGCGCGAACAGATCCAGAATATTGAATAGAGACCAAAAAACTATGGCCACAAAAGGAACGCTATTTATTGTTTCCGCACCCTCTGGTGCAGGCAAAACAAGCCTCGTGAAAGCGCTGTGCGAAAACACTGACTCACTACGCACCTCTGTTTCCTTCACGACGCGTGCCATTCGCCCAGGAGAAGTGCACGGGGAACACTACAATTTCATAACACATAGCGAATTCGAAGCGATGCTGGCGGGCACCGAATTTCTCGAATCAGCCAATGTTTTTGGCAATTTTTACGGCACATCACAGGCATGGGTAGAAGGGCAGTTGTCGGCCGGCACGGATGTAATTTTAGAGATCGATTGGCAGGGCGCATTACAGGTTCGCAAACTAATTCCCAGTAGCGTTAGCATTTTCATCTTGCCGCCATCACGACAAGCGCTAGAGGAGCGGCTACACGGACGAGGACAAGATAGTGCTGAGATTATTAGCAAACGCATGGCGCAGGCCAAAGATGAAATGTCGCATTACAACGAATTCGAATACCTGATTATCAACGATGATTTTTCTGCGGCCCTGGTCGATTTCAGTGCCATCATCACCGCACAAAAATTACACAGCAGCCGACAGCATCAGGGCGCACAAAAATTAATCGCTGAGCTGCTGTCATAATAGACATAAATTAAGTAGAATTATCGGCCGTATAAATTAACACCTCGCTTTGAGAAACTGAACATGGCTCGTATTACTGTAGAAGATTGTCTAAACAATGTCGGCAACCGTTTTGATTTGGTCATGCTGGCCACCAAGCGCGCGCGTCAACTAGCAACCGGCGGCAAAGAAGCGCTAGTAAAAGAAGACAGCGATAAAGCCACGGTGATTGCGCTGCGTGAAATTGCTGAAGGCTTAGTTAGCGAAGAGTCCCTCGCTGCTCGTAACATGCAAGAAGATATCGCTGATGTTTTCGAGGAAAGCGATGCCATCTCAATAGACGCTCTGGCGGCTGATTTAGAGGCCTCCGTTGACGCAACAGACGCCGCGGAAGCAAGCCCCACTCAAGAAGCCTAATTTTCAGGCATTATTTACGCGCCACCCTGTGTATAGCCCTCCAGCGTACTCAGTGTGCTGCGCACACCACAATTCATCGCTCAACACTGGAAAATCACAACGCCCTTTGTTAACTTGAGGGGGCAGTTATGATTTGTTTTTATATGTCCCGGAGTGAGCCTTGTCATCTATCATTGAGTTTGCAGAGCGCCTGACCGATTACCTCGAGTCGGAACAGATAAACGCTGTCACGCAAGCCTATCATTTTGCTGAAAAAGCTCACGGCGAACAAACCCGTCGTAGCGGCGACCCCTATATTACACACCCCTTAGCTGTGGCCGGCATTTTATCGGAAATGCGTATGGACCATCACAGCCTAATGGCCGCCATGCTCCATGATGTCATTGAAGACACCGGCATCAGCAAAGAAACTCTGACTAAAGAATTCAACGGTACCGTTGCCGAGCTCGTCGATGGCGTGAGCAAACTGACCCACCTAGAGTTTGAAACAATTGCCGAAAAACAGGCAGAAAACTTTCAAAAAATGGCCTTAGCCATGGCAGAAGACATTCGCGTCATACTAATCAAGCTGGCTGACCGTCTTCACAACATGCGCACGCTAGGCGTGTTAAACCCCGATAAACGCCGTCGCATTGCTCGCGAAACGCTGGATTTATACGCGCCAATAGCCAACCGCTTGGGAATGAATAATCTGCGTATCGAGTTAGAGGACTTAAGTTTTAAGGCCCTGTACCCCATGCGCGCATCACGCATCACGCGAGCAATTAAGCGCGCCCGCGGCAACCGCAAAGAGCTGCTCACACAAATCCAAGAAGCCCTAACACAGCACCTCAAGCAAGAAGGTCTAACAGGACGCGTCATTGGCCGCGAAAAACACTTGGCCGGCATCTACCATAAAATGCGTCAGCAACATAAATCCTTTAGCGACATTATGGACGTGTACGCGTTTCGAATTATTACCGACAGTGTCGACAGTTGTTACCGAATCCTTGGCGCCGCGCACAACTTTTATAAGCCCATTGAAGGGCGTTTCAAAGACTATATCGCTATCCCTAAAGCCAACGGCTATCAATCACTGCACACCACCTTATTTGGCATGCACGGGGTTCCTATTGAAATCCAAATCCGTACTGAAGATATGGAGTACATGGGCAACAATGGCATCGCCGCCCACTGGCTATACAAAACCAATGATGAGGCCAGCCACAACCACGCTCGGGCTCGGAAATGGGTGCAAGACCTACTCGAAATGCAACAAAGTGCCGGAAACTCCCTAGAGTTTATCGAAAACTTCAAAACCGAACTTTTTCCGCACGAAATTTTTGTTTTCTCACCCAAGGGAAAAATCCTCGAACTACCCGCTGGCTCAACACCGGTTGATTTCGCCTATGCCGTTCACACTGGCATTGGTAACACCTGCGTCGCGTCGCGTATCAACCGACGACTAGCGCCCCTTAATACCGTTTTGCAAAGCGGTCAAACGGTAGAAATCATCACCGCCCCCAGCGCCAAACCGAACATGGCCTGGCTCAATTTTGTGATCACCGGAAAAGCGCGCGGTAGCATTCGTCATTATCTAAAACACCAACAATTAAACGAAGCCATTGCGCTAGGCAAACGGTTACTGCTTAAGGCGTTATTAGACATCAACATCTCCCTAGAGCATTTAACCACCGCACAAATCAACGCGCTGCTCAAAGACACGCAATGCGAAAACCTTGAGCAACTGTATGGCGAGCTGGGTCTTGGTGAACGAATGGCCTACGGTGTGGCGCGCTTAATTAGGGGCCCGGATGGCAAAGAGACGGCACTAAGAGCAGCCATACAGCCGGTCAGCTTCGCCGTGCAAGGAACCGAAGGGTTGGTGCTACGCTTTGCCAAGTGCTGCCGCCCAATCCCGGGCGAGGCAATTATCGGCCACCTTAGTGTCGGCAAAGGCATGGTGATTCACCGTGAGAAATGCCGCAATATTAAAGATATTCGCAACAACCCTGAAAAATTTCTGGTGGTGTCTTGGGATGAAGATGTTGAAGGTGAATTCAGTGTTGCCCTGCGTATTGAGGTTACTAACCAACGCGCCAGCGTCGCAACGATTGCCACACTAATCACTGCGGCAGACGCCAATATTGAAAAAATCAGCATCGAAGATCAGGACGCAAAACTCAGCCTCATTCAAGTGGAAATTTATATTATAGATCGCCTCCATTTGGCTCGGGTAATGCGCCGTATTCGTAACAATCCCATTGTAAATCGCGTATCGCGTATTAAAAGCTAATCGAGACCTTTCGTGGAAAGGTCTATAACCGTTAACATGAGGCCTTTGCATGAAGAGGAGACGAAAACAGGCTACTTTTAGCCATTTTATGTCCTCTCCTACTGCGTGCAAAAATCTCAACATCTCTTATTTTACAAGGAATTCTTCATGAGCAACCGTTCAATTATTGCCACCAACGATGCCCCTCAAGCTATCGGCACTTATTCACAGGCCGTCAAAGTCGGCAACACCGTATACCTGTCAGGCCAAATTCCCTTGCTGCCAGAAACCATGGAGCTGGTCTCAAACGACATTGCTGAGCAGATCGAGCAGGTTTTTAAAAACCTGACAGCCGTTGCTGTTGCCTCGGGCGGCACACTGGCTGATATTGCTAAGCTGAATATTTTTATGACCGATCTGGCACACTTCCCAACGGTTAACGAGATCATGGCCCAGCACTTTAACGAGCCTTATCCGGCCCGTGCAGCTATTGGCGTTGCTAGCCTACCCAAAGGCGCGCAAGTAGAAATGGATGCCATTTTGACGCTCGGCGACTAAACGTTTTTCGATGAACACATCAAAAGCGTTACATAACATAACGCTTAACCAGCTCAGCGGTATCGGTCCACAAACCGCTGAGCGGTTTGCCAAACTCGATATATTGACGCTGCAGGACCTGCTGTTCCATTTGCCCTCACGCTACCAAGACCGCACTGGTATCACTCCGATTGGTGCCTTAATCGAGGGCAATCACGCTTTAATCGAAGGCACCATTTTAGCCTGTGATATCGTGCCCGGACGACGGCGCAGCCTGCTGTGCCGCATCGAAGACAATACCGGCATTACCAGCCTGCGATTTTATTATTTCTCGGCTAGCTTACGCGGCCAACTTCAGCGTGGCCGTCAACTACGCTGCTTTGGCGAGGTGCGCCGTGGTAAAACGGGGCTAGAGCTATACCACCCCGAATGCCAGCTAGACCAGCAGGGCGAGCTCGAACCATTACAAAAAAGTTTGACGCCTGTTTATCCTACCACCGAAGGCCTGAGTCAAAATAAACTACGCCGACTTATAACACAGGCGCTGGATCAACTGTCCAGCGCAGCGGCATTACCAGAGCTATTACCGCCAGATTTATCGTTGCCTGCTCAATTTGAAGACATTGCCACAACACTCGCCTTCTTACACAACCCTCCGGCGCAAAACCTTTCCGCACAGGACCTGCAGAAACTGACACAAAAGCGCCATCCTGCTCAGTTACGCTTGGCTCTGGAAGAATTAGTGGCCCATCAATTAAGCCTGCTGCAATTACGCCAGCGTATTCGCGAAAAAAGCGCGCCCTCGCTGCAACCCAACCCACAGCTACAACAGGGTTTTTTAGCCGCTTTGCCCTTTTCATTAACGGCCGCCCAGCAGCGCGTTATTGAGGAAATAAATCACGACCTGGCTGCTGAACACCCAATGCTACGTCTCATTCAAGGCGATGTCGGTTCTGGAAAAACACTGGTCGCCGCGATGGCGGCACTAACGGCGGTCGCCACCGGTTTCCAGGTCGCCATTATGGCGCCGACCGAGATATTAGCCGAGCAGCATTTTAATAATTTCCGCGGCTGGATGGAGCCCCTATCCATAGAGGTTGCCTGGTTAACCGGCAAACAGTCTGCCGCCACGCGCCGCCAGCAAAGTGCCGCGGTCGCCTCTGGTCAGGCCCGCATTATCATTGGCACACACGCGCTATTTCAAAAAGAAATTAACTTTAAAAATTTAGCACTCATTATTATTGATGAACAACATCGCTTTGGCGTACATCAACGACTATCCCTGCTAAACAAAGGGCACGCCGAACACGGCGTCGCACACCAGCTAATTATGACCGCAACGCCGATTCCAAGAACGCTTGCCATGAGCGCCTATGCCGACCTTGATTGCTCCGTTATTGACGAGCTGCCCCCGGGACGCAGCCCCGTAAAAACCATTGCTATCAGCGCTGAACGTCGCGAACAGGTGGTAGAGCGAGTCCAGCAGGCCTGCAACAAAGGGCGACAAGCCTATTGGCTTTGCACGCTTATCGAAGAGTCTGAAGTATTGCAGTGCCAAGCTGCGCAGGTCACCGCAGAACAGCTCTCGACACTGTTACCGGGGCTCAATATTGGCCTTATTCATGGGCGCCTAAAGACAATCGAAAAAGCAAACATCATGGCTCAGTTCAAGGCCGGCGAACTAGATTTGTTAGTGGCCACAACCGTCATTGAGGTGGGGGTAGATGTGCCAAATGCCAGCCTAATGATTATTGAAAACCCTGAGCGTCTGGGGCTTTCTCAGCTGCACCAGTTACGTGGCCGTGTTGGGCGTGGTGCGCAGCAAAGTTTTTGCGTGTTAATGTACGGTTTTCCGCTGTCACGCCATGGCCGAGAGCGCCTTAATATTATGCGAGCCTCCAACGATGGCTTTGTCATCGCCGAAAAAGACTTGCAGCTACGCGGCCCCGGCGAAGTTCTGGGCACGAAGCAAACCGGACTAATGTCTTTTAAAGTGGCTGATTTCGAGCTCAGCACAGAACTATCGCCACAGGCACAGTCCTGTGCCAAGCGTATTTTAAGCCGCCACCCTCAGCACATTGATGCCTTACTGACTCGCTGGCTGGGCAACAGCCAACGCTATGGGAAGGTTTAGCTCCACGACGAAGGCACCAAACTGTTTCCTCTAAAACCGTAACAACTCGTCCAACCACAAGACTTTTGCTATCGCGCTCTTTATACTTCCTGTGTTTTTTGGCCTTTAAATCGCCCACTTATTCGTCCGTATGCCGGAGCGCGCGCAGTGCAGCAGCCTTTACAAATCAACCTCAATCGCTGGCATCATTATCAGCGCAATCCATTTATTCAGATTGATCCTCTCTGGCGTTCTTGGCTGCTCGACCAGGGTTCACTGACGGAACGCCTTCTCCAAGCCAGCGGGGGTGATTTTCAGGTGAAAAAGTTACACCAAAGCTGGCAATATCCGACCCCCAGTGAAGCCGCATGCCTAGGACTTAAGCCACGACAATTCGCCATTGTGCGTGAAGTAGAACTGCGCTGCCATGGCGAACCTTGGATCTATGCCCGCAGCGTCTTTCCACAAAAAACACTGACTGGCCGCCTGCGCCGATTAAAAAAACTCGACACCCGCCCCCTCGGCGCATTATTGTTCAATGAACCGAGCATGAGACGGTCACATTTCGAGGTTGCGGCGCTCAACAATCCGCCACTGCAGGACTATTTTACCGCGACGTCAAACGACTTCGCTTGGGGGCGTCGGTCATTATTTTTTATCGATGAAAAACCATTATTAGTAGCAGAAATCTTTCTACCCGCACTAGAGCAGCATACCAGCGCAAATTAAATGAAACTGCGCAGCTGAGACCTGCAGCGGCTATAAAATCCACTTTTAATAGAATCACACGCCAATGCTAACCGCTCTGACCACAAAATTTAACGACTACATTCGGCTGATGCGTTTGGAAAAGCCGATCGGCATCTCGCTATTACTCTGGCCAACATTATGGGCACTTTGGCTCGCTGCAGAGGGCTTTCCTGAGCAAAAAATATTACTGATTTTTGTTGCCGGCGTGGTACTGATGCGCAGCGCTGGCTGCGTCATTAATGATATTGCTGACCGTAAAATTGACCAGCATGTGCAACGCACTAAAAATCGCCCAATCACCAGTGGCCGAGTGTCTACAACGCAAGCTTTAACACTCTTTGCTGCTCTCACATGCAGTGCTTTTTTATTGGTGCTAATGACCAACGCGCTAACCATCGGCCTCTCTGTTATTGCTGCCTTGCTCGCCGTGACATACCCCTTTATGAAGCGCTATACCTATCTACCACAATTGGTTTTAGGTGCCGCCTTTGGCATGAGTATTCCGATGGCTTTTGCAGCACAAACGGGCAACGTGCCCGCCTATGCCTGGGTTCTCTATGTAGCAAACGTGCTGTGGACGCTGACCTATGACACCATGTATGCCATTACTGATCGCGAAGATGATCTCAAAATTGGCGTCAAATCCACCGCCATTCTATTTGGTGAACAGGACCGATTGATTCTTGCCCTATTGCAGGGCATGACGTTATTTGCTTTATTTCTGGTGGGCCAACAGCTTCTTTTAAATGCTTGGTTCTATGCCGGACTGGGCACTGCCGCATTGCTATTCGGCTACCATCAATACCTCATTAAGGACCGTGACGGCGATCAATGCTTTAAAGCCTTTTTGCACAACCATTGGGTTGGTCTGGTGATTTTTCTAGGCATCCTGCTACATTACGGCTATCGTTAGCCTCTAACGTCAGTCATGACAAAGGGGTTTGATTTAGAGCTAACACGAGCCGCCTTTCCGGCCTTGTGCTAACAGTCTTCAGTAAAGCTGTTATACGCCGCCTCATCCATAAAGCCACTCAAATCAGCCGCCTCTTCGGTACGTACCTTAATCAACCAGCCGGCGCCCAACGGGTCTTCATTAACGGTTTCCGGGGCATCGCCCAGCACCTCATTAATGTTTTCCACCGTGCCATTCAGTGGCGAACCAACTTCACCAGCGGCCTTTACGGACTCAATAACAATCACTTCTTCACCGGCACTCAAAACGGCTCCAACCTCTGGCAACTCCACAAAAACAATATCACCCAATTCGCTTTGCGCAAAATTGGTAATGCCTACTGTGATCAAATCACCCTCGGCCTGTAACCATTCGTGTTGATCTGTGTACTTACGTTCAGACATGTTTTTTCCTATTTGTGAGGCCTTTACCTGCAAAGACGGCGAAACTAAAAATGACTAAAAACCCTCTAATTGAGAAGGGAGAGGCCGACAGCTTTCCCGGCACGCTTTCTTCAACCAAAGCAAGCTATTTTATCTCGTCACCCGATTCCTGCAAAGGTCTCTTTACATCAATTCAAATATAAAGTGTTCGCCTTAACACTCAATAATATTAACCGGTACCGCAACCACGTTAACTGCCAGCCCGCCACGCGCTGTTTCTTTGTATTTTTCCTTCATATCGCGGCCCGTATCACGCATGGTTTTAATCACTTTATCCAGTGACACATAGTGTTGGCCATCCCCTCTCAAAGCCATCCGCGCCGCCGCAATCGCTTTTATCGAGGCCATCGCATTACGCTCAATGCACGGCACTTGCACCAAACCACCCACCGGATCACAGGTCAGCCCCAAGTTGTGCTCCATACCAATTTCCGCGGCATTTTCAACCTGCTCCGGCGTACCTCCTAACACTTCTGCCAGCGCGCCAGCAGCCATCGAGCAGGCCGAACCAACTTCACCCTGACAACCAACCTCAGCACCACTAATAGACGCGTTTTCCTTGTATAAAATACCAATCGCAGCAGCGGTCAACATAAAGCGAACCACGTCATTATCTGTGCCACCACAGAAATGATGATGGTAATGTAAAATAGCGGGGATAATCCCTGCCGCACCATTGGTCGGCGCGGTGACGACACGACCGCCACCGGCATTCTCTTCATTTACCGCAAGGGCGTAAAGGGAGACCCAGTCCATCGGGCTTAGTGGGTCATTAGGGTTTTCCGTCGGCCGCTTTAGTTGGCTAAATAAACCCGCCGCTCGCCGCTTCACCTTTAAGCCACCCGGCAAAATACCTTCGGTATGGCAGCCACGCTCAACACAGTCCTTCATGACCTGCCAAATGTTAAGAATTTCAGCTCGAATCTCGCTTTCTGCTCGCCAAACTTTCTCGTTCTCTAGCATGATGCTGCTGATCGCTAGGCCTGTTGATTCACACAACGCCAGCAGCTCTTCTGCCGTCGTAAAGGGGTAGGGAAGCACCGTTTTGTCGGCCACAATCGGGCCATCCTCTACGGCGTCCTCATCCACCACAAAGCCTCCCCCCACGGAATAATATGCGCGGGCTTTTAACTCCTGCTGTTGCGCATCATAGGCGGTAAAGGTCATGCCATTAGCATGGTAGGGAAGCGTTTTACGTTTATGGAGGATCAAATGTTGTTTTTCAACAAAGTGGATGGCCTTATGCCCCAGCACATTCAGCTGCCGTGTTGTTCGCACCCGATCAATAATTGCCGGGATATCGGCAGTATCAATCTGCTCGGGGACCTCTCCCTCCAGACCAAGAATGACGGCTTTCATTGAGCCATGCCCTGCGCCTGTCGCACCTAAAGAGCCGAACAGTTCAGCCTTGATATTCGACACCTTCGGCAACAGTTCTTGTTCCTCTAGCTCCGTGACAAACATAAGCGCAGCCCGCATAGGCCCTACGGTATGGGAACTTGATGGCCCAATGCCGATTTTAAAAATATCAAATACACTAATACCCATGTTTACGCTCACTTTCCTTGCAAGTTTTATTATGAGACCTCAACATAACTCAGCAACAAAAGAGAAATGAAGGAAGAAGGTCTTAATTGAGGCGGGAAATGCAGGTAATAGCAAGCTATTGGCAAGTTTTCCAACGAAAAGTAAGGTCTTTTTAGCCATTTCGTCTCGGTGATTGAGTTATGCTGAGGTCTCATTATACAAGCCCTGACAATACGCTAATCCCACACGTTTAGTAACACCCCTGTAGCGTCATTTTAAGGTTGCCATTATTGTTTGCATCGCTAATAATTCGGCAGCTTTTATTTTTATTAATGCAAAGATCTCGCATAGATGCATATCGCAGGACACACCCCATGAGCCAGAAAAACAGCGTCATTCTTGTCGGCATGCCCGGCGCCGGTAAAAGTACATTAGGTGTGTTACTGGCCAAAGAATTGAACCTCGACTTTCTTGATACGGATGTGTCCATTCAGGTCCATGAAGGTCGAAGCCTGCAGGATATTATGGATTGTGAAGGTTATATGAGACTGCGTGAAATCGAAGAGCACGTGCTACTCAAAACCGATGCCTACGGCAAAGTTATTTCCACCGGAGGCAGTGCCGTTTACAGCGATGCTGGCATGGTGCATTTGAAAACACAGGGTACGGTGGTTTTTCTCGACGTCACCTTGGATGAGCTAAGAAAACGTATCCATAACTTCGATACACGGGGCATCGCCCGTCGACCAGAACAAAGCTTTGACGCATTATTTAAAGAACGCTGTGCGCTGTACAACAAATACGCCGATATTCGTTTCGACTGTAACGGCAAATCACCCGCCGATATTCTTGAGGCGCTGAAAGAACAGTTATTACCCTAATTTAACGACAAGAGAAGATCTCTCCCTTTGGTCGAGATGACATAGGGTAATAATGTGACACGATGTCATTCCGACCGCATACCCGAAGGCTCCCTTTCTTACGGCTACGCCGTAATTCACCCTGTGTGAGGAACCTTAATACCCGCAGCCTACTTCGAAAAGTAATCCTTGGTCAGCTTAAACACCACCGGACTTAACAGTAATAACGCCAATAAATTTGGCAGTGCCATCAACGCATTTAGCGTATCGGCCAACAGCCAAACAAAATCAAGCTCTGCCTGTGCGCCAAAAAAAACAGCGGCAATCCACGCCAATCTGAAGGGCATAATAGATCTCACTCCAAACAAGTACGCAACGCATTTTTCGCCATACACACTCCAACCCAAAATTGTCGTAAAGGCAAACACGGCTAAACCGATACTGACGATTTCTCGACCCCAGTCGAGCGAGCTTGCAAAGGCCGCCGCCGTTAATGCTGCCCCCGTATCACCGCTGCTCCAAACACCACTGACCAGAATAACCAAGCCAGTAATGCTGCACACACACAAGGTATCAATAAAGGTGCCTAGCATGCCAATCATGCCCTGGCGTACCGGATCATTGGTTTGCGCTGCCGCATGTGCAATCGGCGCACTACCCAAGCCTGCCTCATTGGAAAAAATACCACGTGCCACACCAAAACGAATGGCGGCCCATACCGCCGCACCAGCAAAACCGCCAGTTGCTGCATGACCCGTAAACGCACTGTCGATCACCAAGCGAATCGCCGCAGGGATTTCACTGGCATTCAACAGCAGCACTAACAGACCCGCACCGACATAAGCAACGGCCATAAATGGCACCAGCTTACCCGCTACCTGCGCAATGCGCTCAATACCACCAAGGATAACTGCTGCGGCAAGACTGGCCAACACGATTGCCGTGCCAATAACAGGCACATTAAAGGTATCTTCAAGCACCGCGGCAACAGAATTAGACTGCACGGTATTACCGATACCAAAGCCCGCTAAGGCACCAAAAACAGCAAACACCGTTCCCAGCCATAACCAGTTTTTTGACAGCCCATTTTTAATGTAATACATGGGACCGCCCACATATTGCCCCTTTTCATCAACTTCACGGTACTGTACCGCCAATACTGCTTCGGCATATTTCGTCGCTAAGCCAACCAAGGCCGTACACCACATCCAGAACAATGCTCCGGGGCCGCCTAGAAAGATTGCTGTTGCGACTCCGGCGATATTTCCTGTGCCAATGGTCGCCGACATAGCCGTCATCAGGGCGTTAAATGGGCTTATTTGGCCATCTCCAGCACCTTTTCTACCCTGCCATAACATACGGAAACCGTAGCCAAGTTTAAACATAGGCATCAGTTTTAAGCCGATAGAAAGAAAAAATCCGGCACCCAGAATCAGTACCAACATAATCGGGCCCCATACAACGCCATTAATCTGACCAATGATTTCCGTGATGGTTGCCATGCAGAAGCTCCTGTTTTAAAAGAGGATTTTGGTGAGTATAGGTTTGCAAATGCTAAAACAAAAGAAAGTCGTCGCTATTAAGAGACCTCAGCATAACTCAATCACCGAGACGAAATGGCTAAAAAGACCTTACTTTTCGTTGGAAAACTTGCCAATAGCTTGCTATTACCTGCATTTCCCGCCTCAATTAAGACCTTTTTCCCTCATTTCTCTTTCGTCGCTGAGTTATGCTGAGGTCTCAAGTAAATAAGACCTTTGCACGAGCCGAAATTTTGTTTACTGGCAAGGCAAAAATGCACGGAATGAGGGGGCTCCGAACAGATATAACAACCCTTACCTTTGTACAGACGAAAAAAAACCGCCGCCCTCTTTTTATCAAAGAAGAGCGCCGGCTTTAATCTAGCGTGTGCTAACTACTTACAGCAAACCTTAGCTGTAAACAGGGAAGCGTGCGCACAATTCAGCAACCTGACCACGTACACGGTCGATAACTGATTCGTCAGTGATGTTATCAACAACGTCACACATCCAGTTAGTCAGATCGATAGTTTCAGCTTCTTTGAAACCACGAGTCGTGATTGCAGGAGTACCTACACGCAGACCAGAAGTTACGAATGGAGACTGTGGATCTTTAGGCACTGAGTTCTTGTTAACAGTGATGTGAGCACGGCCCAGGGCTGCGTCAGCATCTTTACCAGTTACGCCTTTAGCGATCAAATCAACCAGCATCAGGTGGTTTTCAGTACCGCCAGAAACGATGCTGTAACCACGCTCAAGGAAAACACCAGCCATAGCTTTAGCATTTTTAATAACTTGAGTTTGGTATTCTTTGAACGAAGGATCCAGCGCTTCTTTGAATGCAACCGCTTTAGCAGCGATAACGTGCATCAAAGGTCCGCCTTGTTGGCCAGGGAATACAGCGCTGTTGAATTTCTTCTCCAGGTCCGCATTCGCTTTACACATGATCAAACCACCACGTGGGCCACGTAGAGTTTTGTGAGTTGTCGTAGTAACAACATCAGCAATTCCTACTGGGTTCGGGTACAAACCCGCTGCAACCAGACCGGCAACGTGTGCCATATCTACGAACAGGTATGCGCCAACTGCATCCGCGATGTCACGGAAACGCTGCCAATCAACGATTTGTGAGTATGCAGAGAAACCAGCCAAGATCATTTTAGGCTTGTGCTCAAGCGCCAAAGCTTCAACTTGATCGTAATCAATTTGACCTGTTTCTTCGTTCAGACCGTACTGAACAGCGTTGTAGATTTTACCTGAGAAGTTCACATGTGAACCGTGAGTCAGGTGACCACCGTCAGACAAGCTCATGCCCAATACAGTGTCATGCGGCTTAAGAAGCGCCATGTACACAGCAGCGTTAGCTTGTGAGCCAGAGTGAGGCTGTACGTTTACGTAGTCGGCACCAAACAGTTGCTTAACACGATCAATTGCCAGTTGCTCAGCAATATCAACGTACTCACAGCCACCGTAGTAGCGCTTACCAGGGTAACCTTCCGCGTATTTGTTCGTCAGCCCGCTACCTTGAGCTTCCATAACACGACGGCTAGTGTAGTTTTCAGAAGCAATCAGTTCGATGTGCTCTTCTTGACGAATATCTTCTTTAGCAATTGCTGCCGCCAATTCTGGATCAAAATCAGCGATTTTATCTGGAGAACTAAACATTTAAAGCTCCTACTCTCATAAGGTTTATACTTGTTGCCAGAGGCTAGAAGCCAAGACACGCGAAATTTTCGACCGCCCATTCTACATGAATCTTCCATAAATGGGATGCTTTATATAATTTATATTTCCCCTGCGCCATACCACTTTGTACAGGGCGTCAAACTTAAAGGCGCAACGGCCAACAAAACCTCACACAGGCCACCGCTCATTTAATCCTAGACGTTATGAGGCCTCGGCATACTTAGTACTTTCATCTCGATGATCAAGTTATCTTTTATTCATATCGGCGCTTCAATCGCCAACAACTGGCCCTTTATCTTTAATCCGCCAGCATAGCCGGTTAAAGCCCCGTTGGCTCCAATCACTCGATGGCAGGGCACAACAATAGGTAATGGGTTCCGTCGATTCGCAGCACCGACAGCCCGTGCCGCACCCGCGCGCCCAAGCTGTTGCGCTAACGCACCATAGGAGCACGTTTCTCCATAGGGAATTTTCTGTAATGCCCGCATCACTTGCTGTTGGAAGTCAGTGCCACTGTACACTAGCGGCAAATCAAAGGTCATCACCTCACCAGCAAAGTAGGCCGTAAGCTGAGTAAAGCAGTCAGCAAACACGGCGCCGCTTTCGCTCCAGCCGGTATCAACCTGGGCCAAAGCCTGCGCCTCATTTTTTGCAAAGCGAATCTCTAGCAAGCCACGCGTATCCGCCAATAGCAACAGCACAGCTATCGGGCTTTTATAGACGCTGTAGTTAATCATTTAAATCCCTCTCAAAATCCCTATCATCGTGCCACCGCGCGTGCAAAAACAATGATCCACTGCTCGGCTAGCAATAACAACCGGCCAGCTAATTTTCTTATAAGCCCTGATTTCTCCCTTTGGCGCTGCGCCCCACCTTTCACTTTCACATTGCTGAGCCGAGACTTATACTTGGCTCTCGTCAGCAACCAGATATGTTTCTCTCCATGACTCCAGACAACACCCCGGTAGCCCGGCTAATCCAGCTAAACAATCGCTTCATCACCGCCATCGGACATGGCGTTTCGTGGGCAACCCTGATACTAGTACTCACCACCTGCCTGGTGGTGATGTTGCGTTACCTGTTTAATATCGGCTCGGTGGCATTACAGGAGGCCCTTTTATACCTGCATAGCCTCATTTTCTTGCTCGGCGCAGCTTGGACGCTACAGAAAGACGGGCACGTACGCGTGGATATTTTTTATCGCCCCCTCTCCGATAAAGGCAAAGCGTGGATTAATGTGTTCGGCACACTGCTGTTACTCATCCCCACCTGCATCTTCCTGTTTTGGATTTCATGGCAATACGTCGCCAGCTCATGGTCTTACTTTGAAGGCTCGCGTGAATCCGGCGGCATTAATGGCATTTTTCTGTTAAAGACCCTGTTATTGGTTATGCCCTCTTTACTCATCCTACAGGGACTGGCGAATTTACTGCACAGCCTGCTGCTCATCACTGACCGGACACAACCGGAAGAAGCTCGCAGTGAGACCGCATTATGATCGTTCTATTACTGTTTTTAACCGCCATTTTCATTCTTCTGGCAGGCTTCCCCGTTGCCTTCTCTTTAGCTGGAGCGGGCTTGCTGTTTGCACTGATTGGCACCGTTACGGGCACTTTTGACCCTGTTTTTTTAGAAGCCGTGCCCAACCGACTTTTCGGCATTATGAGCAACGACGTGTTAGTTGCCGTGCCGCTGTTTGTGTTTATGGGCGTGATGCTGGAAAAAGCCAAAATTGCCGACAACCTGCTCGACAGCATGGCCTCTCTATTTGGCTCATTACGTGGCGGCTTAGGTATTTCGGTAACCCTTGTGGGCATGTTAATGGCTGCCAGCACCGGCATTGTTGGCGCCACCGTCGTCACCATGGGCTTACTCTCCCTGCCCACCATGCTAAAGCGGGGCTATAGCCCACAGCTTGCTACGGGCACTATTTGCGCAGCGGGCACGCTCGGACAAATTATTCCGCCGTCCATTGTGCTGGTGTTACTGGGCGATGTTATGTCCTCCGCTTACCAGCAATCACAGCTGGATCAAGGCCTCTTTTCACCAGAAACGGTGTCCGTCGGCGATCTGTTCCTTGGCGCTTTGATTCCCGGACTGTTACTCGTCACCGCTTATATTATCTATATTATCGGCGTCGCCTTTTGCAAACCCGATGCCGCGCCAGCGCATCACACCGAAGGCACAGAACGACCATCAATTTTGCAACTGTGCTCAGCCCTATTGCCACCATTAATTCTTATTGGCCTGGTGCTCGGCTCAATACTCGCTGGCAAAGCCACCCCCACCGAAGCCGCCGCTGTCGGCGCCGTCGGTGCAATAGTATTAGCCCTGTGCAAGCGCACCCTCAAACTACAGATGCTGCGCGAGGTGATGCGCTCCACCACCACCATTAGCAGCATGGTGTTTATGATTTTAATCGGCGCAGCAATCTTTTCGTTGGTATTCCGCGGCTTTGGCGGCGATGATTTAGTGCGTGATTTCCTCAATCAATTACCCGGCGGCATCGTTGGCGCAGTAATTTTAGTGATGCTGGTCATGTTTCTGCTTGGCTTCTTCCTTGATTTTATCGAGATCACCTTCGTGGTGGTGCCCATCGTCGCGCCGATTCTTCTCAGCATGGGCCTTGACCCCATTTGGCTCGGCGTGATGATCGCCCTTAACCTACAAACGTCCTTCCTGACTCCACCCTTCGGCTTTGCGCTGTTTTATCTGCGCGGAGTGGCACCAAGCGCTATCTCCACCGCTCAAATTTATAAAGGTGTGATGCCTTTTATTGCCATTCAAATTGCCATGCTGGCGCTGCTAGCCGCGTGGCCCTCGCTAGCAACTTGGCTGCCTAACGCCCTCTTTTAAAGCCAGCGCCCCATCCCTGGCTCACTTAATAAACGCTAGGCCCTGATACATTCCTAAGGAAAAAATATGTATAGCGATGAAGATTTAGAAAGAGCAGTACAAAAGGATATTTTTAGCGCTGCATCCGTCGCGGCGTTTCGCTCAGATAACTTAAAGCGTCATCATGCGTCTATAGCAGATCAAGAGAACTTTCGGCTGCTCGCTAGCTTCAATGATATTTTTGTTGTTATTGCGGTGAGCTTGTTATTGCTGTCGTTAGGTTGGGTTACCTATAAAGTGAACCCTTCTCTGGCGGCGATGGTCGTCGCTTTGGCTTCGTGGGCGCTGGCAGAGTTCTTTGTGCTAAAGCGAAAAATGGCTTTACCTGCAATAACGCTGCTAATTACTTTTGTCGCCGCAGTTTTTGCAGCGGTCGCTTTAATTTTTGCGGTGCCCTCTGAAAATACCTTAATGCTAGCCGCCCTCGCTGCAACAATTGCCGCGTGGTTACACTGGCGGCGGTTTCGAGTTCCTATAACGGTAGCTGCCGGAGCCGCTGCAATCGTTATCTTTTTCATATCACTGCTGGTTTCTTTGTTGCCAGCAGCCCAAGATTATCTTGTGTGCATGATGTTCTTTGGCGGTATCGCTATATTTACTGCCGCGATGTTCTGGGACGCCTCTGACTTACGACGTGTGACAGGCAGATCCGATGTGGCATTTTGGCTTCATCTAACGGCAGCGCCTCTAATTGTTCATCCCATTTTTTCTAGCCTTGGTGTGCTTGAAGGTAATGAGCGTTTTACTAGCTTAGTAATTATAATCGCTCTTTATATAACGCTTACCGCTGTTTCTGTGATTATTGATAGGCGTGCCTTCATGGTTTCATCACTCGTATATGTTCTCGTTGCGTTAGCCACACTACTTAAAACCTATGGGCTTGCGGAAGATAGTTTTGCCTATGTGGGCGTGTTAATAGGCTTCTCACTGTTATTGCTATCCGGTTTTTGGCATAAGGCTCGCCAGCAATTGGTGTTGCGATTACCACAGACCATTCAAAACAAAGTCCCTTTGGCCGCACCAAAAGCCTAACTCACACAAAACGCAGACAAAAAAATGGGGGTTGCCGATTTCTCGGCAACCCCCACGATTTTTTACTCTAATACGTGACTAGAACAAGCCTTGAATAAGGCCTTCGTCATCTACGTGGATAGAGTTAGCCGCTGGAACACGTGGCAGACCAGGCATGGTCATAATGTCACCACATACTACAACAACAAAACCAGCACCGGCTGACAGACGTACTTCACGAATTGCTACCGTGTGACCGATTGGTGCACCGCGTAGGTTCATATCTGTAGAGAAGCTGTACTGTGTTTTAGCCATACATACTGGCAAATCACCGAAGCCCATGTCTTCAATTTGCTTAAGACGGTCACGTACTGTTTTGTCAGCAGTCACTTCACCAGCGCCGTAGATCTTAGTTGCAACTGTTTGGATTTTATCAAACAAAGGCAGGTCCAGATCGTACAGTGGAGAGAACTGTGCAGCACCGCTTTCAACCAGATCAACAACGTGATTAGCAAGTTCTTCAGTACCCGCGCCACCGTTAGCCCAGTGGCTAGAAAGGATCGCTTTAACGCCATGCTCAGCAGCAGAAGCAACGATTGCTGCAACTTCTTCATCGGTATCATGGATGAATTGGTTAATCGCAACAGTCACTGGAACACCGAAAGATTTAACGTTCTGGATGTGACGAGACAAGTTAGCACAACCGGCTTTAACCGCTTCTACGTTTTCGCCAGTCAGGTTATCTTTAGCAACACCACCGTGCATCTTAAGTGCACGTACCGTTGCAACAATAACCGCCGCCGCAGGCTTCAGGCCTGCTTTACGACATTTAATGTCGAAGAACTTCTCAGCACCCAAGTCAGCACCGAAGCCTGCTTCAGTAACAACGTAGTCAGCTAGTTTCAGCGCAGACTTAGTGGCGATAACAGAGTTACAACCGTGTGCGATGTTAGCGAAAGGACCGCCGTGGATGAACGCAGGGTTGTTTTCTAGCGTCTGAACCAAGTTAGGGTTCAGGGCATCTTTCAACAAAGTAGCCATAGCGCCATCAGCGTCTAACTGCTTAGCAAGAATAGGCTGACGTTCGCGAGTTTCAGCAACGATGATGTTACCGATACGCTCTTGCAAGTCTTTCAAGCTGCTAGCCAAACAGAAGATAGCCATGATTTCAGAAGCAACCGTGATATCGAAACCATCGGTACGTGAGTAACCGTTACCTGGACCGCCAAGACCGTTAGCGATTTCACGCAGCGCACGGTCATTCATGTCGATAACACGCTTATAAGCGATGCGACGACTGTCGATTTCTAAAGCGTTGCCCCAGTAGATGTGGTTATCGATCAATGCAGCCAGCAGGTTGTGTGCAGCGCCGATTGCATGAAAATCACCAGTGAAGTGCAGGTTGATGTCTTCCATTGGAACAACTTGAGCGTAACCACCACCAGCAGCTCCGCCTTTCATGCCGAAGCATGGGCCCAAAGAAGGCTCACGCAAAGCCATAACGGCTTTTTTACCAATGCGGTTTAGGCCATCGCCTAGACCTACAGTAGTGGTCGTTTTACCTTCGCCAGCAGGTGTCGGGCTAATTGCCGTTACCAGAATCAGTTTGCCGTCTTCTTTGTCTGCCAAAGTATCGATATAAGCCAAATCAACTTTAGCTTTGTCGTGGCCGTATGGACGTAGTGCTTCAGCAGGAATGTCTAGCTTAGCGCCGATTTCCATGATGTTTTGCATCTTGGCCTGACGTGCAATCTCAATATCGCTCATGTTACTTACCTTTTATTATAAATTCTGAGTTAATCACTCAATCTAAAAACGGTTAATACGGCAATAAAAAACATGGCCTAAGCCACGTTTAAATACAAAAAACAACCGGGTCCGTATTACGGGCGCTTATTCTACTTGCACTAAATCCATTTTGCTAGTCTGTCAAGCCCAATTATTGTTTCTTCTGCGGAACAATCTATTTCATAGTTCGAGATTCAAGGTAGGCCTGCTCGGATACGCGGCTCCATTTTAGCGCCTGTTCATTGAACGCCCTAAAGGACTCGTAGACCTTCGCACTCATGGGATCCTTCGCTGCCTCTTCGGCAACCACGGCGAGAGACAACTCGCGTAATTTACGCAGTACCTCATCAGGAAATTTACGTAATTGAACACCATGCTTATTCACTAGCGTCTCCAACGCCTGATTATTACGCGCTGAGAAATCGGCCAGCATATCCATATTGGCGACTTTTGCCGCGTTAATCACAATCGATTGCAGGTCCGCAGGTAATTCTTGCAGCGCTTCTTTATTAACAATTAACTCCATGGTCGTACCCGGCTCATGCCATCCCGGGTAATAGTAGTACTTCGCGGCTTTGTGCAGACCAAAAGCCAGATCGTTATATGGCCCGACCCACTCACTGGCATCAATCGCACCGGTTTGCAGAGAAGGAAAAATTTCGCCCCCCGGCAAAAGGACTGGAACACCGCCTGCGCGACGCAGAACTTCCCCTCCCAGACCCGGTAGGCGCATTTTCAAACCCTGTAGGTCAGCAATGGTATTAATTTCCTTATTAAACCACCCCCCCATTTGCGTTCCCGAGTTGCCCACAGCCAGTGGCAACAGCCCAAAGGGCTCGTAAACCTCTTGCCACAACGCCAGACCACCACCGTGATACAACCAGCCGTTCATTTCCTGTGCTGTCATGCCAAAGGGCACCGCCGAAAAAAACTGTGCCGCCGCCGCCTTGCCTTTCCAATAATACGCGCCGCCATGGCCCAGTTCCGCGGTACCACGCGAGACCGCATCAAAGACCTCCAGCGCACCGACCAATTCCTTAGCGCCATAAACCTTTACTTCAATACGCCCACCACTCATTTCATTCACTAGTTCAGCGTAGCGGTTAGCACCAGTACCCAAGCCCGGAAAGTTCTTTGGCCAAGTGGTGACCATTTTCCATTGCACCGTTTGCTGCGGCTGAGCAACGGCCGCGCTTTGATTGTTTTCATCCGCGGTCTGCCCGCAGGCCGCCAAGAGGATAACCGCTAGCGAGGTCATAAATAATTTAATAGGCTTCAGTTTCATGTCGTCTTCCTTTTTCATAAATCTAAACACAAGATCTCTCCCTTTAGTCGAGATGACCGCTATTGGAGCGCTTCCAACTTAGCATAGGAGACCACCAACCACTTGGCGCCAACCTGTTTAAAATTAATTTGTATTCGTGCCTGCGGACCCTGACCTTCATAGTTTAGCACCACACCGTCACCAAATAATTTATGGCTAACCTGCTGGCCAAGATGAAATTCCGTGTCAGGAATTTCCGCTCCCTTAAACGGGCTCGCTTTTGCCGTGCCACGCTGAAAACTCACTGGCCGGGTAATCTGCGTTTTCAGGCGAATTTCCTGCATTAGGTTGTCAGGAATTTCACGAATAAAACGGGACGGGCGGTTCAAGGTTTCGTTACCGTACAAGCGACGGCTTTCCGCATAGGTCATATACAATTTCTGCATTGCGCGGGTAATGCCCACATAACAAAGGCGGCGCTCTTCCTCTAAGCCGGAGGGATCTTCAATCGACATTTTATGGGGGAACAGCCCTTCCTCTACGCCGACCAAAAAGACCAAGGGAAACTCCAGTCCTTTTGCCGAGTGCAACGTCATCATTTGCACGCTGTCTTCGTACTCGTCAGCCTGCTGTTCTCCAGCATCTAAGGCGGCACTGGAAAGAAAGGATTGCAATGGCGTTAATTCATCGTCGTTCTCGGGCTCAAAGGCCCGTGTCGCACTGACCAGTTCCTCAAGGTTTTCTACTCGCGTCTGGCCCTTTTCACCCTTCTCTTCTTTGTGAAATTTCAGTAGCCCACTGGCTTGAATAACATGGTCCGTTTGTTCGTGCAGGGGTAATCCTTTGGTCTGCTCATCAAGCTGGTTAACCAGATCCACAAATCCCTGCAGCGCACTGGCTCCTCGTGCCGACACCCCCGCGCCAATTAGTTGCGTCACGGCATCCCACAACGAGCAACCTTGATCGCGAGCAGTAATACGAATTTTCTCAACCGCTTTGGCACCAATACCTCGCGTTGGGACGTTAATAACACGCTCCATGGCGGCATCATCATTACGATTCATGACCAAGCGCAAATAAGCCAAGGCGTTACGAATTTCCAAGCGATCATAGAACCGTTGACCGCCATAAACACGGTAGGGAACCCCAGCTCGAATCAAGCTTTCCTCAAGCACCCGCGACTGGGCATTGGAACGATAAAGAATGGCGCAGTCAGCATAAGCATTACCCTGCTTAGCGGCTTCTTCGATGGTGCCCACCACAAACCGCGCTTCATCAACCTCATTAAAACCCGCATACAGGGCGATCGGCTCGCCTTCATTGCCGTCGGTCCACAGTTCTTTGCCTAGGCGTCCCTGGTTTTTAGAAATCACCTGGTTGGCCGCCTTCAAAATGGTACTGGTAGAGCGGTAGTTCTGTTCCAATTTAACGGTGGTCACCGCATTAAAGTCCGTGGTGAACTTCTGAATATTCTCAATTTTCGCGCCACGCCAGCCATAAATGGACTGATCATCATCACCCACGACCGTCATCCGGCCTTCCGGACCAGCCAACACTTGCAGCCAAGCATACTGAATGGTGTTGGTATCCTGAAATTCGTCCACCAGAATGTGTCGGAAGCGCTGCTGGTAATGCTCAAGCACGGCCGGTTTATTAAGCCATAACTCATGTGCGCGTAGCAGCAGCTCACCAAAATCTACCATGCCGGCGTTATTACAAGTCTGCTCATAACCGGCATAAATCATGCGCATCGTTTTACTATAGGGGTCAATCTGCTCAACCACATGAGCCGCCCGCAGCCCTTCGTCCTTCTGCGCATTGATGTACCACTGCACCTGCTTGGGCTGCCAACGGCTGTCATCAATATTGAGGTTCTTCATTACCCGCTTAACAACCCGTAGCTGGTCATCGGAGTCAAGAATTTGGAAGTGTTCTGGTAGGTTTGCCTCTTGCCAATGAGAGCGTAACAACCGGTGGGCCAAACCATGGAAGGTGCCCACCCACATGCCATGCGCAGGTATCTGTAGCAGATCCTCAATCCGGTGGCGCATTTCCTTGGCCGCTTTATTGGTAAATGTCACCGCTAAGATCGCATGCGGGGAAATATGCTCAGTCTGCACTAACCAAGCAATGCGATGTACTAGCACCCGCGTTTTACCACTCCCGGCTCCCGCTAATACCAACGCGGTATCCTCACAGGCCAACGTCACGGCGGCGCGTTGCGCATCATTCAAGGAATCGATTATTGCAGTTACATCCATAGTGTTTACATCTACTGGCGGGAACAAGGGCGAAATTATAACAGGGCGAGCCCTCAAGGTATTTGAAATAAATAAGGGTGCCTAATGGCACCCTTACTTCAGCTTTTTGCATTGCGCCCGTTTTTTATCACGAGCGAACAGGCCATTTGTCATCCCGAACGAACTACCCACTTGTCATCCCGAGCACCCCTAATGTCATCCCGAGCGCAGCCGAGGGATCTTCTTCACGTCACGAGATTCCTCTATTCGCTTCGCTCAATCGGAATGACAGAGGGTGAGAGCCGGTCGAAATGACACACCTTTGTCATCCCAGCACTAACACTGTCATGTCGAGTACTAAAACTGTCATCCCGAACGAGCGGCCCTCTTGTCATCCCGAACGAGCAGCCCATTTGTCATCCCGAACGGAAGGTGAGGGGTCTTATGCTTAACAAGAAAGATCTCTCCCTCTGGTCGAGATGACAAATCACACGAAGCGAGATGACAACCCCAACCTCTACGGTGCGAAATGACAAACCATACCGAGCGAGGTCAAAACTCCCGCTCAAAATAACAACCAGCGGCTATTAACCTTCGGCCTGATAGTGATCCATCAGAATTTTGGCCACTTCAGGGCGCGCAAACTCTTTCGGCAAGTCTTCACCGGCCGCTAGCTTGGCGCGAACTTTCGTCCCCGACAACAATACAAAATCTTCCATGCTGTGGTCTTCAGCATCACGCATCATCACAACTTTGTTGAGCTTTTTAGAGTACGCAGTGTGGTCCGCATTAAATATTTCAATTTCCATCGCATCATCAGGCACTTCCTCATCAAAGATAGTCTGTGCATCAAAGGCTCCGTAGTAATCACCAACACCGGCGTGATCACGACCGACGATAAAGTGCGTACAACCGCTGTTTTGACGGAACAACGCATGCAGAACCGCTTCGCGTGGGCCGGCATACAGCATATCGAAACCATAGCCAGTGATCATTACTGTGTTAGCCGGGAAGTACAACTCGACCATTTTACGAATCGCCGCGTCACGAACTGGGGCAGGAATATCACCCGGTTTCAATTGACCCAATAACATATGAATCAACACGCCATCCGCATTAACCGCTTCCAATGCCATTTTGCACAGCTCTTCGTGCGCACGGTGCATTGGGTTACGCGTTTGGAAGGCGACAACCTTATTCCAACCCCGTTCGGCAATCTCGTTACGAATCTCGACAGCGGTGCGGAAAGTATCCGGAAAGTCCTGCTGGAAATAGCTGAAATTAAGTACTTGAATAGGGCCAGAGATAACATAACGACCTAGGCCATTAAAGGTTGCAACGCCTGGGTGCTCTGGGTCTTCAGTACGGAAAATATTGCTGCACATCGCCGCAACCTGCTCATCGCTCACGGTTTCGATAGCCTCAACATCCTGAATAGCCAATACTGGATGACCCTCAACATTTGGGTCGCGCAGTGCGATACGTTTGGCGCCTTTAATCGCTTCTATGTCGTCGGTGCGGTTAACCACTGGCACCGGCCAGAACAAACCATCAGTGGTATGTAGTGTCTGTGCCACACTCAACGCATCGGCCAGATTCATGTAGCCCGTTAGGGGATTAAAATAACCCGCCCCCAACATAACGGCATTGGCTGCGGCCGCAGAATTAACCAGCAATGAAGGCAGGCCTTCCGCTTCTGCCGCCAGCCTGTGGTGCTGCTCTGAATCGTAGACAAATAATGGGTTAAGTTCGTCTGAACCGTAAGGCTTAATCATTTTATTACTCCTGTTGATCTACCGTGGTAGCTCAAAATTTTAAATTTTATGGCGGCGGCGCTCGGTGGGCAGAATGTTTGCCCCATCTATCAAGCCTAATTTACACAGCAGCGTTACGATTCGGCACGAACCTGCTGAATGGCGTCAATCACTTGTACATGAATGGCACCACAGGTTGCTACCACGCCGCGGTTGTTATCTAGATGACTACCCAGACTGAAATCCAGCGGGTTGCCGTTCACATCGGTCACTTTGCCGCCAGCGGCTTCAACAATAAGTTTGCCCGCCGCGTGATCCCAAATCTTTTCGCGATAGGTCTCACTAGTCGGCAAGCGCAGATAAATAGAGGCATCATTACGCGCAACTGCGGCGTATTTACATTGGCTGTCGATACGGTAAGGTTCGCCGGTAATACCCAGTATCGCGGCAATTTGCGCTGCTTCGCCTTGATTTGAATGGCCCGATTCCACTGACTCGCAAAACCGCGCTTCGCTAGCGCAAGCAATCTGGGCCACTTGGATTGTTTCACCCTCGTCTGTTTCATCAAACAAACGGTACATCGTGGCAACGCCGTCTTTAGTGGCCGTAAACAGTGCACCCTGATGATCGCCAACCTTCAGGTTAGGACAACCCAGCACACCGGCAACCACTTCACCGTTTTCGATCAGGCCCAGCGCAATAGCGTATTGCTCACCACGTAAGAAGCCTTTCGTGCCATCAATCGGATCAAGCGTCCAATAACGCGCTGCACTGCCATCATGGCTGCCATGATCAATCCAGTTCAACACCTGCGCTTCATCAACGCCACCCAGTTCATCGGCGACATGCTGCACTACTGAGGAACGTAAACCGGCTTCTTCACCGCTGCGTAATTCCACAGAGTCCTCTTCACCAACCATTAAATCATTCGGTAAAGCATCTAAAAGGTGAGCACAGACGATCGCCTGTGCCGCAAAGTCGGCAACGGTCACGGGGCTTTTATCTTTCTTTTCCAGCGTGTCCGCAGTAATCAGGTTCGCTTGCACCGCACGACACACCTTGGCTGCCGCACGTACCGCTTTAATGCCTGCTGTAAGTTCCAACTGATAACTCATCGACTTTGCTCTTTTTAAATTTACTTGTGTGCTTACTTAGCGGGCTATTTAGATGGAATGAAGCCGTTATCAACCAAATAGTTGACTACTATTTCAACACACGCATCGAGATCATTATCGGCGGTGTTAACAACCAACTCAGCATTTTCTGGCGCTTCATAGGGTGCGGAAATACCCGTGAATTCGGGGATTTCACCGGCCCGGGCTTTTTTGTATAGGCCTTTAACATCACGGCTTTCACACACTTCCAGCGGTGCGTGTACATGCACTTCAATGAAGCTACCCGCAGGGTGCTTGTCGCGAACCAAATCACGATCTTCACGGTAAGGGGAGATAAAGGCAGAAAAAACAATATTGCCGGCATCACAGAACAGTTTACACACTTCGCCGATACGGCGGATATTTTCAGTACGGTCGTCAGGCGAGAAGCCTAAGTTGTTGTTCAGGCCGTGACGCACGTTATCGCCATCAAGGATAAAAGCGTTGATGCCGCGCTCAATCAGCGCAACTTCAGTAGCCAGAGCAACGGTGGACTTACCCGCACCAGACAGACCGGTAAACCACAGAGTCGCTGGTTTGTGGCCTAGGATTGCTTCGCGTTGTGCCGGTGCAACTTGGCTTTCACTCCAGACAATATTTTTGCTCTTTGGCTCGCTCATTGTTGATCCTCTTTAATCGACGCGGAGGGCGCAAACGCCCACAATTTTATGACTTAAATTTAAGGGCACACATAGTAGCCTTTTCTGCGTGAAGATCAATGTTTTAGCCGCGAGATTCAAAAATTTTTTGGGAGAACAAGGGCTTAGGAATAAGCGGAATAACGCAGAAACACAAACATTGACGCTCAGGGTCAGTGTAAAAGCTCACCCTATAGCAGCGTTACGACACCAACAATCCGCTGCCGAGCAACCAAACAGACATCGATACCTTTGCGTGGCTTTACTCCACCGTCACCGATTTGGCCAAATTGCGCGGTTGATCTACGTCTGTGCCTTTAAGTACCGCTACGTGATAGGACAATAATTGCAATGGAATAGTATAAACAATGGGTTCTAAAATACGTTCAACCGCGGCCAACGTGGTCACTCGAGTGTTGTCATCGTTGGCAACCGAGGCGGCGACATCGGCGTAAACGTACAACATGCCGCCTCGCGCTTTGACTTCATGTAAATTGGATTTGAGTTTATCCAGTAGCTCATTATTCGGCGCCACCGTAATAACCGGCATGTCTCGATCTACCAGCGCCAAGGGGCCATGTTTCAATTCCCCGGCAGGATAGGCTTCGGCATGGATATAGGAGATTTCCTTAAGCTTTAGGGCACCTTCCATTGCCACGGGATACAACGCCCCACGACCCAGAAACAGCGCGTGATTCTTGTCGGCAAAATCTTCGGCCGTTTTATTAATTTCGTCATCCAGCAGCAATGTCTGTTGCAGCAACGTCGGCAGCTGATGCAGGGCCGCCACAATTTTTTGCTCCTGTGCCTCAGTAAGGCCGGTTCTGCGCGCTAGCATTAAAGCAACCAGCAGCAGCGCCACCAGCTGAGTAGTAAACGCTTTCGTTGAGGCCACACCAATTTCTACCCCGGCCTGCGTTAGCAGCACCAAGTCCGATTCGCGCACTAAGGTGCTGGTGCCGACATTACAAATTGCTAAGGAGGCTAAGTAGCCAGCGGATTTTGCCATGCGCAATGCCGCCAAGGTGTCGGCGGTTTCGCCTGACTGGGAGATAGTCACAAACAGGGTGTTGGGCGAAACCACGGTTTTACGGTAACGATATTCACTGGCCACCTCAACGCGGCAGGGAATACTGGCCAGCTCCTCAAACCAGTATTGCGCCACTAACCCGGCATGGTAACTGGTGCCGCAGGCAATAATTTGTACCGCTTTGACTTGATCAAGGATCTCTTTAGCGTCGGCACCGAGCACCTGTTCCAGCACATGGGTTTTACTGATACGGCCCTGCAATGTGGCGGCAACAACATCGGGCTGCTCGAATATTTCCTTCAGCATATAGTGACGATACTCGCCCTTATCGGCGGCATCTATTGTGTGCTCAAAGCGGCTAACATCACGCTTCATGAAATTACCCTGTGAATCGGTAACCTCCACACTATCGCGCGTTAACTCAGCAAAATCGCCCTCTTCAAGAAACATAAAGCGATCGGTGACCTGCAACAGCGCCAATTGGTCCGAACTAATAAAATGCTCACCACTACCAATGCCAATCACCAAGGGGCTGCCTGATCGCGCTGCAATTAAGCGCTCCGGTGAATTCGTATCGATCACGCCCAGCGCAAAGGCGCCCTCCAGACGCGCAACCGTTTGGCGTACTGCAGCCAACAATGTCGCCTCACTGTGGCAGTAATGCTCAATCAAATGGGCAATTACTTCGGTGTCTGTCTGGGACATAAATTGGTATCCCAGCGCCGTTAACTCGACCCGCAGGGCATCATGGTTTTCGATAATGCCATTATGCACAATGGCAATATGCTCTTTGGAAATATGGGGGTGTGCGTTCGCCTCGCTGGGCGCGCCGTGTGTTGCCCAGCGCGTGTGGGCAATGCCTAATCCGCCGGTTGGCTTAGCTGTGCCCATGGCGCGAGCCAACTCTTGCACTTTGCCCTGGCGGCGCACACATTGGAGCTGGCTATCGCTGGATAGAATGGCAACTCCGGCTGAATCATAGCCGCGATACTCGAGTCGACGCAGGCCTTCCAGTAAAATCTCACTGATATTGCGTTCTGCTATTCCGCCAACAATCCCACACATACACGCCTTCCTTTAAAATTTAACCTGCCAATATCGCTGTAAAGAAAAGACTAACAGCGCCACTTATTTTGGCTTTTTCGCCGGTCGTTGCCAGCCCTTAATCACCCGTGGTTTGCCTCGTACCACCACCAGTGCTTCCGCTGCAACATTATTAGACACCGTAGAGCCAGCACCAATGGTGGCGCCCGCGTCAATCTTGATCGGCGCGACTAATGCAGTGTTCGAGCCCACAAATACCTTGTCACCAATATCTGTATGGTGCTTATTGGCGCCGTCATAATTACAGGTAATCGCGCCTGCGCCAATATTAACATCACGTCCCAAGCGCGCATCACCCACATAACTTAGGTGGTTTATTTTACTGCCCCGCCCAATGTCCGCCTGCTTAGTTTCCACAAAGTTGCCAATTTTTGCGTTTTCTGCCAATCGCGTGCCGGGGCGCAACCTTGCATAGGGACCAACCTGGCAACCCGTTGAAACCTCGGTGTTTTCAATAACCGTATTGGCGTAAATGCTCACGCCATCAGCAATATGGGAATTAATAATCTGTACGTTCGGGCCAATTTTAACATTGCTACCAAGACTAACGTCGCCCTCAAACACCGCGTTCACATCAATGAACACATCTTCACCATGGCTCACCTTGCCACGTATATCAATGCGCGCAGGGTCGGCTAAGGTCACGCCTCCCGCCATTAAGGTGTTGGCCTGCTGTAATTGATACCAACGCTCCAGCTCGGCCTGCTGCTGGCGGCTATTAATACCCTGCACCTCCTGTTCCGTGTTGGCAACAACCGTGACCACCGCCATGCCATCAGCAACGGCCATGGCAATAACATCGGTTAAATAATATTCACCCTGGGCATTATCGCAGCTCAGCGCGGGCAACCACTGTTTTAGTTTGGCGCCAGAGACCGCCAAAATACCGGTATTACCCTCACAAATTTCACGCTGCTGATCGTTGGCATCTTTTTCTTCGACAATCGCCTGCACTCCGCCTGCTGTATCGCGGACAATGCGGCCATAGCCTGTTGGGTTGGACAGATTCACCGTCAACAATGCCAAGCTATTCGCATCAACCTGAGCCAGCAGCGCCGCCAACGTTGCCTTGGATGTCAACGGCACATCGCCGTATAACACCAACACCACGCTATCATCATCAATGTCCGGCAGCGCCTGCGCCACCGCGTGCCCGGTGCCTAGCTGTTGCGTTTGTTGAACCCAGTTCAAGCGCTCATTTGCCAAGCGCTCTTTAACAAGCGCCGCACCATGACCCACCACAACCTGTATCGTTTGCGCCGCTAAGGCCTCAGCACTATCCACCACATATGCCAACAATGGCTTACCCGCAATGGGGTGTAGCACCTTTGGCAGTCGCGATTTCATGCGCGTGCCTTGCCCGGCAGCTAGAATAACAACCTGTAATTTCATGACCTAATCACTCCCAGAGATCTCAGCATAACTTCTGAGGTCTCACGTTGTTAACAACAAGCAACGATCCTTGTGTACCGTCAACGATGCCAGCAAGGTTTCCACTAGCGACATTATTGACCAAACAATTTAAATTACCATAAAAAAAGGCAGCCATTGGCTGCCTTTTTTGAACATCTAAGCCAAATGACTTATTTGCCCATTTTTTTACGAATACTGTTCACCGTTCGCAACTGAGCAACCGCTTCGGCCAGTTGTGCTGAGGCCATCGCGTGATCAATTTCTGAGTTTTGACCTGACATTGCCTGCTCAGCCAGTTTCTTGGCCTCCAGCGCTGCCGCTTCATTTACGTCATCGGCACGCAAAGCAGTGTCAGAAAGTACACTCACCAAGTGAGGTTGTACCTCAACAAAACCGCCAGAAGCATAAAAGATTTCTTCTTCGCCATTCTGGAGAATCAAACGAATCGGGCCGGGTTTCAACTGCGTGAGCAGCGGAGCGTGTCCAGGGGCAATACCCAAATCACCCAGTGCACCAGAAACGATTACCATTTCCACCCGGCCAGAAAAAATACTTTCTTCTGCGCTAACGATGTCACAGTGGACTGTCATAGCCATAGCCTACAAACCTTTTTAGCGTTTATTACTTGTTCGCGTTTTCGACAGCTTCTTCGATGCTACCAACCATGTAAAAGGCTTGCTCTGGCAGGTGGTCGTACTCACCATCCAAAATGCCCTTAAAGCCACGGATCGTGTCTTTCAAAGAAACGTATTTTCCTGGTGCGCCAGTGAATACTTCCGCAACCGTAAACGGCTGTGACAGGAAGCGTTCAATCTTACGAGCACGGGCAACGGTGTTTTTATCTTCTTCAGACAGCTCATCCATGCCTAGAATCGCGATGATATCCTTCAGCTCTTTATAACGCTGCAGTACACCCTGAACACCACGAGCCACTTCATAGTGCTCGGTACCGATGATCAGTGGATCCAGCTGACGTGAAGTAGAATCTAATGGATCTACCGCTGGGTAAATACCTTTAGAGGCGATGTCACGAGACAGTACAACCGTTGAATCCAAATGAGCAAAGGTTGTTGCTGGTGATGGATCGGTCAAATCATCCGCCGGTACGTATACCGCCTGAATCGATGTAATCGAACCGCTCTTAGTTGACGTAATACGCTCCTGAAGTACACCCATCTCTTCAGCAAGCGTCGGCTGGTAACCTACCGCTGAAGGCATACGGCCTAGCAGTGCAGATACCTCGGTACCCGCAAGGGTATAGCGGTAAATATTATCAACGAACAACAGTACGTCTTTACCATCATCACGGAATTTTTCAGCCATGGTCAAACCCGTCAGTGCAACACGCAGACGGTTTCCAGGAGGCTCGTTCATCTGACCGTAAACCATGGCCACTTTAGATTCGCTGAAAGTTTCAACGTTTACAACGCCGGCTTCCTGCATCTCGTGGTAGAAATCGTTACCTTCACGAGTACGCTCACCAACACCAGCAAATACAGACAGACCAGAGTGCTCTGTTGCGATGTTGTTAATCAATTCCATCATGTTGACGGTTTTACCAACACCGGCACCACCGAACAGACCCACTTTACCACCCTTAGCGAATGGGCAAACCAGGTCGATAACTTTAATACCGGTTTCCAACAGCTCTTCAGAGGCAGCCAACTCTTCATAAGCTGGCGCTTTACGGTGAATAGGCATTCTTTCCTGTTCACCAATTTCGCCACACTCATCAATTGGATTACCCAGCACATCCATGATGCGGCCCAGCGTTTCAACACCGACAGGTACTTGAATAGGTGCGCCGGTGCTGGAAACTGCCAAACCACGGCTCACGCCTTCTGATGACCCCATAGCAATAGCACGAACTACGCCATCACCTAGCTGTTGTTGCACTTCTAGGGTCAAACCTTTTTCGGTGACCATTAAAGCGTCGTAAATCTTTGGCAGGCTGTCTCGTGGGAATTCCACGTCGATAACAGCACCGATGATCTGTACGATACGTCCGCTACTCATTTCCGGTATCCTCGTTTGCTTTTTTGCTGGGGACAGAACTAGTTCTGTCCCCTATAAATTATTTTGACGCCTTATACAGCTGCCGCGCCACTAACAATCTCCGACAGTTCCTGCGTAATCGCAGACTGACGCGCTTTGTTATAAATCAATTGCAAGCCATCAATCATCTCGCCCGCATTATCGGTCGCGCTCTTCATCGCGATCATACGTGCTGCTTGCTCACAGGCATTGTTTTCAACAACACCCTGGTAAACCTGTGACTCGATAAAACGTGTCAATAGCCCTTCCAGTAAGGTTGCGTCATCGGGCTCGTAGATATAATCCCAATGGCTAGACATTTGGTCGCTTTCTTCCGGCTTCAGCGGTAACAATTGCTGAGTCGTGGGCGCCTGCGTCATGGTGTTTACAAACTCGTTATAAACAACCGACAAAAGATCAATGGTGCCATCATCAAAGGCATCCAGCATAACCTTTACTGAACCAATCAAGTCATGGGCGTTAAAGTCATCACCTAGATTGGCTTTGGCTGCAACCACGTTGCCGCCAACACTTTTAAAGAAACTGGCTGATTTTGCGCCAATAAGGCACAGATCAACATCAATGCCTTTATCGTTATATTCCTTTGCAGCCTTCAGTACAGTTTTGAACAGGTTAATGTTCAAACCGCCACACAGTCCGCGATCAGTAGAAACAACAATAAAGCCAACGCGTTTTACTTCGCGTGCTTCAAGGTACTGATGACGGAACTCAGAGGTTGCGTTAGCCAAGTGACCAATCACCTGTCGAATACGCTCAGCATAAGGGCGCCCCAGTTCCATACGGTCCTGAGCTTTACGCATCTTACTTGCTGCAACCAACTGCATTGCGCTGGTAATTTTCTGAGTGCTTTTAATACTCGAAATTTGAGTACGGATTTCTTTTCCGACTGCCATGAGCTATCTCAATTTTTTCGATTAACGTTGTAAATTTACTTGCCATTTTTAAATGGTAAACCCCGATGCTTACGAGAAGCTCGGGGTTATCCCGCTAGCTGACTACTACCAAGTCTGTGTGGCAGTGAATTTTTCCAGACACGCTTTAAATTGGCCTTCAATGTCGCCGTTCCAGTCGCCAGATTGAGCAACTGAATCAATAACGTCGCCGATCTCGCTTTTAGCGAATGCGAGTAGAGCATCTTCGAAGTCGCCGATTTTATCAACGGCAACGTCCTTCAAAAAGCCTTCATTTGAAGCGTAAACAACCAGGCTCATTTCAGCAATATTCTGTGGCGAGTACTGCTTCTGCTTCATCAGCTCAGTAACACGTTCACCGTGATCAAGCTGTGCTTTAGTCGCTTCATCAAGATCCGATGCAAACTGGGAGAATGCTGCCAATTCACGATACTGTGCCAAGGAAGTACGAATACCACCGGACAGTTTCTTAACGATCTTACTCTGCGCAGCACCACCAACACGAGATACTGAAATACCCGCGTTCATCGCTGGACGTATCCCGGCGTTGAACATGTCAGAATCTAGAAAGATCTGACCATCAGTAATCGAAATTACGTTCGTAGGTACGAAAGCAGAGACATCACCCGCTTGCGTTTCAATGATCGGCAGCGCCGTCAACGAACCTGTTTTGCCTTTCACTTCACCGTTAGTGAATCTCTCAACATAGTTTGCGTTTACACGAGAAGCGCGCTCTAACAAACGAGAGTGGAGATAGAACACATCACCTGGGTATGCTTCACGTCCTGGTGGACGACGCAACAACAGGGAAATCTGACGGTAAGCCCACGCCTGTTTAGTCAGATCATCATAAATGATCAGCGCGTCTTCACCGCGATCACGGTAGTATTCACCCATGGAGCAACCAGCAAACGGTGCTAGGAACTGCATGGAAGCAGGATCAGAGGCGTTAGCAGCAACAACCGTGGTATGACCCATCGCGCCGTGCTCTTCTAACTTACGTACAACCGCTGCAACAGAAGAAGCCTTCTGGCCAATCGCTACGTAAACACATTTAACACCGGTGCCTTTCTGGTTGATAATGGCATCAATCGCAACGGCAGATTTACCAATCTGACGGTCACCAATGATTAACTCACGCTGACCACGACCAATTGGCACCATGGTATCAACTACTTTCAAACCAATCTGAACAGGCTGATCAACCGACTGTCGATCAATTACACCCGGTGCAACTTTCTCAACAGCGTCATTCAGTGCTGCGTTAACTGGGCCACGACCATCAATAGGTGCTCCCAACGCATTCACTACACGGCCTTCAAGTTCTGGTCCAACCGGCACTTCAAGAATACGACCGGTACAACGAGCGGTCATGCCTTCAGACAGCTCCATGTAATCGCCCAATACAATCGCACCAACCGAATCACGCTCAAGGTTAAGTGCCATACCGTATACGCCGCCAGGGAACTCAATCATTTCCCCGTACATCACGTCGGCTAAGCCGTGGATACGAATTACACCATCGGATACATTTACGATCGTGCCTTCATTGCGAGCTTCAGAGGTCACATCAGCGCTTTCGATACGCTGTTTGATGATCTCACTAATCTCTGCAGGGTTCAGTTGTTGCATGGTATGCCTCTTAACCTGTATTAATTCTTTGCAGTTTAAACGCTAGTTATTGACTGTTTCAGCGACCTTGGCCAATTTGCCACGCACCGAGCTATCGATAACAACATCGCCAGCACGGATAATGACGCCGCCAATTAGGCTGCTATCCACTGCTATTTCGATGCTAACGTCTTTCTGCCATTTGTTTTTCAGCGTTTCAGTCAGCTTTTTTTGTTGCTCAGCTGTCATCTCAAACGCACTGGTAACCATCACGTCTACGGCTTGATCTTTAGCGGCTTTGAGTTCTTCGAACATCTCAGCGATCGTTGGCAGCGCAGCTAAACGTTTATGCTCAGCTAAGCTGGACACTAGGTTTTTAGCATCATTACCAATTTCGGCACCACATACATCAACAAAGATCGCAGCTTTCTGCTCGCTTGTTAATGACGGGCTATCAAACACATTTTTCATGTCGCTGTTAGCAGCAACGGCGGCGGCCGTTGCCAACATGTCGGACCACTGTGTCAGAACGCCTTTTTCCTGAGCATACTCAAACGCAGCTTTGGCATAGGGACGTGCTACTGTGCTGACTTCTGCCATCGTACTCAATTCCTATTAAAGAGGCCTATTTGCCTAGAGCTCTGCGGCCAGTTTATCAAGCATCGCATTGTGCTCTTCAGCATTCACTGTAGAGCCCAACACTTTTTCAGCACCAGCAATCGCAACAGCAGCAACCTGTGCGCGAAGTTCTTCGCGGGCACGGTTAGCGTCCTGTTCGATTTCTGCTTGCGCCGCTAACACCAAACGAGCACCTTCATCACGCGCTTGATCTTTGGCTTCATCAACCAACTGCGCCGCACGCTTGTTTGCTTGTTCGATAATTTCAGCGCCCTGCTGTTTAGCTTCTGTAAGACGCTCCACAGCTTTGGCCTGAGCAAGCTCAAGATCATGCTCAGCACGATCCGCGGCACTTAAGCCATCAGCAATTTTCTGTTTGCGTTCAGCTAGCGCGCTCATAATCGGCGGCCAGACAAACTTCATGCAGAACCAGACAAAGATAACAAAAGTTATCATCTGGCCAATCATGGTTGCATTAATATTCACGCTGCACCTCGGGCTTTTTGCTTATTTTCAAGAGTCAGTAATTTGAGACTTAAACAACAGCAAACAGGATGTACAGGGAGATACCAACACCAATCATAGGTACCGCATCAACCAGACCCATCACGATGAACAGTTGGGTACGCAACATTGGGATCATTTCTGGCTGACGCGCAGCGCCTTCCAGGAATTTACCGCCCAGAACACCAATGCCTATAGAGGCACCTAGTGCAGCCAGACCCATCAAAATACCACCAGCTAAATACAGTATTGCAGATGCGAGTTCCATTTTTACTCCAGTTTTTATTAATAGTTAATGTATAAAATTTTATTTTTAAACCGCTTTTTAGTGTGAAGACTCGTGCGCCATACTTATGTACACAATCGTCAACACCATAAAAATAAAGGCCTGTAGGGTAATAATCAAAATATGGAATACCGCCCACGCCCACTGCAGAACACCGCCCGCAGCACCAACAACCAGACCACCACTGTACATCAGGGCAATCAAAATAAAGATCATTTCACCGGCGTACATATTACCGAACAAACGTAGCCCGAGAGATACCGGTTTAGAAATCAGGTTAACGCCTTCCAAGAAAAGGTTGAACGGTAGCATCCACTTACCAAAGGGGTGCAGCGTTAGCTCACCAAGAAAACCACCCAAGCCTTTCACTTTAATACTGTAATAAAGAATTAGAATAAACACACCCAGCGCCATACCTAGCGTCGCATTTGGATCTGTTGTTGGCACCACCTTCATAAAGATATGCGGATCGCCTGTCACCAACTTGGCTAATTCAGGCAACACATCAACCGGAATCAAGTCCATAAAGTTCATCAGGAAGACCCACACAAAAATAGTCAGGGCCAACGGCGCAATCACTAGATTTCGGCCATGGAAAATATCTTTGACGCTGCCATCTACAAACTCAACGATAGACTCAACAAAGTTTTGCAAGCCACCTGGGGTATCAGACGAGGCTTTGCGTGCCACTAACCAGAATACCCAGCAAAACAGAGCTCCGAGAAAAAAGGAGAAGCCCAGAGTGTCGACATTAAACGCCCAAAACCCCATTTCAGCGGCTTCCTGTGAGCTATGCGCAAACCCCCAATGACCGTCCGGATGCTGACCAAAGGTAAGGTTGGTCAAATGGTGGGTGATATAACCTTTTGTTGTTAACGCTTCTTCAGCTGACATTCTTCTATTTCTTCATCAGTTAACAGTAGGGTTTGTCTTAGCTTTTGTTCAATCTTTGCCGCCGTAGAAACAACGGTGAAATCCAATTAATCATCTGAATCACAATAAAACCAACAAACAAAAACAAAATATTAAGTTCTTCAAACACGTTCAACACAATGGCGAACAACAGGGTGGTTAATAGTAATCTGGAAAACGCACCCTGGTAGGCATCGTTAAGCAAATCACGGGGTGAATGTGAGTTTTCACGCCTAAAAAAACGCCATATAAACACGGCGTTACCTAATAAACCAATTAAACCACCCAAAAATAACGACACTGCATGCAGGGGACTCAACAAGAACCCTGCCAAACCAAGCAACAGAGAAAAAAACAGCTGCGTTAGCGGCACCCAATAAACAGTGTTCGGGTAATTCTTTGTTCGCCTCACCAACATGACGGTCTCTATTATTTTTGATCCTTTCGGACCCTAAAAAACCTTAGCGAATTGCAAAAAGACCCTTAAATAGGGCCGCAAGTATAAAGATAAAAATTACTCCGATCAATAGAGTCCGTGGTCTGGCGCAGAAATTATTTCGAACTAGTCCAGAGCACACAAATCATGTAGTGATAAGACCCTAAAGCGATCTACAGGAATGTACACCACTGTCTTACCAAACGAAGGTGAGGGGTTTTTGCTGCCAAGGGCGGGGATAAGGTCTCTTCCTTTAGTCGATATGACAAATAGGCCCGTGTCATAAAAGAGGCCGAGACAACAGAGACTAGGTAGCGAAAGGACCCAAAGGACTAAAGAAAATATTACTTAGTCACCTGAGCGCCCAGCACTATTTGATATGGTTTAAAATGCCTTCTAATTCCTGGGTAGAACCGTAGTTAATAATCAACTTCCCTTTTCCTTTTGCTCCGTGCGCAATGGTGACCGACGAGCCAAGCTGGTCACTAAGACGCTGCTCTAAATGCTTAATATCTGGATCCTCTTTGAGAGGCGCTTTGCCGTCACCCTCTGCAGCTAATATTTTGCGCACTAAGGCTTCTGTTTGGCGAACCGACAACTGGCGAGACACCACCGCGCGCGCGGCTTGCAACTGTTGTGATTCGGGTAACGCTAACAACGCTCGCGCGTGTCCCATAGCCAATTCGCCCTCACCCAGCAGCGTTTTAACCTCTGCACCCAAAGCCAACAATCGAACAAGGTTAGCAACCGCTGCGCGTGATTTTCCTACCGCGTCAGCGACCTGTTGTTGCGTCAAGCCAAACTCTTCCTGTAACCGTTGTAAAGCAGCCGCTTCTTCAATCGCGTTAAGGTTTTCGCGTTGGATATTTTCGATAAGCGCCATCGCAATAGCGCTTTCATCAGAAACATTTTTAACAATAGCCGGGATCTCACCCAAGCCAGCTAGTTGTGTCGCTCGCCAGCGACGCTCACCGGCAATAATTTCATAGCGCTTATCATCAATAGCCCGCACAACGATAGGTTGCATAATCCCTTGCGCTTTAATTGAATCAGCCAGCTCCTGAAGAGGGCCTGGGTCCATCTGTCGGCGCGGTTGATATTTACCTCGCACCACAAGATCGACAGGCAACTGAACTAACAGGCCATCTTCAGCGATCTCGCTTTGCGAACCTTTATCAGACTCTAAATTACCCAGCAGGGCATCCAGTCCTCGTCCCAAACCTCTTTTTTGAGCTGCCATTATTAGTTCTCGTTATTATTTACCATGCAAAGACCTCAACGAACGGCCTTTATAAAACACCCTGTGGCTTTCTTTAGTCTTCTGGTTTGACATTCTTGCGCGAGCGCCTCAAGACCTCTCCGGCTAACGCTAAATAAGCCATCGCTCCGCGCGATTTACGGTCATACAACAATGCCGGTAGGCCATGACTTGGCGCCTCCGCCAAACGAACATTTCGAGGAATGACGGTATTATAAACACGCTCGCCAAAGTGTTGTGTCAACTGACTAGAAACGTCCCGGGTAAGGCTGTTTCTCGGGTCATACATTGTGCGCAACAAACCTTCAATTTTCAGTTCGGGGTTTGGCCCCTGATTAATACCGCTTATCGTATTCACCAATGCTGACAACCCTTCCAGCGCATAATATTCACACTGCATCGGGATAATAACGCTGTCAGCAGCGACTAAGCCATTTACCGTCAACATGTTTAATGACGGCGGACAATCAATAATAACGTAATCATACCTGTCATCCAGCGGCTTTAATGCATCACGTAACCGAAACTCTTTGTTATCCAGCGCCAGCAATTCAACTTCCGCAGCAGTTAGATCCGCATTAGCGGGTAACAAATCGTATCCCGCAGGCTCGGCACTAATAATCGCATCGCTGATAGCACAACGCCCTGTTAATACATTGTATATTGAATATTGCAGTTCATTTTTATTAACCCCGCTACCCATGGTGGCATTACCCTGGGGGTCCATATCGATCATTAATACGCGGCGCTTAATAGATTTTAATGAGGCGGCCAAATTCACCGTAGTGGTGGTTTTGCCTACACCACCCTTCTGATTGGTAATTGCAAAGACTTTCAACGCTTCTACCCCTTGCTTTATCTGTTGGTTTTTACGGCCTGTTAAAAGTGTTATCTGGCCTTAAGCTTAAACACCACCAGATGTCGCTCATCATTAAGCTCTGGCACCTGCAGTTTATGGATATCCAATAGGTTAAAGTCATCGGCCATATCATCTATTTCCTGTTGCGGAAATTTACCTTTCATCGCGTAAAACACACCATCACTTGCACACAGGTGTTGGGTTATCTTGGCAAAACTCTGTAACGAGGTAAATGCCCTAGAGACCACCACCTCAAAGCCCGCCGGCGGCTTAAATAACTCCACACGAGAATTAACCACTTCGATGTTTTGCAACTCTAATTCGATTTTAGCCTGCTGCATAAAACGAGTTTTCTTACCATTGCTATCAAGCAGGGTAAACTGACTATCAGGAAACATAATCGCCAACGGAATACCCGGAATACCAGCACCGGTGCCAACATCAACTACTGACCGTGATTCACCTTGAAAGTGCTTAACCATCGTTAAACTATCCAACAAATGGTAAATCACCATAGCCGACGGGTCGCGCACGGCCGTCAGGTTATAAGCCTTGTTCCATTTTTGTAACAGCCTCACATATTTCAACAACAATTCTTGCTGTTGTTTGCTCAACTCAATACCCAGCGCTTTACTGCCTTTGATTAATTTTTCAGAAAGGTCCATTAAGCAGTTTTCACCATTACAGCATCACATTTTTTTAATTGAATCAGCAACAACGATACTGCCGCAGGTGTAACACCAGGAATACGCGACGCAGCCGCCAATGTTTCGGGACGCAATTCATTGAGCTTCTGTTTTACTTCGTTCGATAAGCCGGGGATATCATCGTAAACAAAACCTTCTGGTAAGCGCGTCATCTCATGGCGACGCAAACGTTCGATCTCATCTTTTTGACGGTTAATATAGCCTTCGTATTTCGCTTGAGTGACGACCTGCTCAGCGACTTCTTCATCGTCGGAGCCTTCACCTTTAAGGTTTTTCAAATCATCATAACCCAGTTCCGGACGTTTCAATAACGCCATCAAACTGTATTCATGCCCCAACGCAGAACCTAGTTTATCAGCAATAACCTGTGCTTCCGATGTGCCCGGTTGCACCCACGTTTCCGTAAGACGTTGTTGCTCTTTGATCACCGCTTCACATTTGTTATTGAAGCGCGCCCAGCGTGCATCATCAATCAATCCCAGCTCACGAGCTTTTTCAGTTAAACGTAAATCCGCGTTATCCTGACGCAACAAAAGCCGGTATTCTGCGCGGCTGGTAAACATACGATAGGGTTCTTGCGTTCCTAAGGTAATCAGATCATCAACTAACACACCAAGATAAGCTTCATCGCGACGTGGATACCAAGCTTCTTTGCCCTGCGCCTGTAGCGACGCGTTGATACCCGCCAATAAACCTTGTGCGCCTGCTTCTTCGTAACCAGTAGTGCCGTTAATTTGACCGGCAAAAAACAGCCCGTCTATAAATTTAGTTTCCAGTGAATGTTTTAAATCCTGCGGATTAAAGAAATCATACTCAATAGCATAACCGGGCCGCGTAATATGCGCACTTTCAAAACCTTGTATCGAACGCACCAGATCAAGCTGCACATCAAAGGGCAAGCTGGTGGAAATTCCGTTCGGATACAGTTCGTGCGTCGTTAAACCTTCAGGTTCAACAAAAATCTGGTGCGAATTTTTATCCGCGTAACGGTGCACCTTGTCTTCAACAGACGGACAATAACGTGGCCCAACACCATCAATAGCGCCAGTGTACATAGGGGATCTATCTAGCCCTGAACGAATAATGTTATGGGTTTTTTCATTGGTATGGGTAATAAAACAACTGACCTGTTGCGGATGCATGGCTCGCGAACCCATAAACGACATAATCGGTAACGGGGTGTCGCCCGGTTGTTCCTGCATTACCGAATAATCAACACTACGGCCATCAATACGTGGAGGGGTACCGGTTTTTAAGCGCTCAACTCGAAAGGGTAATTCGCGTAACCGATTGGCTAAAGCAATTGAGGGCTGATCTCCCGCACGGCCGCCATTGTGATTTTCCAAGCCTATGTGAATAACACCACCAAGGAAGGTACCTGCTGCTAACACCACCGTGGGAGCAAAGAAACGTAATCCCATTTGGCTCACAACACCACAAACACGGTTAGCGGTGATAATCAGATCATCGGCTGACTGTTGGAAGATCGATAGGTTTTTTTGCTTTTCCAAGGTTTCACGGATAGCTGCTTTGTAAAGCGCACGGTCGGCCTGTGCTCTCGTTGCTCGAACAGCGGGGCCTTTACGCGAATTCAGTGTGCGGAATTGAATGCCTGCGTGATCGGTTGCCAATGCCATGGCACCACCCATCGCATCAATTTCTTTCACCAAATGACTTTTGCCAATCCCGCCAATTGCCGGATTACAGGACATTTGTCCTAAGGTATCAATGTTGTGGGTTAACAATAGGGTTTTTGAACCCATACGTGCAGCGGCTAATGCCGCTTCTGTACCGGCATGTCCACCACCCACAATAATCACATCAAACTGTTGGGGGTAATCCACCATTGCCACCAAGGCTTTATCGCCATTTTAATAATAGGGAGCCCAGTATAATGATTCGATTCGAAAAGAAAAGCTGGCGTAATGGCTGTTCCAGAGATGAGCCGTAATAATAATTAATTAAAGGTTTATATATAAAAGATTTTTATTATTGTTATTACTAGTGACGCGATTTTTTGTGGATAACAGACTTATTACTTTTGATTACAAAAGTTTAGCGCGTTTCAAAACCTGTGATTAAATTGTTATTTAACTAACCGTAAGTTGCTCGTAACCTGTAGAAAAAAGAGGTGTTTATACACAGGGTCATTTATCCACAGATCACAAGCTGTTTTCTACCGGTGGTTATGGACAGTTTACCCACAGAGTAAAAAAGTTGTTTTTTTTTAATATTTATCGAAAAACAGAGGGTTTAACAACAAAAGCCTTTTTGAAAACTCTAAAAAAGCGGGGGAGTTGAAATTTCTGGCGATTAGTTTTGGTATAAAAACTGGCAATAAAAGGGAGCTAAATGAGGTGATATATCCGGCGGGCTTTATAATTAAGGCTGTCTTAACGGTTACTTTCCAATACAAAAGCTAGAAAAAATCCTACCTAATAAATCATCGCTACTGAACTCACCGGTAATCTCAGATAAGCATTGTTGAGCCTGGCGTAAATCCTCCGCTAGCAACTCGCCAGCCTGCGCAACCTGTAACTGTAGTTGACCAACCTCTAGGAGTGCTTGAGCGCGCCCCAATGCGTCTAGGTGGCGTCTACGGGCGCTGAAGCTGCCTTCTGATCCTGCTTGATAGCCCATACAGTCCTTTAGATGGTCGGTGAGCAGATCAATGCCATCACCCTGCTTGGCCGAAAGGCGAATAATGGGACAGGGCTGTTCAGGCTTTTTATTCGAACGGGCTTCTATAAATTCGGACTCAGCGTTCAGCAGGTCACATTTGTTTTGAATAACGGTTATATTGTTGAGGCTTTCTAAATGATCAACAAAGTCGGGCCAGATGTCATGTGGGTGTGTGGCGCTGGCGGTGTTTGAATCAACCACCAGCAGTATACGATCGGCACGTTTGATCTCGGACCAGGCACGGCGAATACCTTCCTGTTCGATCTCGTCAGAGCTGTCACGTAGGCCCGCGGTATCAATAATATGTAATGGCATGCCATCGATGTGAATATGCTCTCTGAGCACGTCACGGGTGGTACCGGGTATGTTGGTGACGATGGCGCTGTCTTTGCCGGAGAGGCGATTGAGCAGGCTGGATTTACCGGCATTAGGCAAGCCAGCCATAACTACGTTCATACCCTCCTGCAGCGCGGCACCCTGATGAGCTTCAATCAATACCTGATTCAGTTTTTGCATCACTTCATCAAGGTCAGAGCCGACTGTGCTGTCGGCTAGAAAATCAATTTCCTCTTCTGGGAAATCAATGGCAGCCTCCACATACATACGCAGCATGGTGAGGGCTTCAACCAATTCGTGAATACGTTTCGAAAACTCACCTTGCAATGACTTAATTGCGTTTCGAGCCGCTTGTTCAGAGCTGGAATCAATCAGGTCAGCGATAGCTTCAGCTTGGGTTAGGTCTATTTTGTTGTTCAAAAAAGCCCGTTCTGAAAACTCACCTGGGCGTGCTTGACGTGCCCCAAGAGTGATTATTTCTTTGAGTAGCAGATCCATTACGATTTGTCCGCCGTGCCCCTGCAATTCGAGCACATGCTCACCGGTAAAGGAGGCTGGTGCAGTAAAGAGCAGGGCGATGCCTTGATCAATAACGGTATTATTGCTGGCATGGAAGGCGCTAAAACAGACTCGTCGAGCTTCGGGTTGTTGCTTGAGTAGGGCAGCAGCTATTACTGGTACGTTGGGGCCAGAGATCCGAACCACACCAACACCGCCACGACCTGGCGGGGTGGCTTGAGCAACAATTGTATCTTTATCAGAAGTTAGGAGTGTCATGGTGTTAATCTTATCAGACTTTGTACTAAGGTCTTTTTAAAGGTTTTTTCATAAAAAAAGCCCCTTTTAAGGGGCTTTTTGATAGTTAGTTTATTGCTTTGCTTGCCGCGGCTTTTTCTATTTTTCGAGTAATAACCCATTGCTGGGCGATCGAAAGAATATTATTAGCTACCCAATACAGTACCAGACCTGCCGGGAACCAAAGGAAGAAGAAAGTGAACATCACGGGCAAAATTTTCATCACCTTGGCCTGCATGGGATCTGGTGGTGTAGGGTTTAGCATCTGCTGACCGAACATAGTAACGCCCATCAGGATTGGCAATATAAACAGTGGATCTTTAACGGATAGATCGACCAACCACAACATAAATGGCGCTTGGCGTAGTTCGACACTTTCCATTAATACCCAGTAAAGAGAGATGAACACCGGCATTTGTACAAGAATTGGTAAACAGCCACCCAAAGGATTAATTTTTTCCTTTTTGTAGAGCTCCATCATAGCGGCAGACATTTTCTGCCGATCACCGCCATGCAGTTCTTTTATGCGCGCCGTTTCGGGTCCGACACGACGCATATTGGCCATAGAACGATAGCTTGCGGCAGAGAGCGGGAAAAATACCAGTTTGATTACTAAGGTGGTGAAAATAATTGCCCAACCCCAGTTACCAAGGAAGCTATGGAAGAAGGTTAGCAACCAAAATAAAGGTTGTCCGATAAAGAACAGGAAACCGTAATCGACGGTTAACTCTAGGTTGGGTGCAATTTCCTCTAATCGATCTTGAATTTTTGGTCCTGTATAAAGCTGTGCACCAACGGTCGCCGATTCACCAGGAGGGACGATGGCGGCAGGGCTAACTAAGCCAGCAATATTATCACCCTGAGCGTTTTTACGTACTTCGTAGGTGTGGGGTTTATTTGTGTTGGGTACCCAAGCGCTAACAAAATAGTGTTGCAGGATGGCAATCCAGCCGCCATTGGTTTTTTCTTTATAGGGTGTGTCGCCAATATCGTCAAAGTCGACTTTTTCGTAATTGTCCTGAATGCTTGTTGTTGCTGCGCCAAGGAAGGAGGCCATGCCCATGCTGGTGGTCTTGCTTGGGTCCTCACTGTTGTCACGCTTGAGTTGCGCAAAAAAGTTGCCCTGCCAATTTTTTGAGGACTGGTTATTAATAAGGTAGTCAACACCGATGAGGTAATCGCCACGAGTAAATGAGAAGCGCTTTGTTATTAATACACCATTGTCGTTTAGTAACAAATCTACGATTAACGTGTCTTCACCATCAGCCATGCGATAGCTTGATTGGTTAGTTTGGTAAGTAGGGCGCCCGCTTTTTGCGGCGTCTGGACCGTTGGTACCAATTAAGCCACTTTGTGCGACATAAACGCGTTCAGCGCTGTTTTGTAGCAGTTTAAAAGGGCTGTCGGGTTGATCAAGAACGCGTGGGAACTGGGTTAATGCCGCATAAACAATGTCGCCACCACGGGGGTTGATGTGGATGTTAAAAACATCGGTTTCAACACGAATGGTCTGTTGGTTTGGTTTTTCCTGTGCAGCACTAAGTGCTGTGTTGTTAGCTTGACCTGGAGTAGTAGCCGCGCTAGGTAGGTCTGAAACGACGGCTTGAGTGTCACCGGGCAGACGGTCAAAAGCGCTGTTGTTTGAAAAGTCCTGCTGGGCCTGGGTCTCAGGTGTTACGACGGGCTGCCCGTAATCATCATTCCAGGCCAGAATGAGTAAATATACAATGATTGCTATCGCAGAAAATAGAACTAAACGTTGTTTATCCATGGGTATCCACAGGTTGCTTATGGTCAGATGATGGAACCAGGTCTATGCCACCTTCATGCCAAGGGTGACACTTGCTGATGCGCCTAATAGTAAGCCAGCTCCCTTTTAGAACACCAAAACGGCCAACGGCTGTTTGAGCGTAACAGGAGCAGGATGGGTAAAAGCGGCAATTATTACCTAATAAGGGGCTGATAAGATAGCTGTAACACTTGATTAGTATAATAATAAATTTTTTCATTTTAGCTACGCCGTGTCGAAACGTTACCACCCGAGCGGCTGATAAGTTTGTTCCAAACATCATTAAAGGCAGCGCTTATTTCGCTATTGGAGCGTTTATCAAAGCCTTTACGAGCCATAATAATAAGGTCGGCAGCGATTATTTCATCGCAGTGTTGACGGAAGTGCTCGCGGATTACGCGTTTGATTCGGTTTCTGTGTACCGCGGTACGAATGTTCTTTTTGGCGATAATGAAACCAATTCTGGAACGACCAAGTTTATTGGTCGCAGCCAGCACTAACAGTTCGCGCGATGAAGCTTTGATTTGTGTTTTATCGAAAACCCGCTGAAAGTCATCAGCGTTTAATAGCCGTTGTTGGCGAGTAAATCGAAAATCAATCATGCGTAGGACGTTCTGTGCCGCTGTTTAGCATCATTGCCATGAGCAAGTCGTGTTTTAGCGGCGCAGCAGCGAATAAAGTTTAACCAAAGGCTTAGGCGGTTAAACTTGCACGACCTTTTGCACGACGACGTTTGATGACCTGTTGGCCGCCTTTGGTTGCCATTCTGGCGCGGAAGCCGTGTACACGGGCACGTTTAAGATTGCTTGGTTGGAATGTTCTTTTCATTTTATTAACTCACACAAAATTCAGACTGATGATGGATCAAATTTCAAGAGCGGGGATTCTAGTGAATTTGGCGCCAATCTGCAATTATTTTTAACAACTATTCAAATACTTAGCTGGCGTTTTAATTGTTTTACCTCGCGTTTCGATTGATTATCAACATATAGGTATTTTGGCTAATAAAAACACTACCAATAGTGGTTTTATGCGTAGTATTACTTTTGATGCATGATTGGGCTTTTATTGGCTGGGTATAAGCCGGCCTAATTTGCTTTTAAATTAAAGATGCGTAATTATAAGTTATTGATAAATAAAGGTAAAAAGAAATTAATTAATATTTGTCACCTGTGGATAACTTTGCTGTAAAAGAGTAGAATCCTCGTTCTTTAGTGCTTGCCCTCCCTCACAATATAATTATGAGAAAAACGTTAGTGACGAACACGACTTGGATTAAATGTATTGATGCTCTGCAAAAGGAACTGGCTGCGCAAGAGTTCAATACGTGGATTCGGCCTTTGCAGGTTGATCAGCAGGGTTCGGTGCTGCGTTTGTTGGCGCCGAACCGTTTTGTAAAGGACTGGGTTGCGCAACGTTATCTTTCTAGCATTAATGAAATTGTGATTACGGATTTACATGCTGAGGGTATTACGCAGGTCGAATTAGTGATTGGTAGTCGCCGGTCGGCGGAGGTTGACGCGGGTAGTGGTGGCAAGGTGCATGCGCCGGTATTGTCGAAACGTGATACCGCAAGTACAGTAACTCTGGGTGGGGATAGAACTGGCAATAAAGGTAATGAGAAAACCGGTATTGCTCGGCACCGTAATGATTTGAACAAAGGGTTTACCTTTGAGTCCTTTGTTGAGGGTAAATCAAACCAACTGGCCAGAGCGGCTGCGTTGCAGGTGGCGGAAAATCCCGGTGGAGCCTATAACCCACTGTTTATTTATGGTGGTGTTGGTTTGGGTAAGACCCACTTGATGCATGCTGTGGGTAATTACCTTGTGCAACAAAACCCGGAAGCAAAAGTGGTGTACTTGCATTCAGAGCGTTTTGTGGCCGATATGGTAAAGGCATTTCAAAGTAATACTATTAATGAATTTAAACGGTTCTATCGTTCGGTTGACGCGCTACTGATTGATGATATTCAATTTTTTGCGGGTAAAGATCGGTCGCAGGAAGAGTTTTTTCACACCTTTAATGCGTTGCTTGAAAGTGATCAGCAAATGATCTTAACTTGCGATCGATATCCTAAGGAAATTGATGGCCTTGAGGAGCGACTTAAATCTCGATTTGGTTGGGGTTTAACGGTGGCGGTAGAGCCACCGGAGCTGGAAACTCGAGTTGCTATTCTGATGAAAAAAGCGGAAAAATCTAAAATCAACCTGCCCAGTGATACTGCTTTTTTTATTGCTCAAAAAATCCGATCAAATGTTCGAGAGCTAGAGGGTGCGCTGAAAAGGGTGGTGGCGAGCGCTCACTTCACGGGGCAAGAAATAAACACGGAGTTTGTTCGGGAGGCGCTAAAAGATTTGCTGGCGCTACACGACAGACAAATTAGCATAAGTAATATTCAGCGCACCACGGCTGATTATTACAATATTAAAATGGCAGACGTGCTGTCCAAGCGACGCACGCGATCGGTGGCGCGGCCACGACAGGTGGCGATGGCGCTATCAAAGGAGTTAACAAGTCATAGCTTGCCGGAAATTGGCGATGCTTTTGGTGGGCGAGATCACACCACCGTCTTACATGCCTGTCGTAAAATAAATGAATTAAAAGAAACCAATGCCGATATCAGGGAAGACTATAAAAACCTGTTACGATTGTTGAGTACTTAATGTTGGTTGATAAGAAGTTAAGAAAAAAGGTATAGAGGCCTAACACTATGAGATTTGCTATTTCACGGGAAGATTTGATCAAACCACTAACACTGGTTGCCGGTGTTGTGGAGCGCCGTCAGACATTGCCGGTGCTATCCAATATTTTAATGGTTGTTGATGGCGACCAACTGTCTCTTACCGGTACTGACCTTGAGGTTGAGCTGCTGGGGCGAGTGACTTTGTCAGAGCCGGGTGAAGCCGGTGAAATAACTGTGCCCGCACGTAAGTTGATGGATATTTGTAAAACCTTGCCAGAGGATGCGCAGATTACTCTACAGTTGGACGAGGATAAGATAACACTGAAATCAGGGCGCAGCCGTTTTACCTTAACGACGTTACCCGCCGCTGACTTTCCAAGTGTTGAGGAAAGCCCTCAAAACCTTGGTTTCTCTGTACCACAATCACAGCTAAAGCGGCTGATTGAGCGTACCTGTATTGCTATGGCGCAGCAGGATGTGCGCTATTACCTTAATGGCATGTTATTTGAAATACAAAATGGTCGGCTGAGAGCTGTTGCAACAGATGGTCATCGCTTGGCGGTATGCGAGGCGGACGCGGAGGTGTCCACCGACGAATTACGGCAGGTCATTATTCCTCGCAAGGGAGTTATGGAGCTTAATCGTTTGTTTTCCGGTGATAGCGATGAGCCGGTCAATATTGTCATGAGCTCAAACCATGTGCGTGCGGAGTCGGAAAACTTTACTTTTACGTCTAAATTGGTGGATGGCAAATTCCCGGATTATCAACAGGTGATCCCGAAAAACAGCCACCATGAAATGCTGGCGGAGCGCGAGCCTTTAAGGCAGGTGCTAAGTCGTACCGCGATTCTCTCTAATGAGAAGTACCGGGGAGTGCGTCTTATTATTGATAATGACCTTTTGCAGGTGTTTGCAAACAACCCAGAGCAAGAGGAGGCGGAAGAGTCGTTGTTGGTGAAATATGATGCGACGGAAACCGGTGCGCTAGAGATCGGCTTCAATGTGAGCTACTTGCTGGATGTGTTATCGGTGATAACAAGCACCAATGTTAAGGTTTCTTTTGCGGATGCGAACAGTAGTATTCTTATCGAAGAGGTCGCAGAACAAACGGACTCCATTTATGTTGTTATGCCGATGCGCCTGTAGGTGTGGGTGATTTTTGGTTTTGAAGAGGTTATTTGTGAATAGGGGTGGCTGAAAAGGCACCCCTATTCTTTTCTATCATGGCTATTTCCCGCCTCATTGTTAGTCAGTTGCGAAACATTGAACGTTTGGAGCTGTCGCCAGCGCCAGGGGTTAACCTTATTGTGGGCGCCAACGGTAGTGGTAAAACCAGTTTGTTAGAGGCGCTTTATTTACTGGGACGAGGGCGGTCTTTTAAAACCAATAAGCATAAAGCCTTTATCAAAAGGGGCACGTCGCAGGTGACGGTCTTTGGTGAGGTAAAAACCTTGCCAGATGTTATGTCAATTAGCGCTGGTGTTACCAAGAGTTTGGATGGCAGGCATCAGATTAAGGTGGCTGGCGCAGAGGCCACCTCAGCGGCCTCATTACTTGAGCTGATGCCCATGCAACTTATTGAGCCAGAAACATTCAAATTGCTGGCCTCAGGCCCCTCTTATCGACGGCAGTTTATTGACTGGGGCGTGTTTCACGTGGAACAGTCTTTCTTTCCGTGTTGGCAGCGATTAAATCGTTGTTTAAAACAGCGCAATAGATTGTTAAGACGTGGTAAAATTGAGCGTGCTGAGTTGCTAGCTTGGGATCAAGAGTTTGCGGCCCTTGCCGAAAGTATAACAAGGCAGCGAGAGGCCTATATAGCGCAGCTTAGACCGGTCTTTAATGATTTTTTGGGTGCGCTTGTTGATCTCCCGGGTTTGGCGATTGATTTTTACTCGGGTTGGAATGTTAAGCTGCCGTTGCTGGATACGCTTGCGGAAATGCTAACAAGCGATTGTCGGCGCGGTTTTACCCAGGTGGGCCCACATCGCGCAGACCTTCGGGTTAAATACCTTGAGCATAATGCGGGCGAGGTTTTGTCCCGAGGCCAGCAAAAGCTGGTTATTTGTGCACTAAAGATTGCGCAGGGCTACCATTTTTCAAAGCTGACGGGTCGGCCATGTATTTATTTGCTGGACGATCTAGCGGCAGAACTTGATGGAACCCATCTAGATCGGTTATGCCAAATGCTGGCGACATTGAATTGTCAGTTGTTTATTACGAGTGTGGATAGCGTGGCTTTCTCAAAGAGTTGGTCGCCAATGGATCTGAAAGTGTTTCACGTGGAACATGGTGGGCTCGTTTCTTAACGGGCTGCCATAACAAAGGTTATAAATATGAGCGAAGAACAGGATTACGACTCGTCGAGTATTAAGGTACTTAAGGGGCTGGACGCTGTACGTAAAAGGCCCGGGATGTATATCGGTGATACTGATGATGGTACCGGTTTACACCACATGGTCTTTGAGCTGGTTGATAACTCCATTGATGAGGCATTAGCCGGTTATTGTGATGAAATCACAGTGACAATACACCCAGATGAGTCGGTTAGCGTGGCCGATAACGGTCGTGGCATTCCTGTTGATATCCACGAAGAAGAAGGCGTTTCCGCAGCAGAAGTTATTATGACGGTGCTGCATGCTGGCGGGAAGTTTGATGATAATAGCTACAAAGTTTCCGGCGGACTGCATGGTGTCGGCGTGTCGGTTGTTAATGCGTTATCGAGCGAGCTGTATTTAACTATCCGCCGGAATGGCAAGGTGTATGAGCAGCAGTATATACACGGCGTTCCTCAGGCGCCGGTAAAGGAAATTGGTACTACCGACGCATCGGGTACCGAAGTTCGTTTTGTTGCTTCACCGGAAACTTTCCATAACATTAAATTTCATTTTGACCAGCTGGCGAAACGCCTGCGCGAATTATCCTTTCTCAACTCAGGGGTTGGCGTTGTTTTAAAGGATGAGCGTAGCGGCGACAGTGAAATCTTTTGCTATGAAGGCGGTTTAAGCGCCTTTGTTGAGTACCTGAATCAAAATAAAAAGTCGATTAACAAAATATTTCACTTTACCCGAGAGCGGGAAGACGGCATTGGGGTTGAGGTTGCGCTGCAGTGGAACGAGGGTTATCAGGAAAGCATTTTCTGCTTTACTAATAATATTCCCCAGCGTGACGGGGGTACGCATTTAGCTGGCTTCAGAGGGTCTTTAACGCGCTCATTGAACAGCTATATTGAAAAAGAAAGCATGTTGAAAAAAGCTAAAGTGAATACCTCTGGTGATGATGCGCGTGAAGGATTGACCGCTATTGTTTCCGTTAAAGTGCCTGACCCTAAGTTCTCTTCTCAGACTAAAGACAAGTTAGTTTCCTCTGAGGTGAAGTCAGCGGTTGAGCAGGAAATGAATGCAGCGCTGAATGAGTACCTGCTGGAAAACCCACAGGAAGCTAAATTAGTTGTGCAGAAAATGATTGATGCCGCGCGAGCCAGAGATGCTGCACGTAAAGCACGAGAAATGACACGTCGTAAAGGTGCGCTGGATATTGCAGGGTTACCGGGGAAGCTGGCTGATTGTCAGGAAAAGGACCCTGCGCTATCTGAATTGTACTTGGTGGAGGGTGACTCCGCGGGCGGTTCGGCAAAGCAGGGGAGAAATCGTAAAACACAGGCGATTTTGCCGTTAAAGGGTAAGATTCTCAATGTTGAGAAAGCGCGCTATGACAAAATGCTGTCCTCAGCAGAGGTTGGCACGCTTATTACCGCATTAGGTTGTGGTATTGGGCGAGATGAGTTTGATCCTGAGAAATTACGCTACCACAACATTATTATCATGACCGATGCCGATGTCGATGGTTCTCATATCCGTACCCTGCTATTAACCTTTTTCTTCCGTCAAATGGGCGTGCTGGTTGAGCGAGGACATATTTATATTGCTCAGCCACCTCTCTATAAAGTTAAAAAAGGTAAGCAAGAGCAGTACATTAAGGATGATGAGAAGCTAGAAGAATATATGATGCAGGTTGCGCTGCAGAATGCGGCGCTGTTTGTCACTGAGGGCGCCCCAGCATTAAGTGGGTCGGGCCTTGAAAACTTGGTGTCTGAGTACAACCAAGTGGTTGCAACGATTAATCGGTTGTCTCGCGTTTACCCTAGTTTGGCACTGGACCGGATGATGTATTTGCCGAAAATAACTGAGGAAAACCTTAAGAATCAAAAGGAGATGGTTGAATGGTCAGCGCTTCTTGCGGCCATGCTTAAGGCTGAAAATACGGCTGAGTATGACGTAACGGTGGAGGAAGACTCAGAGCGGCAGGTGTTTTTACCGAAAATAAAAGTGACGCAGCATGATATTGAGACAGAATACCCCATCAATCATGAGTTCTTTGTTTCCGCTGAATATGCCAGCATTAAGACGCTAGGGGAAAGTTTGCAGGGATTGATGGGTGATGATGCTTATATTCAGCGTGGCGAGCGGAAACAGCCCGTCACTGAGTTTAGGGATGCGCTGGCGTGGCTGATTAATGAAGCAAAACGCGGCTATAACATTCAGCGCTATAAGGGTTTAGGGGAAATGAACCCCGAGCAGCTGTGGGAAACCACCATGGACCCTGAAAATCGACGTATGCTACAGGTGACTATCGAAGACGCGATTGCGGCTGACCAGATTTTCACCACCCTGATGGGCGACGAGGTTGAGCCAAGACGCGATTTCATTGAAAAGAATGCGTTGTCGGTTGCTAACCTTGATTTCTAGCCAAAAGAGTCGCTGAGCACAGACAGCATAAACGACGTAGTTTAAAAAAGGGGTGCCGTTTGGCGCCCTTTTTTTGGCTTACCATAGGGGGCTTTTAAGCGACGCGGGTGAGCGCTGCTTTATTTGGCCGCGTTGGTGTTTTCTGCGTTTTTCATTGTCGTAAGCCAATAATCGACAAAGCTGGCCAAGTCATTAAAAACAGTAATGTGTTTGCCCACTTTCCCGCTAGCGAGGCTACGCTCGCCTTTCCCAGTTTTGACTAAAATTGGCTGGCAGCCGGCAGCTTCGGCAGCGACTAAGTCGCGCACAGAATCGCCAACAAAGGGAACGTTGGTGGGGTCAATCGCCAATTTATCGCTGATTTGATGCACCAGCCCAGGTAATGGTTTGCGGCAATTACAACCGTCATCAGGGCCGTGTGGACAGTAGAAGATTCCACCGAGTTGGCCGCCCTTTTCGACGATCAAGCGCGTCATCTTGGCGTGAATTTTTGCCAGTGTGCCTTCATCATATAGGCCGCGCGCAATGCCGGATTGGTTGGTGGCAACGAGCACCTTGATATTGGCTTTAGTTAGGCGGGCAATGGCCTCCAAACTGCCGGCGATGGGTTGCCACTCGTTGGGGGACTTAATATAGTCATCCGAGTCATGGTTAATGACGCCGTCGCGGTCAAGAATAATACAGGGGGCTGGTTTTTTTGTTTGCTGTGCTCTGCCACCCATGTGCTTAGCTCTGTAGCAAAGAAATGTCGGCAACTTCCAGGAAAAGCCCGCGTAGTTGTTGTAGCAATGCTAAGCGGTTGCTGCGTATGGCCGGGTTCTCTGTCATCACCATGACATTATCGAAAAAGTTATCGACGGCTGGGCGCAGGTCAGCAAGGTTTTCCAGGGTGCCGGTATAGTCAGCATTGGCTAGCAAAGGCGCAATAGCGAGTGTTTTTTGTGACACCATGGTTGCCAGTTCCTGCTCTGGACCAGCCTCAAGTAAGTGAGCATTTACTTCGGCCAATGTATCCGATACTCCCTGCTTTGAAATAATATTTGCAACCCGTTTGTTGGCGGCAGCTAAGGCTTCAGCATTTTCCAAGGCGGAAAAATTATTGACCGCATATACTCGTTGCTGGAAGTCCAGTGGGCGCGATGGGCGGCGCGCTTGAACAGCAAGAAAGACCGCAGCAGAAATATTTTCATCCTGAAACCAGGCACGGAAACGCTGTAGGATAAACTCGAAAATAGCATTGGCCGTGTCGCTTTTTACGTCGACTTTTTGTGTGGCCAAGGCTTGCTCTATACAGTCCAGCAGGTCTAGGTCTAATTTCTTTTCAACGATGATACGCAGAATGCCCAGTGCGGCGCGGCGAATAGCGAAGGGGTCTTTGTCTCCCGTGGGCGGTTGCTCAATGGCAAACAGCCCGCAAATAGTATCTAATTTATCTGCGATTGAAACGGCGCAACCACCGAGGCTTTCGGGTAACACGTCACCGGAAAAACGAGGCAAATATTGTTCGTAAATTGCCTGTGCGACGGTGTCGTCTTCGCCATCATTGCGAGCATAGTCAGCGCCGATGGTTCCCTGTAGGTCAGGAAACTCTTTAACCATGTTGGTCAGTAGATCGGCTTTTGTTAATAGCCCAGCACGTTCAGCCTGCGCAACATTGGCGCCAATTAAGGTGGCAATGTTGCCAGCCAGCGCAGAGACGCGTTTGGCTTTTTCGTAAACGGTGCCAAGTTTGATTTGGAAAACCACCTGTTTGAGCGCCTTAACACGTGAGGCCAGAGATGTCTGGCGATCAGTATCATAAAAAAAGGCGGCATCAGATAAGCGTGGACGAATGACCCGCTCATTGCCGGAAATAACCTGGGCGGGATCACGGCTTTCAATATTACTGACGGTGATGAAATACGGCAGTATGGCGCCGATATCTTCGGTGCGGTCAGTGACATGGAAATACTTCTGGTGCTCCTTCATTGAGGAGATTAGTGCCTGCTCAGGAAGTCGCAAAAAGTCTTCATCAAAGCGGCCGAGTAGGGCGCAGGGCCATTCTACCAGTGCCGTTACTTCGTCTAGTAAGCTAGGGTCAACAACCGCGGTGCCGTTGATGTCATTGGCAGCCTGTTCAACTTGCTGGAGTAAAAGGTCACGACGCTTATCGAAGTCAGCAATGACATGGCCGGTTTCGAGCAGGGTAGTCTCGTAGGCGGCAGGGTTGGCAATAATAATGGCTTCATTGTGATGGAAGCGATGACCATAACTGTGTCGGCTGGCTTTACAGCCAAGGATCTCAGTGTCGATTACTTTTTCACCCATGATCATCAGCAACCAGTGGGCAGGGCGTACAAACTCTATTCGTGAGCCACCCCAACGCATCCGTTTGGGAATTGGTAGATCGGCCAGTGATTGCTGCACGATAGTCGGTAATAGTGTGCTGCTGGTTTGACCCGGGGCAACGGAGCGATGTGCTAGCTTGAGCCCCTTGTCGGTTTCTATCTGCTCAAGCAGGTCGACTGTGGTGCCGCATTTGCGGGCAAAGCCTTCGGCGGCTTTAGTTGTGTTACCGTCTTTATCAAAGGCGGCGGCAACGGGGGGGCCGAGCATTTCAGTGGTAATGTCGCTTTGACGTTGCTGCAGGGCTGTTACCTGAACAGCGAGGCGGCGTGGTGAGGCAAACACCTTGGCTGACTCATAGGCAAGGTGTTCAGCAGACAGGCCTGCCTCAATACCGCGCAAAAAAGCAGCGCTTAATCCGCGCAGAGCCTTGGGTGGTAATTCCTCTGTACCGAGTTCAACTAAAAAATCTTCAGTACTCATTTTTATGACTCTTCCAGTAAGTGAGCGCTTACATATTCGGCTCTGGTTGTTTCGTCGGCAAGCGGGAAACCTAAAGCTTCACGCGTTGCCAAGTAGGTTTCAGCTACGGCTCGGGCAAGGCTGCGCACGCGTAAAATAAAACGCTGTCGTTCGGTTACTGAGATGGCCTGCCGAGCATCAAGCAGGTTGAATGCATGGGAAGCCTCTAAAACAAACTCGTAAGCAGGTAATGGCAGGTTTGATGCAATCAGTTGTTGGCATTCCTGTTCACAGTAATCAAAATGATCAAACAGCTTGTCAATATTGGCATGTTTGAAGTTGTAGGTAGACATCTCCACTTCATTTTGATGGAACACATCACCATAGGTGATGGGGCCGTCAGGGCCGTTAGCCCAGACTAAATCATAAACACTGTCGACACCCTGAAGGTACATGGCGATACGCTCAAGACCATAGGTGATTTCGCCAGCAACGGGGAAGCACTCTAGTCCGCCAATCTGCTGAAAATACGTGAACTGTGAGACCTCCATACCGTTGAGCCATATTTCCCAGCCCAAGCCCCAGGCTCCCAGTGTCGGTGACTCCCAGTTATCCTCGACAAAACGGATGTCGTGAATACTGGTGTCAATGCCGAGTCTTTCCAGTGAGTTAAGGTACAGCTCTTGAATGTTGTCTGGCGATGGCTTTAATAAAACCTGAAACTGATAATAGTGTTGTAATCGGTTGGGGTTTTCGCCATAACGGCCGTCGGTAGGGCGACGACTGGGCTGCACATAGGCGGTGCGCCACTTTTCTGGCCCGATAGCACGTAAAAAGGTAGCAGGGTGAAAGGTTCCTGCACCGACGGCCACATCCAAAGGCTGTAAAATGACACAGCCCTGCTCTGCCCAGTAGCATTGTAGCGTATGGATTAAATCCTGAAATGTTAACACCTTGTTTGTAGCCAAAAGTTCACCTATGTGATTGCCTGCTAGAGACCCTGACGAAGGCCTGTGCGCGCGCAGATTTTTCTGTGCTTGCAGCGTGATAGTAAAGCGGCCGCAGAAAACGCGTAAGTATACACCGCCAAAGACTATTGCAAAAATTTTTAGCCGTGCTTGTTAACTTAAATAACGGCGTCCTTAAATGAAGGTTGGCCCGTCACCGGATGGACAAGGTACAATCTGAGTTCAATTATTGAGCCAGACTCAATATAACTCGATTGCCGAGTTATATTGAGGTCTGTGAACGAGAGTTTTGGTTTGTTGGAAAAAGTAAAAATAAGCTTAATTAAACTGCTGGCACGCTTACTGGCATTTTTGCCGTTATCGACACTGCAGCTTTTAGGTTCGCTGTTAGGTGAATTGCTTTGGTATAAAAAAAGCGCCAGCGTGCGGGTCACTATAAAAAATATTCAACTGTGTTTTCCCAACCTGTCAGCGAGCGAACAGCAGGCCTTGGCAAAGCGTAGCATCAAAGATACGGGGCAAACGCTATTGGAGGTTAGCAAAGCTTGGCTGGCGCCGATGCCAACGGTTTTGTCCTACATTACTAAAGTAACAGAAGGTCTTGATGTCGATGCGGCTTTAGCGCGCGGGAAGGGTATTGTGTTGGTGGCGCCACATTTAGGGAACTGGGAAATACTGGGGCATTATCTGGCCGATCGGTTTCAATTTAATGCGTTGTATCAACCGCCAAAAGCGGCCGCATTGGAAGAGTTTGTTGTTGCGTCTAGGCGTCGGGTCGGAACCAGATTGCATGCCACGGATCGGCGCGGAATCCTGGGTTTGTTTAAGGCGCTGCGCGACGCAGAAGTGGTTGGCGTATTGCCTGATATGGAACCACCGGAAGAGGCGGCTATACCGGCGCCATTTTACGGTATCGAAGCGCTATCTATGACGCTGGTGTCTAAGCTGGTTCAAAAAACCGGTGCCACGGTGGTATTTGCCTATGCGAAACGTTTACCGTCTAGCAAGGGTTTTGAAGTGGTCATGATACCTGCGCCAGAGGCGATGTATTCCGACGATTTAGCTGTCTCGGTTGCAGCTCTCAATCGGGGTGTTGAGGCCTGTGTCGAGGGGGCAGTGGAGCAGTACCAGTGGGAGTATAAGCGTTTTAAACACCAAACAGCAGGGAAAACGCATTACTACAAGTTTTAGCGCGCCGGCCAGCGCCACCTCGCAACGACGCTAAACCGCTAACGTCGCCAAAACATAGGTGAAAGGATCACCAGAAAGGTAAACACTTCCAAGCGCCCTAGCAGCATCGATAAGCTTAGAATACCTTTCGCAGTATCGTTGATACTACTGTAATTTTCGGCAACGTCCCCTAGGCCTGGGCCTAAGTTATTCAGCGTTGCGCCGACGGCAGACCACGCAGTGACCTGATCCAAGCCGGTGGCCAGCAGCGCTAACAACATGAAGACAAAGGCCAATAAATAAACTGAGAAAAACCCCCAAATGGCACCAACGACGCGGTCAGGCACGGCCTGCTGACCAAGTTTAATAGAAAACACGCCATTCGGGTGAATCAATCGTTTCACTTCCCGTAGCCCCTGCTTGGAGAGTAACAAAATACGAATGACTTTCATGCCGCCGCCGGTAGAGCCGGCACAGCCGCCCACAAAAGCGGTTAAAAATAGCAGGAATGGCAGCATGCTCGGCCAGTTGGCAAAACCGGTGGTGGCAAAACCGGTGGTGGTGGCAATTGAGACGACCTCAAATAAGCTGGCGCGTAATGCAGAGAGAGGCTCATAACTGTGAGTAGCGATTAGTGTGGCACAGGTGATGGCGCTGATGACGATTAATAGGCAAGCATAGAAACGAAATTCGGGGTCAGCAAGATAGTGACGCACGCCGCGGCTTTGCCAGGCGACAAAGTGTAGCCCAAAGTTTGCACCCGATAAAATCATAAAAAAGATGCCGATGCCTTCGATGAGAGGGCTGTCAAAATAGCCAAAGCTGGCATCGTGTGTTGAAAATCCACCAATGGCAACGGTAGAGAAGCTGTGGGAGAGGGCATCAAAAAAGGACATGCCGGCGGCCCAGTAAGCTAATAGGCAGAGCACCGTTAGGCCGGCGTAAATATACCAGAGCGCTTTGGCGGTTTCAGTGATGCGGGGCGTAAGCTTGGTATCTTTAACTGGGCCAGGTGTTTCGGCGCGATATAGCTGCATGCCACCAATACCAAGCATAGGTAGAATAGCGACAGCCAAGACGATGATACCCATGCCGCCCATCCACTGTAGCTGTTGACGGTAGTAAAGGATCGATTTTGGCAGTAGATCAATGCCCGTGATAACTGTGGCGCCAGTGGTAGTTAAGCCGGAAACAGATTCAAAAATTGAATCGACCATGCTGAGCTGTAAATCTTGGCTTAAATAGAAGGGTAGTGCGCCAAACAGGCTTAATACGGTCCAGAACAATGCGACCACAATAAAGCCGTCACGAGTGCGTAGTTCATGACGTTCACGCCGGACCGGTAACCAGATAACAAGGCCGCTGAGGAAGGTAATTGACAGCGCCGAGAGAAAGGCATTGATCGCCGCTTCACCCATGGCCCATGAGATCAGAAGGGGGATTGCCATGGTCAAGCTGAAAATCATCAGCAGTATGCCAAGAATTCGCAATATGACGGTAAAGTGCATGATTTTGTAGCCTTTCGTTACTAAAAACCGTTAACAGGTCAAATTAATAGGACGAGATCTTAGCTTTAGAAAAACCCCAGTCCAACTTGAAACAGGCGTTCAACTTCATGAACTTTCTTTTTGTCAGGTAAAAACAGAATGATATGGTCTTCACTTTTGATGACGACATCGTGGTGGGCAATGATTACCTCCCCATCGCGGACAATCGCTCCAATCGTTGTGCCTTTGGGCAGCGGGATGTCTTCCAGTGCCCGACCGACTACCTTTGATGAGCGCAGGTCTCCTTTAACAACAACCTCAATGGCCTCGGCTGCGCCGTGTCGTAGCGAATGCACATTGACGATTTCACCTTGGCGAACATGGCGGAGCAGGCGACTTACGGTAATCTGTTGCGGTGAAAAGGCGATGTCAATATCCCCACCCTGCATAAGATCGACGTAGGCCGGGTTGTTTATTAGGGTCATCACCTTGGCCGCGCCAAGTTTTTTTGCCATGAGTGAAGCCATGATATTGGCCTCATCATTATTTGTTAGTGCGCAGAACAGGTCTACGTTTTTAATGTTTTCATCGAGAAGCAGCTCATCGTTTGATGCGTCACCCTGTAACACAATGGTTTTATCCAGCGACACGGAGAGCTGTTCGCAGCGAGCAGGATTTCGTTCTAATAACTTGATCTGATAATCATTTTCCAGTTGGCTGGCAAGGCGCGCTCCGATATTGCCGCCACCAACAATCATGATTGATTTATAGTGCTGCTCTAGACTGCGCAACTCACTCATAACCTGTCTAATATCACCTTTAGCGGCAATAAAAAAGACTTCGTCACCGGCTTCAATCACGGTGTCCCCTTGGGGAAGAATGGAAGAGTTTTGCCGATAAATGGCCGCGACTCGAGTATCAACGTTGGGAATGTGCTGGCGCAGAGTTGATAAGGCGTGGCCAACAAGAGGCCCGCCTTCAACAGCTTTTACGCCCACCAGCTGTACTAGCGAGTCAGCAAAATTCACCACCTGTAATGCCGTGGGATGCTTGATTAAGCGGGTAATGTGGTTGGTGACCTCCTGATGAGGACTAATGATTTCATCAATGGGCACGGCTTTACGGTCAAAGAGCTTGCTATGCTCAATATATTCAGGAGAGCGGACACGGGCAATCTTATGGGGCGTGTGAAATAAGGTATAGGCAACTTGGCAGGCAAACATATTAATTTCATCGCTGCTGCTCAGCGCAATAAGCAAGTCGGCATCGTTGGCCCCCGCTTTTTCAAGCACACAGGGAAAGGAGGCATTGCCGTGAATAGTGCGGATGTCCAGTCGATCCTTTAACGCATCGAGCTTTTTAACATCGTGATCCACCACGGTGATGTCGTTAGCTTCGCCGGCCAGTGTTTCCGCAACGGTTGTGCCGACCTGTCCGGCACCTAGAATAATTATCTTCATTGGCTTTGGCTTTGGCTTATGGCTAACAGCCGGCCATGTGATGTTGTTTGAGGCCTTTGCATGATTGTTCTTTTATCCTCTGGCGGCGTTAAAAACCGTCCCAAGCGGTCGTTTATAGGCATAAAACCCCTCATTCCGGGCATTGTTTTCCTGCTAACGTTTAGTGGCCGCAGCAGCATTACAAATAGTGGCGTAGCGCGTGCTAGGACTTCTGTAAGCGCGCGTAATAAAAACCATCGTGACCCTGTAATTGTGGGAACAGTTGTCGGCCAAAGGTTTGTTTTATACCCCAGTCAGCGTCAATCTCGAGGCTGACTGCATCATTTTGTTGTGCGAGAAAGCGGGCGATTACCTGCTCGTTTTCTTCTGGCAACACGGAACAGGTTGCGTACACGAGTATGCCACGCGGTTTAAGCAGAGACCAGAGAGCATTAAGCATCTCAAATTGTTGTGCTGCAAGGACAGCAATGTCCTCGTCATGGCGTAATAACTTGATATCTGGGTGGCGGCGAATCACACCGGTTGCTGAGCAGGGAGCATCCACCAGAATACGGTCGTAAGCTTGTTTGTCCCACCATTGCTGTGGCAGGCAGGCATCGCCTTGAATGACGGTGGCGCAGAGGTTTAGCCGTTGCAGATTTTGGTGTATTTTTTTACCACGCTCGCCATCCAACTCTAGTGCTGTGAGGCGGTTTAATTGAGGCTCGGTTTCCAACAGGTGACAGGTTTTCCCGCCCGGGGCCGCGCAGGCATCAAGCACCTGCTGACCCGGCGCGAGCTGTAGCAACGTAGCGGCTAACTGCGCGGCTTCGTCTTGTACGCTGCAGTGGCCGATATTAAAATCCGGCAAATTGTCAACGGCGGTTGGCTTCGCAAGGGTAATACCGTAGGGGCTGAATTGACAGGCGGTGGCGGAAAGATCGGTAGCGTTTACTTTGCCCAAGTAGTCGGCGCGATTGCTGACGGTCTGGTTGACTCTCAGAGTCATTGGCGCGCGCTCGTTATTTGCGGCGCAAATGCTTTGCCAGTGTTCAGGCCATGCGTGTTTTAAGCGTTTGACTAGCCAATAGGGGTGGGCGTATTGAAAATCCGTTTGCTTTGTCAGCGTGCTGGCAAGGGTGTCTTTTTCGCGCTGGCTGCGTCGCAAAATGGCATTAATTAGACCGCTGGCAGAGGCTTTTCTGAGTTGTTTGCAGGCCTGTACGGTTTCGCTGATCGAAGCATGGCTTGGAATGCGGGTGTGCTCGAGTTGGTAGATGCCTAACAGCAGCAGAATTTTAACGTCAATGTCTTTCGCTTTTAAGGGCTTGTCCAGTAACGCCTCGAGCTGAGAATTTAAGCGTTGATACCAGCGACAGACACCAAAGCAGAGCTCCTGTAATAGCGCTTCGTCTGGCCCGGACAGGGTGGCACCTTGATAAGGAAATAAGCTGGCAAGGGAGCATTGGTTTTTTAATACCGGAATTAATAGCTTGGCGGCATGGGCGCGGAGGTTTAGTTGTTTACTCACGAGAATTGTTGGCCCGCGGCAAAGAGATCCTGCTTGGCATTTAAAATAGCACCGACCGCTAATGCTTTCGCGCCGGGTAATTGTAGGGTTTCTAGTATTAAGCGGCCAGTACCGCAGGCAACCTCTATACCGTCAGCGGTGCTATTGATAATGGTGCCGGGCAGTGTGCTGTGAGCTTGGTCGTTGGTGCGGGCTTGCCAAATGCGTACGCGAACCCCATTGAGCTCGCTATAGGCAACCGGCCAACTATTGAAGGCGCGAACTAAATATTCGATTTGCGCGGCGCTTTGCTGCCAGTCAACAGCGGCCTGCGCCTTCTCTAATTTATGCGCGTAGGTGGCGTCTTCATGATGTTGTGCGGTGGCCCGTTGTTGCAGCGCGGGCAGGTTATGTAACCCGTCTAGCAAACTTTGTGCGCCCAGCGCGGCTAATTTGTCATGCAGACGACTACCGGTGTCATTGCTATCAATAGCGCAGTGTTTTTTTAGCAGCATATCGCCAGTATCTAGACCGGCATCCATTTGCATTATGGTGATACCGGTTTCTTTATCGCCAGCCAGTACAGCGCGTTGAATCGGTGCAGCACCACGCCAACGAGGCAGCAACGAGGCATGGACGTTAATGCAGCCGAGCTTGGGGGTGGCTAGCGCCAAGGGCGGCAAAATGAGTCCGTAGGCGACCACTACCATAAGGTCTGCATTAAGCGCTTGCAGTTGTGCTTGCTCGTCTGAACTTGCCAGGCTGAGGGGCTGAAACACCAGAATATTGTGTTGTTCGGCCAGTTGCTTGACGGGGCTGGCAGCGACTCTGCGGCCGCGGCCGGCAGGGCGGTCGGGCTGTGTGTAAACTGCGACGACCTGATGTTTAGAACTGATCAGTGCAGCAAGGCTACTGGCAGCAAAGTCAGGTGTGCCAGCAAAAATAATACGTAATGCGTCGTCGGGTGCAGGTGGTGCCATTAACTGGTTTCTCTATGAGGTGCAAAGTTGTTGATATAAATCCGTAAAATATCAGGCCTTTTGACGATGAATTTTTTCCAACTTTTTGCGGATACGTTGTCGTTTTAAGGGTGATAAATAGTCCACAAACAGCTTGCCGTCCAAATGATCAATTTCATGCTGGATGCAAACAGCGAGCATGTCATCATCTTCTATTTCAAAGGCTTCGCCGTTGCGATCCAGGGCGCGCACTTTTATATGCTTTGGGCGCTGTACGGTTTCGTAGAACCCGGGCACAGACAAGCAGCCTTCGTCCATTTCTTCCAAGTCCTCCCCGAGCACTTCAATTTCAGGGTTAATAAAAACCAGCGGTTGCGTTTTTTCCTCTGAAATATCAATAACGACCAACCGTTGTTGTATGTTGATTTGAGTTGCGGCCAGACCAATGCCTGGCGCGTCGTACATGGTTTCCAGCATGTCATCGGCGAGCTGACGAATGTGATCATTGACTTCAGCAATGGGCAGCGCGGCTTGGCGCAGTCGGGGGTCAGGAAATTCGAGAATAGTAAGTAACGCCATAGGACGAAATAAACTCCAAGAAAATATCTTGAGCCCCCAGCATAACTACTGTGCTCACCAATACGTTGTTAAAAACAGGCTTAAAATGCTCATTTACACCAGTAAACTCCGCTTTTGCGCCTATTTTTGCCTAGTTTTGGCTTCGCTCGTTACGTTATGCCGAGGGCTCATTTTTATACGGACTCTTGAGGGCCGGTTAAGAACCGCAAGAGATAGTAGCTAAAGACAGATTATAAAACCATATCAGGGATATTGGAAAAGTTGTTCTATTATACAGAGGACTTTACCGCAGACATACCGCTGCTTGCAGCATCACCCAAAGAACGAAGCAAGGATGGCTAATTAGAACGGAGCAAGGATGCCTATGGAATTACCAATTGATGAGGAGTTAGACGCATGGCTGGGCCTTTTTTGTGTGCCGCGCCTGTCGCTCAAGCTTAGCCACAGATTACTTAAGCACTATCAAACACCGGCTAAGGTTTTGATGGCCACAGCCCAACAGTTAAGGGCTTTTCGGGTTAAAGAAGATGCGATTAATGCCATTGTTAATTATCGACAATTGCACCATATTAGTGATGTCGGCCAGCGGGTGATGGAGGCACGGCGATGGCAAGCGGAGGCAGCGGATAATCATATTATTCACTGGGCGCACCCCAGCTATCCGGCTGCGCTACGGGAAATTGCGCAAGCCCCGCTGTTACTCTTTGTGGCGGGTGATGCGGTGCTACTTAATAAACCACAGTTGGCGATGGTTGGCAGCCGTGCGCCGAGTATTGATGGTCTGCGTATGGCAGAGCAATTTGCAGCGCAGTTAAGCCAAGCGGGATTGCTAATTACCAGTGGTTTGGCATTGGGTATTGATGCCGCCAGTCATGCGGGCGCGCTATCGGTGGGGTTGCCTACCATTGCGGTTATGGCGACGGGCATTGATAAAGTTTATCCTCGTAGACACGAGGCGTTAGCGCAACAGATCAGAAGTAACGGTGTGCTGGTGTCTGAATTTCCTTTGGGAACCGCGCCTAGAGCGGCGCATTTTCCGCAGCGCAATCGAATTATTAGTGGTTTAAGCACTGCCGTTTTTGTGATTGAGGCGGCGGTCAAGAGCGGCTCTCTTATTACTGCACGACTTGCCTTAGAGCAAAATCGTGATGTTTTTGCGATGCCCGGATCCATTCATAACCCGGTCGCCAAGGGCTGTCACCAATTGATTCGTGAGGGTGCCAAACTGGTGGAAACGACGCGGCAGATTTTAGACGAAGTGAGTCCTCAGTTGCCGGAGGTGTTGTTAGTGCCAGCAACCGGCTTAAACGTTCCCCTTGAATTGAATGCAGAGCAGCAAATGGTGCTTGAACAAATGGGCTTTGAGGCTGTTGCTATCGATCTATTGGTCGAACGTACCGGGTTGTCAGTGACCGATTTATCCGCCGTCTTGGCAGAGTTGACGCTGCGGGGAGAGGTGGAGAGCGCGGCAGGAGGTTTTTGTCGGCTGTTTGCTGGCAAGGTGATAGCGAGGCGTTGAGCAACGGCAGTTACTTGCAAGCCTCGCTAAGGTGGGTTAGCTTGCGCTCCTGCTAGTAGGTAATAGGGAGGCCTGGTTATAACGACTATCTGCGCGGATAGGTTAAGCTGAGGGCTCTAACAACAACTTCGACGTTTGAGGCGCTAAAGCCCTGATGATAACAACGCCTGCCGATATAAAAAAAGCCGCTCTAGCCTTATCTGAGGGCGGTGTGATTGCCTACCCCACTGAAGCTGTTTGGGGACTAGGTTGTGATCCAAAAAATGAAGCGGCGGTCACTCGGCTACTGGCTATTAAGCAGCGGCCGGTGGCGAAGGGTTTGATATTAATAGCGGCAACGCTTGAGCAATTGGCTCCCTTTTTGGGTGAGCTAACGTCGGCAGAGCAGCAGCGACTGAGCGACGCTTGGCCGGGATTCACAACCTTTGTGGTGCCGGCGTCGGCGCACGTTCCAGCGTGGATCAAAGGTAATTTTAGCCGCGTCGCATTAAGAGTGAGCGCCCATCCGTTGGTTGCTGACCTGTGTCATGCCTTTGGTGGCCCGCTGGTATCCTCTTCGGCGAACAGAGCCGGGCAAGCGCCAGCACAGAGCTTTGAGCAGACCGTTGATATGTTCCCGCAAGAGCTCGCCTATGTGTTGCCCGGCGATCTTGGCGGGGCGCAAAAGCCCTCGGCGATTATTGATGTCGCCAGCGGGCAGTGCTTGCGTTAGGCCGTCTCATTTCCTTTCGGCTCCTCTTCGTGCAAAGGCACCTATTAAGCGTTATCTTTTGTTACCATACGGCAGGTTTGTGAGCGTCGTGAGCGATGAATATTCAGTTTTAGTTTTTAAGGCGAGTGTAGGGGGAGTGGTGAGTCAGCCAGAAATTCAGGCCGTTAAGGATTATTTTCTGCAGTTGCAGGACAGTATTTGTGCGGCACTTGAGCAGGAAGACGGGGCCGCCCGCTTTACAGAAGAGAATTGGCAGCGCGCAGAGGGCGGCGGTGGTCGTACGCGGGTGCTTGCCGGTGGCGCTGTTTTTGAAAAAGGTGGCGTTAATTTTTCGCATGTTTTTGGTGCAACGCTGCCCGCATCGGCGACGGCGGTACGGCCAGAGCTGGCCGGCCGCAGTTTTCAGGCGATGGGCGTGTCACTGGTGATGCACCCCAAAAATCCCTACGCTCCGACATCCCATGCAAATTTTCGTTTGTTTGTTGCCGAAAAAGCAGATGAAGAGCCGGTTTGGTGGTTCGGGGGAGGTCTGGACTTAACCCCCTATTATGGTTTTGAGGAGGACTGCCGGCATTGGCATGGCGTGGCTAAGCAGGCCTGTGAGCCTTTTGGTGACGAGGTCTACAACCAATATGCTAACTGGTGTGAGGAATATTTTTTTATAAAACACCGCAATGAACCACGCGGTATTGGTGGTTTGTTTTTTGATGACCTTAACTGTTGGGGTTTTGATACCTGCTTTGCCTTTGTGCGCGCGGTTGCTGACCGCTTTGTTGATGCCTATCGCCCCCTTGTTAATAAGCGCAAGGACATGAAATACGGTGAGCGGGAACGAAAATTCCAGTGCTATCGGCGTGGCCGGTACGTGGAGTTCAATCTGGTGCATGATCGTGGCACGTTGTTTGGTTTACAGACCGGTGGTCGAACCGAGTCTATTTTGATGTCGTTACCGCCGGTGGTGCACTGGGATTACGATTGGCAGCCGGAGGCAGGGTCGGCTGAGGCGACGCTTTACGATACTTTTTTACAACCTAAAAAGTGGATACTTGAATGACAGATCGTTATTGCGTGGTTGGCAACCCCGTAGGGCACAGTAAATCGCCCGCTATTCATGCGGCGTTTGCGGAGCAAACCGGACAAGTGCTGAGCTATGAGGCGCAGTTGTTTGAGTTGGCAGAATTTGCGGGTCAAGCGGCGGCTTTTTTTAAACAGGGCGGTAAGGGGCTGAACATTACCGTGCCCTTTAAACTAGACGCCTGTGAATTTGCTGATGTGTTAAGTGATCGCGCCCAGCGTGCGGGCTCGGTTAACACGTTATTGGTGGGAGCAGACCACAAAATTTATGGTGACAATACCGACGGCGTAGGTCTCGTGCGCGACATTCAGCACAACCATGGCGGCCGCCTTGCCGGCAAACGCCTACTGGTTTTGGGCGCTGGAGGCGCGGTTCGTGGCGTGCTAGCAATGCTTTTGGCGGAGCAGCCGCGAGCGCTGGTGATTGCCAATCGTACCGAGCAAAAAGCGCATGATTTAGCGGCAGAGTTTGCTGATCTTGGCGCGGTATCGGCCAGTAGCTTTCAAGCTTTAATGGGGCCATTTGATCTGATTATTAATGGTACTGCGGCGAGCCTGCAGGGTGATTTGCCACCCTTGGCGGATGGCCTTTTGGCACCGGGGGCCTGGTGCTATGACATGATGTATGGCGCTGATGAGACGCCTTTTAATGGCTGGGCTAGAGCGCAGGGTGCGGCGAAAACAATGGATGGTCTTGGCATGTTAGTGGAACAGGCGGCAGAATCTTTTTTTATTTGGCGGCAGGTACGCCCTGACACCGGCTCTGTTATTGAGTTATTGCGTCAGCAGCTTGGATAACCAGGCGAAGGTTGTAGTGCCCCTCGCTGGCGAGGGGCTGTGTTAACGTGGTTAGCGCTTGTCCTGTTGGTCCGCCAAGTGTAAGTCCTTCAGCTTTACATAGTTACCCGCACTGTAGGTAAAAAACGCTCGCTCAGCATCAGTTAATGCGCGCACCCGTTTTGCTGGGCTGCCAAGATATAAATACCCACTTTCCAATACTTTCCCCGGGGCAACCAAGCTGCCGGCCCCTAATACCACGTCTGATTGAATGACCGCGCCGTCCATAATGGTCGCGCCCATGCCGATTAATACGCGGTCTTCGATGGTGCAGCCATGCAAAATAACCTGATGGCCAGCGGTGACATCGTCACCAATGGTAAGCGCATAGCCATCATTGTTGGCGCTAGCGTGAGTGACGTGCAGAATAGAGCCATCTTGAATATTACTGCGATTGCCGATGCGTATATGATTGACGTCGCCGCGGATTACGGTCATTGGCCATACTGAACAGTCGTCGCCCATGTGGACGTCTCCAAGGACTAATGCGGTGGGGTCTACATAGGTCTTGTTGCCTAATTGTGGTGTCGTTCCTTGAAATGGTCGTGTTGTCATGGGGGTATAGTACTCCGGTGTTAAGGGGGCTTTTAATACGCCGAGGGCTCTAAAAAGCTGTTTTTAATGTTGGTGCCGCGGGGCGGGCCATCGGTGCCAAGTGACGGTTCCTCTGGCGGTGCTTTTTGCCTCGATAAAAGGCGACTCTTTGTTTGCAGCACCCTTGAATTAATCAATTTAAACAGAATATATCGGTAAGTCTAGCGTAACCAAATTGTGAGACCTTAGCATAACGATAGCGCTCGTTACGTTATGCTGAGGTCTTGTGCAATAAACGGAAATTATAATCTATGAGTAATCCCCTCTTGCAGCATACGGAGCTGCCTATTTTTTCAAAGATTAATCCGGACGATATTCGCCCAGCGCTTGAGCAATTACTGGCGAGTAATCGCCAGCAAATTAAAGATTTATTGGCGGAGATTGACGCCCCAGGCTGGGATGATTTTATTGCGCCCCTTGAGGCGCTGGAGGATCAGTTGAGCCAACTGTGGTCGCCGGTGAGTCATATGAACTCGGTGGTTAATAGTGATGCGCTGCGGGCAGCCTATAATGCCTGCTTACCACTGCTCAGTGAATACAGCACGGAAATAGGCCAATGTACCGACTTATATAAGGCTTATCAGGCGATTGCGGATAGCCCGAATTATGAAAAGCTTGATCAAGCGCAACAGCAAAGCATTAGTAATACGCTGCGCGATTTTCATCTGGCAGGCGTTGCGCTGCCAGCTGATAGAAAGCAGCGTTATGGTGATATTAAAAAACGCTTATCGGAATTGGCTAGTAAATTCTCAGAAAATGTACTCGATGCGACGCAGGCTTGGAGCAAGCTGGTGGGTGATGTTGATGAGCTCGCAGGCGTGCCGGAATCTTCTTTGGCGGCTATGGCTCAGGCAGCGCAAGAAAAAGGCCTCAGAGGTTATTTGGTGACGCTGGAATTCCCCAGTTATTTCCCGTTAGTGACCTATTGTGAGAATGCCGCGCTACGTGAAGAGGTTTACCATGCTTTCATCACTCGGGCCTCAGATCAAGGGCCTAACGCCGGCACGTGGGATAATAGCGAGCTAATTGATGAAATGCTGGGGTTGCGTCATGAGTTAGCGACATTGCTTGGTTTTGACAGTTATGCGGCCTACTCATTAGCCACCAAAATGGCCGATACGCCACAGCAGGTTGTTCAGTTTTTAGAAGATTTAGCGGATAAATCACGGCCGCAGGCGCAGCAGGAGTTTGCAGAATTACAGGCTTACGCACAGGAGAGTGCGGGCGTAGCAAAGTTGAACCCTTGGGATGTTGGCTTTTACAGCGAGAAGCTCCGCCAGCAACGCTATGCCATTTCTCAAGAGGCGTTACGCCCTTATTTTCCAGTAAACCAGGTGATTCTTGGGTTGTTTGAGGTGGTGAATCGGCTTTACGGTCTTGATGTTAAGGCGGTATCAGGGGTAGATAGCTGGCATGAGGATGTGAGCTTTTATGAGCTTCACAGGAATGGTTCCGCTATCGGTAGTTTTTACCTCGATCTTTATGCGCGGGCTAACAAACGTGGTGGCGCATGGATGGACGAGTGTCGTGTTCGGCGTCGTTGCAATGACGGTAGCTTACAGCTGCCGGTGGCGTATTTGACGTGTAATTTTAATGGTCCGGTGGGTGATCAGCCGGCGCTGTTAACCCACAATGAAGTGACGACGCTGTTCCATGAGTTTGGTCATGGTTTGCACCATCTGCTAACGCAGGTTGAAGTGGCGGCAGTGTCGGGCATTAACGGCGTGCCATGGGACGCGGTGGAATTACCCAGTCAGTTTATGGAAAACTGGTGCTGGCAACCGGAAGCGCTGGCGTTAATTTCCGGTCATTTTGAAAGCGGTGAATCATTACCTCAGGAGATGCTGGATAAACTGTTGGCGGCACGAAATTTTCAGGCGGCGATGCAGATGGTACGACAACTGGAGTTTTCGCTATTTGATGTGCGCATACATCAGCAAGGCAGTACCTTGGAGCCGGGCCGTGTTCAGGCAGTTTTGAATGACGTGCGCGAACAATTATCCGTTGTCCCCGTTGTCCCTGACAACCGCTTTCAGCATGGCTTTAGTCATATTTTTGCTGGGGGCTATGCGGCTGGCTATTACAGCTATAAATGGGCTGAAGTGTTATCGGCAGATGCCTTTTCAAGGTTTGAAGAAGAGGGGGTGTTTAATGCAGCGACGGGGCAGGCTTTTTTAAGGAGCATACTCCAGCGTGGAGGGTCTGACGAGCCGATGGTTTTGTTTGCCGATTTTCGTGGCCGTGCGCCTAGCATTGAGCCGTTACTTCGCCATAGTGGATTGTTATCAAGCTAGGGCGCGGATATTGTTTGTGAGCAGTTGATTCTGCTGTTTAAAAGCAACGACAATATGCAACAATTGCCGATCAATGAGTATAATTTATTTTCACGAGACCTTCGCTTATTCTGAGCGCAAAGGTTTTTACAGTAAAAAAAGGAAAAATGATGAGCAGAGCAAGCGCAAGACATATTTTGGTTGAAACGGAGGCTAAATGTGCCGAACTGAAGGTAGAAATTGAAAACGGCACCGATTTTGGTGACATAGCCAAGCAATACTCCTCTTGTCCTTCTGGTTCACAAGGCGGCGAGCTGGGTGAGTTCGGCCCTGGGCAAATGGTTCGTGAATTTGATGAAGTGGTTTTTAGTGCCCCGGTGAACACGGTGCAGGGTCCGGTTAAAACGCAGTTTGGTTATCATTTGCTAGAAGTGACGAGTCGTACAGGCTGAGGCCTTGGCACGAAGCAGGCTAAGTGACCTTTACATGCAGGTTGCTTGTTAGGTTTATGTTAGAATTCGCGGCATTGAAATGTCGTTTGAGGGCGCAGGAATGATTGTTGTAACAGGCGGGGCAGGCTTTATTGGCAGTAATTTAGTGAAAGGCCTAAATGAACAGGGTCGCAGCGATGTGTTGGTGGTTGACGACCTCACCGATGGCACCAAATTTGCTAACATTGTCGATTGTGAAATTGCCGATTATATGGATCAACATGCGTTCCTTGAGCGCTTGGAATGCGGTCTGTTATCTGCGGATATTGACGCTATTGTGCATTTAGGTGCCTGCTCGGCCACCACCGAGTGGGATGGCCAATTTATGATGGAAAACAATTACGAATACAGTAAGAAAGTGTTTCACTACTGTATCGATAATCGTATTCCAATGATTTATGCCTCTAGTGCGGCTGTGTATGGCGGCAATACCGACTTCGTTGAGGCGCTCGAGAATGAACAGCCATTAAACGTTTACGGTTACTCAAAATTTCTGTTTGATCAATATGTTCGTCGCCATCAAGATCAAATTCAAAGTCAGGTCGTTGGTCTGCGTTACTTTAATGTGTATGGCCCGCGTGAATCCCACAAGGGCTCTATGGCCAGCGTGGCGTTTCATTTGAATAACCAAATTAAAGAAAACGGCCAGGTAAAACTGTTTGAAGGCTGTGATGGTTATGAGAACGGCGGGCAGTTGCGTGATTTTATTTATGTGGGTGATACGGTAAAGGCGAAGCTGTGGTTGTTGGCTAATCCGCAGGTCTCTGGCATTTTTAATCTGGGTACTGGTCGCGCGCAACCGTTTCTTGATGTGGCTAAGGCCGTAGTGGATTGGCACGGTAAAGGCGATATTTGTTTTATTGCGTTTCCGGATCACCTTAAAGGACGTTATCAAAGTTATACTCAGGCCGACATTAGTGCCTTGCGTGGGGCAGGTTATTGCGAGCCCTTTAAAACGGTTGAGCAGGGCGTGTCCGAGTATCTGGATTTCCTTAACAAATAACACGGAACGCCAATGAAAAAACGTTTTATTGCTGGCGCGGTATGCCCTCGTTGCGCGGAAATGGACAAGATCGTTATGTACGAGCAGGACGGTAAAAACTTCCGAGAGTGTGTTAATTGTGATTATGAAGACACGTTGCCGGTTGCCGTTGGCGCGAATGAAATTCTTACTCGGGTGCAGGAGCAGCCGGTAGTACGAGAGGTTGTTGAGCAGGCAATTAAAATTTTTGAGCCTGACAATTATTAACGTCTGTACTGTCAGCAAGGATGGTGCGACCTGCACTGAGAGGTTATCAGAATGGCGCAGTTAAAACAGTCACTTGATCATTTGTACGAAGTGATTTTTAGTCGCCGTGACGTACGCGGACAGTTTTTGTCTGACAAGGTGCCAGATGACGTGTTGAGCCGCCTACTTTACGCTGCACATCATGCCCCTTCTGTCGGGTATATGCAGCCGTGGAATTTTCTGATCGTTAAATCTGACAAAGTAAAACAGCAGGTGCATGCCGCCTTTACGGAGGCGAATGAAGAAGCCAAAGAGATGTTTGACGGTGAGCGGCGCGAGTTGTATTCATCATTGAAACTGCAGGGCATCTTGGAGTCCCCGGTTAACATCTGTATTACCTGTGATCGTAGCCGTGCTGGCGATACGGTGCTAGGAAGAACTCATATCAGCGACATGGATATTTATAGTGCAGTGTGCGCGGTACAAAACTTCTGGTTGGCGGCGCGAGCTGAAAACATTGGTGTCGGCTGGGTGAGCATCATTAAGCAGGAGCAGTTACGCCAAGCGCTCGATATTCCTGACGACATTATTCCCATTGCCTATTTGTGTGTGGGTTATGTTAGTCAATTTCTGGACCAGCCAGAATTGGAAAAGGCCGGTTGGGCGTCGCGTTTGCCGCTCAATGATTTGGTGTATTACGATCAGTGGGCGCAAGGCGATGAAGGCGACTCGTTGGCAGAGCAAATTGACAAAGATGCAGCGTTCCCTTTCAGTTATTTCGATAAAAATATTTAACAGCGTGAGACCCTTACGCGATTGTTCTTTTATCTTCTAGCGGCGTTTGCTTAAAGCACCTACTGTTGGAAAAACGTACTCAAGCGGTCATTTGTAAGCATAAACTCCCTCATTCCGTGCGTTTATGCCCAGCGGGGTATTTTTGTCTGGCTAGCAAACAAAGCTCCTGCTAGTGCAAAGGTCTCGGCGCTTCTATTTAAAGCCATTTATTGTGTTTGTTGTAGTGATAATAAACAAATGCCATGGTGCTGCTGCGCGCGGCGTGGAAACAGAGGAAGGCAAACCATAGCCCATGGTTTCCATAGGGTTTGAAAAAATACCAGCAGGGAAGAAAGACGCAGCAAGCGGCGAGCAGCATGGTGTTTTGCATGGCGCGTGCTTTACTGGCACCAATAAAAATACCATCCAGTAAGAAGCTTCCTGCTGCGGCGCAGGGCAATAGGATAATCCACAACCAGTACTGCTGTGTGGTTTTTATCACTGGCGTGATATTGGTAAGTAAGCCGATCACGTGATTGTCAAAGATCAGCAGCAGGGTAAACACGACTGTAGTGTAAGCGCACCAAATGGCACAACCGCGGGTAGTTTGCCTAAAGATTTTTAAGTCTCTGGCGCCGATAGCTTGTCCGCACAGCACTTCAGCCGCGTTAGCAAAGCCGTCCTGGGCATAGGAAAACACCATCAACAGCGTCATTAGAATGGCGTTGGCGCTGAGCGTCACGTCGTCCTGCTGGGCGCTGCGGGCATAAAAGAACGAAATCGTGAATAGCAGACACAGGGTGCGAATAAAGAGGTAGTAGTTAACGGCAAAGAGGGGGGCGTAGTCAGCAAGGTTGAATAGCTTGCGAGTTAAAGTAACCGTAGGCATCGTGTGGGTGCGTTGTTTTATCGCCAGCAGGCCCATGCCCAGCAAAAGATATTCAGCGATCAGCGAGCCCCAGGCAACGCCCGCGGTAAGCATGTCGAGCTGCATCACAAAAATATAATCCAACAGAATGTTAGTCAAGTTTGCCGTTATGGTGAGCATTAGTACGGTGCGTGTTCTACCAAGACTTAATAGCCAGCCGTAAATAACGTAATGTGCTAATGACGCGGGTGCCGCCCAGATGCGAATATCGGCATAAAGTCGCGCAAAGTGCTCCACTTCTGTGCTGGGCGCCATGTAAGCAAAGGCCAGGTCAAACAAAGGCTTTTGCAGCGCAACAAGTATCAGGCCGATGACGACTGCCAGAATCAAGGCTCGCCAAAGCAGCTGTTGGACTGTATTAAAGTCGCCGGCGCCAAAGGCTTGCGCAGTTAGGCCGGTGGTCCCCATGCGTAGGAAGCCAAAAGTCCAGAATAACAGGTCAAAAATAATTGCTCCGAGCGCAACGGCACCAAGGTAGTGGGCGTTATTTAGATGCCCTAGAATTGCCGTGTCCACTAAGCCAAGCATTGGTACAGTTAGGTTTGACAGCATCATAGGAGCGGCGATAAGCCAAATGCGGCGCTGTAGATAGGTCTTCATCAATGTGCTTCGATAGTTGTGCTGACGGGTTGGCTTGAGGCCGGTTTTCTCGGCCGTATTTATCTTGTGCAATGTGCTTAGGTTAACGCTTGGTGCAATTAAAAACAGTGGCTGGTACTGTAACCTATTGTTGGTGATACAAAAAATTTTGTTAGCGATCAGCTCACTCATTGCACCGGCTTTAAAAGCGTGCGTATAATGGCGCGGCGTTTTAAACGCCCGGATCGGCTGCAGCAGATGTTGTCGGGTCTAAAAAAATAAAAATTAACGATCGAACAACAAGCAGGAGGAGTGGGGGATGTTGTTTAAAGTGATACCCTGGGTCAGGCTCATTATAGGGTCTAGCCTCTTCTTTGGTGCTGGCGCGAGGGCTGACTGGGAAGTCAATATGACGCCTGGTGTCACCGAAGTAAGTCAGCAGGTTTATGACCTGCATATGATTATTTTTTGGATATGCGTTGCCATCGCAGTGGTGGTATTTGGCGTTATGTTCTGGTCCATCTTTGCGCACCGTAAATCACGCGGCGTTAAACCGGCGACGTTTCATGAAAGCACGCTAGTTGAAATTATCTGGACCACTATCCCCTTTGTTATTCTCATTGGCATGGCTATTCCTGCTACTACGGCCTTGATTGATGCTTATGATACTAGTGAATCAGAGCTTGATATTAAGATTACCGGCTATCAGTGGAAATGGCATTACGATTATCTGGAAGAGGGTGTTGGTTTTTTCAGTAATCTAAGCACGCCAGCCGACGAAATTAATAATCTGACGCCGAAGCTGGATAATTACCTGTTGGAGGTGGATGAGCCATTGGTGGTCCCCATCAATAAAAAAATCCGCTTCTTGATCACGGCTAATGATGTTATTCATGCCTGGTGGGTGCCTGCAATTGCGGTTAAGAAGGATGCGATCCCAGGATTTATTAATGAAGCGTGGACGATCATTCCTGAGCCGGGACTCTACCGTGGCCAGTGTGCAGAGTTATGTGGTAAAGACCACGGATTTATGCCGATTGTCGTCGAGGCTAAAACACAGGCCGATTACGACCTTTGGTTAGGCGAAAGACAAGAAGCGGCCGCCAAAGAGCGTGAGTTGCGTGACAAAGTCTGGACTTTAGAAGGCTTAATGGAGCGTGGTGAAAAAGTTTATGCCACTAACTGTGCCGCGTGTCATGGTTTGGACGGCAAGGGCATTCCACCCGCTTTCCCTGCGCTTAAAAACAGCGCCATTGCTACCGGCGACATGGCCGGTCATGTGGATGTTGTGTTAAACGGCAGTGCCGGTACCTATATGTCAGCTTTTGGATCGCAGTTAAATCCGGTTGAATTAGCGGCAGTTATTACCTATGAGCGTAATGCTTGGGGCAATAACATCGGCGACTTTATTCAACCCATCGATATTGCAAATATGCAAGTGGCCGAATAGGAGAGCATGACAGATGAGTACATTAGAAGCACATGGTCACGATCATCACGGCCCAGCTAAGGGTTGGAGACGGTGGCTATACACCACTAACCATAAAGATATAGGTACGTTGTACCTGTGGTTTAGTTTTATTATGTTCTTGGTAGGCGGCTCCATGGCGATGGTGATCCGGGCGGAATTGTTCGAGCCTGGTTTGCAAATTGTTCAGCCGGAATTTTTTAATCAGATGACCACCATGCACGGTTTAATTATGGTGTTTGGTGCGGTTATGCCTGCCTTTGTTGGTTTGGCTAACTGGTTGGTTCCAATGATGGTTGGCGCGCCAGATATGGCGTTACCTCGGATGAACAACTTAAGTTTCTGGATTCTTCCTTTTGCTTTTGCCCTGCTGTTGTCCACTTTATTTATGGATGGTGGCGCACCTAACTTTGGTTGGACCTTTTACGCACCATTGTCTACCACCTATGCGCCATCAACGGTGACCTATTTCATCTTTGGTGTGCATATTATGGGCGCCTCGTCGATTATGGGAGCGATTAATATTATCGCCACTATTCTGAATATGCGTACGCCGCAGATGACGTTGATGAAAATGCCGCTGTTTGTATGGACTTGGTTGATTACCGCATATCTTTTGATTGCTGTGATGCCCGTCTTGGCTGGGGTAGTCACTATGATGTTAATGGACATCCACTTTGGTACTAGCTTCTTTAGTGCTGCCGGTGGTGGTGATCCGGTGTTGTTCCAGCATGTGTTCTGGTTCTTTGGGCACCCTGAAGTCTACATTATGATCTTGCCGGCCTTTGGTATTGTGTCGCAGATTATTCCGACCTTCAGTCGCAAAAAACTGTTTGGTTACACCTCCATGGTGTACGCGACGTCTTCAATTGCCTTTTTGTCGTTTATTGTGTGGGCGCACCATATGTTCACGGTTGGTATTCCGTTGGCTGGCGAGTTGTTCTTTATGTATGCGACGATGCTGATTGCGGTGCCGACGGGTGTGAAAGTGTTTAACTGGGTGGCTACCATGTTTCGTGGCGCAATGACCTTTGAAACACCGATGTTGTTTGCTGTGTCCTTCGTGGTGTTATTTTCAATTGGTGGTTTCTCAGGCTTGATGCTGGCGATTGCACCGGTGGATTTCCAGTACCACGACACCTACTTCGTTGTTGCGCATTTCCATTATGTGCTGGTGCCAGGGGCCATTTTTGGTATCTTTGCGGCAGTTTATTATTGGTTGCCTAAATGGTGTGGCAACATGTACGACGAGCGTCTCGGCAAGCTGCATTTTTGGTTATCTTTTGTGGGTATGAATTTGACGTTCTTCCCTATGCACTTTGTTGGGTTGGCGGGCATGCCGCGTCGAATTCCAGACTATGCACTACAGTTTGCAGACTTTAACCAAATAGCGTCGGTGGGTGCCTTTATCTTTGGTGCTACGCAGTGGTTGTTCTTGTTTATTGTTATTAAAGCCATTCGTAGTGGCAAGAAGGCGACAGCTGAAGTGTGGGATAACCCAGAAGGGTTGGAGTGGACGATTCCGTCGCCTGCGCCATACCACACGTTCTCAACGCCGCCTGAAGTCAAGTAAGACGGCAATTGAGAAATGACCGATAACATGCCTAACACGAACAAACCGGTTAAGCCGTTCAAGCTTTTAGCGGTGGTGTTCGGCATGTTTTGCTTTGGCTTTGCGCTGGTGCCGTTGTATGACGTGATTTGTGATGTCACAGGCTTGAATGGTAAAACAGGCGAACGTTATGAAGTTGCTGGAGCGTTAGAAGTAGACACCTCGCGCTGGGTTACGGTGCAGTTTACCACTAGCAACAATGACGGTATGACTTGGGATTTTATGCCCTCCGAAGTAGTTATGACGGTGCATCCTGGTGAAATTAATGAGACTGTTTTTATTGCCAAGAACACCACAGGTCAGCAAATGGTCGCCCAAGCAGTGCCTAGTGTAGCCCCTTTCTCGGTGGCACAATATTTACATAAAACGGAATGTTTTTGTTTTGATCAGCAGGTATTAGAAGCGGGTGAATCTATTGAAATGCCACTTCGTTTTTTTGTTGATAAGGACATTCCTGAGCGAGTATCAAAACTAACATTGTCTTATACGCTTTTTAATTTGCCTGACGTGGCGGTTAATTAAAATTAAATGATGCAGTGGCTAGAAGGAGAGTAAAAATGTCAACTGAAGGCTATGAAAGTTATTATGTTCCGGAAAATAGTCGGCTGCCTATCTTTATGGCGACCGGCTTATTTGTGACGATTTTTGGTGCCGCTAACATGTTGAATGACATGACAGCTGGCGTTGTTGATTCGTCTGCGCACTTAGTGCTGTTTGCTGGGTTTTTGCTTATTGCTGCAACCCTGTATAGCTGGTTTGCTAAGGTGATAAAAGAAAACCATAACGGCATGTACAGCGCGCAGATGAATCGTTCCTTTGTATGGGGCATGGGTTGGTTCATTTTTTCTGAAGTAATGTTCTTCGCGGCCTTTTTTGGGGCGCTTTATTATGTGCGTAGTTTTGCTGTGCCTTGGCTGGGCGGCGAAGGGGATAAAGGGGTCAGCAATATGCTGTGGCCAGAATTCCAGGCAGCATGGCCGCTGATGGAGACGCCTGATGGCAGCCTGTTCCCTGGCCCTAGGGATATTATTGACCCAATGCATTTGCCACTGCTTAATACGATTTTACTACTCACCTCCAGTGTGACCGTACACTTTGCGCATTCTGCATTGAAAGCGGGTAACCGTCAGCGCCTGAAGCTGTGGTTGGGGTTGACTGTTGCGCTGGGTATTCTGTTCTTGGGCTTCCAGGTTGAAGAGTATATTGAAGCGTATAATGACTTAGGCTTGACATTGAACTCGGGTATTTATGGCTCAACCTTTTTTATGCTGACGGGCTTTCACGGTGCACACGTTACCATTGGCGCATTTATGCTGTCGATCATGCTCTATCGCGCCTTTAAGGGGCACTTTACCCCACAGGAGCATTTTGGCTTTGAAGCGGCATCTTGGTATTGGCACTTTGTCGATGTGGTTTGGGTCGGATTATTCCTGTTCGTCTACATTTTTTAGTTTAAAGGCGCCCTTTATTAATTAAAGTTTGTACCCGCGTGAGTCAAAACGTTCAGTTTGCAAGGCGCACTGCGCAGTGAATGGATGTTTTGGCTTTACTCTTCGCGGCTTACAGGAACTTTCGCTGCCATCGTTAGCTTTTTTACGTCAGATAATGAGCATGATGTTACAAAGTGGTTTGATCTCAAAAACGCCTGTAAGAGGGGAGCAAGTGCAATTAATATAAGCTCGCTTAAGCCACTGTTTCCTTTAGTTTTAGAGAGGTCGGATTGCCTGCGGTATTAGCTCCATGGGGCGCTTAACGTTAGCTCCCCTGTCCATAAGCCGTAGGTAACACACGCCAACAAAAGCGTCCCAAGGGTAACTCGAATACCGAGTAATTTGCGGGTTCGATCCGCGCTGCCTTGATCTTTTAAAAGGAAGATAACGCTGGCGGCAAGGCTGACGAGAACGGCAATAAAAAGAACTGCAATGGTGGGTTTTAGCCACATAGAAAACTCCATGGAATTTCATTTTTGGGCCTCTACCTTAACAGCCTGCTAACGTACAAAGCTAACTTGCAGTGGAAACAAACATCATTCGATACACTTTTTGTCCCGGCTGGAAACTAACACTCTTTTATCTTTTGTTGCTGCCGCTTTTGGTGGGGCTAGGATTTTGGCAGCTGTACCGGGCCGATTATAAGCAAGAGTTACAGACGCTTTATGATCAGCGGTCAGCGGCGTTGCCGGTGTTATTGTCACAGCTAAAGAAAGATAATGATGTCGCGTATAGGCGTGTCCGGTTACAGGGGCGCTTTGATGACCAGTATCATTTTTTGCTTGATAACCGGACATTTAACGGCCGCCCCGGTTATGAGGTGATTTCAGCTTTTTGGCTTGAACCCGCGCTGGTGGTGCCTAATGTTGGATTGGTGGAATTAATCTGGGTTAATCGTGGCTGGCTTCCAATGGGAGCTCAACGCAGTGAACTACCTGAAATCCCTAGTTTTTTTGCCGCAGCGTTGTCTCTAAGCGGGCAATTAGTGTTGCCCACAAAAGCGTTTGTATTGGCGGATATCCCGTTAAGTGGCTTATGGCCAGAGGTTATTCAGGCAATCGACTTGCCGCAAATGAAATCACGGTTGCGCGGGGAGCTAGCACCGGCGGTAGCACCTTATTTGTTGCGCCTTGACGCTGCTGAAGTGGGCAGTTTTGAAGTGCGTTGGCAGCCAGTGAATACCGCGCCGCAAAAAAGCTTGGGTTATGCTGTGCAGTGGTTTTTAATGGCGTTTGTGCTAACGGGCTTGTATTTTTGGGCGGGCATAAGAAAAAAATAGTGTTCAATTTATTAAACGAGACCTCAGCATAACTAGAGCATCGAGATGAAATGGCCTTACTTTTTGTTGGAAAACTTGGCAATAGCTTGCTGTTAACTGCGTTTCCCGCTTCAAATTAAGATCTTTTCCCTTTTTTCTTTTTCGTTGTCGAATTATGCGGAGCTCTCTAAACGAGGCATCGTCGTGACCGAATCATCCAGTACAGCAAATAAGCCTGAAAACAAACCAAGCCCTAAGGGCAGCCGTCGTATTCCAATATTGCTTTTTATCACTGCAGGGCTGCCGGTTATTTTTGCCTTTTTGATGTACTTTACCGACACTTTGGTGCCCGAGGGGCGCAATAACAGAGGGTCGTTAATTTTGCCGACCCTGGCGGTTGAGAAGCTAGCGTTGCAATTAGAGCAAGCCGGCGAAGGCTCGGTTGAGGGTAAATGGGAGCTTTTGGTGTTTGGTCGTAATGGCTGCGTCAGCAAGAATTGTCAGGAAATGCTGCACAATACGCGGCAGGTAAATGTGGCGCTGGGGCGTGAAGCTGGGCGCTTAGCGCGTCGTTATATTAATGTTGATGATGCGTTGACGGCACCGACACTTGCTGAATTTAAAATCAATTATCCCCGGCTGCATTTGAGTCAGAGCACTGTTGCAGCGCTACAAGTCTTTCTGGATAAAGAGTTAGACGCTAGGCAGGTTGTGGAAAGAAATTTTATTTTTATTGCCGATCCATTGGGTAATGTAATGATGTATTACACGCCGGAAAATCTCGGCGGCGATATTTTGAATGATCTAAAAAAGCTATTAAAGGTATCTAACATTGGCTAATGAAGAGCGGATGAACGAAACATTGACTGGCGCTGGCTTGTTGCGGCGTGAATTAAAACCAAAGGCTTATTATCTAGCACTGTTAGCCACGGCTTTTACGCTGATTGTGGTGATGCTGGGAGCCTATGCACGGTTGGTCGATGCAGGTCTTGGATGTCCCGATTGGCCAGGCTGTTACGGTTTTCTCTTGGTGCCGGAAACCGCTACTGAGATAGCGTTTGCTGAAAGTCGTTTTCCGGAGAGTCCAGTTGAAGTTGCCAAGGGCTGGCCGGAAATGGTGCACCGCTATGCGGTGGGCATATTAGGTTTATTGGTGCTCAGTCTTGCCGCCATAGCAACTCGACAGAAAATGCGAGGCGCGGTTGCGCAGCCCTTTAAATTGCCGCTGTTGTTGTTAGGTGTGATTGTTATCCAAGCGTTGTTTGGCATGTGGACAGTGACACTGAAACTGTGGCCACAGGTGGTTACACTGCACCTAATGGGTGGTTTTACTACGCTTAGCCTATTGTTATTGTTAACGCTGCGTTATCGCGCTCGTTGTTGGTTAATGTTTACTCAGCAGCAGCTCAGCTGGCGCCGATTGCAGCCCTGGGCAATGCTAGGGCTAGTTATTGTCGCGTTGCAAATTAGCCTTGGTGGCTGGACTGCATCAAACTATGCTGCGTTTGCTTGTTATGACCTACCAACATGTCAGGGCCAGTGGTGGCCGAGCATGGATATAGCCGCGGGATTTAATTTTTTACAGGCAGTTGGGCCTAATTATCTTGGTGGCTTGATGGATAATGAGGCACGTACTGCTATCCATGTAATGCACCGCGTTGGTGCGATTGTGACCAGCCTTTATCTATTGATTCTGATAGGGTTATTATACCGCTCGGGCGGCCAAACAGCGCTGCGTCGGTTTAGTCTTTATTTAGGCCTGGTGCTGGCGCTGCAAATCATACTGGGAGTAAGTAATGTGTACTGGCAGGTTCCGGCGTTAACCGCGGTGGCGCATAATGCGGGCGGGGCTTTGCTACTGCTGATGATGGTGGCATTGAACTACTATTTAAAAACAGCGAAGTTGAATGTTCAAGCTAGGGTGTAATAGATGTCTGAAGTGACAGAAGCAACAGAAGAGACAACGATAGGGCGCGCCGGCTGGCAGGACTATTTGGAAATGTGTAAACCCAAGGTGGTGGCGTTGATGCTGCTGACTTCGGTAATTGGTATGTTTTTGTCTACATCGGGAATGGTGCCGCTGGACATACTGGTGTTTGGTAATTTGGGTATTGCCATGGCGGCTGGCTCCGCCGCCGCGGTCAATCATATTATTGATCGGCAAATTGATTTAGTGATGGCCCGTACGCATAACCGCCCCTTGGCGCAGGGGAGAGTTAAACTGCCGCAGGCCATCATGTTTGCGGCGCTGGTCGGTGTTGCTGGCATTGGCATGTTGGCGTTATTGATAAACTTCCTCACGGCTTGGTTAACTTTGGCTTCGCTAATTGGCTATGCCTTTATCTACAGTGGTTTTTTAAAACGCGCCACGCCGCAAAATATTACTATCGGTGGTCTTCCCGGTGCGGTGCCGCCTTTGCTGGGCTGGACGTCAGTGACGGGGACGTTGGATCCTAATGCATTGTTGTTAGTGTTAATTATTTTTGCCTGGACGCCGCCCCATTTCTGGGCACTGGCCATTCATCGTCAGGAAGAGTACGCCAAGGTGAAAATTCCTATGTTGCCAGTGACCCACGGCGAGCGCTTCACGGTACTGCATATCATGTTGTACACGCTGATTATGATTGCGGTTAGCTTATTACCGTTTGTGACGGGCATGAGTGGCCTTTTGTACTTGGTTAGCGCTGTTGTATTGGGCATGGGGTTTTTATATTGGGCGATTATTTTGATTGGCGGGAAAAACCCACAGGCACCACTAAAAACCTTCCGCTATTCGATCACCTATTTGATGGTGCTGTTTTTGGCCATGCTGATTGATCACTACTTATAGCGTGTTAGCAATGGCGCAGGGGAAATCAAAAGTTCAACGCACAGTGCTTATTTTGTTGTGCCTTATGATCGTTATTGTTGGTGCGGTAGTATCACGAATTTTAAGAACACCAGACTCAGCGGCTTCGGTGCGACCAGCGCCGGTTGTTTCTGCGACGCAGGAAGGGCTACAAAAAATGGGTGTTTTTGTAAGGTCTCAACCTCAGGTGCTGGCTGATTTTGAGTTGACCGATGAATATGGAAAATCGTTTGGTAATGATCGTTTCATAGGGCAATGGAGTCTCGTTTTTTTAGGTTATACGCATTGCCCGGACGTGTGCCCAACCACCTTAGCATTGTTTAAAAAGCTACGTGATAGTGACAGCCTATTGGCGGCGGTGCAGTATGTGCTGTTATCAGCTGACCCAGTACGTGATACCCCGGAACGTTTGGCTGGTTATGTGGATTACTTCCACAGTGACTTTGTTGGGCTTACCGGCAGTATTGCTGGCGTTGATAGGTTGGCAAAACAGTTGAATAGTCTGTTTGCCAAGGTGCCACTAGAGAATGGCGATTACCTGATTGATCATAGTGCTAATATTATGATTATAAACCCCGCCGGGCAATATCACGGCTTTATTCGGCAGCCGCATACGGTTGAGCAGATAACGACGGCAATGCAGGCGTTTATCCCTGCGGTTGAGTGAAGATTAGAGTGTAATCTGTAAACCAAAAAATGCGATTACGCTGTTTTCCTGTTAATTCGCTTAAAATACCGTGCCTAACAACATCATTGATTAATGCCGTTGCGTACCAGTGTTTGAGCATTCTTCAGTCGACAACATTCCCTGCTTAATTATGCTTACCTATAGCTAATTGCTATTTAATTTCCTGTCGGCCCTTTAGAGGTAACGCATAAACTAGCAGGAACAGGGCTGTTGCACCCACAACAATAGAGGGGCCAGTGGGTGTGTCCCATTGCAGCGAGCTGAAGAGTCCGATTACCACCGCGCAAGCACCCACAAGGCTTGATAGCACCGCCATACTTTCCGGACTATTCGTCAATCGCCGGGCAGTGGCGGCGGGAATAACCATTAATGCGGTGATCAATAGCACGCCGACTATTTTCATGGCCACGGCAATGACGATGGCTATTAATAGCATTAATAGTAGGCGAACCCATAACACGGGGTAGCCCTCGGCCTGTGCCATATCTTCATTCACGGTGATAGCAAGTAGGGGCCGCCAACAGGCTAGCAATAAACTAAGAATAATGACGACACCGATATATATCCACAATAATTCTTGCCCGTTGACGGTGAGCAAGTCACCAAACAGATAGCTAAGTAAATCTATCCTTACTTCCAAAAGGCTGATGGCAATTAGCCCTAGTGACAACGAGCTGTGGGCGAGAATGCCAAGTAATGTGTCGGTTGAGATGATTTTGTGTTGTTGTAGAGCCACCAATAGGCAAGCAAGTAGCGTGCAGCTAATGATGACAGCAAAATTAAGGTTGGCATCGAGCGCCACTCCTAGCGCAATACCCAGTAGGGCAGAGTGTGCAAGCGTGTCGCCGAAATAGGACATGCGTCGCCATACCACGAAGGAGCCAAGGGGGCCGGCGACCAGTGCGACGCCGAGTCCGGCGAGCAGCGCGCGCCATAAAAAATCAGCCATGAGAGCAGGTTTCCTTTGAGTGAATCACATTACCTTCGGGGTCGTGACTATGATTATGGTGGTGCGAATAAAGCGCTAACCCCTCTGCTGCTTCTGCACCAAATAATTCTTGGTAAGCAGGGTCATTGCTGACATCTTCCGGGTGGCCGGAGCAACAAATATGGTGATTCATACAGATAACCCGATCGGTGGATGACATCACTAGGTGCAGATCGTGAGAGACCATTAATATCGCGCAATTTAATTCGTCGCGCAGCGTGGAAATTAAGCGATAGAGTTCCGCCTGGCCATTAATGTCAACGCCTTGCGCAGGCTCGTCCAAGACCAATAAGTGAGGTTTTCGTAGCAGTGCGCGGGCTAGTAGAATGCGCTGCAATTCGCCGCCACTGACGCCTTGCATAGGACGCTTAGCCGTGTGTCCTGCGCCGACCTTTTTAAGTACCGCTGTAATCTCATCCTGACAGCTATTTTTGGTCATTTTCAAGAAGCGCTGAACTGTCAGCGGAATAGTTTTTTCAAGATGTAAGCGTTGCGGCATATAACCGATGCGCAGTTCAGCACGCTTCTTAATGTGTCCGCTGGAGGGTTTTATGAGGCCGAGAATAGCACGCACTAATGTGGTTTTTCCTGCGCCATTAGGTCCGATAAGGGAAACAATTTCACCGCGATCAAGCGTGAGATTGATTTCATCAATAATGGTCTTATTGCCGATGGCGACACAAAGATTTTCGAGACGTAGGATGGGGTCAGTGGTGTTCATAAGCTCTGCTATTTTGTGTAAAGGCTGTTTAGTGTTGGCAGCATTGGCACAGACCGGAAATTTCAATACTTTCGTTATCGATTTTGAAACGGTGTTGGTCAGCGTTATGCGCAATAGCTTGTGTAATTGCTGGGGCCTCCAGCTCAATTGCCACGCCGCATTTGCGGCACAGTAAAAATTGGCTGCCATGCTGAGCAGATGACAGGCTGCAACCCACAAAGGCATTCAGCGATGCAATACGGTGTGCTAGACCGTGAGTGACTAAAAAATCGAGGGCGCGATAAACGGTTGGTGGCGCGACCGCTTTACCATTTTCGCTGAGCATGGGGAGTATTTCATAAGCGCCCAGAGGGCGATGGCTTTGCCAGACTAGCTGTAGCACTTTTTCGCGAATTGGAGTCAAGCGCACCTGCTTATCCTGACACACCTGTCGGGCTCGCTGTAGGGCGCTTGTCATGCAGTGTGCATGATCATGAGGCTCGCTAGGGGTGTTAGTGATGGTGTTATCTGTCATAAAAAGTAGTTACGCAGGCGATTGAAGTTTGATACATTATAACATTGTTTAATTATTTTTATTACTAAGGATTAGCTGTTTTGAAAAATATGTTATTGCGCCAGTGGCACTGCCGTGTGCTTTTGGTGCTGTGTTTGTTTTTACCTGTGAAATTGTTTGCTGTGGAAGCAGCGGCCGGTGATGGTATGCGGGTGTTGGCGAGTATTAAACCCTTGCAGCTGATTGCTCAGGCGATAACCGATGGTGTATCGCAGGCACAGGTGCTGTTGCCGGAGGGCTATACACCTCATGATTATGCGCTCAAACCATCGGACTTAGTGCGTGTGTATGACGCCGATTTAGTGCTGTGGCTTGGTGCTGAGTTCGAATCATATTTGGCAAAACCTATGGCTATGCGCGATGGGGTTGATCTGGCAGTTAATATCCTTAATGAGCCATTTGATGAGCGTGCAGATGATAACGATCATGCTAGCCATAATGATCATCACAGTCATTTATATGGTGACCCGCATGTGTGGTTTAGTCCTGAGCAGGCGTTACTGATTGCAGAGGCAGTGGTGCAACGGTTGGCGCAGAAAGATCCCGACAACACTCAACGATACAGCGGAAATTTAATGGTTTTTCGTGAACAGTTACAGTTAGCCGACGAGCGTATTAAAGCGCAGCTTCGAACCTCCGGCGCAGCGAGCTATCTGGTGTACCATGATGCGTATAGTCATTTTGAAGATTATTACGGCTTGACCCATGTGGCGGTAGTGACTGGACAGCCGGAGCAAAAATTAGGAGCTAAAGGGCTGTTGAATTTACGGAAAATAATTTTTAACCAACAGGTGAAATGTTTATTTACCGAGCCTCAGGCGGATGCAGATATCGTCGATATTCTTCAAGAAGACAGTGCAATGAAGGTGTATCAATTGGACCCCATGGCGGGTAAGACAGAGGTCTCCGTGACAGGTTATATGGAGTTCCTTGAGCGCACGGCGGCTAGTTTTATGGCGTGTCGTTAATCTGTTTTCTCGCGGTGGAGGAATTTCAAAAGGCCTTTGCATGAAGCAGGCGACGAGATAAAATGGCTTCAGCAGCAACCCCTTAAACGGCCTGAACTGGCCCTAATTTATTTGTAGCAAACACATGCCTGAAAACACGCTCACTGCGCCACTTATTCTTGTTGATGGCTCCTCTTACTTGTTTCGGGCTTTTCACGCCCTGCCCCCGCTGATCAACTCTAAAGGCCTGCCAACTGGCGCTATCAAGGGCGTCATTAACATGATCCGGCGTCTTGTGAAGGATTATCCTGGGTCTAATGTGGCGGTGGTGTTTGATGCTAAAGGCAAAAACTTTCGGCACGAAGTGTTTGCCGATTATAAAGCTAATCGTCCACCCATGCCCGACGACCTACGAGTGCAAATCGAGCCAATTCATCAGATTATCAAAGCGATGGGCTTACCGCTGCTGATTGTTGACGGCGTCGAGGCTGACGATGTGTTGGGTACGCTGGCGGTACAAGCCACTGAAACCGGAGTTGATACGGTTATTTCCACCGGTGATAAGGACATGGCTCAGCTGGTGAGCCCACATGTAAGTCTTATTAATACCATGACCAATACGGCCATGGATGAAGCGGGAGTGTTGGAGAAATTTGGTGTCCCGCCTGAGCGTATTATTGATTACTTGGCGTTGATGGGAGATAAAGTTGATAATATTCCTGGTGTGCCAAAAGTGGGCCCTAAAACAGCAGTGAAGTGGCTAACTAGTTACGATTCATTGCAAGGCGTTATTGATCATGCCGATGAGGTGGCTGGCAAGGTCGGTGAAAATTTGCGGGAAGTGCTGACGCAACTACCGATGTCTTATGAGCTAGCGACAATTAAAACGGATGTGGTTCTAACGGAGACTCCGCAGTCGTTGGTGCAGGTTGAGCCTGATCAGGCAGGACTTAAAAAACTGTTCAATGAATTGGAGTTTAAGGGTTGGGTTGCTGAATTATCGGCAACTGCGGTAACAGAGGCTGGCGAAATTAATATGCCCACGCCCCCCGCGAGCTACGATGGGCCAGTGGATTACCAGCTGGTGCTGGATGAAGAGACGTTACAGCGCTGGCTGCTAAAGCTGGAGGCGGCCGACCAGTTTGCGTTGGATACAGAAACCACCAGTCTTAATTACATGACTGCACGCCTAGTGGGTATTTCTGTTGCTGTGACGGCACACGAAGCTGCGTATATCCCTTTTGCCCATGATTACCTAGGGGCCCCAGAACAGCTATCGATAGGTCACGTGTTGGAAACATTGCGGCCACTATTGGAATCAAAAGAGCATAAAAAAGTTGGTCAAAACCTTAAGTATGATATGAACATATTAGCTAATCATGGCATTACGTTACGCGGTGTTGCCGAAGACACGATGCTCCAGTCCTACGTGTTGAATTCGGCGCTGAGACATAACATGGATGCGCTAGCCGAGCGGCACCTAGACCACACCACTATTCGTTTTGAAGAGGTGGCCGGCAAGGGCGCTAAACAGTTGACCTTTAATCAAATTGATTTGCAGCAGGCGGGGCCATATGCCGCAGAAGACGCTGACATCACCCTGCGGTTGCATCAAGCATTACAGCCGCAATTGCAAGTATGCCCATCGTTGCTGGCCGTATATCGTGATATTGAATTGCCATTGCTGGAGGTATTATCTCGCATTGAGCGTAATGGCGTTTTGATTGATGCTGATATGCTATTTCGCCAGAGTCACGAATTGGCCGAACGTATGCAGCAGTTGGAGTGTCAGGCTTTTGACTTGGCAGGAGAGGAGTTTAACCTCGGCTCACCAAAACAACTGCAGGCTATTTTTTATGAAAAGCTGGAATTACCGATTCTTAAGAAAACGCCCAAGGGGCAGCCCTCCACTGCCGAGCCAGTGCTGCAGGAGTTAGCTATTGACTATCACTTGCCGCGCGTTATTTTGGAATACCGCAGCCTAAGCAAGCTTAAATCAACCTATACAGATAAGCTGCCAGTGCAGGTGGATGCAATCACGGGGCGTATTCATACCTCTTATCATCAAGCGGTGACGGCCACTGGGCGCTTATCCTCCTCTGACCCTAACCTGCAGAATATTCCGATACGAACTAAAGAAGGACGCAAGATTCGCGAAGCCTTTGTTGCCCGTGAAGGCTATCGGCTAGTGGCGGCGGATTACTCGCAAATTGAATTGCGTATTATGGCGCATATGTCTCAGGATCAGGGGCTGCTAGATGCCTTCGCTCAGGGGCTGGATGTTCATAGAGCGACCGCTTCAGAGGTTTTTGATACTCCTTTTGACGAGGTCGCTGATGATCAAAGACGTAGTGCCAAGGCGATTAATTTTGGTTTAATTTATGGTATGTCAGCCTTTGGTCTGGGTCGCCAACTCGGCATTAACCGTAATGAAGCGCAACGTTATATCGATATGTATTTCGCGCGATATCCCGGCGTATTGCGTTATATGGATAGCATTCGCACCGAGGCGGCTGAAAAAGGCTATGTTGAGACGTTATTTGGTCGGCGTTTGTATTTGCCGGAAATAAATTCCAGTAATGGCATGCGACGTCAAGCGGCTGAGCGCACAGCAATTAACGCACCCATGCAGGGTACGGCAGCCGATATTATTAAAAAAGCCATGCTTCAGGTAGATCAATGGTTAGACTTTTCAGCGCTGGATGCCAAGGTGGTTATGCAGGTGCACGATGAGTTGGTGCTGGAGGTGGCTGAGGCAGATGTTGACGCAGTGATAATGGGTTTAAAAAAATATATGAGTGAAACGGTACGGCTTGATGTCCCGCTATTGGTGGATGTGGGCCATGGTAAAAACTGGGGTGATGCACACTAATTAGCGGCGCTAAAACAAGGTCAACGCAAAAAACATAGGAGCACATAAAAAATACTTTTGCTGGGGGTGAACTTTCTCAGCAGGGTCGAGTCGTAGTAATTAGAGACAATAAGTGTCTGCGAAACTTCCTCTCCCCCTAGGATGTTAGCAACTTGGCTTCGGTCATCCCGTAATTTCGGAGCGCATACCCCCATACGATCGTCATTGAAGCGTATGGGGGTTTTTTATGGGTGCTTGATTTGGCTATGCTTTAGTCCGTTTCGATTTTCAGCCATTCGGCAAGTTTGCAGCGAGCTTCTTCTACGCCACTGCCGCGTGTGGCAGAAAAGAGTTGCACGGAAATATTAGCGCTGTCTTTTAGTTCGCGTGCCACCTTGAGTAAAGTTGATTTGGCAGGGCCGAATTTTAATTTATCAGCTTTGGTTAATAGAATGTGAATTTTAAGTTGACTGTTGTTTGCCCAGCGTAGAATCATTTGGTCAAAGTCTGTTAGCGGATGGCGAATATCCATAATGAGGAATAAGCCCTGTAGGCTTTTTCGCTCGCGCAAATAATCATCAATAAAGTTTTCCCATTGGCGCTTCACTTCTAGGGGTACTTTTGCGTAACCATAACCGGGTAAATCAACAATGCGCTGCTGTTGTGAGGCGCAAGCAAAGAAGTTGATGAGCTGCGTACGGCCGGGTGTTTTACTGGTTTTGGCGAGTTTTTTTTGCTGAGCAATGGCATTGATAGCGCTCGACTTTCCGGCGTTTGAGCGCCCAGCAAAAGCAACCTCAAAACCATCGTCGTCGAGGCATTGAGAAAGTTTGGCTGCGCTGGTTATGAAGGTGGCGGTATGGAAGGGGTTGGGTTTAGGTGAATTCATAGGCGCTATTATAGGACAGCCTATAGGGGATGTATCTAGGTAGTGAAAAAACAGCAGGCAGAAGTTATCATGTTGTTATTTTTTGAGCTGGTGGGAGCTCCCGTTGGCAGCAATGATGAATTATACTTCAAGTGTTGTTAAAATATTAAAATTAGTTGTTACTTTGCTGTCTGGTCAGGTAATCTGGGCTTAGCGTTTACGAAGTCATATAACAATAAAAATGCAGTAAATAGTCAAAAACTTGTTGGGAATTTCCATGAAAAACGTAGTGATTAGCCTTTTTATATTAATGGGCATGTGTAATTTTGCGCATGCTGAAGGTGATGCCGAGGCGGGTAAAGCAAAATCCGCATCTTGTGCGGGCTGTCATGGCAGTGATGGCAATAGTGTGATTGCAGCTTTTCCTAAATTGGCCGGTCAAAATGCTAAGTACTTGCTTAAGCAAATGAGGGACATTGACGCTGGCGCTCGTCCAGTGGCTGCAATGGCAGGTCAGTTGGCTGGCAAGACCGATCAGGATCTGCAGGACATTGCGGCGTACTTTGCTAGTCAAGTTACAAGCATTGGCGAGGCTGACAAAAATTTGGTTGAGCTAGGTGAAAAAATCTACCGTGCTGGTAGTAAAGAATCGGGTGTGCCTGCTTGTGCTGCTTGTCACTCCCCAGCGGGTAAAGGCAATGCAATGGCCGGTTTCCCATCGTTGAGTGGTCAGCATGCTGATTATATTGCGGCGCAGTTGCGCGCTTACCGAGAGGGCGAGCGTACTAATGATGGCGACGCAAAAATGATGCGTAGCGTGGCATTTCGTTTAACGAATAAAGAAATTGACGCCGTTGCCAGTTATATTTCTGGTTTGCATTAAACGAGATGTCAGATTAAAAGGGTGGCTTGGCCGCCCTTTTTTTTGCATGAAATTCGGCATAAAAATGATCATATACAGAGAGTGTTGGTCATAGCCATACGGAAACTGGTTTTAGGTTATCTAAAGACCAAATCATCTTAAAAAAGTAAGGAGTATTTGATGTTTAAAAAATCAAAATTTTGGTTAGCGTGTTTGCTCGCTGTACCTATGATGGCCTGCGCGCAAATAGATGCGCCCTATAAAGAAGGGGAGCATTATACGGTGCTTGCAAAACCGGTTGCCACAGTGGATGTTAATAAGATCGAAGTGGTTGAGTTGTTTTGGTATGGCTGCCCGCATTGCTATTCTTTGGAGCCATTGGTTGATCGGTGGGCTGCACAACGCCCTAACGATGTTGAATTTATACGGATGCCTGCGGTATTGAATAGTAATTGGGAGACCCATGCGCGAGCGTATTTTGCCGCGCAGGAATTGGGCGTGCTGGAGAAAACCCATGGCGCGTTATTTTATGCTTTGCATGTGCAGCGTAAACCGCTTTTTACCCAAGAGATGTTGGCTGGATTTTATGCGGACTACGGGGTGGGTGAAGAGGCATTTAATAAAGTATTTAAATCTTTTGTTGTTAGCGCGCAAATCAGTCGTGTGAAAAAGGCCCAGCGGGGTTATCGCCTTACGGGTGTACCGGTTGTTGTTGTTAATGGCAAGTACAAGGTGGATGGCACCATGAAAGCGGGTTCGAAAGGGCTTTTTGACGTCGTTGATTACCTGATTGAAAAAGAGCGTGCGGCCAAATAATGCCGCTATTGAATGACCGTATAGCGAATAGGCATGCCGGCAGCGTATTGTTTGCCAGAAGGGTGGTGCCTTTTGCTAGCGGCTGGACGTCGAATGAATAACGGCTAAAGCATGTGATTGTCACAAACTGGCGTATTGGGTTATAGTTGGTTAACTTCATGCTCCACGCGCCGCTAGTTTGGGACTACGTTGCTGAGTTGTTGGGCATCATAAAACGAAAAACCTTATAGGGAGTTAAGGTGAAGATCATGGATGACGTCGTTAAGCAGTATACCACTGAACATCATAAGCAGGCTGGTGAAGCGGGTGATCTACTGCTTGAATACCTTGAGCAGTTGGGTGTTGAATACCTATTTGGTGTTCCTGGCGGAGCGATTGAGCCGCTTTATAATGCCCTGGCGCGCTGTCAGCGCAGAAATACTATCAAATCAATTGTTGCTAGGCATGAAACTGGGGCTGCGTTTATGGCGGCCGGTTATGCTCGTAATTCCGGCCGGCTGGGGGTTTGTTGTGCTACCACCGGGCCGGGTGCAACCAACTTGATTACTGGCGTTGCCTCGGCTTACGCGAGTCGTGTGCCGTTGCTAGTGATTACTGCGCAAACCTCCCGACAACATTTTGCCAAGCAAGCCTGTTGCCGCTGAGGAGTTCGAAACACATTTTTTGATTGAAGTGCCATCAGCTGTTTGACGCTGTTAGCACTGAGTACAGTGCACGCTTCGCGAGCACGATGATTTTTAAGCCTTACTGCGGAGATAAAGCGGTTTGTCTTTACTCATTTTCTCTATAGGTTGTAATAGAAAGTAATTCGATGGGGACTTCGGCTAGCTTCTCCGGACCATGGGGGATTTCTGCATCAAAGGTTAGGCTGTCACCTGGCTCCAGCAGATAGGTGTTGTTACCGTGTCGGTATTCTAATTTCCCTTTTAGCATATAGATAAATTCAGTGCCTGGATGAGAGAAGGTTGGAAAGACTTCGCTGGCGTCATCCATAGACACTAAGAATGGCTCGATATCTTTATGAGGGCCTTGCTGGTAGCTTAACAGATGATAGGTGTGCCCCCGCTCTGTACCACGCCTAACCACCTCATGGCCTTGGCCGCTTTTAATTTTTTGCGCCCCTCCCTCTGGCCGATCGAAATCTTTAAAGAGATTTGATAGATGAAGGCCGAGGGAGTCGCATAACTTTTGTAGCGTATCCAGGCTGGTGGATACCTGTGCGTTTTCAATGCGACTTAGCATGCCTTTACTAATGCCGGCGAGCCCTGCCACGTCAGCAATTTTTAAGCCCTGTAACATTCGTTGGCGCCTGATGGCAGCGCCTAAATAGAGGTCGAGCTTAACTTTTTGACTGCTATTTTTGTCTTCCAATGGATACGCCACCCTTATAAGAGTAAATGCTATTACTGCGCAGGTTGATAATAGCTAATTGGTATAAGAAACCAATGAAAAAGGTTTACCTGCAAGTTTACTTGGGGTAAATTTATTTGCACTACAGTAACATTTTCGCAAATTATAGCATATTGCTTTTCCTCTCGGGTTTCTATTTGGTGAAATCGTTAGGGTTCTAGCAATAAATAAAAACAAATAAAATTTTTGCTGAATTCCTAGTTAAAAAGAGTAACATACGGCGGTTGAGCTTGTGCCCATAGGCAAGGCTTGATAAAAGATTTCAAATAATGCCCGATAATCGTGTGATAATTGGGCATTGTTTAGTTATAAACACAAACTAAAAGTTCTCAAAATCAAGGTGTGTAAGCCATGCCCTATAGGTTATTAAAGTACGCTTTCAAAAAACCGGATGATCTTGGTGATCCGCATTTTTTTGGTAAGCCAGAAAAGCTAAAATCTAGTTATGATGTTGTTATTATTGGTGGTGGTGGTCACGGCTTAGCTTGTGCTTACTATCTAGCGCGTGATTTTGGTATCACCAATGTTGCCGTGCTTGAGCAAGGCTATATTGGCGGCGGTAACACCGGTCGTAACACGACGATTGTTCGCTCTAACTACCTGACGCCTGAAGGTGTTGCGTTCTACGACGAAAGTTTGAAGTTGTATCTGGATCTGTCCGACGATTTGGATATTAACTTAATGTACTCTACGCGTGGCCACTTTACTTTGGCGCACTCTGACTCGGCGATGCGTACTTCTCGCTGGCGTGCGGAGACTAACAAGCACCTAAATATCGAAAGTGAGGTGGTTGATCGCCAGTTTATCGCTAACGAAGTGCCTTACCTTGATTTAGATTGTGGTGGTACACACCCAATTATGGGCGCCTTGTATCACGCGCCAGGTGCGGTTGCGCGACATGATGCCGTAGCTTGGGGTTATGGGCGTGGAGCTTATATGCGAGGTGTTGAAATTCATCAGCGTACCCAGGTAACAGGTATCAAGACTAATGACTCTAAGGTTGTTGGTGTTGAAACGAACAAAGGTTTTGTTGAGGCGGGCAAAGTTATCTCTATGGTGGCAGGCTCATCACCTCGCATCACTAACATGGTGGGCATGGATACGCCGATTGAGATTTTCCCTCTGCAGGCTTGTGTTACTGAGCCAGTTAAGCCGTTTATGGATACTATTATTGTATCTGGCTCCCTGCATTGTTACGTGAGTCAATCCTCACGTGGTGAAATGGTGATGGGTGCTTCTGCTGATCCGCAAGAGCTTCACTCTACGCGCTCAAGTTTCGATTTTGTTGAAGGCTTGACCGACCAGATGATGGATATGTTTCCATTTGTTGGTGGCATGAACCTAATGCGTCAGTGGGCAGGCATGTGTGATATGACACCTGATTTTGCGCCAATCATGGGTAAAACCGGCATTGATAACTTCTATATTGATGGTGGTTGGGGAACTTGGGGCTTTAAAGCCACGCCAGTGAGTGGTAAAACCATGGCTTATACGGTTGCTAACGATAAACCGCATGACCTGATTAAACCGTTTGGCTTAGATCGCTTCGATACCTACAAGTTAGTAGGTGAGAAAGGCGCGGCCTCCGTCGGCCACTAGGAGAACAAAAGTGAAAGTTATTGACTGTCCATACATTGGCAAACGTCCAATGTCAGAATTTGTTTACGGTCACGAAGTCCGAGAAATGCCAAAGCCATCCGAGGCTAGTGATAAAGAGTGGGCTGCCTATGTGTTCAGTCGTGCAGGTGCTCCGGGTGTTAAAAAAGAGTGGTGGCACCATGTGCCATCGGGCATTTGGTACGTGTTCGAACGCGATACATTGACCGACAAGTTTATTCGTTTGGTCGATATTGCAGAGGTGCAATATGAGTTATAGATTACAAGAACAACCTTTAGAATGGATTGACCGCAGCAAGACGGTCAATATCGAAGTTGAAGGCAGGCCGATGAAGGGCTTTGCTGGTGATACTGTTAGTTCAACAATGCTGGCCAATGGCGTAATCCATATGGGGCGTAGCTTTAAGTATCACCGTATTCGCGGGCCGCTGACGTTTGCTAACCATGATGTTAATGCGTTGTTTGAAAATGACGGAAAAACGCATGTGCGTGGTGACGTTGCTGCTGCTGAGGATGGTTTGAAGCTGTTTGGTGCTAACACCATTGGTGGCATCCAAAACGACAAATTTCGCTTCCTAGGCGCGTTGTCTCGTTTTCTCGTTGTAGGTTTCTACTATAAGGCATTATTTAAGCCACGTTTCTTGGCACCTATGTGGGAGCGCGTGATTCGTGAAAGTGCAGGTTTGGGTAAAATCGACCTAAACTGGAAGAGCGAGCGTAAATCCAAACGTTACGGCTTTTGTGATGTGCTGGTAATCGGCGCAGGCCCTGCGGGTCTATCTGCAGCGAAAGCGGCGGCTGAAGCCGGGGCTCAGGTGATGCTGGTTGATGAAAATGCTGAGCTGGGTGGTTCTCTGGACTACCAATATGCAAATGACGACAGTGTTGCGGCGGTACGTAAAGAGCTAAAAGATTTCGTTCTGAATAGCGATAATGTTGAAGTGCACACCAGTGCGACGGCGTTGGGTTGGTATAGCGATAACTGGGTGCCTGTTAATACACCTAGTGGCATTATCAAAGTGCGTGCTAACCAGATTGTTATGGCGACGGGTTTGTTTGAACAGCCATCTATCTTCCACCACAATGATGTGCCTGGTGTGATGATGGCCTCTGCTGCGCAGCGTATGATCGCGCGTTATGCGATTAAGCCCTGTGATGTGGCGGCGATGGTTGTAGCTAACGAAGACGGCTACCGTGCGGCGCTGGATCTGTTGAAAGCCGGCGTTAAAATTAACGCTATTGCGGATCTTGAGGATCATGAGACCCGAGGTGAGCTAGCCAAACAAGTTAAAGCGCAAGGGGTTCAGATTTATGATCGTCATGCGATTTACGAAGTTGAGGGTACTAATAGCGTCAAAAGTGCAACTTTGTGCCCGCTGGATGCCAGTGGCGAATGCGACCCAACACGTAAAACTACTATCCCCTGTGATGGTGTATTTATGAGTGTTGGTTGGGCGCCAGTGACCCACCTGTTGTTCCAGTGTAAAGCGGATATTAGCTACAACGCTGATATTGGTCAGTTCAGAGCGAAAACATTGCCTGAAGGTATGTTTGCTGCTGGTCGTGTTAATGGTGTCTTTGCTATCAACGATCAAATTGTCGATGGTGCCGGTGCGGGCCAGCAGGCTGCAGCCGCTGCCAAAGGTGAGACGGCGAGTGTTGAGCGTCCAGCGTTGACAGCCGTGCGCCAGTCTCATGAGTACCCGATTTTTAGTCACCCTAAAGCGAAAAACTTCCTCGATTTTGACGAAGATATTCAGTTGAAGGATTACCTCAATGCGGCGAAAGAAGGCTTCGATAACATTGAATTGGTGAAGCGTTTCTCTACCAATGGTATGGGGCCAAGTCAGGGTAAACACTCGAATATGAATGGTATTCGTATTCTGTCTAAGTTCAATGGCATGTCTATTGATGACACAGGCAGCACAACGGCTCGACCGATGTTCCACCCAACGCCTATGCAAAACTTAGGTGGCCGCCGTTTCCGTGCTGAGCGCGCTACGCCATTTCAGCAGTCTCACACGGACCATAAAGCGGTGTACATGGAGGCGGGAGCTTGGTTACGTCCTGAGTATTATGATACTGAGCCGACGCGCTTGGAATCTATTCATGCTGAAGCAAACGCAGTGCGTACCGGTTTGGGTCTTATTGATGTATCCACGCTGGGTAAAATTGAAATCTTTGGCCCCGATGCGGCTGAAATGATGGACCGTATTTGCACCATGCGTATGTCCAACATGGTAGTTGGCAAGACGCGTTACGCGTTGGTTGTCGATGAAGCGGGCGTAATCACCGATGATGGTGTTGTGGTGCGTTACGCTGATGATCATTTCTATTACACGACGACATCTGGTTCAGCTGATCCAGCATTCCGTACCGTACAGAAGCAAATAGCTGAGTGGGGCTTGAACTGTGAAGCCGTTAACCGTACAGCGCAGCTAGCGGCAATGAACCTTGCTGGCCCTGAGGCCCGTAATAAGCTTGCACAGTTTACTGATATTGATTTGAGCGAAGAAGCGTTCCCATACTTAGGTGCGCGGACAGGACATGTCTTTGGTAAACCGGTGACATTAGCCCGTGTTGGTTTTGTTGGTGAGTTGGGTTATGAAATCCATTGCTTGGCTGGCGATGCCGCTGAAATCTGGGATAACCTGCTAAAAGAGTGTGCCGATGTCAACATCCGTCCATTTGGTGTTGAGGCCCAGCGTCTGCTGCGTCTTGAGAAGGGTCATGTTATTGTGACTCAGGATACTGATGGACTGACTAATCCATGGGAAGCAGGTATGCCTTGGGCTTGCCACATGAAGAAAGATTTTTTCATTGGACAGCGTAGTTTGCAGATTCTCAAACCCCTGCAATCTCGTACCTTGCATGGCTTTATGTTCCCTGAAGGATTCAAAGGGGAGCCTAAAGAATGTCACCTGTTGATTAAAGACGGTGAGCTGAACGGCCGCATAACCAGTGTTTCCTATAGCCCAACATTTAACTGTTATCTTGGTTTGGCTTATGTGGATGACATGGAGGCTAAAATTGGTGACGCTATTCAGATCCGTCTGGATGATGGCACCTTGGTTGAAGCAAAGTTGGTTTCCTTGCCGTTCTACGATCCTGAAGGGAAACGTCAGACTTGTGATGTAGATAGCACTGACGGAAAGGTGGCGTAACCATGAAAAATCTTAAGTTAGAAAAAGCACAAAACTTGGAAATGTGGCATGTCCGTGGCTCAGCTGCCCCGGCAGCTCTTGGCTCGTTGAGTTGTGGCGCGCCGCAGATGTTTAAAATTAACGGTTTTAGTGATCTTGGCTTTTCAACCGCAACAGGTCCAACGGAGTTTTATCTCGTTGACGAGAAGGATGGAAGTGTTGCGGGCGAGCTAAAAGCCAAAGCAGATGATGCGGATACCTTTATTTTTCCGCGCCAGGATGCACTGTTTGTGCTAACTGGTGAAGGTTGGAAAGATATGATGTTGCGTGTGTCGGCTTTTAATTTTAAAGCTGCTGGCGACGATGATTTTGTAATGGCCAATATGGCCGGTGTTTCAGTGTGGTTTCGTGTCAGTGCTACGGATCCTAATAAAGTGCTATTTGGTTGTGACCCGAGTTTTGGTCATTACCTATACGAAACACTGTGTGACGTAGTTGAAGAAGTAAAAGCACTGTAATAAATGAGACTTTTGCACGAAGCAGACGACGAGATAAAAGGGCTAAAAACAGCCTGATTTTTGTTGGAAAACTTGCCAATAGCTAGCTATTAGCTGCATTTCCCGCCTCAATCAGACTATTTTTATCTCATTTTATTTTAGTTTCCTCTTCATGCAAGGGTCTCTAAATATAAAAGTTTACGGCCAATGCCGTGATAACAAAACGAATCGTGAGGAGATGTTATGAGCCCGGAACAGCAAGCGGAATTAGCAAAAGGCCAGAAGTTTTTAGAAGATAATAATGTGAGGTACTTGTTAGCTCAATTCGTAGATATTCATGGTGCAGCTAAAACTAAATTGGTCCCTGCGCGGTGTTTAAAAGACATCGTTAAAACAGGCGCTGGTTTTGCTGGTTTTGCTGCCTGGGGCCTGGGTATGGAACCACACGACCCTGACTTTTTCGGTCGTGGTGATCTAAGCACGTTGGGCTTGGTGCCATGGCAGGAAGGTTATGCTCGCATCGTTTGTAACGGCAACGTAAACAATGAAGATTATGATTATTGCTCACGTAACGTATTGCGCAAGCAGGTTGCTCGTTTGGCTGAGCGCGGCTGGACATTGAACACCGGCCTTGAGCCTGAATTTAGCCTGTTGGCACGTGATGAAAAAGGTAAGCTTATCGTTGCTGAAGAGTCTGATACGTTAGATAAGCCTTGTTACGACTACAAAGGCCTGTCGCGTCAGCGTCATTATTTAGAAGCAATGGTTGAAGCACTAGAAGATACTGGTCTGGATGTTTACCAAATCGACCACGAAGATGGCAACGGCCAGTTCGAAATCAACTACACCTACAGCGATGCATTGGACTCCGCTGATAGCTTTGTACTAGTGCGCATGGCTGCAGCAGAAATTGCTAACGACCATGGTCTGATTTGTTCTTTCATGCCTAAGCCGTTTTCTAATAAAGCCGGTAATGGTATGCACATTCACTGCTCCATCACTACCGATGGGTCAGACAACTTGTTCCATGATGACAATGATCCTAATGGTATGGGCTTGTCAGATTTGGCTAAAAAGTTTATGGCGGGTCTGTTACATCACGCGCCAGCATTGTGTGCGCTGTCAGCTCCAACGGTTAACTCCTACAAGCGTTTAACAGTGGGAACCTCATTGTCTGGCGCTACTTGGGCACCGGCTTACATTTCTTGGGGTGATAATAACCGTTCATCTATGGTTCGTGTGCCTTATGGTCGTATTGAGTACCGTTTGGCGGATGGTGGTTGTAATCCGTATCTGGTGACTGCGGCTGTGATTGCTGCGGGCCTTGATGGCATCGACCGTGACCTGGATCCAGGTCAGCATCATAACGTTAACCACTACGGCCAGACAAAAGCTGAGTTGGACGAAATGGGCATTAACATTTTGCCGCAGAACTTGGATCTTGCTCTGAACGAATTGGAAAAAGATACTCTGTTCCGTGACCAGATGGGTCCTGTTGTTGATGAGTTCATCAAGATTAAGCGGATGGAATGGATTGAATATATGAAGCAAGTTTCTGAATGGGAGCTTGAGCGTTACGTAGAATTCTTCTAAGTCTTGAGATTTAATTCTGAGGGTGGCGGCCACTGAAAAATTGGCCGCTTATTCTCGAAAAAAACTTAGCAGTACGTCTTTATTTTTTTATATGTGATGAATATAGGAAAGAGTTATGTGTGGGATTGTAGGACTTTACTTAAAAAATCCTAAGCTCGAAAACGAGATAGGTAAGCTATTTGAACCAATGATGGAAGCCATGACTAATCGTGGCCCAGATAGCGCTGGCTTTGCAATTTATGGTGATGAAGTGGCAACAGGTGTTAAATTGACGCTGCAACATGACAATGTTGATTACCCTTGGCATGAGCTGCAAGGGGAGCTTTCAGAGACCTATGGCAGTGAAGTTAGTTTGGATATCCACTCCACGGCGGTGGTGTTGAAAATTAATGCCAATGAAGAAGATGTGCGTAGTTTCATTGAAGCAAGCCATCCTGAAGTCAGTGTCATGAGCGTTGGCAAAAGTATTGAAATTCTTAAGGGTATGGGCCTGCCTGTTGACGTGACGGATCGGTTCAACCTAAAAGGCATGAAAGGTACTCACATCATCGGTCATACACGCATGGCAACCGAGTCTGCGGTAACAACCGAAGGTTCACACCCTTTCTCTACGGGTATGGATTTGTGTTTGGCGCATAACGGCTCGCTGTCAAATCATAATCGCTTGCGTGAAGAGCTAAAACGTGAAGGAATCAAATTCCAAACGGAGAATGACTCTGAAGTGGCTGCCGGTTATCTGGCATGGCGTTTGCGTGAGGGAGATAGCCTGAAGCAGGCGCTGGAAAGTGGTCTAGAAGCGTTAGATGGTTTTTACACTTTCGTTATTGGCACGCAGAATGGATTTGCGGTAATTCGTGATCCTGTTGCTTGTAAACCAGCAATCATGGCTGAAACAGAAGACTATGTTGCCTTCGCATCAGAGTACCATGCATTGGCTGATTTGCCGGGCATCGAGAATGCCAAGCTGTGGGAGCCAGAGCCTGCCACCGTTTACACTTGGGGCAGCGATGCTGCGTAACACTTGATACTGTAAAGAGAATAAGCATATGACTACGGTTGATTTAACTCAAACATCCGTGCGTGACCTAAACCAGGCCTTGCACGATTTACCTAACGATGCCTCGGGCGCGTGGGAAATTACCAATGCTAAAGGTCAGCACGCACTGGCTGTGGGCCTTGATGCGCCAATAGACGTAACTATTAAAGGGCATGCTGGCTATTACGCAGCAGGCATGAATAAACACGCAAACGTTGTTGTTGAAGGCAACGTTGGCGTTGGTGTTGCAGAAAACATGATGTCGGGCCGTGTTCACGTTAAGGGTCACGCTAGTCAATCTGCCGGTGCTACATCACAGGGCGGCATGCTGGTTATTGATGGTGATGCGGCAGCCCGCTGTGCGATCTCCATGAAAGGCTCTAACATTGTTGTTAAGGGCAGCGTTGGTCACATGAGCTGCTTTATGGGGCAGTCTGGTCGTTTCGTTATCTGTGGCGACGCAGGCGATGCACTGGGCGATTCCATGTACGAAGTACGCATTTACGTGAAAGGCACCGTGAAATCACTGGGAGCTGACGTAATTGAAAAAGAAATGCGCGCTGAGCACCTTGAGGAATTAACTGCGTTGTTGGCTGAAGCTGGCGCCGATGAAGATGCAAGCAACTTCAAGCGTTATGGCTCAGCACGTAATCTGTACACCTTCCACATTGACAATGCCAAGCTGTAAGGTTGAGGAGTAAATAGCTATGACAATTGAAAAACCAGGGCTGATTGAGTCAGCAACCTTCGACCGCGACAAGAACTGGGAAATTAACCGTGCTGCGGAAACCGGTATCTATGATATTCGTGGTTTTGGCGCTAAACGTAAATTGCCACATTTTGATGATTTGTTGTTCCTTGGCGCGAGTGTTTCTCGTTACCCTCTGGAAGGTTACCGTGAAAAGTGCGCTACGGACGTTGTGTTAGGTAATCGTTTCGCCAAAAAACCGTTGCACTTAGATATCCCCATTACGATTGCTGGCATGAGCTTTGGTGCATTGAATGCAAACGCTAAAGAAGCGTTGGGTCGTGGTGCGAACACAATGGGTACCTCGACGACTACTGGTGACGGTGGTATGACGCCAGAAGAACGTGGCCACTCTAAGAGTTTGGTGTATCAATACCTGCCTTCACGTTATGGCATGAACCCAGATGATCTGCGTAAAGCTGATGCGATCGAAGTGGTATTGGGTCAAGGCGCGAAACCCGGTGGCGGCGGCATGTTGTTAGGTCAGAAAATTACCGATCGTGTTGCTAAAATGCGTAACCTACCTAAAGGTGTTGACCAACGTTCTTCGTGTCGTCACCCGGATTGGACTGGCCCAGATGATCTGGCGGTTAAGATCACTGAGATCCGTGAAATCACTGACTGGCAAGTGCCTATTTACATCAAAGTGGGTGCGACGCGTACTTACTACGATTGTAAACTGGCGGTTAAAGCCGGTGCTGATGTCATCGTTGTTGATGGCATGCAAGGTGGTACTGCTGCGACTCAGGATGTATTTATCGAGCACGTTGGTATTCCAACATTGGCGGCTATTCCTCAAGCAGTGCAAGCGCTACAGGAAATGGGCATGCACCGTAAGGTTCAGCTGATCGTTTCCGGTGGTATCACCAATGGTGCTGACGTTGCAAAATGTATGGCGCTGGGTGCTGATGCTGTTGCTATTGGTACGGCTGCTTTGATCGCTTTGGGTTGTAATAACGCGAAGTTCGAGAAAGGCTATAATGCTATCGGTTCTTCACACGGTTACTACGATGACTACCAAGAAGGTAAAGATCCTGCCGGTATCTCAACGCAGGATCCTGAGCTGATGGCTGGTCTTGACCCAGAATTGGGTGGCCGTCGTATTGCCAACTACTTGAACTGTATGATTCTGGAAGCGCAAACGATTGCTCGTGCGTGCGGTAAGTCGCATTTGCATAACCTGGAACCAGAAGATCTGGTTGCCCTAACGGTTGAATCTGCGGCTATGGCTCGCGTACCGTTAGCTGGAACTAAATGGATTCCAGGTCAAAGCAACGATGGATTTTAATTATTCGTTGGCTGGCCACTGATTAATCAGCGGTTATAGTTGTTATTAAAAATGCTCGCGTTATGCGGGCATTTTTTTTGTCTGCAATGGCATAGTTTTCTAGGCGTTAAGGCTACTAATTGGGTTGGTAAGAGTACTTTTAGACCTGCGTATTGATTGTTTTCCGGTGCTTGGGTTGTTTAAATTAGCGGCTTGAGCTTGCTTATAGTTGTTTAGAGCGACACAACAACTGACCGATGCTTTAGCCGCTTTGGAGAGACGTAACGCAGAGCTGGAATTAACACGCGAAAACCTGCTGGATGCAAACACTGTAAAAGATGATTTTTTAGCCCGCATGAGTCATGAATTACGAACACCGCTAACGGCTATTTCCGGTTATGGAAAATTACTACAAACAATGCCGTTGAACGATAACCAAGAAGAATATCTTAGGAATATTATTGAAGCATCAAAAATATTATTGTCGACGATTGAAGATATTCTTGATTTCGCCCGCCTCGAGTCAGGTGTTGTGTGTATAGAGGAGTTGCCATTTTTCTTAGAGGATACGCTTGAAGATGTGTTGGCTCTGCACGCGTTGGTTGCGCAGCAAAAGCAGCTGGAGTTAGTGCTTTTGATTGAGTCTGATGTGCCCCTTCATCTTCAGGGTGACGCACTACGGTTGCGCCAGATACTGACAAACCTAGTTAGTAATGCGTTGAAGTTTACTGACGAAGGGCAAGTAGTTTTAGGCGTCAAGTAGGAGTCTTTAAGTGATAACGTGACGGCATTATGTTTTTCTGTACAGGACTCAGGCATTGGTATTAGTGAGCCTCATCAGGAGCAATTATTTGATGCTTTTAGTCAGGCAGATCAGACAATTTCACGTCGTTTTGGTGGTACGGGTCTGGGCTTGGCTATTGCTAAAGAATTGACGCAGTTGATGGGTGGCGATGTCCGTATTGCAAGTCAGCTAGGCAAGGGCACGGAGGTTAGCTTTACCATCAGCTATGAGCTGACAAAGCCATTTGTAGATGGCTCTGAGAGCCGAACTTCTGCGGATATTGGTCGCATAGCGAAGCTTTATATTTACGATAAAAACACATGGGCGTGCCGATTTCTTCGTAATATAGGTGTGGCTATGTTCAGCGATGTGTTTGTGTGTGAAAACCAGCAAAATTTACTGGTAAAACTTGAATCCTCGGAGTCATCCGCCGATGTGCTTATTTTGGGGCTTGGGCCGAAAGAATTGGCGTCGAGGCAGCCAAGCCGTTTACTCGCCAGTGTGCGGGAGAATTTTTCTGGTCCGATAGTGCTATTGGCCGGTGTTGATGTGACGGCGCTTGATGCTTTGGAGGATGAATGCGCCCCGTTTGGTCAGGTTTATGTTAGGAGCAAACCCATCCGTAGATCAAAACTGCAGCAGTTGCTGCGCTTAACGCCGACCTATAAAGAGAATATCAAACAGCGGATGGCTGCAGACTTTTCGAGTGTGTCTGCGGGCGAACGTTTGGCTAAAGCGCAGATATTGATTGCAGAAGATAATGATTTTAACCGCAACCTTATTTGTGCCATCGTTGAGGCTGAAGGTGGCGTGGCGATTGGTGTGAAGGATGGTGTTGAGGCATTACGTGAAGTGCACGCCAGCAAAATTGATTTAGCACTGGTAGACCTTAATATGCCGCGCTTGGGTGGGCGGTTAGTCGTACAGGAGTTACGTCGAAGTGATGTTGCCATTGCAAAAATACCGGTGGTTGCACTGACAGCAGAGGTCCTTGAAGGCGATGACCCTAAGCTATTGGAAGAAGGTTTTGACCAAGTATTATTTAAGCCTTTGGATGAGGCCCAGTTGATCGATACTATTGTTGGGTTATTGGTGGGCAAGAGCAGAGAGGAAAGTAAGCAAGTTAATATTAATAGTGCCCAGCAATCCTTTTTAAGTGTGCTGTCCGTTGATCTTTTGGATGAAGAAGTTGCGCGGCAATTACGTTTGTTGGCAGCGGCGCATGATGAGGAAGATATGGATACGATGTGTCACCAGATACATCAACTACGTAGTGTTTTATATGGGGTGGCTGACTCAGACGAGATTGTCGCACAAGCGCGCCAATTGGAACTAGCCTGTGGTCGCGGTGATTTGGAGGCAGTGGCAGAGGGTTTCTTGATGTTGAAGGAAAAGTTGAGCCAACCCCTCGGCTAGTAGCTAAAAGGGTCGAGTTTAGCCGAGAGAGCTGAGCTCAGGTAAGAGAAGTTCGCGTCCTTGCGAGTGGGTGTCCTTTCCCTAAATCCCTTGCTGATAAGTTTACAGTACAGCCGTGTTTGGTAAATAAGGCATTCGTACTAGTACTTTAGTATTAGTTGGCTAAGCGTATCGGCTGATTAGATGTTGCTATATTATTCGCAACAGTGTCAGCCTCGACAGCTCGTTCCAGTGTTCTGTGTTGAAGAAGACCTTTAAAAATGGCGCGCCCGACAGGATTCGAACCTGTGACCAATGGCTTCGGAAGCCACTACTCTATCCAGCTGAGCTACGGGCGCATCGCAGCAGAGTGCGCTGCAATGATACGCATAGAGGGTGATGTCGTCTACGACCTTTGGCGCTGAAATTTTATTGTTAGTGCTATTTTTGGATTACAAGGGCCCCCTCAAGGGTGAATATTTCACTGTCTTATAACGTGTTTAACGGTATAATCGGGCGTAAAATTCCGACAGGAAATTGCTCAGGGACCTTTTTTCGTGGCAGCAGTTTTTCAAAAAATTATTAAATGAGGTGGCGACAGTGATATTTCACAACAACTCCATGATTAAGATGCTAACAATGCTTGTTTCGCTGATGGCCGGCGTGCTTTTCAGTGTTGCTGCGTCAGCCAGCGTGCTTGAGGACGGCATTCTTGACCGTATTAAGCCTGCTGGTGAAGTGTGTGTTGCTGGTGACGATTGCGCGGGTGCTGCAGCGCCAGTTGCCGTGTCCTCTGCCGGTCCTCGTTCTGGCGAAGATATTTATCAATCTGCCTGTTTCGGTTGCCACGGGACAGGGGCTGCGGGCGCACCAAAAATGGGTGATGTTGCCGATTGGTCTGCTCGCACAGCCAAAGGTCTGGACGCAGTGATCGCCAATGCAATCAATGGTTTTAGTATGATGCCGGCACGTGGCACCTGTATGAGCTGCTCTGATGATGAAATTGCATCGACGGTTCAGTATATGGTTGATAATAGCCAGTAAGCATTGTCAGTTTGCCTGGCGCGGGAGTGCGCTGGGCTAGCTAGCCTAGAATAAAAATCTTCTGCTGTGTAAATCCCGGCTCTGTTCGGTTATTTAAATAACACGCTTGTTCTTAAATTAAGCGCCTCAAGCAGGTGCTTGGATGTCAGTATTTTTTCCTGTCTTAGATCGGCGATGGTGCGCGCTACTTTAAGGGTACGATGGTACGCCCGTGCAGATAGGCCAAGACGATCAACTGCTTGAGACATTAATTGACGGTTTTCGGCTGATAGTACGCAATGTACGAGTAACAGTTGACTGCCCAGTTCTGCGTTGAGGCAGCCCTGCCGCGCTTTTTGATATCGTTGAGCCTTGCTTACCCGTTGTTTGACTGTTTCGCTGCTATCGCCGTGCTGGACCTCGGCACTGATGACCTCATGGGTGTTGGCGGGTACATCAACCTGTAGGTCAATGCGATCCAGTAGTGGCCCTGATATTTTTTGTCGGTAGCGCCTGACTTGATCGGGACTGCAATGGCAGGTGATTTTTTTATGGCCAAAGTAGCCGCAGGGGCAAGGGTTCATTGCTGCCACTAATTGGAATTGAGCCGGGAAGCACACCTGCTGATTAATGCGTGAAATGTTGATTTGACCGGCTTCCAATGGCTCGCGTAATACCTCCAATACTCGGCGATCAAACTCCGGAAATTCATCTAAAAATAACACGCCTCGATGTGCCAGTGAGATCTCACCGGGTTTTGGATTACTACCACCACCGACTAGCGCCGCCGATGATGCACTGTGATGGGGCGCACGGTAGGGCGGTAGCAGCCAATTTTGTAGATCAAACGGGAGGTTGGCAATGGAGCGCAATGAGGCGACTTCCATGGCATACGACTCTTGCAAGGCTGGCAAAATTGAAGGAAGGCGTGCCGCCAGCATGCTTTTCCCACTACCGGGGTGGCCTTGTAAAATCAAATTATGGCCACCGCTAGCTGCGATTTCCAGTGCCCGTTTAGCCTGATACTGACCAAAAACTTCATTGAGGTCAGCGCTTGGCGTCGTGTCTGTAACGAGGGCAGGGTTGTGAAAGGTATGTAATAGTTGCTGGCCTTTTAGGTGGCTGGTGACCTCCAGTAAATGATTGGCTGCTAGTACAGAGGCTTGCTTAGGGAGTGTTGCTTCGCTGGCATTAGCGGTGGGTACAAACAACGTACGCTGCTGTCGGCTGCATTGCAGTGATGCGGGCAGGGCACCGGGAATGGCTCTTAATTCGCCGGTTAATGCGAGCTCGCCAAGAAACTCGTACTGGTTCAGACTTTGTGGTGGCAATTGACCTGATGCGGCAAGAATGCTGAGTGCGATAGCAAGATCAAAGCGACCGCCTTCTTTAGGTAAGTCGGCTGGCGCGAGATTGATAGTGATGCGCCGAGTTGGAAATTCAAATTGCGCGTTGAGAATGGCGCTGCGCACGCGATCGCGGCTTTCTTTAACTGCAGCTTCCGGTAATCCGACAATAGCTAAACTGGGCAGGCCATTTGAGAGGTGTGCTTCAACCGTAACAAGTGGCGCGTTAATACCAGCTTTGGCACGTGAGTAAACAATTGCGAGGCTCATTGTTCCATCCTTGGAGCAGTTGAGTGAATAATCCCATCTTAAATGTTAGCTGTGATGAGCGCCAATAGGCGATTAGTTTTGAGTGTCTTTTAGTTGTTGTTCCAATTGGGTGACAATGCTTTCAAGTTGCTCTACTTTTTCGCGGGTGCGCTGTAGTACCGCAGCCTGAGCATCAAACTCGTCGCGGGTAACTAGGTCAAGTCGGGCAAACGCGCCCTGTAAAATAGCATGGACATTGCGGTCGACTTCTTGCCGTGTTGCTTTAGCTTGGTCTGGTAACAGGCCGACGAGTTGTTGGCCGATTTTGGTAATGATTGCAGCGTTAATCATGATGAAGGTTCTTAAGTTCCCAGTGCTATTGGCCTACTTTATCATATCTGCTGCATTATGGGGGGGTGTCATTTTGGCGCTGTAGCACTAAGAGGCCTTAGCAAACGAATGTGCTACAATTTGAATTGATAAAGGCCTCAGAATAACTCGATTACTGAGATGAAAAGGCCTCTAATATTTAAATCGCTACCCTAGTAGCGCTGGAGAGAAAAATGAAATTGGTTAATGCCATTATCAAGCCTTTCAAATTGGATGACGTTCGTGAAGGGCTTTCGGAAATAGGTGTCACGGGCATCACCGTTACTGAAGTTAAAGGCTTTGGTCGTCAGAAGGGACATACGGAATTGTATCGTGGCGCGGAGTATGTAGTGGATTTCCTCCCCAAAGTGAAATTGGAAATTGCGGTGGCAGACGATATGGTAGATACGGTTATTGATGCCATTACCAAAGCGGCCAATACCGGTAAAATTGGTGATGGGAAAATTTTTGTGATGCCCTTAGAGCAAGCTGTACGGATTCGTACCGGCGAAACTGGTGCCAGCGCTATCTAAGCTGTTGCTGTGGAATTTTTAATTCTTTAATCACCGCAAAAGGTAAGCGTTGCAGGGCTTGAATTAACTGGCTTAGGTAGTGGGTTGGGTTTTGCCATTTATCATCACTGGGTATTTGCATGAGTTTATCTTGAGTTGCTGGTGGCAACAGCGCTCTAAGTACTGCAACTTGGCGGTGAAAATTATCCAGTTGAGCTGCCGTTATCATATTGAAAAATTGATCGACTAATCGGCTTAGCATTATAAAAAATTGTTGTTGTTGGGTATTCACAAGCTGCTGTTCTTCAGCGATTGGTAACCAAGGCCATTGCTGCTGTATTTGTTGTGAAAAAATGCCGTTGCCAACGTCGATTACCGCGCCGTTTTTATGAATTGGCGTACTGCCAGCGCCGCAACTGGGCGAACGACTTTTGAAAATATAACCGCATAAATGCGTGCCGCCTTGCAGTGTTTTAGCATAATCGGCTAGCGCATTGGTGACGTTATGTTGAGGGTTTTCAACGCCAATAGCCTGTATCTTGTGGGTGTTTTTAGAGAGCTGGATGGGTGCCCTTGGTGTGCCCATGCCGATGGCGACTTCAGGGCATATTTTGTGCAATTCCAGATAGTGTTCTAACTCGGTAATTAGCCCGGGCAGCCCCTTTGATAGACCATCATAGCGTACCCTGTCACCACAAAGACAAGCACTGATGCCGACCCGTGGTTTGCGCTGCGCACAGCGATTAACTAAAAGGATATTTTCCACTAGACGACCACTATCATACAGAGTGAATACTCAGCATAGCATATTGGGAAGTTGTTCATGCAATCGGCTGTTTACCGCATAGAGGCAGCGTTTATCGGTGCGGAGCAGTCGTTTTACCTAGGGATCCACCTAAGCGCACGGCTATCAATGGCGCGCTATTGTGAGCATATTGGACAGTTGGGATCACGTACCAGCTTAAATTCTTGCCAATTCAATTGCAGCGCATCAAAGCGGATTAACCTGTGTTTTTGGGTTTCTAACTTGGCTAAATATTTAAGTGTAGTTAGTGCCTGTAGGCTGCCCATCATACCCAATACCGGCCCTAACACACCATTGTTGGCACAATTATCATCGGCACGCGCGCCGGTGTCAGGGACTAGGCATTGGTAACAGGGTGCATTTTCGTCAGCGGGTTCAAAAAAGGTGAAATGCCCCTCCATGCCGATGGCCGCGGCGACGATATGTGCGGTTTTATGATTTACGCAGGCCTGATTGATGGCGTAGCGGGTATCTAGGTTATCACTGCAATCGAGCACCACATCGGCGGCAGCCACCAGTGTATCAAGGTGAGTGGCAGCCAGTTTTTGTGATAGAGCGTGTAATGCTACATGGGGATTGAGTGCAGTCAGATTGGCGCAGGCAGCGTGGGCTTTATCTTCACCGATCTGATGACTACGGTACAAGATTTGGCGTTGTAGGTTGGTTAAATCCAGTTGATCGTGATCTGCTAGCGTTAGTGTGCCAATGCCAGCCGCCGCGAGATAAAGTGCTGCCGGGCTGCCGAGGCCGCCGAGGCCGACAATTAACACGGAGGCCTGTTTAAAACGAGTTTGTGCTTCAAAGCCAAAGGGCGCTAGCAATAACTGGCGGCTGTAGCGCAGCAGTTCCTCATCGCTGAGTATGTCAGTATTAGTTTCAGTGCTCGACATAGGATTCCCCAGTAATTGTCATTAGCTTTTGCACGGTTTGTTGGTAATTATCGGCTTTGGTGATGGCACTAACCAGTGCAATGCTACCAGGCTTTTGCTGCCACACAGCAGGGGCCCGAGCGAGCGAAATACCGCCGATAGCCACCAATGGATAATCCGAGCCCATTAACGCCACATAGCGGTGTAGTTTATCCAGCCCCTGCGGTTTGCTGGGCATGTCCTTGGTGGTGGTGGCGTAAATGGCACCTATGGCAATGTAGCTGGGCCGGTGGCTATGGGCGCGCAACATTTCGTAATAACCATGGCTACTTACGCCTAAACGTAGGCCGGCATTGCGTATAGCGTCAAGGTCGGCGGTGTGTAGGTCTTCTTGCCCTAGGTGCACGCCATAGGCCTGGTGTTTGATGGCTAGCTGCCAGTAATCATTAATAAACACCTGTGCTCGATATTTTCGTCCTAAGTGGATGGCCCGGATGAGCTGTTGTTCAAGCGTCGCTGGGGCAACATCTTTTATGCGCAGCTGTAGGGTTCTAATGCCGCACTTAAGTAATTTTTCTATCCACGCGACTGAGTCCACCACTGGGTATAGACCTAGTTGCTCGCTATCGCAGCGGGGAAAGGCTTGGGGTGCTGTGTTGGCGGTAATAGAAGGGAAATCATCCAGTTGTTTTGGCCAGCCGGTATGAGTGATCGGGCCAGTACCGGCCCCCACTGCCTGTGCTGCTTTAATACCCCGATTAATGTAAGCCTTGGCGAGCACGAGGGCATCTTCGATGGGGTAATCTAAAGCAACAAGTGTCGCCATAGCGGAGGCAAAGACGCAGCCGCTGCCGTGATGATGCGGCGAGTTTAGGCGTGGGCTGCTGACGGCTAATGAGCGTTGCGGATCAGTGTAGACGTCGGTGGCCGAGGCTGGCTCAGACCCAACCCCAGTATCCAAATGGCCGCCGGTGATAATAACGGCCTGACAACCTGTGTTAAGCAGTGCTTTGGCTACCTCGTCCCGAGAGCTAAGTTCGCGTAGCGTTAGGCCAGTGAGTAACTCGGCTTCGGCTTTGTTGGGAGTGAGCAGATCTACGCAGGGCAGCAGATGAGTACGAATCGTATCGGACAGTGTTTGCAGGCTTTCGTCGCTTTGGCTCAGTTTGTCACCACTGGAGGCAATCATCACTGGGTCGTATACCACAAACGGCGGTTGATCCCAATCCTGGCGATAGCGCCTAAGCTGCTGGCTGAGTTGGATGATCTGCTCTGAACTGACCAGCATACCAATTTTGATCGCTTGAGCAGGCATGTCCGCCGCTAATGCGGTCAGCTGAGGCTCGATGGAAACGGTCTCTATGGCACTAACGCCGAGAGAGTTTTGGCTGGTAACGGCCGTGACCACTGTGCAGGCATGGGCGCCTAATCCGGTGATGGTTTGTAGGTCAGCCTGTAGGCCGGCACCGCCGCCGCTATCAGAACCTGCAACGCTCCATACAATTGGCTTTGGATTAATTACCATCTCGTTATGAGTCCTGATGCCAGAAGGGCGTGCCCAATGTTGGTGTCGACGGTGCTGCGATATTTTTTTCTACCATGGGGTTAGCCAAATATGCTTGGCGACCAGCGCTAACGGCACTGGAGAAGGCCGCTGCCATGTTTACAGGATCGCCGGCCTGTGCCACAGCGGAATTTAGTAGAACGCCGTCATACCCCAACTCCATCGCTTGACAGGCATGCGAGGGTAGGCCAATACCGGCATCGACAATTAACGGAATAGACGGCAGCCGTTCACGTAGTGTGGTGAGTGCGTAGGGGTTGATAATGCCTTTGCCAGTACCAATTGGGGCAGCCCAAGGCATCAAGACTTCGCAGCCGACATCTATGAGGCGGCGGCAGATGACCAAATCGTCGGTGCAATAGGGGAACACCTTAAAGCCGTCTTTAACCAGAATTTCACTGGCTTGAAGTAGCGCAATGGGGTCGGGCTGTAGGTTGTAATCGTCGCCAATTAATTCTAATTTAATCCAATCGGTATGGAAAATTTCACGGCACATTTGAGCCATAGTGGTGGCTTCTTGTACGGAGTGGCAACCGGCTGTATTGGGTAGTAATTGGCAATCAAGCTCTTTTAATAGCGCCCAAAAGTCATTGCCGCCTTGATGTTGTGGTGCCTGGCGGCGCAGTGATACGGTGACTACGCTGGCACCACTGGTGCGAATAGCATCGCACATAATGCTGGGGGAGGGGTAAAGGGCACTGCCAATGAGTAGTCGGCTGGGTAGAGATTGTCCGAATAATTGCCACTGATCAGATATATGTTTCATTGTCTAGCCACCCTGAATAGGTTGTAACACTTCAATGCAGTCGCCGTTTTGCAGCGTTTGTTGCGCATAGCAAGAGCGTGGCACAAAGGTTTGATTGAGCGCCACCACAAAGGGTTCTTGGGTGCCATATTCATCGAGTATGTCGGCCAGTGTTTGCCCCTTTTGCAAAGTGACGGGTTGATCATTAATTAGCACTTGAGTGGTCATGCGGCAGCTCGGTACAGTTCCGGGTAGCGGCTGGTCAGTTTACGTTCTGACACGCCGCGCGCACTGTTTAATGTATCCGTTACTTCACGCAACAGCGCGGGGGCGATTAGATAGCCATGGCGGTACAGGCCGTTAATCTGCAAATTATTGTTGCCCATGGTGATCAGCGGTTCGTTATCAGGCAGGGCAGGACGACAATTGGCGTTAGTTTCCATAATACGCGCTTCGGCAAAGCCAGGGTGTAGAGAGTAGGCGGCGCTTAACAACTCCAATGTTGAGCGTACGCTGATGGCACTGTTATCGTTACTTTCAATTTCTGTTGCGCCAATGACATAGTGGTTATTGGCTCTTGGTGCAATGTACAGTGGATAACGCGGGTGCATTAGGCGGATTGGACGAGTGAAGTTAACGTCAGGCGCGTGTAAGCGAATGACTTCGCCACGCACGCCGCGGAGTTGAGGTATCGCGCTACGCGCCCCCAGTCCACGACAATCAATGACCCAATCAAATTGTTGCCGCTGGTGTTGGGCAAAGGAAATAGTATTAGCCTCGATGCGATCAACAGGCGTGTTGGTGAAACAATGTATGTCACTTTCCTCAATAGCGGTTGTCGTTGCGGTATAGAGGGCACGATTATCCAGTTGCCCCTCTCCCTTAAGATGCATGCCCAGCTGGAATTGTTCGGCCAACTCCGGCTCAAGGCGGCGTAGTTGTTCTGCATCGCAGGCGCAAAGGTTGTTGGTCAGCTCGGAACCTTGCAAATTGCGTTGCAGATGATTGATGAAATTAAGGTAATCACCGCGATCCTGTGGGTGCGAGACCACTAAGCTGCCTTCACGTTGAAAAAACACTGGTGAGGGCAGTTTTTCCAGTAGAGCTGGCCATTGTGAAAGTGACGCACTACCAAGGCGTCTAATCAGCGGGCTGGCAGAAAAGGCTTCAGCCAGCGGTGCTAACATGGCTGCCGCACTGTAGCCCGCACTGTTGCGCGCACTTAGCTCGTTGCGTTCAAACAGACTGACCTGCCAGTTATTCGGATGTACGGAGCGCGCTAATTCCAGCGCCAATAGGCGCCCGAATAAGCCGGCTCCAACAACAGCTATTGTTTGCATCAAGCTACTTACTCAAGGCCCTGTGATAAATTTCGCTTCCTTTGGCGAGAAATTCTTCAGACTTCTCTTGCATGCCCGCGGCGGCATCCTCTGCTAGCGCAATGCGATCGGCATCCAACTGTTTTGCGTAGTCGCGTACATCCTGAGAGATTTTCATTGAGCAGAATTTTGGTCCACACATTGAGCAAAAGTGGGCAATCTTGCCAGATTCCTTGGGCAGGGTTTCATCGTGATATTCGCGGGCGCGATCTGGATCTAGCCCCAGATTGAATTGATCGTGCCAGCGAAATTCAAAGCGTGCCTTGGATAGTGCGTTGTCGCGGATCTGTGCACCGGGATGCCCTTTTGCTAAATCAGCCGCGTGAGCCGCAATTTTATAAGTGATCAGCCCCTCTTTTACATCCTCTTTGTTAGGCAGGCCCAAATGCTCTTTGGGTGTCACGTAGCACAGCATGGCGCAACCGTACCAGCCGATCATGGCGGCACCGATACCAGAGGTAATGTGATCGTAGCCGGGGGCAATATCAGTTGTCAGTGGGCCGAGGGTGTAGAAGGGCGCTTCGCCGCAGTCACGCAGTTGTTTTTCCATGTTCTCTTTGATCATGTGCATGGGGATATGACCAGGGCCTTCGATAATCGTCTGGATGTCGTGCTTCCAAGCAATTTTAGTCAGCTCACCGAGCGTTTCTAGTTCGCTGAACTGCGCTTCATCGTTGGCATCTGCAATGGAGCCGGGGCGTAAACCGTCACCCAGCGAAAAGGACACATCGTAGGCCTTCATGATTTCACAGATATCTTCAAAATGCGTATAGAGGAAACTTTCCTCATGGTGCGCCAGACACCATTTGGCCATGATGGAACCGCCGCGCGAGACAATGCCGGTGACACGTTTAGCCGTCATAGGAACATAGCGTAATAAAACGCCGGCGTGGATGGTGAAATAATCGACGCCCTGTTCGGCCTGTTCGATTAATGTGTCGCGGAACACTTCCCATGTCAGGTCTTCCGCCACGCCATTGACCTTTTCCAGCGCTTGGTAAATGGGTACAGTGCCGATGGGCACCGGCGAATTACGGATAATCCACTCGCGGGTTTCGTGGATGTTTTTGCCGGTGGATAAGTCCATCACCGTGTCAGCGCCCCAGCGTGATGCCCATACCAGTTTTTCAACCTCTTCTTCGATGGACGAACCCAATGCCGAATTGCCGATGTTGGCGTTTACTTTAACTAAGAAGTTACGACCGATAATCATCGGTTCACTTTCAGGGTGGTTAATGTTGTTGGGGATAATGGCGCGACCACAGGCCACTTCCGAGCGTACAAATTCAGGGGTGATTTCCTGCGGAATGCTGGCACCAAAATCCTGCCCGGGGTGTTGTTCGTGCAATACAGCATCACCCATAGCCACGCGTTTGGTGTTTTCACGAATGGCGATAAACTCCATTTCCGGCGTGATGATGCCCTGTCTGGCGTAATGCATCTGCGAGACGTTTTTACCGGCTTTGGCGCGGCGTGGTTTCGGTAAATCCTGAAAGCGCAGGTGATCGAGACCTTCGTCGGCCATACGCTGTTGACTGTAGACAGAGGATTGCGAGTCCAGCTGCTCGGTGTCATTTCGCGCTTCAATCCATTCTTTGCGTAGCGGAGCCAAGCCTTTACGCAGATCAATGGATACCTCTGGATCCGTAAAGGGGCCGGAGGTGTCATAAACACGAATCGGCGCGTTGGGCTCTAATTCGGGATTGTTTTCATCGCCGCCAATCAGTGTGTCAGTCAGACTGATTTCACGCATACCAACGCGAATACTTGGCTTCGATCCCTCAACGTAAACTTTTTTCGAGCTGGGAAATGGTTGTTTGCTAAGTTCGTCTAGCGCGCGCAGTTTTTCGTTGTTGGTGGCTGTGTTGTCGGACGTCTTCTCTGACTTGCTAGCGGACATAGCTAAACCCTCGGTTACGGCACTTTGGTGCACGTATTGGCAATTAAAATACGGGTCTTGCCGAGAGGGGGATTAATAGCCGGCCAATAAAGGGATTGCTGGCGGGTTAAAAACCTTGTTCCCTACGCAGGTGTTAGCCTGAATCAGGTTCAACGAATTCCGCAACTGCGGTCTCAGCCTGTTACTTTCTAAAGTTTCTTAAAGAAAGGACTAGGGCACTCCGACAAGAGCAAGCAGTATAAAAGCAACAGAGGACAGGCACAATAGTGGTGCTTAGATCGAGATGAGCTAATAAGTCATAGTCTTTCAAATATGGGTAGTTTGTTGCTCGTTGTAATAGCGGCTCTTTATATAAACAACGCGGCTAAATCATCCAGAAACAGCCGGCCTTTGGCGGTGGGTTGAATATGATGGTCGGCGGTTACTGTTAATAGGCCGCGCTCGCAACCCGCTGCAACGCCCTGTTCAATTGCGTGGCTGGTTAAGCCCGTGTATTGGCTGAAATGTTGATAACTAAAGCCCTCATTGAGCCGTAGGGCGTTCATCATGAATTCGCCGGCAATATCGTCGTGGGCAATGGCTTCGATGTGTTGATGGGCGGTTATCTGGTTGAGGTAATCATTGGGCGCACGCGTTTTACGGGTGCGAATGATCTGCGCGGTTTCTGCAGAAGTATCCAGTTGTGTGATTTTGCCGTGCGCACCCGCGCCGAGGCCTAAATAATCGCCGAAGTGCCAGTAGTTTAAGTTGTGCTGTGAGGCTTTACCTGGCTGACTGTAGGCGGAGACTTCATATTGCTGGTAACCATGTTCAGCCAGTAATGCTTGACCCTGTTGGTAGATATCCCAGCGGGCGTCGTCACTGGGCAGTTGTGGTGGGTGTTTGTAAAACTCGGTATTGGCTTCGATGGTGAGTTGATACCAAGACAGGTGTGTTGGAGACAATTCAATGGCTGTTTGCAGATCTGCCATCGCCTGCTCAAGCTGCTGGTCGGGCAGTCCGTGCATCAGGTCCAGGTTGAAGTTTTCGAAGCCTGCCTGCCTAGCCATTTCAATAGCACGCAGGGCTTCGTCACCATTGTGAACACGGCCTAAACGCTGTAATTGTTGCTGATTAAAGCTTTGAATACCAATAGAAAGGCGGTTAATGCCGCTGTGGTAAAAATCCGAAAATTTCTGCTGCTCAAAGGTGCCGGGGTTGGCTTCTAAAGTAATCTCTATGTCGGGAGAAAAGCCAATCTGTTGTTGCGCGGCCGTTACCATAGCTTCGATACTGGCGGGCTTAAAGAGGCTTGGTGTGCCGCCGCCAAAAAAAATAGAATCGAGTGTTCGGCCTTGAGTAAATTCGAGATCGTTGCTTAAGTCTCTAAGCAATGCCGTGACGTATTCTTGTTCCGGTAACTCGGTGGTGGCGGTGTGAGAGTTAAAGTCGCAATAGGGACATTTTTTGATACACCAAGGAATATGAATATATAGACTGAGCGGGGGTAGCTGTTTCAAACAGCACCTAGCATGCTAACGAGTTGCTTAAGCGCTTGGGCGCGGTGACTGTGCTGGTTTTTAGTTTGTGCGTCCAGCTGGGCGGAGGTGCAGTCAAGGGTGGGAATATAAAATACTGGATCGTAACCAAAGCCATTTTCGCCGCAGGTGTTTTTGAGAATGGTGCCTTCCCAGCATCCTTGGGCAATTAAAGGCGTAGGGTCTTCGGGGTGGCGTAAGTACACCAGCACACACTGAAAACGAGCACTGCGAGCCGCTGTTGGTACGTTAGCTAGGTCGAGCAGCAGTTTTTGCACGTTGTCACTATCGTTAGAGGAGGCGCTAGTGGAATCACTGGCATAACGTGATGAGTAGATGCCGGGACGGCCCTGTAGGGCGTCAACCTCCAAGCCTGAATCGTCTGCCAGTGCTGGTAGGCCGCTGATAGCCGACGCATGGCGGGCTTTTATCAGCGCATTTTCCACAAATGTCAGTCCCGTTTCGTCGGCATCGCTAATATTGAATTCGGATTGTGGTCGTAGCTTGAGATCAAGGTGTGTGAGCACCTGTTGGATTTCGCGCAGTTTGCCTTGATTGGCGCTAGCAAGAACAATTTCTTTCATTATCGGTCAGCGATGAGGGCTATAGGCTAGTAAAAACGCGGCGCTTAAAACGCAGGTCGTAGCCCGGTGCGTCGGCATTGGTGCGTATTTTAATGTCAAAGGTGAGTAAGTCATCATCGGTCACACGAAAATCAGTGAGGTAGTAAATGGCCTTACCCTCTTGGACTTCTTTAAATTTTAGCGTGCGCTGTTGTTGTACGATGTTAGTCACCGTGCCCTGCAGGATAACGGGAATAGGTTTATCTGCGGCGTCGGTTTTTTCATGCACGGCAAGGTTCAACATCGCGTGGTAATTACTGCGCTTTAGGCCATATTGCTGGGCAATTTCTGGTGTTAAAAAGCTGCTGTCGAAGACATTAAAATGGATAATGTGGGTGTCGGTTTCGCGTGTTGTTTCTTCAGCGCCAGCGCTAGCAGTGGTTGTTAGCAATAACGATAACAATAGTGATGAGAGTAGGGGCAACCATTTCATAGTAGGCTCCGGTGTTACTTGCTGAGGTGATAAATAGCAGTTTGTGCAAACAGGTTGGGCAGTATTTCTTTTAGTGATCGGTCCGGAAACTGTGCTGATACTGTGGTGCGATTGAGCACACGAATACCCTTTTGTTGGCACAGTGCTTCAAAGTCGTTAACGGTACAAAAGTGAATATTGGGGGTGTTATACCACTGCCAGTCTAACTGTTTGGTCACTGGCATGCGGCCGCCGATAGCGAGATGCAAGCGGGCGCGCCAGTTGCCAAAGTTGGGGAAGGTGATAATGCACTCTTTACCAACGCGCAGCATTTCATCAAGTACTAGGTCAGGGCGACTCATGGCCTGCAAGGCTTGAGTCATGACCACTGTGTCAAAGCTGTTATCGGAAAAATCGCTTAAACCCTTATCAAGGTTCTGCTCGATCACATTGATCCCGTTGTCGAGGGCGGCAATGATCAGCTCGCGGTCAATCTCAATGCCATAGCCTTGAATCTGTTTGCTTTGCATTAACTGTTGTAGCAATGTGCCATCACCACAACCTAGGTCTAATACGCGGCTGTTAGGCGCAACCCACTGCTGTAATAGCTCGTGATCGGTGCGGTTGCTAGTACTCACGATTCACACTCCAGTGCGATGCGTTGCAGATAGGATGCAAAGACACGCAGATAAGGATCAATTGGTAATAGGAAGGCATCGTGACCCTGTGGCGTGTCAATTTCTGCATAACTGACGTCCTTGCCTGCGCTGATCAAGGCGTTTTTGATTTCCTGCGACCGTTCGGGCGAAAAGCGCCAGTCGGTGGTGAAGGAAATGACCATGAATTTGCACAGTGCGTTACGGAAAGCGGCGACGGGATCATCATTGTATTCCCGGGCTAGGTCAAAATAATCCAGTATGCGGGTCAGCATAATATAGGTGTTGGCATCAAAGCTGCCGGAGAACTTGTCTCCTTGATAGCGCAGGTAACTCTCTACCTGAAACTGCACTTCATTGTAGGCACCGCGTTCAAAGTCTCCAGAGCGCAGTTCGCGGCCAAATTTTTCACCCATCAAACCGTCAGTTAGATAGGTTAAGTGGCCAATCATGCGTGCCAGCGCTAGGCCTTTTTTTGGTATCGTGCCTTGCTCCAGAAAATGCCCGTCATGAAAGTCATCGTCGGAACGAATCGCGCTACGAGCTACTTCGTTAAAGGCAATGTTTTGCGCCGTCAGGTTCATCGATGAGGCGATGACCACCGCATGGCGCAGGCGTTCAGGGTATTCCAACGACCAACGCATCACCTGCATGCCACCAAGACTGCCGCCAATAACCGCTGCCCATTGCGCGATGTTTAATTTGTCTGCTAAACAGGCCTGCGATTTAACCCAGTCGCGCACCCGTAGTGGTGGAAAATCTGGCCCCCAGTATTTACCCGTTTCAGGGTTAATGTGGTTAGGCCCCGTAGAGCCGTGACAGCCGCCAATGTTGTTGGGGCACACCACAAAAAATTTATTGGTGTCGATAGGTTTGCCGGGGCCGATACAGGTATCCCACCAGCCTGGTTTTTTGTCTTCGTTGCTATGATAACCGGCCGCGTGATGGGTACCGCTCAGGGCGTGACAGATTAGAATGGCGTTCGATTTGTTAGCGTTTAGCTCACCATAGGTTTCGTACACCATTTCGTAGCTGTTCAGTGTGTGACCACTGTCGAGCTGCAATGGGTCGTCAAACTTCATGGTTTGCGGTGTGACGATACCGACGGAATTTTCAGGTATTAAATCAGGCATGATAGTGTTTTCGTTTAGCGTGAGCGAAGTCTACTGATAGCGCTATTCGAAAGCAACAAGGTGCGGCCTTTTGAGAAGGGTTTCAAGCACTGCCGCAGGGTGGTCAGCGATAAGAGGTCTGTTGACACTTTGGCCGCCCTGACACGTAGCTGACAGGGCCTTTTTCTTTGTTCGCCGAGCTATTATGCAAGGGGGTTATAAACCGAGCATTAAACCTGACGGGATTTGTAGTGCCATGGCAACGGGTTGTAGCAGTACGATTTTCACTAGGTTGATGGCGATAAAAATAACAATAGGTGACAGGTCAAGCCCGCCAAGGTTGGGCATTAAGCGTCGCACTGGCCGCATAACGGGCTCGATGAGCTGCTGTATCAACATCGCTAGGGGATTTTGGCTATGGGGTGCTACCCAGCTGAGAATAATCACCGCAATGAGTGCAAAGAAATAAATATTTAACACCAGCGAGAGCGTGCCGATAAAGGCCCAGCCAAATAACGGTAACAAGCTGGGTAATTGGTAGCCGTGCAGGATTAAAATTAAGCAGATGGAGGCCGTTTGCACCATTAACCCCAGTATTAGTGCCGCAATATCCAAGCCGAATAAGCCTGGAGTAATGCGTCGCAGTGGCTGTAGTAGCGGGTTGGTAATTTTTACGATGGTATGGCAGACGGGATTGTAGAAATCAGCGCGTGCGATTTGTAGTAAAAAGCGTAATAAAATGGCTAATAGGTAGAGGCCAAAAATGGTTTGGATTAAATAAGTGCCTGCAACCGCAAGTGATGATGACATAAGTGGTCCTCGAAGGTGGTTTTTTAGCCTGCCAGTTCTTTGCTGCGTGTTGCTGCGGCCTGTAGTGCGGTGTCAAATAGTTCGCGTAATCCGCCCGTTTCAAAGCAATGAATTGCCTGTTCTGTGGTGCCACCGGGGGAGGTGACGCGACGGCGTAATTCGGCGGGTGTGACATCGCTAGCCTGTGCCAATTTGGCTGCGCCTAGTGCTGTTTGCAGCGTCAGTTCTCGCGCGGCTTCTGCTGAAAGGCCGAGTTTAGTGCCTGCCTCTTCCATTGCTTCCATGACCATGAAAAAGTAAGCCGGACCACTGCCAGAAATTGCCACAACGGCATCGAGATCTGTTTCCAAAGGGAACCAGCTGGCCAGCCCAATGGCTGAAAAAATGGTGTCAGCGATGGCTTTTTGTGCGCTTGAAACGGTGTTGTTGGCAAACAGGCCCGTGGCGCCAGTTTGCACTAATGCTGGGGTGTTAGGCATGGAGCGAATAATGGCAAGCTCTGGGCCCATCCAGTGTTGCAGGTTGTCTACGGTCACGCCTGCGGCAATGGAAATAATCAGTGGTTTATGGGTGCGGGTAACTGCTTTTAGTGGCTCAGTGACCGCCGCCATCACCTGTGGTTTGACGGCTAAAATAATAGCG